>Ga0155360_15_pt1 | contig 426635 bp, 353 predicted proteins | sample RifCSPhighO2_02_FD_106328 | JGI IMG/M metagenome (GOLD analysis project Ga0155360, IMG submission 106328) | Candidatus Fluviicola riflensis RIFCSPHIGHO2_02_FULL_43_260
CCAGCCTTGATATTCTCACCACCATTCGGTGAAAGTAATAAAGGCGTTGCTGCTACAATGGTAAACGTCGCATTCGACTGGTCGAGTTTACAAGTATTCACCGCATCAATCACGCGTACCAGGCAGGTGGTTGCCGGAAGATTTGGCACACTCCAGTTATACGCATTTCCGGTGATTCCATTCACCACTGTCACCCATGAACTACCATTAAAATACTGGATATTGTACAATCCTGAAGCCGAAGGAAGGTTTGTCCAGGTGATGGTTGTGGTGCTTAATCCATTCAGCATTTCACCACCATTCGGTGCAGTAACCGTAATATCATTACTTGGCGCCATCGTGAAATTGGCATTGCTGACATCTAATACCGCAGCGTTAGCGAAGTCGGAAACCCGAATCAATGCCTGCGAAGTGCTGACTCCGTTGGGAACCGTCCACGCATAGGTTTGCGAATTTCCGCTAAGATTTGTCGGATTGGCAATCGAAATCCAGTTTGTACCGTTGTCGATGGAATAATGCAGTCGGAATTGGGCAATGCAACTTCCCGGTTTTGACCACGTGATGTTATAGGAAGCACATCCGTAAAGTGTTTCACCACCGTTCGGGGTCGTTACCTGGATAGGTTCAGGGATATTGAACGTTGCGTCACTTACATCGTTTACAGCAGTATTTGCAGTATTGCTGATACGCACCAGGCATGTTGAAGAAACAGGAAACGGAACCAGCCATGTATGCGAACCATCGTTGGATGAATTTGTAACGATGGTTGTCCAGGAAGTACCGTTGTTGATACTGTATTCCAGGTTCACATTAGAGTAAAGCGTAGCTGTATTCCAGGTAATATTGTACTGACAGCCCGGATACCAGTTTTCGGCCCCGTTGGGAGTTAACAAAATCGGATCATCCGGTGTAATGGTAAAGACAGCATTGCTTTCATCTACCATACATGCTGTAACGGCATCTCTTACACGAATGAGGCAAGCGGTTGACGGAATATTCGGAACGGTCCAGTTATAAGTTCCCGTCATCGTGGCTAAATTGGTCACGATTGTTGTCCAGGAAGCACCATTGTTGGTCGAATAATAAAGATTATAGCTATTGGAAGTCCCAACTCCGTTCCAGGTGATGGTTTGCACGTTTCCACCCTGCAACACTTCACCGCCGTTCGGTGCCAGCAATGTAACCGGAATATTGATGGTGAAAAAAGCATTGCTTTGGTCGAGAATAGTACCATTTTGAGCATCCCTGATCCGGATTAAACACGTATTGGACTGCACCGGAGGAACAGTCCATGAAAACTGGCCGTTGGTGCTCAGATAATTGGAGGTAACAGATGCCCAAATTGTTCCGCCATCCAATGAATAATCAATGGTGTAATAATTGGAAAGCGAACCCGTGGTATTCCAGGTAACGGTGTAATTCTGGCACGAGTATAAAACTTCACCTCCATTGGGGTTGGTTACCGTAATTGTTTGGGCGGAACCAGAGAAAAAAGTGAAACAAACTAAAATGATTGTCAGTAGTAAATTTGGTGTTTTCATACGTGGGTTTAATCTTACGCGCCAAATTTAATGAAAATGGGTCGGTTCAACAATTGAATATTGTTCTACTTCCAAGTAAACTAAGTTGTTAGCTTGATTCATATTGTCTGTAAACACCTTTCGATGACCTACTAAAGTGTCATTTTTCGTATTCGGGAGTCTACCGTTACTCGTGGCTTGAATCAGCGAAATGTTCATCTTTCAACAACAAACAGTCGTTATGTATAAGAAACTGACAAGTTCCCCCCTTGCCTCTCTTCTGTTTGAAGCACGGTTCCTGCATTTGTTCGGGAAATCCTTCCCGATAACCACACTTACATGAAAAATATTTTTCGAACAAGGTTAATCACCATTACTGCTATAGTTAAAAATTCCTACATTTACCTCACCACAAGTAGCAATACTTAAAGCTGAATATGATGAATTCATACGCCGAAAAAACAGTTGAACAATCGAAAACAATTGCCGACAACGGAGCAAAATCTTCGTTTATAAACAATCGTCCTGAAGCGCTGACTATGCGAAATCTGAAAGATTCGGCAAATAACAGTGCGCAGGTTCAGCAGTTAAAAGCCTACCAAACCATGGCTGACCAGGCTATAATTCAGCGACAGGCAAATACTACAGGTATGCCCGACAATTTAAAATCAGGAATAGAAAACCTTTCCGGCTACTCGATGAGCGATGTGAAAGTGCATTACAATTCAGACAAACCGGCGCAATTGAATGCTCACGCTTATGCTCAGGGAACACAAATCCATCTTGCTTCCGGCCAGGAAAAACACCTTCCGCACGAAGCCTGGCATGTGGTACAGCAAAAACAAGGGCGCGTAAAACCAACCATGCAGCTGAAAGGTAAAGTAGCCATTAACGACGATGCCGGTTTGGAAAACGAAGCAGATGTGATGGGGGCAAAAGCGATGCAGTTTAAACAAGATCCAACAAGACCTTTGAATAATGATTTACTGTTGGGGACCAATATGCCGGTTCAAAAGGTTGGTGAGGACACAAGAGAGGTTGATATCAAAGAATTATCAGATGATCAGGTTTATCAGCACATGGAGCACTCATTCAAAAAAGGAGAAATGAAAAATCCGGTTATTAATCAGGCCGGGAACCTTGTCCAGCGAGTCAAAAAATCGTTTACACAAGGTGGAGATCTTTTCGTAGTGCTGAAGTCAGATTTGAATACCGGTACAGGCACTTCAAAAGGTACGCGAGAATATGTGAACGATGATAACACTTATAAACCGGAAGAAATTTTATTTGATTACGTGACGTCCAATACTACTGCAAAAGCGACTGCTACAATCAAAGGAAACAAAAAAGCATACAGTGTCGATAATCCGGAGGCCGATAAATCTTATAAATCCGGAAGTTATTGGGATGCAGGACACAAACTGGGAAGGCAAAACGGTGGATTAGGGAACGATAACGATTGGGTATTTCCGCAAAATCCGGCATTTAATCAGGGAAACAGCAAAAACATGGATGATTTGGATTCAGAAGAAACTCGTCCGGCATGGCGGAATATTGAAGATGATTTCCATGAAGGAGTAAAGAAAGATGGTGCCGGTGCCTGGTGGATTAAACAGATATAAGTTTATCCTTTCATCACAACAAATATTAAAGCTGAATATGATGAATTCATACGCCGAAAAAACAGTTGAACAATCGAAAACAATTGCCGACAACGGAACAAAATCTTCGTTTATAAACAATCGTCCAGAAGCACTGACTATGCAAAATCTGAAAGATTCGGCAAATAACAGTGCGCAGGTTCAGCAGTTAAAAGCCTACCAAACCATGGCTGACCAGGCTATAATTCAGCGACAGGCAAATACTACAGGTATGCCCGACAATTTAAAATCAGGAATAGAAAACCTTTCCGGCTACTCGATGAGCGATGTGAAAGTGCATTACAATTCAGACAAACCGGCGCAATTGAATGCTCACGCTTATGCTCAGGGAACACAAATCCATCTTGCTTCCGGCCAGGAAAAACACCTTCCGCACGAAGCCTGGCATGTGGTACAGCAAAAACAAGGGCGCGTAAAACCAACCATGCAGCTGAAAGGTAAAGTAGCCATTAACGACGATGCCGGTTTGGAAAACGAAGCAGATGTGATGGGTGCGAAAGCTTTGACTACTGGAGTCGTATCGAATGAAACAAGTTTGATAACTAACTCATCCAATGTGAGTCAAACGAAGCTCATTCAATGCTACACATATGGTGCAGGTACTACGAGAAAGGTAACCGTGCAGGGAGTTAATGATAAAAATGTATTTGAGGAATGTACTTACAATTTTGTAGAATTTAAGGCTGGTGAAGCAAAACGCGACGGCTCGAAAACAGCTACGCCTGCATCATGGGCAAATTGGTTAACAAACAAAAAAGGCGGTAATAATGCTACGCAACTTCACGTTGTCAACAAGCGCTGGGGAGGACTTGGCGGTCAAGGCGATAAAAATATAGTTCCCGGCACACCGGCTGAAAACAGCCACCACTTGCATCAGGCCGAGAAAGAATTTGACAAATGTTTCAATGGATCAGATAAAGCAATCAATGATTGTAAATATGAATGTACAGTAACGCCGAAATATGGCACAAATGTGGACGTAACTGGTGGAGATAAAGACTATGGCGATCCAACAATCTCTGTGGACATCACTGACAATGGCGTTAAGGTAAATCACCCGGTTGATGATGGCGTTGATGGCCTTACATTCAAAGATGCCAGCTAGGAAAACAATTTTGTCATTTCAATACAATAATCATATCTTTCCAACAGACCGTTTTTCCTGAATAAAATAACCCATTCCCTTCCTTGCACAATTTCTGCATTTGTTTATATTTGTTTAGCTGAATAATGGTTGCGGAATAAACTGTTTTCTTTAGTGGAAGATGTATCGCTCCCGTTTTTGGCCCCCACTATTTATACAACCATTATGATGACTGAAGACGAATATTTCGAACAGCGACTCACCGACCAAATTGATTGGTATGACCGCAAAAGCAGCAGCAACAAAAAAATGTTCATGCGTTTACGTGCCCTTGAAATCGGTATGGCGCTTACCATTCCGTTTCTGGCCGGATATGTCCCGATTTTCAAAGAACCCATTACGTTAATTATCGGCCTTGCGAGTATCCTGGTAGCGGGTATTGCAAGTATTTTAACCCTGTATAAATTTCAGGAAAACTGGATCGAATACCGCACCTTATCAGAGGCACTCAAATATGAAAAGTTCCTGTACCTCACAAAAGCGGGTGTTTACCGAAATGCAACGTCATTTCCTGACTTTGTAGAACGCGTAGAAGGCATTCTTTCGAAAGAAAATGCCAAATGGTCGGCCCAAAATACCAGTGAAAAACAAGAAGAAACTGCCGATTTACCCGAGTAATCAAACAGCGTTTCAACGCACCGCGTTTACTCTTTTGCACAAAATCGTGCGCACCACTATTGACAAAAACGTACTCTATGCTTACTCAACAAAGCGATAAACGCAAAGATATTTTCATTTCCTATTCGCGGAAACAGTTGCTTTTTGCCAGCAAGCTCTATCAGCATCTGAGCAACAGAGGTTACAACGTTTGGTTTGATCAAAACGACATTCCGCTTGCGGTTGATTTCCTGAGCGAAATTGAACGCGGCATCCGGCAATCACATTATTTTTTGTTTCTCCTGTCTCCGGATTCTGCCGGTTCGGTGTATTGTATGAAGGAAATTGACTACGCACTTGACTACGGAAAACGGATCATTCCTTTACACTGCGTTCCTACCAAAGAAGAAGAAATGCAGGAGTTGCAGGACATTATTGCGCGATTGAACTGGATCAATTTCACCACTTCTACCGATGAAAATCATCCGGGAATCATCGATAAACTGTGTCAATTACTGCAATCGAGCCATGAACATTCGAGGTTGCATACAGAATTGATTTGCAGAAGCATTGAATGGAAAACGAACTTTTACAGTGATCGGTTTCTGCTTACGGGCAGTTTGAGGCGAAGTGCTGAAAAATGGCTGGAAAAGGCGTTACAGGATACCACTATGGAAATCAGCCAGCCAACAGATTTCCTATGCCATTACATTTGTGAAAGCCGTAAAAAAGCTTCCAACGGAGCTACTGATGTGTTCATCGGTTATCATCCTGCGGAAAAAGAACTCTACCGGGATATTCGTACCAAACTGATCGGCAAAGGAATCAATTGCTGGGAAAACCAGTCGGACAATGAATTACATGTACCAATCGAAACGCTTCTGGAAGGAGTTGAATCGGCCGAAAAAGTGGTCTTTATTGTTTGCTCCGATCTGGTACAATCCGATAATTTCAAACGCTTATACGCACATGCACAGGAACTGAACAAACGCGTGATTCTGCTTGTGAGAGAAAAAAACAGCAGGCAGCCGGAAGAAATAAACACCTCCGATGCTCGCCTGGTTCCGTTTTACCAGCATACCGAAACCAATTTTTCGAAACTGCTCAATGAACTGGGGAGTGAAAAAAAATACCACGCCACACATCGCAATTTATTGGTGCAAGCGCTTCGCTGGGAACGAAACAATCGCCAGGAAAGCCTTTTACTGAGAGGCGAACAACTGACTGCAGCACAGGCCTGGCTTGCTTCGGCAACTACCAAAAAGAACAACATTGCGCCCGCCTCCACTAGTGCATTTATCCGGGAAAGTGCCTCGGTAAACGCAACATTTACCTGCGAACTTTTTCTCGTTACATGTGCCGAAGATCTCGATTTTGCACAGAAATTATGTCTCGAACTCTCACTCAACAACCGTTCGGCCTATATTGGAAGTGAAAAAACGACCAGCCTTGATCCGAAAGAACTGACACGTTCCGATAATTTTTTGTTGCTGCTGAGCGACGCTTCCCTGGTTTCCGAAAGCTGGTATTTCTATCTTGAACAGGCAAAAAAATACGGTAAACGCATCATCCTGGCCATCGACAGTAAACTGGACCGCTCAAAAATTCCGGATGAATTGAAGGAGTGTTTGTCTGTTACCTTTTCAGAGAACAATGACGATTTCCAGATTGTCCTGGGCGAATTACTGAACTTATTAAGCTTCGACCGGGCTTATATCATGAGTCATACACGGTGGTTAAATGCTGCTGAATTGTGGATCAACGAACAGCAAAGTGAAGATTTATTACTTCGCGGAAAAGCACTTTCAGAGGCCTTGCTTTGGCTGGAAAATGCTGAAGCTGAACAAACACAACCACCTCCTACTGCGCTTCACAAAGATTTTATTTTCAAGTCTCAACTGGTGGTACATGAGGAAATGGAACTGGAACAAAAACGGGAACATTATTTAAAAGAACTCGAACTTGAAAATCAAAATCTAAAACAGTCTGAAGAACAAATCGGCATCGTAGACAGCCTTACCGAAAATCAGAATACCAACGTTTTATTACCTGATCTCACCGAAATCTTTCAGCGCAACGATGTCATCACCGAACTGATCAATCGCAGTAAAATTGTTGAGCAAGACGGAACGGACTGCATAATCATTGAGGAAGATGAAGGCTGTATGGCCTCCATATTGCTCGAGCGGACACAACATCAATTGCGCACCAACGGATTTATGTGCCTGGAATGTACGATCCAGGAAGTGGAATCGGCACCGTTTGCGCCTTTGGCCCGAATGGCAGCTGAGCTTGCCGCCGATTTGCTTCGAAACGATGTGAAACTGCGTGAATTAAAACAACGGCTCGAACACGCATTGAATGGGAACGGAAATGTGATCACCGATATCATGCCGCATTTGGAACTCATTTTAGGAAAACAACCGCCTGTTTCTGAACTGGACCCCGTAAGGGCACGCCAGCGATTAAAATATGCGCTTGCAGCCATGATGAACCAAATCAGCAGTGACCAGCCCATTTTTTTCATTGTAAAAGGGCTTCATTTCGCTAACGAAAGTTTACAGGATTTGTTTAGTTTCCTGTTATCTTCCGCCGCAGGTATCAACCACCAATTCTTTGTCGGATCGTGCCTTTCCAGCATGCCACAAATCAATGAAATCATTCAACGATTCCAGGCACAGACCAACCTTACCAAACTGGATATTCACAATCTTTCCAAACAGGAATTGCACACCGGTTTTTCGGAACTTTTTCAGACAAGTACTTTTTCCTCAGCAGAATTGATTGCCGTTATTTATGAAAAAACCGACGGAAATCCGGTACTGGTACAGGAACTGTTAAAAGAAATGTACCTCAAAAATGAATTATTCTGGAATGCCGACAAACGTAGCTGGAACTGGAATATCAGCGCCGTTGAAAATTTCCATATCATCAAAGATGTGGAAGAACGCGCCCGGATTACCATTGAAAAACTCAGTCCGGAACAAAATCAGGTACTCGCCGTTGCCGCTTGTTTGGGAATGCAGTTTCCGCATCATTTGCTCAGTACTATTTTTAAGAAAACATTCTCTCAACCTATCACCGATCTCATTGAGCTGGTGCAGGAGCGCATGCTCATTCCCAATACAAATGTGGTGCAATTGTATCCGTCTTCGATCAACATCGATTTTAACGAAGAGTCGCAACTGCAATTCCGTTTTGCATCCAATCATTTACGAAAAGCGGTGATCGACCGGTCCAATCCGGATAACCTGAAAATCATCCGGATCCAGATCGGAAGACAATTTTTGCGCAAACTGAAAGACTCCCTTACCGGTGAAATGGTCTACAATGCAGCAACCTATATCAACGAAGCAGGTGATTTATTAAGAGGAAGTAAAATACGTCTTGCCGCCGCCAACTGTAATTTGCTCGCCGGTGAATTAGCCCTTCAGTCGAGCGCGCACCAAACCGCACTGTATTATTTTACTAAGGGATTGGAATACCTTTCCAGTGTTGACGATTTTTGGAAGAAAGAATATGAACTGAGTTTCAAATTGCATATTCATCAGGCAAAAGCCAATTTTTTCTGCGGCAATTTTGAAACTGCATCGCGCGAAATGGAGTTACTGATCAGTAAAGCCAATGGTTTAAAAGACAAAGCTACCTGTTACATTGCCTGCTGTAATGCGCTCCAAAGCAACGGAAAAGCAAAAGAAAGCCTTTCTTATGCCAAAGAAGGATTGCAACTTCTGGGGGTCACATTCCCGGAAACGGAAGAAGCGTACCTGGGAGAGACCAACAAACTGATCGAATTACTGGCTAGTGAAGAAACGTTACAACAACTGGAAAACATTCCCGAGGCAGAAGAGAAAAACCTGCTGATCGGGGAATTGTACAGGGCAACGGTAATCAGCATCTATTTTGTCGAATCGCATCATCTTGCCTGGATTTGCTGCCGTAATCTGGAACATGCGCTTACAAACGGACAGAGTCAGGGTATGCGTCAGTCGATGGCCTGGTTCTCGATGATCCTGCTCATGCAGGGAAACAGAGACCTTTCTTTTATGTACGCGCAACTTGCCACTGATCAATCTGCCAAAAACACCGATTCTGTGCTGGCTAAAGGACAAACAGCGATGATTGCCTGGGGCATGAGTTTAAGCTGGAAACATCCGTTTTCAAACACCGTGGAAACCCTCAAAAAAGCGTTTCATTCCTGCCAGAACAACGGAGATCCGCAATACGCCAGCTACGTGTTAATCGTTAGTTATATTTCTCAGCTCATGCAAGCCGATGATCTGCCTAAACTTCTCAAAAGCTGTATGAACTGGCGTGATCACTGTGAACATTTTGCGCCGCTCGAGCTGGGACAAGCCAAAATACGCGTTACCATGCTGCAAAAACTTATGGGCTTGGAATCTTCCGAGCAGGTTGACGCGGAAAAAATCATTGCCGAATACGAAGCAGCCAATAATCATACCGATGTTTGTGAGTCATTGCTTGAAATGGCCCGGATTTCATTGCTCTTTAATCAGTACGAAGATGCCATGATGTACTCCAAACGCGCCGAATCGATGGTCAATAATGGTGCCGCCGGAAGTTTAGTACTTAATCTTTTGTACCATCACCTTTACGCCTGTGCCTGCGCGCATATTTACAAAGACAGAATGACAAACGGACAAGAGTTGATGGCCAATCAATATGAAACCAAAGGCATGGAATTGCTGGAGAAATTAAAGGTCTGGGCCGAATACAATCCGGATAATTTTGAACCTTATTATCTTCTCGCAAAAGCCGAATGGGCTGCTGTTAAGGACGAAGAAGAAATTGCCATTCCACTTTGGTTGAAAGTTGCGGTACATAAACGGGAATTTGATTACCCGTTGCTCCGGGCCATGGCATTTGAAGGATTGGCAAGATACAGCAATCAGAAAGGATATGCCGTTGCTTTGACACATGCTGAAGAAGCCATTCGTATGTACGCCGGCTGTGGTGCTCTTGGGAAAGCACGGCAACTTGAATTATGGATTACCGATTCTACATCTATCGAGCAGCCGCTGAGTTATTCGAAAGGATTGAAAAAAGTCAATGAAAACACAGTCATAAGAGCATTGCTGAGTCTTTCTGAATGCGAAAACAAAGACATTCTTGCCGAAAAAACCTTGCAGCTGATTGCGGAATTATGCAAATCATCCAAAATTGTATTGCTGCAATCGAAACCAAATCAAGAATTAGCGGTTGTTGCCAGTTTTGAAACGGGAACACTCAATGCAACGCAAACAGCAGCAGTTTTTGATCCCGGGATTTTACATAACGTTCTAATCGGAACAACCGGACAATATGGGCTTGCCATTAATGAAGACGCTGACAAAAATGCACAAGCCGATGCCTGGGTGCAAGTCATCAATAAAAACGATGGAAGCACAATTGTGTTTTATACAGAACCTGCCAAACGACAATTTTCTGACGTACAGAAAAAAATTCTTTCCGTATTAGGCGAACAATACGCACATTTGTCGTTATTTAACCAATAATTCGCACTCTATGAAATTATTCCTTGGAGGTACTTGCAATGAATCTACCTGGAGAGATCAATTGATTCCCCATTTAAAAACGGATTATTTCAACCCGATTGTGGAAGAATGGACGTTGGAAGATTACGAACGTGAATTGGAGGCGCGTGAAAATTGCGATTATTGCCTGTATGTGATCACGCCGCTCATGACTGGTTTTTATTCCATTGCTGAAGTCATCGATGATTCGAATAAACGCCCTGAAAAAACCCTTTTTTGTTTTTTAGATTCTGAGAATGGCCGGCAATTTTCGGCTGTACAACAAACATCGTTGCTCAGTGTGGGTAAAATGGTTGAAATAAACGGCGCTACCTGGTTTAAAAGCTTTGACGAATTAATTGCTTTTGTTTCGAAACTGAGATGATTGAGTTTTCATGAGTTTCATCAGTTTATTAGTTTTTAAGTTTGGTGAGTCGCTTAAAAACTCACCAAACTTAAAAAACTGTCTGTACTTCTCAGCTTACTTTTTCGGCCATTTCGGATAATCGCGCTCAAAATCAAACTCTTTCATTTTGAATTTTGCCTTGTTGTGGTGAAAATACTGCATCACACAATCAAGCCCGGAACGCAAAGCAGGTTCCGTCCAGCCGCCTTCAACGCTGTAATTTTCTCCCGCAAAATAAAGCTTCGATTCTGCACTGTAATTCTGGTTGTACGATAAATCAAGCATGTTGCTATCCTGGTTACGCGTACGGTACAATTTAGCACATCCTACGTAAGTTGGTTCCTTGATCCATTGAATGGTCACCGGTTTTGTATGATCAAAATAAGCCGTAATGTCCTGCCCAACCGTTTCCATGGTAATCTGGCGCAACCTCTTCATGACGATATGCGACAGTTCTTTTTCATCGAACGGAAGCAATTTAAGTGAATCATCTTCCCAGGTATAACTGGCAAGTACAACACCTTTATCCGTTTTTTTCGTGCCCCAGGTTAAACCGTACAAATCCTGTACAATCGTATCGGTGACAATAATCTGCGGAATTTTATTTCCTTTCTTTTCCCAATACTTTTCTTTAAGTGGGAAAAACAACTTACAGCTCGAAATGTTGTGCTGCGTGTTTTGGGTCGTGATTTTAGCCTGGGGAAGTAAATCGTTGCGGAATCCTTCAAACTGCATCGACATTTCAGCCGCCCACTGAGTGGTAGTGATCACAACTTCATCGTATTCAAGTTTTCTGTTATCAGGCCCTACAGTCAACTCAATGGTATCCTTCTTTTTCATCACTTTCGAAACGGATGAGGAAACAAACAATCGGGCACCTTCGTAAAGTGATTTTCCTGTTCCGGGAGCAGGTGCATAAAACAAGTACTCCGCTAGCGATTGAATACCTTCGAATTTGGGAATTGCCAGTGGTTTGCCGGCGCTGTCTTTAAATGGCGGTTTCAGATTCGGGAATGTTTCCGGGTTCGACAATCCTTCTATGGTTTGCAGATTGGTACTGAATCCGAAATACGTACATCGAATAAACCACAGAGCAGCAATGGTGAAAAATGCTCCCCAGCTTCCGTCTCCGGTACCGATAGTAGCCAGCAAATCAGATTGCTCCTGGGTCATTCCCATTCCGCCAAGATCGCCATCAAACGTATCCAGGTTGCTTAGTTTTTTCTCTATTTCAGCTTTGCTGAGTGCTTTCAAAACCACCAGATCGCCAAACGTATAATCATCGTAATAGGCAACCATTTTGTCCCAGCACTTTTCCCATTCCGGGCCATACACAGTGTAGTACTTTCCGCTCGCAATGTTAAAGTTGTTACCGAACTCAGTTACTTTCGCTGTTAATAGTGCCAGATCAGGATTATCAGGCACGCCTTTATACGGCCAGTTGATCAATTGTGGTTTGGGATACACCATTCGCGGGCCATGACCTCTGTTGATGTAAATACCGGTGCCACCCATCGCCGCTCCAGGATTGGGGAAAGCGGTAAATTTCAGCGGATGAGTTTTGGCAACTTCATAATTCAGGTAATATCCCAAAAGTGAGTTTTTACTATCCGGATCAGCAAAAAACGGCATCCGCATCGCTCCCATTTCCATTCCCGCCTGGGTGGCGCCATTCGGATTATTGTGCGTATACAAACGTCCGCCAATTCTATCCGAAGCTTCAAAAATATTGACCTGGCAACCACTTCGGAATAATTCCCGCGCAACAGTCATTCCGGCTACACCGCCGCCAATTATAGCCACTTTTCGTTTGGGAAGTGTCCCCGGGAATTCGGCTATACCAGCTGGGGAACCTTGCATGAGTTTAAAATAATCGAACCTGAAATCGGCCGGATTGGGATAAGCGGGCAACCAATTTGCCGGATCGTTCGGGATGATCGGACAATCAAAAGTAATACCTGGTTTCATCGTAAATAGTGTTTAAAAGTGAATAATAGTGGTGATTCCGGTGGAACAGTACCGTAAATAAACAGGATGTTACAACAACTGATCGTTAATTACTAAAAACGTTTTTTAAGGATAAAATTCGACTCTGTGAATGTTTTCATCATGAATAGTTTACGGTTGTATCAAATATAGAATTATTTTTCAGTTGAAATCAAGCTCATCGAATATAAATTTAGTTCTATAACGAAGATTATTTCTCCTGTGTAATTTTATCCGTTCCTTATCCGTTTGTCCGCCTTAGATGCGATTAAAAACACTTATGGCCCTGTAAACACTGATAAAAACGAATCTCCTTCAACATTTATCAATGATCAACCACCTGCCCCTTCCCTATTTCCAACGGAAAACTATCTTTGTATCCAAAATTGAATTACAGATGAAAAACGTAGCAGTAATTGGTGCCGGAACAATGGGAAACGGCATCGCGCATACCTTTGCTCAATTCGGATATACCGTTTCGCTGATTGATATTTCGCAGGCTTCTTTGGATAAAGGAATTGCGACTATTACTAAAAACCTTGATCGCCAGGTGGCAAAAGAAGCCATCACAGAGGCCGATAAAACAGCTACGCTGGCTAATTTGACCACGTTTACTTCGATTGAAGAAGGTGTGAAAAATGCCGAATTGGTGGTAGAAGCTGCAACAGAAAATGTGGACCTGAAACTCAATATTTTCAAGCAACTGGATGCTGCAACCGGTCCGGAAGTAATCCTGGCCAGTAACACCTCTTCTATTTCAATTACGAAGATTGCCGCTGTGACTTCACGTCCGGATAAAGTAATCGGGATGCACTTTATGAATCCGGTTCCGGTGATGAAACTTGTTGAAATCATTCGCGGGTACTCCACTTCTGACGAAGTGACAAACCTGATCATGGAAACATCGCGCAAACTGAATAAAGTGCCGGTTGAAGTAAACGATTACCCTGGATTTGTTGCCAACCGTATTCTTATGCCGATGATCAACGAAGCTATTTACACCTTGTTTGAAGGCGTAGCCGGCGTTGAAGAAATCGATACGGTAATGAAACTGGGAATGGCACATCCGATGGGGCCGCTTCAGTTGGCAGATTTCATTGGTTTGGATGTTTGCCTGGCCATTCTGGAAGTCCTGCATGATGGTTTCGGAAACCCGAAATACGCGCCTTGTCCGCTTTTGGTAAACATGGTAATGGCCGGTAAAAAAGGGGTAAAATCAGGCGAAGGATTCTATTCGTGGACTCACGGAACAAAAGATTTGATCGTTGCTCCAAATTTCAAAAAATAAACGTACAACTCCCTGAATTTCGGGGAGTTTGTTTTTTCTCTCATGGCAAAGCGTCGCAAAAAAACACATACGGCCAAATCGCGTAAAAAGAAATCCAGCGGGCGAAAGCTGGTGATTTGGGGCTTGATTCCGGTTGGGATCATGGCCTTTGTGTTTTTCTGGTATGTCGCCGAAACAAAAGAAGAAACGCCACAACATTTCCGCACGCTTATTCCCGCGGGCTACAACAGCGTTGGTATCGACGTTTCACATCACCAGGGAACAATTGATTGGGACAAATTGTTCGTGGAAAAAGGTTTTGATACGCTGATCGATTTTGTGTATTGCAAAGCAACCGAAGGAGCTGATCACGTTGATACACAATGGAAACGAAACCGCGAAGTGCTCAACGAAATGGGTGTTCTTAACGGGGCTTATCATTATTTTTCAACCAAAAAACCTCCGCGACCACAAGCTGAACATTTCCTGAAATACTGGGACGAGCGCGAAATTGACCTTCCGCCGGCGCTGGATGTGGAAGAAGAAGGCTTTTCAGACGAAGACCTGATTGCCAAAATGAAGATCTGGCTCACCGAAGTAGAACACGTTTCGGGCAGAAGACCCATTATTTATACTTCCCTAAGTTTCTACGAAACCAAATTCCGAAACAAATTCCCGGGATACAAGTTCTGGATTGCCGCTTACAGCCGCGAACCGCAATACATGTCCGATCAGGATGTCATTCACTGGCAGTTTTCAGAAAGCGGAAGATTACCTGGAATTGACAATAAAGTGGATTTGAATGTGAGCGAGGTTGAGTTTTAACTGCTCACCACTCGGCTAAATTCAAAATTAACCACATAGGAAACATAGCACTAACCCAATAAAAATATCCGGTCTAAAATCTATGTTCTCTATTGTGACCTATGTGGTTAAAAAAGTGAACTACCTCTGTCTTTTTAAAGTAATCCGCCACATCAGCCAATTATCGGCCGAACCGGGATTAAATTTATTGCTCGGATAGAAAAATGTAGAATCAACGCCGTATGCCGACCAGATCTGCTTGTTCTTTTTCGATTTGTCCACCGTCCAGATTACATTGCAGTAATTGCCCGAATCGCACAAGGCATTTTCAAATACCAAACGACGTTTTTTCTCATCGGTGGATAAGATTCCTTTGATATTCATGGTATCGTTTCCATAACCGCGATAATCAAACGTAAACAGGTTCGTTTCACCCGATTCATCTTCCGAATTCTCAGAAATCACAACGTCACCAGCATCGGAGATATCATCGTAAATCTCTTCCGTCCCATCCGAATAAATGATGGCCCGTTCCGATTGTTCGATGGTCCAGTTTCCCACCAAACCTTTCATTTTTCTTTTTTCCTTATTACACGCCAGCAGTGCTACAACGCATAATCCAAGTATTGCCAGTTTACTATTCATGTTCTTACTACTTAGCTTTTCCAAATAAATACAACAACCCGAATCCGAAAGAAAGTCCTTTAAAATCAGACGATTTCAACTGACCATTCTCACTCACATACGCCGAAGGATTGTTGAGGTAATAGTTGTAATTCGAAGGAAAATCGGTTGGATCTTCATGGCCGTTTTGTTTATCCACAAAATTACGTTCCTCCTTATTCGGACCTAAAACGATAATCGGATACATGGCACGTGTGTAAAACACATACTTTTTGCGTTTGTAACTCATTTGGATTCCCAACTCGGTGGTTTTGATCGTTCCTTTATACAATCCATTGAGTTTGTATTCGGAGCCGTAGCTTTCGTTACCGTTCGGGTAAATGGTTGTATACTGGATCAACACTCGTGCAAGATTGGTACTCAGATAACCCTCCAGCCAGACTTTGCTTTCCTTTAAAGCAACCCCAAATGTAGTATTGATCTGGTTTTTGCTACAGCGAACTTCCATGAGTTGCTCAACGTTATTGTTGAACTCAGCCTTGTTTTTGTCTTTCCCGAAACCAAATGCATAATCCGTACTGGCTGTCCATTTAAAATCCTCGCGCTTGCCGAAGATCACACGGAATCCGCTGGTGGTGAATGTCAGTCCAAGCTCGCCACCTTTATACTGGGCAAAACCTTCTTTCAGATCGCTGCGCCAGGCTTCGTTAAAACCGACAACGAAACGATTGAGTCCGGATGGATCGTAACGTGAAAATGCATAATGAGAACCGGTATAGGTTTTCTTCAACTCAAAAAATTGTGCCTGTACGTTGATTTGCAATAGGATGGCGCCAATTAGCAGTAGTAGTATTTTCATGCCGGCTAAAATAATTGCCATTTTCGGAATAACAAATATGAGCGCATAAGATTAAACTAAAAGTGCGGTCAACCGGCAACCGCACTTATTTAGCTGTCTTTATAGTTGAAATGAAACAGGAAGAATCATTTCAGATTTGACTTTTTTACCACCCTTTTCAGCAGGAATCCAGTCAGGCATAGCTTCCACAACACGCTTCGCTTCGGCATCCATGTCTGCATTTACGCCTCTCATAATTTTAACATCGGTTACTTTTCCCGTTTCGGTAATTACAAAAGAAGTCATTACTTTTCCCGAAATTTTATTTTTTGCAGCCGATTCAGGATACTTAATATTGGTTGACATATACGTTACCAACGCATCCATTCCACCTTTAAATTCGGCAGGTTTTTCTGTTTCATCCGTTACAGATGTTTTTGCAACTTTTCGGGTAACTTCCTCTTGTTGAGAAGTCCACGAAACAAGGGTAAGCGCGCCTGCGAACAACGGCAATACGAGCATAAGTACCCATCTTTTTTTAGCTGTGTGTTTCATAATGTTGATACGTTTAATCAGTGTGAGTTTTGTCAGGAACTGATTGGTTAATAGATATGATGATGAACTAGTTCCGAGGGAATAAGACAGTAAAAACTGCATGTAATGCACGTTGTATTTATTGTACATGAGTTGGTCCACTTCAAATTCGTGCACATGAACCAAGTCTTTTTTGAGGAAAGGAAGAAATGGATTGAACCAGCAAAAACAATGCACCAGTTCGAGGTAAAGCACATCCAACGTATGCCCTTTTCGGGAATGAATTAATTCGTGCTGCAGAACAATTTCTTTATCATCAGCAGATAACCCCGAACGAATCTGTATCCAGCGAAAGAACGAAAATGAATCTTTTCCGGGGATTTCTACCCATGAAAAACCGTTCGCAGAATAACGTTGGCTCGTTAAAAATAGAGAAATTGTCCGGCCGATCCGCACGAACATCCAGCAGGTGAAAAGTGCGGCAATGATCCAGTAAATTAATTCTAATGACCAAGATTGATCTTGAAGGTTCATTGCAGCTTTTCCTGATTTCACCACAACCGGTTTCAATTCCACCACCGGAAAAACAACATTTAAACCTCCGCCAGACAAACCGTTTTTCACCAGTAAAGTCACCACCGAAAGCGCCGGAATTGCTAACAAACTCAACCGCTGTTGACCAAACGAAAGCCGGTTTCGTAACATTCGGAATACCAACCAGAATAGGACCATCGTCAGATTCACTTCCAATAAATTCCACCAGAAACTAGTCATGCTGCTCTTTTTTAATGATTTCTAAAATTTCATTCAAATCGGCCAGATCCAGGTTGTTTTCCTTCATGAAAAACGACAGCAATTTGGTGTTCGAATTCTCGAAGTAATTTTCTTTCAACGACTGAAAACGTTGCGCTGAATACGCTTCTTTTGTGATCGTAGGCGCATATTCGTTCGATTTTCCATAGGTTTTGAACTCAACAAATCCTTTTTGTACCAGTACACGAATTACAGTGAGAACCGTATTGTAAGCCGGGCGCGGTTCTTCCAACTGTTCGTGAATGTCTTTGGCAAACCCTTTTCCTACCGACCAAATGGCTTGCATGATCTGCTCTTCTGCACGTGTCAATTCCTTTTTCATGCAACAAACATATAATTAGTTTTATAATTATACAACTATATTTATAAATATATAGTTATTTTTATAGTTAAAGGTGTATTTCATTGATTGTTCGGTTTCATTTGAACCAAATTAAAAGACTGTTGTACAGGGGTGAAACAGATAAATAACCGGTTATGAAAATATCATTGATCCTCTTAGCGACTGCACTTTGCACAAGTGTTTTCTCACAAATAGAAACCTTTACACGTTCTGAATTGGTCAGTTTTAACGATTACAAGGTGTTGGCACAGGAAGTGAAAGCGGCTAGAGAAGGTCGTTTGGTTAATTTAGGTACGTTCAACCAATTTGCTGCTGAACCGAATACTGTGATTCTGGATACCCGCTCTGATTCTATGTACAATGCAAAACACATTAAAGGAGCCATTCATCTCGATTTGTCAGATTTTAATCAAGCCAACCTTAGACGACTCATTCCGGATCGTACCACCCGAATTCTCATTTACTGCAACAATAATTTTATGCAGGATATTCAGCTTTCAATGGAGGATATGTACTTTCCAAGTAAAATGTCGCGTGATTTTGATAGAAGCGACCTCTATATTCCTGATAGTTTAATCCCCACGGAAGTTTTTGAAATCAAGGATATTCAAAACACGCGCAGCCGCAGTGGGTATCGAGCTGAACCAATCGAAGAAGTGAGAACTACTCCTGAGTCTCGTCAGTATACATTGGCACTCAATATCCCTACGTTCATCAATTTATACGGATACGGTTATACCAACGTGTATGAACTTGGCGAGTTGGTAAATACGTCTGATCCGAACCTTTTGTTTGAAGGTACAGCAGTACCGGAAACAGAAAACATGCTGAAACAACAACTGACAGCCCTCAATCCTCCATCAACAGAATCTGCAAAACAACCGCTCATTCCTTCCCTATTGGTCAATTTTGAAGATTACAGTGAATTAATGGCCGAAGTAGAACCTTACCGCGAGGCACATTTGGTAAGCCTGGACCGTTTCAATGAAATGAGCAAAGAAAACACCATCATTCTTGACTTCCGCTCCAAAGCGCAATACGATGCCAAACATGTAAAAGGAGCCATCAATTTGGATTTCACGGAATTTACGCAGGAACGTCTGAATGAGCTTATTCCCGATCCTGAAACAAAAATTTTAATTTACTGTAACAATAATTTTGTGACGGATTTTGAGGATTTGACAATGGATTATAATTTACAGAGTAAAGCAATGACTTACCCTAAGCCAAATCTAAAAAAATACCAACGGACGTTGGCGCTCAATATTCCGGCTTACATCAACCTGTATGGTTATGGTTTCAAAAATGTGTACGAATTAGGTGAGTTGGTGTTGGTTGCCGATGAACGTGTTGAGTTTGAAGGAACGGCCGTTGCGAAATAATTGTGTGAATTGAAAATGTAAAATGTTGTTGTAGGGGCAAGTCGCGACTCACCCCTACAACAACATTTTACATTATTTTCGTGGTATGAAAAATTCTGCCATTCAAGCTTCGACATTCTCCTTTTTGACCGATTTAAAAGACAACAATAACCGGGAATGGTTTGCCGTCAATAAATCGCGTTACGAGCAGGCGCATCAGAACATGATCCAATTTGCGGATGGTTTGCTGGAGAAAATGATCGTTCACGACAACATTTCCACCGCTTCGGGCAAAGCCAGTTTGTTCCGCATTTATGCTGATACGCGTTTTTCAAAAGATAAAACGCCTTATAAAACCCATTGGGGATTGCGTTTTGGCCGCGCGACTGATTTTCTCAGAGGTGGTATTTACGTACATATTGAGCCGGGACACAGTTTTGTCGGCGGTGGTTTCTTCAGTCCGAATGCCGATGATTTATTGAGAATCAGGCAAGATATTGAACTCAATTACGAAGATTGGAACAAACTTTTTGCCGATCCGAAGATCAAAAACACATTCGGAAATTTAAGAGGTGAACAGGTAAAAACCGCGCCTAAAGGTTTTGCGAAAGATCATCCGGGAATCGATTTCCTGCGGCACAAGCAGTTTATTCTTTCGCATACGTTTACAGACAAAGAAGTGCTCGCGGCAGATTTTGCTTCCAAACTCGATGAAACCATTCAGCAATTCAGGCCTTTCTTCGATTATATGAGCGAGGTGTTGACGACGAATACGAATGGGGAACCAACCGTTTAATTGAAAATGTAAAATTGAAAAGAAAGAAGAACCCTTTTCAATTTTACATTTTCAATTCTAATATGGAATACTACGTATTACGAATTGTTAGTCCTTCTGATTCATCTATTCTAAAAGGGGAATCAAACACAGCGTCATAAATTGCTTTATGTTCGGCACTGAGATTCTCGCCAAAAATGTACTCTACCTCTTTCACACTCGTAGCGATTACTTGTGGTGTTGGTTTTTTCGTCCTGATATTGAGTTGACAACTGCCTATTTCAAATGCATCAAAAGCATACAATGCCTGAACATCAAACTTTTGAAACAATAAGATTCCGGCCTGGCAATTGATATCAAGTGACAGCAGCACTTCCACTTCCTGCAGATACTCTTTTGCGTCACTGGCTACATATTCTTTGGAAAACGAACCCTCCAATTCAAATCTGGCTGAATTCCCCACTATTTTGGCTTCTGGCGTATAGAAGGCTTTTACCTGCGTTTTTCCTGAATCGGAGTCATGGTGAATTGTATCCGAAGAAAGCGATAAACGAACAGAATAGGCCGTATTCTCGTATGAAGAAGTACCTTTCCGGTTATCAATCACAACCCACAAATCCTTTATTTTCTCATTAAACTCGCCTTTGATTTGTTTTCGTAAGTTATCTGCATACGATGTAACAAACAAGCGGTCTTTCGGCAACTGAAAATCACCCTTTTCCCCCAGTTTAATTTCTGCAGGAAACTTTACAGTCGTTGTTTCATTTCCCTGATGGTATTCTACATCTACCTTTTCGATGTAAATCCCATCGTCTTTTGTTTTACACAAACCAATTGCGTATGGCAGGCCAACATCTGTAACATCAGGGTTCTTACAATCGAATTTAAAAACACTTGTTTTACCGGTTCCAAAATCGTCAGCTTTGGTATTCATTCTCAATTTGCCTGATGATCCGTTTGGTCCGAAAATCACAATGTACATTGGATCATCTGTCCCGGCGTTTTTAACGCCCTTGACTTTTACTTTAACTAAATAGTGGTTGCTATCCATAATGGTTATTTTTAATTGCCTACTAAAATCAGGGTTCGGCTATCCCGTTTTAAATATAGCAAAATGAATACCAAAAAAAGGACATTCATAAATGTCCGGATTTATCAATTATAAAATTGGAGAATTACCAAGTCTTCATAATTGATAATTCCCCAATTCATAATTCTTACGGTCTGTTCTTCACATATTTCTCCAACCACTGATCTTGTTCCCACAACAAATGCAAGATCGACTCAAGGGCCGAATAACCATGACTTTCTTTTGGAAGTACCACCAAACGTACCGGTGCACCGAATCCTTTCAATGCTGCGAAATAACGCTCACTCTGGATCGGGAAAGTCCCCGGATTATTGTCATTTTCACCATGAACGATGAGCATTGGTGTTTTCATTTTATCAGCGTAGTTGAACGGCGACATTTCATTGTAGGTTTCCTGCGCATCCCAATAGTTACGTTCTTCACCTTGGAATCCGAAAGGCGTCAATGATCGGTTGTAAGCTCCGCTTCGGGCAATTCCGGCGGCAAACAAATCAGAATGTGTAAGAAGATTCGCTGTCATAAACGCTCCATAAGAGTGTCCGCCAACCGCGACTTTCCGGCGATCAATGTAACCCAAACTATCCACCGCATCAATCGCAGCTTTGGCGTTTGACACCAATTGCTCGATAAACGAGTCATTCGGTTCTGCCGTTCCTTCACCGACAATCGGGAAAGCTGCGTTGTCTAATACCGCATAACCACGCGTTACCCAGTAAATCGGTGATCCGTAATACGGGAAGATAAATTCATTCGGGTTGGTGGTGTTTTGCGAAGCGCTGTTTTTGTCCTTAAATTCCTGCGGATATGCCCACATAATCATTGGCAATTTTTCCTTTTTCTTCGTATCATATCCAACCGGAAGGTAAAGCGTTGCCGTTAATTCCAATCCGTCGGCGCGTTTGTATGAAATCACTTCTTTGTGAACTCCGGCAATTTTACTGAACGGATTTGCGAAACTCGTAATGGCAACAGGAGCCGCTTTCCCCGACATTTTTCGCAGGTAATAATTCGGGTATTCGCTCGGCGACTGAATTCTCACGAGTAACTCTCCTTTTTTCAAATTGATGATATCGATAATCGTTTCCATTTTATTGGTGAGTGTGCTTCGGTACAAAGTCTTGGTAGCCTTGGTTTTCAAATCAAGCTGGTTCACAAACGGAAATTGTCCTTTTTCGGTAAATCCCTCCCCGATCAAATAAGCATTCGAACCGTCAAGCTTTAAAACGTAACGACCGTAATTGTTTCTATCGGTTTGGAAATTTCCGGGATTGGCATATTCATCCTGTGAATTCCGGTCAAACAAAAGCGTTAATCCTTTTGCAGGATCTGACGGATTAAACAAATACGTTTTCTCGTTCCGGGTATTGTACCAGTAGTCATAAACTACGGCAACATCTGCCCTTCCCCAGGTAATACCACCATAGCGCTGCGGTGTTTTCAACAACGATTTCCAATTTCCATCTGTAAACGGGGCTTCCCATGTGAATACTTCATCGCGTTCTTTTACCTCAACTGCGGGATCGCCGCCATCCAGTGCTTCTACCCAATACAAGGTTGCAGGATGATCATCGCGCCACGTAATCTGGCGTTTTCCTTTTTGCACGGACATAAATCCTTTCGGCAGGTTATCGATCAAGGGTTTTTCATCGATCACGCGTACCAGTTTTCCGGTTTGATCGTAAATACTTGTGGTTGTAGGGAAACTGTAATAGGTCACCACATAAGAAAACGGACGTTTGATGGTTGTAATCAAGACGTATTTTCCGTCGGGCGAAAAACTTTCACGCGAATGCATGTCGGCTGTTTTCCAGATAGATGAAGTACCATCAAGTTTCACTTTGTGCAATTCGGAACCGGCCAATAACTCAAAATTCTCTTCGTCGATTTTACTTTTCAGTAAATCTGCATACGTTCTGTTTTGGGCAATCGAGCCATCACTAACCGAAACGGAAGGCCCGTTTGGAACCGTTACCAGCGCATCAATAAACGGTTTTCTGTTAGCCGGCAGCATGCGTACCAGCAGCGATTGGCTATCACCAAACCATTTGAACGGCGAACCGAGGTTTCCATTCAGGATTGCTCCGCTGATCTTACGCGCCGATTGTGTTTTTATGTCAATCACCCACAATTCCAGCCCATTTGAAACGATATTCGTCGCGGCAATATATTGTTCGTCGGGCGACCAGGAAATATTGGTCAATTTGGGATTCGCGGGCAAACCTTTCACAAAAACAGGTGTGCCGGTGCGTGAAAGCTGGATGCTCAATTTGGTGTAATATCGTGCTCCGCTAACATTGTTCGTTTTCGGATTAATACGCAATCCGGCCAGTTTCAATTCCTGTTCAGAAACTTCTTCGATGGTTTTGTACATATTGCTGTACAGGAAAACGAGTGTTTGTTTTTTGCTGTCCATGATCACCGAAGGCGCGCGGTCTACTTTCACCAGTTCCAAAATTTCCTGTGGCGGAACCTGGTAGTTCAGTCCTTCCTGGGCGGCTGCATTCGAAGCAAATAATCCGGCAAGCGCGGCAATAGCGGTAATTTGTTTGAGCACTGTCATAATTGTGATTTTTCAGCGATGAAGATAGCCTTTTTTCACACATTTGCCTTGTCATTTTTTGCGACAGGATTGTAACTTCAAGCGAATAATGGTATTATTGAAACATGCTTTGCTTAAAACCCCGGATCGGACTCATACTCTTATTATTTCTTGCTTTTGCAGGAAGTTCACATGCAGAGATTGATGAAAAACGGCAATTTCAACTAGACAGCATCAGCACCAATATCCCGAAAGAAAGCAAACAGAATCTGGATGAAGTGCATGCTTTCCTCCACAAAAACGGCCACACCGACGAAGAACGCGTTTGGTTGTTCTATGGATACATCGCTACACACTTTAAATACGATCAGAAGCGGAAAAGCGATAAAGACGCTCCCATTTTTAGTCCGGAATATACCGCGCAACGCCGTTCGGGCGTTTGTCGTGATTTTTCGAAAGTATTTTTGGTCTTGTGTCAGCGAAGCAACATCCCTTGTTTGGAAGTAAGTGGAAAAGTGACGCTACCCTTTTGGGAAGTTATTGGAAAATGGCTGCGAAGAGAAAGCAATGTATTTAATCATGTATGGAATGTGGTAAAGATAAATGATACGTGGATGCTTATGGATCCGACCTGGAGCTATGTAACGGCAACTCAACGAATCAAGCATTACGATGCTAAAAAAAAGACATCGACCACCGTTTTGATTAAAACTCCGGCTCGCACGTATTACAATCCTGATCCGGTTTTCATGATGAAAGACCACACTCCGGTTCATCCTGCCTTTTTGTTACTCTCAGATAGCATTCCCACCTATAAAACAGCGCGAAAAAAGGAAAAGCATCAGAAATTCTATTGCACAAACTACCATTTTGGTGACACGATAGATGCTATTTATGGAACTCAATATCCACTATTTTCGAAAACCTATTATCGGGGATGCATGGGATATTCGAAAGTGACCGCCATGTATAACAATTACGAATATGAACTTTCGCTCCCGGTTCAGAAAGCAGGGAAATATAATCAACCAACACTTGAACAGTATGATAATGCTTTGCTTCGAGCGAAAGAACTGACCGCCTACATTCGTTCAGAAACAGGAGTGAATTACAGCAGCCGACTTAAGCTGTTTGAAGAAGAATTGGGTAAAAAACGTACGAAACTGGCGAAAAAACTGGAAACAGAAGAAAAGGCAAAGAAGAAAAAAGCACCAAAAACGGCCTCAACCAAATAGACGAATACAGGCTTCCCGGTCTTCCCACAATTCGTCGAACGTTCGTGTAATTTGCGGATTGCGTTTCAACCAGCCTTTTAGGTATTCCTGGTGAATTTTGGGCTTCCATTCTACCACCTGGTGCGGCTCGATGCGTTGTTCGCGCACAATCTTAGAAGCAATACGCTCCATTGCGTTAGACGTATCCGTATAATCGAAACGTTCACCTTTGTAACGCAGATAACAATGGCATTCGGGAATATTGTTGTAAGATTTATCAGCAAAAAAGGTAGTGAGTTTCGGATGCGTTTCACCAGACATCAGGAAAATCCCCGCGATGAGTTCTACTTCCTGAAAGCCATTTTCTTCGGCCAATGCAGCCAGCAATCCATGTTTCGAAGAACAGGAACCTTTTCCTTCGGAAAGCACTAACGAAAAATCGGAACGATCAGCATTTCTGCCATAGGGCAATGATTGAACATACAGACAAGCTGACTCGAAATCGGTGATTCCCAGTTCGATAAACTGTTTTGAATAAGGTAAATTGGGGGAAAGAAACGATTTGATCACTAGCCGGAATTTTTAATTTTGAATGCTTAATGTTGAATTGAAAAAGAAAGTCTCAATTCAACATTCAAAATTAAGCATTCAACATTCGTTTTACATTCCAGGCATTCCGCCACGCATGTTTTTCATTTGTTTCATCATGCCCATCATGTTTTTCGGATTGGACATCATTTTCATCATTTTCTTCGTATCCTCGAATTGCTTCAACAGCTTGTTCACTTCCTGAATATTGGTTCCGCTTCCTTTAGCGATACGCGTTTTGCGTTGTCCGTTCATCAATCCCGGATTTGCACGTTCTGTTGGTGTCATTGAGAAAATAATGGCTTCAATGTGCTTGAACGCATCATCCTGAATGTCTACATCCTTCACGGCTTTTCCCATTCCCGGGATCATGCCCATCAGGTCTTTCACGTTCCCCATTTTCTTGATCTGCTGAATCTGGCCAAGGAAATCGTTGAAATCGAACTGATCTTTCTGGATGCGACGTTGCAATTTCTTTGCTTCCTCTTCATCGAACTGCTCCTGCGCACGTTCAACGAGTGAAACAACGTCACCCATTCCGAGAATACGATCGGCCATACGTTTCGGGTAGAACACATCCAATGCGTCCATCTTCTCGCCCGTACCAACAAACTTGATCGGTTTGTCAACAATTGCTTTGATCGAAAGCGCCGCACCACCGCGTGTATCACCGTCTAATTTCGTCAATACAACACCGTCGAAACTGATGCGGTCGTTAAAGGCTTTTGCCGTGTTCACTGCATCTTGTCCGGTCATGGCATCGACCACAAACAATGTCTCAGAAGGATTCAACGCTTGTTTTACACGCGCAATTTCGTCCATCATCGCTTCATCCACAGCCAAGCGGCCGGCAGTATCCACAATCACCACGTTAAAACCGTTGCTTCGTGCGTGAATAACCGCAGCCATTGCAATTTTAACGGGATCTTTTTCTTCTTTATTGGAGTAAACCTCGATACCCAGTTGTTCACCAAGCACGTGCAATTGGTCAATCGCCGCCGGACGGTAAACGTCGCAGGCAACCAACAACGGTTTTTTGTTCTTTTTCGTTTTGAGGTAGCTCGCCAGTTTTCCGGAGAAAGTTGTTTTCCCCGAACCCTGTAAACCTGACATCAATATAATTCCTGGATTTCCCTGAACATTGATCTCGACCTCATTTCCACCCATGAGTTCCACCAACTCTTCGTGGCAGATCTTTACCATCAACTGACTAGGGGAAATGGCGGTGAGCACATTTTGTCCCATCGCCTTGTCTTTCACACGAACGGTGAAATCTTTGGCTGTTTTAAAGTTAACGTCGGCATCCAACAAAGCGCGGCGCACTTCCTTCAATGTTTCAGCTACGTTAATTTCAGTAATCTGTCCTTGTCCTTTGAGTACTTTAAACGCGCGCTCAAACTTATCGGTAAGATTTTCAAACATGGTGTTTCAATTTTGGATTGCGAAGATAGTGATTACAGCGGACATGTTGTGTTTGAAGCAGGGATTTTCGGGATTTTTATGATTGCATTTTTTTGACCTGAAATTATCCGTTTCTTAAGCGTGCCTAAGGCAGCCAAGCCTTTTTAGAAACACTTATGGTATTGGAAACACTGAGGTTCACCAATTTCAGAAGCTAAATCATAAACGATTTGAAATGAGAAATGTAGGATTTTGAAACCCAACGATTTCCTCAACTCATTTCAGCCGATTTACACGTTCGGTTTTGATTCATTTCCATAACCGTTTTTATCCGTTAGAAACACTTACAGTACCATAAACAAAGAGACACAGGAAACCCGACGCGGTTTTTGAAGCGTTTCCATTTATCAAAAAAAAGATTGTATTTCTGTTTTAAAAAGCGCTTTACTCTACCGCAATTTTCGCGCTAAACACTTCTCCGTTTGCGGTGTAATTCAACAGGTAAAAACCAGCCGGTAAATCAACATTCACGACAACCATTCCCTGTTTGAATTCCGTTTGGAAAGCCACTTTTTTTCCGTTCAAATCAACCATCTGAATTTGCTCAATCGGATGAACCGTTTTCTGAACGATGGAGAAACTATTTTGTACCGGATTCGGGTAAATAAGTGCATAAGTGTCTGTAATTCCTTCCTCACTGATTCCGGCGATGGAAGTAGCGCACAGGTCTGCTTCCCAAATACCACGACCGAACGTTCCTGCACGCAATTTGTTGGCGGCCGGCGCAATTTCAAGATCGTTGACGAAAGTAATCGGTAAGTTTTCACCGTAAGGTTCCCATGAGGTCATCACTGAATCACGGTAATACACACCAAAATCATTTCCGACGTATAAACGCCCAGGACTGTTTGGTTCCATGATAATTACATTGCATGGCACGTTAGGCAAACCGGTTGAATAATTGGTCCAGGTTGTTCCGCCATCCATACTCTTGTAAACCTTCGTATTGTTGGTATAACCTCCTCTGCTCACATAAATATGATCGTGATTTGCCGGATCGAGCGCAATACGTGTAATCGGAGCATTTCCGGGTAAATTATAGTTTTCCCATAAACCACCGCCATTCATTGTTTTAAACAACTGATCCGAATAAGAAGCAAAAATCACATCCTGATCGGTAGCAGAAATCTCAATATCCATAACACCTTCAGAAGGATTAGCAGTATTCGTACCGATTTCAAACCATGTATTTCCTTTGTTCGGCGATCTGAAAATACGATTGTATCCTGCTACCAGTTCGTCGCTGTTGTTGGGGTCTAAATCGTAAGGTGTTACCCATTGGCCTACCTGATCGCCCGGTAGGTTATCCGAGATATTGGTTGTTGTGGAACCGCCGTTGAGTGTACGTTCCAAACCTGTTCCGTTAATATAACAGGTGTAATATTCCTGGATATTATCCGGACGCATGGCCACTTCCATTCCATCACCGCCGTTGGCATTGATCCAGCTTCCGTTCGGAAGGCGTTTTCTTCCGCCATTGTCCTGTGTACCCCCAATCATGACCAAAGGATGGTTTCCGGCATTCGCAATGCGGTAAAACTGGCCGATTTTTAATCCATTGGAAAGATCGGTCCATTGCTGGTTGGTTTCGTTGAGCCTGTAAACGCCGCCATCGTTGCAGAAATAGACGTGCGAGGAATTATTCGAGTAAGCGATATAATGAAAATCAGCATGAATCTCGGTAAACTGACCACTTCCCCACCAATCGGTGATTTGGTCCCAGCTATTTCCCCCATTTGTAGACCGATAGGCTACCACATATCCGCAATAAAGCGTATTCACATCATTTGGAGAATAACCGATCATGGTGTTTTCGGGCGTATCAGCGAGTTGATTGTATGTTGCACCACCGTCGAGACTTTGAAACAACGGACGAATCCCGCTATAATCACAACTTACCAGCAAACGATCTGCATCAAGGTTAGTCGTAGCCAATGTAATGAAATTGTAATTCCATGTAAAAGCCGTGATCGCGTTCCAGGTAGCGCCGGCATCTGTCGATTTGTAGACCTGGCTTACTCCCCAATAATCATTGAGAGCTGCATAAATAACATTTCCATCGCCCGGTTTAAAGCTAACGGAACTGTAAGCTCCCGCACGAATGTTGGTCCAATTCACGCCACCGTCAACCGTTCTGAATAATCCGTCGGTAGTTGCCGCAACAATCACGCTTGGATTGGTGGGACTCATTTTCAATTCATAAATCGCAGTAGCATTCAATGAAAACACCAAATCGGTTGGTAACCAGGTAGCGCCGGCATCGGTGGATTTATAAACACCTGTCGTGGTTGTCCACCAACCTGAATTATCTCCGTTGGAGACATACAACGTGTTGGGATCGCTTGGGTCAATCAACAGATTACTGGCAGCGCCGTAAGGCAATCCGTCATCAGCAGAATTATAGGTTTGTCCGCCATCAGTTGTTTTCCAGATTCCACCACCCGGCGAACAGACATAAAACAATTGATCGTTGGCAGGATGAAAAGTGACACAAGTTGTTCTTCCAATTCCCCAGTATCCGCCATCGTTGTCTACCTGATCGATAAACGTCCAGTCACACAAGGCACTTTTAGCTACTTTTTGTTTCGCTTTTTCATTGGCGAAAGCTTCCAGTACTACTTCCGGTGAAGGCAAATAACCTTCTTCCGTGAGGCGAAACTGCATGAAGTATTTCCATTGCTGGTATTTATTGTATTCCGAACCTTCTTCTTCCTTTTCGGAAGCGTTGACAACTTCAATAGAATCAGCGGATTCTTTGAAATAGGTTTCGATTTGCGCGCACAATTCCTGGAAAGTGGCTGTTTTGTTTGCGTAAACCAATTGTTTCCAACCCTGTGATTGTGCCATGACAACCGGGGTAAACAAAACCAATGTAATGAGATGTAGAGCTTTCATTTTCCAAAGATAGGAAATGCTCCAAGTCACGCCACTGAAATCAATTCCACTGAGTCAATAAAAGGACACGATGAGTCAATATTTTAACAAAAACGATCAGATTACCGGATTCAGGTCTTCTTTCGTGCTTTTTATTCTGCTGAAATACTATTCTTCGGATTCAATTTACTTCTCCTTCTACTATACAAGAAATAGATCAGCAAACCGGCTGCCAGCCAAATAGCAAAAGCGATCCAGTTTTTCAGTTCCACCTGGCTCATCATGTACAGGCACGACAACAATCCCAGGAGAGGAATCATGGAGAAATTCTTGCGAACCGTCACCACTGTAATGAACAACGTAAACAGGATAAAAATCCAGGTTGGGATTTTGTGTGCAAAGTGAATAAACCCAGAATTGTACAAACGTTTTTTCGAAACACCGATTTCTTTCAAAGCATCTTCCAACGGAACTTTAGGTGCTTGTTCAAAATAAGCCGTCAGGTTCTGATCGTAAAGCTTAAAGCCCGGTTCATCGTAACCGAGAAGGAACGATTTCAGGCGTTTTTTGGTTTTATCATCCAATTGGGAAAGCGACTTTCTTTTACCTTTGCCTTTCACTTTAATGGCAGAAAGTGCCGATTTCAGATCGATTTTTGATTCCTGTTCAAAATAAGCCACCATATCAGATCCCAACCGGTTCACGCCCACACTATCAATCGCATAAACATTCGCTTTGAGCTGCTTTGCTTCAGAGGCCGATAAATCGGTGATCATTTCGCTATCTTCTTTCACTGTTTCCTTATTGGTAAGGAAATCCATCGTCGGTTGCTTGAGGTCAGGAGACGTGAAAAGCAGCACAATGAGTCCCACTACTAAAACCGGCATAATGTATTTTCCATTCAAATAAGGCGTCTTAAATTTCCCGCGTGGAATATCCGTCCGGTTCTGGAGCATTAATACGCCGCCACACACCAATACAAAGGCGAACAAGGTTCCAATACTACACAGATCGGTTACCATTGTCAGGTTCATAAACAACGCCGGAACTGCTACCACAAATCCAACGACTACCGTTGCAAACGAAGGTGTTTTAAAGCGCGGATGCATTTTAGAGAAACGTTTCGGCAGCAAACCGTCGCGACTCATACTCATCCAGATTCTTGGTTGCCCCATTTGGAACACCAATAACACGGAAGCCATTGCAACTACGGCGCTCACGGCAATAATTCCCGACATCCATTTCAGGTCCAATTCACGGAACACAAATGCCAGTGGATCGCCAACAGCCAATGTTTTATAGGAAACCATTCCTGTTAAAATCAGGGAAATAATGATGTATAAGACCGTACAAATAATAATGGCCCACATCATACCACGCGGCAAATCACGTTGCGGATTTTCACATTCTTCAGCAGTCGTAGAAATCGCATCAAAACCAATGTAGGCAAAGAATACCGCCGAAACTCCTTTCAAAATTCCGGAAACACCATTCGGTGCAAATGGCGACCAATTATCCGAATCCACGTAGAAAATTCCAACGGCAATCACCAATAAAATAATAGCGAGTTTCACCACCACCATTACGTTGCTGGCATTGCGCGATTCTTTCATTCCACGGTAAACCAACCATGTAATCAGGATAATGATAAACAATGCGGGGATATCCAAAATGATGCGTAATCCGAAGAAAGACGGTGCATTTGTCCAGGCAGTATGCGCGTCTTGCAATGATTGGCCTAAATTGTCAAAGGTTTTTCCACCCTGCATCAATCCCATTGCTTCCTGGTAACCGTTAGATGCCGTGAGATAATCCGTTTGAATCCATTGCGGCATGTGCATACCCAATCCTTCGAGCATTCCAGTAAAATAATCACTCCAGGAGATCGCCACCGTAATATTCCCGATGCCGTATTCCATAATGAGCGCCCAGCCTATGATCCAGGCAATGATTTCACCGAAAGCGACATATGAATATGTATAGGCACTTCCGGAAACAGGCACCATGGAAGCAAATTCAGCGTAAGCAAATGCCGCGAAACCACAGGCAATGGCGGTAAACAAAAACAGGAAAATGACTGCAGGGCCACCGTCCGCACTGGCTGTACCGATGGTACTGAAGATTCCAGCTCCGATAATGGCCGCAATTCCAAAAGCAGCAAGGTCACGCACCCGCAGGTGACGCCCCATTGCTCCATGTCCGTCACTTTCGCGCTGTTCGACTGCTTTGAGAATATCCTGTACCTTTTTTTTTCTGAATAAGGAGTTGTTTGCCATGGTTTTCAATCGTTGTAGTGGAAACAAAAGTAAACTGAATTTTGAATTATGAATTATGAATGGTTGAATTATGAAGAGGTGGTTCACAAAAGGTAGAGTATATATGGGATATTAAGGGCATATGCGAGGTTGATACGGCTAATCAATGAGTTAACATATACGTATCTGTTTGAAATGAACTAAAACTTGTTCCAAAGAGACAATCTGTTAATAATTCAACAAATCAAGACCAAATCGGGAAGCATTTTTTGAAGTTTTCCAATTCGGTTTTCCAACCTTTCCTACTTTACTGCATTAGTAAAGCAACAAACGTCAAACAACACATTCACAGACAGGATTTACCGTACATCCAATAATTGAACAAGCGGTGGCTGTTTTTTTTGTAAGTTTGAAAACACTTAAAAACATGAATAACATGAAGAAAAATCTACTTATTGCCTCACTTTTACTAAGCGGAGCTGCGTCTGCGCAATTTACCCAAGCCAATGAACCTGCTATCGGAGCCAGCCAGGCTATGTATGAATTGGAAGAAACAGCCGATCCATACGCAGGAATTACCGGTGCCGGAGTAACATGGGATTACAGCAGCTATTTCGGTATGGATAACAGTCCGCGTACATTCAGTATTATTGACCCTGCAACTACACCACACGCAGCTACTTTCAGTACTTCTACAAAAGCAATTTCCATTGAAGGCTTTATCACAACTTTCATCAGTTCTGATGCCAGTACACGTATTTCTCAAGGATTTGCTTATGTTGACGGAACTGATACGACTGTTGTTGATTTGAGTTCAAATACAGAATTATTGATGAACTACCCTATGGCATTGAGCAACTCGTTGGTTGATACTTACGGTGGTGATGTGAACACGACGCTTGCTCCTACTCCTTTTACATGTACAGGAAATGATGTTGCAACAGTTGACGGATCAGGAACATTGATCCTGAATTCATCTACTACTATCAGCAATGTATTGCGTTACCATTTGGCTGATACTGCTAATGCAACAGTTCCGATCATTGGTGAGGTACAAATCATCCGTTCTCAGTATGAGTATTATGACTTAGGAAACAACAGCAACATGCCTGTATTCATTTACTCAAGTCTTGGAATAAGCATCGGTGGAAATCCTCCAACAGAAACTTTTGCGGTATTGAGCAGTGTTGCTCCTGACGGTTTCCTTGGTGTGAACACAGAGGAATTGGCTGGTATCTCTGTTTACCCGAATCCTGCTACTGAAACAATTTCAGTGGATGGTTTGACTGCTGATGCGCAATTGACATTGGTTGATGCTCAAGGTAAAACAGTAGCAAGCAAAGCAGTTGAGGCAGGTTTCGCTTCAATGAATGTTGATGCTGTGACAGCAGGAGTTTACTTCTTGCATGTTACTTCGAATGAGTTGACTACTGTTGAACGAGTTGTAATTCGTTAATTAACAGATTTAGTTTTTCTAAAATAATAATGAACAGGCGTGGGATTTTTCCCGCGCTTGTTTCGTTTCTAACCCGTACGTTACGAATCGAACGCTGTTTGTGCTTCACTACGTTTCGCATCGTTTTCTTTTCTTTTTGTCTTGACACAAAAAGAAACAAAAAAGTCAAGGCTGTATGTCCATCGCTTGAGAACTACACTTCATTCCACTTCCTCACCCCAACTCGCAAACGTCCGCCGAGGCGGACTGAGCTCAAACAGGGGTTCGGCTACGTTTCATTCCATTTGTTCTCTTGCGCGATGCACATAATGCCATGTAAGAGCCTGTTTCATAAAACAGAATCAACCAACAAATGAATATCAATAACCACCCTTTGATTGTTAACAAAACCTTTCTGTAACCAAACATCTATTCTGCATTTTTACTGATATTTGGATGGCATAAAACAACTGCATGAAATACTGTTACCTGATTCTTTTACTTTGTTGCTTTTCCGTCCGGCTTTCGGCCCAGGGTACTATTGAGTTAAACCCCGAGGAACGCGCTTATTTGTACCATATCGTGAAGAAAAGCCCGATTCTGGACCAGAATATCGGCCGTTATTTTGAGTACAAAGGCCCGATGGTGCGTTTTATGAACAAAGAAATCAATTTCGATTCCATTGAAACGATCATCATCAACAATCCGGAACAATTGTTTATCCGCACGTCGGAAATTGGAAAATCACCGAAAGGAATCATTGCCGAAGCAGCCAATAAAATGGCACTTTGGGAATTGAACAAAGTATTGCTGGCTTCGCGCCAATCTGATAAGGAACTGGAGCGTTTTGCCAACGAATATGCACGATTTGAAGCTATTCTGACGCCAAAATTACCTCCGGCAGCATTTAAGGGAAGCGATCCGGGCGAGGAAAAGATCAATAAAAAATTGCTCAATGTTCTGAATCCGAGCTTGAGTTTTGAAGATAAATCGGCCATGCTCGCGTCGTTTAATTTTTTGTCGACCGACGATCAACTGATGACTATTGAGGCGCTCAACACAGCTGTCAATGATTATGTGGAAGAACGTAGTTTTGAGATTTTCCAGGCACTTGGCGGTGTGGCTGATCAGTTTCACAATGTATTGGTGGCAGCAGGTGACGGTTCGGAAACTTCAGGGCTGCTCAACGAACGCGAGAAGGACGAAAACGGTCGCTGGAACAAAGGTTTACCTAAAGCAGTCGGGTTGTTTCCGTACCAGGTAAAACTAATCGTTCCGGAAAAACGCAAAAAAACAGCCTTGGAAACTCTGCGCTTTTCAACCACCGATTTCACAACGGCCGGCGAAGGAAAACTGACCCAATTGCATTTCGACGTTTGGGGCTACAACAGTGATAAACAAACAACTGTGGTGGTAGAACGCAACGGACTTTCCTACCATTTATTCGGTTCGGATGAAACCCGTTTCCTCACACCTGATTCGGCCTTTACGAACGGAAAAACATTCCAAACGGTCATCAATGATTTGGAATTCAATAAAATCGGTGATCTGAAAGAGAAGATTTACGGTAAAAAAGGATTTGATTACCAGATTGAAACCGCTAAAAAGAAAAAAGACGAAACGGAATTGAAAATAGAGAAGAACGAAAAGGAATATTCCGATATGACACGTTCGCCGATTACAACCAGTTCGAAAGCTCCGAGAGACGTAAGAAAAGCTCGCAAAAAAGCAATCAAAAACGGAACGGTAACCGATCAGAAACACCAGCCGAAAACCGATTCGGACAAACCGAAACGCGGAAAAGGGCAATCTGAAATTGTGGATTTATACAACGAGTTTGAGTTTTACGCCAAAAAGATAAAAGACCTCGAACGCGAAAAACAAGAGGCGGTTGATCTGATGGCAATTTATCAGCGCAGACTAGACCAATACAAGGAAATGATGGGGTTCCACTGGGCAACTTACACCGAAGAAGACGGATTGTACACCTTCCAGGATTCCACCACGTTCGATAGTTACACACAGGAGTTTACGTTCCGTGCAGATACGCTCAAAACTCCTTTTGAAGTGCGTTTACTGGCCATTCCCTACGGTTCACTTTCCGACGAAGCGGACGAAGTGATGCTGCACATAAACCTCATTGATGCCGAACCGGGATTTGATGCCCGTTTACAATTGGATTTACTCGATGCTTTTGCTTCGAACAGCTGGACGCTGAATCAACCGTTGTTTTCGAAAAATGATAGCGTGGCCGTACGTCAGTTATTTGAAAGTTTGCTGGACAAAAAAACACCGATTACAGCTGTTTCCCGCGGTCAGGGAATTGGTTCATGGAATGGTTTGCAAACCGTTCGTGCGGCAAATCGCGGTGAAATGAGCGCTTATCCCGGAGCAACTGCCGAAGAACAACAAATCAACCGTATGAATCCCGAATGGGCGCGTTTGCGAGTTTCGCAGGTGAATGTGACGCTGAATCGTGGGATTTTCATTGAAATCAATACGTTTACCGATCCGGTGAAAACCAACCTGAAAGCGACAAATTCTTCCATTGCAGACGGCATGAATCGTTATAAACTGACCGGAAACGATTACCTGAGTGCTTTGCGAACAGCGACGATCATTCAAAAAATGAAAAGCGAGTTAAATCTCCTTGCAGGAACGTATTTGACGCGCGAAGAAGCGAAGATTGTTATTGATCGCCTGAATAAATCGTTGGATGGATTAAGAGTAAGCGTCGGGGCGACTTCGTGGAAATGGCAGGAGTTGCTGGGACAGTAACACATAATCTTGTTTTTAACCACATAGAACACAATAGGAAACATAGTTTTGTATGTTTCTAAGTTATTCAGTTCTATGTGGCCTATGTGGTTAATTTTCATTAGCCATTCATGGTTTCCTCTACTAACAGTTCATGCAGATTTACGAAATAGAGTTGTTCGGTAGCGCGGGTGACGGCTGTGTAAAGCCAACGTAAAAACGATTCGTCTAATTGTGGTTCCTCGATATAACCATGGTCTACGAAAACAGCGCTCCACTGCCCTCCCTGTGATTTATGACAGGTTACTGCGTAGGCAAATTTGAGTTGCAGCGCATTGAAATAAGGCGATTTCATGATTTGCTGATACCGCTTTTGTTTATTGTGCTCGTGTTGAAAATCTTTTTCGATTTCAAAAAACAGGTCTTTCAGAAAAGCGCGACTCAGGTTGGGCGTTTCCACCGAAAGCGTTTCCATAAAAGCGATGGTTTCAAAACGGTCCATTTCCGGGTAATCGATCAGTGAAACTTCCAGGTGAGCAAATCTTACATTGTAAAGCGTTTCCACACGTTTCACCCGATGCACGCGCAAGAGTTCGCCATTTGCGATGAATCCTGCGGGACTCAACGGATCGAGCCAGAAATAGTTATTCTTGACCGCCATCATCAAATCACCACCGGAAAGTTCTTCTTCCATGTACAAAATGCGGTTCCGCACATGCTGGTTGTAAAGATTGGCGCGTTTATTCGACCGCGTTACGATCATCACTTCTTCCGAACCGTAACGGTCATAGGCTTCTTCGATCAGCTGCACCAATTCATCGCCCGGAACAGGGCGTACATCTTTGTACTGTTTCAAATCGAGTTGTGGAAGCGTCTGTTCACGCTGTGCGGTACGAATCCGGGTGGCATTTTCCAGAATCCCCGATTCCTGTTCCTGTCGAACAACGTGTGTTAATCCGAAAATGGAGAAGTGCACCGCTGAAAAGTAATTCGACAAATACTCGCTGCTCAACGCCGGACTTTCTGTTGTTCCAACCGGCGGAAGCTGACCTTCATCTCCCAAAAAGATCAGCTTGCAATTTTCGCCCGAAAAGACGTATTGAATCACATCTTCCAATAGATTCCTGGAAACAGAACCATCGGCTTGTAACGAGAAATCACCGATCATGGAAGCTTCATCTACAATGAAAATGACGTTTTTCGCTTTATTAGGCGCTAAATCAACGCGGGTAGATCCATCGACTCCGGCGTTGGTGAAATAAATGCGTTTGTGGATCGTAGTTGCCAATTCACCTGATCGGAGCGCCAATACTTTCGCCGCTCTTCCGGTTGGCGCCATGAGTACTGTTCGCCGTTTGTTTTTCTTGAGCGCTTTGATGTATGCTCCCAAGATGGACGTTTTTCCCGTTCCGGCATAGCCTTTCAGAATAAAACAACCCGGATTTTCTTCGGAAAATGTAAAGCTAACGAGTTCATGGATCAACTCATTTTGCTCTGAATTTGGAGTGTGCGGAAAAAACGCCAAACAATCGGTCAAACACTGTTGCTTTACTTCTTCCACGGTCATGGTTCAAAGATACGATTTGAATGACGAATTGCCTTAACTCTTCGCCTGAAGGTTATGCTTAATCAACAAACAGTACGGTTCAGGCAATAAAGTAACAAATCTTTAAAACTCAGGCAACATTTCCTGTCCAATCTGCGTACTGAATAAAAAGCCAATAAAATAATGAGCAAACAGCAAACACTCCTTCTTACCATCTCTTTCGTATTCCTGTTACTTTTCACGTCCAAAGCATTCGGAAACATTATCATTTCTGGAGTATATCAGGGTCAAAATCTCCGCATCAGTAATCCTATCAACGAAGATGGTATCGGATTTTCAACCATTAAAATTGTCGTAAACGGGAAGATTGTTCCGTTAAAATTTGACTTATCGGAAGCGGAAATTGATTTTACCCGACTCGGTTTACTGCCCGGAACAAAGATCGAAATCGTGATTTCCTATGAAAACAGCAGTACACCAATTATTTTCAATCCGGATGCAATCAGTGAATTGTCATTGATTAATACATTAGAATCTCAATCCCCGGAAATAGAACCGATCAATGATGAATTGGCTCCGAATGACCGAAACCATTCGAAATATTAGACTGAATTAAGTGTGAATAATCATAAGCAAGAGTAAGGCATCAGTCCGCCTCAGGCGGATTGATGCTTTATTCATTTTATGCCGTTCGAGTTTCATCTGTTTTCTAAGTAACGTGAGTTCAGGATAAGAATTTTTATCCGTTAGAAACCTTTATTATCCCATAAACACTCGGAAACCGATCACAACAGTGGAAATCACAACCCTTTTCATACCTTTGCCCCGTCAAGCAATTTCCATGGATAAAAATCAACTTGCAATAGAGATCAATCCGCACCGAATGTCGGCTTTTGAGGTAAAAGACCAAACTTCGACACTGTTGGCAACGAAAATCTGCACCAATAAATCAGACAGCGGCTACAAACAAACCTTGCAGGAACTGATTGCCGATTGCGGAAACACGGACCGGTTTGAGAATTTTTCCTGCTCCTACTCGCAAGCGCAATCTACATTGGTTCCGATGTCATTGTTTGGTGAATCAACACCGGAAAACATCATCAACCTTACTTCTCACCAGGCTGTTTCAAAAGACGAAATCGATTACAATCGCCTGCCTGAATGGAATATGGTGAATGTTTACCGGATGCCAATGTGGATCAAGTCTGCGCTGATTATCAAATTGCCCCGCATTGTGATTCAACATGAACTGTCACATATCCTACGTTTTTTAAACACCGGTTCCACTATTCCGCAACGCTCGCAGTTGATTTTACAGGAAGATCATTTTTGTCTTGTGGTACGAAAAGACGGTCAGATCGTTCATGCCACTTACCAGGTTTATCAGTCGGCGGAAGATGTGCTTTACCACTTACTTTATACATACCAGCAGCTAAACATTTCTTCAAAGGGAGAATTGTTTCTGCAAACAAGCACAGAAGCGCTTCACCAGGTTGCTGAAGAAGTGTCGAAACTTGCCAAAAAGATTGCCCAATTTGAGGCAATTTCCATTACAATTTCTATGAATGATCACTTAAAATTTCAATCATTGTGCGTATAATTCGTGGATTGTATAAAGCCCGTCGGTTTTCTCCGCCGAAAAGTTTTCCTTCTCGTCCCACAACCGATTATGCCAAAGAAGGCTTGTTTAATGTGCTGGAACATCGCATTGATTTGGTTGATCTGGACATTCTGGACCTTTGTGGAGGAACAGGCAATATTTCCATCGAATTTTTGTCGCGGGAAGCCGGTTGTGTGACTTCGGTTGACAAACATCCGGTGTGCATCCGTTATATGTACAAATTAAAGCAGGAACTCGGTATCGTTGACGAATGGCAGATCGCCAAGAATGATGTGCTGCAATTTGTAGAAAAAACGCCTTGTACCTACGATCTTATTTTTTCTGACCCGCCGTACGATGTAAAATTTCACGCACAGCTGGCACAATCGGTGTTTGACCGGAATATTCTGAACCCGAATGGCTGGATGATTATCGAACACGGAAGACAAACAGATCTTTCGGCTTTGCCCCATTTTTTAGATGTACGCCAATTCGGAAATGTGTATTTTAGTTTTTTCAAGTTGGAATCAGTATGAAAAAAGCTTGTTTTCCCGGTTCATTCGACCCTTTTACCAAAGGACATGAAGATGTTGTGAAAAGAGGATTGACGCTCTTTGACACCATCGTGATCGCTGTTGGACACAACAATTCCAAAGAACCGTTTTTTTCGCTCGAAAGCAGGTTGGCGCACATTCGTTCGTTGTTTTCAAATGAAACGCGCGTGGAAATCATGACGTTCAACGGACTCACAACTGATTTCTGTAAAGAACAGGATTGTACCCATTTATTGCGCGGTTTGCGTGATGTGAAAGATTTCAATTACGAACAGCCTATTGCGCTGATGAATCGTACGATGAGCAACATTGAAACCGTTTTTATCTTACCCGATCCTTCATTATTGGCTATCAACGCGACCATTGTTCGCGAGATTTACAAAAATGGCGGGAAAATTGATGCGTTTGTAACAAATGCACAGCAACTCGTTAAATAAGGTATGAAGCAATTAGTGATTTTATTCGGATGCCTCGGTTTTTCACTGTCGGCACTGGCTGATGAAATAACGAAAATAACCGGTTTCGCTCCGACTTACGTGGGCCAGCAAATCGATATTTACCAGGTAGTGGATTACCTTTCCATGAAACAGGAACGCATCGCCTCGACGACAGTTCAGGAAGACAGCACGTTTACCTGCAGTTTCTACCTGAATGAAACCCGTAAGCTGGTACTTTCATCCAATAACAACAGTGGTTTTATTTATGCGCAGCCAGGCGGAAGCTACGATTTGTATATGCCTGATCGCAATCCGTACGATCCCTACCGGCCGCTGGGAAATAAAATCGAAATGACGCTGTATGGACTCGATTCAACGGATATCAATTACAAGATTCTCACTTTTAACCGTTGGACGGATGAAGTTTTGGCGACCTATTACACCAAAAACAATGCGGAATCGTCTTATTTCTGTCAACGAATTGATAAGTTCAAGACCGATGTGGAAGCTTACTATAAAGCCGATACCACCGACTTGTTTTTCCGTACACATATCAAGTTTACGATGGGCCGGATCGATAATATGACTTTTTTAGGGAACCGCAATAAATATGAAAAATACGATTTCTACCTGCGCACAACGCCTGTGTATTATCAGAATGATACGTATATGGAATATGTGAAATTGTATTACGAAAAGCTGCTAACCAGTATTGATCCTGCAATTAATAACAAATTCTATTTGTCGCTGTTGAAATCGAGCCCTTCACTGATCATGCAATCTCTCGCGGCTGAATACACGCTCAAAAACAACATTCGTTTACGCGAATTGGTGATGATTAAAACACTGTCGGAAGCATTTTACGAAAAAGATTTTCCGCAAACCAACATTCTTACGGTATTGGATAGTGTTTCCAATCACGGATTGTTCAAAGAGAATCGTGTGATCGCTGCAAACATCATTATGCGTTTGATGGAACTCACTCCCGGTTCCAAAGCGCCCGATTTTACCGTAACAGGTTCCGGAAACGTCTACGATCTGAAAAAGTACAGCGGGAAACACTTGTATGTATTCTTTGTGTCGCCGACCAATGTGGAATGTCAGAAACAAATGGAATTGTTGGTGCCAATCTATCAGCGCTACCAAAAAGAAGTGCAGTTTTTGATGGTGATCAAAGAAGACGGAAGAACAGATCCGCAAACGATGGATGCTTTCCGGAAGGGGCTCCCGTGGGAAAGCGTTATCGTTGCGCCTGAAAATTCGATTCTCAAAACTTATCAGGTAATCAACATTCCGCATTATGTGGTGATTGATCCGATTGGTTATGTAGTAGCTGCTCCTGCATTAGGACCGACTCCCAACGGCCAGTACGAAACCATCGACAAGTTGTTTTTCTATATTAAAAAGGCGATTGACGAAGGAACCGGCGACGGACGTTGACGTTCTTCCGAAAAATGCGGTATTTTTGTGCTGAAATAGCGTAAAATGCAGTACAATCTAAGTGAAATAACAGCGGTAATCCGCGACAGACGCACCATTTTTCCGGAACAATTCAGCACCCGAAAAGTGCACCGGGAACAACTGGAACTGTTGCTGAACAATGCTATCTGGGCACCTACCCATGGTATGACGCAGCCCTGGAGATTTACCGTTTTCACCGAAACTTCGTTGCTTGATCTGAGTGAACAGCTGGGGCGTATTTACCTCGACACCGTGCCGTCTGAAAAACAAAATGATGCCAAGCTGGCGAAACTCATCAACAGGCCAAAACTGGCTTCGGCGGTGATTGCTGTTTCCATGAAACGCGATGAAACGCTACGCATTTCTGAACAGGACGAACTATTGGCAGTTGCCTGCGCCGTTCAAAACATGCATTTAACATGTACAGCTTACGGTTTGGGTGGATTTTGGTCGACACCGGCGGTTATTCACACATCTGCCATGAATCATTTGCTTGATTTAACTGAAAATGACAAATGCGTCGGATTGTTTTATGTTGGTTATCCGGCAATTGAATGGCCAAAAGGTCAGCGTAAACCCATTGAATACTTCACTACCTGGAAACAATAATCCGATAATATACCCGTTGATTCAACGATTATGCAACAAACTCCGTTCTATAGTATCAAACACATTTCCCAAAAACATTTTGGTAGTATGATGCAACGTTGGCTGATGCTTTCACTTTTGGTGACGCTGGTTTCGCAAACCGCTTTTTCACAGCAACCGAAAAAGAAAAAAGACCGTTTTCCGTCGTATTTCGGATTAACGGCCGCTCCAATTTTTGGGAGTAATTTTATCGGTTCCAAGAGCACTTCTTTCCAGGACACAGCCCTGTTAAGCACAACATCGTTTACACAAAAAACGGGATTTACCTTTGGGGCTTCCGTTCGAATAGGTATTACAAAACTCATCAGCATCGAAACCGGATTGTACCAGGTGCGCCGCAATTTTGAGGTTGATATGTCTTATCCGGATTCAAACGTTTACGGAAACAAACGGTTGAGTTTCGTGAATTACGATATTCCGGTGAACGCCCTGTTTTACGTTCAACTTTCGGAACGCTGGTACATGAATGCCGCGCTGGGCTTTTCGATTGTGCATTATCCGAGCGATGTGCGTGATTCGATCCTTCCCGGCGGAAAATACCTCCTGCAAATGGAAGGACGTCGCGTAGAACGGACGCATTTTGCTTCAGGCGCAGGAATCGGTTTTGAGTTCCGCACTAAAAAAGCAGGTACCTTTTATTTTGGCGGATCGGCTAAAATTCCGTTTCGTCCCATTTTCCTCGGTGTAGGTTTTGTAAAAAAGAGCGGTTCAAGTAACGATATTATTTCAATCGGACGGGTAAACGGTTCCTATTTTTCAATCGAAGCACGTTATTACCTGCCGACCTTTAAACAGAAAGGCGAACAGTTCAAACCCGGTCCGGTAGAACAATGAGACATCCCGAAGCACAGTTGTTGATTGAAAGCCTTGGTTTGCTACCGCATCCAGAAGGTGGTTTTTACCGTGAAACGTATCGGTCGGAACAGCAATTGGAACCACAGGATCGTTCACTGATGACTTCGATCTTCTTTTTGCTCACCGATACGGATACTTCTCGTTTCCACCGGATCACAGCTGATGAATGCTGGTATTTCCATGCAGGAAATCCGATTGTGGTGCATACGCTGGATGAAAACGGTCACCACGAATTTGTCTTGGGAAATGATGTTTCAAAAGGGCAATTACCGTTTTATTTGGTGAAAGGCGGAACTATTTTCGGTTCGTCGGTACTTGGAGATGACGGTTACGGCCTGGTTTCATGCGCTGTGGCTCCCGGATTTGATTTCCGTGATTTCGAGTTGTTTGATACGGAGACATTACTAGAACAGTTTCCTGAGCACGAAGCTATTATCAGGAAAATGGCTTTCCACTGAAAATAATTTATTTGCCACAGATGGCACAGATTTTCACAGATAATGCTGATGAAGCTAATCAGCCAATCTTCCTACCAGCTGCCTCACATCCCTTCCACTCGGGTTTTCGAATAATTCCAGCTCAAAAGCTTCGACGGTGGCAAACAAATGGTCAAAAATATCGCCCATGACGCGTTCGTATCCATTCCATTCCTTGTCTTTGGTAAAACAATACACTTCCAGAGGCACACCATTGGGAGTTGGTGCCAACTGACGGGAGATTAACGGCATATCCTGGTTCACTTCGGGATGGTTTGCCAGGTACTTTTCCACATACATTCTAAACAGGCCGATATTGGTTTGCCGTCTTGCATTGATGGACTCATCTTCATTGAAACCGTGTTTTTTATTATAAGCCTCAATTTGGTTTTGCGTCGTTTTGATATATTCTTCGAGCACTTTAATCGAACTCAGTTTTTTTAGCAATTCATCCGAAGCAAAATGAATGGTATCGATCTGAATGAACATGGAACGTTTGATCCGTCTTCCGGCCGATTCCTGCATTCCACGCCAGTTGATAAATGAGTCACTGATAAACGCGTAGGTCGGAATGGTGGTGATCGTTTTATCGAAATTCTGCACTTTCACCGTAGCAAGGTTAATTTCCTGTACCGTTCCGTCTGCACCGTATTTATCCATCGTTACCCAATCGCCGATTCGGATCATGTCATTCGCCGCCAATTGAAGGCTTCCCACAAATCCCAGGATCGTGTCTTTGAACACCAATACCAGGATGGCGGTCATTGCTCCCAACGAAGTGAGGAAAAACAATGGTGACTGATTCGTTACGCGCGCCAGGATCAGGATGACGAAAATACCGGTAATGATGATTTTGGTGATCTGAAAGTACGATTGAATGGGTTTATCACGGTACACTTCTTTTTCCTGTAAGATATCCCGCAGGGCATTCAGTGTGCGGTTCACCGAAACAAGAACCGCCAGAATAATCAAGACATCCAATACACGGTTAGCAGCCACATTCCATGTCGGATATTGGTAAAAAACAATGGAAAAAAAGTGTTCCATGAAGGTCAGCGGCAGCAAAAAGGCAATCGCACGAAAAACTTTATTGTTGATCAGGTGATCATCCCAGGTAGTGGAAGAACGGTCGGCAATCATGCCTAAGCCACGCAGCAGAACCTGACGTGCAAACCACCACATAATCAGCGAAATAAGAATCGTACCGACGAAAAGTCCCAACGCCCAAAACGGCGCCTGTTCTTTGAAAGTGGCCTCATCAAAGTACCATTCTCCCAGAGAATTCCGGTGAACGTAGAAATTCCGGATCCATTCAATGATAAATTCCTTCACGCTTTGCTATTTTTGTCAAAATTAATCAGAATTTGAGCAAGATACGTGTTTATCTCATGGGACTCATTACCTTATTGATGGTTCCCCTGGCCTGGTTACTGCAAGGCATGCCTCCGTTGCTTGAATTCTTTCGCTTCGATGAGCTGAATTCAGCATGGCCACTCATCGGAATCGAATTCGGATTGTTGTTCGGCGCGCTGATGTTAGTGGCTACAAGTACTGAAAGTGCCAAAATCAGTTTTCGTCACCAGATTTTATTGATCAAATCGTTTCGCCTTTCGGTGTTGGACTGCCTCTTTTTATCGTTGTGTGCTGGCATCGGTGAAGAATTCCTGTTCCGTATTGCGTTGCAGGAATGGATTCCACCGGTTCTGAATGCCGTTTTGTTTGTCGCAATTCATGACTACATTCACCCGAGAGACTGGTCGGTAACAAAATACGGTTTACTGGTTTTGGGGTTCATCATCGCGCTCAGTTTTGCGGTCTACGAACAAGGAATCTGGTTTTGCATAGCTGCACATGCTGCTTACGACTTTTTGTTATTCTTCCACTGGAGTCGTCATAAATCGGTTGACTGAATCACCAAACGATTGGTTTTTCGTGCATAAATGCAGGTTGGCAACACAACGGAAGGATCAATTACCAAACGTTCTAAAAATCGGAGCTGGCAAATAGATTCCGGCACCTGGATCAGAAACCCGGAGCGGTAAATCCGCAATTCGCGCAAAGCATGCAGTTTGTTCAGCGACGTATCCAATTCTTTTAATTCATTGTATCCCAAATCGAGTACCTGCAAACTTTTTGCGTCAAACAATTGTTTTGGCAGAACCCGTAACACGTTTCGCTTGAGATTCAATTGCTCCAGTTTTTTCAATTTTCCAATCGAATCGGGCAAATGAACCAGTTGATTGTTGTTGAAGTACAGCCATTCCAGGTTTTCGAGATGACACAAACAATCAGGCAAACTATCCAGGTTATTGTAGGCCAGGCTTAAAATACGCAGCGATTTTAGTTGACAGAGTTGCTCGGGAAATTCCTTAAACTCATTTTTACCCAGATACAATACTTCAAGGTTCTTTAATTGTGAAATTTCATCGGGAAGTGAGCTTAATTTGTTACCAAACAATGATAATGAAGTCAGGTTAGTATCTGTAAGTACTTCCATGGGGAAATCAGTCATTCCTTTTCGGTCGAAATTCACGCCTTTCCGGCCAGTAGCGAGCCTGGAAGTAAAAATTGTACATCCTGAAACGAGTAAAATAACTACCCCAAACAGAGCGAAAATGCTACTTTTTACCATTATACGTAAAAATACATAAAGAAATGACGCAACTATTCGCTAAATTAGCTGTCTTAAGATTAAATTGGTTGGCATACTTGTTGCCAAAACAGTGAACTAAAAAAAAGAACACCATGATGAAAATAGCAGTATTGGCAATCGCTTTAGTAATGGGAAGCATTGCTTTTGGACAGGGAACTCCTGAAGAAAGAGCGTATAATCTGACCACCAGAATGGTTACAGAATTGGCCTTGGATGGCGATCAGGCTACTAAGATTTCGGATATTAACATGGGAATCGCACAAAAAAACGAGGGAATCCGCACAGCTACCAATATTACGGCAGATCAAAAACAAGAGATTTTGTTATCAAACGACGCTGCCCGTTTGCAAATGTATAAAGGCGTTTTGACAGATGCTCAGTACACGCAAGCTGTAGCGATTGAAGCTGAATTATAAGATAAATCATCATTGATTATAGAAAAAGCCCCGACTTATGCCGGGGCTTTTTATTTGAAATAAATTGCTCTCACTTTTTGGATCGTCCCGTAGGGACGTAATCTGGTAAAATGCAATCAACAATCTAACATCCGTCCCATAGGGACGGGACAAAACTATAATTATGTTGTCTCGACCCTACGGGGCGAAATATCTAACAAAACGTTTAACTAACAGATTACGTCCCTACGGGACTCTTCTACTTTATTACTTATTAACATTTTGATTCAGTTTATTAACAAGGTTGTAACTTACTGATTGAAAAGATCGTAAAAGAAAATCAAACCAATTTTCAATATGCTTAAATCAGAATATTATTTATCATTTCAAAACAACATTAACGAATTTCAAAAGGCTGTTGGTGGAATTATAGAAGGGGGTATTATGCGGGTACGTGACTTACAAGAAGTACCAGTGACTTTTTTCCGGATGAAAGACAACTTCATCCACCATCTAAATCCAATTGCAGGATTATTTGCTTACATGCGTCCAAAAGAAAACAATCAATTTGACATTCTATATATTGGTCAAACCGAAAACTTTCCAGAGATGAAATTTCCACCTCGTTTAGAAAAGGCATTGAGCATCTATCACTGTGAATTATTTATAGCAATCGCACCTAATGAAGACGAGTCTTTCAGACAATCTGTGGTGAATCGATTGCTAGAACGTCATCCTGAAAACATTCAATAATTCTTTAATGAAAAAATTCTTTATTGTACTTGGAATTATGTCTTTAGTACTAATTCTAACACCAGTTGTTATTTACTGGTACCATTTTGGGAATACTACGCTTTCAGATAAGGTATCCGATTGGGGAGTTTTTGGAGATTATATTAATGGTACAATCAATACTATAGTAGCAATAATAAGCCTCTTTGTACTAGCTTGGATCACCTACATTGTAGCTAAGAACTCGAATCAAGAAGCAAGAAAACAACAGTTAATTCTTAGACGGATGGATGCATACCAAGTTTTGGCGACACATATGATAAATTTCAATCTAATTGATAGAAAGCTAGAAATCGAAGTATTCTATTTCAATTCCATAAAAAAGTCAGGAACTTTTTTGTCAAAAGATCAAGCAGAAGCAATACGTAGTATACGACATAATTTATTTGCCATACATGAATTACATCAATGCATATCTCACTTTAGTATGTCCTATGGACACCTTTTTGAGTATGATTTTAATAATGAAGAATTTAAGAAATTGACTAACTCATCTGAGAGACTAAGGCAATGGGCTATAAATATTGAACATTCAATAGTTGAACAAAACGTTGAGAATTTAGATGAGAATGACACACCTAATGATTTTTTAGACAACTATGCAGATTTCACTAACTCATTACGAAAAGAAATGAATTTTGAATAGGAGAAAGACTCTCCTTTTTAATAATCGTATAGATTTACCTTTTACGTATTATCTCGGCTTTTTCTCCTACTTCAACCGCGCTCCGAAAACCTGCTTAAACTTCTCCACTTTCGGGCGAACAACTGCCTGGCAATACGCATTCCCGGGATTGAGCTCATAATAATCACGGTGATAATCTTCGGCCGGATAATAATTCGTGAGCGGTGAAATTTCGGTTACAATTGGCTTACTCCAAACTCCCTCTTCGGTTAAACGCTGCTTATAACCTTCGGCAATGGCGCGTTGTTCTTCATCGTGGAAAAAAATCACCGAACGGTATTGGGTTCCAATGTCATTTCCCTGGCGATTGAGCTGAGTTGGGTCGTGAACAAACCAAAACACCTCGAGCAATTCGTCAAACGAAACAAGCGCATCATCATAAACCACACGCGCCACTTCTGCATGGCCGGTATTCCCCGTGCAGATTTCCTTGTAAGTCGGGTTATCCGTTTTTCCACCGGAATAGCCCGGTTCCACACGTATAACGCCGTTTAATTCTTTATAACACGCTTCGATGCACCAGAAACATCCTGCGCCTAATGTTGCTTCTTTTGTCATGGGTTGAAATTACGGAATTCTACCAAACAGCATATGATTTACAGCTAACAATATCCTCCAAAGGCGGACATGGTAGGACACATAGAGAACATAGAATGTGTCGTATGAATAAATTATGTTTCCTATGTGCTCTATTGTGGTTAAATTTTGAGATTCAAATGCACTTGTTTCATTAGATAAAACGTTTATTTGTAAAAAAAAGCTCTTGAAAACTCGCACGTTCGGATTGTCGCTCTCAGCTTACGCAGTGATTATTGCCATAACATTTATGGCTTCCATTCGCCTGAATAACATCAATATGAACGAAACATCGTGGGATGTACTGGGCTATTACCTTCCGCTTCCAGCTACGTTTATCTACGATGATCCGATGATGAATGACCGCGCCTGGATCGAAAAGATCAATAATGAAAAACAACTTTCGGGCACTTTATACCAGGTGACGAACAATGATGAAGGCGAACCAATGTATTTTTTCCTGTTCGGAATGTCGCTTTTTTACCTGCCGTTTTTTCTTTTGGGGCACGGAATTGCCGGAATGACGGGCGTTCCGATGGATGGTTTCAGTCCGCCCTACCAATACATGCTGGTCATAGGCGGAATTATTTACACACTAATCGGCTTGCTATTATTGCGAAAAATTCTCAATCATTATTTCAGTCAGGGAGTCACCGCCATAACGATTCTGATCCTAGTGCTGGCAACGAATTACAGTCATCATCTCAGTTACAAGAACCTCGAAACGGTCAATATTTTATTCATGCTCATGTGCTGGCTTATCTGGTCAACTATTCGCTGGCACGAAGAATACCGTTTCAAACACCTGTGGCAAATCGGTGTAGCCATTACCCTGATGGCACTTGTAAAACCAAGCGAAGTAATCGCGGTCTTGATTCCGTTATTCTGGGCGGTTTCTTCATTCGCGACACTGAAAGAGAAAGTAGGTTTGTTGTGGTCAAAACGAAAACATCTGATTTATGCTTTCCTGATTTGTTTGGTGGTTGCTTCACCTCAGTATAGTTACTGGTATCTCAAAACCGGGCATTTCATTTATGATTCGTACAAAAATCCGGGAGTTGGATTGGATATTTTCAGTCCACATATCATAGACGTAGTGTTCAGTTTCCGCAAAGGCTGGCTGATTTACACGCCTGTGATGATCATCGGGCTGATTGGACTAATACTTCTTTTCCGAAAAAACAAAACGCTTGGCTGGAGTTTCGGGATTTACTTTCTGATCAGCTTTTACATCATTTGCAGCTGGACGGAATGGTGGTATGGTGGCGCATATTCCTGCAGGCCGGTGATTACAGCTTATCCAATTCTCGCTATTGCCATCGCTACCGTTTTGACGCGTTTATCGAAACCATGGATAAAGGCCGGTGTTGCAGGTTTTGTGGTAGTGTGCATCAGCATGAATTTGTTCCAATGGTGGCAATTAATGGCTGGAATCTACGATCCCTACCGGACTTCCAAAGATTATTATTGGGCCATTTTCCTGAAAACGGAACCACCCAGAAACGGCGAATATCTAAAGCTGGTGTTTCGTTCATTTGAGGAAAATCAACCATGGGAAGATCGCGGACGCTACAAATTAACCAAAACCCTGAACCTGGTAAAAACTAAACCCGAATGGACGGCTGAAGAGTTTACGCAACCGCAATTGCGTATACCATATGGTGAAATCACCGGTAAAGACCATGCCTGGGTTGAGCTGGAAGTAACATATGAAACAACGGATTCGGTTTTTGCCGATGGCCCTTTCCTTGTGGCAACAAGCCTTTATAAGGATGAAGCTTACGGTTATCGTGCGCCTTCACTGACAACGGTTACCGATACTGTAAATGGAAAATTGATTGCAACGTATCGCTTCCTCACACCAGAATTCAGGACAATGAAGGACAATTTTAACTCCTACATCTGGAACCCGAAAAAATACAATCTCCTGATTTCCTCTTATCGGGTAAAGTTCTACGAACGGAAGGATTGAAATATGTACTTTTGATGCACTTTGTTTTCCTATAGCGTAAATTTCTGGCGATTGTGCTTGTCAATGTTCTTTTTCACGGCAAGTTTCAACTTAATTATTCCTGAACTCAATGAGTTTATCACTCAACTGGAGGGCGCCCACCTGAAAGGAATCATCATAGCCCTGTTTACCGTTTCTGCGGGAATCTCCCGACCCTTCTCCGGAAAGTTAGCCGATCACATTGGGCGCAAGAAAGTAATGGTCATAGGCGGTATTGTGTGTATTGTGGTGAGTTTACTCTACCCTATTTCGTTTTCGATTTGGTTTTTTCTCTTACTGCGGTTTTTACACGGTTTCAGTGCCGGCTTCTTTCCTACCGGAGCTACAGCGCTCATTACGGACATTTTACCTGAAAAGATACGCGGTACCGGAATGGGGCTTTGGGGAACATTCATTTCATTAGGTATCGGTTTCGGACAAGGATTGAGCAGTATAACTGCCAATCAATTCGGGATGAACGGGCTGTTTTTAGCCGCTTCGTTGCTGAGCGTTGTATCATTGTTGTTGCTGATTAAAGTAGAAGAAACACTGGTTCCGGTTCAGCGTTTTCAGGTTAAACACTTGCTCATCAAATCGGATGAGATCATCGAACGGCATGTGAGGCCGGTGGCGATCATCATGTTCCTATCAGCTATTTGTTCGGGAATCATTTTTGTGCTTTCACCTGAAATAGCAGATTTTCTGCATATTCCTGACAAAGGCTGGTTTTTTTTATGGTACGTTTTGTCGACCATCGGGATCCGATTGTTTGCCGGAAAAGTATCGGATAAAATTGGAAGAAGAGAAACGTTGCTGATCGGAATGATTGTGCTGACCATAAGCATGGTTGTGATCGGTTTTTCGCACAGTACGCTTTGGTTTACGCTTTCGGCAGTATTGTTTGGTGTAGCAACGGGAATCAGTTCACCCACCATTTTTGCCTGGACGGCAGATTTATCTCCGGAAAATCGTCGTGGGATTGGCGCCGGAACCATGTTTATTGCATTGGAAGCTGGAATTTTCCTGGGATCGGTAATCACCAACGTGCTTTACACGAATCGACTGAGTTCGGTACTCAACGTATTTTTATTTGGGGCTGTTATGGCTTTTCTTTGCATTGTGTACCTGGTTTGGCACATGATAACGCAGAAATCCAAATTCTGATTATTCACTTACACCGTAATCAAGGCGCTTGGCTTTGATAAATCTCGGAATGTAATATTTGCTTGATTTGAAGTTGTCAATCACAACCCCACGCGAGGTGGATGCATGAATGAAACGAATAGCATCGGGAGTTACTTCAACCACAAGGGCAACGTGTCCTACTTTGGTTGAATTGGCATTTCGTCCTTTAAAGAACATCAGGTCGCCCGGACGGATATCTGCCAGTTTCACTGTTTCACCGAATTCTGCCAGTCCGTAACTTGAGCGAGTGAGCTCCACGCCGAAATTCCCCATTACATAATAGATGAAACCCGAACAATCAAAACCAGATGGTGTAGAACCTGCGTAATGATAAGGTGTGCCTAAAAAGCGTTTGGCAAAATTCAGGATTTCGTCAACCTGTTCGCTGTTTTTAGGGTGAACAGAATCAAATACAGGCATTAACAATTCGGCACCGAATAAAGTTGTGGTATCCGAAACTTCCACCTCTAAGGAATCTTCTTCTACCTGTGCAAACGAAAATGCCGGTAAAACAATTATTGCCAGGAGAAAAAAGAACCGATATGCTTTTGTAATTGATTTCACGAATGCAAAATTATCATTATTTTCACAGAATCAAAGCCCTTCATTTTGAGCAAACTAGCAGACATTCAATTAACAAAGTTGTATTACTCCATTGGAGAGGTTGCCGCCATTTTTGATGTAAACGCCTCACTTATAAGATTTTGGGAAAAGGAATTCACGATTATCCAACCTAAAAAAAACAAGAAGGGAAATCGCTTATTTACGGTGAAAGACATTGAACATTTTAACAAGATTTATCAACTTGTAAAAATGGAAGGCTATACCCTTGACGGAGCCAAAAAGGCACTGAAATCAAAGGATTCAGCTGATATGACTACCAATTTTTCGAATGATCAGATTATTCTTCGTTTGGAAGAAATCAAGTCAAAACTGCTTTCGTTGAAGAAAAACGGGAAAGAATAATTTATAAGACCGAAACCACTGATAATTTAACATTCAGACATCTTTATTTCTCCGCAGATTTCATCGATTCTGACAATAGTCCCGTAGGGACGTAATATGGTAACTACGTTATCCTCCTTAAAGCCATCACCCCGTAGGGGTGAAATATTAAATGTGTTATGCCGGAAATGTGTTACCCCTAGGGGGTAAAATGATAATTTGATGATTTCTTGTTACCATATTACGTCCCTACGGGACTGTAAATGACAAATAATTAAATCCGGAAATTTCCTTAATTCAACGTATACACCGAATCTACGTACAACAACGCTTCGTACGCTTCTTTTTCGGTAATAGGCTGATTGTAGATACAATTTCCGATTCCGTCAAGCAACACGCACATTACGGTATTCCGCTCGTTTTTCTTGTCGTGTTTCATCAGTTCCAGCACATCATTTTTATCTGATTCATCCAATGGAATATGCGGATAAATTTGCGTCAGGTAATTGGTGATTTCCAATAATTCGCGCTGGCTGATCTTTTCCCGTTTAAACGAAATATAACTTTCAGCGATCATTCCCAACGCTACTGCGTGTCCGTGAGCAATCGGCTCGGTTTGCAGACAAAATCCTTCAATGGCATGTCCGATCGTATGCCCGAAATTGAGAATTTTACGCATTCCGGCTTCCTTCGGGTCGGCATTGACAACTGTTGTTTTTATTTCTACAGATCGCACGATCAATGTTTCGTAATGCTTACTTGCAAGTAGTTTGATCGGATCCAATTGGTGCACCAGTTTCCACTGTTCTTTGTCGGCAATGAGCGTATGTTTGATCATTTCGGCATATCCGGACACCAATTCTTCGACGGGCAATGTTTGTAAAAAAATCGGATCGATATAAATAGCCACCGGATGCTCAAACACACCCAATTGATTTTTATACGGCCCCAGATCGATCCCGTTTTTCCCGCCGATGGCAGCATCCACCATTCCAAGTAAAGTGGTTGGCACATTAATAAAATCAAGCCCGCGTTTAAAAACAGAAGCGATAAAACCGCCCATATCGGTTACTACACCGCCACCAAGATTGATCACCACATCCGAACGTACCATTCCGTATTCCGAAAGGGCTTCCCAAACCTGGAAACACACTTCCATCACTTTATTTTCTTCGCCAACCGGCAATAGCATTACTTCCGCCTCTTCCAAAACCGGAAAAGAAGTAATCATGTATTCCAAACACTGATCGTGGGTATTTTCATCTACCAATATAATCTTTCGTGAATGGGCGTATTTGTCGGTTAATAAATGCTCGAACGAAGAGGAAACAATACTTCCTATTTCGATCTTACAGGTTCCTATTTCTAATTGCTTCACAAGTTGTTGTTTCTAAATTGGATGCCTATGAATCCTATGAAAAGTGAATTTAGACTCATTCAAAGCACAAAAATAGACGAAACAGGTTAATTTTACCGCATGATTTCGTTCAATAATACAGAGATTGCTTTTAAGCATAAGACAAATGCCGATTTGCGTCGTGCCAATTTCCTGTTTTCGGTCATGGCAAGTCCAGGTTTGGTGAAGGCCGGAAAAGGTGTAACGAGTTTTTTCCTCAACATAGGTTTACCGATTCAAGGTATGATCAAGGCAACTATTTTCAAGCAATTTTGTGGCGGTGAAACCATTGAAGAATGTACGCCAACGATCAATTCCATGTGGAAAAATCATGTCGGTACCATTTTGGATTATTCGGTTGAAGGAAAAGAATCGCCGGAAGATTTTGAAGCAACGACTAACGAAATCATTGCCACCATTACCAAAGCAAAAAATAACGAAGGCATTCCGTTTGCCGTTTTTAAAGTCACAGGAATTGCCGAATTTGCGATCCTTGAAAAAGCAAATGCATCCGAATCGGACCTCAGTGAAACAGAAAAAGCGACTTATAATTTGGTAGTTGAACGTGTAAACCGCATTTGCAAAGCTGCCTACGAAAGTCATGTACCGGTGTTTATTGATGCTGAAGAAACCTGGATTCAGGACACAATTGACCGTATTTGCCATCAGATGATGGAACTATACAATAAAGAGAAAGCTATTGTTTATAATACAGTGCAAATGTACCGCCATGACCGCTTGGCCTTTTTACAGGAATCTGTTGCCTGGGCTACAACTAACAAACTGCATTACGGAGTGAAACTGGTTCGTGGTGCGTACATGGAAAAAGAACGCAAACGTGCAGCCGAAAAAGAATATCCAGATCCGATCCAACCTAACAAGGTGGCTTGTGATAAGGATTACAACGACGCACTTACTTTTTTGGTTGATCATATCGATCACATCGCCTTGTGCGCCGGGACCCATAATGAAGATTCAAGTGCTTTCTTAGCTGATTTGATGGAAAAGAAAGGAATTGACAAATCTGATAAACGTATTTATTTTGCTCAATTACTCGGTATGAGTGATCATATTTCCTACAACCTGGCACATGCCGGTTACAATGTGGCAAAATATGTTCCGTATGGCCCGGTAAAAGAAGTGATTCCTTACTTGTTTCGCCGCGCTGATGAAAATACTTCGGTAAAAGGACAAACAGGACGCGAGTTAAGCCTTATTCGCCAGGAAAAGCAGCGCCGCAGGTTGTAATTCAGCGATTTCATTTACCCTACATAGAATTGATACCACGTCCTGGCTAGCCAGGACGTTATTTTTCCCCCACGAATGCACGAATTATAGCGCGCCTAACGGACGCGCTTTGTTTACATGTGATATGTGTTACAATTGTCGGCGAGTGCGTTAGCCGAACAAAAATTCGTGTATTAGTGGGAATCCTTTTGTCTCATTTATCAGGTATTATTCCACAAAAAAGCCGAATTCTTACGAAGAACCCGGCTTTTTTCACGAATCGATTTTCATCTATCTTATTACGCTAAAATGTCCGTCAAAAGTATATTTGTCGTCATTGTTCATATCCTTGGTTGAGATCGTCCATGTATACGTTCCCTGCGGCACAATTCTACCGTGGTACGTTCCATCCCAGCCTGTTTGATAATCATGGCTTTCAAAGACAATTTCTCCCCATCTGTTGTAAATCAACAGTTCAAAATTGCTCACGTCGATACCATCAATGTGAACAAACCATGTTTGGTTAAACTCATCATCATCCGGTGTAAAGGCGTTCGGTGCGTAAATAATTACCTCACTCACAACCTGAACCACATGCATCACAGAGTCTGTGCAACCGTCTGCATTGGTCACATATAAGTTTACCTCATAATTACCCGGTACACCGTCAGGGAATTGTGCACTCACATTTTCAGTTGTGGCTGTAGAAGGTATTCCATCTTCGATTTGCCAGTCCCACGAAACCACATCAGTTGTACTTCCGTTGTCAAGGAATGTAAACGGATTAAACATGGAAATCATGTTTGGCTGAATGTTGAAATTCGCAATTGGCCGGTTGAAAACGGTAATCATATTCGGGAAAGTTGCTGTATAGACACAACCGATATCCGATGTGACGATGAGACTTACCGTGTATGTTCCCGGGTTTTCATATACATGATTCGAACCATTCATTCCCGGTAAAGTCTCTGATGTTCCATCTCCATAATCAATGATCATGGAAGTAACGGTTCCACCTGCACTCATATTGGTGAAATTAACGGGTACAGGAAAACAGCCGGAGGTAACATCAGGCGCTACCAATGGTATAATAGGATCAGGATTGGAAACCGTCATACAAGCTGTATCAGGAACAGATCCGCAAGCTTCTGTGAGCACAACACAATAGTTTGTCGTGTTGGCAGGCGTCACATTGAAAGGACTTCCTGTTCCAAGCATTGTATTGCCATCAAACCAGGTAAATGTATAAGCAGAACTTCCGCCAGCACCTGTCGCCGTCAATGCTGTAGTTGCACCCGGGCAGATTGTAATATTAGGTGAGATAGTGGGTATGGAAAGCTGAACGGGTTCCGTAATAGTAAACGTTTCCTGATCAGCACAACCGTTATTTCCGGTTACATCCAATACGTAAGTTCCCGCAGCAAGATTATTAATCGTAAATGTATTTCCTGCATAAGCCTGCGCTAAGCCGCCGTCCAGCGAATATGAATCACCATTGGTAGTCGTCGCTAAAATAGAACCGTTATTGGCCCCGAAACAAGATACATTCGTTACGGCAACATTTAAAGTCGTCACAATTTCCGTAACCGTTATAATGGCTTCCGAAACACAACCGTTCGAATCGATCGAATACGTATACGCTCCCGGATTCATTGTCACCGGATCATAAGGCATGGTCACAGCGGCACCATTCGGACCTGTCCAGCTGCCGTTTGGTGAAGCTGTTGCTCCAAGCAATGGGAATAAATCCTGCGCAGCTCCTTGCGAACAAATCGAAAGTACATTATCATTCCCAGGATCGGCCGAAGCGGACATGGAAACATTCAATTGATCGGTTGTTGCACACAAGGGGTGTCCGTTCGGGTAAGTGGTCAATGTCACAACACCCGGGCTGTTAAAGGTTGCAATCGGACCAGCCACATCCGGATCATCAAACGAACCGACAGCCGTTGTCCAGTTAAACACATAACCGTTGAAACAGTCGGCAGTGAAATTATAAGGATCAAGTGTTGGCGGATTGAAATTTTCACCGTTCAGCAACAATTGATTGCCATAAGGATCTGTTAACGTGTAAGAGCAATCCCATGAATTAAAGGTATTATCATCGAAGAACGTTACGGTAACCGTCGCTCCGTTTGGTATCGAGATCGGGAATACCTGGTTAAAGACATTCGGGTTAATGGTGTACACAGTAGGAACTCCGTTAATGGTTACGGTGACATTATTTCCACCCCAGCCATCGCCAAACAGATCATCCAGTGATAAATTATAATTACAAGGTGAGCTTCCTGCCAATCCGTTGATAGAACCGTTTAATTGAACAGGATCACCATCACAAATCACCACATCGGGTCCTGCATTTGGGATCAGGTTATTAGTTACCGTAATTACGACAGATGTATCATGTTCGCAACCAAAATCGTCGATCACGTGATAAGTGTAAGTATATGTTCCAGCAGTTGCCGGTGTAATCGAAATCACATCAGCATTTGGTGAAAGCGATGTTACAAAAGCTCCACCTGCTTCCCAGTAGGAAGAATCTGCACCCCAGCCAATTTGAGGCTCAAATGTGGTTACAGGTGGAATCAATGATGGATCAACATTTAAAGCAAAGCTGAACAGTGTTCCGTCATCTGCCGCCCAGTTGTCAATAACTGTCAAGGTCCAAACGCCATTAAGCGGACACCCCAACAGGTTGGTCAGCGGTTGTACCGGTTCGTAGGTTCCGGCAGGTAATGTGCCACCCCAGCCGTTATTGTCTACCCATTCTACCCATGTTTCTGTCGCAGTTGGTGAAAAACAATAATTAAATGGTACACCTTGCGTTGCCGGATCGCTGCAATCTACATTATCTGCCTGAACCGGAATTCCGATTTGTGTTCCGCCACCACCTTGCTGGTGCAGTATGGCTGATTGCCCATTGGGACATTCTATAATAATGACCAAATCTCCCATAAAAGTATGCTCCAACTCAAGGCACACACTTTCAAGATCATTGATATCTGATAGTGTTGCACCGGGATTAAAGTTAGTTTGAAGGATTGTTACATCTTGTGATACTCCTAATAATGTGTCAGGCAAACAACCGTCCTGAATAGAATTGGAATTCGGGAAACCATCCCATAAAACCTCGTATGATTCAGGATCGGTCGTATACGTAATACTTTCTCCTATACAAAGTGTGGTATCAGCGGGGAATCCTGTAAAATCGGGGGTTGTTGCCACAAACACCTGCAAATCGACCAGATTTGTATTGGAACATCCGTTGTCATCTGTAACGAAAAGTTGCACCAAATACTGTCCCGGTTCGCTAAACGAGTGGGTAACTGCCTGACCTGAAGTTTCACTTCCATCCATGAAATTCCAGTTGTAATCCACGAGGTTAAATCCGGGCGCTGCAAATGATCCGTTACTGTTAAAACTTACGGGATCACCAATGCAAACACGGATACTATCGGGTGTAATTCCGGCTACAATTGCTCCGGCTGCAGTAGGAGTCGCACAAGGCGTTTCGCAACTGGCGCTGGCACTGAACATTCCGGTTCCCGTAGAATTGGAGCGGAAACGAAACGTCAAACAACCACTGGTATTTAATGCAGTAGCGATAATTACAACCCCCTGCAATTCATTTCCGGAATAAGTTCCCAATGTTGGCGCACCAACAGAATTACCATCGTAAACATCCATGTAATCGAGGTTGGTTACATTCGGAAGCGGGTTGTCATCGACCGTACTCAGGGCAAATAAATTGAATACAACGGAAACGATATCTCCCGGAGTTCCCGGACAAATGGTAATGATACTTGTTTCACCGTTTGAATAACCCGAGCCACCCTGACCACCGGAATCGATGATAAAACCGTTGCAAGTATTGAATGTCTGGCCACTAACGGCCGGGCCGAAAACGATATCGGTTTGCTGAGCAAAACCAGTAAACCCTGCTGCTAAAAAAGCAATTATTGATAAAACTATTCTCATCATTTCTTGGTATTGAATTCGCTGTTCGAGAACAGTTTTGAGAGTTCAGGAATAGAATGGAAAACAAGTACATGTTCTGCATCCAATGCGATATAAAGACGCTGTTCTTTTGCAATACGGATTCCGTAGTCGTAGTAATTGAACGTTTCAGCGCTTGCTTCGGCGTAGGTAAGTGATTGGCCTTGTTCGTTTTTGAAGTTTTCTGCCGGTTGAAGCAGGTTTTTCTCATTGTTATCCAATGCCGAAACAGTGGTCATCCAATGGCCCTTATCCAATTCAAAAAGATAATAATTGTAACTGTTTTTGTTGTGTACAAAAGCCTCTTCGGCTTGTTTACCGCGATTTTTAACCAAACGTTTATCGATGGTTTCCTGTGCGGAAACACTTGTAATTGTGAATAGCAAGATTGCTAAACAACAGGTTGCTTTTATCATTTTATCCTAGTTCAGGGTTTAACATAACTAATACGTCCAAACACCTGATAGGTTGTCTTCGATTTAAAAATTAATGTTCATAAAAAAGGGTCTTTCTTGGATTCCAAACAACTCCTTATCGCAAAACGTTTACAAGTCCTAAAACAAACTTGCGTTCATCATTAGCGGTTGTTTTAAATTCAATTTTCCATGTATAACTTCCTTCTTTCACGATTGTTCCGTGATAGGTTCCGTCCCAACCAATGGCCGCATCATTTGTTTCAAAGATGACCTCGCCCCATCTGTTATAGATCAGCATATTAAAATCATACGGGTCAAAACCAGAGGTAAACACTGGCTGGAATGTTTGATTAAACTCATCGTCATCCGGTGTAAACGTATTCGGCACATAATAGATCAATACCGGATTCATCACAATTACATGCGTAACGGTATCGATACAACCATGATCTGTGATCGCCGTCAAATGGATAAGATAATTCGAAATCGGATCAGTCGGGTATGTGTGTTCAGGATCTTCTTCATTTGATTGTGAACTTCCGTCACCAAAATTCCAACTATAAGTTGATGCTCCAATCGAAGAATTGCTCATCACAGAAGTAGGATTCAATTCATCTATAATTCCGGGTGTCGGTGTAAACGCAGCAACCGGATTCGGAAACACACAGATATAATCGGCAACCGAAGCTGTCCAGACACATCCTAATGCGGTTGTAACCGTAAGCGTCACGTCATAACAACCCGGATTCGGGTACTGATGAAAAACTGTTCCGCAGTTCACCGCATTCGTGCCATCGCCAAATTCCCAATAGCATGAAGCACCAACTGTACCGGTAGAAGTGTTCGTCAAACTCACATCCAATGGCTCGCAACCTTCTCTTACAGGTGCATTAAATGATGGATTCGTTGGAGGTTCAATCGCAATTTGCACCTGGTCAGTTCCGGTACAACCCTCAGCGGAAGTTCCGACAACCGTATATAAAGTTGTGTTTGCCGGAGAAAACGTTTGATTATTCACCACATTGTTATCCCACTGATAAGTCGCCGCACCTGAACCTGACAAGGAAGTAATCGCTCCCGGGCAAATCAATTGATCGGGCCCCGCGTTGACAATCGGATTAGAATTCACAACCAAGTCTGCATCATCGGTATCCACACAACCATTGGCATCTGTCCCTGTAACTGTAAAAGTATATGATCCTACAGCAGGAACAAACGATTGTGCGTCGATCACACCACCATCCCACGTATAATTTGCAGCTCCTGAACCAGAAAATATAACGGAAGTTCCGGTACACACTTCTACGTCAGGACCGGCATTCACAACCGGTGGGTCGAATAACGTTAGTTGCATCTGATCGGTATTTACACAACCGTTTGCATCAGTGCCCGTAACTGTATACGTAGCTGCCGCTGCCGGATTAAAAGCAACACCATTCGTCACCGAATTATCCCATGTATAAGAAGAACCTCCGGCTCCGTTTAACGTAACAGATGTACCGGGACAAATTTGTACATCAGGACCCGCATCAATTATTGGTAACGCATAAATCGTAATCGGTTGTGACAAGCTGTCTTTGCAACCATTGCTATTTTCTACTACTAATTCTACTGTATACGCCCCGGCAGCTGTATAGGTATGTGTAGGATCTTCTACAGCAGAAAAAGCACTTCCGTCACCGAAATCCCATGTAAAGATCAATGGTGGTGCATCCGGTGTTTGATTATCGAATGAAACGACTTCATTGATACATTCATTCGTGAGTGCAAACTGTACATCCGGAAGTACGTCAACATTGACCGTTTGTTCGATCGTATCCGTACATCCTTCATCAGAAGAAATGATCAGTTGAACATTGTAAGATCCGGCTGCAGCATAAGTATGAGCAGGACTTTGTAAAGTGGAAGTTTGCCCATCACCGAAGTCCCAGTCCCAGCCGCTGATTGTTCCGTTGAGGATCGTCGAAGTATCTGTAAATTGAAGAGGGGAATTGGCACACGCAGTACCAAAATCAAATCCGGCGGTAACCGTTGTTGGAAAAACCTGTGCACCCAATGAAACCGTACAGTTCCCCTGGTTACTAAACGTAGTCATCGTACAGGTATATGTTGAACCGATAACCGGGTTATTGACTGAAATACTTTGTGTGTTTTGTCCGCCTGGTGCCCACGCATACGACTGGAATCCCGGAGGTGCGGAAATCGTTACGGAGTTAGAGCCTTCACAATAAGCTACATCAAGAATCAACGGCATACATTCCGCGGAAATATAAGCATACCCAAAATGTCCTGACTGCGAACAATCTTTGGTACTAAACTCTACCTGAATTGTTTGCCCCATATAAGCTGTAAGGTCAACACCTACAATTGTCCAGGGAAGCCATGTTACACCTCCACATGTCTGAAAATTTTGCCCTGGCTGACCACCGTAAACCGTGTAAATACCACAAGAACCACCAATTTGCCCGCCAGCTTGATTCAGGATTCGCATACGGAATTCAGGTTGCTCGGCAGGAGTATGTCCCGGATCTTCGAGCACAACAGCATATTTGTAAACAAATAATGCGTTCGTAGCATCAACCGTCATTTGATAACGTAATTGTTCACCCTGGGCGCCGGTTCCGTTATTTCCCAGCCTGCAAGAACTTGTGGCTCCGGGAGGAATCATATTTAACCCACCGCACGAATACGGATCTACTCCCTGGGTGTTGATAATGGTATGTCTTCCGTTCACAATTCCGGGAGTTTGACCCGGATTGTTGTAATTACCGGTAAAACCAGACCACCCGGTAAAATTATTCTGGGAGAAGTTTGCGTTAGGGCAACCCTGACCAAAGGAAAATTGATAGAACAGCACGAAAAGTACCGCCGAAAGCAGTTGTTTGTAGTAATAAGTCATAACAGTAGGCTTTTAGTGAAAAAGCTCTGTAAAACTACAAAATACTATTTTAATAGACTATTCTAAAAGACTGAAATTAAGTGAAATAACTAACAATCAAACTAAAATCGGTGACTTCTTTAAGAAAAAGCCACCGATCTGATTTTGAAGTGTTTTCGACGATTAACGAAGAACATTGGTATGTCCTACAGCTATTTTACGCGCATCGTTTTTAGAAGTTTTGAATTCTATTTTCCAGGTATAGGTTCCTTCCTGAACCAATTTCCCGTGATAGGTTCCATCCCATCCGATTTCCGCATTGTTGGTTTCAAAGATAATTTCTCCCCAGCGGTTAAAAATTAACATATTGAAATCGTACGGATCAAAACCGGAATTGAAGACCGGTTGGAAAGTTTGATTAAACTCATCATCATCCGGAGTAAAGGTATTCGGTACGTAGAAAATCAATTCTTCTTCCACAATAACTGTTGCATAAGCTGTATCCGTGCAACCGAACGGCGAAATCGCTATTAGCTGAATGGTGTAACTTGCCGGAGCTTCCGGATACGTATGTGAAGGATTTGTAGCAACAGATGTGGTTCCGTCTCCGAAATTCCATTCGTATGCGTTGGCATTTTGAGAACTGTTTAGCATTTGAGTAGTCGGGTCAAGTTCTGTTAAAACAGAAGGTACCGGGCTAAAGCTTGCTATTGGATCCGGACTCACACAAATGTAGTTTGGCAATGTCGTTGTTCCGGTACATCCCGCTCCGAAAGAGGTAGTCAATGTTACATCGTAACAACCTACCCCCACATATGTTGTACTTACCGGCCCGCAACCAATTGCAGTTAAACCATTGCCAAAATCCCACACACAATCCACTCCTGCTCCCAGGTTGGTGAATGTAACATCTAATGGTGAACACCCTGCTGTTACATCGGCAGCGAATGTAGGAACCGGTGCAGCTTCAACCGTAACAGTAACCTGATCTGTATTGATACAACCAAAGGCTGTAGTTGCAGTAACCGTATATGTTTGTGTTGACGCAGGTGTAAAAGGCACACCGTTCGTAACACCATTGTCCCATGTATAATTTGCCGGGTCACCAGAACCGGATAATGTTACCTGCGTTCCTTCACAAACCAATTGATCAACTCCGGCATTCACCAATGGCAGCGGATGGATCTCTACTGTAAATGTACTTGATGGTGGACAGGCTGCTCCCGGACCAGTATACGTTACGTCGTACTGACCGGCAGTTGATCCTGCAATATTTATAACGCCGGTTGCTGCGTTGATTGAAAGTCCTGCAGGAGTAGCGGTATATGTTCCTCCGCCGACACCAACCAGATTCGGTGAAGTGTTCGGATCAGTGATACAGTAATCGGTTTGGGGATAAGTCAACGTTGCATTTCCTGAACCATCCATGGTACCCGAAACAGTCAAGCCGCAGCCATTCGCATCTTCAACAACAAATGAATAGTTATCTCCTACATTCAGATTCCCTAATACGATATCACCACCTGCTCCGCAAGATGTATTCACAAAAACGGCTGTTGCAGGAGTCATTGAACCGGGAACCACAGTAAATTGCGACCCGTCAATTTCAGGCAAACCTCCGTTGAAAGTTGCAGTTACTTCACCTGTTGCACAATCCTCTGTTTGAGTCATTGTCATTTCGGGCAAGTATTGAACTGCGTATGGAGTCCCCAAGTCATAACATCCGATAGAGGTGTTGGTATAACTGTAGTAACCTTCAGCCATGCTGTAAACGGTAATCGGTACAAAATAAACGATGTTGTCTGTGAAAACTCCCGGATAAGCATCAATCCAGTATTGATCATTGATCTCAGCGAAATCACCGTAGCCCCAAACACCTAATAAGCAAGGGTCATCGATCACATCTTCATTGGCACTTGGCACCAAACCGATAGTCGGAGGACATGAATAAACCAACCAGCCTATTCCAGGATCATAAGCGGGTCCGGGGGGATTAAATTGCTCGTCCGGAGCTGTCCAGTCGTTATTCGTATTGATTTCCAATTCATCACCGAAACACAATACATAGTCGACATTCGTTTGGCCTGAAACGGTTTCAGAGAACGTTCCGATATCGGCAGGACAACTACAATCAGCTACAGCTGTGTAATTAATAATTTGTGAACAGGCAGGATCGGCCGAAAAAGACACCGTAATAGTAGAGGCAGCACCATCGGCTGGAATTCCAGTGATATTGTAGCTATAAAGTTGCCCGTCAACAAAAGGCGGGTTGAATGTTTGTGTATAGGTATTGGTTCCGTTATCAACAACAACTGTGATCGTTCCTGATCCAGGATTGTCGATATAACTGAAATCTCCCGAAATACCGAACGTATTATCAGGCGCACAGGCACTGATATTTGCCGAGAAAAAATCCATCAGACAGTTTGTTGGACTTACTATCGAACAATCGGTTGATCCGGTACTTGACAGCAATGTAGTAGCAAAAATATCCGTTGCAACCCCTGAATAGTTAGTGATCAATACCATATAGTATTCTCCACTTACGGCATTCGGTATGTTTACCTCTTCCGACGGATCAATTTCAAAACTACAATCTACGATATTACCGCATGGGTAGGTACCGAAAAGGGTGCAAGCATCAAAAGCCCCACCTCCTGTTAAATTCCCACAAGCCGTTGCCAGGTCATTAAATGGTCCCCAGCAAATAAAATCGATGTCTTCTATCTGCGAATTTGTCAAAGAAATATCAATATTACCTGATTGATCAATTTGCAGATAGTACCATGCCGGATTGGGCTGATCCATTAAGCAACCGTAATCAGGTCCGGCTTCTGAAATAGTGCTTGTAGAAGCAGGAAACGCGGCACCATTCTCTGTACAAAAAGGATCGGCAGTAGCGCAGGAAGCCCCCTGTCCGAAAGAAACCCGGGTAAAACAAGTTAGAATAGTGACTAAAAAGAATATATGAGTAGTTTTCATTGCAGTAGTTTTGGATTATTTGGTTGCGTTACGGGCAATCAATGCCTCCTTACGTGCAACGGCGCGCTTCCTGTAAGCTGCCATTTGATCAAACCAGCCATTGGCCAATGCTTTTTCACGTTGTGCCTGATCGCTATTGACATGTTCCACCTTATTATCAATGGCCAAAATCCAGGCGTCCAAATGCTCCAATGTTTCACCTTCGAGGGAATCTGCAACCGGAGCTACTAATGGCTTTGCTCCTGTAGCTTCTGATTTCAGGGGTTTTAATTCTCTGGTTGGCTTATTATTTTCTGTTGGTTGCGCGAAAGCAGTAGTAGAGAGTGCTGCAATTGCCATAACCAAAAAGTAATTTTTCATTAGTAGTTTCATTAAGAGTTAGTTTGTAAACGAGCGATGTTAAAATTGGTTGCCTAAAATATGCAAATTTTAACAAGAAGAGAAGCAATTCTCGATGAGAGGCATAAAATGCTCATTGAACGGAAAAAGGATGTCCGATTTTTGTAGTAAAACACAACAGATCTGTTAGTTTTCTGATAACCAGTTTTGAGGTCCAGAAAGCAGTTTCAAGGTCGCTTCTTCCGCTGAACCGGGTTCCGGAATAAAACCGTATTCCCAATTGGCAACTGCTGGTAAACTCATTAGGATCGATTCTGTTCTGCCACCGCTTAATAAACCGAATTTAGTACCGCGATCATTTACCAGATTAAACTCTACATATCGTCCTCTTCGCAGGTTACGCCATTGAATTTGCTGTTCAGTTGCCTGTTTATCTTTTCCTAAAGCAACCTGCTCACCATATATAGCAGGAAAATTCCGGCCCAGTTCCAGGCAAAATGCGAATAACTGTTCTTTGGAAAGGCTTGAATGATTGTTGAGATGATCAAAAAACACCCCACCGATTCCACGGGTTTCATTGCGGTGTGGAATGTAAAAATACTCGTCGGCCCACGGTTTGAATTTGTTGTAAAATTCAGGATCGAACTGATCGCAAATGTCTTTAAGTCGCTGGTGAAACAATTGTGCTTGTGCAGGAACAATGTAATGAGGTGTAAGGTCAATTCCGCCGCCAAACCAGTAAACGCCTGTGTTTAACTCAAAATAACGCACATTCATGTGAATGATCGGAACATGTGGATTGTGGGGATGCAACACAATGGAAACGCCGGTTGCAAAAAACGAATCACCATCGAGTTGCAATTGTTTACGCATGATTTCACTTACGGGGCCGTGAACGGCCGAAAAAGCCACACCTCCTTTTTCAAGAACATTTCCGTTTTTGATCGTCCGGGTAAATCCGCCGCCGCCTTCAGCCCTATTCCAGGCATCTTCCGAGAAAATTGCACTGCCGTCTACCTGTTCCAATCCGGCACAAATAAACAGCTGCAACTCACGCATTTGTTCGGCAATCGCTTCTTTATTCATGAACTGTACCTACTCTTTCCAATTCAAATTCCACGTGCTTCAGGATGTAAGCCTGGTTGTTTTCAAACCCGTTACCTTCACCAATCTGCTGCAAGTCAAAATTATTGATTACTCCGGCAGCACCTGATTTATCCATCAATAAGGTAGTTGTGAAATGGTACATTACATCAAAACCGTGTGCGCTGTATTTGGACATGTCACACTTGAACTTTCTGCGAAACTGACGCAGCATTTTTTTTGTTTCAGGAAGATTGTAATTCAAATCGTTGGCAGAAGCCCAATGCAGGTTGAATTTGTTTTTGGAAACACCTCTGATATCTTCAAAATTGGCCCAGTCTTTTGTCCCGAAAACGGAAATAGATCCGGAGCCGGCTTTGGAACCAGATTTTTGCAACGCTCCCATGAACTTCATTGCAGCTCCTTTATCGCGCGTCGGAACCACAAAAACTGTGTTGCCGTTTTTACGGATATAAGCCGCCAGATCGTCGGTTTTGATTTCAATCAGCTTGATATTTCCTTTTTCTTTGGAAAGTTCGATAAAACGCTCGCGGTAAGCATCGTACAGGTCTTTGTCTTTCGCAACGCCGGTATTTACCAATACAATTTGATCTTTCGCGTGGTTTTCGACTGTATAACGTGCCAAAATGCGTTGAAGCGTAATATCTGTCGGTACGGCAGCGTAAACGTAAGGATTGCTTTGAAGGATCGTGCTGTTACTGGCCGAAGGACAAACCATGCGAATTCCGTTGGTTTTGCACCACGCAGCTACCTGATCGGCTCCCTGCGGAATCAATGGCCCGAAAATCAGGTCCATTTGTTTCATTTCAGGTTTTTTCAAAAGAGCCATGATCGCAGCGCTGTCATTCTTCGCATCGTAGACATACATTTTGGCTTTGAATCCCATTTTTTCCAATGAATCGATGGCGAGTTCAACCCCCATATAAAACTCGGTGGCAACGTCTTTAAAACCGGCTTCACCGCCATCCAGATAGAAAGGGAGCATCAACGCAATATTGTATTCTTCTTTCTTCTTAAAGAGTAATTCTTCGTCGATTGGTTTCACCGGTTCTATTACTACCGGGGCTACAGCGCGAATTTCAACCTGTTTTACTTTTTCCTTTTTCAAGGGAATATTCAACACTTGTCCGGGCTTGATATTCGTGTTTTTTAGCTTGTTGAATTTTTGTAATTCTTCCACCGGAACCATGAACCGTTTTGAAATGGAATACAGCGTTTCGTGATCGAGAACCGTGTGTGCAATAATCGTATCTGAAAAATCGACCGTAGTTTCTACCTGTTTTACCGGTTCCGTAACGGGTTTCACTTGTTCCGTCACAGATTTCAACGGAATGCGCAATACCTGGCCCAGTTTCAACCCTGATTCACTTCCCGGATTCAGTTTTGTTATTTCATCAACAGTTGCGCCTTCTCTTTTAGCAATACTAAAAAGCGTTTCGCCTTTGACTACCGTATGTTCTTTGATGAGTGTACCGTCAGCGTATTTTGTTTCGGCAACCCCTACAGGAATCAGCAATTTTTGTCCCTCAACGATGCCTTTTTCCACGCCCGGATTGGCAGCAATGATATCTTTTGCGGGAACTTTATAGGTTTCCTGAATTCGCCAAAGGGTATTTCCATTTTGCACAAAATGCACAATGTATTTCTTCCCCTTTTGGTATTCATAGACCACGTCTTCTGTTTGGGCATTCACCCAGCTTCCGAAAACAATTGTTGCTAGTACTAACAGGTATTTCATCGCAATTTTTTTAGCAGTGTTTACAATTCGTATGCCATCCTATTCCCACTCAATGGTAGCGGGCGGTTTGGAACTAATATCGTATGTCACGCGGTTGATTCCTTTCACGTGATTGATGATTTTATTGGAGATCAAGGCAAGAAAATCGTATGGTAAATGGCACCAATCGGCCGTCATACCATCTGTAGAAGTAACTGCACGCAACGCAACCGCATTTTCATACGTGCGTTCATCGCCCATTACGCCTACCGATTGGATCGGAAGGAAAATAGCGCCGGCCTGCCACACTTCGTTGTACAAACCGTGTTCTTTTAATCCATTGATAAAGATCGCGTCCACTTCCTGCAAAATACGAACCTTTTCAGCAGTGACTTCGCCGAGAATACGTATTCCCAATCCAGGCCCCGGAAACGGGTGACGACTCAATATATTCTCAGGTAATTCCAACGAACGGCCTACACGTCTTACTTCATCTTTAAATAATAAACGCAACGGTTCAACCACCTGTAATTTCATATAATCGGGTAAACCACCAACATTGTGATGCGACTTAATGGTTTGCGACGGCCCGCCGTTCACCGAAACAGATTCGATGACGTCCGGATAAATCGTTCCCTGCCCCAGCCATTTGGCATCGGTTACCAATTTTGATTCGGCATCAAACACATCAATGAATACTTTCCCGATAGCCTTGCGCTTTAATTCAGGATCGGAAACACCTTTTAATGCAGCGTAAAATGCTTCAGAAGCGTCCACTCCTTTTACATTTAATCCCAATCCTTTATAAGATTCCAATACTGAAGAAAACTCATCTTTGCGGAGCAAGCCGTTGTCTACGAAAATACAACGCAACCGATCACCGATAGCGCGGTGCAATAACATTGCCGCTACGGAAGAATCTACTCCGCCTGAAAGGCCGAGGATGACTTTATCTTCACCGAGTTGTTTTTTCAACTGGTCAACGGTTGTTTCTACAAACGAATCAGGAGTCCAGTTCTGTGCCGCGCCACAAATCTCCACAATGAAATTGCGCAACAAAACCGCTCCTTCCAATGTGTGGTAAACTTCCGGGTGGAATTGAATTCCAAAGGTTGTTTCTCCTTCAATTGTATATCCGGCCACTTCCACATCATGTGTGCTGGCGATGATTTTATAGTTCTCAGGTATCGTTTTAATGGTATCTCCATGACTCATCCAAACCTGCGAGCCGTCTGTCATGTTTTTCATCAGCACATTCGACTGGTCAACAAAAGACAGATTGGCACGACCATACTCACGAGTGGTTGACGGTAATACTTCACCACCAAACTGCTGCGCCATGTACTGCGCACCGAAACAAACCCCCAGCAACGGAAAACGCCCTCTGATGACCGACAAATCTGGTTTCGGAGATTCGGGATCACGGGTTGAAAACGGGCTTCCTGACAAAACAACCCCTTTGATATGAGCACCAAGCTCAGGTATTTTGTTCCATGGATGAATTTCACAGTACACATTCATTTCACGAACGCGACGAGCAATTAACTGGGTGTATTGCGAACCAAAATCGAGAATTAAGATCATTTCTTGCATGACCGCAAAGATAATAGCATCTAGGAAAATTCACCGCATCAATTTCGAATAGTTTTCAGGAGTTTACTGACAGCCTTATCAATTAAAGTGTCAATTTGGCAGATTCGATTGCTTTGGAATAATTTATGACGAGCCGAACACACAAATTAACCCACAAGCGCGGGAATTTCATTATTTTTGGGCTTCGCATTTTTTAAGTACATTATGTTAGGAGGACTATTAAAAAAATTGTTAGGTGATAAATCCGCCACCGATCGCAAACAGTATCAACCTGTTATCGATCAGGTCGCCGTATTCTACAATAATTTACGCAACGTTAGCGACGACGAATTAAGAAATCGCACTGCCGCTTTTCAGCAACAGGTAAAAGACGCAACGGCTGATTTGGAAGCAAAAGTTGCCGACTTAAAACTACAAGCCAACAATCCGGAACTTTCGATTAACGACAAAGAAGATTTGTACGAAGAAATCGATCGTCTGGAAAAAGATATCAATCAGGAAATCGAAAAAGTACTGGAAGTTATACTTCCCGAAGCATTTGCAGTAGTGAAGGAAACTTCCCGCCGCTGGGCCGAAAACGGCCAGTTGTCTGTTAAAGCTACAGAACTTGATCGCGAACTGGCGACTAAGAAAGACGGAATTACCATCGACGGAGATACTGCTATCTGGCACAACAAATGGACCGCTGCCGGTGGTGATGTGGAATGGGTAATGGTTCATTACGATGTACAATTGATGGGTGGAGCTGTATTGCATCGCGGAAATATTGCCGAAATGCAAACAGGTGAAGGTAAAACATTGGTGGCGACGCTTCCTGTTTACCTAAACGCACTTTCAGGAAAAGGTGTTCACCTGGTAACCGTGAATGATTACCTGGCAAAACGTGACTCCGAATGGATGGGGCCACTTTACCAGTTTCACGGACTTCGTGTGGATTGTATTGACAAACACCAGCCAAACTCTCCTGCACGCCGAAAAGCCTACGAGGCGGATATTACGTTCGGAACCAACAATGAATTCGGTTTCGATTACCTGCGCGACAACATGGCAAGCGCTGTGGAAGATTTGGTTCAACGCAAACACCATTTCGCGATTGTCGATGAGGTCGATTCCGTATTGATTGACGACGCCAGAACGCCATTGATCATTTCAGGGCCGACTCCAAAAGGCGATCAGCACGAATTTTATGAATTGAAACCACGCGTTGAAGTAGTGGTTGAGGCACAACGTAAATATGTCAACCAGGCATTGGCCGATGCGAAACGGTTGCTGGCTGTGATCAACAATCCGGCAGATGGTGCTGTTGATATGAAAACCATGATAGAAGAAGGTTCTATCGCATTGTTGCGCGCTCACCGCGGTTTACCTAAGAACAAAGCATTGATCAAGTTCTTGTCTGAACCGGGAATCAAAGCGTTGCTTCAAAAAACGGAAAATCATTACATGGCAGAGCAAGGTAAACACATGAAGAAAATTGATGTGGAGCTTTACTTTGTGATCGATGAAAAAAACAATACGGTTGAATTGACCGAAAAAGGAATTGACCTGATCTCCGGAAACGAGGATCGCCGCTTCTTCGTAATGCCGGATATCAGTACGGAAATTACGCAATTGCAAAAACAAGGCCTTGAGCCGGAAGCATTTGCTGCGCACAAAGATGCATTGATCCGTGATTACAGTGTGAAATCGGAACGTATTCACTCCGTCACACAGCTCTTGAAAGCCTATACGCTTTTTGAGAAGGAAGTGGAATACGTGATCATGGACAGCAAGATCAAAATCGTAGATGAATCTACAGGTCGTATTATGGAAGGCCGACGTTATTCTGACGGTTTGCACCAGGCAATTGAAGCGAAGGAAAATGTTCAGGTAGAAGCTGCTACACAAACGTACGCAACCATTACCCTTCAGAATTACTTCCGTATGTACCACAAATTGGCGGGTATGACCGGAACGGCTGAAACGGAAGCAAAAGAATTCTGGGACATCTATAAACTGGATGTGATCGTGATTCCTACCAACCGTGCTATTTCGCGTAAAGATTCGCATGACCTGGTTTTCAAAACCGCCCGTGAAAAATATGCGGCAGTCATTGAAGAAACCGAAAGACTGGTAGAACAAGGAAGAGCTGTACTTGTTGGTACTACAACGGTTGAGATTTCGGAATTGCTGAGCCGTATGTTGAAAATGAAAAACATTCCTCACCAGGTATTGAACGCCAAGTATCACCAGCGCGAAGCGGAAATCGTTGCCGACGCAGGTAAACCGGGAGCAGTTACAATTGCAACCAACATGGCCGGCCGTGGAACGGATATCAAACTTGCACCAAGTGTGAAAGAAGCAGGAGGTTTGGCCATCGTAGGTACCGAGCGTCACGATTCACGACGTGTCGACAGACAGTTGCGTGGTCGTTCAGGACGTCAGGGAGATCCGGGATCATCACAGTTCTTTGTTTCGCTGGAAGATGATTTAATGCGTAAATTCGGTTCGGAACGTATTGCTAAACTGATGGACCGCCTTGGTTTGAAAGAAGGTGAAGTAATTCAGCACAGCATGGTTTCAAAATCCATTGAACGTGCGCAGAAAAAAGTAGAAGAAAACAACTTCGGAATCCGTAAACGATTATTGGAGTATGATGACGTAATGAATGCCCAGCGTAAAGCGATTTACAAAAAGCGTCACAACGCATTGTTCGGAGATCGTTTGGATCTGGATGTATCGAACATGTTCTATGACGTTATCGAGTCATTGGTAGCCAATCACAAAGAAGGAAGTTACGCCGAATTTGACCTGGATATGATGCGTATCATGGGAATGCAGTCTCCTGTTTCTGAAGAAGATTTCAAAAAATTGCCGGCCAATGATTTGGTTTACGAAATCTACAACGGTGTTCAGGAACATTACAATCGTAAAAATGAAGCGATTGGCGCACGTGCTTTTCCACAAATCAAGCACGTTCATGAAACGATGTCGAACAAGTACAGTAATATTTTATTGCCATTGAGCGACGGCCGCAAGCATACACAAATCGTTGTTGGTTTGGAAGAAGCATACAATTCCGGAGGTAAATCGATCAGCAAAGAACTGGAACGTAATATCGTTCTGGGAATGATTGACAACGAATGGAAAGAGCACTTGCGTGAAATGGATGACCTGCGTACATCGGTTCAGCAAGCGGTTTACGAACAAAAAGATCCGTTGCTTATTTACAAACTCGAGTCATTCGAGTTGTTCAAAGGCATGATGGCACGATTGAGCGCTGAGACGATTGAATACCTCATCAAAGCAGATTTGATGCAGGAGCAGGAAGTAAAAAGCACCAATCGTGAAGTAGCTGAAAATCACTACGAAAAGGCGCAAATCACTTCTTCTGACACAACGTCAAGCACTCCGCAACCGCGTTTCCAGGGAAGTGAAGGCTTTGATGAAGCCATTCGGAATTCAGCTCCGGTACGTGAAAAACAACAACCTGTAGTCGTTGAACCGAAAATCGGACGTAATGACCCTTGCCCTTGCGGCAGCGGAAAAAAATACAAACAGTGCCACGGTAAATAAGTATTTTAAACACACTATAAATCAATGGGTTACCGGTTTTGGTGACCCATTTTTTGTTACTTAAATAAGCAGTGGAAGTTATAAAACGCACACCAATCCGTTAAAATAACACGTGTTTTTTTAACTAAAATTTAAGGTGCTGTGATATTCATTCATACCATTTAATTAATCGACGACACAAGTCGATTACACATTTGTACAGACGACATCCAAAAAAAAACCGTCTATTTAGTAAAAGCAACAAAATATGAAATGCATTTACTTACTACTTTTTGGTGCACTTAATGCTTCAGTCGCATGTGCACAAGAAGATCAACAAGCCATTCAGCAATGGCAGAGTGCCCACCCTACTACACTCTTTATTTCTGCAGAACGTTACAGTTCACTTTCATCACAAGAGCAACAACTTCTCGGATCAGATTTAATCATCTACCAGGATAAAATTTCGCTCGCGATGATTGAGCAACATGAAGCGCTTACCAAAAGTGAAAACGATCAATCCACCAAACCTTCAAAAATAGAAGATCAGGTGATCATCAAAAACTGGTCGGCAAACAATCCTGATGTAAAAATCGTCCCTCGATCAATATATGATGCCGCTGAGCCGAATCGTCAGCAAATCTATGATGAGAATCCAAACTGTTTGGTTCTTGCCGGAGAATGGCTTACCGTAAAAGATGTTGAATTGTTTGAACAACGTTAATTCCGGTTACAGAGCTATTTTATTACATTAAAAATCTATTGCTATGAAATTCACATTACTCTATACGGTAATTCTTTGCTTACTTGGAAACCAGGTTTTAGCACAATCAAATACGCCTTGTACTTCTGGTGTAATCAGCGCACCGAATATTGCAGTTAATGCTTCCTGTACTTTTCAATCAGGAACTACGGTCGGGGCGACCAATCAAACCAATGCAAATAACGGAGGAACACCCAGTTGCGGTTCGATGGGAGAAGATGTTTGGTATTCATTTACAGCACCCGCTTCCGGAACCGTTGATATTCAAACAGCAGCAGGAAGTATTGGTGATGGTGTAATGGCACTTTATTCAGGTACTTGCGGGGCATGGACTGAATTGGCCTGTTCAGACGACGCAATCGGGTTAATGCCTCAAATAGCAATGGGAGGGTTAACTCCGGGAAATACCTACATGATTCGCTTTTGGCAATATGGCGGTGGTACCGGTACATTTGACATTTGTGTCGCAGAAGCGGCAGCTCCAGCCGGGAATACAACCTGTACAGTTCCAAATCCAATCTGTTCCGGTTCACCGATTAACTTCGTTGCCAATGCTGGTGGTTCTTCGGCAGATGTAATCAACCCGGGAAATGATTACGATTGTTTATCTACATCTCCGAATCCAAGCTGGTATTACCTGGAAATTGCAACTGCAGGAAATCTTGTTATTGATATTACAGCAGGAGCCGATGTTGATTATGAAATTTGGGGACCATTCCCAAGTCTGGCAAATGCCACCTCCAATTGTAATACTTACGGGGTGCCGGAAGATTGTAGCTATTCTCCCTCACCGACTGAGCAAGCAGTCGTCAACGGTGTGTCTCCCGGAGAGGTATACGTATTACTTGTTACCAACTTTGCCAACGTTGTGCAAACAATCAACATCAACGAGGCGGCGTCTAACACGGCAAGCACCAATTGCGCCATTGTGATGCCGGTTGGGTATACTTATTGGGACGCGGAATACAACGAAGGTGTAGTTGACTTGGTTTGGGGAACCGAATTTGAAGAAAACAACCGGGATTTTATTGTACAACGCTCTGCAGACGGATTGGTATGGGAAACCATAGGCGCTGTTGCCGGAAATAATACCACAAACGAAGCTCAAAACTATGCGTATACGGATAATGATCCGTTAACAGGAATCAGCTATTACCGTTTGATGCAGGTAGATACCGACGGAGGTATTGAGTATAACACAGTATTATCAGTAAACACAAGCGATATTGAGCCGTTTACAGTTTATCCGAACCCGGCGGCAGGAAGTTTCAATATCTACACGAAAAGTAAAAATATTGAACATGTTGTATTAACCGATATGGTAGGTAAAACATTTGATGTTGCTTACACTGGCACGTCAAACGGATTGGAAATCGATTGCAACAATTACGCAGCAGGTGTATACACACTTACGGTAATTGCAAATGGTACAGCACAATCTCAACGATTGGTGATCAAGAAATAAACAAACCTCTAATAAAACAGGAACGGTGGCCGAAATGGTCACCGTTTTTTTGTCCTGAAGTTTCCGTCAAAAAAAGTAATTTTACGATATGCGTACCATTTCATCCATTTCTGTAGTTGGCGCCGGCAATGTAGCCGTTCACCTGGCAACGGGATTGCTGAAAGCAGGTGTTCGCATTGAATCATGCTGGAACAGGACACCTGAAAAAGCTACAAAGCTTGCTACACTACTGCAATGCGATACGGTTTCAAAAATCGAAGATCTGGCGGAAAGTGATTTGATTCTCTGTGCCGTTTCAGATGATGCACTTCCCTTGTTGATTCCACAGCTTTCTGCCCTTGCTCGGGTTGTCACCACTTCAGGAACCGTTGATGTTTTATCACTTTCAACCAATTTTCCAGCAGGTGTTTTTTATCCGTTGCAAACGTTTTCTTCAAACCGGACGATTGATCTCACAACGGTTCCGATTTTCGTTGAAAGCACTTCTCCCGAATTTACACGTGCACTCCTGGAATTGGGAAACAGAATAAGCCAAGCTGTAACGGAATTGCCCTGGGAAAAACGCGTACAACTGCATTTAGCTGCGGTTTTCGTCAACAATTTTACCAATCATCTCATCGATCTGGCGCAGCAGCAGTTAACCCGGGCTGATTTGTCATTCGATTGGCTAAAACCATTGTTGCTTGAAACAGTAGAAAAGTTGAACAATCAAACTGCTTATGACGCTCAAACCGGCCCGGCACGCAGAGCTGATTTAAAAACCATCGAACAACATATAGCGATGCTTCCACCCGAACAGGCAGCTATCTACAAACTCCTTTCATCCAGTATTCAACAACGTTACAAACAACATGATTAGCTATAAAGAACGTCTTTCACCGATTACCACTTTTGTATTTGATGTAGATGGCGTGCTCACCACCGGTGAAGTATTGCTGGTGAACGGAACTGTGATCAGAACGCTCAATTCAAAAGACGGCTATGCGATTCAGTATGCAGTAAAAAAAGGATACCGCGTTTTGATGATTACCGGAGGAAATTCGCAGGATGTAAAAGACAGATTGGAAGGATTGGGCGCTCATAAAGTCATGCTTCGTTCGGCCGATAAACTGGTTGTATATGAACAGTTAAAACAGGAATTTGACTTTTCGGATAATGAAGTCCTTTATATGGGTGACGATATTCCTGATATTCCGGTAATGCGGCTTGTTGGCGTAAGTACTTGTCCGCAGGATGCTGCAGTTGAAGTAAAAGCAATCTGTCATTACCAATCTCCACTAAACGGCGGCAGAGCTTGTGTACGTGATGTGATTGAACAGGTAATGCGCCTGCACGGAAAATGGATGAATGATGATGCTTACCATTGGTAGGCGTTAGCTAGTCAGTTTTCCAGTTTTTTGAGTTCGTAAGTTTCTGTGAGCAACTAAAACCAGAAACTTAAAAGCTTCTAAACGATCAAACTTATCAACTATTTAACCAATTTAACTACCGCGGTTTCACCTGACTCGTGGCTTATTCTTAAGAAATAAACTCCCTGAGCTTGTTGTGAGAAATCCAATTGCTGTGCCGACCAGGAATGTCCCGTTAACAGTTGTTTACCTGAAGCATCCAACAAGGAATAATCAAATTCGGTATCCTCGATAGAGATATTTAATTGATCGTTTACCGGATTGGGATAGACTTTCAATGATTTGAGCGCAACCAGATCTTCGAGGAAAACAATATTGATAATTGTAGGATTAGAAGACGGCGCTGGAAACGCGTAATCGTTACCCATTTTCACTACAAATACGCTGTTCCCACCCGGACCGTAAGTTGTGTGAAAACCCACCATCACGGCATAACCATCCGAAGTAGGTTTGATATCATTGGCCTGATCCTGCCCGACTCCATTGTAGCCGACTCCGTAATTATCCCAGAACAAGCCCGAATTAAAACGTGAAACAAACACATCCTCTCCATCTTCGAAAGTAGGCACACTTGGATTGATGGTTTGTTCGGTCATAAAAAACTTGTCCGTAGCTGCCGTGTAAGGTGTAAATACACCATTTCTTGTATCTGCGCTCGAATAGAACTCTTCAGCATAGGAAAGGGTTCCGTCTGACTGAATATGTGCGAAAAAGCCGTCGTGATCTGTTTTGCCCGTTTTAATGCGCTCGCCGATTACTTTGATGTTTGCACCAACGGTACAGATATCGTTTAACCAGTAATCGCCCTGAATGCCATAGGTTTCTTCCCAAATAAGGCTGCCATCGACGTGCATTTTGGTTACATATCCTTTATTTTGAGTCGAATCTGCCACATAATAAGTTCCGGCGATCAATACTGTCGTATCTGAAATACTCACAATCGCTTTGCCGAAATCATCATGATCGGTTCCCCATTGCTGTTTCCAGATCAAAGCGCCCATTTTATCATAACGGGCGGCAAACAGGTCAATATTTCCGTTCACTGTGGAATCGGTTTCACCAATAATCATGATGGATGTATCCGCCATTAAAACTGCATCATGAACACGTTCCCAGGCGCCCTGATCGGTTCTTACTTCCCATTGCAGATTTCCTGCTTCGTCTGTAAAGATCAGGTAAGCGTCGAAGTTTTCCGAAGCGCCACTGGATGAAGTTCCCGCCAGGTAATAACCGAATCCCGGAACCGGCATAACACGCTTTCCTTCTTCAAATTCGATACCACCGTAAGCTTTCGACCATTCAAAAACCCCATTACTGTCCAAGCGCATTAAAAACACTTGGGAAGGTGCATCCCCAAAACTGGAAGAAGAACCGGTTACCAAAAAACCTGAATCGGGTAATTGTGCAATTCCTTCACCCTTGTCATACCCATTTCCTGAATAGACTTTGTAAAAGGTTGTTTGCCCCAGCAAGCTGACGGAAAGGAACAATCCCATCGCCAATAATGCGAACTGTTTTACGAATTGATTTTCCATATCAGTTTTGTTACAAGTGATTCACCGTATCCTTTTTTAGAAATACCTCCGAACACATCTTCGGTGCCAAGCATGCAGTTAATTTGTTTCAAATTCAGTGTAAGGAAAAGTCCGCCTCTAAAATTACCGAATCCGCCATACGTAACCGATCCGGCTACATGGAAGAGTTCTGTTGGTTTCCAATAAGCTCCGGCAAATAATTGCGGGATTGAGCTAAAGGTCGGATACATACGAATTCCGAAGAAAGACTGTACTTTTTTCACTGAAGTCACGTCGACCAATTTAGCTACCTGAAGATAGCCCGGCAACGGTACAAATCGTTTGACATCACGTCTTTCAACTCCCAATGAATCGAGGATTGAGAAGTCATCCCCAAACGGATTGGAATCGCTTGTAAGGGTTTCAAAATCAAAACCGCTATACGAATAGCTGGAATCGACGGCGATTTTCTGCATGCCACCATAAATATAAGCCGCTCCCATGTTTTGCGCCAACACCTGGAAAGTTGTTGTCGATTTCCCCCAGGGAACCAGAATACGGTAATCAACATCTAGGGAAAGTCCAAGCCCTTTATTAAAATTAGCGCCTTTTGTTGCAAGCATACTACCTTGAATATCCAGGTTTATCTGGGATCCGTCTTCGTTTTGTGTCAATTCACCTTTTCGGATGGCACCGTCAACATAATTCTGAACGTTGACTACATTCAGGGTAACGGACGATTTATTTTTCTTGTTCACGATCCCGAATCCGATTTTTTGAAATTGCGCAAAATCCAGCCGTGTGTTGCTGAAATCAGCTTTCGCGTTCAGGTAAGACTCATTTCCATAAAACAACAATCCGAAAGCATCTTGTCCGTAGATCAGGTTTCCCAGAGCGAAATAACCGCCTTTGATCATCCAGGCAACCGAATCGCGTTTCATAAAACCACCACCGCCATTGATATACCGGACTTCTGCATTTGCGTTGATCCCGAAACGGTTTACAGCGCTGTGTTTTTCAAACGACCGGCCTTTCATACCTTCGTCGATGAAACCGCCGAATAAAAGCGTATTTGAAAATTCCCGCCGTATGGCAGAACCTTGTAAATCAAAAATACCGTCGGTTTCTATGATCGGATGATGAATAGCTGAATCACTATAGGAAGGATAGATCATTTGAGCCGAACCTATCACGCTACTGAAACAAGTCATTAGCACTAACAGTTTACCAGACTTCATCATACTTTTGCTTCCACTTTAAGTTTTGCACCTACTTTGATGCCAAAAAACGCATCTGCCGGGATCGCCATTTGCTCACTTATATTGGTGGCAGGATCCGGTGTATTCATGGTTACTTTCAGCGATAATTGTTTCACTAGGTCCAATTGTTCCAAAACACTTTCGGCAATCGGAAATTCAACAAACGATTGTTTTTGCAGAATACCGTTGACTACCGAACCAAACACACTGGAACTAAACGTTGTAGATCCGTTGATTGTAGTAATCGTATTTCCTGAAGCGTCAAGCAAATATAGAGTCACTACTCCCGAAAGCGGAAATGCATTGGTAGCTTTCACCCAAAGATTACCGGATATGATGTGTGTTTTTGTGAAATCCTGTTTGAATGAAAAGTCGAATGTATCCAGCAAGACCACTTCGTTGAGTCCAATTGCCAGCGGCATATCTGCTTTTAGATTTACTTTCAGTGAACTTTGCGGAAAAATCTCATCCCAGCCGCCGGAAACATTCCCCCAAGGGTTGAGTTGTAATTCGAAACCAATATCGTTTTTGGCACCGTGATTTTCAAGGTATTGTTCCACATTACTGTTGGAACCATCAAAAAGTAAGGTAGTTGTAGTGGATTGTAACGAATTTTCCGTACCGCTGGCGCTGTTGATCGTAATCCAGGAATCCATGGTTGGATGCGTCATATTCACCGTATTCTGCTGCGCGTTCACGTTCGCTAATTGGGTGAGTTTGGCTTTCGCACTCATTTTAAGGCCGTTTACCAACTCCAGTTCGATACTCGAAGAAGGCAGGTCAATAATCCCGCTTGAAATCTTGCTCAAAGCCTCGATATTTTCGGAAATCGTGTCTGTAATTAATTGTGAACCGAAATAACCACGGGCATAATCAATCTCCAGATCATTCATCGTGAACACAAAACGCAAGGTATCGAGGTTTGAAACATTCACTGTTTGGCCATTCGGATCTGATTTCACCGTCATTTTGGATTGAATCCTATTGAATGATCCCTGGCTGGCTCCGCGAAGATCGAGTTCGTAACCAGCCATATCCACAAATCCGTTTACGACACTTAAATTATTATCGGAACCCGGTGGAACAGTAAAATCCTGTGTAAGTGTTACACCATTTTTAGTTACACCCGGCAATTGAACTGTAAAAAGACACGTTGTTTCGATAGGACTTTTTACGCTGATCGATACTCCACCCGATTTTACACGGATGCGTTTGAGCTCAATGTCACCCATATCGATCACGTGTTCTTCTACGTTATTTACGAAAGACGTTCCGGGTGATACATTGAGTCCGTTGATCGGAATGGCATAATCATTCTTAATCGTCGTGTCCGGAATATCTACGATATCTGAAAGTTTGAGTTCATAAATAGTACGATCTATTGACAACTCATAATAGCCGCCGTTTACTGTAACGATAGAATCTTCGACCAGTTTATTCAGGTTCAGTGTATCGTCAAGCAGCGGAACCTGCCAGTCTGATTCCCAAACTGCCTGTTCCCGCTTACAGGAAAATGTAAGCAGGGCTACCAGCGGCAAAATAAGAAAGAGTTGTTTCATAATATTTAGATGACGTTAAATCGTTCAATAGGTTGGAATTATGTGCGCTCAATTATTGTAGCATACCCTTGTCCAACCCCAATACACATCGTTACAAGTGCATATTTTCCGTTTGTTCGCTGCAATTCGTTGGCCGCAGCCAGTAAAATACGTGAACCTGACATTCCAAGCGGATGGCCCAAAGCAATCGCTCCACCGTTGGGATTGATGCGCGGATCATTGTCCGCTAATCCTAAATTTCGGGTGCAAGCCAATACTTGAGCTGCAAATGCTTCATTCAATTCGATCACATCCATATCCTTTAACATAAGGCCGGCACGTTTTAGTGCTTTATTGGATGCTTCCACCGGTCCGATTCCCATAATACGTGGTTCCACTCCGGCTACCGCTGCGCTTACAATACGAGCAATCGGTTGTAAATTATGTTGTTTGAGTCCGTTATCAGATGCCAGTAACAAAGCTGCCGCACCATCATTCAAACCGGAAGCATTTCCGGCAGTTACCGTACCGTCTTTTTTGAATGCAGCGCGTAAACCGCCCAATCCTTCCATGGTTGTTTGCGGACGCATGAATTCATCTTTGTCAAACATCAGCGGATCTTGTTTTTTGCGCGGAATCATTACCGGAACTATTTCATTTCCTAAAATACCAGCGGTTTGCGCTTTAGTTGCCTTCTGCTGTGACCAAAGTGCGAAGCGGTCCTGATCTTCGCGGTTAATCGAATACATTTCAGCCAGGTTTTCAGCCGTATTTCCCATGCTGTCGGTTCCGTAAAGTTCCTGCATTTTGGGATTAATGAATCGCCAGCCAAACGATGAATCGAACAATTCCTGGTCGCGTCCGAAAGGTGCAGATGATTTGGAAAGCACCCACGGCCCGCGAGTCATGTTTTCAACGCCACCGGCAATGTATAAATCACCCGCGCCGTCTTTAATGGCACGCGCCGCATTCACAGCGGCCGACATTCCGGATGCACACAAACGATTTACGGTTTCACCGGCAACTGAAACAGGCAATCCGGCTAATAATCCAGCCATTCGCGCAACGTTTCTGTTATCTTCACCGGCTTGATTGGCACAGCCTAAAATCACGTCTTCAATGGCGCTTAAATCAAGCGAAGGAACTTTCTTCAACAAGCCTTCGATAGCAACTGCAGCAAGATCATCGGTTCTTACCGGTGCTAATGTTCCTCCAAAATTCCCGATTGCGGTGCGAACTCCCGTCACCAAATATGCTTCTTTATTCATTTTTCAACAGTCCTTGTAAATATTTTTCAGCGCCTTGATTCGCTTGTCTAACGCAACAATACAAGCCAAAACACCGGCGGATAAAAATAGCTATTTCGGTTGATTTATAACTGCTTTTCCACATCGAAACGCGCTTGTTAATAAATTTCCGAATCTGCTGGTACGAATATTGCTAAATTCAAGCCGCTAAACAATATTAGAACTAATAAAACTGTATGAAACGAACAACAATCGGGCTTCTTTTTGGTTTGATTTGTGTTTCCAATAACGGAAATGCACAAATTGAACAATTGACGCCACAAGAAACACGGTATCGGGATTCGATCACCAAATTGAATCAGCAAAACGCGACCGTTGCAGCCAGTCAGGAGGCTTACAATAAGGGAATTGAATTGTTCAATCAAAAAAACTTTACGGGCGCTATTGCTGAGTTTAAAAAATCGGTGGCATCTGATCCCAATTTTACGGCGGCGCATTATAACAAAGGTGTAGCTGAAAATGAAGCGGAACAATTTAAAGACGCGGTTGCCACCTTTAGTTTATTGATCCAAAAAGATGTTACGTATTCGAAAGCGTATTTTCAGCGTGGAAGAGCATACCAGGGATTGACAGATTACCTGAGTTCGGAAAAAGATTACGAAAAATCAATTCAATTGGATGCCAAGAATCCGAAAGCATACTACAATTACGGTACGCTGAAATTTTTACAGCAGGATTATAATACCGCGATCAAATACTTTTCGAAAACAATTGAACTGGATGTCAATAATGCTTATGCTTACAATGACCGCGGAAGCTGTTACCGCATGCAGGCAAACTATCCGAAAGCACTGGCCGATTACGAAGAAGCACAACGTAAAAATCCGAACCTCGCTTTTGTGCTGAATAACATCGGTACGACGAAGAAAAAAACCAAAGATTATGTAGGCGCATTAGCTGCATTTAACCGTGCTATTTCGATTGATGCCAATTATTACATGGCTTACAACAATCGCGGAGCAACGTTGATGGATAAAGGCACAACGGACGAGGCTTTGAAAGATTTCGAGAAAGCATTGCAGTTAAATCCTAAGTATGCACCGGCAGCTTCGAACCTTGCTGCGGCTTATTTCAAGAAAAAAGATTACAAAAAAGCGGAAGAATGGGCTAACAAAGCACTTCAGATTGATCCGAATTACGCGGCTGCTTATGTAAACCGCGGCATGGCAAGAGAAATGCAGCGTGATATCGTTGGCGCCTGTGAAGATTGGCACAAAGCCAACGAACTTGGTTCGGCCGAGGGCAAAACATATTATTCAGGAAATTGCAGCAACTAAACGCATAAAGAGACATGAAACAATTATTACTCGCAATCGTCCTGGCCTTTAGTGCTCACGCTTTTGCCCAAAATGTAGAATTTAAAGCCGCTAACTTTAAGAACGATAAAGAAGGTTTTAAGAAAATAGAAGCGATTATTGAAAAAGGAGATGAGTTCTTCAAACTGGCTAATGAAGCGTTGTTTGACGTGCAACCGTTCGGGCTTAATTTCAAGAAAGCGCTCGTTCAATACGAACAGGCACAGCAATACAATCCGAACAGCGCTTTGATGAATTTCAAAATTGGTGTTTGCCATGCCAATTCATCCGACGCATCAAAGTGTATTTCTTATTTCAAAACAGCACAGAAACTGGACCCGGCATGTGATCCGTTTTTGAATTATTATTTAGGTTATGCTTACCAACTGGAGGGCAAGTACGATGATGCTAACAAAGCATACCTGGCTTTTGAATCTGAATACAAAAAGGCTGACAACTTCACGAAATTCCTGGTACAGCACAAGAAAGAATGCCAAACTGCCCGAGCATTGGAAGCAAAACCTGTTCGCGCCTGGGTGGATAATATCGAACCTTTGAATTCGGCTCAGGACGAAATTGCACCTTCTATTTCTGCTGATGGTGCGGATATGATCCTTTCTTCCAATCGCAAGAATGCCCACAGCACAGATGAAGTTGGCGGTTATGATTATGATATTTACTTCACTTCATTGTCTGATAGTAAATGGGAAACCCCGAAAGCACTGGCTGGAGCGATCAACGGCTCAACTGACGATGTGAGTAACTGCCTATCGTATAACGGAACCAAAATGTTATTGCACCGCGAAAATGCCGGACAAACCGATATTTACGAATCGAAACTGGTTGGCAATGCGTGGTCAAATCCTGAGCGATTGTCACCGATGATCAGTTCCGACCGCGCCAATGACAAATATGCTTCGTATGATCCCGACGGATTCAAGATTTATTTTACCCGTGATAACATCAACGGTTTGAACGGAACTGAAATTATGTTTTCGGCAGTTCAAAATAAGATGAAACAGGATTTCCAGCTGCCTTCACAAGTGGTACAGGTCAATTCAAAATTCAACGACGGACCAGTTTACATTCACATCAGCGGCGACATCATGTACATGGCTTCTCAGGGGCACGAAAGCATGGGTGGTTACGATATTTTCATTTCCGAAAAGAAACAAGGCCAATGGTCAACGCCAGTAAATATGGGTTCTCCGATCAACACGCCTTACGATGATTTCTTCTTTGCTGCAAGCGCCAATGGTAAATTCGCTTATATTTCATCGAACAGAGCCGGTGGAAAAGGTGGTTTTGATATTTACCGCGTTACTTTTTTCGGTGAAGAGAAAAAACCGGTTGTTGAAACGGAAGATTATTTGTTGGGATCAATTGCTCAACCGGTAAAAGATCACAATATTGAAAGTACGGTTGATGTGAAAAAGAAATCGCTAACCGTTTTTAAAGGTGTTACAATCGATGCGATTTCACGTAAACCGGTAGAAGCACAAATTGAAATTACAGACAACGTTACGGGACAAATCATCGAAACGTTTACCACCAACAGCGCCACCGGTAAATTCATTATCACATTGAATTCTGGCAAAAATTACGGGATTGCCGTAAAAGCAACTGGGTATTTGTTCCATTCGGAAAACTTCGATATCCCGATGGGGTCGGCGGATAATCTGGTAAACAAAACCATCGAGCTGAAAAACATTGCCATCGGAAGTAAAATTGCCTTACGTAATATTTTCTTCGATGTTGCCAAAGCTACATTGCGCCCTGAATCGAATGCCGAATTGGAGCGTTTGGTGAAACTGATGAAAGATGTTCCGAATTTGAAAATCGAAATTTCAGGCCACACTGACAATACAGGATCGGCGACAGTCAATGAAACCTTGTCGCAGCAACGCGCTGAAGCAGTAGTGTCGTACTTGACCAGCAAAGGTGTTTCCGCCAGTCGTATGAAAGCGAAAGGTTACGGAGCTTCCCTGCCGGTTGCTACGAATAATACAGATGATGGCCGTCAGCAGAACCGACGTACTGAGTTTGAGATTACAGGGAATTAGATTTTCGTTGGGTCACGTCGCGACGTGACCTTTATTCCAGTTCCGGGGATTATCCTCGATATAACGTACGATATTCTGATACGCCTGTTCGTCGCGAATAATGTGTTCGTAAAACGACCGCTGCCAGGAAAACGTCGTCAGCCCCGCTAGATGAATGTGTTTCGACGCTGTAGTTTTAAATGTGCCCATCAATTCCGAAAGTGGTTTGATTTTCATTCCAACCAGTTTATAAGGAATACTGAGCCGATCTATTTCAAGAATCAAATGAGCATGATCAGGCATTACAATTGCCGAATGAATTTTCACATACGGATATTGATTTTCAAGCCAATTCAATTGAATTTGAACAATCTTCCCGAGTTCATTTAAGTTCAAAATACCATCCTTTATCTCTCCTAAACACCTCTTGCGGTCGTTAACACAGATTGTTACGAAATAAAGATTGTCTCTGGAATAATCATAATTTGATAAACGGATAATTTTTCTCCTTTTCAGCATAGTTTGTTGCGTTTCAATTGAATATACTCATTTCCAGACAAACACGCAAGTATCAAAATAATAGCACTGTGAATTTTGGTTGCGAATAAATGATGTTTGATTCTGTTAAATTTGATTCGATCTTCTTATTTCTCCTGATGCAGGATGACCGGAAAACCACTATTTTTGAAGTATGGATAACAGACAAACAACCGTTTCGGGAGAACATCTTCTTTACTTTCAGCAATTGCTTGAAGATCGGGTCAGTTCGGGTGACGCCGTAGCCGCGCATTATGCCTCGGATCATACGGAAGACTTTGTATTTTATCCTGCTATTGTCGTGAAACCCGAATCGACAGAAGAAGTTTCGGCGATTCTGAGTTATTGTTATAAAAACGACCTCATCGTTACACCTTCTGGAGCCCGAACGGGATTGAGCGGTGGTGCGCTTGCCAATTACGGTGGCGTGTTACTGAGTCTGGAGCGTATGAACCACATTCTGGAAATCGATATTCAGAATCACCAGGTGACAACCGAACCCGGTGTTATCACAGAAGTATTACAACAAGCGGTTCGTGAAAAAGGATTGTTTTATCCACCTGATCCTGCAAGTAAAGGTTCCTGCTTTATCGGTGGAAATATTGCCGAAAATTCCGGCGGGCCAAAAGCCGTGAAATATGGTGTAACGAAAGATTGGGTGCTTAACCTGGAAATCGTGCTTCCAAACGGAGAAGTGATGTGGACTGGGGCTGATGTGATCAAAAATGCTACCGGATACAACCTTACTCAATTGATTGTTGGCAGTGAGGGAACGCTTGCGGTGGTTACCAAAATTGTGCTGCGACTTATTCCGCATCCTACACAGACACTATTGATGCTGGTACCGTTTCGCCAGGGAACTCAGGCGTGCGAAGCTGTGAGTAAAATCTTCATGGCAGGCATCATTCCGAGTGGATTGGAATTCATGGACCGTGATGCAATTGTATATACTATGTTGCATATGGATGACGCTCCTGATATCCTCAAAGATGATCATGACGCACATTTGCTCATCGAATTAGATGGTTTTAACCTCGATGTGATGATGCAGGATTGCGAAAAAATCATGGGATTGATGGAACAATTCGACGTTGATGAGATTCTATTTGCCGAAAACGAAGCACAAAAAGAAAGTTTGTGGAAATTACGTCGGAAAGTCGGTGAAGCTGTGAAAAGCCATTCTATTTACAAAGAAGAAGATACGGTGGTTCCCCGCTTTCAACTACCGCAATTACTGGCCGCGGTGAAACGGATCGGCAAAGCCTACGGATTTCACGCAGTTTGCTACGGACATGCCGGCGATGGAAATCTGCATGTAAATATTATCAAAGGAGCATTATCCGATGAAGTCTGGCACAATGAACTTCCGAAGGCCATTCGTGAATTGTTTACCGAAGTAGTAGCTATGGGTGGAACCATTTCAGGAGAACACGGAATCGGCTTGGTACAACGGCCATACATGGATATCGCTTTCTCGGAAATCCAACTGGATTTGATGCGATCGATTAAACACGCTTTTGATCCCAAAGGGCTGTTGAATCCGGGGAAAGTCTTTCCAGATAAAGTTGTGATATGAATCGTATTGACCGCTTATTTGGCATCCTGACTTTGTTGCAATCGAAAAAATTTGTAACGGCAGAGCAGCTTTCAGATCGTTTTGAAATTAGTGTACGAACCGTTTACCGCGATATCAAGGCACTGGGAGAATCGGGAATTCCAATCAGCTTTGAACCCAACAAAGGTTATTTCGTTGTCCAGGGATATTTTTTGTCGCCCATTGCATTTACCACGGAAGAAGCGAACGCTTTGATTTTAACTGAATCATTGGTGAGTGGATTTACCGATAAAAGTACTCAGGCTCATTTCGGAACGGCATTAACAAAGGTGAAAACGGTCTTAAAAACCGTGCAGAAAGAGCACGCTGATCATTTGAGTTCTTCTATCCGGCTGCAGGTTCCCGAACGTTTATCACCGGAATTTGACTTTATACCGGTGATCCAGGAAGCTATCACGACTTCCGTTCAACTGGAAATCGGATACCTTGATTTTAAAGACGAATCGAGCAAACGCGCGATCGAGCCCATTGGATTGGTGTTTTACGCTTTTAGCTGGCATGTGATCGGTTGGTGTCATTTGCGCGGGGCATATCGCGATTTTAAGCTTTCGCGGATAAATCAATTGAGATTGACAAGGAAATGTTTCGAAAAAACGGATCATATTCCGTTGGGAGAGTATCAGTTGCCGGTGAATTATTGAGATTTATAGTTCCGAATTTAACTTTTGGAACAACCATTTAAAAAATTAAATCACTGAGTTTATTACGTTCATTTTTAATTGGATTCCACTGTATTTTATCGTATGGCCTCGTATTCAATAATTATAAGTAATTAGTTTACAATGAGTTAATGTATTATCGTCATAAAAATCAATATTGCAATATTACTATATATTTGATATACAGTATTTTAAAATTAAATCTATAGATATAATTTATTTTTTCATTCCCAAAAAACACACTGCCATAGGGTTGTCAGTGGCTACCTGTTTCTTTGTATCATATTCATTTAAACATATTGAAGCATGACACACATTGAAACTTTTTTGAAAGAATTAGACGAGCAGGCTCCCATTACCCGTGAATTTATGAAACGTGTTCGAATGGCCGATGCTGATTGGCAACCGCATGAAAAAAGCATGAAATTGATTGCATTAGCGACACACGTGGCTGAATTACCCAGCTGGATTGGAATGATTGCGCATACAGAAGAATTGGATTTCGCCAGTGCACCTTATACGCCGGAAAAAATCGAATCAACAGAAGATCTTGTTGCCTACTCAGAGCGCTGCTATCAGGAAGGAAGAGCGGCATTGGCTGGAATGTCGGAAGCGGCATTAGACGACAAATGGACGATGCGCAGTGGCGACGTGATTCATTCCGTGAATACCAAAGCGGAAGTGATTCGGATGACATTGAACCAGGAAGTTCACCACCGGGCACAACTCGGCGTTTATTTTCGTTTGTTGGGGATTGCTGTACCGAAGAGTTTTGGCCCTACAGCTGATTACGCGACATTTTAATCCCATACAACTCACATCTTCCTCTTCTCTTGATCTTATTGGGGAGAGGAAGATTCATTGCTATTCACACTATGAAACTTCATTTTTTTTGGAAGACAATCCGGTTGTCAATCAAGTACATCTATCGTGGATTTGCCATCACTTTGTCTGACTTATCAGATAATCAGACGGTGATTCGAAACAATTCTAAAAAACAAATTTCTAATTATTCCAATACTGCCCGTCACCCGTTTTCATCTGGTGATACGCACGTGAAAGATAGGCCAGCAAAATGCGCATAGCATCAAACGAATCTTCGGTTTCCTGGCTGATTTCTTTTTTCTGGAGACGCAACAAGAGTTTCATGTACAACGCATGCAGGCAAATTTCCACATGATTGCGATCTTTCAGGTTGGAATGCTGACGAAACGCTTCAATGTGTTCGGTAGCGGTTTCATACAGCACTTTATATTTCTCGTCGTTGACGATATTCAGCAGTGAATTGTGCAAATACGACAATTCCACCACAATTTCCTGCAACCGCATTAAATGGCCTGATTCTGTGATACGTTCCGATTGCATTTCCGTGATCAGATCAGCATACCATTGACGGTATTGTTCCAGGAAAGAAGCATCAGGCAACTGCGGACGGATAAACTCGGTGACGATACGCTCCAAATCGAATTGATAGGCACGAATCACATCTTCTACCTGGTACATGTACAACAAGTATTCCGCTATGTTTTCTTCTTTTTTCTGACTTGAAATCAACATTGTTTTACCCTTCCGGTTGGTTAGAGTTTTTTCTCCTCCGAATTCACAAATTGTATAAACGATTTGGTAACGTCCATCTTAGGATTGTAGTAAGAAACCTGTCCGCCTTCACCATGCATAATCAACATGTCGATCTTATACTTTTCACAGTACATTTTTGAAAATTTGTTGATCTTATTTTGTAGTACTTTTTGCATTTCGATGGCTTCCTCCTGCAATTTAGCTCCCTCATTTTGCTGAAACATCTGCAAACTCTGTGATTGACGTTCCAACTCGGCTTGTTTTCTTTGAACATCAGCAGCGATATAAACCCCTTCCTTTTCATTTTTCATAAAAGTCTCGTACGAACTTTGAAGACTACGTTGACGAGAGGCAATATCTTTTTCGAACTTTTCCTGTTTTTTCTTTAAAAGAGAATCTTGGGTCTTTAAGAAAATATATCCTTCATTCAAACTATCCGACTCATAAAATGCAATCTTTAATCCCTGCGGATCAACGGTAGGAACTGAAGGTGCTTCCACTTCTTTTTCTTTTTTTGTGTCGTCGGAACAAGAGGTAACAACTGCCGCAAGCGTCAGTCCGACCATGGCGATATAGATCAATTTCATCTGTAATTATTTTTGTTTAAAGGCTGATTCCCAATCCGCGCGCATTGTCAGAAAGCGATCAAGTGTATTTTTTAATAAGTCTTCGGTCACCATGCGTTTCACATCTTCCAATCCGTTCACATCGGCCTCGGCAATTTTATATACTTGCTCAAACTGGCCCAATTCAATTTTCACCAGGTATTTGGCATTGTAAAGAAACACCTGGATTTTGTACCTCGGATGAGGAATATCTGCTACAACTCGCACGCTTATCGTTTGCAACAAAAATAGTTAATTCTCCGAAAGGATTGTCTTCCGCTTTTTTCCAAAGCAAAAAAAGTGGAGTAAAAATGCTTTGTGCCATTCAAAATTGATCCCACGAATGAATCAGCTGGCTGATTCCAAAAGATTACACTCATCATTTCCACGAATGCACGAATTTTTGCGCGCCTAACGGACGCACTAAATTGATGTGTAAGATTTTCCCTGTATCAAGCAATATATAAAAGAGCGAGTCCGTTAGGCGAGCTGAATTCGTGCATTCGTGGGAAACAAAACATGTCAGCAGCCTGAGGCTGATGAAAATAAAAGCATTGTTTTCAGCTATCTCAGACAACGTTTCAGTTTTGTGAGAATACTATAAATGTACAAACACTGATATTGGTTTAGTTAAGTATTAAGTACAAGTAGTTTAAGCCTGGTCGATGGGATATCATCTCCAATGGTATCCCCAACGATCTTAAAAACAAAAAAACCGATCTATCTGCCTGAAGCTGACGAACCGGTTTTGAAATATATCTTGGTAAAATTAAACTACAACGTAATCTGAATCGGAATATTCTTTGAAATCAAATGGAACGCGAACCATAAATGCATAGTCCTGCCCTACTTCGTACATGTCTTCATCCGATTTTCGGTAGTACCACTCAACCTGGGCTTTCAGGCCATTATCGACCAGCTCGTTGAGTTTGTACAATAGAAAAAGAATCCGTTTTGAAGAGGTAATGTTGAAATATTCCAAATCAATTTTCACAAGCGTAAGGGGTGTTGGCTGACGCATATATTCGTCAAACCAATTTAGAATTTCTCCCCAAAAGGCTTCAGGATCATCCGGAATTGATCTCCCTCTGATCTCCATGACTCCGGTAATGTGATTTAAACTCACCTTCGGAGTGTGCGCAGTCGCTTCAATACGTAACCCGTCCATTCTTCACTTTCTCTAGCGCAAGTTGTGAAATATTTCTGAAACAATTGTTCTTTTTTCTACGAATCCGATACATTTTTCGACCAACCCACTCTTTATCAAGTAAAAGAGCCATTTTTAAGCGTATAGGTTTTCAAGCATTCACCGATTTGGATGCGTGAAAATTGACCAATCCTTCCATTGGACTTTTACAAAGTGTACCAAGGGTCATGAAGCGTTCATCAACCAATTGTTCTAATATTTCCCGCTGCGAAAATCCGTAGCTGCCTATTACCGATATTACTTTGGGGTACTTTTTTAGAGAAGGTAGTGATGTGTCGAGCCATTCGCTGAGATTGCAGTAATGGTAATAGGATAAATCGATTCCTTTAAATCGCGCTCCGAGTTCATTTAACCAGGTCTGGGCATCAGGACCTGCCAAGCGTGCCAATACTTCGGCAGAAGACCCGATGACTTCCCTGAGCTGGTTTCGTACAAACGGACTCATGCTTGACGAAGCTGTCAAATAATCTCTGACTACAAGCCGGGCAAAATAAAAGCCACTTCCTTCATCACCCACCAAACTTCCATAGCCACCCACTCTGCCGGTGATGTGATGTCCATCGTATTCCAGCATTACCGACCCGGTACCAAGTATGCCAACTACCCCGCTGTTCCGCCCGCAAGTGGCTCTGCAGGCACCCAATGTGTCAGGATAAACAACCGGTGATTCAAATCCGAATCGCACAAGTCGTTCAACCATAGTCGTCTGAACTGCTGGTTGGGAACAACCTGCTCCATAGAAAAACAACCTGCCACTCAAATCATCTCCCAATTTTTTTTTTAGTGACCGCCAATCATTTTCCGTCCATGAATGCAAAAACTTAGGATGCATACTTCTTGTTTCCAGTAATTTAACAACAGTGTTGTTATTACAAAAAGCCCACGAAGTATTGCTTCCACCGGAATCTGCAATAATGTATTTCCAACTTGCCATAGATCAAAAATACCTTTTTTCGGGTATTGCCGTTACAAGGCTATCCAACTACTTTCGCCACATAATTTAAATTAAATCTAAATAATGAAACTTTCCATTTACCTTTTAGCAGCGGTTGCAGTAGTTTCTGCCACAGGATGTAAGAAAGAAGGATGTACCGATCCTAATGCGTTGAACTATTCCGAATCGGCTAAATCCGGAGGTCCATGCAGTTATTCTACTCCTTATGTTGTTCCTTCAACCTATAGCTTCACCAATGGTGCCGGAAATTCGACTGTCGATTACGGCGGACAAAGCGAACGTGTCACCCAGTTAAAAGAACTAATGGTGTATGTGAAATCTGGTAAGGATGGCGTCATTGTTGCGCAAAGCATGGATGATATGTTTGCAAATACCGGCGGAAATGGCGGTGGAAACTTTTCCTTCACATCAACAAAGCAATTAAAGGATAAATGTTTTTCATTGGATCAGACACTGATTGAAAATTATTTCGATTCGGTAGCACTTGCCAGTGTTTCTTTTGCTGCTACAGCATCTAACGGTCAGGCCGGAACACTTACTTCTGGTGCCTCAAAATATCTTTTTGCTGCCAGCGGTATTGAATATGCACAATTGATCGAGAAAATCGCCATGGGTGCCGTGTTCGAATACCAAGCCTTAAATGTGTATTTCGGTGACGCTAAAATGGATGTGGACAATACAACCGCGGTTGATCCGGCAAATGGATTGTATTATACAACGATGCAACATCACTGGGATGAAGCTTTCGGTTATTTTAGCGTTCCTGTAGACTTTCCAACAACACCGGCTACCGATTTTTGGGGGAAATATTGCAATAGTCAAGACGCAGTACTTTCCAGTAATGCCATCATGATGGATAATTTCCTAAAAGGCCGTGCTGCTATTGATAATCTAAAACTGGAAGACAGAGATGTAGCTATTGCTAACATTCGTGAAATGTGGGAAAACATTGCTGCATACCAGGCGATGGCTTACCTGGATCAGGCAATTGCCAATTTCGGGACAGATAATGCCAAATTTCTACATGTTACTTCTGAAGCATACGCGTTTATTTATTGCCTTCGTTATGCACCGGTTGAAACACGTAATATGACCACACAGGAAGTAGCAGATGTAATTGCTGCATTCGGTGATAACTTTTGGGAACTGACTGTTCAGGACTTGAATGCCATTAAGGCAAGTATCGACGCTAAGTACTAAATCCAATGAAAAAAGCAAGTTATTGGTCGTTAGCCCTGTTACTTATTATAGTAATGGGTAGTTGCAAAGACAAAGAGGAAGACGACACTAAGGAGGAATTCAAAAAAGAAGAGATTCTTACGAACCTGGCGGATAATTATATTATTCCCGGATATGCCGATCTGCAAACACGACTCAATACACTTTCCGATTCATGGAATAACTTTGTGAATTCACCTTCGCAAACAACCCTGGATGCCGTGAGATCTGACTGGCAAACGGCCAACGTGAGTTTTCACAGGGTAAAACTGATAGAAATAGGTCCGGCAATGACAATAGGTTTGGGTGCTTCTTTGGGAACTTTTCCGGCAGATACCGTTCAAATTCAAAACAACATCAATGCCGGAACTTACAATTTATTAAGTGTTGAAAACACAGACGCCATCGGTTTTGAATCACTCGACTTTTTGCTTTACGGCTTTGATTGTTTGAACAAACTCACCACTTCGGCACCGCGCAGAGCTTATGTAACCGATGTAATTGCTAAAATGCGTTCGGAAGTGAACCTGGTGGTAAGTGATTGGGGTGCTTACAGAGCTACATTTATTGCCGGAACAGGCACTTCTTCTACCAGCCCGTTTTCACTACTGGTAAACAACCTGTGTAAAGATTTCGAACTGGCTAAAACGGCCAAATTAGGCATTCCGATCGGTACACAGAGTTTGGGAATTCAACAACCTGCTTACTTGGAGGCACGTCGTTCAGGATTTGGAAAAAACTTATTGCAAGTCAATATGGAAGCTGTTCATGCTGTTTTTCTTGGAAAATCATTAACAGGCAGCAACGGACAGGGATTTGATGATTACCTGAATGCATTGGATAGAGGAAATTTATCCTCAACAATCGATGCGCGGCTTGCTTCACTGGAAACGCAACAATCAGGCTGGACGGGAACAATTGAAGACATGATGACCAGTTCGCCTTCATCTTTGATGGATTATTACAATTATATGCAGGGAACTGTGGTGTATCTGAAAACAGATATGGCTGCTGCTTTTGGCGTATTGATTACCTATCAGGATGGTGACGGCGATTAACCGTCGGATACACAGCTATTTATTCAGAGGGGTTTCTATAGCCCCTCTTGTAGCGTTTAGAATAATTTTCGGCGCGCTGATGCTGTTCGGTGCTCTAAGATTTATTGCTAAAGGCTGGGTACAGGATTTGTACATTACACCGCAAATTTATTTTCCTTACCTCGGATTCGAATGGATTAAACCACTTCCGGGAAATTGGATGTATGCACCGTTTGTACTGATGGTCGTGGCAGCAACCGGTATTTTACTGGGTTTTCGCTACCGATTCTCGGCTATATTGTTTTTTGTTTGTTTCACCTATATTGAACTGATCGACAAAAGCAATTATCTCAATCACTACTATTTTGTAAGCCTTGTAGCATTCCTGATGTGCTGGGTTCCTGCAAATGCTTCTTTTTCGCTGGATACCTATCGCAAACCTTCGTTGCGTAAACAACTTGTTCCGGCCTGGACGATTCTCATCATTCAGCTGCAACTGAGTACGGTTTACTTTTTTGCGGGAATTGCCAAGCTCAACAGTGATTGGCTTTTCCACGCACAACCGCTTAAAATATGGTTGCAGGCCTATCGGGATATGCCATACCTGGGTTCGTTTTTTGCCAGCGCATGGCTTGCGTTTGCATTTAGCTGGTTTGGCTGTTTTTACGATCTCACGATCCCCTTTTTCCTTCGTTTTCGCAAAACAAGGGCCGTTGCGTATGTCTTTGTGATCATTTTTCACATCGTAACATGGCTCTTGTTTCCAATTGGTGTTTTTCCGTGGGTGATGATTTTCTCTACATTGATTTTTTTCTCGCCGGAATTTCACGAGCGCTGGCTCAACGCTTTGAAGTACCTTTTTGGAAAACGAAACACAACCACTGAAAACGCTTACACTGTTCCGAAATCAACACGCGTGATTACGTTGGCATTGGGACTTTATTTAGCCATCCAGGTTTTGGTTCCGCTACGGTTTGTTCTATATCCGGGCGACCTTTTCTGGAACGAAGAAGGATTCCGTTTTTCGTGGCGCGTCATGCTTATGCACAAAGAAGGCTACGCAACGTTCTATGTCGTCGATCCCAATACCGGAAACAGCATTCAAATCGTCAACAGCCAATACCTTACAACCACGCAGGAAGATCAATTCGCAACACAGCCTGATATGATTTTGCAATTCGCACACCATTTGGGTAAACAATTTAACGATACAGTGATTCAATATGGCACACAACAGGTGCATCTGAAACACCCGAAAATAGAAGCCGAAGTATATGTCTCGCTCAACGGCCGGCCACATCAGCTCTTTATCAGTCGTAAAACAAATTTGCTCAACGAAACCTACTCTTTGAAACACCGAACATGGATAGAAACATTTCACGATACGGAAAACTTTTAAGCAGCCTTGTTGCAGTGCTGCTGGCTGTTGACGGATGGTGTCAGACAGTTTCTGGAACGGTCGTCGGGAGCGATAAACAACCTGTATTCGGTGTTTCCGTTTCTTGCGGAAGCTTGGTCGGACAAACAGATATTGATGGAAAATTCACCTTACCATGTTCCAATTCAATGCTCGCTTTTTTTTCGGCGGAATTAGACACGGTTTTCATGACCCTTGAAGCATTTCAGCAGCAAGATTCGAAATTACAGCTGAAACAATCGGCAACCGACCTGCAGGAAGTAGAGATCAAAAGCCGTTTGTTGTTTTTCGATATCGGTTACCTGCCACCTATTAAAGGTGTTCAGATTGCAACCGGAACCAGTTCCATTATTCAAACCGAAGGTCAAAGTGGCGCAAAATCGACCGGAAATCCACGCGAATTGTTTGCCAAAGTTCCTGGATTGAACATTTGGGAAAGCGACGGCGCAGGTATTCAGATGGGGGTCGGCGGACGTGGGTTGAGTCCGAATCGCGCGGCTAATTTCAACATGCGTCAAAACGGTTACGATATCAGCGCTGACGCGTTGGGTTATCCGGAAAGCTATTATACACCGCCGTTGGAAGCTCTGAGTTCAATTGAAATCATTCGCGGATCGGCTTCACTGCAATACGGTACACAATTCGGCGGATTGATGAATTTCGTAATGAAAGAACCGAACCAGCATTCAGCGTTCGAGTTTACCACACGGAATACGGTAGGCAGCTATGGATACCTGGGAACGTTTAACCGCATCAGCGGAACCATAAACCGGTTTGAATACCAAGCCTATTATCAGTTAAAAACCGGCGACGGTTACCGCATCAACAGCGATTTCACACAACACCAGGGATTTGCCCAAATCGGCTACCACATCAATGAAAAGCATCATATCCGTTTCGAATATACGCGCATGTCGTACCTGGCGCAACAAGCCGGCGGGCTAACAGACAAGCAATTTGAAGAAGATCCACTGCAAAGCGTCCGCGACCGCAACTGGTTCAAGGTAAACTGGAATGTGCTGGCGTTACATTACGATTGGGAAATCAGTAAAGCAACACGGTTCAATATCAGAACTTTCGGAATGGTTTCTCAACGGCTTTCACTTGGTTTTTTAGGAAAAATAAGCCAAGCCGATCCGGGAGGAAACCGTGAAATTATCCAGGGCGATTTTAAAAACGCCGGAGTCGAAGCACGTTTGCTGCACCGTTATTCTGTGTCGAAAAAAGCGTCTATCATCGGAGTAGTTCTTTTCGGGGCGCGTTATTACCAGGGACAAACAACCAGTATTCAAGGAACAGCTCCTGCAGGTCGCGGTGCCGATTTCGAACTCCTGAATCCTGATGATGTGGAAAATTCTTCGTTTTCATTTCCTTCTCAAAATGCCGCTGCTTTTGTAGAAAATATCTGGTTTATCAAAAAACGTTGGACGGTAAATGCCGGTGCCCGCTTGGAATACATCACCAGTGCTTCGAGCGGATTTTACAAACAATATTCTATTCATCCGCTCAACTTTGACACGTTGGCGGTTTATAAAATCGAAGACGAAAACAAACTCACGCGCGCGGTTCCGCTGGCCGGAATTGGTACTTCATTCAAAACCGGAAAACTGTCGAGTTTGTATGCCAATTTCTGCATGAACTACCGCGCAGTTAATTTCACCGACATCCGTATCAACAATCCCAATATCATTGTAGATACGTTGATTCGCGATGAATATGGTTCTACCACCGAATTGGGTTGGCGCGGATTTGTGGTTCCATACCTGTATGTTGATGCAGCTGCCTTCTACCTCTTTTATGGCGACAAAATCGGGTTGGCGCCGCAAACAAACGGCGTAAAAAAAGTGCGTACCAATATCGGCGATGCTGTAAATATGGGTGTGGAATTGCTGGTTGAATTCGATTTCATCAAAGCATTCCGCGACAGCGCCAAAATCAGTTCATCGGTGTTTGTCAATTTTTCGTACATCGATGCCAAATACCTGCGATCGAAGGAAAGTAATTATGTGGGCAAGAACGTCGAATATGTCAGTCCGGTTTTACTGAGAGCAGGTTTGAAAATTCGTCACGACCGCTGGAATGTCCAGTTGCAGGGATCTTACAATTCAAGCCAGTTTTCCGACGCTTCCAATGCCGTTGAACCAAGTGGCGATGCGGTGATTGGGGAAATTCCGGCCTATTTTGTACTCGATCTTTCTGCGCGCTATGCTTTCAGAAAGTTTTTTCAGCTTGAATTCGGTGTGAACAACATGCTCAACAATTCGTATTACACGCGACGCGCAACAGCTTATCCCGGCCCGGGAATTTTACCATCAGACGGAATCAATTTTTACACTACTTTGCAGTTCAAATTAGGCGAAGGAAAGTAAAATGATTCCATCAGAGAAGTATCGAATTATTCAACGATTAGGAAGGCAACAGCAACGTAAATTCGGCGATGTGTTCCTGGTGGAAGACAAATTCACCGGCGAATCGGGTACAATGAAAGTGGTAGCCAAATCGGGAAATGAACTCCGCGAAATTTGTTTACGCGCCGAAGCAGGTTTTGATTTTGAACATCCACAACTTCCCAAAACGCTCTATACCTTTGAAACGGAAACCGAATTAGTGGTTGTGAAAAATCACTTTTCGGGTGTTCCGCTCGACCTATTTTTGAAATCTATTAAATCAAAACAAAAACCGGCTGTATTGTTGCATTTACTGGAGCAGTTAAAACCTGTTTTTGAGGAATTGAGCCGTCAGCAAATAGTCCATTTGGATATCAAACCATCGAACCTGATAATCAACGGAACGCTTGAAAATTTTGACGTTTACCTGATCGATTTCGGGATGGCAATGCGAACTGACTCTGTTGATCATCGCGGTACATTGTTTCCGTTGGGATATGCAGCTCCGGAACTATTGCTAAACCGGCTTCATCTTGCAGATCAGCGCACCGATTTATTTGCATTGGGAATTGTATTGTGGCAATCGTTTACAGGAAAGCTGCCCTTGCTTCATCCCAATCCAGGTATTACCACCAATCTGCAATTAACGCATCCGTTGCCTGATCACGATGACATTCCGAAACGTTATTTACCGATTCTAAAGCGTTTATGTGTGAAACATTCGTTTGGTGTTCCACCGAATTACCTTCCCCCGGAGACGATGGACGCATATCTGAAAGAAGCCATGGATCAACGTTATGTGAATCTGGAAGAAGTAATTTCCGATTGGAAATTGGCGATGGAGAAACGAAATTGGTTTGGATTTTAGGAAAATAAAAAAGGGTGAACAATTTGTCACCCTCTCGATCCTCCTTCAAAGGAAATTTATTCTAATACAAATCTTTTCTAAAGCCTAAGTTAAAGCTAAACGTCAATGGTGTATATAAATTCTGGCTTCCCTGGCTTGCAAGTGCGTTGCTTGGGATAGCAAACAATGAATAGGCAAGTGACATATCAAAATAAAGCATTCCGAAACTAAAGTGGTTTTTGACTCCGGCATTCACACCAAGATTCAAGGCGATAATACGTCCTTTTTCCGTTAAACCGTCCTGTAGTTCATACAAAGACTCATCAAAATCCTGGTATTTGGCTTTCATCGAATTGATCGATAACATAAACATCGAGCCACCGTAGGCCGACCAACCGTAATCATAACCGTTTCCGAGGTAATAACGCGTACCACCTTCGATGTTTGTATAATTCATTTTCACGTCATAATTCACCTGTTTCACTTGTGGTGAAGTCATAAAATCACGCGCTTCGGCATTGGCTACTCCCGGTTCGTCACTATAATTGGAAAGTGTGGTTGTAATACGCCCGAAGTAAGAAACTTCATCGTCACGCGGAATCTCAACCCCGATATGAATGCCCGGGTATGCTTTGGGAATTCCAAACCCCTTGATCATCGTAATACCTCCGGAAACACCTGTTTGGGAAATTCCAAAAACGGAAATGAGTAAACTTCCTATTACTACTATTTGTTTCATCGTATCGCTATTTTGTCTGTACTAATTCTATGTATCGAAAACAAGTTTCACGATGCGCGCCAGGTAAATAACCAGTGCTCATCAAAAACTCATTTACAATCTCACTCCCAACAAATGTAAACGTCTTTTTGAACAGTTTCGTCCATTCGGGTAAACTTTTTGGCGAATGTTGATCCAACCATTGTTTAAACGAGCCGTATTCCTGTTTTATCTGTACAATTTGTTGTGCATTCGCAATCACTGCTTTTACTTTTAATTTGTTGCGAATAATTCCTGCATTCTGCAACAAGATAGTAATTTTTTCCTCATCATACAACGCAATTTGTTCGATATTAAACTGATCAAACGCTTCACGGAAATGAGGCTCACGCTTGAGGATTAATTCCCACGAAAGCCCTGCCTGGTTGATTTCCAGGATGAATCTCCCAAACAATTCGTTGTCGTCAGCAATCGGTGTGCCATAATGAACATCATGGTAAATGCGGTGTACATCATCTTCAGGCCGGTTACTTGCGAATTCACAATAATGCATCTTTCCTTGGTTCCGTTTCGTTACATTTGTTCCTCACTCATTAAAGTTCGGTATTCGTATGGCAATATACGCATTCAACGGTTTCATACCTGTTATCAAAGCTTCAAGTTTTGTACATCCGCAAGCTTCCGTTACCGGAAATGTGATTATCGGTGAGAATGTTTACATCGGTCCGGGAGCTGCTATTCGTGGTGATTGGGGGCAAATTATCATTGAAGACGGATGTAATGTGCAGGAAAATTGCACGATCCACATGTTCCCGGGAACTACCGTTACGTTGAAAAAAGGGGCGCATATTGGCCACGGAGCTATTATTCACGGCGCTACCATCGGTGAAAATTGCCTGATCGGAATGAACAGCGTAATTATGGATGACGTAGTGATCGAAGAAGAAAGTATTATCGGCGCGTTGTGTTTTGTACCGGCCAATATGCAGATTCCACGCAGAAGTTTGGTGGTGGGAAATCCGGCAAAAATCATCAAGGAAGTTTCCGATGAAATGATCGGCTGGAAAACCAAAGGAACGGCTTTGTACCAGGCACTTCCGGCAGAATGTTACGCGACCCTCGTTCCGTGTGAACCGTTGCGCGAACCGGAGGAAAACAGGCCTTCACAGGAGCAACTTTATAAGACATGGATGACAATTAAGAACAGCTAATTTTGGATTTTTGATGCTTGATGTTTGATTGGACTTTCTTCAGAATTCCAAGTCTGTTAAAACAAACCGGCAGTACTACCTGAAACTTCATCAAAAATTCAACATCAAGCATCTTTTAAAATCAAAAGCATAAAAAAAGCCCCGATGCTTATCGAGGCTCACAGAATTAGTTATGATTATGCCTGCTTAACGTTTACCGCCATCAAGCCTTTTCTTCCTTCTTCCAATTCAAACGTCACTTCGTCGTTTTCTTTTACTTGATCAACCAAACCAGATACGTGTACGAAGTACTCTTTGTTTGTTTCATCTTCCTTAATAAAGCCAAAACCCTTGGTTTCATTAAAGAACTTGACAGTTCCTTTACTCATGCTCTTGTAATTATAATCAAACAAATATGCAAAAAAACCGAATAAAGTGTTTGTGTTTAGAAAAATATCCTTGAAAAAACAAGCCCGAAGTTTTTAAAAACATCTGAGATTTGGAAGTTGATTCAAAACAAAAGGCTCCGTAAGTTTAACCTACGAAGCCTTCTAAAAAGTGACTATGATTTCCTTATGCTAATTTCACATTAACGGCATTCAATCCTTTTTTACCATCTTGCAATTCAAACGAAACTTCGTCGTTCTCATTTACTTGGTCAATTAATCCGGATACGTGCACGAAATACTCTTTTCCTGTCTCTTCTTCTTTGATAAATCCAAATCCTTTCGTTTCGTTAAAGAATTTGACTGTTCCTTTGTTCATATACTTTACTTATGATGTAGACGCAAAGGTGCGATAATAAACCGATTAAACACCATAATAAGTCATTTTTATTAATAAAAAAAAGCCGAAACGAGCCGAGAAGCCCGTTTTTATTGCAAAAAAAAGAGGCCATTCTTTTGAATAACCTCTTAAATTTCAGCTTTTTATCAGTATCAAACCAACATTGTAACCGGATTTTCCATGTATTGTTTAAACGTTTGAAGGAATGCTGCACCCGTCGCGCCATCCACTACGCGGTGATCACATGAAAGGGTTACTTTCATGATGTTCCCTACAACGATTTGTCCGTTTTTCACAACAGGTTCCTGGCTAATACCACCAACTGCCATAATACAGCTGTCAGGAGGATTTACAATCGCCGTAAATTGTTCGATACCAAACATCCCAAGGTTGGAAATGGTAAACGTATTTCCTTCCCACTCTGCGGGTTGTAATTTTTTCTCTTTTGCTTTTTTCGCCAAAACGCGCACTTCATCGCCCAATTGAGCCAATCCTTTCGTATCGGCAAAACGAACCACAGGAACCAGCAAACCGTCTTCAACGGCAACTGCCACACCAATGTGTACGTGATTGTTGCGACGAATCACATCACCCAACCACGAACTGTTTACATTCGGGTGTTTTCTCAGCGCCATTGCTACTGATTTCACCACCATATCGTTGAATGAAATTTTTATTCCTTCAGTAGCATTCATTGTTTTACGCGCTTCAATAGCATTATCCATGTCCAATGAAATGGTCAGGTAGAAATGCGGTGCGGTAAATTTAGATTCGGCCAAACGACGCGCAATCGTCTTCCGCATTTGCGAAATGGTTTCGTCAGTATACGATTCTGTTTGGGAACCGCCCGTAGCAGAAGCAGGTCGTTGCGGCGCATCATAAGGAACGTAATGATCTACATCGCGTTTGGTGATACGGCCGCCTTCACCTGAACCGGAAATAAATCCGAGGTCAACGCCTTTTTCTTCAGCAAGTTTTTTAGCAAGCGGAGATGCAAGAATACGTCCGCCATTGGAGTTTGAAACAGCAGGAGTTGCTTTTGGAGCCGGAGCAGATGTTTCTGCAGCTGGCTTTTCAATTGTAGCAGCTGGTTCCGGACTTGGAGCGGAAGCAGCCTCATTTTTTTCTTCAGGTGTTTTTTCCGCTTTCTTTTCAGGTGCGGCAGCGCCGGACGGAGTACCCGGATTTGCGATAATCGCAGAAACATCTTCTCCTTTTTCACCGATGATAGCCAATAAAGCATTTACCGGAGTTGCTTTTCCTTTTTCAATACCAATATGCAGCAACACACCGTCGTAAAACGATTCAAATTCCATGGTTGCTTTATCCGTTTCGATTTCGGCCAACAATTCGCCCGATTTCACGGTGTCTCCTACTTTTTTATGCCATTCAGCCACCACACCTTCCGTCATGGTATCGCTCAACTTGGGCATATAAATGATTTCTGCCATACTCAGCTAACTCTCTAAATTCGGTTATTAATATTCTATAATGTACGGGTAATTAGGCTCCTGGTAAATATCTTCGTACAAATCATCAGCATCCGGGTAAGGGGAATTTTCTGCAAACGTTACCGCTTCTTCCACTTCCGTTTTTACCCATGCATCGATTTCACCGATTTCTTTGTCAGAAAGCCATTTGTTTTGTTTGATCACGTTCAGACAATGTTCAATCGGATCTTGCTCCATCCATTCGGCAACCTCTTCTTTACTACGGTATTTCTGCGGATCAGACATCGAATGTCCTTTATAACGATAGGTACGAATATCCAGCAAACTTGGTCCGTCACCTCTTCGGGCACGGGCTACAGCTTCTTCGATGGCTTCGTGAACAGCTTCAGGCGACATACCGTTAACTGACTTCGATGGCATTTCATACGAAAGTCCGATTTTCGATAAGTCCGTTACATTGGTTGTACGCTCAACGGAAGTTCCCATCGCGTAGTTGTTGTTTTCAATAATATAAATCACCGGCAATTTCCAGTTCATCGCCATGTTAAATGTTTCGTGCAATGCTCCCTGGCGAACTGCGCCATCTCCCATCGAAACAAAAACCACATTATCTGTTCCTTTATATTGTTCAGCAAAAGCAACACCGGTTCCCATTGGAATTTGCGCTCCAACGATTCCATGTCCGCCCAAAAAGTTGCGTGATTTGTCAAAGAAGTGCATTGAACCTCCTTTTCCTTTCGAACAACCGGTTGTACGGCCATACAACTCAGCCATCAACACACGCACATCTGTTCCCAAACCAATCGGGTGCGCATGATCGCGATAAGCTGTCATGTGACTGTCAGTTGGACGTGAAGCACTTACCGTACCGGCAACAACGGCTTCCTGTCCTATATATAAGTGACAAAATCCGCCGAATTTTTGCTGAATGTACAACTGCCCCGCTTTTTCTTCGAAGCGACGCATGAGCAGCATATCTTTATACCACTTGATATACGTCTCTTTCGAGAACTTCGGCGCATCTTTCAGTGCACTCTTATTTGTTGTAGTTGATGGTTTTGCAGCTGCTTTAGTTGCCATACATCGTTTATTTGAAAGTTGAACCGCCAAATATAGTAAGAAGAACCGATTTTTATCCGTTTTGACAGAACTTTCACCAAGTGTGAAACATTTTCTACAAATTTGAAAACGGAACAAAACAAACGCAGGTTAGCTGAGTAAAAACAACGGGAATGTCAACCCGATTCGCGATCAACTCTTTAGCTGTAAAAAATGAGATATTATGACTAAAATCGGCTTATTATCCGATACACACAGCGATTTTCCTGAGAAGATCTATCAATACTTTCAAGATGTTGACGAAATCTGGCATGCGGGAGACATCGGCGACGTTTCGGTAATCGAGCGGTTAAAAGCATTCAAACCGTTGCGTGCTGTTTACGGAAATATCGACGATACAGCCATGCGAATGGATTTTCCGGAATTCAACCGGTTTATGGTAGAAGAAGTATCCGTTCTAATGACACACATTGCCGGAAGGCCGGGAAATTACAGCACACCTTTATTGGCAGAACTAAAACGGGAAGCACCACAGGTATTGGTATGCGGACATTCACACATTTTGCTGGTCAAACAAGACCCGCGTTTCAATATGCTTTGGCTGAATCCGGGAGCGTGTGGTAATAAAGGATTTCATAAAGTTAAAACCTTACTTCGGTTTGCCATAGACGGAAAACGTATTATTCATATGGAAGCTATCGAAATCGGAAAAAGAGCTGCGTTGGACAATTCCCTTTAAAAAATTGCGTTATGATTTCCATGAACTTTAAAATCTTCCTGTTTTTTACTGTTATTACCGGCACAAGCCTGGCACAAACCGGCGGAACTACCGGATTCAATTTTCTCAATCTTCCTTTTAATGCCCGCGTAACAGGTTTGGGTGGTTCTTTTATAACAGCCCGTGATTTAGATGTGAACCTCGGAATTCAAAATCCGGCGCTCCTGAATTCGGAAATGCACAAACGCGGAAGCATCAGTCAAACGCTTTTGGCGGGAGGAATCAACAGCGGACAACTCAATTACGCTTATTCCTTTGCCAATAATATTACCGGAGCAGCTCATTTCAGATATGTTTCATACGGAAAAATGAAACGCACCGATATTAACGGCACTGATTTAGGCACGTTCAGTCCCGGAGATTTTATATTGGGAGCCAGTGCCGGAAAAAGCATCAACGAACGGATGCACATCGGAGCAACCTTTAATATTATCTATTCGCAGCTTGACCAATACATTGCTTTTGGTAATTCACTCGATATCGGAGGTTGTTATACCAACGAAGAAAGACGCGTTGTACTTTCGGGTGTTGTAAAGAATTTGGGAATCCAGTGGAAAGGCTACAATGAAACACGCAGTTCATTACCGCTGGAAATCCAAATGGGGATTTCGCACAAATTAAAGCATGCACCATTTCGATTCTCTTTATTAGGACAACATCTTCAGAAATGGGACCTTACTTATAATGATCCGAATGCGAAGGAAACGGTCGATGCACTAACAGGTGAAGTCATTCCTTTAAATAAAGCAGGTTTCGGAGAGAAACTGGCTCGTCATTTTGTGGTCCAAACCGAAATCCTGTTCGGGAAAAAACTCCATTTACGCATCGGCTTCGATTATAACAGAAGACAAGAGTTGAAATTAACTCAGCGTCCGGGCATTTCGGGTTTCAGCTTTGGTGCCGGAATGTACTTCAAGCGTTTTTCAGTCGACTATGGATTTATGAGTTATTCGGCTGCCGGTATGCAACACGCTCTTAGTATCTCTATACCCCTTGGCGGGGCAAAATAGTGGTAAGACAACGTTAAAAATCTGTTATTTTAACATTCTTTAAGCCTGCAGCATGTAACGTCATAAGCAGTAGAAAACAGCCCTTTAGAGGTTATCCACCTAATTTTGTTTATAACTAAGGCTTGTCGGCTAAAAAGTTTTATTTACATTCGCTCAAACCAATATTTAAAAAAGTATGAAAAAGTTAAGTTTATTAGTTGGTGGTTTGATCTTATCAACCGCTGTAATGGCTCAAAAACCGGATGCAAGTGTACATAACACATTGGAAGGGTTAATCAACTGGAATGCATCAACATTGTCTTTCACTTCACCTTCTATTCGTTACCGTTACTTCGTTCAGGACAACATCGCAGTGCGTGTGACTTTGGGTGTTCACAACTCATCTTCAACAGATAACTTCACTGAGTTCGGTGATGGTACTGGTGGTACTGGTACTTACGAAAACAAAACAGGCGCAATGAACTTCTCAATCGGTGGTGAGTACCACTTTGGTGGAACAGATCGTTTGTCTCCGTACGCAGGTTTGGATATCATGTTAGGTTCTGGAAAAGTAACTACAGATGGTACTAACTCTGACGGTGCTACATTTATCGATGCTTACACTGAGTCTTCTGAGGCTAAAACAAGCATGTTCGGTGTGAACTTGGTAGCAGGTACTGACTACTATTTCGCTGAGAACTTCTACTTAGGTCTTGAGTTAGGTCTAGGATGGACTTCAATGACTTGGAAAGAAGGTGAAGCTACAACTACTTTCGGTGGTACTACTACAACAAGTGTTACTCCTGAGGCAAAAGCTTCAGATCTTAACACTGGTGCTGTAGGTTCTTTCCGTCTTGGATGGAGATTCTAATAGTTCCTTTTGGAAATTTGAAGGGGAGCTTTTTAGCTCCCTTTTTTTGTGCCCAACTATTTCTATTCACTATCTTTACAACAACTTAGTGGTACAAGGTTTATGTCGGAACTCAAAAAGAAGATCACCATTGCAATTGACGGTTATTCGTCGTGTGGAAAAAGTACACTTGCCAAAGCATTAGCCCACACGCTGCAATACGTTTTTGTCGATTCCGGAGCAATGTACCGCGGAGTTTGTTTGTTTGCCCTGCGGAACGGTTTTATCCGCAATGGTGTTTTAGATAAACAGGCATTGATCGAACGGCTTCCTGAAATTAGCCTATCCTTTCATAAAGATCCAGAAACGGGAGACCAGGTGCTTCTGCTTAATGACGAAGATGTTTCCATACCAATCCGGTCATTTGAAATCTCACAATCTGTGAGCCAGGTTGCCACAATTAAAGAAGTAAGACAAAAGTTGGTTCACCAGCAACAGCTTCTTGGGCAAAAAGGTGGAATCGTGATGGATGGCCGCGATATCGGAACGGTGGTATTTCCAAATGCAGAGCTAAAATTATTTCTCACTGCTTCAATTGAAGTTCGCACGCAACGCCGTTTTGATGAAATGTTCAACAAAGGTCAGGAAGTGGCTTTCGAAACCGTTCAGCAGAATTTACTGGACCGTGATCGCATAGACAGCACCCGCGAAGAAAGTCCACTCCGGCAGGCAGAAGATGCTATTGTAATTGACAACAGCGAGTTAACCCGCGACGAACAACTGCAGCATGTACTAGAGTTAGTTAAAGAAACCATCCACCAGCAACTCGCCTGATCTGTTGAAAACTTAACTACCTGTTTTTTCTGATTTTCTATTGATAACAGCCCGCTTTGAGCGAATAATCATTGGAAGCTTGTTTTCCTTCAACGAAACGTGTGATCTATTCATCTAGTTGATACTTCCTCGAACTGTTTACACCAAAAGCTAACTATAATGTGTAAATTTGCACACCTGTTTAAATCTTACCGTAATATGTTATCAATTGGAAAAATAACTGAAGAAATTATCGGCCGAAGCCCTTTTTTAAGAGAGGCAATGACTGATGATCTAATCAACATCTCCTCACTGGCAAGAAAAATCAAACCTGAAATCGAAGAAACACTTGGCAAGGAAGTCAAAGAAGGCGCTATTGTAATGGCCATCAAGCGTATGTCGCCCGGGCTATATCACCGTCTTAACCTGAAAATCACCAATATTATCGGTGAATTGGGTGATTTTCTCGTTCGTAGTAACTTAGAGGACTATACTTTTGAAAACACAGAGTCTTTACGCCAGAAACAAGCCGACCTGGTTCAACTTGTCAATTCTGATTCAGACGTTTTCTACACAATTTGTCGTGGCGTCACCGAAACTACGATCATCGCTTCATCAAGCATTTCGAATAAAATCAGCAACCTGCTCATTAACGAACGCTTGAAATCTCACACAACTGATTTGGCTTCGATTACGGTAAAACTACCCGCTGTTAATTCAGAAGTTTACGGAGTCTATTATTACATTCTGAAGCATTTGGCCTGGGAAGGTTTGAACATTGTTGAAGTTGTCTCAACTGCCAATGAGTTCACTATTATTGTAAAACAAGACCATGTAGACAAAGCTTTTAAAGTGTTGATGCAATTGAAACGAGGGAAATAATCTTATAAAACGAAAAAAGCCGCGATTGAAAAATCGCGGCTTTTTTCGTTTTATAAATGTTGAATGCTTAATCCGCTTTAATCAACTCTCCGGATCCCGTTTGAACAATATTAATAACCGACGGAGTGCCTTGGTAAAAAACGTCACCGCTGCTTTTAATGTATCCATATAACGGAATACCTTCGGCGCGAACCCTAACATGTCCGGGAGTTTCAGAAGCCACATATAGCGAATCTGTGACTGTTAGGTCATAAACATCACAAAAGCCATTGCTTCGGGCACTGATTCGTGCAAATTCAGTCGTTCCGTGAAGTGTATAATCACCCCAGCCATGTGAAATATCGGCATCGATTACTTTGGAATTCAATGTTAGTTCAACCGGACCGGCACCATCACGAACCATTAATGTAAAATAGTCGAGATTGAGTGTTCCTTCCGATTTCAGGTATTCAGAGCCCTCATAATGAATATTGATAATATTGGTAAAGTGAATCTCGACCAACAATTCCCGTTTTGCATTTCGCAGAAAAGCACACTTGTTTTTATTGGTGATTTCCAATAGTTTATCCGTGACTTTGCATTCAACAAGTTTCACCACGTTCTTCCCTCCTTTTATCACCACTTTATCTGTTGAATCCTGGATAAGCAGGTAGGAAACGTGCGAATTCAATTTCAGTCGATCAAATTCCGTAAGCGGGATTTCCAATTCAGTATCTTCTCCGGTAGATTTAAAGCATTTACGGTCTTCGGGTTTTTTACACCCCGTAAATCCCAAAACCACCAAACATACGATCAAACAGTACTTCATTTCTTCTGGTATTTAAATGTGTAACCAATTCCGTATTCTACATAGTCTGCTTTCGCCCAATGCGATTTCAATACCACGTTGGCCGTAATTCCGTTATCAAACTGGTAACGCATACCAACGCGGTGATACAGCGCTCCATCCGGCTGATAACGGTCTTTCACGTAAGCGCCCATTCCGAGAACGATCTGCAAATGATCAAGCGGAAGTACATATCCGGCATAAACTCCCATCTGGAAAATCGTCCACTGAGTTTTGGGTACATATCCCTTGTAATCGAATACCGATTGTTTCGACATTAAATCGAACGCTATTTCCATGCCTACTTTCGGACGAAACAACCGTCTTCCCATCACCGAAACAGCATAAATCGGGTATTTCTTACCTGAAGTCGGGAAAATTTCTTTGGTTGAAAAAATGCCCAGCAAATGCAATTTCCAATCTTTCAAAAACGGCCGAGGCGGTGATTTACTGAGTACAACCGACGATTCCTCACTCCTTAACCTATAAGCATATCCCAAACCGAAATTGGGCATGTTCAAACCAAGATTCGGTACTTCGGAAGAACCATTCGATAAATGAGTAAGATCTAAACTATAAATGAGCTGGTGGCGTGGTGCCAACTGAACGTGACCTTGAATCGCCAGGCAAATCAACGCGTTGACATGTGTACTGATTGCTACATTTTTCACATTCGTTTCCTGGTCAAACACTTTTGTGACATATCCCAGGCCACATCCGAGTTTTCCTGTGATGTGATGTCGTTTACTTTTATTAAACGGAAATTCAATGAATGCGTACGTTCCGAACGCTTGTCCTAAAAGCGCATTGTTCCCCACGGTAGAAGCGTATAGGGTTGCTCCCACATACGGTTGATTGTAACGTGCATGCCATTCTTTCTGAGCTCCCAACTGTTTCGCCAGGGAAATTTCAACACCAATAATCGGCTCCTTGGGTAAATGGCTCATCACTCCTCTGTGCGCAGCCAGAAAACCAATTTTTGGTTTTACCGAAAGGTACAATGAAGCATCTCCGCTAACAGCATCAACCCTGTAAAGGCGTCGGAATTTTGCGGTCGGGAACAGATCATCATCACTATACTGGGCTTTTACAGTCAGTGGAATGAAAATCAATAAGAACAGCCATTTGAACATGACCCAAAATTAAACGTTTTTTTGTTTATGCTAAATTTGCAGCATGGAAACTTCACCCAATACAATTAATGTCGCCGATCCACGGTTGATCGCCTTTCAACGTTTGTTGGATGTCATGGACGATTTACGCGAAAAATGTCCATGGGACCGCAAACAAACCCTCGATAGTTTACGCCATCTCACCATCGAAGAAACCTATGAGCTGGCAGACGCGATTATCAGTAATGATTTGGAAGGTTTGAAAGGAGAATTAGGTGATTTGTTTCTTCACCTTGTGTTCTACAGCAAAATTGCCTCAGAACAGGGAGCTTTTGATGTAACGGATGTGTTGAATGCAATTTGCGAAAAACTCATCTACCGTCACCCGCATATTTATGGTGATGTGGTGGCCGAATCGGAAGACGAAGTGAAATCGAACTGGGAAAAACTGAAACTAAAAGAGGGAAAAACATCCGTACTTCAAGGTGTTCCGGTTTCGCTTCCGGCTTTGGTAAAAGCGATCAGAATTCAGGATAAAGTAAAAGGTGTTGGTTTTGATTGGGAGGATATCGCCGACGTAAAAGCAAAAGTAGCGGAAGAACTTTCGGAACTCGATGAAGCCATTATAAACAAGGACCAGAACGCCATTGAAGATGAATTTGGTGATGTGTTGTTTTCCCTGGTCAATTATGCCCGTTTCCTGCAGGTGAATCCGGAAGATGCGCTGGAACGGACCAACCGGAAATTCAGAGAGCGGTTCATGTTAATGGAAACATTCATTACAGAAGCCGGAAAAGACATCTCGAGCATGCAACTCGATGAGATGGATGTGTATTGGGAACAGGCCAAGAAAGTGCTTCGCAAAGAATCTTAAAGCAGCACCGGTGACTCAATAATCGCTACGTTTTGTCATTTTTTCACATTTGCAGCGCCAATAAAGGTTAAATATGTACCTTCGAAGCCGCTGAAAAGCACAATTATATAACAGATACCCATGAAGCTAATTCTCTCCTTAATTACCTTTTTATTTGTTTCAGCTGTCTCCTTTGGGCAGAATCACATTATTCGTGGCGTTGTTCACGACAATGCCAATGATGAGGTTGTTCCGTTTCAGAAAATCATGCTTATTCCTACGGAAAAAGACCGCGAAATTCTTGGGGCAACAACTGACGTGAACGGTTTTTATTCCATCCCGAAAGTAATGGTCGGTGTTTATTTGCTTAAAATTCAAAACCCGGAGTTTGCTCTTTACGAACGTGAAATTACCGTCTCCAAAGCCGAAGGTATTACCGATGTTCGTGTTGACTTGTTAAAACCTGACGAGACCGATTTGGATGAATTCGTGGTTTCTGCCGAAACAAAACGCAAAACAACCGAAGTGTTGATCTCGGTGAGCAGCCTTTCTAAAAAAGATATCGAGCGAATTCCTGGAATGGGAACTGAAAATGATATCGTTGGTGCATTTTCCGTTACTCCGGGAGTTGTAACCACTGGTGACCAGGGAGGACAATTGTACGTACGTGGTGGAACACCAATCCAGAATAAGGTTTTATTGGACGGAATGACCATTTACAATCCTTTTCACTCGATCGGTTTCTTTTCCATCTTCGAGACCGAATTGATTAAAAACGTTGATATCTATACCGGAGGTTTTGATTCCCGTTATGGCGGACGAATTTCTTCTATCATGGACATTACTTATCGCGACGGTAATAAAAAAGAATTCGGTGGAAAACTTTCCGTATCCCCGTTCCTTGGAAAATTAGTATTGGAAGGTCCTTTGTATCGTGCAAAAGAAAAAGGAGGTGGCGCTGCTTCTTATGTATTCTCAGCGAAACACTCATTACTGGATTATACTTCCAAATCATTGTACAGAAATGTCAACGAAGGAGACGGCCTTCCATACAACTTCACGGATTTATATGGTAAACTCACATTTGCGGCAAGCGGCGGCTCCAAGTTTTCGTTTTTCGGATTCAACAACAACGATAAGGTAAACTATTCCGAAATTGCCGATTTGAGCTTCAGCCAATCAGGTGGTGGAATGTCATTCATATTGGTTCCGGCGGGTTCACCGACTTTTATTCGCGGTCACCTGAATGGTTCCAACTATAAAACCACTTTCGCGGAAGTAGGAGCCAACGAACGTAACAGTACGATTTTCGGCGCTGATCTTGGGTTCGACTTTTCATACTTCCTGAAAAACGAAGGACAAATTGATTACGGTATCAACATGAATCTTTTCAAAACGGATTATGTGACGTATAACGAAGCTGCATCAAAAATCCAGGCCGTTTCAAATACCACCGAAATTGGTGCTTACTTCAACTACAAACTGGTAACAACACGGTTTGTAATCCAACCGGGGTTCCGTATACAAGCGTATGCTTCACTCTCTACTATTTCTCCTGAACCAAGACTCGGTGTGAAATTCAATGCTACGGAGCGTTTTCGTTTGAAATTCGCCGGAGGCCGTTACTCGCAAAACTTTACATCGGCTTCATCCGACAGAGATGTTGTGAACTTATTCAATGGTTTGCTTTCAGCACCAACCAACGTTCAGGAAACTTTCATCACTGAATACAACAAGGTGAAAAATCCTAAAAACGGACTTCAGTATTCGTGGCATGCGATTTTAGGAGGTGAAGTTGATTTAACAAAAGCACTTTCGCTCAACATTGAAGGATATTACAAATATTTCCCGCAATTAAGTAACATCAACGTCAATAAAATTTTCGATGACACAAAAGAATTTGACGACGTTGACGATGTTTACAAAAAGGATTTCCTCATCGAATCAGGCCAGTCTTATGGAGTGGATGTATTGTTGAAATATTCCAAAGACCGCTTATTCTTATGGGGAGTTTACTCCTATGGTAAATCAACTCGTTGGGACGGATTTACAACCTACGCTCCTGTTTTCGACCGTCGTCATAACATCAACCTGGTTGGAACATATGTATTCGGCAAGAAAAAAACATTGGAAGTAAACATTCGCTGGAATCTTGCTTCGGGCTTACCGTTTACCCCTACCGCAGGTTTCTACCAAAACGATAATATGGGTGGCGGTGTTACAACGGATTACACTACAAGCAATGTAAATGAAGTTGGCCTTTTATTGGGTGATTACAACAGTAAACGATTACCTTATTATCACCGTTTAGACATTACTGTGAAGAAACAATTCAAGTTTAAAAACTCAACTGAATTAGAAATCGTAGGAGGGGTTACAAATTCTTATGATCGTAAGAACATCTTCTACGTGAACCGTGTAACCAACAAAACAGTTTATCAATTCCCATTGCTTCCGAGTATGGGAATCAGTTATAAATTCTGACACTTCCTTTGAAGAAGCAGTAAAGGGTTCGCTAACGGACCCTTTTTTTTATGCTTCATTTTTACTGAACGAGTTTTAAAAACGCGCTACTTAATTCAAGAAAAGGACTAAAAAAAACAATCAACCTCCGCTCACCCCCTAAAAATTTCCGATGCTCATTAAAAACCGCCTTTTTTAATATCTTTTCCGCTTTCTTAGCCAACCAACTGAAAATTAGCCCGTCTAAAAGTTGTTGCACTACTAAACTTATAATGCCATGCAGTTCTACTACATTACTCAGGTTGGTAAGTTAATCGAAGAAGTATCCAAAAGATATAGTTTCTATCTATTGTTCTTCATTGGATTGACCGGTCAAACAGCCTTCGGACAAACAGCACCGACAATGGTCGATCAATTACTTGCGGAACGATCTTCCAGAATAGCTCAATCTGTTCCTACACGTGATATCGATCTGCAGCTGCTTGAATTGGGCCATCGTCCAAAAGCGATTGTATCAACACAAACATTGGAAAACGGTTCCATTCGACTGAGCTTTCCGATTTACCGACCTATGGTGAATGCTGATGCGCAGAAAGTAGAAGCTCGATTATCTCAAAACTACATCTATATGACTTCTATTGATGTAAATTCTGATTTACAGGAAGTCACTCTGCAATTAAACGCTGGTGTTTCTATAGAAGAAATCGATGCGATAGTTCGTCACTTTGGATACCTGGGCCATGAATAGAAATCTACAACGTTATTTCGGAATTTTCTCACTGGCGTTCCTGCTTTCATTTAAAGGATTCGGCCAGTGTAATACAAATACTTCCATCTGTACTCCGGGAGTTGCCGGACCGTTCAATTTTGTTTCATCCGGTCCACCGGTAAGTACATGCCTGGATTGGCTGGCTATTTCCAATACGGCATACATTATCCTCCACATTACGAGTTCTGGTCCGCTAAATATGCTGATTGACGGGAATAACAATTTCGGATACCTGGATGTATCTGTTTTTGATATTCCTGCAGGGCAGTCACCTTGTGCGGCTATTCAAAACAGCGCCAACGAAATTGGCTGTAATTATGCCTCGGCTTACAGTGGCTGTAATCAATTCGGAAACGCATTCCCATGTGCGAGTTCTGTTACTGCACCTTTTGTAACTGCCGGTCAGGAATTAATGATTGTTGTAGAGAACTGGGAAGGTGATAACAGCAGTTTCACTCTTTCGTTGGGCCCGCCTCCGGGTGCTCAAACAGGGCCGCCGAATCCTGCTATTACACCAGTAGGTCCATTTTGTGTGACTTCCGGTTCGGTACAACTTGTTGCAGCCGATATGGGCGGAACTTGGACAGGACCCGGCGTTTCATCAAGCGGATTGTTTAATCCTGCTTCTGCGGGTTTAGGTACACACACAATTAACTATTCAGTCGGAGCAGCTCCTTGTAATGCATCGTCTTCAACTACAATCACAGTAAACAGCGCTACAGTTGGTGTTTCTCCCAATGTCACCATTTGTCCCGGAGCATCAACGGTTTTAACGGCCAACGGAGCTTCTACGTATTCCTGGTCGCCGGGCGGAAGTTTATCCGCCACAAGTGGTGCGTCTGTTACAGCTACTCCCGGATCAACAACCACATACACCGTTACCGGAACCACAGCCGGTTGTAACAGTACAGCCAACGTAACGGTCACCGTTAGCGGAAATCCTGCGGTAAATGCTGTTGCGGACCAATCGGTTTGTGCAGGAACAAATGTGCCTTCAACCGTATTTTCGGGTGGTGCTGCAGGAACGGTGTATAATTGGACGAATTCCAACACGGCAATCGGACTTGGAGCAAGTGGTTCAGGACCACTTCCTGCATTTACAGCAACCAATTCATCGGGTTCTTCTATTTCAGGAACAATTACCGTGACACCAACACTGGGAGCTTGTACCGGTAACCCGATTACATTTACCATTACTATTAACGGATCCAATACGACTGTTTCACCAAATGCAACAATCTGTTCCGGCGGAAGCACCGTTTTGACTGCTGGTGGAGCAACAACCTATTCATGGTCGCCCGGAACAGGGTTATCTGCAACTTCAGGAGCTACGGTTACTGCAGATCCTCTGGTCACAACAACTTATACTGTCACTGGAACTACAGCAGGATGTACCAGTACAGCCACTGTTACTGTAACTGTGGGTGGTAATCCAACAGTTAATCCTGTTGCCGACCAGACTTATTGCGCCGGCGCAACCGTTCCTTCTTCGGTGTTTAGTGGCGGGCCGGCTGGTACCGTTTACGATTGGACCAATTCAAATACCGCAATCGGTGCGCCTGCGAGTGGTGCTGATACCTGGCCAACATTTGCTGCAACTAATGGCGGAGCAGCAGCTATTACAAGTACTATTACCGTTACTCCGAGTATCGGATCATGTGTTGGCACTCCGATTACGTTTGATATCACTGTCAATCCACAGCCAACGATCACAGCAGGTAATAACGGCCCGCTTTGTGAAGGAGCTGACATCAATTTAACGGCTTCTAACGTCCCCGGAGGAAATTATACATGGTCAGGGCCAAACGGTTATAACAATAACACACAAAATCCAACCATTACTAACAGTGTTGCCGGTGATTTTGTGACCTATACCGTTACTGTAACAGCTGCCGGATGTTCAAGTTCGGCAACAACTACAGTGGTAATGAATCCGGGAGTTCAACCCACTATTACAGCTGTCGGGCCATACTGTGCAAACAACGCTGCTGTAAATCTTGTGGCTTCCGTAGCTGGTGGAACATGGTCCGGAACCGGAATTACCAATGCCGCTACCGGACTTTTCGATCCGTCTGCGGCCAGCATCGGTAACAATGTTATTACGTATACTCCGTCAAACGGCTGTACAAATCCTGCTACCACAACAATTGTTGTAAATGCAATTCCGACCATTCAATTTGCGGGAGATGTGCTGACGGGCTGTGCACCACTCGATGTTGTGTTGACAGACCAAAGTTCTCCTGTGAGCAGCGCCGTTACCTGGACTTTTGGTGATGGTTCTCCGAATTCCAATCAACTGGGATCGGTAGCGCATACGTTTACTTCACCGGGCTGTTATGACATTACTTTGAGTACAACCAGCAACGGATGCAGTAATACCGCAACTGTTGCAAACTACATTTGTGTGTTGCCAAAAGCCGATGCATCGTTTTATATAAATGATCCTACTCAAACGATCTCTGATCCTACTTTCGATTGTATCAATACATCTATAAATGCAACAAGTTACACTTGGGAATTCGGTGACGGGACGGGAAGCACATTGATTCACCCTTCTCACACCTACCCTGCTCTACCGGGCAATTATACGATTGTGCTTTATGCAAATAACGCCGGCGGATGTATTGACTCAGCGAAGATCAATGTGAGCATCAAGGACGAATTGATTTTCCATATTCCGAATGCATTTACACCGGATGGCGATGAATTTAACAATACGTTTAAACCTGTTTTTTATTCCGGTTTCGATCCGTATAGTTATTCACTGACAATGTATGACCGCTGGGGCGAAATCTTGTTCGAATCACATGATGTTGAATTCGGTTGGGATGGAACTTACAATGGAGAACTTGCCAAAGAAGGTATTTATACATGGACAATTAAATTCAAAGACGTTGACAATGATAAGAAGCATGTTCGTTCCGGCCATGTATCCCTGATTAAATAAAGAAATACCGCTATACTACTACTAAAAAGGTCAGACTTATATCTGACCTTTTTGTTTTTTATCGAATAAGTAAGTCGCATTATTTACTCCAATGTTCAAATGCTTTTTTCTGTGCTCCGTTCGGGTTTTCTGTTTGTTTCAAGGTGTATTCGAGGTAAAAATTCCGCTGAACTTCCGGCAATGTCAATTCCAGTAATTTTCCTGCGCGAAGAATTGTGACGTGTTTCTCTTCATCGTCGAAATAGGCCAGCCATTTATCCAATTCACCGTAAAGTGAATGATTGTTTACAGCTATAATCGTATCGTCCATCATCATTCCCGCCAAATCAGCAGGACTGCCAGGATAAATTGCTTTTACAACATGATGCGCACCATCAGGAATTGTTTTGAATCCCAATCGTCCGTGGCTATAACGTCTTGACGGTTGATGAATCATTTCTATTCCAATCACTTCAAAAGCTTCTGTAAGGATCGCTTCAAACGGACGGGTTCCATAGAAATAATCATCAAAAATGGCATTCATCTCATCACCCGCCAATTCGCAAATAAATGTACGGTAATCCTGTTCGCTCACACCTTTTCCTTCCAGTGCAAAGTTGAAATAAAGCCGTTTCATTGCTTCGTCCAGTCCAAATTTATTATTACTATGCTGACGGATCATCACATCGGTTACAAAGGCCAGCAAACACCCTTCAGTATAAATAGAAACCTTTCTTCCCGGAGCTCCGGGAACGTAACCGTCCAGCCATGTGTCCCAAGACGAATCGGCTACGGAATGATTAAACCGCCCGAAGTTATCGAAATGCTTTTGCAGTTGTGCCTGCATTTCACGGAAATAATCTTTCAGTTGGAACACACCGCTTTTGTACAGCATCAAATCGCCCATATAAGTCGTCACTCCTTCGCAGAGATAACCCAATCTTGAAAAATTTTCGCGTTGGTAATCGTAAGGATACATTTCAATCGGACGAATCGCTTTCACATTCCAGGTATGATATAACTCGTGCGAACTCACACCCAGTAATTCCGAATAAGCTTCTCCGAAAACATCATAGGTTGGTCCAAGCGTTATAACTGTCGAATGCTGGTGTTCCACTCCGTGATACGCTTTGTAAGGTAAAATATGGATCAGGAAATGATAATGCGGAACGGGAAACTCAATGAATTTCTCAACTTGTTTTACCGTAAACGATTTGAAATCATGAATGATACGCTTCCAATCGACGGTGATTTCTCCATTGAACCACAGATGAAAAACAGTTCCGTTTACTTCGTACTGATTGTACTGTAGCTTACCGGAACAAATAAACGGAGCATCTGCCAATTCATGGAATGTAGCAGCTGTGAGTTGTTTCCCTTCGCGTTTGAGCGATGTGGCAATGTTCCAGTTATCCTGGATCGAAAGATTTACTTCACACGGTTCATTGATTCGTTCGGGTAAATAAATGAAACAGTTTACGGGATTTACATACAGCTGTTCTTTCGACAGATAAGTTGATCCGGCATTCAAATCGACGGCGTAATAACCGTATTCAACGCGTAAATCAGCTCCTTTTTCATTGGCTACTTGCCAGGTTGAAGTATCTGTTTTCTGCACGACACATGGTTTTCCCTGCGAATCGAACACCCGAAAATTGCGTATGTTTTTAGCGAAATTTCCCAATTCATATCTCCCGGGGCGCCAGCGTGGCAAAACGATTGTTGCATTTTCGGAAACATTGGTAAACTGCACCCGAAATTGCACATATTGCTGATTGGCTTGCTCCGTAGAAAGGAAATACTGTGTCATACTTTCAATTTTCACCAAAATTAGAAATTCAATCAGTATGGCATAATTATGAATTGAAAATGTTAAAAATGGGGTATTTGGTTTATTGTTTGGAAAAATGTCTTAACTTAGTAGACAAATGTCTTATTTCAAACTGAAATGGCCCGAAACAGTAATCTCCAGATAGACAACTCCATTCAGCGATTTGTCAACTATGTGCAACAGGAAAGCAACATGCATGTTTCTGATGTGAGTCTTACGTACACCGATTTTTTTCGAAACAAACTATTGCTGGTGCTTTCCATTCGCGAAGGTATTCCGCATTTTCTGTTCTCGGCAATCCGCTTACAAACGCCCTTTTCAGACATTGACTGGGCCAACTTTTTAAATATTTCAACCAAGTCACTTCAACGTTACAAAGTAGAAAAAGACTTTGTGTTCAAACCAATTCATTCTGAGAAAATCATTGAATTGGCAGAAGTCACCCAGTTAGGCGAAACCGTTTTTGACAGCCAGGAGCAATTCTACAATTGGCTCAAACGTCCAAACCAGGCACTTGGTAATATGAAACCGCTTGAGCTTCTCAAAGATTCATACGGGAAAGAACTGGTCGTAAACGAGCTAACACGCATCGATCAGGGTATTTTTGTCTGATGAAGGTGTATCGTCTGACGCGCCGGAAATTCAGCCACGATTTCAACGGCAAAGGTGCTGCAATCTGCGGCGCGCGATGGAATTCGAAAGGAACGGAAATTATCTACGCTTCTGAAAGCCGGGCTTTGGCCATGGCAGAAGTAGCGGTGCATTTGTCGTTTGACACACTTCCCTCCGATTTTATGATGCTGGAAATTGACATTCCGGATAGCGTGATCTTTGCTCCTGCGATTTCCATCGACGATTTGAACCCTAACTGGAATGCTTTTCCACACGACGTTCTAACCCAGCTCATCGGTGATCAGTTCGTCCAGGCCAATGCGTTTTGCGTCCTAAAAGTACCATCAGCTGTGGTGAAAGGTGATTTTAATATCCTTATCAATCCGATTCACTCCGATTTTAGTAAGATTACTATTACTGATGAGAGCGATTTCCCGTTTGATCAGCGATTTGTTTTTCATTAAAACCAAGCGTGATTGAAAGGCCATTTCGGCATACCAATTAAACGGAATTGATTACTTTCGCAGCGTATCCATTTTATTGAATAGTATATGAATTACGATATTATCGTTGTTGGAAGTGGTCCGGGTGGTTATGTAGCCGCTATCCGTGCTTCCCAATTGGGATTAAAAACTGCCGTTGTAGAACGCGATGCGTTAGGCGGAATTTGCTTGAACTGGGGATGTATCCCAACGAAAGCGTTGCTGAAAAGTGCAAACGTGTTTGAATACCTCACGCATGCCGCTGATTATGGCATCACCGTAAAGGATGCAAAAGTTGATTTCGACGGAATGGTCGCCAGAAGCCGTGGTGTAGCCAACGGGATGAGCAACGGGATTCAGTTTTTGATGAAGAAGAATAAAATCGACGTTATCAAAGGAACCGGTGTAGTAAAAGCTGGAAAAAAAGTAGCTGTTACTGCTGAAGATGGAACTGTTGCAGAATATACAGCCGAGAAAGGAATCGTGATTGCAACCGGAGCTCGCTCGCGTCAATTGCCAAACCTTCCGCAAGACGGAGAAAAAATCATTGGTTACCGCGAAGCAATGAACTTGAAAAAACAACCGAAGAAAATGGTGGTTGTAGGTTCAGGTGCTATTGGTGTTGAATTTGCCTATTTCTACAATGCTATCGGTACGGAAGTAACCGTGGTTGAATACTTACCAAACGTTGTTCCGATTGAAGACGAAGAAGTGTCAAAACAATTGGAGAAATCGTTCAAAAAAGCAGGTGTTACCATCATGACAAATGCTTCTGTTGAGTCGGTTGACACTTCCGGAAAAGGATGCGTTGTAACGGTGAAAACAGCAAAAGGCGAAGAGAAAATTGAATGCGATGTCGTTCTTTCGGCAGTTGGTATTCAGGCGAATATTGAAAATATTGGTTTGGAAGAATTAGGGATTGTGGTTGATAAAGGCCGCATCATCGTTAATGATTATTACCAAACCAACATCCCGGGCTATTACGCCATCGGTGATGTGATTCCTACAGCTGCGTTGGCACACGTTGCTTCTGCAGAAGGAATTATCTGCGTAGAGAAAATTGCGGGACATCACCCGGAGCCGTTGGATTATGGAAATATCCCGGGTTGTACGTATTGTTCACCTGAAATTGCATCTGTTGGTATGACAGAGAAAGCAGCAAAAGACGCAGGTTTGGATATCAAAATCGGTAAATTCCCATTCTCAGCATCTGGTAAAGCAAGTGCTGCCGGAGCAAAAGACGGTTTCGTGAAATTGATCTTCGATTCGAAATACGGTGAATTGTTGGGGGCTCACATGATTGGCGCCAACGTTACCGAGATGATCGCTGAAATCGTTGCTATTCGCAAATTGGAAGTAACAGGTGAAGAATTGATCAAAACAGTTCACCCTCACCCTACTATGTCTGAAGCGGTAATGGAAGCAGCAGCAGCAGCTTACGGTGAAGTGATTCACTTGTAAGAAGAAAAAGATAATAAACTCGAAAGAGGTTTTCGTTTCGACGGGAACCTCTTTTTTATACGTAGTAAAATGGAAAATGGATTGACAACTATTCAAAAATACTATCGCATACAGCGAATTGCTGCTGTTTTTTTCTTTTTGATGGTTGTGGTGAGTTTATTGTTACCCTATTCGAAGGTCGATACTTCATCCCTGTACGTTCCAGTAGTATATGCGAACTCTACCACTTACGGTTATCAACTCGGTTTAGCAATAATCGCAGTGATTCTGGCATTGATTTGTACGCTTTTAGTAATCCTGACAAAGAATCGCATACTATCCATTATCGCATTTTTTATAGCCGTGTTGATCGCAATAATGTTGTTATTCCTACCTGAAGAAATCAGATTTAATCGCATCTTCATCAAACCACCGAACGCTGATTACAAATATGGCGTGGGATTCTACCTAATTATAATTGGCGGAATATGCCTAATCATTATCTCATTCTTAAACATGATTCTGGTGGCTCAAAATGCACCCAAAGAACGTTTGTTCAACTCAGATTTGCTGGATGATTTATAATAAAACAAGAAGGTAGTTAATACTAAAACCCAATCGACAATTTCAACCCGGCCATGGGAATAAGGCTTGTTTTGTCATACTTCATTCCGTAGATATAAAATTGGTGAAAGCCCTGCCATCCTGGTGGCTTTTCTCCAACCACCCGATAAATCCCATGAAAACCACCAAGTCCCAACCCTGCATATACATCAAGTGATCCATGTTTCAGAAACCAGATTTGATTTCCGATGACAACCGATGCAAATGCTTCGTTTAGGCCTCCTTTTGCACTTGTGGAATAGTCGATGTTATTTTCATAGTCGTAGTTCTCAAAGTAATAGTCGTCGTTATATCGTCTGTACTTCAATCCGGGAGAAACATACCACCCTGAAAGCGCAGTTGCCCGGCCGGTTAAATAATACCGGAATGAAATCGATCCTGCATAACCCAATGCCGTCGTTCCCTGAAAGGTACTGTGATAGGAATAGCCCGGATAAGGCACTTTCAGATAAAACCGCTCCAAAGCTGTATGAGATTTGGTGATTCCTCCTTCCAATTCTACCGACCATCTTTTTGTGAATCGGCATTCAATACCCAACTCATAATCGGCCAGGAGTAATCGCTGTGGTGCGAATTTGAAAACCAACCTGCGCGATTCAACTGCCGGCCAATGGTATTTTTCACGCTTCGTTCCTATTAGTTCTTTAGGAAGTGGTCTCACGGAAACCTTCACTCCTGCAGTTGCAATAAACTGGCTGTAAGTAGTATATACAAAGTAATTGGATAAATCCAGGTTCGAATAATTCAAACCGAAAAACTCTCTTCGCTTGACGAACTCATACCCAAAAGCTGTATATACATCCAATAATAATCGTCGGGGGAATTGGTGTTGGTAACCGATGGTTAAAAGCCCCATAGACTCACGGGTATAGTCTCGTTCTTTATCCAGAAGTGTCCGGTAACGAAAACCGGGAGCCACATATACTTTGCTCAGCGGATTAGCATTTTTAAGAAGGTAAAAACGAAAATTCCCTCCCGCAACAATACCAAACTTGCCGGTTACTCCATAAGTATCCGGATCACGGAGCCAGAACCTGTTTTTTATAATTCCACTTCTGGTTGGTCCCAATGTAAGTTCAAAAGAAATGTGGTTTGTAATCCGACGTTCCCAACTAAATGGAATCTCGCCAAACGCCAATTGAAGCGGATCGTATTTAATGATGTTGTTACTCTTCTTTGTAAGTCGGTTTGAGTCAGCCTGAGGTAACATGGCTTTCTGCCCAAAACAATGGAAAGAACTAATAAACAATAAGATGATAGGTACTTTCACAATACGTTAGTTGACTTCAGCACAAATGTACGAAAATGGAACGCAGTTACTTCACTCCCAACGGTGTTCCAGCAACCTCAAATTGATTATCACCTGAACAATACACATCGATCCTTCCAAGGTACAATCCCGCATAACCAACCTGATTGATCACCACATCGTTCCCAACCTTGTTTTTCACGATCTCCGGTTTTTCCAAAAACGTATGGGTGTGTCCGCCTAAAATAAGATCGATGCCTTCGGTGTTTGCTGCCAGGTGTTTGTCACAAACTTTTGCTGGATCAGTCGGATATTCATACCCTAAATGCGACAAGCAAATAATCAAATCACAGTGCTGCTCACGCAATAAAGCAACTTGTTCCTGGGCTTTTGCAACCGGGTCCAGGTAAACCAATCCTCCCGTATTATCCGAAGAAACCAGGCCGTTCAAATCGATACCCAAGCCAAAAATGCCGATGTTAAGTTTGCCTTTCCGGATAATAACGTGTTGTTTTACCTCATCATGAAGACTTGTGTTGGAAAGATCGTAATTGGCGTTGACGAAGGGAAACGTGGCGTGTGTTTTCGCTTGTTTAAAGCCTTCCAAACCGATATCGAAATCGTGGTTACCCAATGTAGCTGCATCGTACTTCATTTCTGAAAGCACCTTCATTTCCAGCACTCCTTTAAATTTATTGAAATAGGGCGTTCCCTGGAAAATATCTCCGCAATCCAATAACAAAACGTTTTCTTCTTCTGACCGGATTTCTTCGATCAGCGTCGCTCTTCGTGCCACGCCGCCCATTCCGGGATACTTACCATGATTCTCCGGAAACGGATCGATGTTGGAATGCGTATCATTGGTATGAAGAATCACGAGTTTTTGATCTTTTTTGCCGGCAGCACTTATTAATGACGGAGCTATTGCTGCTCCGGCTGCCACAATTCCCGTACGGTGAATAAACGTTCTTCTATCCATAATGAAGGTGTTAAAATCGAATCCGTTCTTCCAATTGCTCTTCAATTGTTCCGGTGCGTTCTACTTCGCGCAACAATAAATCGCGCAATAAAACCGGACTCAATTTCTTCTCGGTTGCCGCTTGGAAAAAGAGCATTTTATCTCCGCCATTGGCTAGAAAATCGGTCGTGATGACCCAAAGGTAGCGCGATTCCGCGAGATTGTCAATAACAATTTTTCCGTTTACTACTGTAAATCCCGCAATCGGTTCACCACCTGTTTTTTGCAAATAAGCTTCTATTTCATTGATCTGATCAACCGGCAATTTAAGTGCAATAAGTTGATTATCAAATGGCATAAGCTTGTAAATATCGCCTACGGTAAGTGACCCTTTCGACAAAGAGGCTCGGATTCCACCGGTATTCAGGATCGCAATAACCGGTAGTTTTTCTGCCTGATTGGCTAGCAAACTGTCTTTCCCGAATTGCAACACAACATCCGTCACCCATTGGCCAAGGTTAGAATTAGGACGCGCCACTTGCATATCTTCGGTTGCTTCTCCGATTACACGATTCATTTCCAAAGCCAGTGCTCTCCTGTAAGGCGCCACCAACGAATCCACTTCAGGATCTTTCTCAACCGGAGTCTTTACATCAATCCGTTGCGCATTGAAAGCCTTGTAGGAATAAGAAGAGCAGGCCGAAAGACCTGCTCCAATTAATAAAATTCCAATGAACTTAACCATCGGTTTATTCAATAATAAGTGATTTCTGTGCAACTCCGTAAGGTGTTACGGCTTTCACGATATACGATCCTGATTTCAGCGATGCGATATTTAATTTCACCAAATTCAGGTTAGAAACGTTCGCTTTCATTACTACTCGTCCTTGCATATCAAGGATTTCGTAAGAAGAGATTGTTGTTGCATTCACGTGCAATGACAATTCGTTTTTAGCAGGGTTCGGATAAGCAATAAATCCTGCGTTTAATGCTTCTTCTATGTCAGCAATACAACCCAATGCTTCATAACTCATGTTGGTGAAGTTGACGAAACAAGCGAAATCGATACTATCCACAAACGGGTTACGGTTATCTTGCAATGAATCAACGTAGTCATTACGTGAAATCTCTCTGTTATCCGGTAAATCCTGGAAATGCCATTGTTTCAACAATCCTTGATCTTGTCCGTAGTTAATCGACCCGCTGATAGGATTTGGAAGTCCCCAATTGTTTCCACCAACAGTTGTATAGCAAATAGCTTCATACATCATTGCACGAGCCGCATCACCTTTGTGCTCATCACGTGGTTCATATACCAGGTTACCATTTACATCCAAACCATATTTTGCACCAAGGTAAGTTGATGAAACCGTTACAACTTCACCCAACGGGTAGTTGCTGCGTACGGCATTCGCTTGGTTTTGATTAGTTGGAAACAAATGGTGATAATCACTGTATTCAGGCAAATCATCAGAGTTTGGGTCAAGGTTTGTAGGCATCCAACTATAGCAATAAGTGTGTTCCCGACTGAAACCAGTTACTGTAAAATCGAATGGTTCTGAGTAGATTTTGTTTTCCCCACTGTACACACATGTTACAACTCTTCTATCTAAGGTAGTATCGCGTGAGTAGAATCCTTTTACCATATAGTTCCCGTAGTTACTATAAAACTGTTGTTGATGAGGATTGATTAAGGTGTGCAAGTCGGCAACAAAAGTAGCACTAGACGTATTGATACCATTGTAATAACCTGCAGGCATCATGGTAGCAGGCGTAGTTGTTGAACCTGTCAACGCACTAGTCGTCAAATAGTTTATGTAAGTACCGTCTCCATTGTAAGCATAAACAGCAAAATGGTAAGTTGTATTAGCAGCGATGTAGTTTGGCGTGAAAGAAGTGGCAGGTCCACTGTACACAACTTGTCCGTCACCAATTAAATCTCCGCGTTGGTATACAGTTCCGTCGGCTGGAGCACCTGTAACTGCTGAACCTGTTTTTCTTAAAACAATGTATCCTTCGGCCGAAGCGGAAGACGTGAATGCCGCATTGAATCGGTAAGTCTTCACATTCGTAAAGTTCAATGAAGTAGCCTGAGCAGCCGGCTCTGTTGCATAACTACCACCGATGCCAATCAGATTTACGACATAAGATGCTTCATCTGCATCATCGCTGGTGATTGTCAAAATAGCATTGCGTGTTCCGGCCACAGAAGGCGTGAAATCTACAGTCAACGGAGCAGTTCCTGCTGCCGCTACCGAAGAAGGTGAAGCAGAAACAACAAAGTCTGCAGCGTTTGCTCCCGAAATAACTGCACTTGAAATGTTCAGTGTATTTGCAGTTCCCAGGTTTTCAATTGTAAATGTAGCAGGAGTCATCGTACTTACAGGAGAACTCCAGGTATAACTTCCACCGTCAATAATGGTTGTAGCACCTTGCGTTATGTTGATTTCCTGTTGAGGACCAGCCGGAGCCGCTGCAATGTTTACATCATCTAAACCGATATTACCTCCTACTTTCTGGGTGTAGATAAAACGGATGTAACGCGATGTCGCTAATGGTACATCCGTATATTGTGTATAGGTAGATGTAGGTGCAGTAAATGTATGCAAGGTTGTCCAGACAACCCCCAAATCAGATTCTTCCACTGTAAAAGTTCCACCAGAGAAACTGTTACCTGCAAGAAAATATGTCAAATTTCCGGGGTTACTTGCAAAGTTGATGATCAGGTAATCACCGGTATTGTCCAGTTTCATTGTTGGAGGTGTATTACCGGAAGCCGTATATAAGCCGGTTCCCGATTCTGTCCAACCCACAGGAAGTGTAGGTGTTGTAAAGCTCCAGCTTGTAGGAAGCACTGCTTGTGCAATGGCATTCAAACTGAACAGAACAGCAATGAATGTTGCGTAAATGACTTTTTTCATGTTGTTTATTGTTAGCAAATTAAAATTGAACTCCGAGTGTCAAGTTAAAGCGGAATCCTTGTCCGAACATCACCGATGCAGAAGCCGCATCGAAATCAGTTCCGTAAAAATTATTCGTTGCATCGGCCATGTACATGGTGTTCAGCACGTTGGTAATAGATCCGTTGAAGAAAGTATTCACTTTACCGAAACGGTATTTATATCCTACAAATAAGTTCAGCAAACCGTAAGAAGGCAATTTGTATGACTCACGACCTGCATTTGCCCCTTGTAGTGAAAACGGTGTAAAGTTAGCGTAATAACGATCAAACCATTGATACTGAACTTTCAAAAACAAATTCTTGATCGGTTCATAACGCAATCCTACGTTGGCCATTGTTTGTGCAGCATCACCTACGTGAACGCCTCTTGCATCAAAGGTAAAAGTGTAGTTATTCAAATCAGGAATGGTAACCGATTCGGATGAATTCCATGTCCAATCACCGTAAGAAAACATAAACTCTCCGGATATTTTCTTTGTAATTTCGTAAGCCAAATCAACCTCTGCACCAAGGTGCAAGGCATCCATTCCATTGATATTTACATAAATACTTGCCGTAGGATCGTTCGGATCAGGAACGGAAACACCAAATGGAAATGGTTTGTTTTGCCAGTTGGTAATGTATCCGTTTACGTTGATTCCGAAACGGCTGTTGGCATATCCGTAACCGGCTTCGGCAGCAAGAATTTTCTCATTGAGAATTTCGCGGAAGAAGGTATTGGTGTTGTTATCGATGACGTTGCTGAACTGGGGCGTTCTTGATAAATACCCCAAGTTCATGAAAACAGTAGCATATTCAGTTAGAGCCAAACTTGCACCACCTTTGATTGTTCCACCGAATAAGGTTTTCCAGTCAGTTTCATAATCTTTTAAGCCATCAGATGAAGACGTATACGTTTGTCCCTGATACGTAATGGTGTCATAATAACCAATACGCAATGTCGTATCCCCTACTTCCAATACTTTTTTCTGGAAATAGTCAATTCCTTTGTACGAATTGCTTACACCCGACAAATTCAGGAAAGCTGTCCAACGCGTGTCCTTGTATTCTACCTGGCCAAAAGCTCCACCCCACTGTACCAAACCGTCACGATGATTGTTATAGGTATTCAATGAAATTTTATCGCCCTCGCGCATCATTGGTGTCGATGAATTCTTGTTAGCATCATTTACGTAGTAATCACCGCCCAGCAAATCACGGATTTCCTGGTAGTGCGTTCCTTTATAATACCGGTAATCGATTCCTCCGGAAGTTTGCCATTTTTCGTTGTGATCATAGGTAAACTGTCCAAGGTAGCCCAGCCAAAAGTGATTATTAACACTTGAAACCAGTACCTGAGTCGATTTTAATTCGGTATCACTATAAAGCGGATCTACATTCGGACCGCCGAATAATTGGTCAACCTGGTTGGTTTTGACAATTGCGTCCCAATCAATCGTGCCCTCTTCTGTGTAGAGAATTCCGCTTGAGTTAGACAAACGTGTTCCTCCACCTTTACCGACAGATAAATAAGCAATGTTAGAGATTGACAACTTGTTGTTTACTGTCCAGAAATCTTTCAGCGTTACCTGAGGTTTGTGGTAGTAATTCAAGCGTTCATTCATCACTTCCTTCTTTCCGTCAACGGTGCGGTATCCCCAGTGCTGGTTGAAACGAATTCCGCGATCAAAGATCGCCGCCGAATCGATTGTCAATCCCATATCGCGTGCCGTTTGCGCATCCCAGTATTGAATACGTTGATTAAACGAGCGCTGGCCGTGTTGTTGCGGTGCACCGAAGCCTGATAGTGACAGTAAGTGCTTGTTCCACTTTTTCTGAATTTTAGCGTAATAGAAACCACCTTGTGTATTGGTTCCTTCAACCCATCCGTTTCCTTGTTTGTAGGAACCGGATAATACAACTCCCAATCCATTTTTCATCAAACCTGAATTATAAGAAAGGCTTGAGCGTAAAAACGTTCCTGTTCCGAATTCCTGTTTGAATGAGATTCCTTTTTTGTTACCGATTCCGGCAGTAATGATGTTCAATGTTCCGCCAACCGAAGGCATTGCCAGTTTGGTTGCTCCCAATCCGCGCTGGATCTGGATCGTGTTGGTAATCGCATCCAAACCAAACCAGTTTGACCAATAAACCCAACCGTTTTCCATATCGTTAACGGGTACACCATCGATGAGTACACCAACATTTCGCTGATCAAAACCACGAACTGTAATCCGTGAATCACCATCGCCACCGCCGGTTTGTGTTGCATAAACTCCCGGAGTTGCGTTTAACAACATCGGAATATCGCGGGAAGCGAGTTCTTCCACAATTTTTTCGGAACCGATTGTGGTTGAAGCAACCGGAGTGCGACGACCTGCAATTGGTGCGATCACTTTAAACTCTTCCAGCTGGGTAGTATTCCCTACTTTGTATTCGAGTTCCATTTCCGGGCGGTTGACGTTCAGATTCTCAGTCAGCGTATCCATATCGACTACAGCAATAGTAATGACATAAATTCCGTAAGGAACATCGTTGAATTCAAAACGACCGTCTAAATCGGTAACTGCGCGATAGGTGCTGTTAATAGCAACATAGGCACCGGGAATAGTTTCACTGTTTCCGGCGTCTTTTACCACACCTTTCACGGTTGCCGTTTGCGAAAACGCTAGAACTGGGATTAAAAAGACGAATAGTACAAGTATTCTTAACATATATTCAAAAAAAAGAGGCCTTCGTTGATGAAGACCTCAGTTGACTATCGAAATTATTTAACGACCACGCGCTTAGTAGTAACTGCGCCTGTTTGATCGATCAAACGAACGATGTAAACACCGCGGTCAGTTCCCAGTTTAATGGCCATATTCGGGTTTGTTGTGTTGGTTGTACGACCTACCAATTGCCCCAAAGCATTTAACACCTGTACTTCACGGATATCAACAGCTCCTTTGATATACACCATTCCATCCAAAGAAGGATTTGGGTAAACCAAAATTTCAGCCTGAATTTTTGCATCTGTCGACAAGGAGTTGCAATCGCACTCATGCTCGCCTAATGAGAACCAGTTACCGAAAAGAATCGGGGTACCGTTTCCAGAAACGATTGTATCACCGTTTCCGTCCATCATGTAAGTAACAGCCGGTATAGAATCATACTCAGCCAATGCGTTGAACACTGTAACTTGAGCAGTAACACCTTTCAAAACGGTTGATTTACGGATCAATGAGTGATCCTCAGTAACACCAACACCTAAACCGGTATTGTATGGAGCAGTAGTTGTCCATGCATCTCCCGGATCTTCGCCGATTTTACCGAAAATGTCGATAATTTCGAATCCTACGGAAGTAGTTACGTTTGCAGATGCGCTGGCAGGAAGTGTTCCTTTAGCCAACATAACAGCATCATTTCCATTCCAGTAGAATGCGTTTGATGTATTGTAAACAGGGCTAAAAAAACCATCAGTACGTGCGATCAATGAATCCCAAAGTGGAGCTTCCTGACCTGAACCGGCAGGATCTTGTTTATCCAACGAAGCAACAAATACGTCATGTGGCTGAACCATTCCTGACAATTGAACTGCATTTGCAACAGTTGCAGAAGCAGAACCGTTTGAGTAACGGGCAACGAAATACTCACTTAAATCAATTGCTTGATTTGTAGGATTGTAAATTTCCAATGCTTTGTTGTTTGACCAACCTTCGACATATTCGGAAATGAATAGTTTTGAACAATCTTGCGCATAAGCAGTTGACGCCAGAAGTCCGAAAAAAAGTAACGCTTTTTTCATAATTAAACAGATTTGATTTGAAGATATGTACTTGTACTATAAAACGATCTGTTACCCACGCTTGTGGAAGAATGACACGCTGCCTTTTTGAAGGCAACCGCTCTATTCATATGGGTAAACATTTTTTTACTTCATCGTTCCAATTGTTTGTTTTTCCATGGTTTCAGTCTACTTAACTCACGTAGCATCAAGGAGAACATGTAAAAACTTGCCACAAAGATAGGACATTTTCACTCCACAACCATTATTGAATTGTTAACAATGAGCAAACGTTATACACGGTTGGTTATCCTGATGAAATTAGTAAATGGATTTAGTAAACACAATACGTTTAAAATAATTGGTTGGTTTGTTTTTATTGACAAAATGACTGAATTTTAACAGCTAAAATAGCACCATTTTAACTTGTCAAATTTGATAAATCCACAAGAGGTGATATTGAACTGGTTTCCTTGTGTATCGTGTCCTTGTGGTTTTAATTTTACCACAAGGACACGATACACAAGGTTTTATCATTCTCATCGATTAAGTGATGCAATTCGTAGTCTCAAAAATTTGATAAATGTCCAATTTAATCTGTCTGAGCAGATGCTCTGGAATTTTCGGAACAATTTCTGCAATTGTGATTACAAGCATCATTACGATTATGTAATAAAACACAAATCACAGCAAAGGTATTTGGTTATTTTTGTTGCAAACAAAACCATACATGAAACGTTTCATTTTACTTCTCTTCATCGGATTGCTGGGTTCAGCCTATGCACAAAACACGCTCACTGTTGAACGCATCTGGGCAAACTACGAGTTTTCTCAAAAAGGTGTTGCCGGATTTACTTCCCTGGCAGACGGTGAACATTTCACAAAACAGGTTGAAGAAAAAGGAGCACGATTATTAAAAAAATACAGCTTCAAAGATTTCAACGGAACAGGTACAACAATTGTCGATCTTTCCTCGATTGCCATTGACGGAACCGCTTTGGGGGTAGACGAAGTTACGATGAATAAAGCAGGAACAATGCTGCTGTTGCAAACCAACACTGCCGGGATTTACCGCTACAGTTATTCAACAATTTATTACATCTATGACATTGCTTCCAAAAAAACGACTTTGTTGTACAAAACCGATGTTCCGCAAACGCTGGCTACTTTTTCACCTGATGGGACGAAAGTAGGATTTGTAGCGGGCAATAACCTGTTTGTAAAAGACATTAAGAATAATTCCGTTACCCAATTGACTTCCGACGGAAAACAAAACAGCATTATCAACGGAACCACGGATTGGGTTTACGAAGAAGAATTTGCCATTACGCAAGGCTTTTTGTGGTCGCCCGATTCAAAATACATTGCTTTCCTTCGATTTGATGAGTCGGATGTAAAAGAATTCGACATGGCAATCTACGGTTCGTTGTATCCGGAAGCGTACCGCTTTAAATACCCGAAAGCGGGTGAAGACAATTCAAAAGTGAGCTTGCATATTATTCCTGCTGCCGGAAGTAAATCAACTGAATCAGCTGGTGTGAACCTGGGAAGCTATGAATACATTCCACGTTTTAAATGGTCGCCGGTTGCTAATGAGTTGATCGTACAAACTATGAATCGTCATCAAAACGAATTGAAATACCACCTGATTACCAATCCTGATTCACCGGTTGACAACGTTTTTTACACAGAAACATCGAAAACTTATATTGACATCGACAACAACCTGATCGTGTTGCAAGACGGTAAATCGATCTTGCGAAGCAGCGAAAAAGACGGTTACAATCACCTGTACCAGTTGCATTTCGACGGAAAACAACGTCAGATCACTACAGGAAACTGGGACGTTATCGAATTGTTCGGTATCAACGAGAAAAAAGGAATGATCTACTACAAGTCGGCTGAAAACGGCGCCATTAATCAAACGCTGTACGCTATTTCGCTTGACGGAAAGAAAAAAATGGCAATCAGCGCCACAACTGGTACACACAGTGCTGAATTCTCAGAAGGATTTTTGTACTTCATTCGCAGCAGTTCAACCGCCAATACGGTAACAACTTACACGTTGTGTGACCAAAGCGGAAAAGAATTGATGGTATTGGAGAAAAACGATGCCTTGCAGCAAAAACTCAATGGCATGAACCTGGCCAAAAAAGAATTCATCGAAGTACCGGGACTGGAAACCGATCTCAATGCATGGATCATGAAACCCGTAAATTTCGATCCGGCAAAAAAATACCCGGTTTATTTTACGGTTTACTGCGGACCGGGACACAACACCGTTACCAATGCGTTCGGAGGTGCAGATTACATGTACCACCAGTTATTGACACAAAAAGGATACATTGTAATGAGTGTTGATCCGCGCGGAACAATGTACAGAGGTGAAGCGTTTAAAAAAATGACATATCTGCAATTAGGTAAAATGGAAACCGAAGATGTGATCACCGTTGGAAAATACATGCAGCAGCAACCTTACGTAGATGCAAACCGTATCGGGATTCAGGGATGGAGCTATGGCGGTTTTATGACTGCGCTGGCAATGACCAAAGGAGCAGATGTGTTCAAAATGGGAATTTCGGTGGCCCCGGTAACCAACTGGCGCAATTACGATAACATCTACACCGAGCGTTTTATGCGCACTCCAGCCGAAAACGCATCTGGTTACGATGACAATTCACCGGTAAACCATGTAGCAAAACTCAAAGGAAAATTATTACTGGTACATGGTTCGGCAGATGATAACGTACATTTCCAGAATTCGATGGAATTCATTACCGCTATGGTGGCAGCCAATAAACAATTCGATTTGTTTGTTTACCCGAATAAAAATCACGGAATCTACGGCGGAAACACGCGTAATCACTTGTTTACGATGATGTTGAACTACACATTGGAAAACCTGTAAGTGGACTTTAAACACGACTTCTCGCGAAATAATTTACTCAAAACCCTGATCGGAATGCTTTTCTGGTCGGGGTTTAATATTCTTTGCGTAAACCTGGTGCACTATTTCGATCATCAATTCCTACTTTCGGAAACGCTGCTTGCTTGTATTATGATTCCGGTAGGATTGATCAATTGCGCGGTTTTGATCTACGGTTTAAATGCACTCAGAACATTCTACTGGAAAACACTCTTACTGGCTGTGATCAGTTGCCTGAATTTCAGTTATTTCATCTTCATTTGGTCTTCACTGTATCAGCTTTCGGGCCCGATGACCTGATTAATTTCAGAACGTTTCCCACGAAAGTAAAGTATAGACGATTTCAACACCCCGCCATGGCGGGTGCTTTTTTTCCTTTTTCCCACGAATTCACGAATTTTTTGCTCAGCTAACGCATTAGCTTACAATTATTCAAATAGGTTAATCCCCTATTTTTAACATGTAAACCAAATTGCAATCAGATGGCGCGTCCGTTAGGCGCGCAAAAATTCGTGAATTCGTGGAATCATTTAAATTCTTACATTCTCAACAACTTATTTGAGGTAAACACCCTGTTTCCAGCAATCCAACCGGACTATTTTTTTTATTCAAAAAGAATTATCCGAACTTATTTGCGGTTTGGTTTTCTATTAGTAATTTTAGCCAACTATCAAAAAAAAGATTAATCAGCAGGCAAAATGAGCGAAACAGCGAAAATCGAATTGAACGGAAAAACATATGAATTTCCGGTTGTTGAAGGTACCGAAAATGAAAAAGCCATCGACATCACCAAATTGCGTCAGGAAACAGGTTACATTACTATTGATTCAGGTTACAAAAATACAGGCGCTACACTTAGCTCCATTACGTTCCTCGACGGTGAAGAGGGTATTTTGCGTTACCGCGGTTATCCGATCGAGCAATTGGCTGAAAAAGCATCGTTCATCGAAGTTGCTTATTTGTTGATTTACGGTTCATTGCCTACCCAAGCACAATTAGACGATTTTACATCCAACATTACAAAACATACACTGGTTCACGAAGACATGAAACAGTTCTTCGAAGCTTATCCGGCAAAAGCGCACCCGATGGGTGTTCTTTCATCCATGATTTGCTCATTATCGACGTTCTATCCTGAATCACTTGATCCGAATCGCAGTACGGAGGCGAAAAACCTGACTATTTTGCGTTTGCTTGCGAAATTACCGACATTGGCTGCATGGGCTTACAAAAACTCAATGCGTCACCCGTTTATGTACCCTAAAAACGGCTACGATTACTGCAAAAATTTCATGCACATGATGTTTGCCATGCCAACCGAAGAATACGATGTGGATCCGGTTGTCGTTAGCGCTTTAAATAAATTATTGATCCTTCACGCTGATCACGAACAAAACTGTTCAACATCTACCGTGCGTATCGTAGGATCCTCGCAGGCGAATTTATACGCAACTATTTCAGCAGGAATTTCTGCATTGTGGGGGCCGCTTCACGGCGGAGCCAACCAGGCGGTTATCGAGATGCTGGAGAAAATCCACAACGATGGTGGCGACGTAGACAAATGGGTATTGAAAGCAAAAGACAAAGACGATTCGTTCCGTTTGATGGGCTTTGGTCACCGTGTTTATAAAAACTTCGACCCGCGTGCTACTATCATTAAAAAAGCATGTGACGACGTATTGGAAAAAATGCAAATCAACGATCCGCTTTTGGCAATTGCTAAGAAACTGGAAAAAGTGGCGTTGGAAGATGAATATTTCAAATCACGCTCACTTTACCCGAACGTGGATTTCTATTCAGGTATCATTTACCGTGCATTAGGAATTCCTACCGAAATGTTTACCGTAATGTTTGCATTGGGCCGCCTGCCAGGATGGATTGCACAATGGAAAGAAATGGTTGAAGGTGGTGAACCAATCGGTCGTCCCCGCCAGATTTACACAGGTGCTACCACACGTGATTACGTTGATATCGACAAACGATAATTAAGATATTATTAATTCTCAATGACAAAGGACTCGTTTTCACGGGTCCTTTTTTGTCAATTTACATTTTTATCAACAGGTAAAAAAAGGTTCATCTATTACTAAATCGTTTTTTAACTTCAACTAAATCGTTTTAAAAGAGTAATCACTAAAACCACTCTTTCAGATGCTTAAAACTTAACCTTTCGTTAATAGTAAAACTATTTCTTTCCTTCTAATTTTGTAATTGATTTACAGTCGGTTAATAAATTTTTATGAAACATTTAGTATTCGTTATTACAATATTCATGTCTTCATTTGTCTTCTCACAGGCAACAGATTTGATTATTTCAGAATACGTTGAAGGAAGTGGAAGTAACAAATACATTGAAATCTATAATGGTTCAATGGGTTCTATTAATCTTGCCGACTATCAGTTACAATTATATGCCAACGGGGCAGCGTCACCAACAAGTAACGTTACATTAAGCGGTACATTGGCCGCAGGAACAACCATTGTTTACAAAAATTCGGCAGCTACTATCTATCTCGGAGCAACTACAAACAATACAGCAGTCAACTTTAATGGTGATGATGCAGTTGCTTTATTCAAAATCTCCACTTCTTCTTTTGTTGATATTGTTGGAAATATAGGTTGTGATCCGGGAACAGCATGGACTTCCGGTGGTTTTAGTACGTTAGATAAAACACTTGTTCGAAACCCTTCTGTGTGTTCCGGCGTTACGATTGACCCGGCTACCTCGTGTCCTTTTCCGACTTTAACAACCGAATGGACGCAATCAAACGTTGATATTGTCGCCAACCTGGGATCACACACCATGACGTGTGTTACATGTACTCCCGGAGCCGCTCCCACAACTCTTGCAAGCGTTTTTAACGCAACAACCTTCTGCACCTCGGCACAACTTTCGTTTACAAGTGGAAACGGAGTCAATCGAATCGTGGTTGCGTCTACGGCCAATTTCGCTGACACACCGGTCAACGGAACAGCTTATGCTGCAAACACCACTTTCGGAAGCGGTTCAACAGTTGGAGCAGGGAATTTTGTGGTACTCAACGGAACAGGCAATTCGGTTACGATAAACGGGCTCACAGCCAATACAACGTATTACGTTAAAGTATTCGAGTACAATGGTACAACTCCCAATTGCGACGAATCTTATTTAACAGCAGGTGTGACAAGTTTTTCGTTTACCACGCAAAACAACTGTTCCACACCACAAATTCGTTCGATATTGGCCGATGCCTGTAGTTCCCAGGAAGGATTGGATGAATTAGTAATCATTGAAAACGGTGCAGATCCACTTTCCATCAGTGATATAACATTGAATTTCCCTTCAGGAGGAAGTTATTGCAACAGTGGTTGTGGTGCCAATACGTTACTGAATAACCCGGCTTACATTACGCAATTGAATACATTGGCAGGTTGTTCGTTGTTTCAATACGCAGACCCTATTCCTGCGGGAGCGATTATTGTCGTTTTCACCGGACTCACGCCCTCCTACACCTTCGATTATTCGTCACAATGCCCTTCTGCCACCACCTATTATGCGATATTCTGCAACAATGCTTCTACAACCGGAAGGTTTGCCAATAGCGGTGTAGGCACAAGAACGCTTGATGCTGTTTTCGGCGCAGCCACCGACGCTGTTACATATGCCCCGAATAGTTTGCTAGGCGATGGTTCTTTTGTTGATTTCGATACTCCCGGCAACCCGACTTACCGACAGGAGTTGAACTGTATTTACCCGCTTGGTGTGGAATGGGGGGCGTTTGAAGCAACAGCAGTAAGTGATGGCATTCGTCTCGACTGGCAAACGATCAGTGAAAAAGATGCTGATTATTTCAGTATTCAGCACGCCGATTATACAGGTGATTTTCAACAAATCGGAACGCTAGATTGTGTTGGTAACAGCGAATTATCTATTGATTATACGTTTACAGACAGAAATCCTGTCACGGGACTTAATTATTACCGTTTAAAACAAGTAGACATTGATGGTGAAATTGACTACAGTTCTACCATTGCACTCAATTACCAACGTGATGAACTGGCCGTTTATTATTTGGAAATGCTGCAGCAATTGGTGTTTTCAAAATCGCTGAAGGCCGGTACAACTGTCTCTGTTTATCAGACAAACGGTTCAAAAGTTGTTTCACTTTCAATTGACGAAACTACTACGGCGGTTTCGCTTCCGTTGGCTTCCGGAATCTGGCTCATCAAACTGGAAGATCCGGTCGGACGGATTTCACACGTAAAACTGATGGTGCGTTGATCCTTATCTTAAAAAGAACTCCCACAATACATTAATAATTTCGTATCGGTTAGCCCATTATTTTTCATCTTTGGGAAAAATAATTTGTCGGCTTGCCGGCAGTGCTAAAACCATGTAGTCCGGTTAACTTCAAATCTCCTTCATACTGATTTTACAAATTTGTTAATTTGGCTCTAAAACGCGGTGTTTGAACGCAAAAAACTTCCTCAAAGCTTAATCCTTTGCTAAATAGTTAGTAGTGTTTGAGACGTAATTTTATCCTGTTGATTTACCGGTTAAACTATTCGGTAACAATAGTTTAAAAACATGTGTTATGAAAACAAACGCTTCGCTCAAATTATCATTGCTTCTTTTAATTCCATTATTTCTACTCTTTTCCGTTGCGAATTTACAGGCTCAATGCCCTAGTGGTGCAATCGGTGTTACCGGTGCCGGCTGCGGATGTCTTTCGGGTTGCAATCTCACGTCGTTGGGTGGTCCGAACTGTTCTCCGTCGGTGGCCGGGAATTGCTCGGCAGGAAACGTTTCCATGACGTTTAACATTACTGTGCCTAGCGGTTGCACAGTTACTGTAAACGCTATAATGGCCAATCGTGCCAGTGGCTGCACGGCTTCAGGCGCCGATGGCGGAACAGACGGGTTAAAAGTAGATATCCTGGGTGGTTCAAAACCTTTACTAACCGGAAGTTCCAATGCGACAATAACCGACAGCTATGTATTAGCAGGTCCTGGAACCATTCGCATCTCAGGAGTTGCCAATCGCCGTGACGAGATCATTACTTACACCTCATCATCTACCGGATGCGTCAATTGCATGAACAGTTTACCCGTCGAATTACTACGTTTTAATGTGTCAAAAACCGAAGATTACGTAGTTTGTAACTGGGAAACCGCTTCAGAAATCAACTGTGATTACTTCATCGTCGAAAGAAGTTCCAATGGAATTGATTTTGAACCAATTGGCCAGATGGATGGCGCGGGAACGAGCACTCAAATACACACCTATACATTGGTTGATTCAAGTCCGATCGATCATGGAGTTTCGTATTACCGCCTGGCACAAACCGATTTTGACGGAACGATTACTTACTCGGAGATAAAATCGATCAATTTTTCAGCCAACGCAACAGTTACAGTGGTTCCGAATCCTTCTACAGGAACATTTAGTGTAATTGGCAAGCACATCGATTTAACAACACTTTCTGTTCGTAACCTCTTCGGTCAGCAAGTATTACCAGTACAAATCAATGAGCTGGAAGAAGAAACGATTTTGCAGTTTTCAGATCTTTCGGAAGGAATTTATTTTCTGACGTATGAAAACAACAAGGAATTGGTAACAGAACGAATTATCGTATTATAAGAATGTTGAATGCTTAATTTTGAATGTTTAATTAGATTCTCATAGCGAAAGCTTCCAAAAACCTAATTCAACATTAAGCATTCAAAATTAAACATCAATTAGTCCTCTGTTTCCTCTTCAGAATCTACTACAGTTTCTTCGCCATTCTGCATGTACTTCCCTTTCTTGGAACCGTCATAGATCGCATATTTTCTAAACGAACATTCCAAATCTCCGTTATACAATTTGATCCGGCGGTCAGGACGCAATCCAAGTGATTTAAACCCATGTTCACTTGACGAAATAATCCAGCAATTATAACCTTGCAACGACTGTTTGAACCAATCGCCCATTCCTTTATAGAGCGTTTCAACATCTGTTTCCAATCGTTCACCATACGGAGGATTCGAAACCAGCGTGCCTCCACCTTCGGGAATCGGCATATTCTCAAACGAATCAACGGTGATTTCAATAAAGCGGCCAAACGAAAAACCACGCAGGTTTCTTCGGGCTTTCAGCACCATTTCCGGGTCGATATCCGCGCCACTGATGGTACATGGCAATTCTTTGATGGAACGTTTGGCGTTGTTGAACATCTCGTCCCACATCTCAGTGTTAAACGTTTTCAGGTTTTTGAATGCATAATGTGTGCGTTCAATGCAAGAAGGAATCCCGGAAGCCAGCAATGCCGCTTCGATCAATAACGTTCCCGAACCGCAAAATGGGTCGATGAAATTTGATTTCCGGTCCCAACCCGACAAACGGATCAAACCTGCCGCTACTACTTCATTCAACGGAGCGTCTCCTGTCGATTGTCTGTAACCACGGTGAAACAACGGCAATCCGCTTGTATTTAAAGACAATACACCTTCTTTTTCGCGAACGTACAGGTCAATCACAATTTGTGGTGTTTTCACGTGCACATCCGGACGTTCATTCTCCTTATCGCGGAATGTATCTACGATGGCATCTTTTACCAGTAAAAACGGAAATTGCGAGTGTTTGAAGATCGTAGAATTAACAGCGCCCTTCACCGCAAACGTTTTATTCACTGTAAACAATGAGGTCCAATCCACTTTCATGGCTTCTTTGTACAAATCTTTTTCTTCGCGAATCTGGAACGTATGCAGTTCTACCAAAACAGTCAATGCGCAACGCAAATGGAGGTTCAGAAAATAAACGTCTTTCCATTCACCTTTCAGGCGTACAGCCCTGTTCAGTTTTTCGGTCGCAGTATATCCCAATTCCGCCAATTCTTCCTGCAATACTTCTTCTAACCCGAAAAAGGTTTTAACAACTATATTCATTTCGATTCTTCTGATTCGCTGCAAAGGTAACGTTAAATGCACGAACCCGGCAGGTCTCATCTATAAATGATCGGGAATTTGCACACGAAAACAGCTCGATGTTCGTTTTACTGAAAGAAACTTTCAGCAATTGTTTTCACGTATAATAAAGCACTATTGAGATAAATGACGATCAGCAAGTTCCTTTCATTTTTTGTACTTTTGGACAAAAAAAAATTGACACCATTTAACCGGCTTCTAACGATTGTAATTCTGAGCATTGCACCAATGTCACTCAGCGCGCAACGTGTCGGTTTAGTACTCAGTGGTGGCGGAGCTTCCGGATTCGCACATATCGGCGTTTTGAAAGCACTCGAAGAAAACAATATTCCAATTGATTATATAACCGGCACATCAGCCGGAGCGCTTGTCGGATCGATGTATGCCTGTGGTTTTACGCCGGCAGAAATTGAGGCTTTCGTTCTGAGCGAGAAGTTTCAACTCATGACTTCCGGAGATGTGGAACCTGGCCAGGAATTCCTGCTGCGCGAATCAGATCCAAATTCCGACATGCTCAGTTTTTCCTTTTCGAAAGACAGTATTTTCAAAAAATCGCTTCCTACAAACTTTGTGCGGTCGGAACTCATGGATTTTGAAATGCTGCGTTTACTGGGAATGACAAGTGCAGCAATCGGTGATGATTTTGACAGTCTTTTTGTTCCGTTCCGGTGTGTGGCATCTGATATTGCGGCAAAAAAATCGACCGTTTTCAACCACGTTCACCTTAATCAGGCCGTTCGTGCTTCCATGACGTTTCCGTTTTTCATCAACCCAATTCGTGTAAACGGCGTGTTGTATTTCGATGGTGGTTTGTACAACAACTTCCCGGCCGATGTAATGTATTCCAATTTTGTTCCTGATTTTATCATCGGAAGCAATGTGTCATACAATGCGGAACCGCCAACCGAAGATGACCTGATCAGCCAGATTACCAATATGCTGGTGAGTTATTCCGACTTTTCATTGCCTTGCGAGGAAAGTGTGATGATCCAACCCAAAACAACGGTAAAAACCTTTGATTTTACGGATGTTGAAAAAGCCATTGACGACGGTTACCAGGCAACGCTTTTGAAAATGGATTCGATCAAATTATCCATTGACAGACGCGTTACGATAGAAGAATTAACGGCAAAAAGAGCGGCTTTCCGGAAAAAAATCCCTGATTTAGTGATCTCTGAAGTCAATACACGCTTCAAAAACGGTATCGATCAAAGTTACGTGCGAAAGTCGATCCTGAAAAATGCCAAAATGCAAACGATTGGCCCGAAACGATTCGAACGCCGTTATTTCCGTACATACGCAACGCCGCAAATTCAATACCTCTACCCGACGCTCAACATGAATTCCGACACGACTTATTCGTTGGATCTTTATGTGAAAAAGTCAAAGGATTTCCGATTGGATATCGGTGGATTAGTCTGCTCACGTGCCGTCAATACCGGTTTTGTGCAGCTTAATTATTTCCACTTGGGAAAAGCAGCCGTAGACCTGCATGTGAATTCGTATTTCGGTAAATTCTATGGTTCAGGGAAAGCAGCAATCGATATTCATTTACCTTCTTATTATCCGTTATCGTTTTCAGCTTACGCCGTTTTAAACCGCTGGGATTATTTCAAAAGTTTCGCAACCTTCTTTGAAGATGTAAAACCCTCATTCCTTGTTCAAAACGAACAATATTACGGGATTCAGTTTCGCCAGCCAATTCTGAATAATTCCAAAAGCACGATCGATTTCAGGCATGTGCAGCTGGAAGATAAGTATTATCAAACAGAAGCTTTCACCAATAAAGACACCGCCGATGTCACGCATTTCAAGGGAAATGTATTGAGCTGGACATTGGAGCAAAACTCACTCAACCGCAAACAATTTGCTTCCGAAGGAACGCTGTTTATGCTGCGTCTTCGCTATGTTCAAGGATACGAGAACAGTGTTTCCGGATCTACTTCTGCCGATCAGTATGATTACCGGAAAAATCATAACTGGATCAATTTTAACGGTGAATTCAAAACCTTTCCGTTTGCATTTCCCAACTTTAAATTCGGAATCCACGCAGTGGCCAGTGTTACCAGCCAATCGCTGTTTAAAAACTACACAGCCAGTATTCTCAGCATGAATACCTTTCAGCCGATTCCAGACATGCAAACTTATTTTCTGCCCGAGTACAGATCTCCGCAACATATCGGCGCAGGTGTGAACGTCATTTTTACGCTTTTGAAAAACATCGACATTCGCTTCGACGGTTATCTCTATCAACCGTTTGTGCAGCTGGTGGTCTACGATGATGGTACTTTTGGTTACTCCAAATTGTTTAAAGGTGAAACACAGGTCGCTTCACTTTCAGCCATCTACCATTCACGTGTGGGGCCGTTGCGCCTAACCCTCAATTATTTCCCGCTGCAAAAAATCCCATTCAGTTTTCAGGCCAGCTACGGATACGTGCTCTTCAACGAACGTGCAACGCGATAGTTGACAAATCCGGCTGATTTCCTATTTTTGACCTCAAATTTAGTCTCAGGAGCATGTCAAAAATCATCTGTGGAATTCAGCAAATGGGAATCGGAGTACCTAATGTACCTTCGATCTGGAAATGGTATCGTGAACATTTTGGTGTAGATGTGCGCATCTTTGAGGAAGCTGCCGAAGCACCATTAATGACACGTTATACCGGAGAAACAATCCATGCGCGAACAGCTACCCTGGCCCTTTCGATGGAAGGTGGCGGTGGTTTTGAGATCTGGCAGTTTACTTCACGGCCAACCGAAAAAGCTACATTTACCATTCAATTGGGCGATTACGGTTTATTTGCCTGTCGCATCAAGTCGAAAGACGTAAAGGCTACCTACGAATTCCTGAAAGCCAAAGGAGCTGATTTGCTGAGCGAACCGCAGCAATTACCCAACGGGCAATTCCACTTTTTGCTGCGCGATCCGAATGGTAATTTATTCGATATCGTCGAAGGCAGCGGCTGGTTCATGGATACTCAATTTACCGGGAAAACAGGTGGTGTAGCCGGAGCAATGATCGGTGTGAGCAATATCGAGAAAGCAATGACACTTTATTCCGACATCCTGGGTTATTCAACCGTAGAATATGATTTCACGGAAGTATCACCTGCTTTTGCTAAAATTCCGGGCGGAGAAAACACCGTTCGCAGAGTCTTGTTATCGCATCCCGAATTACGAAAAGGCCCTTTTGCAAAATTACTTGGACCAACGCAAATCGAATTGGTCCAAACACCTGAAAGAACCGATGCGCGTTCCATTTTTGAAAACCGTTTCTGGGGCGATTGGGGCTTTATTCACCTGTGCTTTGATGTGCAGGGAATGGATGATCTGCAGGCGGAATGTGAATCTAAAGGTTTCCCATTTACGGTAGATTCCGGAAAAACCTTTGATATGGGCGAAGCCGGCGGACGTTTCAGCTACATCGAAGATCCTGATGGAACGTGGATCGAATTTGTTGAAACACACAAGGTGCCGGTGATGAAAAAACTAGGTTGGTACATTCACCTGCGCAATAAAAAACCGGGCGCTTTTCTGCCCAACTGGATGCTGAGAGCAATGCGCTTCAACCGCGTAAAAGATTAAACTATTGATTCAACAGTGGTTTTCTTTGATTTCGGGTACCGATTTCACAAACAATTAATGGTTATCTTTGACAAAATCTATGACAATGAAAATTTTCCGCTTGTTTCCGCTGGTTGTCGGACTGCTTACTTTAGGTTTGACTTCTTGTAACGAAGACATTGAATACGACGGTGATTTTAAAGAAACGGCTATCGTATTTGGTTTACTCGATCAGGCAGATAGTGTTCACTATATTAAAATTACACGCGCTTTCGGTGGTGGAAATAACTCGTTGGAAGTTGCTCAAATTGCAGATTCCAGCTATTTCCAAAATATTGATGTGGTAGTTGATGAAGTAATAGGTGGTGCAGTGACACGTTCATGGACACTTGACGATACCATTCTTGAAAATAAAGCGCCGGGCGTTTTTTACAATCCCGATCAAAAAGTTTATTACTTCACCACAACCGACGCTAATCCACTGGTAACCAACGCAACATACAAATTGCGTGCTACAGTGAACAACGGCGAATTTATCGTTTATGGTGAAACGAGCCTGGTGAAAGATCTTTCCATTGTGAGTCCGAATCAGAATGCTGCCCTTGCCTTTGCAACGTCCAATGTTTCGCAAAACGGTTACAATACGGCTTCGATTAACGTCAATGGTGGAACTTCCGAAGTACTCGATGTCCGCATAAAAATCTTTTTCGATGAATACCGTGCCGGTGTTCCGACAGAAAAATCATTTACCTGGAAATTGGGTGAATTGAACGGTTCTCAAATCAATGCCGGTAACACTCCATTCTATGCCAACGGACAAATATTCTACGAATTGATTCGCGATAATTGCACAAACGATCCTACAATTGACGATCGCCAGCTTTCACGTATTCAGATTATTACAACAGGTGGAGCCGATGATTTGAACAAGTATATTCTACTCAACAAACCATCGTCTGGCCTTGCTCAAAACAAACCAACGTTTACAAATATTACCACAAGTGACGGTAGACGTGCCATCGGATTGTTTTCCGCAAGAAGCACTGTTGTTCAGGAAAAACCGGAATGGGTAAATGCATTGCCTTATTACCGTGCAATCGATAACAACTCTACAAAAGAATTATGTACAGGTCCGATTACCGGAAGTTATTTGTTCTGCAGCGATCACCCGTCGGATATTGCAGCAGCTGTTAGTTATATCTGTAACTAATCATAAAAAACACTTAAAAAAGCCGTTCCGATCACTGAATCGGGACGGTTTTTTGTTTTATGTTTCCCACAAAAAAATGGTCATGAATATCGGTTCGCCGATACACTATATTTTCCCACGAATTCACTAATTATGGCACGCCTAACGGACGTGCTCTATGTTTGACAATTATGTATCCCTGCCATAATTGTCAGCGAGTGCGTTAGCTGAGCAAAAAATTCGTGAATTCGTGGGAATCCTTTTTACCATTTATGTAGGTATTGTCTGTCCATTTCGTGGGGATATGCTAATTTTACACTATGAGTGAACGCCAAACGCTTTTTGTTGATGTCATCATTCCGATAGCACTGAGCCAGGAATTCACCTACCGTGTTCCCTTCGAACTCAACGATGAGCTGAAACCTCTTGTACGTGTGATTGTTCCTTTTGGAAAAGGAAAATTGTATACTGCCCTGGTTACGCGTATTCACGAAGAAGTGCCAACCGTTTACCAGGCAAAATACATTGAACATGTATTAGATGACACCCCGTTGATCACACCGGTTCAATACCGATTCTGGAAATGGATTTCGACCTATTACATGGCACCGATCGGCGATGTGATGAATGCAGCTTTGCCAGCAAACTTCAAGCTGGCGAGCGAAACAAAAATTGTTCTTCATCCTGATTTTGATGAAAAAGCAACCACACTCGACGACCGTGAATTTCTGATCGTAGAAGCGTTGACCGTGCAGGACACACTTGATCTGAGAGAAATTTCTGAAATCGTGGGTATCAAAACCATACAACCGATTATCAAACGGATGATCGAGCGCAAGATCGTATTATCAAAAGAAGAAGTCAACGATAAATTCACTCCCAAAACCGGTTTGTTTGTTGTTTTGGAAGACAGCTATGCCGACGAAGAACAACTCAATTTCCTGCTGGGCGAGATCGGTGCAAAAAAATCGAACGCCAAACAGGAACAGGTGATCTTAACACTGTTGCAGTCAGGAGGTTTTGAAAACAACATGGCAGTTCCGGTACTTCGCCGCGACCTTGAAGAAAAAGGCTGCTCTCTTTCTGCCATCAATACTCTCGAAAAAAGAGGTGTTTTGCGCATCGAGCGGCGGGAAATATCACGTCTCGGAGCAAATGATGCTTCGGCATTTTCATTTCCCGTGCTTTCGGTGCCACAAACCAAAGCGCTGGACGAGATTTACGCACAATTCGAACATAAAAACACGGTTCTACTTCATGGAATTACGGGTTCCGGAAAAACTGAAATCTATATACATCTTATCCAGGAAGCGCTAAATCAGGGGAAACAAGTTTTGTATCTTGTTCCTGAAATTGCTTTGACAACCCAGTTGATCCAACGCTTAGCGGCTTATTTCGGTCAGCAGATCGGTGTATATCATTCACGGTTCAACGCCAACGAACGGGTTGAGATTTGGCAGAAAGTACTTGAAAATAATCTGCAGCAATTCAGGATCGTAATCGGGGCACGTTCTTCGGTTTTCCTTCCTTTCAGGGAATTGGGACTCGTTATTGTTGACGAAGAGCACGAAAACTCATTTAAACAGCACGATCCTTCGCCGCGTTACAACGGAAGAGATGCCGCCATCGTGCTTGCCGGTTTGTTCAAAGCGAAAACCGTGTTGGGCTCGGCCACTCCGGCCATTGAATCGTATCAGAACGTCAGAGAAGAAAAATACGGTTACGTGGAATTGAACGAGCGTTTTTCGTCCGTTAAATTGCCCGAAATTTGTTGTGCGGACATGAAAAAAGAACGCATCAACAAAACCGTTCAGGGACATTTTTCGCGTTTTTTACTGGAAGAAATGACCGCTGCGCTCGAACGCAATGAGCAAATCATTCTTTTCCAGAACCGCAGAGGTTACACACCAATCTGGGCCTGTGAAATGTGCGGTTACAATCCCAATTGCAAGAACTGCGACACTACACTGACTTATCATAAACAAACAAACCTGCTGAAGTGTCATCACTGCAGTTATCATACGGCTCCGATCGGAACCTGTCCGGCATGTGGCAGTAACCGCCTGAAAATGCTTGGTTTCGGTACCGAAAAAATCGAAGATGATCTGGCATTATTGCTTCCCGAAGTGAAAATTGCACGGATGGACTTTGATTCGACCCGCAACAAAAACAGCTACCAACAATTGATCAATGATTTTGAACAACGGAAAATAGACGTATTGATAGGCACGCAAATGGTCGCCAAAGGGCTTGATTTTGATCATGTCGGATTGGTTGGAATCCTCGATGCCGATTCACTACTGAACAAAACCGATTTCCGGGCATTTGAGCGTTCTTTTCAGTTGATGAGCCAGGTTGCAGGTCGCGCAGGAAGACGCAACAAACGTGGGAAAGTGATCATTCAAACGGGAAATCCCGACCATTGGGTGATCCAAAAAGTCATTGAGCACAATTACAACGATTTTGCGGTAAACGAATTGGTGGAACGACGAAATTTTCATTATCCGCCGTTCTACAAACTCATTATTTTCACGATTAAACACAAAGATCTGAATTTGGTCAACGAAGCCGCCGATCACTTCGGAAAATTGCTTAAGGGAGTGTTTCACGAACGCGTTATCGGTCCTGAATTTCCGGCAATCAAACGCATTCAGAATTATTATTTAAAAGAAATCATGCTGAAAATTGAAGTGTCGGCACCTCAGCAAAAAGTAAAGGAACGCCTTCATGAATTAACGGATCAATTCTTTAGCGTTCCTCGATTCAAACCTGTTCGACTTATCAACGATATCGATCCCGCTTAACCTAAGTATGTCTTAAGCATCCGGCTTCGGGACGTATGTTTCAAGCGTCGAATTGCTTTTTCTTTGATTTGGCGCACACGTTCGCGGGTCAAATCAAACAAATCGCCTATTTCTTCCAATGTCAACGGGTGTTTTCCGTTCAAACCGTAGTACAAACGCACCACGTCTCCTTCTCTACCCGTTAACGTTGCCAATGAACGTTCAATGTCTTTTCTGAGCGATTCTTTATTCAGATCCAGTTCAGGGCCAGGAAGAGAATCATTCGGTAACACATCATACATACTTGACGATGATTCATCACCATCGATCAGCGGAGCATCCATCGAAACATGGCGGCCGGTATTCGCAAGCGACTGGCGCACTTCTTCGGTTGAACATTCCAAATGCTCTGCCAATTCATCAGCAGAAGGAGGACGTTCGTATAACTGCTCCAACTCACTGTAGGCGCGATTTATTTTATTAATTGTACCGATCTTATTCAATGGCAAACGCACAATCCGGGCTTGTTCTGCCAATGCCTGAAGGATAGACTGGCGAATCCACCAAACAGCGTAAGAAATGAACTTGAACCCTCTTGTTTCATCAAAACGCTCAGCAGCTTTTATCAATCCAAGATTTCCCTCGTTGATCAGATCCGGCAATGACAACCCTTGGTTTTGATACTGTTTTGACACAGACACCACAAAACGAAGATTTGCTTTTGTAAGGCGTTCTAACGCACGTTTGTCACCTGTACGGATTCTGCGTGCCAGCTCAACTTCTTCTTCCGCAGAAATCAATTCTACGCGCCCGATTTCCTGCAAATACTTATCCAGCGAAGCGGTTTCGCGGTTGGTGACTTGCTTGACGATCTTTAATTGTCTCATGGCTTTTGTGTGTGTTGCGGTTTATACTAAATATAACGACTATATGATACATAAGGTTTACATGGTTGGATTTAAAATATGTTAAATGAATATTTTTCTTGTTTAAGCGGACGAATGGTAACATTCAACGAAGATTTTGCGATCCTAAAAAGATGTTATCTTTGCAGCTATAAGTAATGGTTTACAATAAGGTAACACAATGCGCATTTTAATGGTTTGTCTGGGCAATATTTGCCGGTCTCCGATGGCCGACGGATGGTTGCGGCATCGCATTCTGGAAAAAGGGCTTCCGATTGAAGTCGATTCTGCCGGAACAGCCAATTATCATGTGGGAAAACAACCCGATTCGCGCATGCGAAAGTTTGCCAAAGAGTCAGGTGTTTCCATTGATAACCTTTCTGCACGGCAATTTGTAGTAGCCGATTTTGACAGGTTCGACCGTATCTTCGTGATGGATAAAAGTAATTTCAACAATGTCATCCGGCTGGCAAGAAATGAGGCTGACAAAGCAAAAGTGACGCTTTACCTTAATGAATTATTTCCGGGTGAAGACCGCGAAGTTCCTGATCCTTATTACGGAGACGAGCATGATTTCCGGGACGTGATCGAATTACTGGACAATACCACCAACGCTTTTCTGCGCAATGCAGGATTCAACAATTAATATTTAGGAGAAACACATACTATGGCAACAGGCACCCTGTTTTTAATTCCCAACACGCTTGGCGGCGAACAATTAGACAATATTATTCCACCGGCAGTAGCTGAAACTGCGATTCAATTACGTCATTTCGCGGTTGAAGAGATCAAATCGGCCAGAAGGTTTCTCCGAAAAATCGACCGTCAGTTTCCAATCGATGATTCTGAGTTTGTAATCATGAACAAAAATACGGCTGCGCCCGAATTGATGGGCCTGATCCGCTTGTTGAAAAACGGCGAAAATGTAGGTGTGTTGAGCGAAGCCGGTTGTCCGGGAATTGCTGACCCGGGAGCAGTTTTAACAGCCTTGGCGCATGAACACAACATCCGTGTAAGTCCGATGGTTGGTCCAAGTTCGATTTTATTAACCCTGATCGGAAGCGGTTTCAACGGACAACAATTCACCTTCCACGGTTATTTACCGAAAGATAAAAAGGAGCGCGTTCGTAAGATGAAAGACCTGGAAGCCCGTGTGCGCAAATCGGGTGAAACGCAATTGTTTATGGACACACCGTTCCGCAACATGCACGTACTCGACGATTTATTGAACGAACTAAGCGACGATACCTACCTGTGCGTGGCTACTAATCTGACGTTACCCGACGAACACATCAATACCCGCGCAATTGTTGACTGGCGCGAAAACGCATTTGATCTTGCGAAGAACCCGACGATGTTTGCGCTGGGTAAAAAGCAGTAGGAACCGCAAAGTTCAGACTATAATTTAGCCACATAGTACACATAGGGAACATCGTTTTTTTTGAGTTTCTTAGGTTTTCTAGGTTCTTTGCATTTCTATGTTTCCTATTGTGACCTATGTGGTTAGAAATCATACGCTATTGTTTTTTCTTGTAAAAGGTTAAGTAATAACCGTCATCTATTTTTTTTCTAACTGAAACAGACGTATTTTTCGGCTTATTACCCCAAATTGATTCGTATGAAAAAGCTGCTGTTGGTCCTCACATGGTTACTTCCCTGTTTATTAGTTGCCCAACCCTCTCAATGGGCAAGTCGCGGAATTGGTGGCGGTGGCGCTTTATTTGCTCCAACGATCAGCCCGAATGACGCGTCAAATATGTACCTGCAATGTGACATGTCGGAGGTTTTCCATACAAACAACATGGGCGCCAACTGGAATCTGGTGCATTTCACCGAGCTTATTTCGACCGGTGGTCAGCATACCGTAGAATATACTTCCAATCCAAGTATTCTCTACAGTGTCAATATGAATTACATCACAGACGAACGATATCCGGTAAAAAGCAGCGATTTCGGTATTCACTGGTCGCCCACCGATACTGATCCTACAGGCGGAGACGTTTGGTACATTTCAGCCGATCCCAACTCAACATTGCGTTTACTGGTCGCTTCTTATGATGAATTGTTTTATTCAAGCGACGGCGGAACCACTTTTTCAAGCGTTTATTCGTCGGGAGATTTTCATATCGCAGGTGTTTTTTGGGATGGTAGCTCCATTTTTATAGGAACACGGGAGGGATTATTAGTTTCAACCAACAACGGTGATTCATTTACCCTCGACAATACCCCCGGATTATCTGCCAATAATGGATTTATCTCCTTCACCGGAAGTAAAACCGGAAACCAGGTGCGTTTAATGGGAACTACCGCAGTTGCAGATGATTTATACCCGGGGATCAATGCACTTGACATCGGAATTTGCACCGGAATCTTCAAAATGGATTACGGAAACGCCAATTGGGAAAACGTTACCAACGGAATAGATGGTGATCACGAGGTATTCCTGATTTCCTCTTCCATGATCGATATCAACACTTTTTATACCGCGGGAACCAATACCAACAACAGTTTTCCGGTAGTTTATAAAACCGAAAATGGCGGCATAAGCTGGTCGGAAGTGTTTCTGACCTACAACAATCAAAACATTGCAACCGGTTGGAGCGGTTACCAGGGTGATGAAAACTGGTGGTACGGCGAAATCGTATTTGGATTGGATGTAGCTCCGAATGATCCAAACACGGTGATTATTACCGATTTTGGCTTTGCACACGTCACCGAGAATGGCGGAACCAGCTGGAAACAAGCTTATGTCGAAACCCAGGACCAAAATCCTTCCGGTGCATCTACTCCGGTAGATCAAGCTTACGCAGGTAACGGATTGGAAAACACGTCTTGCTGGAACATGCTTTGGATCGACAGTTTGTCCATTTTCTCTAGTTATACTGACATCACAGCTATTCGAAGTGCAGACGGTGGTGCAAAGTGGAAAATGGACTATAACGGCATTGATTACAATACGGTTTACCATGTTGTAAAAGCTTCCAACGGAACACTTTATGCCGCTGTTTCCAGCGTTCATGATTTGTATCAAAGCACGTACCTGACGGATGCGCGCATCGACGCCGGTGATGGCGCTATTCTTTATTCGACCGATAATGGCGCCAATTGGCAGATACTACACGATTTTTCCATGCCGGTTATCTGGCTTGCTTTGGATCCAACGAACCCTGAAGAATTGTATGCCAGTGTTGTCAACAGTGCGAGTGGCGGAATTTATCGAACAAGTAACCTGGGCAACGGAGCCGCTTCAACCTGGTCCATAACCACTTCACCTACACGAACGGAAGGCCATCCGTATACAATCAGTGTGCTGAACGACGGTACAATTGTTTCGAGCTGGTCAGGACGCCGAACCAACAATTTCACGGCCAGCTCAGGGGTTTTTGTATCAACAAATGATGGTGTAAGCTGGGAGGATGTTTCCATGGATGACGAAATGCACTACTGGACCAAAGATGTGGTCATCGACCCGAACGATGTGAATCAAAACACGTGGTATGTTGCTGTTCACAGTGGCTGGGGTGGCGCAGCCAACGATAAAGGTGGTTTGTACAAAACAACTGATCGCGGGTTGACCTGGACGCTGGTGTTTGATAGTTACCGGGTAGAATCAGCTGGAATTCATCCGCAAAACCCGGCAATTGTTTATGCAACTACCGAGTCAGATGGCTTGTGGTATTCGGAAAATGCTACTGAAGCCAGCCCGACTTTCACCCAATTGATGAACTACGATTTCCAGCACCCAATGCGCGTGTTCTTTCATTCTCATAACGCGAATGAAGTTTGGGTAACGAGTTTTGGAAACGGAATGAAAACCGGAAACACCGAAATAAGCGGATTGACTGCTTTGGAGAACGGACCGGAGTTAATCGTCTTTCCGAATCCATCAAACGGTTCCTTTTCATTGAAAACAACTGTCAATGCGCAATCATTCAAGGTAATTGACCAGCAGGGAAATATCGTGATAAAAGGTGAGATGAATCAGCAAACAATCATCGATTCACATTCGCTCGTGCCGGGAATGTATTTTATCAGCGTTAATTATTCCAAGGGTGAAGTTGCGACAGAAAAAATAATTATCCTTCCGAATCATTAAATTCCGGAAGGATAATGATTTGCTTAATCTTTCAGGAATATTGATGATTAGTCTGGGCTAGCCGAGACTACTGCACTAACGCTTGTTGCGTCAAAAGCAATACTTTTTCTCTCCCACGAATTCACTAATTTTTTGCGCGCCTAACGGACGCACTATGTTGTGACCAAATAATCATACCCAATTACACACAAAAATGCGAGTCCGTTAGCCGAGCTGTAATTCGTAAATTCGTGGGAATTATTTAAATTCTGTTACTGAATCTTAGCGGATCAATAAAATATGTCCGAAATCTTCGTATTTCTTATCTGTTTCAGCATCCCTGAAATACACTTTCCAGGTATAGGTGCCTTGCGGAACCAGTTTTCCGTCATACGTTCCGTCCCACCCGATTTCGTGATTCTTCGTTTCGAAAATGGTTTCACCCCAGCGGTTGAAGATCTTCATATTAAAGGTATACGGATCAAATCCTGAAGTGAAAACGGGTTGGAATGTATTGTTAAACTCATTTCCATCCGGTGTGAACGTATTTGGAATGTAGTAAATCAATTCTTCGATCACTTTTACAGATAATTCTGCTGTATCAATACAACCGGCCGCATTAGTAGCGATCAGAATGACTTCATAACCACCTTCTCCCGGATACGTATGATCCGGACTTATGCCAGTAGAAGATGTGCCGTCACCAAATTCCCAAACGTATGAAACAGCGTTGGAACTTTCGTTTATAAACTGAAACGAAGGATCGGTAATTGTAGCGATAGACTCACTTGTGGTAAACGCTGCAATTGGCGCAGGAATCACACAAACGATATCGTTCAGCGTAGCAGAATTGGTACATCCCTGGTTATCTGTCACCGTTAACGTCACATCATAACAACCATCGTTTGTATAAGTCGTACTTGCAGAAGCAACGGTACTTGCAGAACCGCCGTTCCCGAAATCCCACGTGACATTAGAGCCCTGTGGATTGGATAAATTCGTATAGGTTACCGGCAACGGCGCACAACCGGAAGTGACGTTCGGACTAAAATTCACCATTGGGATCGCCAGCACTACGATTGTTGCAGAAGAAGGTCCTCCACAACCATTTGGTACATCGTACGTGACAGTATTGTTACCAATTTGAGCCACTGACGGGTCAAATAAACCGGTAGCCGAATTGACAATTCCATTCCCTGTCCATAATCCTCCGGGACTCGCGGCAGTTAACGTAACCTGGCTTCCATTCGAGCAATAGGGTCCCGAAGGATTGATCACCGTAGAAGCTCCCGGATTCAATGCAAGTGTAGTTGTTGTCGTTGAAGTACAACCATTGAGCGTAACTGTAAGGGTATAAACTCCGGCGTCAGCAGCTACAATACTTGCGTTGGTCGGATTCTGAAGAACCGAAGCAAATGAATTCGGCCCCGTCCAGCTATACGTGGCTCCGGGAACATTTGCAGCTGTAAGATTTAACTGATCTCCCGGACAAAGCGGACCGTTATTTCCTGCAACTGCTGCCGGCAACGGATTCACTGTGACGGTTGAAGTTGCTGTTCCAGTGCAGCTTCCGATAGTCCCGGTAACTGTGTAAACAGTTGTTACGGCAGGATTTGCTGTAACGGATGTTCCTGAAGTGGCAGACAATCCGCCCGGAGGTGACCATGTATAAGTGGTGGCTCCATTGGCTGTAAGTGTAGTACTTGATCCAGCACAAATCGTTGCTGAGTTGACATTCACTATTGGATTCGGATTTACCGTAACCGTTGAAGTGGCGGTTCCTGTACAACCCGATGTAGTTCCTGTAACCGTGTAAACCGTTGTCGCAGCTGGATTGGCAGTAACACTGGCTCCTGAAGTAGCAGACAATCCCCCGGGAGGTGACCATGTATAACTGGTTGCACCGTTTGCGGTTAATGTTGCCGAAGCTCCGGCGCAAATGGTTGCTGAGTTGACATTTACCGCCGGATTCGGATTTACGGTAACTGTGGCGGTCGTTGTTCCCGTGCAGCCGTTGGTTGTACCATCAATCGTATAAGTTGTTGTTACAGCAGGATTTGCCGTGACGGAAGAACCTGAAGTTGCTGATAAACCGGAAGACGGCGACCATACATAAGTCGTCGCGCCATTGGCGGTTAACGTCGTGGAAGCGCCATCACAAATAGTTGCACCATTTACCACTACTACCGGAATCGGATTCACGGTAACTGTTGCAGTAGCTGTTCCCGCACAACTTCCAGTGGTTCCGGTAACGGTATAAACCGTTGTAACCGCAGGGTTGGCAGTAACAGAGGTTCCACTCGTAGCGGAAAGTCCACCCGGAGGCGACCAGGCATAAGTTGTAGCTCCGTTAGCAGTTAATGTTGCGCTTGCTCCGGCACAAATGGTTGGTGAGTTGACATTCACCACCGGATTCGGAGTAACTGTCACCGTTGAAGTCGCTGTTCCGGTACAACCCCCAATTGTTCCCGTAACGGTATAAACCGTTGTAACTACAGGATTGGCAGTAACACTTGCTCCTGTAGTCGCTGACAAACCACCCGGCGGTGACCAGGAATAAGTTGTTGCTCCGCTGGCAGTAAGCGTTGCAGAAGCACCTGCACAAATGGTTGGTGAATTGACATTAATCACCGGATTCGGGCCAATAGTAACAGTTGCTGTAGCTGTTCCCGAGCAACCGGAAGTAGTTCCCGTAACCGTATAAACCGTTGTTACAGCAGGATTCGCCGTAACGGATGCTCCGGTTGTAGCGGATAATCCACCCGGAGGTGACCATGCATAAGTTGTTCCACCTGTTGCTGTTAAAGTAGCAGAACCACCGGCACAAATTGTAGCTGAATTGACATTGATCACCGGATTTGGTGTCACCGTGACGGTTGATGTTGCCGTTCCGCTGCAACCCGAAGTTGTTCCAACGACTGTATAAACCGTCGTCACCGCAGGATTCGCAGTAACAGAAGCGCCAGTTGTGGCAGACAATCCACCAGGAGGTGACCATGAATAAGTTGTTCCGCCGGTTGCGGTCAAGGTAGCTGATGCTCCAGCGCAAATGGTCGGTGAATTCACATTGATTGTTGGTCCCGGAGTGACGGTAACAACACGTGAATATGTCACCTGATTACCGCAGGCATCGGTTACAAAAGAGTAAAGTGTGATGCTTCCCGATGTAGGAAATACAATAGCTACAGAAGATCCGGAACCAACAGAAGGTGTTCCTGAAGGGCTGAAACTCCAGTTGTATGTGTATCCCGGCACACCGAAAGCTCCGGTTGTGGAAGCAGTAATAGTTCCGCCGGCGCAAACAGTTGTAGCCGAAAGGGTGATCGGATTCGCTACGTTGTTGTATTGAATCGTATTTCCGGTAATGGTCATTGTCCATGGAGACGCAGCTCCGATACAGGTATTGTTACAACCGCCACTTCCCCAGCAAGCTCTAAAGAACTGCAGTGTAAAATTGACAGTGGTTGGTGTACACCCCGGTGCAGGAATACATCCCGCAACATCACTGAAAATGGAAATATTGGAACCTGTGCATGTTCCCGGATTTGCTAAATTACAAAACCAGTAAAAACCCGCGGTACTCGGACTCACGCAACCACCGACTGCGTAACGTGTGGCACCGTCTTCCATCCAGCACGATCCTTGTGCCAAATAGTTGAACGACCATTGCACGTCTGTAATGGTAGCATTTGCCGGACGTGGCACACCAAGTGTTGCATTACATGAATTGGTGAAATTGCAGCTCGCGTTGTATTGTGAACCCAAAATAGAAGCCTGCGCCAAGGTATTGGTACCTGTAACAACAGGATCTACCACCATCTGGTATTCGTCAATATTGTCATTGATCCAATCATACCGCACTACAATATCCACGCTGTTTCCGTTAATACGGTAAAGGCCTGATTCCATTAATTCTTTCGGGCCACCTTTTGCGTACAGTGCTGCTTCATACATGTGAAGAACATCAGTAGAACCAGAAAAAATTGTCAGCTCTCCTGCTCCTTCGGTCATGATTCCGTTGGTAAACTCAACAGTTGGACTCAACGGTGTATCAAACTGATCGCGGAAAATTAACTCCTCGAACGTTCCCATCAGATTCTCACGGATGATAAAACTGGTTTTAATTGCTCCACGGAAGACCACCATTTCCGCATCAATTCCGGGGAATACATTGTGAATTAACACACCGTCTTCTCCAACCGAATAATCAGACCAGTTGGCAACACCCTGGCTGGTAAGTACATCGCCGGTTTTGGTGAATAAAGACCAATTGTTGAAGTAAATACTACCGATTGCCGTTTGAATGTATGATCTGTTTTCCAAGATATTAAACCCGGCAGTTTCCAGCGTATTGGTTGATTCGTAAACGTTATCTGCTACTTTGTCGAGTGTATGATCTGCGCGAATCCAGTCTTCTCCGATCTTCACGTGCAGTTCGCCCATGGCTGATTGCGAGTAAAACTCACTTGGATCGTCGATATTGATGAAGTAACGTTTGTCAAAATCACGTTTGGAAATAACTTCCACACAATTTTGGCACGGAGCTTCTTCCGGCAAATAACCGAATTCAGGATGGTCATAATCGGCAGGATCATTGTATTTTTTCCACTCTTCCAGATTTCCTCGTTGTGGGGTAGTAAGTGAACTAAAATTGTATTCTTTCGACTTCATCTGATTATCACTCTCTTGCGATAATACATTGATAGTCAATGAAAACAGGAAAATCATCACTAACGATACGTGTTGCGTCATCGCGGAAATTTTAATAGTAGGGCAGAAACGTTTCATCGCATTTCATTAAGTAAGCAGACGTATGTCTGAGTAGTAATAACCTAATAAAATGACGAAAAAAAAGTGGATTAGTCTATCGCAATGAGTAAGAACGATTTAGTAATGATCAAACTATAAAAATCATCGAACAAACATCACCTTCCATTGAATGAATTCAACAAGCCATTTATTATTCGTTCAAAATTCAACGCTGTGATTTATGCAACGCAAAGGCGCGAAGTACGCCAAGTTGACACACTAAACTAATAAACATTGAGTTGGAAAAAATCAGCCACGTATAAACCAATCCTTTGCGATCTCTGCGCCTTTGCGGTGAATTATTCAACCATTCTTTGAGGTAGATTTCCTTAAGAATAAATGGTTTCGAAAATTTAAATTCCCCTGGATTTTTTGATATTGTCGTAAGCTTCCTGGATTTTCTGAAATTTCTCTTTTGCCCCTTTCTGGTATTCTTCACCGAGTGAGGCAACTTTGTCAGGATGATATCTAACGGCCATCTGGCGATAGGCTTTTTTCACCTCATCATCCGAGGCAGTTTTGTCGATTCCCAAAACTTCATAATCGCCTTCAAGGTTTTTCTTGAACATGCCTTTCACCGAACGGAAATCCATTGGCGGAACCTGTAATAAATGGGCGATTCGCTGCAGTGTGTTGATCTCAGCTTCAGAAACCTGGCCGTCGGCCTGCGCGATCCCGAACAGGTAATGCAACAACTGAATACGCATTTCCACTTGTGAGCGCATGCGGATATCGCTGCAGATTTCTTCAATGGGTAACGAAGGTGAATCCAGGAAACGTTTAAGGGTTTGCAGGTGATTGACATTGAATTGCGGTCCGAATTGAGCCGCGAGAAATGTCTTTACAAAATCAAGCTCGGCTTTTACAACTTTGCCATCGCTTTTCATGATGTAAGCCGACAACACCAATAATTGGGTCGGGAAATCGTAGCGCTGTGTTTGCTGGCGGTAATAGGAAAAAATATCTTCGAATGATTGTCCTCCGTTTGCTTGTCGTCGCTGGCCTTGTCCACCGGCGCGGCGCATACGCACACTCTGATCTATGGCGCCGCCTACAATTAATCCAATGATCCCGGCGAGAATACTTCCCCGGGTGATCAACATTCCTAAAACTGCAAAAATGATACTATACACGCTACACGTTCAAATAAAATTATCCCGTAGCAGATTTATCAGCCGCTACGGGATAATGTGCGAAAATATTAAATAAACGCGATGCTGCGTTCGATAAAGTTGCTCAATTCTTCGCCTTTCAGCATTCCCTGCGATAACAATGCAAGGTCGGTGAGCTGTTTTACTTTGGTTTGTTGTTCTTCTGCATCGGCAGTTTCCAGCAACATTCCTACTTTGGAATGGTTAGCATTTACCACCATGCTGTACGATTCAGGAAATGCTCCGAAGAAGCCGCCACCACCCATTTTTTGCTGTTCCATCATACGACGGATAAACTCGGGTTGCGTTACGATAATCGGTGCGTCGGTTTCGCTCATCGATTTGAATTCGATCTTGAATTTACGCGCGTCAACTGCTGTTTCAAACAATGGTTTTAGAGTCGCTTCCTGTTCTTCCGTCAGTTTGGAAGGCAATTCACCTTCTTTCTGGATCAACTGGTCTAACGTATCAGCATCCACCCGTAAAAAGCTGAAATCTTCGAACGATTGTTCCACTTTCGAAATCCAGTGCGGTGCAAGCGGACCGTCGATAATGGCGACCTGGTAGCCACGGTCTTTCGCTTGTTTTACGAACGAGAAATGTTCTTCAACGCTATGCGTGTACAAAGCAACTATTTTATTGTTTTTATCCGTTTGAAGCGGTGCAATCTGATCCTTGAATTCTTCGATAGTAAAGTATTTACCTTCCGAATTTTTGATCAGCGCAAACGATTTCGCTTTCTCTGCAAATTTGTCATCCGACAGCATTCCGTACTCTACAAAAATCTTCAAATCATCCCATTTCGATTCAAAATCGGCACGGTCTTTTTTGAACATTTCCGCCAGTTTATCGGCTACTTTTTTGGTGATATGAGCCGAAATCTTTTTCACGTTGCCGTCGCTTTGCAGGTACGAACGTGATACGTTCAGCGGAATATCCGGTGAATCCAATACACCGTGTAACAAGGTCAAAAATTCAGGAACGATCTCAGCAACGCTGTCGGTAATAAATACCTGATTCGAGTATAGATTGATCTTGTTGCGTTGAACTTCCACATTTTCTTTGATACGTGGGAAATACAGGATTCCTGTCAGGTTAAACGGATAATCAACGTTCAAATGAATATGGAACAACGGATCTTCAAACGACATCGGGTACAATTCGCGGTAAAACGCATTGTAATCTTCGTCGGTCAAATCAACCGGAGCTTTTGTCCAGGCCGGAGCCGGATTGTTTACCTGGTTCGGAACATCAACCGAAACACGTTTTACTTTACCTTCTTCATCTTGTTCACCTTCCGGAGAATTGATGTATTCCGTTTTCATTCCGAAAAACACCGGAATTGGCAGGAATTTACAGTATTTGTCAAGGATTCCCTGAATGCGGCTTTTTTCTAAGAATTCAACCGATTCTTCGTTGATGAATAACACGATATCCGTACCGCGCGTTTCTTTTTCGATATCCTCAATGGTGTATTCCGGTGAACCGTTACTTTCCCATTGCACGGCTTGTGCACCTTCATGACGGGAAAGTGTGCGGATCTGCACTTTTTCGGCCACCATAAAGGCAGAATAGAAACCAAGTCCGAAATGTCCGATAATACTTTCCGCGCCTTCTTTACCTTCGTATAGTTTCACGAATTCCTCGGCACCCGAGAAAGCAATTTGGTTAATGTACTTGTCAATTTCCTCGGCGGTCATACCGATTCCATTGTCGCGAATAGTGAGTGTTTTGGCTTCTTTGTCGAGCAAAACTTCCACTTTCAAGTCGCCCAGTTCACCTTTGTATTCTCCCTGGGAAGAAAGCACTTTGAGTTTTTGGGACGCATCGACTGCATTGGAAACCAACTCGCGCAAGAAAATCTCATGGTCGGAATACAAGAATTTTTTAATAATCGGAAAAATATTTTCCGTAGAAACATGAATTTGTCCTGTTTTCATACTTTTTTGAAATTTGGGTTAGAATAGTCAAGGTTTATGCCAAAGGAGGTTTTATGACAGAATGTCATAAAAATTATGAATGTTGAATTATGAATGTTGAATTGGTGCTGTGGCAGACTTCGTTCCTCAGTCGTTTCGAAGCATCGTAATTATCAAGATTGTCGTTTCATTGGAACACACACCAAATTATCGTGCTTCGGTAAATCATCATCCGTAAGAATCGGAACCAGCTTCGAACGACGTTCTTTGGTGCCTTTTTGCTTGAAAAGCTGATAGTTTCCGATGGTTTTTACGAAGTCGGAAATTTCTTTGGGGCTCACGCCTTTTTCCTGTTCGCGCTGCTCGGAAACTTCGATGATGAGAACTGGCAGACTTGCTTTCAGCAGGTTGATTCCGCCTTTGAGTACTTCGAGTTCGAAACCTTCTACATCCATTTTGATCATGTCAATCTGTAAATCGCCGAAGAGTTCATCGAGTTTCCATAACGGGACTTCTGTTCCTTCGGAATCGTCTTGTGAAAGCAACGAAGCGCCTCCTCTGTTGACTTCCCAGTTTTCGTAAAGCGTAGCTGTTCCGTTTTCAGAACCGAGGGCAACAGGATAAAAATCGATGTTTTCGCAGTGATTGAGTGCCGCGTTGTGACGCAATATTTCTACCGTTTTAGGATTAGCTTCTACCGCTAAAACACGGCCTTTTTCGCCTACGATGCGCGAAGCGATCACTGACATGAGTCCGATGTTTGCGCCAACATCCATAAACGTGGAACCGGGTTTCAGGAAATCGCCCAACAACTGAATCGTTCCTTTTTCGTAGGTTCCTGTTTCAAAAAGAGATAATTCTACGCCTTTGTCAACCGACGGATCGATCAATAATTCAACACCATGAATGGTTTTGAGCACGTGTTTTCCTGCCTTTTCAGGATTGGGTAATAACAACTTTGGAAGCACCACCGACAAGCGCCGAAATCCGCGCACATCGATGTCACGCAACATAGAGATGAGTTTATGACGAAGCAGAAATGAACGGTTCGGAACACTCATGGGAAGCTCTGTTTTTGATCAGGATGTCCTCCCCCTCAATCCCCCTCCAAAGAGGGAGTTTGATCTGCCTCCTCCCTTGAGGGAGGATTGAGGAGGGTGACATTTATTCATCAACAGATTAATTAAGCGTACAATTCAACTTGCTGACTGGCAATTTTCTCGTCGGCCAAATAGTCATCAAACGGCATCATTTTATCGATGAAACCATTTGGTGTGATCTCGATGATCCGATTGGCAACCGTAGACACCAACTCGTGGTCATGAGACGTGAATAACATCGTTCCTTCGAAAGCCGACATTCCGTTGTTCAATGCGGTAATCGACTCCAAATCCAAGTGATTCGTCGGTTCATCCATCATCAACAAATTCGCTTTTGCGAGCATCATACGCGATAACATACAACGTACTTTTTCACCTCCCGAAAGCACCGAAGCACTTTTCAACGCTTCTTCACCTGAGAATAGCATACGACCAAGGAATCCACGTAAGCTAACTTCTTCGCGCTCTTCTTCGGTTTGGGCATATTGACGCAGCCAATCGATCAACGATTCTTTTCCGGTGAAAAAGCTGGAGTTATCATTCGGTAAATAAGCAGTTGTAATGGTAGTTCCCAGCGTAAAATCACCTTTATCTGCTTTGGCATTTCCGTTCAATACTTCAAAGAACATGGTAACTGCCAGTGAATTCTTTGAAATGATCGCCACTTTATCGCCTTTATTGAGCGTAAACGACAAATCGCTGAACAAAGGTTCACCTTCATGCATTTTAGACAAACCGCTTACGGTTAAAATCTGGTTTCCGGCATCGCGCTCCTGATGGAACGTAATTCCCGGATAACGACGGCTGGAAGGTTGAATTTCTTCCAGATCCAGTTTGTCAATGAGTTTTCTACGGCTCGTAGCCTGCTTCGATTTGGAAGCATTGGCCGAGAAGCGTGAGATAAAGTCTTGTAGTTCTTTCTTTTTGTCTTCGGCTTTTTTGTTTTTGTCGGCACGCTGACGGGCTGCCAATTGCGAAGACTGGTACCAGAATGTGTAGTTACCGGTAAATAAGTTGATTTTACTGAAATCGATGTCGCACACATGTGTACAAACGGTATCCAAAAAGTGACGGTCATGCGATACAACGATCACTGTGTTTTTAAAGTCAAGAAGGAAATCTTCCAACCATGTAATGGTTTTCAAATCAAGGTCGTTGGTAGGCTCATCCAGAATCAGTACATCCGGATTACCGAACAAGGCCTGCGCCAACAAGATACGTACTTTGTATTCGGATGAAATATCCTGCATTTTTTGGTAATGCTTGCTTTCGTCGATTCCAAGGTTGCTCAATAAAGTAGCAGCATCCGTTTCAGCGTTCCAGCCTTCCATATCGGCAAATTCGCCTTCCAGTTCCGAAGCGCGCATTCCGTCAGCATCGGAGAAATCGGCTTTTGCGTACAACGCGTCTTTCTCCTGCATGATTTCATACAAGCGCTTGTGACCCATCATTACGGTGTGCAATACCTCAAATTCATCAAACTCAAAGTGATTTTGTTTCAACACCGCCATTCGTTTCCCCGGCTCCAATTCCACACGACCACGCGTAGGATCCTGATCACCTGTAAGAATTTTAAGAAATGTTGATTTTCCGGCACCGTTAGCACCAATAACACCGTAGCAATTGCCGGAACCGAACTTAAGGTTTACGTCATCAAATAGAATACGTTTTCCAAACTGGAGAGAAAGATTATTAACTGAAATCATGAGAGATACTTCGAAATTTGGTGCAAAGATAGGGTGTTTAATTTACATTGTTTGTATTAATGATGTTGGATGTGTTGATTTTTGATGTTGGATGAATGGATGTTTGGATTAATCAATAACCAAGTATACAAAATTCAACGCAACGCTTGCGCTAAAGCTTCAGCGGAAGCGTAAAGCCGCAAAGTTCGCAAAGTTCGCAAAGGGTGAATGCTTTTTAATCTATCAGAAAATCTAATTCTTTAGAAGATCGTATATTTCACTATGAAATACTTTCTGGCGGTTTGTTGTTTTGTTCAGTTTCATGTCGCGGGGCAGTACATCCGGCACACAAGCGAAATCAACGACACGGCCTCGAAATCTTGCTTTCTTCAATACGAAAACGATTTGTTTGTACACACAGATCGTTATTATTCACAGGGAATTGCGCTTGGTTATAAGACTTCCATCTCAGTGGAATCGCGTTTGAACCGCTTGTTTTTCAAGGTTCCGGCGGGCAAAAAACGACTCGGTTTGGGATTAAATCAGCAAGTCTTTACTCCTACTTCGATTCAATCGGATTCGTTGCTGGATCACGACCGGCCTTATGCGGCAACTTTACGATTCACCAGCGTTTTTGAAACAATTGACACGACGAATCACCGCATTTTCGGCTGGCAATTTTCGGTTGGAATGATTGGTCCGGCAGCTTTAGGGAAAGAAACACAAACCGGCATTCATAAAGCAACCAATAACTTTTTGCCTCTGGGTTGGCAACATCAGTTGAATACAGGATTGCTAATCGACATCGGAACACATGTGAATTATCGTTTGCTGGCGATTCGTCGCTGGCTGAATGTTGATTTGAACGCACAGGGAAATCTCGGAACCGGAAACACTTCGCTTCTGGCAGGCGGAACACTGAATCTGAGAATGGTAAAAAACCGCTTCGAATTGGGCTGTTACTTTAAACCGGCTGTTCGATTGGTTGGTTATGACGCCACGTTACAAGGATCGTTGATCGGTTCCAAAAGCGAATACAAAATAGCTTCCAACCAATTGGAGCGTATCATTTCAGAACAGGAAACGGGAATTCGTTTGCGGTTGGGCCGTTTTTCAATGGAAACATGGTTACGATTCCAGTCGCGTTTGTTTGATGGCGTGTTGAATCATCGTTGGGGAGGGATACGGTTAGTCTTTTCTTTCTAAGGAGGTGAGTCATTTCCCTCCTTGAGGACGGGAAGAAGCAGCCATGGCTGGTGAGTGGGAGGTGGCTAGATGAAAATTCTTACATTGGGAAAGGCCACCCTCCTCGGTCCACCCTCAAGGGAGTGGATCCAACTTCTTTAATTAACTTATTTCAACCACTTCAGATTCCGCGAATACATAAAGATAAACAGCAACGAAGTAAAGGTAAAATACCCGACCATCATTCCTGAAACTTCAGCTGCAGGTGTGTAAAAGTAAAACGAACTGATACGCAACAAACAACCGATGATGTATAAATGGAACCCGGCTTTTTGGCCGCGGAACATCATGATCACTCCCGCAATAGCCAAGGCAGAAATGGCGAGGTTCAATGTTGTGGAAAGAAAGTGTGCATCATTGCTATACTGGATAGAATTGATCATTTTTTCCATCGTATCGGCAAAACCGTCCATTCCTTCGCCGCGAATTTGCTCGATGTTTTTCATATTTAGCGCCAGGTAATCTTCTATTTCATCACTGCTGGCAGGACCGGCCAAATAACTCATCAATGCGCCAAGCAACCCGAATCCTGAGTTGATGAACGTCAGAATTCCCAAAACGGTCAAAAATACCGGACGTTTTTTTTGCGGTTCTACTTCTTCAAATGTTTCCATAATTGATTTTTTGCAAATTGGGTACTTGCGCTAATGAGCGGGTGAAGGTAGCGATCTTCCTCAACAAACGGAACGCTTTGGCGAAACTCGCTAACGATTCCTTCCAGTTTCGGGCTTGTTTTTAACGGTCGGCGGAATTCCAACCCCTGGCAGGCATGCAGCAATTCGATTCCCTGGATGGTGAAACAATTATCGATCACGCGATACAATTTGGTAGCTGCATTGGCGCCCATGGAAACGTGATCTTCCTGCCCGTTGCTCGAATCGATGGTGTCGACACTTGCCGGTGAACACAGTTGTTTGTTCTGGCTCACAATCGAAGCGCAGGTATATTGGGTAATCATAAATCCTGAATTCAAACCCGGATTAGCGACCAAAAAGGCTGGCAAATCGCGTGTTCCGGAAATGGATTTATACACTCTTCGTTCGCTGATGCTTCCCAGTTCTGCCAAGGCGATGGCTAAAAAGTCCATGACCAATGCCAGCGGTTGTCCGTGGAAATTTCCGGCAGAAACCACGATGTCGTCGTCTGGAAAAACGGTTGGATTATCGGTCACAGCATTCACTTCGCGTTCTACAATCGTAGCACAATGTGCGAGCGTGTCGTGCGAAGCACCGTGTACCTGCGGAATGCAGCGAAACGAATACGGATCCTGTACATGAGCTTTTTCACGTACAGCAATTTCACTTCCCGCTAATAAATTGCGGAATGTTTCGGCTACGGCTATTTGTCCGACCTGGTTGCGAATCGCATTTACCTGCACGCCGAACGGTTCAACGCGTCCGTCATACGCTTCCAGTGAAAGCGCGCCGATGTGATTGAATTGGTTCAGCAAACGATTTCCCTGCTGAATGGCATACGAGGCATAAGCGCTCATGAATTGCGTTCCATTGAGCAACGCCAAACCTTCTTTCGAACGCAAAGCAATCGGTTTCAAACCGAAGCGCTGGTTGAGTTCGGGTGAAGTGATTTCAACGCCATCGACCATGACGGTTCCTTCGTTCAGTAACGGTAATACCAAATGAGCCAGCGGAGCCAAATCGCCCGAAGCGCCCAAACTTCCCTGCTGGAAAACAACCGGGAAAATATTGTTGTTGAAAAAGAAGATCAAACGTTCAACGGTTTCCAACTGCACACCAGAATGACCGTGTGACAAACCGAGTACTTTGAGCAACAACATGCGACGCACGATGTGATCAGGAACGCGTTCACCAGCTCCACACGCATGTGAAAGCACCAGGTTGCGCTGTAGTTTTTCCAAATCTTCGTTATTGATCGCGGTATCGCACAAACTTCCGAAACCGGTGTTGATGCCGTAAATCAAACGATCACTTTTCGCTACTGCTTCATCCAAATACGTGCGACAAGCCAAAATGGCCGTTTTTGCTTCTTCCGACAAGGCAATTTGCTGGTTGTTCTCTAAAATAGTGTCGATTGTTTCGAGTGAAACCCAACTGTTATTGATGGTGAAAATGCTCATATATTAATGCTGTTGGAAAAAGGTCATCAATTGGGCTTCGGTCAAAGCCTGTTGTTCGCCCGTGGTCATGTTTTTAAGCTGTAATTGTCCGGAATTCCGTTCGTTTTCCCCAATCAGGGCTACAAACTGAACATTGCGGTTATCAGCATATTTGAATTGTTTCTGCATTTTGGCGTTGCTCGGATAAACTTCGCAATCAACACCTTTTGCACGCAGTTGTTTCGATAATTTCATGCAGTAAGCCGCATCTTCATCGCCGAAATTGGCAAACAATAATGTCAGGCTGGCATCAGCTGTTTTCGGGAAAAGGTCAAATTTCTCCATCACCAGGTAAATACGATCCGCACCAAACGAAATTCCCACGCCGGAAACATCCTTCAAGCCAAAAACGCCCGTCAAATCATCGTAACGGCCACCGCCACAAATGCTTCCGATTCCGGAATCGTGTGCTTTCACTTCGAAAATAGCGCCGGTATAATAGTTCAATCCGCGGGCCAGGGTCACGTCGAATTCCACAATTGCGCGCTCAACGCCCAGGATTTTGGTTTGTTCCAATACAAATTCCAGCTCTTCGATTCCTTTTAAACCGATTTCTGAATCTTTCAAAAACGAACGCATTGTAGCCAACCGTTCTTCATTGGTTCCTGAAAGCGCAAACAACGGTGAAATAATCGCAATTGCTTTTTCGGAAACGCCTTTTTCGCGCAATTCTTTTTCAACGCCTTCCTGGCCTATTTTATCGAGTTTATCGATGGCAACGGTAATATCGATCAGTTTATCGGCTTCACCTGAAACTTCGGCAATGCCCGACAAAATCTTGCGGTTGTTGATCAAAATCGTAAATCCGGGAATATTCAATTTGGTCAACACCTGGTCAAAAATCTGTACAAAATCGACCTCATACAGCAGCGAGTCGCTTCCCACTACATCGGCGTCACATTGGAAAAATTCCTGGAAACGGCCATTTTGCGGACGATCAGCGCGCCAAACCGGTTGAATCTGGTAGCGTTTGAACGGAAACGACAATTCATTCTGGTGCTGTACCACAAATCGGGCAAAAGGTACCGTAAGATCATAACGAAGGGCTTTTTCGGATAACGAATTCGCGAAACGTGGTAAATTTCCGTCATTCAATGCTTCCAGATCAGCATTTTTTAATTTATCGCCCGAGTTCAGAATTCTGAAAATCAAACGATCACCTTCTTCTCCGTATTTCCCCATCAAAGTACTTGACAATTCAAACGAAGGAGTTTCGATCGGCACAAATCCGTAGGACTTAAACACCGAGCGGATCGTATCGAACAAATACGTTCTGCGCGCCACATCCTGCGGTAAAAAATCACGTGTTCCTTTCGGAATAGACGGTTTCTGAGCCATTGTACAAAATTTGGGGGCAAAGGTAGGGATTTTGAAGGATAGACATGCTAAGAACCACGAAGACACAAAGCTTTTTTGAAGGATAAGCGTGTGAAGACCACAAAGGTGTTCTTCCTAAATCCCTTTGTGATGAAATTTATTTGTTAATTTCCTTAAGTTTAGGTCAACCAATTTTAAATACAATCCGATGCTGCAACAATCCTTTCATAAATTCGCCTTTGCATTTTTGGGCCTGGTATTCCTTACAGCCTGCGAAAATCCTTCCGTGAAACAAGGGAAATCAGAAAAAATGGAACAACCCGAAGTCGAGCCATTTATCGGTAAACCCGACAATTTTGATTATGGCAAGGTGGAAAACAACGTTTACAGCAATTCGTATTTCAAATGTACAATGAAGGTGCCGAAAGACTGGGTGATTATGAACAACGAAGTCGCAGGTAAACTTCAGGATAAAGTCGTGGAAAAAATTGGCAGGGAACATGAAGATCTCAAAGAAGTAGTTGACGCCGGCAAAATCAATTCGGCAAATCTGTTGGCAATCTCAAAGTTCGATCCCAAAACACCAACGCCCTCCAATCCTAATTTCATTATCATCGCTGAAAATATAACTGCCAGTCCCGGAGTAAAAACCGGAAGAGATTACCTCATTTCGGGCAGAAAACTCATGCAGCAAGCACAGATCAACTATGAATTCCTCGATGAACCCAAGGAGGAATTCATCAACGGGAGAAGCTTTTATGTGATGAATATGATCCTGCACACCGGAACAGCCGACGTGCGCCAGCGGTATTATGTCACCATTTCAAAAGGATTCGCGTTTACGATCATTGAAGCATATCAGAACGAAAAAGAAGATACGTTCATGCACGATTATGTGTATTCTATTAAGTTTGAGAAATAGCTGACGAATGGTAAAATTGCACCAAAAAAGCGCCTAAAGATTACTCCGCATCAATCTCTTCCTGCAGCTCGTTTTCTTCCAGGTCGATGTTGTACTTTAGCGCATAAGCTTCCTGGGCTGTTTTGAATTTTGCATCAACAACTGCTTCAGCTTCGGTTACTTTCACTAATAACTCCTGCACACGTACCAGAGCTGCGTCATCGAATTCATCGCCAAAAATAAGATCAATCATTTCTCTGTAATCAACAGCGATTGTGGTTTCATAAAAACGAAACAATTCCATAGCGCTGGTTTTCAATTCCACATTTTTCTCAAATGGTTTCACTTTTTCCAGTTTCGTGATCACTGTTTTGGTTGTTTTCAGCAAGTCATCGTAGAAAGGTTTCACCGATGCTGCGGTTGCAGTTTCAGAACCGACCTCGTTGTTGAATGCGATCATTTTATAACCGATCTCATTTTGTAAGTCTACAATATGATCATTGTAATCAATAGCGTTTGTAAAGGTTTGAGCAGAAACTGCACCTGTTGTCACGAGAACAAAGAGTAGGATGATTGACTTTAGCATAATCTCATTTTTTTTCGAATGTCTTCTTTTTTTTAAACTAAACCAAGTTTTTGATTGGTTTTCGATGGTGATTAATGCAAATGCTGTACCATGCTTTTGAGCTGGATGAGTTTACCAGTTCTTTAGTTTGACAGGTTCCTGAGTTTTTAAGTTGATTCGTTAGGGTCTGCTGAAAAAGTCAAAAATGAAGTAGCTATACACGAACAACGCGTATGGAAAAAGGAGAAATATCCAAATAGAGGACTGTTTTTCCAAATATTGGTGGTTAACTAATGTATGAAATAATGGCAAAACACCAACTAAATTAGATCTGAGATGTGGAGAGATTTTTACTCATTTGTGTTATTCTATAGCTATAAAACTCGTGTAAAGTGAATGATGATTGAATCCTTATGCAGCATTTTTTCACAAAATCAGTCCATTTATTAAATATTTAATCACTCAAATATGCCATTTATTCATTGAAATTATTCATTTGAAAAATTAGCAACGAAAAATTATATGTATGCATAGAACTTTTTACTGATTGAATGGTAAGATATTCCTGATAAAATGCTGGATTTTCTAGTTAAATTGAATCTAGTCTGTAATTGAACGATCAACACCCGTATGTAATTTACATCTTCAATTTTCGTAACTTATCATTATCAATAAAATTGATGACATGAAAACTACGAACTACTCTCGAAAAGTCCTTTTGGTCGTTAGTTGGATTACCTCCCTTTCTTTTACTGTCAATGGACAGTGTGATCCAACAACTCCTACATTTAATGTAGATTTAACCGCAAGCCCCTTTATGTCTTGGACAAGTCCTTTGATAGATAGACTGGATAATTGCTGCGGTACTACTGCTCCCGACAAATGCATCGAATTTGTCATTACTTTGCACCCGGACGCAGCATCAGTTGTGTTTACTATTGCTTCTGGAGCAATACCACCAGGAGCGTTATTTTACCAAATAGATTGTGGTCCAATTACTCCAGTTGGCACTCCAATTTGCTTAACCGGTGTAGGCCCATTTCATTTAACCTTTTGCAAACCGGGTAATAATAAGAATACCTTTACAATACAGACCATTCCAAATCCTGTTTTTGGACCAGATTTGACATTAAGTGATGGTTGTTCCGGTGAATTGTCTGTCTATTTCTACGATGAATCATCTATTACTTGGAATAGTATACAACCTGGTGCTCCTGGTGCTTATAATGGATTATTAAGCTGTACCTCCGGTTGTGATACAACAACCGTCTCAGGCTCACCCATCGCTCCGGCATTAGTCGGTTATCAAGTGTGCGGTCTTGCAGCAAACGGTTGTATAGTAGGGCCTGTTTGTGATACGCTATTTGTCACAAATGTTTCTCCGATACAGTTATCAATCAGTTCTCCTGACACCGTATTGTGTTTTAATGAACCCACAACAACACTTACTGCCGATATTGTGGGAGGAGCTGCTCCTTATACATTTAATTGGAGTTCTGGACAAACCACACAAATAATAACCGTTGGCCCAGGAACCTATACTGTCACGGTAAATGACTCGTTGAATTGTCAGCTGTATCAGGATCAGATAACAGTTGTACAACTTCCAGCTCCAATTGTCAACGCTGGATTGGATATCGATGTGTGTTCCAATGCCGTGGTATCGGTTGCTTTGGGTGGATCGTCTGCCAACACAAGTGCAGTGATCTGGAATGGCGGTTTGGGTGCCTTTGCACCGGATAATACAACTGCTGCGACAACGTATTTTCCAACTGCTGCTGAAATTGCCTCAGGATCATTGACCCTGATACTGCAATCGGACGATGTTTCAGGATGCCCTGATGTAACAGATGACATGACCATTTTCTTTCACCCGGTAGCACAATCGGTTGTGGTAACACCTACTGACATCTCGTGTTTTGGATTAACGGATGGAAGTGTCAGTGTTGCAGTGGTTGGTGCGGAAGGACCTTATACTTATTCTTATGATGGCGGTGCGTATTCAGCTAGTACAACACAAAACAATTTAGGTGCTGGAAACCACACAGTAAATGTGATGAGTGCAATGGGTTGTGATACGCTGATTTCCTTCACCATTGTAGAACCGGCACTGCTAACCGTCGTAGAGTCTGCCCATACAGATGTCGCTTGTTTTGGAGAAAACAATGGCAGCAGTACAGGATTTGTTTCTGGTGGAACGTTGGCATATACGTATTCGTGGAACACACTTCCCGTTCAAACGACAGCAACAGCATCGGCGTTGATCAGTGGTAATTATATCCTTTCGGTAACGGATGCGAACGGTTGTGCAACCAGTATGAATGTAACGATTACAGAACCACCACTTCCATCTGTCAACGCCGGATTGGATATCGATGTGTGTTCCAATGCCGTAGTATCAGTTGCTTTGGGTGGCTCGTCTGCCAACACAAGTGCAGTTGTATGGAATGGCGGTTTAGGTGCCTTTGCACCGGATAATACAACTGCTGCGACAACGTATTTTCCAACTGCTGCTGAAATTGCCTCAGGATCATTGACCCTGATACTGCAATCGGACGATGTTTCAGGATGCCCTGATGTAACAGATGACATGACCATTTTCTTTCACCCGGTAGCACAATCGGTTGTGGTAACACCTACTGATATATCCTGTTTTGGATTAACGGATGGAAGTGTCAGTGTTGCAGTGGTTGGTGCGGAAGGACCTTATACTTATTCTTATGATGGTGGTGCGTATTCAGCTAGTACAACACAAAACAATTTAGGTGCTGGAAACCACACAGTAAATGTGATGAGTGCCATGGGTTGTGATACGTTGATTGCCTTCACCATTGTGGAGCCAGCACTGCTAACAGTGGTTGAGTCAGCGCACACAGATGTCGCTTGTTTTGGAGAAAACAATGGCAGCAGTACAGGATTTGTTTCGGGTGGAACGTTGGCATATACGTATTCGTGGAACACACTTCCCGTGCAAACAACTGCAACAGCATCGGCGTTGATCAGTGGTAATTATGTGCTTTCAGTAACGGATGCGAACGGTTGTGCAACAAGTATGAATGTAACGATTACAGAACCGCCGTTATTACAATTGTCCTTTAATATTGTACCTCCAAGTTGCAATGGATTTGCGAATGGTAATGTTTCCAGTAATGTTGTGGGTGGTGTCGCACCGTATAATTATTTATGGAGTACAACTGAAACTGGAACGGCTATTCATGATATTACAGCAGGCCAGTATTCTCTTTCAATTACCGATAGCAAAGGGTGTACAGTATCATCAACAGCAGTTGTCACGGAACCAAATCCATTAATTGTGACTGTTTCAGCTGATACGACAATTTGTCCAGGAACTGCAATACCGTTGAATGCATTCGCTCAGGGTGGTTCTGGAACGTATCAATACAATTGGGTTCCAGGAGGAAATGGCAATTCAATCGTAGTTAATCCGATGAGTAATCAAACGTACAGTTGTACAGTGACTGATAATAATGGTTGTGTCATTTCTGCTAACGTTCAGGTTAATACCTTCTCGTTGAATCCAGCTGATTTATCCATTGCAGCAGGGGCAACAACGCTGTGTTTGCAAGATTCAACACAATTGGTTGCAACATACACTGGCAACGATCCAACAGTTGTATTGGTGTGGTCGCACTGCCCTTGTGCTGCTAGTACAATAGTGACACCTTTTGTAACAACCATTTATACGGTTACAGCAACCAATCAATGTGGGCAACAGTTAATAGCTAATCAGTTGATAACCGTAACAAACCCACCAATGGTATCATTGAATCCTTCCATGGGGGAAATCTGCGTGAATGAATCGGTTTCCTTTTCCAGCCAAGGTGACAACGACCCTGACTGGGGGTATGAGTGGACATTTGGAGATGGAAATTCTTCTGAGAATCCCCTACCAACTCATATTTATGGAGAAGAAGGACATTATACCGTCTCGCTTACTGTACATACCTTAGGTGGATGTCTGTTAGATTCAGTGATGTTTAGTTCCGTTATTGTCCATCCACGAGCGTTGGCTATTTTTTCTTCCAGTTCATTATCGGAAACAACAATGGACCCTACATTTCATTTTACAAATAACTCACAAAACGCTGGTATCTATTCATGGGATTTTGGTGATGGAAGCAATTCAATTATCACTTCACCTTCACATACGTATGAGACGTTTGGATTCTATACGATTGTGTTAAACGCTAACAATGAATTTAACTGTCCTGGATCGACGGAACTTACGGTGGAGGTAACATCTTCGTATGATTTGTATGTACCCAATGCGTTCACACCAGACGGTGATAAATCGAACAACATTTTCCAAGTTCAAGGTTATGGCATTGCAGAAGATGGGTTTGGTCTTCAAATCTTCGATCGTTGGGGGGAGTTAATTTATTCGAGTGGTGACATGTCAGAAGGATGGGATGGATCGAATAAAAAAGGGGAAGATATTGCTCAAGATGGTGTTTACACTTGGGTGGTTCAGTTTAAAGATTTGAGAAATGGTACGCATGTTGCGAATGGCCATGTTAGCCTGCTGAAATAGGGCTGCTGAAAAACTCTAATCGCTTGTTAATTCATTGATTAGAGTTTTTCAACGGACCCAAGTTAAATCGCTACTTAAAAACTCATTAAACTCAAAAGCTATTGAAGCTAATGCGGCGCAATATACCCTCTTCTGCCTTTTTCAATCTCCAGCACCCAGCTATAATAACCGATAAAGTGCGAATCGAAAAAGCCTTTCTTTTTATAGAGTTTTTCAGGAATATATACCCGGTTTTCGTTTTGGAGTCCGTTTGCTTTTACCTGCGGAGCAACACCATCAAGCAAACAAGGAGCATCGCCTCTACCCTTCTGGAAACGGCTTCCGTATTGCCACACATCCTGCCATTCCGAAAGGTGGACTTTCCCTACCGAAGCATTTTCAGGAGCAATAATGTAAAACGACCCGAATTGAATTTTGCCCCGTAATTCTTCGATAATTCCCAATGCATAGGCATAACCCATGCTGTGCGCCACGATGTAGAGTGTATCATTTTCCGAACGGTTTGGGACTTCATTGAGCATTTGGTAAATGTTCCGCCCCGCAATGTGTCCACTCTTCAAACGCTTTTTAAATCCACTTTTATTAGGCCTTACGCGGTGCATATTGATTGTTCGCACAGTTCGGTTTCCTAAAAAGTTTTTCGCCGAAGTACTGGTGTAACAGTGATGTTTTTTGTTGTGCGAACAACGTTTTGGATAAGCCGCCGAAGTGGTGGTGAAGTTGATCAGGCTCCGGTGATTGGAGGTACTTACCGAAAAATGGCCGTCGGCGTAAAACGTTTCGCTTGGATTGATCCGCTTCTGGAACTTGAGATCAATGGCATTCCATGGCCGCCAGTATTCGTAACGGTCAAAGGTATAAACGAGGTTACGCGAATCGGGAAATTCCAATCCTTTTTTCTTGATATCAGCGAAATTCTCCTCAAACGTGTGCCCGATAGACGTTGGCCGGTAACCGTTTACAAACAATAAAATGCGTTTCGCCGGATCGGGAATATTCAATTTATCGGTGATCTCGTTTCCGGTATGATTAAACACCCGCTGCTGCTCAAACGAGCCTTTTTCATCGATGTAATTAAACACCATATAATGACTTTCGGCTTTTTGGGCATAATCGCGGGTTGACAGCACCAGACTATCCGAATGCGCCTGAAGCCGGACTTTGTTCCACTCGCCGTTTTTGTCTTTGCGTACCGCAAAATACAATACCGGCATCCGTTCTTCTTTGCGCCAGGTTTTCCCGCGCTGAATCACCAGTTCCGAGCTCAGATCAACTTCGTTGGGGTGTTTTACATTGTCGTTTACAGCCATGTAACCGATTGCGCGGTTGATCGACAAACCGTGCATTTCGTCGAGTTTTCCTGAGCGGACTTCAAACCAGCTATAGCCCAGGTTCACAAACAACACCATTAAATAAATGAGGTATGGCACCGCGCCAATCTGCAACAATCTCCAGCCGAAACGCGCTAATCGCACACGCTTAAACCGTTTATCGATCCACCTGTTCATTTTCCTTCCACCATAAAACAACAGGAAAACCAAGACAACCAACATCACAAAATGGAGGCTGTTGATGAACTTGCCACCCAGCGTGAACAAAGGTCTGAATAATATATTGTCGATATTGAGGTGATACGACAGGTAGTTCTTTTTATACGGATGTTTGATGGCCGCCAGAAAATTGCCGTTGCCCAGGTCCAATTCACCGTTTTCCTTTTCTTTCCAGAAATAATACGCCACAAAACCGTTGTTGGTGCGGACATCTTCGTAGTTATCAAACAAGGAATAACTGTGTGCCGAAAAACGCAATTGTCCCCACTGTTTGTGATTCATTTCACTGCCCGAAGGAAGATCCATGAGGTTGCGCGTGGTTCCTTTTTCAGGACCTTCATCCATCCAGGAATCTTTAAAAAATCCCATTCCGTACCCAAGCTGGCGAGCGATTGTCTGCGAAAGCCTAGGTGATTTGTCCACCTTCACAAATCCCAAAGCTTTATTGCGCACCATATACCCTCTCATTCCGGGATCGGTAAATCCGGGGACAAGAAACAGGTAATAGGCTTTTTTGTCTATATCGGGATGCGTTTCTATGTACAGATCGCGCAGATCATGCATCTGGTTGCTATATCGTTCATGAATCTCGCTCGGATTATCCAACAGCGTGGAAGCGTCCCATTCATCATGTGTGAATACGGGCAGCAATTCCAATTGTACCTGTACATTTGCCTGACGGTAAATCCGGTTGATTTTAGCCTGAAGCGAATCAATGTTAACTCTTGTCGTGGCGAGCGGAATCAAATACACTTTTTCTGTCCGCAGTTTGTAAGGAACCACGTTCAGTTGCCCTATTTCTCTTCCCCTGTAAAAAGCTTTCAGTAAATAAGACTTACTCATCGGGGGTAATTCCAACGTGAGTAAACTCCGTTCTTTCACAACAAACGCAAGTTCCTGATTGTTTTCCCCGATGCGAAACGACAAACTATCCATCCGCAAGGTGTCACTATTGACAAGTCGGGCATTTACAAGGTCGGTTTGCCCGAATCCAACAGACTTAACCGGAATTTTATATGGTTTCTGAGGCGCATTTTCCCAAGTTGTGTATTCCGAAGACCATTCTTTGTAAAGGAATGCATCAAATCCGAATTGCTGATTGGGATGTGCTTCAAAAAGAATAACAGGAGCTGCTGAGCCGTTTTCCTGTGCCGAAACCTTCAGTATAAGAAGACACATGAGCACCAATAACCACCAACCTTTTTTAGCTGCAACCACGTATTTCAAATGAGAGATCAAAGAAACGCAAATGCGAGTAATAATTCACCACAAAGGCACAAAGAAAAGGACAAATTTGACATTTAATAAAGATCACAAAGGAGATTTCGGTGGAATGTAAAGACGTTTATTTCGTAGAAAAGTTATGACTAAATTTAATCACAAAGAAAAAGAACCGGCCTTCTTACGGCCATGAAGGTGGTCTATCTGAATCTCCTTTGTGTACTTAACACGTCTATTCGTTAAAAAAAGCTTTGTGCCTTTGCGCCTTCGTTGTAGCTTGTGCCATCGCTATGCGCCTATGCTGAAGCTATGGCGTAAGCATAAGCTATTGGCGACACGCGATCAGCGTAAGCGTTGTGTTAAAAAGCAATCTGTAATGAACCAAACACCCCCAAACTTGTAAAGCTTTGTTAATTAAGTGGAATGTACAGCCAAAGTGGTCATGTATCCGTAACTTACAAACAAATTAAGTATCCCAACATGAAAAAAACAGTTATTTACAGTTTATTCTGCCTGGTCACAGCAACAGGCTTTGCACAAGACAAAATTCAATCATCAGCCGATTGGAGTCCTGAAATTTACCAGGTAGGAAAAAAATATCCGGGTTACATTATCCAGGAAAGCGGTGATACCGTAAAAGGCTTCTTGGAAGCAAAAATGCGTTGTGCCATTGCCGGTATTGGAAACAGCAACCAGAATTTAGCTGAATTCTACCTGAACGAAAACGACAAAAAAGCGACAGCAAAATACAAACCGGAGGACATCAAAGGTTATATGATCGCAGATAAAGTATACGAATCGATTGCTTATAGCGGTGGAATGCTTAAAAAAGCAAACTTCAACCTGGTAATTACTGACGGAGCTATTCGTGTTTATGAATGGTATTCAACGGTAGAAGGTTTTTCCATGATCACGCAACAAAGCGGTGAAAGCACGAAAGAATACGATGCACGTCGTTTTGATACAAAAACCATTATCGCCAAAGGTGGCCAGGACCCTATCGAACATGGAGTTCTTGGAATGCAGTTCGCGAAGAAAATGCCTGCATTAATTGCCGACAACAAAGAAATGGCTGAAAAAGTGGCCAATAAAGAAGACGGTTACAAATTTCTGCACATGTTTGCGATCATTGACGAATACAACAAATGGAAAGCCGAAAATTAAGCATCCGTATGAAACACGTATTCTTATTGTTACTAGGATTTTCTTCGCTTGCAGCTAATTCACAAACCGTGACCGTAACAAGCAGCGCAGAAATGCCGTTGGAAGCCAATACGGGTTCATGGAAACGTACGCTTGGAAGTGATCAGAACGGCTATTACCTGCTGCGCGAAAAAGGCGATATCAGCAATATGACAACGATTGTGGAATGCTACAATCCGCAGCTGAAACTAATCCGGTCAATTGAAATTCCGGGTGCTTCAGGCACATTCAATGACTCGAAACTGCACCGTCAAACAGAACTGAACAAAGGACGAATTCTGACGTTTCACGAACGCTGGAGCAAAGCCGAGAAAGCCAATTTCTTTAGCGTGGTTCCATACGGAATGGATGGTGTTGCCGGACAGGAAACACAATTGGACACCGAACCAGCCGAAGGCCAGATGAAAAGTGCCAATTACCTGATCTCGTTTTCGCCGGACGGTAGTAAATTGTTTGTGTTGACTCAAAAACCTTTCGAGAAAGGCGGTTTGGAAAAAATGGGTCTAAAGGTCTTTTCAACGGATAATTTCGAAGTTTTGTGGTCAAAAGACCTGAATCTTGATACAGAAGCTGATCGTTACCCGAACAATAACATTCTGGCTGATAACCAGGGAAATGCATTCATCTTTAAGGATATCAAAATCACCAACAAAGAACATATTTACCAGTTGATCACAACGAACGGCGAAGGTTCCAAAACACAGGGAATCGACCTGAAAACGTACTTCCCGACGCATCACAAAATGGTGTTTGACGCACAAGGAAAGATGGTGATTTGCGGAATGCTGGCAACTGCCGGTTCTAACGCAAGCAATTGGGAACGTTTATGGATCCTGAAAGCAGATGCAACTGGGATTCTTTCGAACAACATCAATCCGTTGGGAACCGATTTATTGATGGCACAATTGTCTGAAAAATCAGCGAGTCAGCCAGATGCAAAATTGTCTGATTTCGTTTTGAAAGATGTATTGGTAAAACCCGATGGCGGAATTATCCTGTTGGCCGAGCATTTCAAATCGACAAGCTCCGTAATCGGAACCGCGATGCCTGCAGTGTATGAATACGACATGCAATACGGCGGAATTATTGCGATCTCAACCGACAATGAAGGTGTGGAGCAATGGCATCGTTATTACGGCAAACGACAATCAGAAAAAACACGCGATCAGAAATTGCATTATGGTTCGTTTGTGTATCAGCTCAAAGGTGGTCAGTTGTTCCTTGCATGGAATTTCACCGACCTGCACAACGATGCTCCGATTCACAATTTCCGTTATTGGTTTGATATGAACGGCAACAAAATCAACATCGACAATCTGTACGGAAAAGAGGCGTTTTACCCAACGTTACTTACCGTTATCAATGCCGACGGAAGTTTGGTTTACAATGACAGAACCTTTGCTTCATTGCCACTCGACGAGATTCAAAAACCGAATGCCTTTCCAATGGCAATCGATCCGTCGTTCTTTTTCACAACGGAAAACGGAATCGTGGTACTCTCGCGCATGAACGGAATTCCGTGCAAACGCTACAAATTCAATACGATCTCATTTTAAAATACACCGTCGGCAGGCCAACTTGTCTTGCTGACGGTTTTTCCCTTCCACTGATCTTAACAAGATTGTTTGTCTCGGCTAACAGAGACATTACTGCGCTAACGCGTGTTTCATCAAAAAACTATGCTTTTCTTCCCACGAATGCACGAATTAGGCTCGCCTAACGGACTCGCTTGTGCACTAGTTATGGAATGTAATTATATAGCGCGTCCGTTAGACGCGCAAAAAATTCGTGCATTCGTGGGAATTATTTTACAAGAATCCGTGAGATGATTTGGCTTAAAAGCAGTTTTTGACAAATTGATTTTTGGTAATACCGGTAGCTTTGATCCATGAATCGTTTACTTGCTTTGTTTCCGTTTTTCGTTACCGGGTTGCACATAAAAACATCCTGTTACCCCTCACCGGCAAGAGGTTATTTTTGGTTGCTGATTATCTTCTTTTCCAGCATTCAGACGTACGCGCAGGAACCGGGAACTGCCCTGTCGATGCAATTTATCAATACACAAAATCAGGTTCTGCCCGATGTTTCCGTGAGTTTATTTAATCAGGTTGATTCTTCATTGGTTAAACTGGAAATTGCAGACAGTACCGGAGTGACGCTGTTTGAAGGTTTACAGCCCGGAAATTATTTCTTCACAGCAATGGCATTCGGTTATACCACCTATATTTCTGACACTTTCGCTATTTCAGTTGACCAATCAACCATTACATTTCCGTTGATTTCGCTGGTAGAAGAAACGGCGTTGGAGGAAGCTACTGTTGTCTATAAAAAACCGTTCATTGAACGTTACCTCGACAAAATTGTGCTGAATGTAGACAATAGCATTGTTTCGATGGGAAGTTCCGTTCTCGACGTATTGACACGTGCTCCCGGAATCACCATCAGTAATGGAAACGCAATTGTGCTGCGCGGAAAACAAGGAGTTCGTATTATGTTTGATGGTAAACCTTCACCACTTGGCGGAGAAGACCTCATCAATTACCTGAAAACGATTCCCTCGGCAAATGTCGACAAGATTGAGATCATCACGCACCCATCAGCGAAATACGATGCTGAAGGAAATGCAGGGATTATCAACATCAAGTTTAAAAAAGACCAGCGCCAGGGATTCAACGGAAGTGTTTCATTAAGTGCCGGACAGGGCGTTTATTTCAAACCAACGGCTGCTACCAATCTCAATTTCAGAAAAAAGAAAGTGAACGTATTTGCTTCGTATTCGTTCGCTAAACCGGATGGTTTTACACGCTTTTATATCAATCGCAAATTCTTTGACAGTACACATGCCGTTTCATCGATCTTTGATCAAAACTCGTTGATTAAACAGCCCATTCAGGCACACAACACGAAAATCGGTTTGGATTTATATGCTTCTGAAAAAACCATTATCGGTGCGGTCTTTGCCGGAAATTGGTCCCAAACCAACCGTGATGGCTTTACCCGTGCAGAAATCACCGATGCTTCCAACCAATTGCGCTACACATCGGAAACCAACAATACGCTCGATGAAAACCGGTTTAACGGGTTCGGGAACATCAACATGAAGCACACGTTCGACTCGACGGGGAAGGAAATAACGGTAGATTTGGATTACGGCCAACTGCAGTCACGGAGCCTCCAAACATTCTTATCCAACTACTACGATTCGATCAAAAATCCGACGTATACCAACGCGTTGCGCACCACGCAATCAGGACTCATCACCGTGCTTTCCTTCAAAGCCGATTATGTGCATCCGTTGAAGAAAAGTGCCGCGCTCGAAGTCGGATTGAAAAGCAGTTTCGTGAAAACAGACAACGATATTCTCCTGTATACGATCATTAATGGCATCGAAGCCTACGACTCTACCCGATCAAATCATTTCATCTACGCTGAAAACATCAATGCCGGGTATATAAATTACTCCAAAGAATACAAAAAGATTAGTTTTCAGTTAGGATTACGTGCCGAACAAACCCGAACCGAAGGTGACCAGGTAACATCCGGCGAACTGTTTGAACGCAATTACCTCTATTTTTTTCCTAGTGCATTCTTTAATTACAATGCTTCTGAGAAGTATACGCTTTCGCTCGCATACAGTAAACGCATTGACCGGCCAAATTACAGTCAGTTGAATCCGCTGACGTTCTTCGCCGATCCGTACACCTATGTTGTCGGTGATCCGAAGTTGAAACCGGTAATTACGCATTCGTTTGACATATCGCATACGTTTATGGGTAAGTATATCGGCTCTGTCGGCTATACGAACAGTAAAGAATCCATCACTGATATTTTTGTGCAAAACGATTCGACCAAGGTTTCTTACCAGACACCGGCCAACATGCAGGATTACCAGCAGGTTTATGTGTCTGTAAATGTTCCTTTCAGCCTGAAAAAGTGGCTGAATTCAAATCTGACGGTGAATGCTTACTGGAATAAATACGAAAGTATGCTACTGGGTGGCGAATTGGTCAACCAAAATGTGTCGTGGGATTTGAATATGACCAATAGTTTTGCTTTCGGTTCCAATGGATGGTCGGCTGAGCTGAACGCTTACTACCAGGGCCAGCAAGCATGGGGACAATTTATCATCAAGGATTTGGCACAAATCACTGTTGGCGCACAGAAAGTATTGAAAAACAGGTTGACCACTTTTAAGTTTTCTGTAAGCGATATATTCTACACCAACCGGATAGCCGTACTTGTAACCTACCAAAATCAGGATTTCAGAACCAGCAGAACCTGGGATTCACGTGTAATTACATTTTCATTTGTGCAACGTTTCGGGAAAAATACCGTAGCGCAGGCACGTCGTCGGAATACAGGTATTGAAGATGTAAAGCAACGTACGAATTAAGAAAGCAAGGCGTGTTTTATTTCCCACGAATGCACGTTAGCCTAAGGCTGATGCGTGCTTAACGGGCATGCTGGAGCTGTTAGCATTCGGTTAATAACAAATAGACTTATACAAATGTAAACGAGTGCGTTAGCCGAGTGAAAATTCGTGCATTCGTGGGAATCATTTTTACAGGAATTTGTGGTGCCCCTTTTTACCAACTTATGAAAGGTGTAGTAATTCTGTGAATAATTTCACAAACTAACCCTGCATTTATTCCGAAAACGTACCTTCGCAGACTGCAAAATTTCGAACAATGCTAAAAATTGACATGCACACCCATATCATTCCGAAAAATCTTCCCAAATGGGCAACTGAATTCGGATACGGTAATTTCATTCACCTCGAGCACAACGATAATGGAACAGCTGACATGATGCAGGGCGGTCAGTTTTTCCGTCGGATCGAAGAGAATTGCTGGGGAGAAGAAATGCGCATCAAAGAGTATGAGCAATTCAACACGCAGGTTCAGGTAGTTTGTACAATTCCGGTATTGTTTGCCTATTGGGCTAAAGCCGATCACGGATTAAAAGTAGCGCAATTTCTCAATGATCACATTGCTGATTTGGCAGCCCGATATCCTAAAAATTACCTCGGATTGGCAACACTTCCGATGCAGGATCCCAAGCTGGCGGTCAAAGAATTGGAACGCGCAAAAAACAGCGGACACCTCGGTATTCAGATTGGTTCCAACATCAATGGTAAAAACCTCAACGACGAAGATCTTTTTCCTGTTTTTGAAACCTGCGCCGATTTGGGAATGGCCGTTATGGTTCATCCATGGGAAATGATGGGTGAAAACGACATGAAAAAATACTGGTTACCATGGTTGGTCGGAATGCCGGCAGAAACTTCACGTGCTGCCTGTTCAATGATTTTTGGCGGCGTGTTGGAACGCTTACCGAACCTCAGAGTATGTTTTTCACACGCAGGAGGCTCTTTCCTACCCACCTTAGGTCGAATCGAACACGGTTTCAATTGCCGCCCGGATCTGGTAGCCATCGACAACAAGCGAAATCCGCGCGAATATTTGGGCAAATTCTGGATCGACTCCATCACCCACGATATCGATATGCTGGAATATGTGTTGAAAATGCAGGGTAGCAAACGTGTGTGTCTCGGTTCTGATTATCCGTTTCCGTTAGGTGATCTGGAAATTGGGAAATTCATCGAAGACAGCAATCTTCCGCAATCGGTAAAAGAGGATATTTTCGCCAATGCGACATTGGAATGGCTGAATATTGAAGCCGACAGATTTGCATAGGGACTCAAGAAATTAGAAGCTTTATAAACTCAAAAATCCCCGCCTTCTTCTGAAAGCGGGGATTTTTTAATCTGTTTATTCAATTATTATTTATCCAATACAAACGGTAATCTGTCTGTTCCGTGATTTGTTTTCACGGATAATGTATACATTCCCCGGCTGTGTTTCGACAGATCAATTGTGAGGATTGAAACCTGCATATTTCCCAAATCTTCTACCAATCTTCCGGCATTGTCGTAAATTACAATGTGTTCGATGATGGCACTTCCGGCATCAACTGTAAACACTCCCGTTGAAGGATTCGGGAACAGTTGAATAATGGAAGCTTCTGTTTCAGAGATGCTCAAACAATCATCGATCAGAATATCCGAAGTGGCACTTCCCATACAACCGTTTCCGTCAATAAATGTATAGATTAATGTAGTTGTTCCCAGTCCGGGTACCGAAGGATCGAATTGTCCGCTGGTCACACCGGTTCCGCTATACGTACCACCTGCAGGACTTCCCTGTGTTAATGTAAGCATAGGATTGTAATCACACATATCAGCCAATGGTCCGAAGGCAACGGTCGGCAATGGATTTACTGTAACCACTGTTCCGGCTGATGAAGCTGAAACACAGGTTCCATTATCTTCTATTACAGTGTAAGTTCCAGACGCAGAAACAGTGATCGATTGCGTTGTTTCTCCGGTTGACCACAAGTTCCCGCTGGCCGATGATGAAGTCAATGTCACCTCATCGCCCGCACAGAATATTGTAGGACTACTGGCTGTAACTGTTGGTGCAGACGGAATCGGATTGACCGTAACTGTTGTTGGTGAAGACAGAGCCGAAGTACAGGTGCCATTATCAACTATCACTGTAAATGTTCCTGATGTTGAAACAGTAATCGATTGTGTTGTTGCGCCTGTCGACCATAGATTTCCGGATGCGGATGAAGAGGTTAAAACCACACTTCCACCAGCGCAGAAAGTAGTTGGACCGCCTGCTGAAATAGTAGGTGTTGCAGGTAATGGAGTTACAGTAACTGTTGTTCCGGCTGAAGTTGCAGAAGTACAACCGCCGCTAGTAACGGAAACCGTGTATGTTCCTGATGTTGAAACGGTGATCGATTGCGTTGTTGCACCTGTCGACCACAAGTTTCCACTAGCTGATGAAGAAGTCAGTGTAACACTTCCGCCTGTACAGAAACTCAACGGGCCACCCTCTGAAATTGTTGGTGTTGCCGGTAAAGCGGTGACTGTAACTGTCGTTCCGGCTGAATTTGCAGAAGTACAACCACCACTCGTAACAGCAACCGTGTAGGTTCCGGATGTAGAAACCGTGATCGATTGCGTTGTTGCGCCTGTCGACCACAAGTTTCCGCTTGCCGATGACGAAGTTAAAACGACACTTCCGCCTGTACAGAAACTCAACGGACCGCCTGCCGAGATTGTAGGCGTTGCCGGTAAAGCGGTGACAGTAACTGTTGTTCCCGCTGATGTAGCCGAAGTACAACCCCCACTAGTAACAGCAACAGTGTATGTTCCGGATGTTGAAACCGTGATCGATTGTGTTGTTTCACCTGTCGACCAAAGATTTCCGCTAGCTGATGATGAAGTCAGTGTAACACTTCCGCCTGCACAGAAACTCAACGGGCCACCCGCTGAAATCGTAGGTGTTGCCGGTAAAGCGGTGACAGTAACTGTTGTTCCCGTTGAAGTAGCCGAAGTACAACCACCACTCGTAACAGAAACAGTGTATGTTCCGGATGTAGAAACCGTGATCGATTGTGTTGTTTCACCTGTAGACCATAAATTTCCACTCGCTGATGAAGAAGTCAAAACAACACTTCCTCCTGTACAAAAACTCAACGGACCGCCTGCCGAGATTGTAGGTGTTGCCGGTAAAGCGGTGACAGTAACTGTTGTTCCCGCTGAATTTGCAGAAGTACAACCCCCACTCGTAACAGCAACAGTATATGTTCCGGATGTTGAAACCGTAATCGATTGTGTTGTTTCACCTGTAGACCAAAGATTTCCGCTGGCCGAGGACGAAGTCAAAACGACACTTCCGCCTGCGCAGAAACTCAACGGACCACCTGCTGAAATTGTAGGCGTTGCCGGTAAAGCGGTGACAGTAACTGTCGTTCCGGCTGAATTTGCAGAAGTACAACCACCACTCGTAACAGCAACCGTGTATGTTCCGGATGTAGAAACAGTAATCGATTGTGTTGTTTCACCTGTCGACCAAAGATTTCCGCTTGCTGATGAAGAAGTCAAAACGACACTTCCTCCTGTACAGAAACTCAACGGACCACCTGCTGAAATCGTAGGTGTTGCCGGTAAAGCGGTGACAGTAACTGTTGTTCCGGCTGAAGTTGCAGATGTACAACCACCGCTTGTGACAGCAACCGTGTATGTTCCGGATGTTGAAACCGTAATCGATTGTGTTGTTGCACCTGTCGACCAAAGATTTCCGCTTGCCGATGATGAAGTCAGTGTAACACTTCCGCCTGTACAGAAACTCAACGGACCGCTTGCTGAAATTGTAGGCGTTGTCGGTAAAGCGGTTACTGTAACGGTTGTTCCGGCTGAAGTTGCAGAAGTACAACCACCGCTTGTAACGGAAACTGTGTACGTTCCGGATGTTGAAACCGTGATTGATTGTGTTGTTTCACCTGTCGACCAAAGGTTTCCACTTGCCGATGAAGAAGTCAGTGTAACACTTCCGCCCGCACAGAAACTCAACGGACCGCCTGCTGAAATTGTTGGCGTTGCCGGTAAAGCGGTTACTGTAACGGTTGTTCCCGCTGATGTAGCCGAAGTACAACCACCACTCGTAACAGCAACCGTGTATGTTCCGGATGTAGAAACCGTAATCGATTGTGTTGTTGCGCCTGTCGACCAAAGATTTCCGCTTGCCGATGATGAAGTCAGTGTAACACTTCCGCCTGTACAGAAACTCAACGGACCGCTTGCTGAAATTGTAGGCGTTGTCGGTAAAGCGGTTACTGTAACGGTTGTTCCGGCTGAAGTTGCAGAAGTACAACCACCACTCGTAACAGCAACCGTGTATGTTCCTGATGTTGAAACGGTGATTGATTGCGTTGTTGCACCTGTCGACCACAAGTTTCCACTAGCTGATGAAGAAGTCAGTGTAACACTTCCGCCTGTACAGAAACTCAACGGGCCACCCGCTGAAATTGTTGGTGTTGCCGGTAAAGCGGTGACTGTAACTGTCGTTCCGGCTGAAGTTGCAGAAGTACAACCACCGCTTGTGACAGCAACCGTGTATGTTCCTGATGTTGAAACCGTGATCGATTGTGTTGTTTCACCTGTCGACCAAAGGTTTCCACTAGCTGATGACGAAGTCAAGACCACACTTCCGCCTGTACAGAAACTCAACGGACCGCCTGCCGAGATTGTTGGTGTTGCCGGTAAAGCTGTGACGGTAACGGTTGTTCCGGCTGAAGTTGCAGAAGTACAACCACCACTCGTAACAGCAACAGTATATGTTCCGGATGTAGAAACAGTAATCGATTGTGTTGTTTCACCTGTCGACCAAAGATTTCCGCTGGCCGAGGACGAAGTCAGTGTAACACTTCCGCCTGTACAGAAACTCAACGGACCACCTGCTGAAATTGTAGGCGTTGCCGGTAAAGCGGTGACAGTAACTGTTGTTCCCGCTGATGTAGCCGAAGTACAACCACCACTCGTAACAGCAACCGTGTATGTTCCCGATGTAGAAACCGTGATCGATTGTGTTGTTGCACCTGTTGACCACAAGTTTCCGCTAGCCGATGACGAAGTCAAGACCACACTTCCTCCTGCGCAGAAAGTCAACGGACCACCTGCTGAAATTGTAGGCGTTGCCGGTAAAGCGGTGACAGTAACTGTCGTTCCGGCTGAATTTGCAGAAGTACAACCACCACTCGTAACAGCAACCGTGTATGTTCCGGATGTTGAAACCGTGATCGATTGTGTTGTTGCACCTGTCGACCAAAGATTTCCGCTAGCTGATGATGAAGTCAAAACGACGCTTCCACCTGCACAGAAACTCAACGGACCACCTGCTGAAATTGTGGGCGTTGCCGGTAATGCAGTAACGGTAACGGTTGTTCCCGCTGAAGTAGCCGAAGTACAACCACCACTTGTGACAGCAACCGTGTATGTTCCGGATGTTGAAACCGTAATCGATTGTGTTGTTTCACCTGTCGACCAAATATTTCCACTAGCTGATGAAGAAGTCAGTGTAACACTTCCGCCTGCACAGAAACTCAACGGACCGCCTGCCGAGATTGTAGGTGTTGCCGGTAAAGCGGTTACTGTAACAGTTGTTCCTGCTGATGTGGCCGAGGTACAACCACCACTCGTAACAGCAACCGTGTAGGTTCCGGATGTAGAAACAGTAATCGATTGTGTTGTTTCACCTGTTGACCACAAGTTTCCGCTTGCCGATGAAGAAGTCAGTGTAACACTTCCGCCTGTACAGAAACTCAACGGACCGCCTGCTGAAATTGTTGGTGTTGCCGGTAAAGCGGTGACTGTAACTGTTGTTCCCGCTGATGTAGCCGAAGTACAACCCCCACTAGTAACAGCAACAGTGTATGTTCCGGATGTAGAAACAGTAATCGATTGTGTTGTTTCACCTGTCGACCAAAGATTTCCGCTAGCTGATGACGAAGTCAAAACGACACTTCCTCCTGTACAGAAACTCAACGGACCGCCTGCCGAGATTGTTGGTGTTGCCGGTAAAGCGGTTACTGTAACGGTTGTTCCCGCTGAATTTGCAGAAGTACAACCCCCACTAGTAACAGCAACCGTGTATGTTCCCGATGTAGAAATGGTGATTGATTGGGTTGTTTCACCCGTTGACCATAAATTCCCACTGGCAGATGAAGAAGTCAATACAACACTTTCACCAGCGCAGAAAGTAGTTGGACCGCCTGCTGAAATTGTAGGTGTTGCCGGTGTCGCATTGACCGTAATATAATTGGTTTGTGTTTCAACGTCAGAACCATTTGCATTGGTAGCAGTCAAAACAACATTGTAGGTACCCGCTGTGTTGTACGTAACAGTCGGATTTGTTGCAGTAGATGTTGCCGGAGTTCCGCCAGGAAAAGACCATGAATAAGACGTTGGTGAATCTGTAGATGTATTCGTATAGGTCACGCTTTGTCCAGAACAAACGGTTGTGGGAGTTCCTGTGAAGCTTGCTGTTGGAGGAGTCGCAGCTACCACACCTGTCAGATTGATATTATCGACGAACAAGCGGTTTCCGTAACCTGATAAATTTCTAAAAGCCACAATAACGCTGGATTGCCCTACGTATGCAGATAAGTTCACTGTTTCTGTTCGCCATTGGGCAGCAGTTGGTGTAAAGATCGCTGTGGTTGCTGCAGCTGTAGCCAATACGGTATTTGATTTTGAATATACTGAAGTATAGGTAACCCCGCAATCGGTTGATACCAACACTTGTAATCCGTCAAAATTGGCTGCATCATAAGGCGCATAGGCAACATCAAAGAGTAGTTGGGCAGACGCCAAACCACTAAAACTGGCAGCAGTCATTCGCACTTCATCATCATCACCGTCGTTGTAAGTGAAGTTATCAAACATCATTGAGTTACCCGCTGTCGGTGCAAATCCTGCAGCAGTCGTACGAACCCATGTAGTTGGCGAAGCGTTGTTATTGACGATAGACCACCCTGCCGGAGGGAACGTTGCAACCGTAAATCCTTCGGTGATTGGCAAAACCGTTCCCGTGGAATTTAACACAACAATGTACCCCGTTTTTGTTTCTACATCCGAGCCGAAAGCATTGGTAGCAGTAAGTGTTACAGGATACGTTCCCGGTGTATTAAAGACAACCGACGGGTTTGTAGCCGTTGAAGTCGGTGGAGTTGCAGAAGCCCCGAAATTCCAGGCATAACTCGCTGCGAAAGTGGATAGATTGGTAAATGTTACCGGAGAACCGGCACAAACTGTTGTTGGAGCAGCACTAAAATCAGCCACCGGCGGAATGGTAGTTCCCGTTCCATTAAGTACGAAATTGTATGTTCCTTCATCGCAATCATTTGTTCCGAAAGAAACCGTTCCGGTAAAAGGACCTGCTCCTGAAGGTGTGAATGTGAGTGTAAATGTAGTTGAACCACCTGCAGGAACCGTGGTAATACCAAAGGTAGTTCCCAGCGCAAATGTTGCGCCGGTTACCGTAATTGGCGGAGTCAACACCAGGTTGGTTGTTCCTGTATTCTGAACGGTAAATGTGACTGTTTGTGCTATACCTGCAACAGCCGTTCCGAAATCATACAAACCGCCGTCAATGACATCGGTAGCTCCTTGTACAAGGTTAATTTCCCCCGGAGTGGTTGCGGTGTAATTGATGTTATCGATGAAAATATTGTTTCCGTTATTGGAAATTCCCCGAAAGCGGAAACGGATATTTTTGGAAGTCGTTGTCACATAAGGAAGCAGGTTAATGGTTTCCGTACGCCAGTCAGCGGCTATAGTCGGATAATATTCATTGGCGTTTAATGTAGCATTGGTCGCTAATACACTTCCTTGCTTGTCATAAGTGGTCGCTGTCCAGGTTACACCACAATCCTGTGAAATTTCCACGATCAACCGGTCATTGTTTCCTGCCAGTCGCCGGCGGTGCGCTACCTGAAACTGCAAACTAGCTGCGGAAGCATTACACGGAAGAATAAAAATCGGTGTATACAGATTTTCATTTGTGGTGCTTCCATCTCCATAGAATGGTAATTGTGCAATATTGTTGATGAAAACACCAGCCGACGAAATTCCTGACGCAGGGCTCCATTGGAAACAATCTCCATTCACGTTTTCAACCAGCCAACGCAAATCAGGTGGAAAAGTGCTCGATTCAAAGTCTTGTGTGTAATTGGGCATGATCCCGCTTGAAACCATAAAACTGATCGAAGAAGTATCGTCAACAGCATACGGATCGGCAACACCATTCGGTACTGTTGAATAAGCTTTAAACGTGTGTACACCCAATGTAGCAGCTGTAAACGCAGGTAAAGCAACTGTTGCAGAGTTTCCAGGTGTAATTGATCCTGTCCAGGCGAAAGTAGTCGGTGCGCCATTGTCAATTCTATAGGAAATCGTCGCCGAAGTCAAATTGTTCGATCCACGATTTCGCAATTGAACACTTGGAATGATACTTCCCTGGCAATGATCGCCCCGCGGATTAAACACATCCGTTACAGCTGCATCACTCGGATTTGGGGGAGTACAGGCATCCGAATTGATGAGGGATCTTCTAAGCGGACTTGCTTCGAGAACTGCCCGCATTCGCTGTTTCTGATCATTGGTAAAAATATTCATACAGAGATCATCCGTATAGTCCATGTAGTTTTCGATCATATCTAAACCAGCATCCGGAGCAGCGGTACATGAATTTGTTCCTCCGGGACAACCGTAATTAGCCGTAGCAGCTTCAGGTGTATCATTACAATAATCATCTACCGTACAACCACCATCACCCCAAATATGGCGTAATCCTAACCAGTGACCAATTTCGTGTGTAGCAGTCCTTCCTTCATTATAAGGACCGCCAAATCCGGTAACAGAACTTTTTCCAATGGAACCGGTGGTGAAAACAACACCATCAGTAGCTACCGCAGTAGCTCCACAACCCATTCCCCCGATCGGAGATTCAGGAAACTGAGCATAACCAAGAATTCCGCCACTCAATTGGCAGATCCAGATATTCATGTATTTGTTTGGATCCCAACCTCTGTTGGCAGTAGCAACACCTCCGTTATAAGTCCATGTTTTAATAGTTCCGTCAACATACCCTGTACCAAAAGGCGGAGCAGTTGCACCAATTGTTGAGTACAAAATACGGTTCACACCGGGTTGTCCGGCCGTAAAAGCAGTACCGTTAGGCCGTCGTTGTGCCAAACAGAATTCGATTTGCGTATCTGCTCCATCAGGATGTGTGTTCCATCCGTTAGTGCCGAAAATGCGCCGAAAATCTTCGTTGAGCACATCGATTTGCGACTGAACGGCTGCCTGAGAAATATTACTTCCCGACCCAACAGCTTCACCTGAGTGGATGATATGAAATACCACAGGAATCTGGTAAACACCACCGATAATCTTATTTTGGTCCATATCAGCAATCGCTTCATTGACCCATTGTTCAAAGTCTTCTTTCGACTCCAACTCCGGATTTGCCAACATTCGCGCTGCATGTTGCTCATCAGTATAGCAGCGAACCGTTTGCGCAGAAGAAGAATAATTGAAACAGAAGATAAATCCTGTCAGAAGACAGAGCCATAGTCTTTTAACCGTGTTTTTTTCCATAGTAGTAGTTTTTGAGAAATAGAACAACTGAAAATCAGGCCACGACACATTTCTGCAGCCCCAGCTCCTTTTTGTCGTTTAGGTACAATCAGGAATAAAGTTGACGAGTTGGAGAACGTCATCTTTATCATTTTCATTTTTTAGTTTTAGCATTCCAATGTTAGGTTATTTTTTTTAGAAAAAAAAGCATTTTAACAAGTTTCATAGTTAAAATCAATACGCTACTATCAAAAAAAGAATGAATCGCAGAATCTATCGTTTAATTAGTTACAACTAAATAAAGTGTTATATCGGAAAGTTGGTGAAATTTGGTTCAAAAAAAATGGCTACTCAATCGAGCAGCCATTTAGAAACTATTCCTTTTTAATTATCGATTAATCACAACCGGTGTATTAACTACTGATGATTCGGTGGTAACTCTCACGTTGTAAACACCTTCTGCCAGATTTGACAAATCGATCATTTTTGGTTCCACACTACTGGTCTTTTTATCCTGATAAACCAATTTTCCTGCATAATCGTACACTGCGATTGCAGAAATTTCGGTTCCGTTCGGATCAATTGTGATGATTCCGGTTGTTGGATTCGGGAAAACACTGATATTCGAAACTGTTGTTTCATTCAGTGACAAGCAGTCATCGACCAATACATCCGAAGTAGCCGATGCAGAGCAGCCGTTAGCGTCTGTGTAATCATAAGTAAGCGTACTTACACCCAATCCGGAAAGAGCAGGATCGAAAAACGCTCCGCTGACACCGTTTCCACTATAAACACCTCCTGCAGGAGATCCTTGTGTTAATGAAATAGCAGCGTTATAGTCGCACATATCAGTCAATGTACCGAAAGTTACAGTTGGAAGGGCATTAACAGTAACCAACGTTTGTGCCGATGTAGCCGAACAACCACTCACATCTGTAAATGTAACAGTATAGTTGCCTGATATCAAAACAGTAGTCGATTGTGTAGTCTCTCCGTTCGACCATGTATTTCCGGTGGCAGACGATGAGGTTAATACCACATTGTCACCCTGGCAGAAAGTTGTTGCTCCACTGGCAGAAATGGTAGGAGCTGCAGGCGGAGTAGGATCCGTTAATACTTGTGTCAACGAATTGGAAACACAACCTGCCGAAGAGTTAAATACAATGGTATACGATCCTGCTGCCAAACCGGTAATCGATGCCGGTAAAGTAACGCCATTCATTGAACCGACTGCACTACCGCTCCAATCCACCGTTCCTGAACCCGAGCCATTTAGCGCGATAACCCCTGTTGAGGTTCCGCAAGTAGTAGGATTGGTTACTGTTCCTACAGAGATCACCGGAGTTGGATTCACTGTAACAACAGTTGCCAGCGAAGTGGCCGAACAACCGCTTACATTAGTAAATGTTACCGCATACGAACCGCTGGCAGAAACCGTGATGGACTGCGTTGTTTCCCCGGTCGACCATGTATTTCCTGTTGCTGATGAAGAAGTTAATACGACATTTCCACCGGAGCAGAATGTTGCCGGCCCACCAGCTGAAACTGTAGGCGTTGATGGTGGCGTTGGATCATTCAGCCCTTGCGAAACCATATTGGATACGCATCCGGATGCATTGGTAAATGTAACAGAATAAGACCCGGCCGCCAATGAATTGATGGTGGTTGGTAACGTAACACTATTCAACGTTCCTGTACTTGTACCTGACCAGTTAATTGTTCCTGTACCTGAACCTGTTATCTGAATACTTCCTGTTGAAGTACCGCAAGTTGTTGGATTTACTACCGTTCCCACTGCAATTACCGGAAGCGCATTCACCACAACAGTTGTTCCCGATGAATTGAGAGAAGTACAACCGCCGCTTGTGACATTTACTGTATACGTACCGGCAGTTGTAACAGTAATGGATTGCGTTGTTGCTCCTGTTGACCATGTATTCCCTGTAGCGGAAGAAGATGTCAATACTACACTTCCACCTGCACAGAATGTTGTAGGACCGCCTGCTGAAATTGTTGGCGTTGCCGGTAAAGCGGTGACAGTAACGGTTGTTCCCGCTGATGTAGCCGAAGTACAACCACCACTAGTAACAGCAACAGTGTATGTTCCGGATGTAGAAACCGTGATCGATTGCGTTGTTGCTCCGGTCGACCAAAGATTTCCACTGGCTGATGACGATGTTAACACAACGCTTCCACCCGCACAGAACGTCAACGGACCACCTGCTGAAATTGTAGGTGTTGCCGGTAAAGCGGTTACTGTAACTGTTGTTCCCGCTGAAGTTGCAGAAGTACAACCACCACTCGTAACAGCAACCGTGTATGTTCCGGATGTTGAAACCGTGATCGATTGTGTTGTTGCACCTGTTGACCACAAGTTTCCGCTAGCCGATGACGAAGTCAAGACCACACTTCCTCCTGCGCAGAAAGTCGTTGGACCACCTGCTGAAATGGTTGGCGTTGCCGGTAAAGCCGTCACTGTAACCGTTGTTCCGGCTGAATTTGCAGAAGTACAACCCCCACTAGTAACAGAAACAGTGTAGGTTCCGGATGTAGAAACCGTGATCGATTGCGTTGTCGCTCCGGTCGACCAAAGATTTCCGCTGGCCGAGGACGAAGTCAAAACGACACTTCCGCCTGCGCAGAAACTCAACGGACCACCTGCTGAAATCGTAGGCGTTGCCGGTAAAGCGGTTACTGTAACGGTTGTTCCCGCTGATGTAGCCGAAGTACAACCACCACTCGTAACAGCAACAGTATATGTTCCGGATGTTGAAACCGTAATCGATTGCGTTGTTGCACCTGTTGACCATAAATTTCCACTGGCAGATGAAGAAGTCAATACAACACTTCCACCTGCGCAGAAAGTCGTTGGACCGCCTGCTGAAATAGTAGGTGTTGCCGGTAATGCAGTAACGGTAACTGTTGTTCCGGCTGAAGTGGCCGAGGTACAACCACCACTTGTGACAGCAACAGTATATGTTCCGGATGTTGAAACAGTAATCGATTGCGTTGTTGCACCCGTTGACCATAAATTTCCACTGGCAGATGAAGAAGTCAATACAACACTTCCACCAGCGCAGAAAGTAGTTGGACCGCCTGCTGAAATCGTAGGTGTTGCCGGTAATGCAGTAACGGTAACTGTTGTTCCGGCTGATGTAGCAGATGTACAACCGCCTGTAGTAACAGCAACCGTATATGTTCCTGAAGTAGAAACAGTAATCGATTGAGTTGTTGCACCTGTAGACCACAAGTTTCCACTAGCTGAAGATGAAGTCAGCACTACACTTCCGCCTGCGCAGAAAGTAGTCGGACCGCCTGCTGAAATTGTTGGTGTAGCAGGAGTTGCGTTTACAGTAACATTTTGAGTGGTGCTGGTGGCACCGTTAATAGTCAATTGAATGGTTTTCGTGCCTGCCGAAGCGTAAGTTACACTATGCGGACCGACACCGGTTGCTGTTGCAGGAGTTGCGCCCACACCAAAATTCCAGCTCCAGGAAGAAGCACCTATCGAAGCATCCGTAACTGTTACTGTTTGTCCGGTACATACCGTAGAAGGCGATGCCGAAAATGCTGCCGTTGTTGGAGCGGCTCCCGTAATATTAATATTATCTACAAACAAGCGATTTCCATACCCTGATAAATTTCGGAATGCAATCACCACATTGGTTTGTCCTACATAGGGCGTAAGATCTACTGTTTCGGTGCGCCATTGTGCTACCGTAGGAGTAAATACTGCTGTTGTAGCCGGCGCAGTAGCCAACACCGTATTTGATTTGGAATACAAAGAGGTGAAAGATGCCCCACAGTTGGTAGACACCAATACTTCCAATCCATCATAGTTCGTCCCATCATAAGGTGCATATGCTACATCAAAAGCTAACTGAGCCGAAACCAATGAAGCCAGTGTAACTGCACTCAAATGTACTTCATCATTATCCGAATCGTCGATAGTATAGTTGTCGAATAACATGGAATTTCCTGCCGTTGGAGCAAACCCTATCGTTGCATCACGCACCCATGTGGTAGATGCGTTTGTGTTTACCAGCGACCATCCTGCCGGAACAAACGGAGCTGCTGTAAAACCTTCCGTAAGTGGTAAAGCAGCTCCAACACCACCTACAACGGTGATATAACCTGTTTTCACCTCAGGGTCTGAACCGTTAGCATTTGTTGCGGTTAACGTAACATCATACACCCCTGCGGTTGAATAGGTAATTGTAGGATTTTGAGATGTTGATGTTGATGGCGTTCCTCCTGGAAACGACCATGACCATGATGTTGGCGTAAATGCGGATTGATCTGTAAACGTAACTGTTGAACCGGCACAGATCTGTAACGGTGTACCAACGAAATCTGCAACGGGTGCATTTGCTCCGGGGGTAGCTACGTTACTTTCCCAGGTACCGCGACCGAATGTAGCCGCTCTGATTTTTCCAGTTAAATAATAGATTTCCAAATCGCGCACTGAAACACGTGGCAAGCCGTCCATATAAGCAACCCATGAACCCATTGTATTATCCCGGTAAAAAACACCGATGTCCGTTCCTACATATACGACGTCGTTGGCAGCTGCATTTTGGTATACAATGGTATTGCAAGGCACATTTGGTAAACCTGTTGTGATATTTGTCCAGGAAGTACCGCCATTGGTAGATTTAAACACTTTATTCGCAGCTGAATAACCAGAGAAGGTCACCCAAACGATATTCGGATCGGTATTCGAAACGGTTACATTGGTCAGTGCAGCACTAGCGGTTGGTAAGGTGCCTGTAATATTTGTCCAGGTAGTACCGCCGTTAGTCGATTTTGAGACCGCATTGTATTTTACTGAGTAGATAATCTGATTATTACTTGGGGCGATCACAAATTCGAGAATACTTCCCGAACCTGAAGGTGTGCCAAGTGCCGACCATGCCGTACCGCTATTTGTGGTTCGATACATAGCAGATCTTCCTCCTGCATAAAGCGTTGTAGCCGTAACCGGATCCTGGTGCCAGGCACAAAGCCAGTCACCACCGGGAAGGCCCGACGTAATAGTTGTCCAGGCTCCGCCGCCATTAGTGGATCTGTAATAATCACCATAAACATAAGAACCGTAGAGTGTATTGTTGTTGGTACGGTCGATGAAACAATCCATTCCGTCACCACCGTAAACTTCATTCCAGGTACCCGCATTTAACAAGTTGGTCCCGTTATCCTGATGTCCGGTGATCATTCTGCCAGCAGTAGTTGTTGACAATCCGATACGGTATTGCTGTGCGATTGCCAGATTGGCGCTTATATCCGTGAAAGATGTTCCGCTGTTGGTCGTTTTGGAAATTCCACCATCGTGTCCGATGAAATAAGTTGTTCCTGATCCTGGCAAGTATTCGATTGCATGGATATCTGCATGCACATAAGGCGCCCCCGATCCGGTCCAATGTGAGTTAATCGTCCAGTTGACACCACCATCAGTCGACCTCCAGGAATTTACTCCTCCAACAATGATCGTATTGGCATCGGTTGGTGAAGCGGCAATAGATAAATCATAAAATGCCTGTCCGCCCGAATCGGCACCATTTGAGTTCCATCCCAAAAGATTAGGCCCTGTAGCACCGTGTTGTGATGCAAATCCGGTTCCCGAATTGGTTGAACGATAAACTCCCAGCAATCCCTGATCGGAAGAACGTCCTATTAATAAGTAAACATACGCTGTATTGGCCGCTGTAACCGCAATAGCGATGCGTTCCACACCTGTTGTTGGCAAACCTGACGTAATGGTTGTCCAGGTAACACCATTATCGGTGGATTTACGGAAAATGCTTCCCGAAGTATACACCGTATTTGGTGTTCCGGGCATAAATTCCAAATCTTTAAACGAACCGGTACTTGTTTGCGTCCAGTTGGCACCACCGTCAGTTGTCCGGTAAATTCCGTTGCTGGTAGCGGCAATCAGAATTTGTGAATTGGTTGGATGCATCAATAATTTGGAGATCGTTCTTCCCTGGTTAACAGTCCAGCTCAAGCCGGTAGTATTCCAGGTAGCGCCGCCATCGGTAGATTTAAGTATGCCTATACTATAACAATCTCCTGCGTCACCGTCACCGGTGGCCAGGTACATTATTTGTGTATTTCCGGGATCAATCGCCACATCTGTGCAGCCGATAACCGTTAATTGATCGGTAGAAGTTGTCCAGGAAGTTCCACCATTGGTTGATTTCCAAAGACCACCATCGGGTGCTCCTACAAAAATGGTATTGGAATTTGTCGGATCAAAACGAACGAAGTTGAGTCGTCCGGCTCCTCCTCCGTTTGACACTCCGAAAGGCCCTAAGGCTGTCCAATTTCCCAACGTAAATCCGTTGGGGGCCGGGCTTGGTTCGTCTTCCTGCTCCGAAAGCCATTCCTGGTAGTTTGGATACGTTAAAGATGGCAGGGTCATGTCTCCGCTCGGGTAAACACGAGGTTCCATGTAATTTTCCCAGCGTTTAAACTGTTTGTAACCTTTACCTTTTTCTACCGGCCTGTCTTTCCAGTAGTTGTTGAATGCCGTTTGGACATCATAAAAATTGGCTGTGGGATCAGACATTAACTGTACCCAATTGGTGTCTCCTTGCCCTGAGGCAAACATTGGAAAAAAAAGCACAAATAGAAGAGACCAGCGTATGAATTTATTTTTCATCGAAATGGTTTAGAGTGGAATTGCCGATTATTTGGAGATTCGACAATTCCGGGTTTCATTTATAGTTTTAGCGAACCAATATTAATAAATTCATTTGAAAGAAAAAAGTAAAAAATTGAATTGATTGTTAAAATCCTAAATAAAAACGCCTAATAAATACTTTTTTTAACGGAAAATCACTGAGATGATTGAAAAGATGTTACAAATTATCCCTACAGTGAATTGGGATGCAACAGCCTGAAAATCTACTATATCGTATTAGTAGATTTAAGTTGAATAAACCACAAAAGCGAATCATTTAACCGAAATGTACTTAAGACCAATTGTTTATAACTTTTTATTCTGTTGAAAACAGTATTTGATCGGAATAAAACATATTATGAGATTCTTCGGATAAACTAAATTCGGTTGGAATGAGTATGTTTAGGTAATTAAAATGATGACGGATTGTGAATTGACGTGCAATTCCAAAACAACATATAATGAAGGATCGAATTTCACTATTACTACTCTTTTGCTCTTGTAGCTTCATTAAAACTATTGCTCAGACTAACTCTGAAGACTGCGTTAAAAATCTGAAAATAGGAGAATTCAGATACGTTGGAGAATTTGGACCCAATAGTATACTCAGAGATAAGAAGAAACAAATTGAAAGGCTTAGTAATGGGGTTTCATTGGTTGTTTCCAAAGTAAAGTGGCTTAATGATTTTGAATACGAACTCAAAGTAAAAAAGCTTATGAACTGCCCTAAAACAACAAGCGTAAAAAAGGGTGACATCATGCGCGTTAAAATAACCGAATGCAGCAGTACGTCTTACAAGTGTACTATTCAATACTCTAATCTTACGGTTGCTGATATTGAATATCAAATAATTATGTCTGGGAGTGATGAATAAAAGAAAGCCATGTCTGAAAAATTTCGATTTGAAAGAACGCAGTATCTAACAATCTCTATTTAAAAAAGAAAACGAATGATCGTCAAGCATTTATTGATACTCCTTGTTGTTTTGCTTTCTGCATGCTCAACAAACAGTACAACGTATTTTTTGAAATCAGAGTCCGCTTCTGGTATTCATGTACAAATGCCAATAATGTATCATGGAGATAGTATAGGTTCCGTAACAGGAGTCGGGGTAGTTAATGATCAATTAATCGCCACGATTGAACTTAAAAACTCCATCAATGTTTGTAATTCTTCAACATTCAAAATGGTAGAGTTAGATTTTTTCAATTCAAGAATAGAACTCAACAGTAGCTGTAATAAAAAAGTGTTTGAGGAAGGTGATACGATTTTAGTCGACCTTAATAATCTGTCAAAGCAAAAGAATTGGCAGATTCTTACTCCGGAAATGATTAAACGTGCTCAAGAGGAAATAGATACTATACGCGTAGATAGTCTCCAAGTCATCATAGGAAATAAGAAATGAAAAAGCGAATGAGAACTCATAATATTATATTACTAATAGGCATTACGATTCTTGTAAGCTGTGCAAATACTAAAAGCACAGACAACAGTGCTTATTCAAAGTACTCATTTACAATTCATGATTCTTCTTATAATCATGTTTTCAGTAAATCAGATGGGGTTACGCTGGAATTGTTTCACAGGGTATGTTATTGTGAAAAATACAATGACACTTTCAGAATTAGTCAGTCATTCATTGATTCATTGCCATATGATTTTGAAGACAATCTCCACTTTCTTGGGACGCCAAAGATTTCAAACGATTTGGGTACCAAAAAGATTGTTGATTTACATGTTCTTGGCTTTGCAGATAACGGGTATTTTAAATTGGTTATCCTTGAATAGGATGTCGGGACAATAACGAATAAGATACAAATGAACAAAGAACGATTCATTAAATTAATTGTGATTGTAGTATCTCTCCTTATTATTTCATGTAGTAGTCTGTACTTTTTTAGGTGGTCTTTTCGCAATGATGAAGGCTTGATCGGTAACATTGTGAATGCTTCATTTAACATGAATCGATTAAATGTTAAATCTGATGATTCTAACATCAAAATTGCATGGAAGAGTGATAAAGGTTGTTATGTTATTTATGAAAAAGGCCGTCAATGTATGGACTTTGGCAACGTCTATGGAAACAATACATTTATCGTTTTTTCAAATGGAAAGAAATTAGAGTCCTTCTCTTTCTTGAATAAGGATCAGAAACATAGTTATGATTTATATTTTGTAGTAAAAGATCGTAGAGTTATATTAAGAGTGGACGATGAAGCCAGACAGCCTCAAACTTGGTAATATGTAATTAAAAAACAGGAGACTATGCCAAAAATTCTATGCGAATGTGACGAAGTTATAAGACTTCATGATATACCTTCTCCGAATGTGTTAATGATGATTTCTGACGAAGAATACGATGAGTTTTCAGGACTGATCGACGCGGAAGAACTTTATATGAGAATGAAAATGATTGTGAAATGTCCTAGCTGTAAGAGGTTATACTTTTTTAGTAAAGGAATAGAAAGTCCTGCTGAAATATATACGTTCGAAAGGCTAAGAGAATGAGATGGGTTCACATATCAAATTATCTGAAAGGGGACTCAACTAGGTAAACGTCCCAAACTTATTGGTTTATCAACCCGGACAAATTTGACTTTCCATATACCGTTTTGATGGTAGTTCAAACGAAGTAATTCCTATTTTTAAACGATCATAATAAACAACCGTTTATGGGCCTTTTTAAAACAAACTATCGCTCACCTTTTGTTCTGTTAATTACCATTCTCGTTTTTACGGGTTGCGATTTCGCGAATGACAAGAAAACGATCGAACAGGAAATTACGCAAATTGGTAAAAAGAATAACTGTTTATTAACCGCGTCTTATACGGTTTCGACTAACAAATCGTCGATCGTGCTTAATATACAAGCCAGAACAGAAAACATTTTTTTACCCGGAAAAGTACTGTTCGAAACCTACAAAGCGTTAAAGAAAAAATCCATTGTTTGCGACAATTATTCCATCAAAAGCAGTAATAAGGGATTAATGTTAGCTCAAACGAAAGAGGAAATGCGCGCCGTTTCCCAAAGAATAGAACTCTATGAAAGTCACCTGAATCTGTTAAAACAACGGCGATACGAGTTGGTATACAATCTGTTGTCGGATGACATTAAGCAAAAAATAGAAAAGGATACGGTATTCAAATACCTTTCTGCACTAAGTACCGACTTCACTGAATTTAACGGTTTTGACACGTTCATCTACAACAACAGTCCTCTTATGGAAGTCAGTTTTAAAAATAAAAAGGAGGTGCTATCCTTTGCCTACTCAACAGATCTAAGTGACGGAAAGATTCACGGATTTCATGTTCGCAGGTGATTCTAAATTCAGTTAAGATATGTACGTTTTCTTCGTCATATTTGGTTCAGTTCTTCTGGTATGGAGCTTTATTGAGTTCCGTTGGGGGAAATACGAGGAATATAGTCATGAACGTAATACGCTGGTTAGTCGTATGATCGGTGGTTTATTTATATTCCTCGGAGGTATTTTTCTATTGACTAGATAATCATCATTGTTTTTTGACGTTGGGATCTCAGAATCCCGAAAAACGAAGTCTACTTCAGGAGCCTCAAAAACCCCTCCTTATACGTCCCCGAAACCTCAATTTCCGAATCGTCGTTCATCGTCACATAACCGCCTTTGTTGTACGCTTTCACAAAATGAATATTGATAATGTGCGATTTGTGCACGCGGATAAACGGAAAAGGTAGAATCTCTGAAAAGTGTTTCAGGAAACGACATACCATTTTTTTGGAACCGTTGGCAAGGAACAGGTCGGTGAAATTGCCGTTGCCTTTCAGGCGAACGATCTCTTCCATTTTCACGACCTCAAAACCTTCCAGCGTGGGCAAAATAACTTGCTGTTTCTCAGGCTGTTTTTCGCGAAAGTTCTCCACGATAATCTTGTTGCGGTTAAAAATCACCTGGTTAATCAGCTGCTGATGCACTTTCGTTACAGCCAGGATCAGTTCTTCGATGCTGATGGGTTTCAGCAAATAATAAGCCGCACTTTGGTTCAATGCCCGCAGCGAATATTCCGAAAAAGCGGTAACGAAAATGGTTTCAAACTGCAAATCCTTGCACGCTTCCAACACATCAAATGCGTTCCCAAATGGCATTTCCACATCCAAAAACACCAGCTGCGGATTTAACGCGTGCAACACCGGAATCGCCTCTTTGAAATTGTGCGCCTCTCCCACTACTTCCACCTGCGGACAGTATTTGCCCAGGTAGTTTTTCAACACCTCGCGCGCTGCGCTTTCATCCTCAACAATGACGCTTCTTATTTTTTCTACCATCATCCTACCGGTTTATCGATGAGCGGAAACACCAGTTCCACAATGGTTCCTCCTCCTTCCGCACTCGTTTTTTCACGAATGCTGAACGAAATATTCATGCGGTAAAGTTTGTTCAGCAACTCAATGCGCTGTTGCGTATTTTTTAATCCGAGCGAATCGTGCGCTTTCTGGTTACGGGTTTTCAACTCATCACTCTTTTTCAACCCGATGCCGTTGTCGTCGATGGTCACTGTGATCCGGTCGTTCTGCAGCGCGATAGCCACCTGTAGTAATCCCATTGAATCCAAATACCGCAAACCATGCCAGATCGCGTTTTCCAGGTTCGGCTGAATGAGCATATTGGGTACGTACAACGCTTCCAGGTCCAGGTGTTCATCTACCGTAATCATATAGTCAAACTTGTCCTTGAAGCGCATTTGTTCGAGGTCGAGGTACTTTTTCAGCAACTCCACTTCTTTTCCCAACGGAATAAAATCCTTGCTCGAATTCTCCATAATGTTGCGCATCAGGTTCGAATAAGACGTCAGGTACTTATTGGCTTCCAGCTCGTTGTTCTGTGAAATGAATTGATTCACGCTGTTGAGACTGTTGAAAATAAAATGCGGATTCATTTCACGGCGCAGCGATTGCAGGGCAATTTTCTTGTTCCGGGTTTTGATCGACAATAACGAGCGGATGAACAATCCCAGCAAAATCAATAACACGATCAACGAGCCGCTCAACACGTAGTTAAAATTATTAGCGCTCGAAATCAATTCATCTTTCAATACTTTTTCCTTTTCCAGCTGTTTGATTTTTCCTTCGATCACCTGGAACGAGTTCAGATCGATCAAACTGCTGTCGGCCAGGATCAGTTCGTCGAGATGCTCCAGGAACCGTTCGTACAACACAATGCTTTCGGCGTAATTGCCCGTTTCCTTGTAATATTCCACCAAACGCGAAAGGCATTTCTTTACCTCCTGCGAATAGCCTTTTTCAAACGCCAGTTTGTAGGCCGATTTTAATAAATCAATCGCTTTTTCATCGTCACCCATTGCGAAAAAAATCGCTGCAAGTGGTTGCTGTTGTTGAATGAACAATTTGTCATCGTCATTGCGTATGGCTTCGTCTGCCAGCTTGTTCCGAAGAACAAGCGCATTGGTATAATCTCCTGCCGACACATAAGCATCGGCGATTTCACCTTTCAATGACGCAATAACGGCTTCATCCCCTTTTGCTGCTTCAATCGCTTGGTAATACACATCAATGGCGCCGTAAAAATCGTTTTGAAAAAGGAAAATAGCTGCTTTCTGCTGGTAGGCGTCCTGTAAATCTTCTTTGTTACCGGATTTTTTCAGCAAGGTAATATTGGAACTCACCTGCTGCGATTGCAGAGAATAATTCGATGAAGAATTCAAACGGTTCACATCCGTAAGATTGATCTTCTGCTCCGTTTTTCCCTGTGACGCGGCATCGCTCGCAGTAAAGTAATTAGAAGCGGCTTCAGTGGTTTTCTGTTGCTTTTCCTGCACTTTGGCCAATGATCGCGCAACACGTGAGATGTCGTCCTTACTTTTGAGTTTCTTAAAACTTGCCAGCGCTTTTTTGAAATATTCTTCGGCCTTTTTGTAATTGCCTTTATCGCGAAATTTCTTCGCCAGCGCCTCGTAACTTTCGGCCAACTCATAGTCGTCATCGTTCTTCAATGATTTGATCACCCGATCGCCAGCCGGAGCTACATAGGTTTCATTCACCGTTTTCTCAGTCGCCGCTTTTGTTTTTTCCTGCCCATGCGCATTCACTGCAAACAAGCTGCAGCAAACCAGAAAACACGTAAAAACAAAAGAATGATGAAGCATTTGTTATGGGAAATTAAGTACGATAAAGATAACTGATTTTAGCCGCGCTGTGCAATGTGTTTCACCAAGTCAAAGGGCGCATTCACCCGTTCTCCAAAAACAATAAGCTTTCCGTGAATATGTTTGTCGAAACAAAACAACAGGAACCATGACGATCAAAATTGTATCCTTAACATTACTCGCAGCTTTCATGAGCATGGCAAGCTGTGGCGATTCCGGCAAAAACGAGACCCCGGAGCCGAAACCCATTTTTCAGACAAGCGGAAAAAGCAACAATAAAATCCAGGTAGCATTATTACTCGACACTTCCAGCAGTATGGATGGTTTGATTGAACAGGCAAAAGCGCGTTTGTGGGATATCGTAAATACGCTGACAACATTGAAATACCAGGGAAAAACACCCATCATTGAAATAGCCTTGTACGAATACGGGAATGAAAATCTTTCACCTGATTCCAATTACATCCGGCAGGTTTCAGCCCTCACAACCGACCTGGATTTAATCTCTGAAAAACTGTTTTCACTCACCACCTATGGCGGAGACGAATACTGTGGTGCAGTAATTTCTGACGCGACCAAAAGAATGGATTGGGGACGGAATGAAACCGATATGAAACTGATTTACATCGCCGGAAACGAAGAATTTAACCAGGGTGGAACTGCGTATACGGAAGCGATCCGGGAAGCACGCGAACACAACATCTACATCAATACCATTTTTTGTGGAGATCGCTCGGAAGCAACCAGTAGCCTCTGGAAAAGTGCCGCCGATAAAGGCGCCGGGAAGTTTTTCAACATCAATGCCGACGAACAGATTGCCTATATTGAAACGCCGTACGACTCCCAAATCCGGAAATGCAACGAACGCATGAATGGAACTTATGTGCAATATGGAAAGATGGGCGAACAAAAGAAACAGAATCAGACTTTCCAGGATGCCAATGCAATGAGTGTTTCAGATGCCGTAGCAACAGAGCGTTCAGTGAGCAAATCGACGGCGGCTTACGACAACACTTCCTGGGATTTGGTTGACAAAGTAAAAGAGGATAAAAATGCCTTGAAGTCAATCCAAAAAGAAGAGCTGCCGGCTCATTTACAGGGGAAATCGGCCAAAGAAATCGAGAAGTACGTCGCCAAAAAAACGCAGGAACGCAAGGGAATTCAGCAGAAAATCGGGGCCCTAAACATCAAACGCCAGGAATACATTGAAAAGGAACAACGTAAAAACGGTAAACAAAATGACCTCAGCGCTGCCATCAAACGCTCTGTTATCGAACTCGCCAAAACCAAAGGCTATACCGTAGAACAATAGTCCATTCATTAATCAATGCCAATCACCTGAATCATGAATGGCAGAAGAGGATTGTTATTGAGAGGAGGAGGCCCATCGGCCTTACATCCGGCGTGTATGAGAACAAACTGAATGAAACGAAGCCGAACCCCTGTTTGAGTTCAGCCATCGGATTCTTTTGCAAAAAAGAATTCGCTAATGGCGTCTACGAGTTGGGGTGCAGGTAGTGAAATGAAGTGTAGTTCTCAAGGGCCGGATGTACAGCCTTGATTTTTTGCCTACTTTTTTATCAAGAAAAAAGTAGGGATAAGCTTATTCAAACAACTTCCCCAGCATCTTTTGAATCGGCTCCCCAATATATGGCAACTCCTTACGTTGTCCGTTAGCAGCACCAACAATTCCAAGAATCCAAAAAGCAAAAACACCTAATGAAAGGACCACTGAAGTTGCAAAACCGATAAACGGAATCAGCGCCAACGGAATCTGAATGATCCAGATACAAAACCCGATAATCATGATCCCTAACATCTGGCGCAAATGAAATGCTGTGAATGTTTTTTCATAGCCTTTTTTGTCGTTGTTCTGCACCAGCGCTATCACCCAACCTACAAGGCTCAGATAAGCAACGATTCCCATTGTTTTGTCAAAGTTACCGGGCGAAGATTGTGTTTCCATAAATGTAAATCGAAAAGTATCTGATTATGAACCGAAAATAGAGCTTACGAATTCCTCGCGGTGAAATACCTGAAGGTCCTCTATGCCCTCGCCTACTCCAATGAAACGCACAGGAATGCTCATTTGGTCGGAAATTCCAATCACGACGCCACCTTTTGCAGTTCCGTCGAGTTTGGTAATGATCAAACCTGTCAATGAAGTCGCCAGCGCAAATTGTTTGGCTTGTTCAAAAGCATTTTGTCCGGTAGAACCGTCAAGCACTAACAAAATCTCATGCGGCGCATCCGGGATCACTTTTTCCATCACGCGTTTGATTTTACTCAGCTCGTTCATCAGGTTTACCTTGTTATGGAGGCGTCCTGCGGTATCAATGATCACCACATCGGCTCCTTGTGCTTTTGCCGAAGAAAGTGCATCAAACGCCACCGAAGCGGGATCTGCACCCATTCCCTGCTGCACAATCGGTACACCAACGCGGTCTGCCCAAATAATCAACTGGTCTACGGCTGCCGCACGGAATGTATCCGCTGCACCCAATACCACTTTTTTACCGGCAGTTTTGAACTGGTGCGCCAGTTTTCCGATCGAAGTGGTTTTCCCCACACCATTTACACCAACTACCATGATCACATGCGGATTTCCGTTGTGCGTTGGTAATTCATATTCTGTTGGGCTGCTGGTATCATGTTCGGCCAACAATCCGGAGATTTCTTCGCGCAACACATTGTTCAGTTCCTCGGTACCCACATATTTATCGCGGGCAATCCGTTCCTGAATCCGGTCAATGATCTTGAGCGTGGTTTGTACGCCCACATCTGAAGTGATGAGAATTTCTTCCAGTTCATCGAGTACCTCATCATCTACTTTCGATTTACCGACAACGGATCGTGTCAGTTTCGAGAAAAAACTGTCCTTCGTTTTTTCAAGCCCTTTGTCGAGCGATTCTTTTTTCTCTTTCGAGAACCAACCAAATAATGCCATAATTGAAAACGAAAAAACCCCGATCTCGATTGTTATCGGGACGGGGGTTAAACAATAGTTCGAGTTTTGTTCAATGGATTAGCTCTTAGCGAACCACTCCTTTACCTTGTCGTTGTGTACGATCTCTTCTTTGAACGAGAAAGATCCGGATTTAGGAGATTTCACCAATTTGATAACTTTGGTGTGTTCTTTTCCTCCCCCTTTTTGCAACGATGCTACTACTTTCTTAGCCATGACGCAATATTATTTAATTTCTTTATGAACTGTGTAACGCTTCAACACAGGGTTGAATTTTTTGATCTCCAAACGTTCAGGAGTGTTTTTACGGTTCTTCGTTGAAATGTAACGAGAAGTTCCTGCCATACCTGACTCTTTGTGCTCTGTGCACTCAAGAATTACCTGGATTCTATTTCCTTTTGCTTTCTTAGCCATCTCTTTATTCTTTGATATTCTATCCGCCGAAACGAAGTCGAACTAGGATTTACTTTAAAAAACCTTTCTCACGTGCATCTTTCATGCAGGCAGAAATTCCTTTTTTGTTAATAGTTCTCAAAGCCGAAGCCGAGACACGCAAAGTTACGTACATATCCTCTTCGGGAACGTAGAACTTTTTAATAAATAAATTCGGGTAAAACTTGCGTTTAGTTTTACGTTGTGAGTGAGAAACATTGTTCCCAACCATAACTGACTTCCCTGTGATTTGACAAACTCGTGACATTGTATTTTTGTTTTATCCTAATTCTAAAGCGGGTGCAAAGAAAAGCATTTAATAATAAAAGAACAAGTTTAATGATTCTTTTTTTCAGGAATTATTCCCAAAAGTGCGCAGCGAACAAAATTCAAAGCCGCTAACACGCTCATTTGCACGTTTCTTTCGCGATTATCACCGAAACTGAATTGCTTGCTCCAAAATGCTGTCGGCCCTGCAATTCCTATCCAAACTGTCCCAACTGGTTTCTCTTCCGATCCGCCTACTGGCCCCGCAACACCACTCACTGAAATGCACCAATCCACGCCCAGTTTTTTTCTTCCGCCAAGCGCCATTTCTTTTACCGTTTCCTCCGAAACCGCTCCGAACGTTTCCAGTGTTTCCAAACGCACGCTTGCCAGCTCCTGCTTCAATTGATTACTATACGTCACCAAACCGCCTTGTACATAGTCAGACGAACCGGAAATGCTTGTCAGCAAAGCCGTGATCGCGCCGCCAGTACAACTTTCTACCGTTCCGATGGTTTGTCCGCGCTCAAGCAGCAGATTCCCAACGACTTCCTGCAAGGTTTCTTCTTCCTCACCATAAGCGGCAATGGGAAGCGCTTTTTTCGCTTCAGTGAGGTAAGCATCCACTTTCGTGGCATCACTTTCACCTGCATAAGCGGTAATGCGCAATTTCACGACTCCAGGTGAAGGCAGATAAGCCAATCCCAAGCCATCGGCGCGTAAACGGTTTTCCCAATCGGAAAGTGTATCAGCCAAAAACGATTCGCCGACTCCCTGCGTTAATAACGTACGATGGTACAATCCGACGGTCTGAAAACGCTCCCGGATCTTCGGCAACGCTTCTTCCGAAAAGATCGATTTCATTTCATAAGGAACGCCCGGCATCGAAACCAGGACTTTTTCACCGCGTTCAAACCACATTCCGGCTGCTGTACCCTGGCGGTTAAATAAAACGGTACACGCTTCGGGCAAAGCCGCCTGCTGACGATTTACTTCCAGCATCGGACGATTACGCTTAGTGAAAAAAGAAGTGATGTGTTCCAGGATTGGTTCGTTCATCACCAATTCCGTTTCGAAATATTCGCACAACACATGTTTCGTAATATCATCTTTGGTTGGCCCGAGTCCGCCGGTAACAATAATCAGCGTTGCTCTTTCAAAGGCTGCATCGAATGCCGAAACAATTGCCTGAGGCTCATCTGTGGTCACTGCAGTGTGAATAACACGAATCCCAACCGCCGCTAATTGCTGCCCCAGCCAGGATGCATTTGTGTTTACGGTTTGCCCGATTAACAGCTCATCACCTATGGAAATCAACTCGGCTTCTATCATGGTATCGTTTTTGATATTCAGCGTAAAATTATTTGTAAGTTTGAACAATTAATAGTAAATCATGAGAAAATTTATAATCCCCGTTTTAGTGGGTGGTTTATTCATCACTGCTACAGCCTGCGACGTACTGAGTGAAGTAACGGACAGCGTCTTAACAACAGACAACAACACAGCACCTGCGCTCACCAACGGCGAAGTGATTTCCGGCTTAAAAGAAGCCCTGAATGTAGGAATTCAAAACTCGGTAAACCTGACTTCGGTAACCGACGGTTTCCTGAAAAATGAGGCGATTCGTTTGCCATTTCCTCCGGACGCGATCAAAGTGCGCGAAAAAGCATTGGAATGGGGCTTGAACAGCCAGGTTGAAAAATTTGAAACAACATTGAATCGTGCAGCCGAAGAAGCGACGAAAGAAGCATTGCCGATTTTCAAAAATGCGATCTTAAACATGAGTATTTCTGACGGTTTTGCGATTCTTAACGGTGGCGACGGCTCTGCAACACGTTTCCTTCGCGATAATACACGAGCTCAATTGGTCGCGGCTTTCAAACCGAAAGTAGACGCTGCCATCAGCACAGTGAAACTGACAGAATACTGGAATCCGATCATCAATAAATACAACGGTGCTATGCAGTTGACCGGCGGACAAAAATTAAACCCTGATCTGAGCGAATACGTAACCGATCGTGCCATTGTTGGTTTGTTCCACATGGTTGAATTGGAGGAAAACAAAATCCGTAAAGATCCTATGGCTCGTGTTTCGGATATTTTGCAAAAAGTATTCGGAAGCGTTAAAAATTAATTGAAAATGTGAAATTGAAAATTGAAAAGAGAAGTCACCCTTTTCAATTTTCAATTTTACATTTTACATTTCAAAAGAGATGAACTACCCTCCGTCAGAATTAGTACTGGATGCCCACGGTCAGGTTTACCACTTAGGTTTACTTCCTGAACATGTAGCTGAAACCGTTATCCTGGTTGGTGATCAGGATCGTGTTGGACTCATTTCTGCGTTTTTTGACCAGGTAGAACACCGTTCACATCACCGTGAATTCACTACTCACACCGGAACTTATAACGGGAAACGCATTACCGTGCTTTCAACCGGAATTGGCACAGACAACGTTGATATTTGTGTCAACGAACTGGATGCGTTAGCGAACATCGACCTGAAAAGCCGCACCAATAAATCGTCGCAGACCTCCTTAAGATTGGTTCGCATTGGTACCTGTGGCATTCTGCAACCCGAAATTCCGGTGCACAGTTATATTTTATCGACACACGCTTATGGCCTGGACAATGTGGCTCACTTCTACCCGATTGACTTTTTGGCAGAAGAACAAGCCATCGCTTCCGCATTGACAACGCATTTACAATTCCCGCCGACTATACAACCGTATTGCACCGAAGCATCGAAATCGCTGACTGATTTGCTGTCTTCGGAATTAACTCACAAAGGAATCACCGTTACCAGCAGCGGTTTTTATGGCCCGCAAGGCCGTTCCTTACGCCTGGGGCTCCGAACACCTGAAATCAACGAACAACTCACTGCTTTTCGCCAAGGCAATCTGAAAGTGATGAACTTCGAAATGGAAAGTTCGGCTTTATTTGCATTAGGCAAAGCCATGGGCCACGAATGCGCTACAATTTGCCTGGGCGTTGCCAACCGACCTAACATGCTGTTTTCAAAAGGTTTTGATGACGAGATGAATGGGTTGATCAAGTATGTGCTGGATAAGCTAACCATTTAATTGAAAAGATCACTTCGATGAAAACACCCTTTTCAATTTTACATTTTCAATTTTACATTTAAAATCAAATACGTCTCTTAGCTTTTTCTTCGTTTATTTGTCACCTAAATCACACGACATGAAAACACCATTTTTATCCATTGCCGTAATCACCTTATCGGCTCTCACGTTATTTTCCTGCAAAAAAGACAAAGAAACCACAGGCGAGTCCAGTGGCCCGACGTTAAAAACCTTCGCCTTAAAAGTTGACGACACTTCCCTTCAAACCGAGTTTTATTCGTCACAGCACACAGCGGGAATGCTTATTATCCAAACCAACATCAATGGCGGACTCATTTTCGGACTTGCACTGGGTGATTCATTGCAGGCAGGAACCTATCCAATGGGACCCGGACTTTCTGCCCGATTGACCCACACAGATGACAATTATGCGACATCGTATATTTCCGATCCGGGAACACTCACGATCACTGCACACGATACAGTAAACGACAAAATCACCGGAACGTACAATTGTACATTGACACGCGTTTCTCCAGCCGGAACCAAAACGGTAACTGGTGGAGAGTTTAATATTCAGTATTGATCAACGCCCTCATGCAAGTTGTGACTATTACACGCCTGAACAAGCGCATGAATTACAAGGAACACTGACTAAAAGATGGAAACCCAAGAAATATAAAACAAAAAACATAATGACAATGGAATGAAATTTTAGCTACATTTATCCTGTAAGTGTAAAGCTATATCAGTACGCTTTTTTTAACTGTCAAATAATATCAGTACACTTTCAAAAACTGTCAGCTTTTTTCAGGACGGGACATAAAGAGACTCAGCGGTTCGCTCAGGTTCCACCCGTAAATCACCCATATCAACCCCATACATAACCCGTAGATACTCCACCATTTGTTAATCCATGTGCACGATATTATACCTGTAAATAGTCGTTCCTGAAACAGAAAGCCAAACGTGCCTGACCATTAATTCGTGATCGTTATAGCCCTTACTTGACCAAAGTGAGTATGAATTTCTGCCTTTCTTGTGTTCGATCATTGAAGTATAATACGGTAATTCCTTTTGTTCAGGAAAAGCTTGTATTCGCGCTAATTTTCCTTTTTCCATTTGTACTAGGTAAAGTATTGAATCCTGGATCAGATAGGTGGTTTTACTTTTAAAATCAAATGAACCGTAACATAAAAAAGCTTTATCCATTCCAATCGTATCTAGTTTAAAATCGATGTTTGGATCATTCTTAAGAAGCGAATTGTAGTATTCATGAGCAGCAAACCGAAACTCTGATTCATCAGTCTCCTTTGAGGTGAATTGCCTGAAAAACAATGCAAACGGGAGATTTCTTTGCTCATTTAGCTTCCAAAAGTCATATACCTGCTGAGATGTGATCTCGCCAAATTCATGTTTCAAAAAACTCAACTTATCTGGAACCAGTTCCAGCTTTAACGGATCATGAATTGTAACTATCGATACAAATCCACTGCCATGAGGCATTGATACGGATAACTCGTATCCCTCTTTTGATTTAAGAACATCTACCGGATCATTTTTTTGAAAAGAATATGTTTTCCCGGATCGTTTATGATAAAAGAAAGCACCACCACCCCATTCACCGAGATTAACCCCGTAAACAAAGTAAGTCGCATCTTCATGAAGAAATTTAAGATTCTGTGGACGTCCGTCTTTCATAACCTGAGCAAAGAAAAAATCAGAATAGGATTGTGCAATTTGCCAACCGTTTTTGTCCCAAACTTTCCACTGATTAGTTACTGAGCGCGCCATCAATTGCTCGTTTCGAATAATGAAACCGTAAATACTGTCCATGGCTATTTGCCGGTAAAAGGCGGTGTCGGTTTTTCCTGTTTTCAGATCATACACTTCAAAACAAAAGGCTTCCTGATCATCTTCCCCCTGAATAATTAAATAGTCCTTATAACGAATCGAATTCAGCGGATGAAAATTCACTTGAATCGTTCGCTGCTTTAAAACAAACTCGTCGGCATCCTTCTTCGGCTCCGCTGTCGTTTTTTCAAGACAACAAGCTGACAGAATTAGCAAAAGCGAAATCAGGAGAATCGTTTTCATACTTACTAAAGTAAACCCATTCAAAAAGTAACAGCTAAAAACGTTGAAATAAATCATTAAAACAAAAATCCCCATCCGACTAAAGCGAAACGGGAACCATTCATTTTACTGAACACTAATTTTCTAACCACATAGAACACATAGTTCATATAGAATAATTGCTAAAAACTATGTTTCCTTATGTGTTCTATGTGGTTAATCTCTTTGAATGCTTAAGCCTAATTGTTCATTCAACATTAAACATTCAAAATTGATTTACATATTTCTTCTATACTGACCACCAACCTCAAACAACGCGCTTGTAATCTGACCCAGCGAAGCATATTTACACACTTCCATCAGTTCTTCGAACATATTTTGGTTTTGGATCGCCGCTTGTTGTATTTGTTTGATCATGCCCGGGATTTTATCCGCGTGCGCGCTGTGCAGGTTTTCCAGCATTGAAATTTGGTACTCTTTTTCTTCTTCCGATGCACGGATGACTTCGCGAGGCTCAACCGTTGGTGAACCTTTCGAACTTAAGAAAGTATTCACCCCGATGATCGGGAATTCACCGTTGTGTTTCAACGTTTCGTAGTACAACGATTCTTCCTGGATTTTCGAGCGTTGGTACATCGTTTCCATCGCACCCAATACACCACCACGTTCGGTAATACGGTCGAATTCGCTCAACACAGCCTCTTCTACCAAATCGGTTAGTTCTTCGATGATAAACGATCCTTGTAACGGGTTTTCGTTTTTCGCCAAGCCCAATTCGCGGTTGATGATCAGCTGAATGGCCATCGCACGACGAACCGATTCTTCCGTAGGTGTCGTAATCGCTTCATCGTAAGCATTGGTGTGCAGCGAGTTACAGTTATCGTAAATCGCGTACAATGCTTGTAAAGTCGTGCGAATATCGTTGAAATCGATTTCCTGTGCGTGCAGCGAACGACCCGATGTCTGAATATGGTATTTCAACATCTGCGCACGGGAGTTGGCACCATATTTCTTCGCGAGGGCTTTTGCCCAGATTCTTCGTGCCACACGGCCGATTACCGCATATTCCGGATCGATTCCGTTCGAAAAGAAGAACGATAAATTCGGCCCGAAATCGTTGATGTTCATGCCTCGACTCAGGTAATATTCCACGTACGTGAAACCATTCGAAAGCGTAAACGCCAATTGCGTAATCGGATTCGCGCCCGCTTCGGCAATGTGATACCCCGAAATGGAAACCGAGTAGAAATTACGAACCTGTTTGTCGATGAAGTATTGCTGAACGTCGCCCATCAGACGCAAGGCAAATTCCGTAGAGAAAATACAGGTGTTTTGCGCCTGGTCTTCTTTCAGAATGTCTGCCTGAACGGTTCCGCGGACTTGTTTTAACGTGTCGAATTTAATCATGTGATACACATCGGCTGGCAACACCTGATCGCCAGTAACACCAAGAAGCATCAAGCCCAAACCGTCGTTTCCTTCCGGTAAATCGCCCTGGTAACGCGGACGGTCAACGCCTTTTGCTTTGTAAATCGCTGCAATTTTGGCTTCTACTTCTTTTTCAAGGCCGTTTTCCCTGATGTATTTCTCGCAATTCTGGTCGATGGCCGCATTCATAAAAAATCCGAGCAGCATCGGCGCCGGACCGTTGATGGTCATGGAAACCGAAGTAGCCGGGTGCGACAAATCAAAACCGGAGTAGAGTTTCTTAGCATCGTCCAAACAACAGATCGAAACACCCGAGTTGCCGACTTTACCATAGATATCCGGACGAATAGCCGGATCATTTCCGTATAAAGTTACGGAGTCAAACGCCGTAGACAAACGCTTGGCCGGCATTCCCAAACTTACGTAGTGAAAACGACGATTGGTACGTTCAGGCCCGCCTTCGCCCGCAAACATACGCGTCGGATCTTCGCCTTCGCGTTTGAACGGGAACAAACCTGCTGTGTAGGGGAATTCACCCGGAACATTTTCCTGCAATGACCAACGCAAAATATCACCCCATCCTTTAAACTTCGGCAACGCCACTTTCGGGATCTGTGAATGCGAAAGCGATTCGGTATGGGTTTGCATGCGCAATTCTTTGTCGCGCACTTTAAAAATAAACTCTGGTCCGGCGTAACTCGCTTTTTTAGCCGCCCACTGCTGAATCACTTCCCAGTTGTGCGGATCGAGGTTACGACGTTCAATTTCCATCGTTTCCTGAATACCTTTGATCAAACGGTCTTTGTCCTCCAGCGTAGAAGTTTGCAACGTTTCCAACGTACGATCCAATCCGTATAAACGATCAGCAACATTCACCTGGTTATCGACCCATTTGTCAAAACCGCGGTTATTTTCTGAAATCTCCGACAAATAACGTGTTCTTTCCGGCGGAATCACGAAGATTTTCTCCGACATCTCACGTGTGATCTCAAACTTGGAATCCAGGGCAGCACCCGTTTTGTCCCTCACCTTATCCATGATGATCTTGTACAAGGTGTTCATTCCCGGGTCGTTGAACTGTGACGCGATGGTACCGAAAACCGGCATTTCATCTACGTTCTTGTCCCACAACTGGTGATTGCGCTGGTATTGTTTCCGCACATCACGCAAAGCATCCAACGCACCGCGTTTGTCAAATTTATTGAGCGCGATCACATCGGCGAAGTCGAGCATGTCGATTTTTTCCAATTGCGTGGCCGCACCATATTCAGGCGTCATTACGTACAATGAAACATCCGAGTGATCTAAAATTTCTGTATCTGATTGCCCGATTCCGGAAGTTTCCAGCACGATCAAATCGTAATTGGCCGCTTTCAAAATCTGAATGGCTTCCGAAACGTGTTTCGACAACGCTAAATTAGACTGACGGGTAGCCAGCGAGCGCATGTACACACGACTATTTTTAATGGCATTCATGCGAATCCGGTCGCCTAGTAAAGCGCCACCTGTTTTCCGTTTGGAAGGATCTACTGAAACTACAGCAATTTGTTTATCGGGGAAATCAAGCAGGAACCGGCGAACCAATTCATCTACCAGCGACGATTTTCCTGCACCACCCGTTCCGGTAATTCCCAAAACAGGAACATGATTTCCGCCTGCCATTTCGTGCACCTTCTTCATGGCTTCAACCGCCAGTTCAGGGAAACTTTCAGCTGCAGAAATCAAACGCGCAATGGAAGGAACGTGTTTTTCAGCAATATGGTTGACTTCGTCTTTCAGTACATCACCTACCGGAAAATCGGCTTGTTGTACCAAATCATTGATCATTCCCTGCAAGCCCATCGAGCGGCCGTTATCCGGGTGATAAATACGCGTAATTCCGTATGCGTGTAATTCCTCGATTTCAGAAAGCAGAATAGTTCCGCCGCCACCGCCGAAGATTTTAATATGTGGAGCTCCTTTTTCGCGGAGCAAATCGTGCATGTATTTGAAATACTCAATGTGTCCGCCCTGGTACGAAGTCATCGCAATAGCCTGTGCATCTTCCTGGATGGCCGTATCAACCACTTCTTCTACGGAACGGTCGTGGCCCAGGTGAATGACCTCACAACCGGTCGACTGAATGATGCGTCGCATGATATTGATGGCTGCGTCATGACCATCGAAAAGCGATGCCGCCGTTACAATACGAATATTGTTTTTGGATGTGTAGGGTGCAATGTGTTCCATAAGATTACGTCAAAATAAGTATTGTTTGAGCGCCACGAAGATAATCAGAAAGTCACGAAATCGAAAGTCCTTTTTGCCGAAGGCGTCGCCAGCCGTATTTCAAACATGTAAGCCTAAACCAATCAAGCGTTTACTTCTTCTGTCAGCACCAATAATTCGCGTGCTTCGGAACTCAGCAATCCTTTTCCGAATTGTTTTAAACGCAAGGCGTACCGGTCTTTGATCAGTTCGGAAATCGGAATGGCATTTCCATCTTCGTCGATGCGCACAAATTTCACATTTGTATGCGTAACAATCTCCTGAAGGCCCGTGTATACATTGTGTCGGCGCATTTCCATGTACAACTCCAGCGAAGTATTCCCAAAACGAAGCACTTTACCGTAAATCTTTAAAATGCTTCCCACTTTCACCGGTTTTTTGAACACAAGTTCATCAAATTTGATGGTCACTACATTTGGTGTATCGCACAATTGAGCAGCATACGAACCCGCGGCGTCATCAATCAATGACATAATTCTACCACCGAACATATTCGAGTGAATTCCGATATCAAACTGTTTGCAAATGTACGTGGTGATTAATTCCATTTCTTCGTTTTTATTGCAAAAGTAGCTTGAAGAATAGATTTCATAAGGCTTTCAGGAAAAATTAACGATTAAATTTTTGGTGGTTTGTCCTCCTGATTTTAATGGGTCTCGATCTGGCAAACCAACTATTATTTACAGAACATTTCATTCGCTACCAGTGTTGGTTCACTCGCAGAAAAAGACGTTTCGATACACGAATTCGTTGGTTAAGGCATAACGCTGTTTGAGAACTGATAGAATATCCTTGAAATTGTGCGTGCTAAACTAAACTACAACGCGGCGACCTATGGAAAAGAACTCACTTCATCCAATCTGTTTCAGATTAAGAACATCAAAAACTACCTCCCGATCACTCAGCCGGAACCGGTTTACAGGAATGTTACTGATCTTTTTCCTGACCTCTTGTTTTCAACTCAACAGTCAGTGTCTTCCTGTTCCTGCACCAATGAATTGTCCAATTGCCGGAAGTATTCCCGTAACGGAAGGAATGGTGCTTACAACTGGAAACACGTATACGGTAACCGGCGTTTTAAACATCAGCAACCTCACGATGAGTGGCGGAACATTGGTGATCTGTGGCACATTAAACCTTGCCAATCTTACGTTCAATTCAGGAAGCATTTATATTGCGCAAGGTGCTTTTTTCAATTACACTAACGGAAGTACCGCATTGGTAATGGGTGCCAATTCCAATATCTACAATTTCGGCACCACCACATTTGCCTGCAGTATTGTAACCGGTGCAAACAATGTTATTTACAATTGTCTGGTTACCTCCGTATTTTCTACTCCTTTCAATCAAATGATTGTTCAGGGGCCAAACACATTCTTTGTCAATAACGGAGCGTTTACTTCCAGTTTTTTTATTGTTCAAAGTACAAATGCAACCGATCCTGTGTGCTCCGGACCCGGATCCAGTATTTCTACCAACACAATGATCAATCAATTCGCCAATGCGTTCAGTTCGCCCGACGGGCCTTCATGTATACAGATCACACAAAACATCATCAATTCACAACCAATGACGGCTTCTGCCAATGTGAATATTTGCTATAATTCCGGATCGGTGAGCATTATTCAGGGCCCGGATTTCGGAAGTGCCACCATCAGCAATCCATGTGTTTCCTGCAGCATTGTACTTCCGAATGGAATTGTTTCCACTTCAGCTGAATGTGATGATCTTAAAATCCAGGTTAACTGGCTTACCGATGCTGAACCAACCGGTGCTGTTTATGACGTTCAACAATCCGAAGACGGGAATTCTTTCATCGACGTAGCACAGGTAATTTGCGAAGGGCCAACGAACGAACCACAGTCGTATTCAACAGAAATCCCGACAACCTACTCGACCGGCAACGGCTATATTCGTTTGAAACGTACTTCGGAGACCAACGAAACAACCTATTCCCCGCTGTTGACAGTTGATTGTTCCAAAGATCCGGGCATTACGATCTATCCCACAATGGTTACCGGATCAGAAGTAAACATTCTGGCAACCGAACCCATTGAATCGATAGTAATGTATTCCATGGATGGAAAAATAGTAGAGAGGTTTGAGACGCAGAACAAAAAAGAAGTCGTTATTTCAATCGATAACAGTGTTGCCATCGGTCAATATCTTCTCACCGTAAAAACACGGAATACACGCGTCGATAAATTACTGCGCCTGGCGCGATAAAACGATCCTGTTTCAGGTAAACAAGTATTGAAAATGATTAAATGAACGCCTTTTGAATATCATCATAATCTCCCGCATTTGACGAATCTTCCGTATATTTCGCCATGCAAATGAAGAGGTTCATTTATATTTCCTTGCTGCTTTTCGCTTGTTTCGGGCCGAAAGATGTGTTGGCTGTGGTGAAAGACAGCACACTAACCCGTATTCAGAAAATCAAACAACCTGTAAAGCAGGCTGATGCTTATGCCAGAGCTGCCGAACAATGCTGGCGAACCGGGAAGTATGAACAAGGATTGGTGTATGCCAATAAAGGACTCGTAATTGCCCGAAAAGCAGGTTATAAAAAAGGTGAGGCAGAGTTGCTGAACCATATTGGAATTATCTACGATTACCAGGGCAAAATCTCCGAATCGCTTAGCAGTTATTACAAGGCATTAAACATTCAGGAAACCATCAATGATGATCTGGGGATTGCTTATACGTGCAGCAATCTAGGGTTGATCTACGCCAATCAGAAGAATTACAAATCGGCACTATATTATCACAAACGCTCACTGAAACTGCGCAAAGAAGCGAATTTTAAAGGAGGGATTTCCGCTTCGTACAACAATCTCGGTATTGTGTACATGTATCAGAAGAAATACAAACTGGCACTCAAAAATTACTTCGAATCGGTGAAAATCGACAGCGAACTGAAAGACAGTTCCGGTTTGGGCGATTCCTTTACGAATGTTGGTGTTTGCTACATGGATCTGGGAATGCTCGATAGCGCCGAATATTATTTTAAACTCGCCGTTCCCATTCGCCAGGGGTTTGGTGATCTGCTCGGATTGTCAAATTCATACAACAACCTCGGGACTTTGTATGAAAAGAAAAACGACTTACCGAAAGCGAAAGAATACCTGGAAAAAGGAATTGCTATCGGGAAATCAATCGGCGGAAAAGATATCATTAAATATGGGTACCAGCAATTGTACCTGCTCGAAGAGCGAATGGGGAATTACCAGCAGGCTTTTGAGAACCACAAACTTTTTGTGACTTACGGAGACAGCATTACCAATGAAGCCAATACACGGGCGCAGACGCAAGCCGAAATGCAATACAAGTTTGACAAAGAAAACGCGCGTAAGGAGTTTAATGATAAAAAGGAGCGTGAACAAGCGCAGTTAATCCTCTGGTCGGTTGTAGTGATCGCTGTGATCATTCTCATTTTTTCGGTTTTCCTTTACAAACGCTGGCGCATTGCCAAAGAACAACAATTGCTGATTGCGCAGAAAAATCATTTGCTTGAGCTGAAAAACCAGGAAATTCTCGATTCGATCAGTTATGCAAAACGCATCCAGTCAGCTATTTTACCGCCAAAAAAACTGGTCAACGAGTGGCTGGTGAATTCGTTTATTATTTACAAACCCAAAGACATTGTTGCCGGCGATTTTTACTGGATGGAAGCTATGGACAACACCATTATTTTCGCCGCGGCCGATTGTACCGGACATGGTGTTCCGGGAGCATTGATCAGCGTGGTTTGTCACAATGCGTTGAACCGTTCTGTTCGCGAGTTCGGGTTGATTGATCCGGGAGCTATCCTCGACAAAACCCGCGATATTATCATCCAGGAATTTGCCAAAAGTGAAGACGATGTCAACGACGGAATGGACATTTCACTTTGCACGCTTAACACCAAAACGCTGGAACTGAAATGGTCTGGCGCCAATAATCCGCTTTGGGTGGTGCGCTCGTTATCTGACGAAGTGGTGGAGCTGAAAGCCAACAAACAACCAATCGGAAAGTATTCGAAATACGAAGCTTTCGATACGCATCATGTTCAATTGAACGCGGGCGATTCCATTTACCTCTTCACCGACGGTTTTGCCGATCAGTTTGGCGGTCCCGGTGCCAAAAAGTTCAAATCCAAAAACATGAAAGACCTCATCTTCGAAATGAAAGGTATTTCTATGGACGAGCAAAAAGAACTGCTTGAAACCACGTTTGAAACCTGGAAAGGCGATTTGGAACAGGTGGATGATGTGTGTATCCTGGGTATCAGGGTATAAGGTAAAATCCTGACCTGATTTTTTCACCAAAAAGCCACAACGCTTTCGCCGATCGCATGTCGCCAATAGCTTATGCTTACGCCATAGCTTCAGCATAGGCGCATAGCGATGGCACAAGCTTTAGCGAAGGAGCAAAGCAAAGGACAAGTTTGACCTGCTAAACAGAACACAAAGGAGATTCCGGTGGAACTTAAGAGCCTTTGCCAAAAAGTGGAAGTTCAACTTCACCACAAAGAAAAACCAAGCATATTAAGACCACGAAAAGTGGTTTACATGAAATCCCTTTGTGAACTTAACACGTCAATCCTTCAAAAGTTCTTTGTGGCTTTGTGGTGAATTTATTCCCGACATTCGTTAAGATTCCCCAACTTTTCAACTTTTTCATGAAATTTAATTGCACCCAACAAAAAACGAGTAACTTAGTCTAAACTTAATTAGAAAAAAATGATGATTGGATTATTAATTGGCGGTGGTGTTTTATTGATTTTGATTATTTGGCTGATCTCAATCAACAACCGCTTGGTTTCATTGAAAAATAACCGTGAAAGCGCATTCGCTGACATTGATGTTCAGTTGAAACAACGTTACGATTTGATTCCGCAATTGCTTGGTGCGGTAAAAGGTTATATGGACCATGAAAGTTCCGTTTTAACCCGCGTTACCGAAGCTCGTTCGCGTTGTATGCAAGCCAGTAGCATTTCTGAGAAAATCGCTGCTGAAGCGAATTTGGGCGCTGCAATGAACGGATTCAATATACAAATTGAAGCGTACCCGGATTTGAAAGCAAACGCCAATTTCATGAACCTTCAGGAAGAAATCGGTGATATCGAAAACAAACTGGCAGCTGTACGTCGTTTTTTCAACTCGGCTACCAAAGAATACAACAACGGTATTGAGCAATTCCCAAGCAATATGATTGCCGGATTTAAAGGTTACAAAACAGAACCGATGTTTGATTTGGGTGTGGAACAACGCCAAACCCTTGACAAAGCTCCCGAAGTAAAATTCTAAGACTAAAACCTTATACTGCATGGCGTATATCGGACTCCAGGCGCAAATCCGCCGGAATAATGCCCGTTCTACAGTTATTTTAGCGTGCTTTCCCCTGCTTATTTTAGCGGGGGTTTACGCTTTTTTCTTTTTCACCGCCGGTGGTAAAGAGAACATTGAGCACGTAAACTGGATGTTTCTCAAAACCACTCCGTTTGTGATTGGTGGCGTGCTTATTTGGTTTCTCATCGCATATTTCGGCAATACGGCTATGATTCGCCTGGCAACCCAGGCACATACGCTCGACCGGAAAGAAAACATGCGTGTTTATAACCTCACCGAAAACCTGTGTATGACAATCGGTATGACGATGCCGAAACTGTATATCATCGATTCTTCAGCGTTGAATGCATTCGCCAGCGGGATCGATAAAAAATCGTATGCAGTAACGCTCACTTCAGGAATCATTGAAGCACTTGATGACCAGGAACTGGAAGCTGTTATCGCACACGAACTCACACATATTCGCAACAGGGATGTACGCTTGTTGATCATCAGTATCGTGTTTGTAGGAATCTTGTCCTTTACCGTACAAATACTGTTTCGTTCATTGCTTTATGGTGGTGGCCGTCGAAAAGACAAAGACAACGACAAACTCATGTTGATTGCGCTCGCGATCGCTGTCGTAGCATTTATATTATCGATTCTCTTCAAATTCGCTTTATCGCGCAAACGCGAATACCTCGCCGATGCCGGAGCAGTAGAAATGACCCGAAACACCAAAGCGATGGCTTCTGCCTTGCGTAAAATTTCAGGGAACTCAGAAGTGGAAGAAGTGAAAAGCGATGATGTCAAACAAATGTTTATCGAACACAAATCATTGAGCGGATTTAGCGGTTTGTTTGCTACACATCCTCCGATTGAAAAACGGATCGCGGTTTTAGAGCAAATGTAATTCCACTTAATTTTTAATGCTTAATTTTTAATGTTGAATTAGATTTTAGGTAAGAGTCTCAATTTCGGAACAGGAGTAAACTTTAAAACCTTTAGGAGACCTCCATTAAAAATTCAACATTAAGCATTCAACATTGCGGAGCGCTTCGCGCGAAGCTAAATTCTCACTATAATCTTCAGATTAAACCTTCGCTGTGTCAGGTAATTCGGAATGGCATAATAACCACCGCTGACGTCCTGGATCCATTGTTTTGAAAGCACGTTGTTGATCCCTAAGAGATTAAACACTTCAAACGAAACCAACGCATCGCTGAATTTACCATACCATTTATCCTGGATCTTGCTGCGGTCTTTTTTCAACAAATCAAACGACAAACCGATATCAACGCGGAAATACGATTTCATACTCAAGGTATCTTTGTAGCGCGTGAAATCCGGCGGACCGTAAGGTAAACGCGAACCGAAATTCAAGCCCATTTGCACCATGAAACGCTCCAGTCCTGGCATGTGGTCCTGGAACAAAATCCCCATATTCAACCGCTGATCAGAAGGACGGCGAATGTAGCCTGGAAATACTTCAACTGAATCAACAGGTTCCTGGTCTTCACTGATGCTGGTAATACGCTCTCCGGCTGCGTTGTAGAAATTCCAGTATGAATCGTTTTCAACATCTTCCTTGGTCGACAAAACACCGATCTTAAAAAACGATTCCAATCCTTTTACAAATTCACCGTGCATATTGGCATCAAATCCCACTGCATAACCTTTGGCAATGTTGTCGGCATAATAACGCGTGCGCACATTCTCAATCTCATATGGATTGATATCCCACAGGTATTTGTAATACGTTTCGGCGGATACTTTGAACGGTTTTTCGCGGCCCCACATGTAGAAATTGTAGTCGCCACCCAATACAAAGTGTAATGATTTTTGGGCAACTACGTTCGGATTCAAGCCTCCGGTAAATGTTCTGAATTCACGGTAAAACGGTGGCTGGTAATAAGCTCCGGCTGCGAAACGGAATTTCATGGAACGACGTTCAAAGTGATCTTTGTGGAACACGTATTTCACCGGAATGAAACTGATGCTCACACGCGGTGTCACCATAAAATCAGTATTAAAGGAAGTATACAACGCCCGAACACCGGCATCCAGTTCCCATTTTGCGGTACCGCCTTTCATCGTGTCGGAAAAAGTTCTGAACACTTTCAATCCGGTTGAATCATTTTTGATTTTAACAACTTTAGAAACAAACCGGTCTTTCTTTTTGCCTGACCATTGCTGGTTTTGCTGAACATACGCATGAACGCGGTCGTTTTGGAGTTTTAACCTGCCTTTGATCACTTCAAACAAATCAACACCCGCCGTATTTTGCGGAACCGAATATCCGGCCGAATCGATCATACGCCATTCGCTCAGAACATCTGAAAAATCATCGTGTTGAATCCCGAAACCATAGCGAAACGCGCTGTTTTCATTAAACGAATACGTCGCATCGTGATAAGCACTCAAAATAGAAGCTGTGAGGCGGTTGCGGGCATGATTCATAAAGGTTCCCACTCCCAATACCGCAATCGAATCGCCGTATTCTTCTTTCGACGGATCGGTTTCCAATTCGTTGATGTAGTATTGGCCCTGAATATCGAAATACTCGCGTTCGTTACTTCTGAATGCTGTTAAATAAGTGTTCGCCTGGAGTTTTTTCCCGGTGTACTTAAACGCCGTTCCGCCGGTCATAGTCAAAAAGCGCGTGTCTTCCTGTCCATCGAAGTAAATATTAAACGAATAAGCTTCGTTTGCTGTTCCGAAATCGGTTTGCTGAGATACCGGAGAAAACTGGTAATTGTTCGAAGATATATGCCCGAGAACGGTCCATTGCCATTTTTCGTTAAGATCGAATTCGGTCACAAATTGTCCGTCCCAAAACACCGGATTGTAATTTCCTTTTGTCGGCAACGAATTGAGTAAGTAGCCATTGGAACGGTAACGTCCGCCAACCAAATAGCGAAAACGAGAACCGATTCCCTGTTCCATGTGTCCTTCCACGCCAAGTAATGAAGCCATAACGGAAGCGTGCAAGCTATCCGGCTTTTTGTATTCAATGTCGAGTACGGAACTCAATTTATCCCCGTAAACAGCCTGGAAACCACCGGCACTGAAACGCACATCTTTCACCAAAGCGGTATTGATAAAACTCATTCCTTCCTGCTGCCCGGAACGCGTCAGGAATGGACGATTGATCAAAAATCCATTAACATAAACAAGGTTTTCATCGTAATTTCCACCGCGTACATTGTAATTATTTGTGAGCTCATTGCTTGATGTTGCGGCAGTTGTATAAGTGATGTATTTTTCAACCGAACTCAACGGATTGCGCTGATAATCATACGGTGGCAATGATGGAACACCATTAACAATGTCGCGATCCCGGTTGATATTGACGATGTCGAGGTTTTCGAAATTAAAGCGAATCGTTTCCAGTACAAAGCTATCCACGTCAGGAATCATTAATTCCATTTCAACCTTGTTGGTATTATCGTATTGAAAGAGAAAACGCGTTTTACCGGCTGGAATTTCAAGGGCAAAATTTCCGTCGAAATCGGTCCGTGTCAAATAAGGCATTTCGTTTTGATCGGCCCTCACGGTAGTTAGTTCCAGTGGATTCCCTTTTTTATCGACACATTTACCTTTTACCTTTACTTGCGCGAAAACGCTCGAAAAGCAGGCAGTTATGAGTACAATAAAAATCCGATAACGCAAAAATGTCATGTAGCTGAAACGTATGAGCGGTGAAAATAGTGTAAATGCTGCTTAATTTTTCAATTCTACCACAATTAGATCACTTTGAAACGGATCAATTACTGCTTCAATCGCCGTCAGTAGACTTGAATAATCACCTGAAGGAGCAAAATTCAGCCAATGCAGTGCCCGTTCCTGCAACACATTCCCCGGAAGAAAACGATCACAAACGCCATCAATAGCTTTCAATGCCTGTTCATGCTGTTGTTTGACCTGTTTCAGAAGGCGTTGTTCGTATACCTCCAATTGTTTTGACATCCGCACGGTTTCGGCCTCGGCAAACGATTCGAGGCTTGCGTCAATTTCTTTGGCTTTGGTAATCATTGACAAACGCAGGCTTTGAAATTGCGCCTGAATGGCTTCCATATTCAACTGATCGGCATCGTGTTCCAGCAAATAAGCTTTGCGCAGCTGTTCTTTCGGTTCAAAAAAGCGGGATAATTCCCAGCCGGTTTTTTCGATGCGTTTTGCGGTTGCACCATCAACCAAAAGCAAAGAATTCCGTTGCTGGATCAATGGAAAAAGTACGTCATGCGCTTCGAATACGCCTTTTAGCTGAATCCAGTAAGCCATTTCGCCGCCACCGCCAATGTAAGCGAGGTTGGGAAGAATGGTTTCCTGGTACACCGGCCGCAAGATCACATTGGGCGAAAATAATTCGGGTTGTTGTTCTGTCAATTGCAGCAATTCTTCTTTCGAATAGGCTTTTCCATCAATCGTAAATCCGTTTGCAGAAGGATCAATGCGATGTCTTCCGGTTGCATCGAGCAAAAAAAGATTACACGCTCTGGCCTGTGCTTGCGGTGACCAGCCTGCTTTTTGCAATTGTTCATTCGTTACCTGAACGGCTTTGAATGAAGGTTTTTCTGTGATTTCCCGTTGCAGAACAGGTATAAATAATTGCTTTAATGCGTGATCATCCGGTTGAAGCACCAAAACCCCGAAATCGGCAAAAAGCCGGTTCATCAGTTGCTGGTAATGTATTGCATAATTGGTATCCGGAAGATCTTTCACCAGTTCCAGCAATTCACAAGCTTCTTTGGTTGTGAAAAAAGCTTTCAATTCATCTAAAACAAGATCGTAGTTTTCCATATGGAAGCGTCCTACAGGGCCTTTTTGTTCGCTTTCCCACCTCAGGTTTTTGTTGAACAGCTGAGCTGATTGAATTTCTTCGAAATCATGATCTTCGCTGGCCAGCCAGAATACGGGAACGGCTTTGAATTCAGTTTGAGATTCATTGAACGACCGCGCCAGTTTTACTACATGCAGTACTTTGTAAAGCAGGAAAAGCGGCCCACCAAACAAGGTTAATTGGTGTCCGGTGGTAATTGTCATGGTCGTTTCCTCCCGAAGTAAATCGAGGTTGCTGAGTTGTGATACCGAAAGTTGATGTTCGAGTTGTCGTGCAATCGTGTCCGTTACTATTTTTCTCGATGCGGATGAATAAACCGGATGTTTGCGTTTGGCTTGCGCTGTCAGATCTTCAACGGAATCGAAAGGTTGTTGAATGAATGCGCTGAAGGATGTTTGGTCTTGTCCGAAGGCGCTCGAAAATGTGGAAAATGATGATAGTGCCTTTCTTGAAATTGTTGTTGTCATGTTACAAAAGTAAGCATCATTCGCGATACGGTTTCCACAGAAAGTGGCAAAGGTTTTTGGGTGTGGAGCTCTTTAGGAATTCAAAGTTAGGTAAGTAAAATCTCGTGGTATTTTCACCACAAAATCACAACGCTTACGCCGATCGCGTGTCGCCAATAGCTTTAGCGATGGCACAAGCTTCAGCGAAGGAGCAAAGAAAGAGGATATGTTTGGCGTGTTACAAAGATCACAAAGGGATTTAGGTAGAGCACCTCGATGCTCTTTAGGAAAGAATCGGAAAAAGAAAGAGTTTCCCCTTTGTGCCCTTAACACGCTTATCCTTCAAGAAAAACTTTGTGTCCTTGTGGTTTTTTGTAAATCTTCTTCGTCCGGATCCGCTTGATTTTAGATACTTTTGCCTAAAATTTTTAAACATGGAAGCCATTATTAAAACCGCCAAAGGCGATATGAAAGTGATGTTTTACGAAGCAGATGCACCGAAAACGGTAGACAACTTCGTGAAATTATCGAAAGAAGGATATTATGACGGATTGACGTTTCACCGCGTTTTGCCTGATTTTGTGATCCAGGGAGGTTGTCCGAATTCACGTGAAGGAGCAACAGGAATGCCTGGAACCGGCGGACCTGGTTACAAAATCGATTGTGAATTAACCGGCGAAAACCAATACCATGACCGTGGTGTATTGTCTATGGCTCACGCGGGAAGAAACACCGGTGGTTCACAGTTTTTCGTTTGTCACAGTCGTACAAATACCGCGCATTTAGACAGAAATCATACCTGCTTCGGAAAAGTAATTGAAGGTGCGGATATTATTGATCAGATTAGCCAGGGAGATCGTATCGAGTCGATCACAATTATTGACTAAGTTCAAACTTGATGTGTTCCATCGACTAGTCGATGGAACATTATATTTCCCACAGATGCATAGATTTTTGCGCTCCTAACGGCAGCGCATTGTTGTGTTTTCAATATTTGAGCGAGTGCGTTAGCCGAGCAAAAATCTGTGCATATGTGGGAGAAAGATATCCGCGATGTGAATTACGGAAAAACAAAAAAGGCGATCCACGGATCGCCTTTTTCTGTACTATAATTATTTCTTAGTGATTGTGTCCTTCGTGTCCTTCTGTTTTTGCAGGAGTCCCTGTTGGAGGAGTTGCATTCGGGTCAGCTGCCAATACATTTCCTTTGATCGTTAAGATGATTGGCTCAGTAGAAACATTTGTTGTGACAGTAATTGTTTTGGTGAAGTTACCAACACGTTTTGTATCGTATTTCACAGCAATTTTACCTGTTTTTTTCTTCGCTACCGGTTCAGTTGGCTGCTCAGCTTTCGTGCAACCGCAACTTGTTTGAACGTTGGTAATGATAACCGGTGTTGAACCGTTGTTTTTGAATTCGAAAACGAATTGTTCCTGGGAATCGTAAGGAATATCGGCACGTTCAATCGTCATTGTTTTGAATTCCACAGCCGGTTTGGTTGGCTTAGGAGCTTTCTTTGCAGGAGCGACAGCCGGTGGTGTTGCAGGAGGAGTTGCCGGTTTTGCTTCTTGTTGTGCGAATGCTCCCAACGTGAACAAACAAACACCTATTGTTACAATAATTTTCATGTTTACAGTTTTTATATACAAGAATACGAACTCTTTTGGTAAATGGTTGCTCGTTAACAAAAAATTAAGTGCTGATTCTACGTATTGTTAAAGAACAATCAACTCTTCCCTGTCATATCAAGCACTTCACGAATGGAATCATAGGTATTTTCGCGCACGATTTCCCATTCTTTTTTCGACAGCCAAACAGCTTTTGTAATGGCTTCTTCCGACTGAGGATCGGTGGCTTTCGGGCCGTCATAATCCAACGCATACCACCAGTTTTTCTTTAACGTTGGCTTACCTTTATAGTCATAAGTATGAAACGTAATTCCGATCAGTTTTCGAACTTTAGGCGATTGAATGCCACATTCTTCTTCGATTTCACGAACGGCGGTCACCTCGGGTTTTTCACCTTTTTCCATCTTTCCTTTCGGAATATCCCACAAACCATGGCGCTCAATAAACAAATACTTATTTTTTCGTTTAACTATACCTCCTGCAGCTTCTACAAAATCATAGTTGGCAAACACCTGTTTGATTGCTTGTTCCGGGTTATTGGTGAGCACGATCATCCAGCAACCGATTGGTAATTCATCCCTGCATTTTACGAAGTCAAATTCACTCTGTGAAAGAGTGTTAAATAACACAAAATCCTGTGTTTTCAAGGATTTTTTCCATTCATTCGTAAAAATGATGACCTTGTTATCTATAAAAACTTTGTACATTTGTCGCCATGATTTTAAATAAGGACAGAGCGTTAAAGGTAGCAGAATTTTTGCTCCAGATAAAAGCAGTTAAGTTACAGCCTGCTCAGCCGTTTACATGGGCATCGGGCTGGTCTTCTCCAATTTATTGCGACAATCGTAAAACGCTTTCGTTTCCTGCCATCCGCACACACATCCGCCAAGGCTATGCCGAAGCTATTTTGGAAAAATTCGGCAAACCCGATGTTATTGCCGGCGTTGCAACTGGCGGTATCGCTCAGGGAGCTCTCGTTGCCCAGGAGCTTGGGATTCCGTTTATCTATGTACGCAGCTCAGCGAAAGGCCACGGTATGGGTAACCAGATTGAAGGCCATTTCGAAAAAGGACAAAAAGTGATCGTGATTGAAGATCTTATTTCTACCGGCGGAAGCAGTTTGGTTGCTGTTGAAGCACTACGCGAAGCAGGATGTGATGTGAAAGGATTGATCGCCATCTTTACTTACGGATTCGATATTGCTATTGAAAATTTCAAAGCAGCTGATTGTCCATTTGTTACCTTAACAGATTATGATCATTTGATTGATCAGGCGGTAAAATTGGAGTACATCAACGAGGCCGATGTACAATCGTTGAAAAAATGGAGAAATTCCCCTGGTACCTGGTCTGCTAATTAGGATCTTATGAAAATCATCAGCGAAACAGCTTCCATACAAGCACCAATCAGCGTTGTGTTCGAATTTCTTTCGCAGGCACACAATATTGAATGTTTATTGCCCGATGATAAAATCTCCGATTTCCATTCAGACAAAAATGGCTGTACGTTCAAAGTACAGGGCGGGTTCCTGATTTCATTACTTTACGTTGACAAAGAAGAGCCAACGCTCATTCGCATGAAATCAGGTGAAAAAGCGCCGTTTTCATATTCACTGACCATTCATTTAAGCGAAGACGACGACCAAACGAACGGCCACATTGAATTTATCGGCAACGTAAATATGTTCCTCAAAATAATGGTTGAAAAACCGCTGATCGGACTGTTTAATCACATGTCGGCTAAGTTACAGGAGCAGTTTTATATCGGAAAAACCTAACGGAATTTTTAATGTTGAATGCTTAATTTTTAATTAGACTCTTCCTAAAGTTTTCAAAATCACTGTCCTTGCAAGTAAATCTGAGAAGGTTTCTTAAATTTAAGTTCCACCTAAGACCCAATTCAACATTCAAAATCAAGCATTCAAAATTCACTTAGTAGGCGAAAGCAATTTCCTTCAACCCAAACGATCGTTCTTCACCGTTTACCTCAAACAACAGGTTCCCGATGCCATCGATGCCACGAATGTATCCTTCCTCCCAGTCATTTTCAATCCGCGCATCCATCAGCACATCTTTTTTCCAAAGCATTGCGTGGTAATCCTGCAGAATCTCATTCCAGTTCCCGGAACGCAAACGTTCAAACTGCAATTCAAGTAATGAACTCAGCTGACGTGCCATTTCCAGGATTTCCGGATTGTTGTCAGTAAAATCAACCAGGCTGCAACTGGAAGAAAGATCCGATTCGCGCTGCAGGTTGATTCCAACACCAATGATTGCACCCATGATATTTCCCGAGTTCCATTGTGTTTCGATGAGAATTCCGGCGATTTTTTTGTCATTCACCAGAATATCGTTGGGCCATTTAATGACTGCCTTTTCTAAAATAAATGCCTGAATCGTTTCCCGGACAGCCAAAGCAACCGCCAAATTCAGGTACCAATACCGTTCGACTGACAAAAAAGCAGTCGCAGTATAAACCGAGCAGGTAAACTGCTTTCCCGAGGCTGAATGCCATAAACTGCCTCGCTGGCCTCTTCCGGCGGTTTGTTTCTCTGCCAAAATAACAGTGCCGTGTGCCATTTTACCTTCGTTAAGCAACTTGGCAGTATAATTGTTCGTAGAGTCTACCTCGTCAAGAAGGATGATTTTCTGTCCTATCATGGCAAATTAACAATGATTAGCAAATAACACTCAAACATTTCAAGCCGATAATTGCTTAGATTTGTGAACTCAAAATTACGAATGTATAAATTAAAACAAGATACTGATTCTCAAATACTGTGCAACGCAATAGTAGAAGGAATGCAGGAAAACAAAGCAAAGGACATCGTTGTTCTCGATTTACGAAACATTGCCAATGCAGTAACTGACTTCTTCGTGATTTGTTCCGGAGAATCATCAACCCAGGTAGATGGTATCAGCTCAACCGTAACACGTCACACCCGCCAGGAATTGCAGGAAAAGCCGTGGCACCAGGAAGGAAAAACCAATTCGGAGTGGATTTTGTTGGATTACGTGAGCGTTGTTGCCCACATTTTCTACAAAGATGCGCGTCATTTTTACGAATTGGAGGACTTGTGGTCGGATGCGATTCGTACCAACATCCCTAACTTAAATTAAAAACTCATGTCAGAAAACAATAATTCGAACAAGCCGAAGAGAAATCCATACGCCATTTATTGGGTGTATGCTGCTATCGGTATTGCCGTCATCGCATTCCAGCTATTTTTGGGCGGATCGAATGACGTGGAGATTAAAAGTCAGGAGACCTTTTTCAGACTGGCTGATTCAAACTATGTGAAAGAGGTGCGCATCGTGAACCGTGTGCGTGTTGATTTCCGTCTGACAGAGGAAGGAAAAAAATTCGTGAAAGAAAATTCAAAAGGCGAATTCAAGAAATTGAAAAAAGCTTTGGAAACAAAAGGGCGTACAATGCGTGCCGAAAAAGATCCTGAATTTTCCCTCAATATTTCGGATGCAGGACGTTTTGAAGAAAAGGTAGATGATATGAATGAGAAGCATAAAGCCGCTCATAAAAAACAAATCGACTACCAGTTTGAAGAAGAAGTCAATTATATCGGTACCATTATGGGCTATCTCTTCCCTATTCTGATCATTATCGTGATCTGGATCGTGATCATGCGACGTATGTCGGGTGGTAGTGGAGGCGGACCTGGCGGACAAATTTTCAACATTGGAAAATCACGTGCGCAGGTTTACGAAAAAGGTAAATCGACCAATACTACCTTTAAAGACGTAGCCGGATTGGAAGGTGCCAAAGAAGAAATTCAGGAAATTGTTGAATTCCTGAAAAATCCGAAGAAATTTACCGAACTCGGGGCCAAGATCCCGAAAGGAGCCTTATTGGTAGGACCTCCGGGAACAGGTAAAACCTTGCTGGCGAAAGCCGTGGCAGGTGAAGCAAAAGTTCCGTTCTTCTCGCTTTCAGGTTCCGATTTCGTTGAAATGTTTGTAGGTGTAGGCGCATCGCGTGTACGTGATTTGTTCCGTCAGGCAAAAGAAAAAGCTCCTGCGATTATCTTCATTGATGAAATCGACGCCATTGGTAGAGCGCGTGGTAAAAACGCCGGATTCAGTTCCAACGACGAGCGCGAAAATACCCTGAACCAGTTATTGACGGAGATGGATGGTTTCGGAACCAATTCCGGAGTAATTATCCTGGCTGCAACAAACCGCGCCGATGTACTGGATAGCGCTTTGATGCGTGCGGGACGTTTTGACCGTCAGATTTACGTTGATATGCCCGATTTGAACGAGCGCAGGGAAATTTTCCAGGTACATTTGAAACCGTTGAAACTGGCTCCGAACTTAGACATCGAATTTTTAGCAAAACAAACTCCCGGATTCTCGGGTGCCGATATTGCCAACCTGTGTAACGAAGCTGCCCTGATCGCAGCACGTAAAGAAAAAAAGCACGTTGAAAAACAAGATTTCCTGGATGCTGTTGACCGTATCATCGGTGGTTTGGAAAAGAAAAACAAGATCATCACTAAAGAAGAGAAACGCGCGATTGCCTTCCACGAAGCCGGTCATGCAACTACTTCATGGTTATTGGAACACGCACATCCATTGGTAAAAGTAACCATCGTGCCACGTGGACGTTCATTGGGCGCTGCCTGGTATTTGCCGGAAGAACGCAGTATTACAACCACCGAGCAGATTTTGGATGAAATGTGCTCTGCTTTGGGTGGCCGTGCTGCCGAGCAATTGATCTTTGGTAAAATTTCTACTGGCGCATTGAGCGATTTGGAGAAAGTAACCAAACAGGCTTATGCTGTGGTTTCGATCTACGGACTCAACGAACGTTTAGGGAATGTTTCCTTCTACGATTCGCAAGGCCGTGAAATGTTTACCAAACCTTACTCGGAAGATACCGCACGCATCATCGATGAAGAAGTAAGTAAAATGATCGAAGTTCAATACAGACGCGCGATCAAAATTTTGAGCGAAAACAAGGATAAACTAACACTTTTGGCAGACAAGTTGCTGGAAAAAGAAGTCATTTTCAAAGAAGATTTGGAAGAGATTTTCGGAAAACGTGCCTGGGCTGAAGAAGAATTGGTAAATCCACCTGCACCGGAAACACCAGGTCCTCTTCACATGATGGCAGATGAAATGGAAGTAACTTCAACCCAACAGGAAGAAACCACAGAAAGTAAACCTGCGAAGAAAAAAAGTGCTTCCGGTAAAGTGGAGCCGCTAAACGGCAAAACAACCGACGAGCCTGCAGAAGAAAAGAAAACAGAAGAATAATAAAAAAACACCCCATATATAACCTCCCGGTCAGGAAACTTTCCGGGAGTTTTTAGTTTTACAGCATGAAAGAATTGTTAATTCGCAGCTTATTTGGAATTGTATTTTTGGCTATTGTCTTTGTGCCGTACATAATTGATCTCAATTACCGTGTTAACACCTTCAATTTTGTATTGCTGTTGTTTTCACTCATCGGGACAATCGAGCTTTATGCTATGCGTAAAGCGGCTTATCAATCATCCAGGCTGCTTTTGGTCAGTTTATTGATCGTTATCATTGCCTTTCTACCATTGCTACTGACTTCCCTTCACGATTTCATACCGAACATTCCTGTAGGAATTTCAGCGCGCGATCTGAATCAGCAAGTTTTTTCCTGGCTCCTTCTCTTTTGGTCAGTATTATTGGTTGTTTTTATTCTTTTCATCATACTGATTTTTCAAAGGAATGAAATTACCTTCATTTTTAAAGGAACCTTCCTTTTGGCATTGGTTTATCCCTTGTTACCGCTTTTAACATTGAGTTTCGCGTTAACTATTTCCAATCCAACTGAAAAATCATTCCTTTTCGTTGCCCTCATTCCTATTTATCTCAACGACACACTCGCTTATGCAACGGGGCGCTTTTTCGGGAAAACCAAACTCTTTCCTGCTGTTTCTCCTAAGAAAACCTGGGAAGGTTTTTTCGGCGGAATTTTAGGCACATTAATCGTCATGCATTTATTCGTCTACTTTGTAGGTGAATACAGTGTCGACCACGCTTTCATTATCACATTCGTCAGCATTCTGGCTTCCGTTTTGGCAACCTTCGGCGACCTGTTCGAAAGCAAACTCAAACGTGCTGCCGGAGTAAAAGATTCTGGAAAAATACTCCCCGGACACGGCGGAATACTTGACCGAATAGACGCCATGCTTTTTGTGGCTCCTGTTTTATATGTACTTTTGGCCTTCATTCTCTAAAACGAATACGCATGACATTACACCGTGAAGGCTACGCCACTATCATTCTCGCTTCCCTTGTTCTGAGTATCATGCAATGGGGCAATTTCTTGCTTTGGCAATTGACCGGGTGGCTGTGGTTATTCCTTTTACTCACCTTTGGGATTCTTGTATTGGCTTACCTGATCGTGCAGTTTTTCCGTATTCCGAAGCGCAGTTTTACGTTCGGCCCGAATGATGTTTTATGTCCGGCAGACGGTAAAGTGGTCGTGATCGAAGAAGTGGAAGAAACCGAATATTTTCACGATAAACGGATCCAGGTTTCCATTTTTATGTCGCCTTTGAACGTACATGCCAACTACTTTCCTATTAGCGGAAAAGTAACGTTTGCACGTTACCATAAAGGTTTGTTTTTGGTTGCGTGGCACCCGAAAAGCAGCACGGACAATGAACGCAGTACGTTTGTAGTTGAACATTCATCTGGCCAATCGGTATTGTTTCGTCAGATTGCCGGAGCGGTGGCACGCAGAATTTGTTATTACGCCCAGGAAGGCCAGCAGGCTGTGACCGGAGAAGAATTCGGGTTTATTAAATTCGGTTCACGCGTGGATGTATTCTTACCACTTGGCACTGAACTAAAAGTTAAAATCGGCGAAGATGTTAAAGGAAAGTTAACAACCCTTGCCGTGTTGAAATAAAGATGTATTTTTAAATCGTTATAACAAATTAATAAAGATCGATCATGAAAAAAGTATTTGTTGCTTTGTCGTTGATGATGTTCGTAGGTTCCATGACTGCTACAGTTTATGCAGCTACTAACAGTACTTCAACTGAAGTTGTTAAGAAAGACGACGACAAGAAGAAAAAATCTAAGAAATCTAAAAAAGCATGTGCTTCTAAAAGCGCTTGTGGTTCTGAAAAAACAGGATCTTGCTGCGCTGGTAAAAAAGCCGCTTAATTAGTTTTTGAAGAATATTGAAAAATCCGGTTTCCGCCTAAGGTGGATACCGGATTTTTTTGTTGCCTTTTTTCTAGAGTTTTCACAGAGCTGACTTTAACAACCATTATGACCACATTTCAACCGTTCACCCGCGATTAAGATTATCTTAGAACGTTCAAATAAAAACCACGATGGAAGAAACAACCTTTACTAGTTCGATTTCTGGAACCGCCTTTGATACCTCGGAAATGGTATTGGCCAAAACCATTCGTCCGCCATTGTATGACCTTATTAAATCCGAACACCCCGATTTTAATCCATCGAGTGTGATCTCAGCAGGTGAATTAAGAATTTACCGTGAAAAACATATCACCGGCGTGTTATTGGACGAGCTGGGAGAATTAACAGACGTCGAAAAAACTGTTATACAGTCTATTACCGACCGTACGATTGTTTCGGGCAACCTGGATGATGATGATAACGAAGACGCTACTTTCGGACAGCGCGTGGCAGATAAAGTAGCAACTTTTGGCGGAAGCTGGACATTCATCATTTCATTTGGCATTTTTCTGCTGCTTTGGATTGCCTCGAACATTGTATTGCTGAGCAATAAAGGATTTGATCCGTATCCGTTCATTTTACTGAACCTGATTCTATCGTGTATTGCGGCATTGCAGGCTCCCGTAATTATGATGAGCCAAAACCGTCGCGAGGAAAAAGACCGTGAACGTGCTAAAAATGATTATATGATCAATCTGAAATCGGAATTGGAGATCAGGATGCTGCATGAAAAGATCGACCATTTGACCATTCACCAGCATGAGCAAATCATGGAAATGCAGGAACAGCAGGCGGAGATGATGAAAAAATTACTGGATACGGTTAACGGGAAGAAATAATAATCCAATGGGTTTTTCACCATAACGCTTACGCTAGAGCTTCAGCGAAGGTGCAAAGTTTCTTTGATGAATAAGAATTGTCAAGGACAAAAGGTGCTCTATCTAAATCTCTTTATGCCGTTCAGCGAGTTTACGTCAATCACTAAATCATAGTAGTACCTAAATTTATAACACAATTAAACAATATTTTAATGCTTTCACACATTAAATTTTAGCTTATTTTTGTGCGAACTTTTAAGAGAACCGTTCACGATTGATATGGCACAAATTGAGATTCGTCTTCCTAAAATGGGAGAAAGTGTAACAGAAGCAACCATTACTAATTGGTTAAAAAACATCGGTGACAGCGTTGCGCTTGACGAACCGTTGGTTGAAGTAGCTACCGACAAAGTAGACAACGAACTTCCTTCGGAAGCGGCAGGCGTACTTGTTCAGCAATTATTTGCAAAAGACCAGGTAGCGCAGGTAGGTGATGTGATTGCGATCATTTCTACGGATGGTGACAGTGCTCCGGTGAGCGCTCCTGTAACAACACAGGCAACTCCTGTTGAAGTAGTAGCAGAAACTGTTGTGGCAGCACAAACGCTGGCAAACGGGCAAGCGCCGGTTCTTGAAAAATCAGGTGATTCGGGTAAATTTTACTCACCGCTTGTACGCAGCATTGCAGAAAAAGAAGGTGTAAGCATGGCTGAATTGGAAACCCTTGGTGGTTCCGGTTTAGGTGGTCGTGTTACCAAAAAAGATATTTTATCGTACATCGATACACGCGTCGAAGGCGGTGGTGTAACAGTGGCAACTCCGGCAGCGGCTCCTGTTCAGCAACCAGCTTCAACTCCTACTCCGGCAGCAGCTCCTGCTGCTAGCAATGGTTCTTCATTCTTATCGAATATCAAAGAACCGGTTGTTACAGCCAATCCGGGTGATGAGATCATTGAGATGGACCGCATGCGCAAGCTTATTGCCGATCACATGGTGATGTCGACACACGTTTCTCCCCACGTTACTTCTTATGTAGAGGCCGACGTTACCAATATTGTGAACTGGAGAAACAAAATGAAAAAGGATTTCGAAAAGCGCGAAGGTGAAAACCTGACGTTTACGCCTATTTTCATGGAAGCAATCGTAAAAGCGATCAAAGATTTCCCGATGATCAATGTTTCTGTTTCAGGAACCAGCATCATCAAACGAAAAGACATCAATATCGGAATGGCAACCGCTCTTCCTTCAGGTAACCTGATCGTACCGGTGATCAAAAATGCCGACCGCATGAACCTTACCGGAATTGCGAAATCAGTGAATGAACTGGCACGCAATGCCCGCGATGGCAAATTGAAACCGGAAGACATCCAGGGCGGTACGTATACCGTAACCAATGTGGGAACTTTCGGTAACGTAATGGGAACTCCGATCATCAATCAGCCGCAGGTAGCGATTATGGCTTTGGGAGCTATCCGAAAAATGCCGGCAGTGATCGAAACAGCACATGGTGACTTCATCGGAATCAGACATAAAATGTTCCTCTCGCACTCATATGACCACCGTGTGGTTGACGGAGCGTTGGGTGGGCAATTTGTGCGACGGGTAGCCGATTACCTTGAGCAATTTGACGTTAACCGTGAATTGTAACATATAATCATTAATTTCGTAAGACCCACGCAATGAATAAAGTGGGTCTTTTTAATTAACAAATCAATGAATCGAATTTTTACTACTGCAGCCTTATTCCTGCTGCCTTTATTAACGTTTGCTCAGTATACTGACGAACAATTGCAGGATATCCTGAAAAACTCCTCGGAGCAAGAATTGGTGACCGAAAATTCTCAAATGTTGCAGGAGGGTTATCTCTACCAGGCCGGATTAGTGGGCGACCGCTTGCTGGAACTGAATCCAAACAGCAGTAACTACAACTACCGTCGTGGTTTTGTTTACCTTGAAATGTCGCGCGATTTCGTAAAAGCATTGCCTATGTTAGAAAAAGCGGTGTTGAGTACGGATAAAAATTTCGATATGTATTCTGCCGGAGAAAAAAGCGCTCCCACAGATGCTATTTATCACTTGGCGCGTTGCTACCATTTAGCTGAAAATATTACGAAAGCAGAAGAATACTACAACAAATTCATCGCGGTTTCGAACCCGAAATCGGAGTTTGTATTTTTTGCCAAGCTGAACCTGGAACAATGTGCCGTTGCCCGCAAGCAAATGGAAGTTCCGCGCAAAGTGAAACTACAGAATATCGGATCAACGGTAAATACCTCAAAACCTGAGTATTCACCGGTTATTTCATTAGACGGATCTGCTTTGTACTTTACTTCGCGTCGCGGATGGCTGAACGGTTCCAGCAATAAAGGAATTGATACACGCATTAACCAATTGCCGGAAGATATCTATGTTTCTTACCGCGATTTTGACGGAACATGGACAGAGCCGACACGTATGGAGTTTTGTGATTCCATTCAGAACGAAGCTACAATGGCTGTAAGTCCGGATGAGCGACGAATCTACCTGTACCAGGATACACAAGGAAACGGCGACGTTTTCTACTCCGATTTCTCGACCAACCGCTTTCAGGAAGTAACCCATTTTGAAAACCGTAATGTAAATAGTGCTAGCTGGGAAACACACTGTACAGTAACACCTGATGGTCAAAACATGTACTTTGTTTCTGACAGAAAAGGTGGTTTTGGCGGACGTGATATTTACCGGATCGTAAAATTACCTGATGGTGAGTGGAGTAATCCGGTAAACATGGGACCTGGTATTAACGGTCCGTTTGATGAAGAATCACCGTTTATCGCCGTTGACAACAAAACGTTGTATTATTCAAGCAACGGTAATAAAAGTATGGGTGGATTTGACGTGTTTGTAACCGTTCGCGATGAAAACAACGTGTGGTCAGATCCGATCAATCTTGGTTACCCGCTCAATTCAACCGGCGATGACTTGTTCTATACCACAACTGTTGACGGAATGACAGGTTATCTGACTTCGTTCAGAGTTGACGGTTTCGGTGAAAAAGACATCTACGAAGTACAAAACGATTACCTCGGCATGAAAAACATTGCCGTGTTGAAAGGAAAAATCAATACTGTTGGCGGAAAACCGCTTCCGGAAGATGTTTCCATCACATTGCGTTGTACCAATTGTGGTGATCCGTTTGATCGTAAAGTGTTCCCACGTATGCGTGACGGTGTTTTCTTAAGCTCTTTGGAGCCTTGCCGCGAGTATGAAATGATCTTCTCTTATGAAGGCGGAAAACAGGAATTCCACAAAGAAACATTCGATACCGATTGCGAAAAACAATACCAGGAAGTTTACCGCGAAGTGTGGTTGGATACCGATTTGAAAGACATCGTAAATATCTACTACCTCGCCGGTACGGTTAAAGACAGTAAAACCAAAAAAGAATTGGGCGACGTGAAAGTGACCATTGTCGACAAAAGCAACAACCAATCGATCCTGGATGGCAACACTCTTAGCAACGGATCATTTGTAAGTGACACTTTATTGGGTAAAAAACGTAACGATAAATTTGATGTTCAGCTGCGTTTGGAGAAAGAAGGATATGTAACCATGACGTATGATGTTCCGCTTGAATTAGCAATGGAATCTCGCATCGACATCAATTCATTGATCAATCCGGTGATGACGAAAATGGAAGTTGGAACCGATTTGGCAACAATTATCGATATCAAACCAATTTACTTTGATTACAACAAATCAAACATTCGTCCGGATGCGAAAGTTGAACTGGATAAAATTGTGAAGATCATGAAAGAAAATCCGGGTATTAAAATTGAATTGGGATCACATACCGATAGTCGTGGTACGGACGAAAGCAACAGAGCGCTTTCTGATCGTCGCGCCAAATCGTCTGCTGCTTACATCGTTTCACAAGGAGTAGCGAGCAACCGGATTATTGGTAAAGGATACGGTGAATCGAAACTGATTGTAACGGACTCTGCTATTTCAGGCATGGGAACCGACGCTGAAAAAGAAGCAGGCCACCAGAAAAACCGTCGTACGGAATTCCTGATCGTTAAGTAGATCGGTCATACAAAATACGGAGGTCGTCAGCCTAAGGTTGACGGCCTTTTTTACGCCTTTTTTTTTGAACAGAAAGCCCATATTATCCGTTCATTTCGACCAAAAAATAGTTTTCATTGTATATTCGTTGGCAAAAAATGAATATTTTCTTGCAACTAAACTTCCGGTTTTATCTATATTCACAGCATTGATATTCACTAGATTAACTTAAAGAATGAAAATATTACTATTCTTTGTATTTGTTAGCACCTACTGCTCAATTAGTTTCGGCCAATATACTAATGCGAAATTAGAAGATATCCTAGCTACTTACTCTGACGAAAAGCTCCTGATCGAAAGTTCACGACTGCTTGAAGAAGGCTATTATTCTGCGGCTGAAAAGATCATAGACAAACTTCTCAGTAAGAATCCTGAAAACTGCAATTACAACTACCGTAAGGGTTTTCTTATCTCTGAAGGCCGCGCGCTGCATGGCGAGGCAATTCCTTTCCTTGAAAAAGCATCCAAAGATATTGACAAGAATTACGACATGTACTCGGGTACAGAAACCAGTGCTGCCGTTGATGTGTTGTACCGTTTGGCAAAGTGTTATCACCGCACCGGAAATGTGAATAAAGCCGAAGAAAACTACACTGCTTTTTTGACACAAGCTCCGAAGAAAACGGATTTGACCGCTTCTGCACAATTGGGATTGGACCAATTGGCAAATGCCAAAAGATCCATGGAATTTCCAAAGAAAAACGTCAACGTCATTAATCTGGGGAATACGATCAATACTACTGCACCGGAATATTCTCCGGTCATTTCATTTGACGGAAGCGCTATTTACTTTACTTCCCGCCGTGCATGGCCAGAAGGTCAAAGTGAAGATTCCAAAGACCCACGCTACGATTTTTACCCGGAAGATATTTACGTTTCTTACAAGGATTTTGATGATGTCTGGATGGAACCTGCCCGTTTGGAATTTTGTAAAGCAGATCAAAACGAAGCTTCCATTTCCGTGAGCCAGGATGAGCGCCGTATGTACGTTTATCAGGATATCGTCAACAACGGTGATATTTATTACTCCGACTTCTCGACCAACCGTTTCAAAGAAATTCAGGAATTCAAAGTAGACGAAGTCAATACCGAATTCTGGGAGACACACTGTGCTGTTACGCCAGACGGACGTACTATGTATTTTACTTCTGATCGGCCTGAAGGTTTTGGAGGGCGTGATATTTACCGTGTTGTGAAAATGCCCGACGGATCGTGGAGTAAACCTTTCAATTTGGGAGCAACGATCAACAGCGCATTTGATGAAGATTCACCGTTTATGGCTAGCGATAACAAAACCTTGTACTTCGCCAGTAACGGCCCCAGAAGTATGGGCGGTTTTGATATTATGGTGTCGGTGATCGACGGTGACAACAACTGGTCTATGCCGATCAACCTGGGTTATCCGCTCAATTCTACCAGTGACGATTTATTCTACACTGAAACCATTGACGGACGTCGCGGTTACATCACTTCAACACGCGGCGATTCGAAAGGTGAAAAAGACATCTACGAAATTCAGAATGATTATTTAACACCCAATCGTGGTGCTATCCTGAAAGGAAAAATCATCACGCTCAACGAACGTCCGATGCCGGAAGACATGACCGTTTCCCTTAATTGCACTGATTGCGGTGATCAAATGGGACGTACGGTTTACCCACGTGCCCGTGACGGTGTTTTCATGATGAACCTCGAACCTTGCCATGAATACGAAGTGGTATTCCACCACACAAACGGCGCTACGGAGTTTTACAGAGAAACCCTTCAAACAGACTGTTCGAAAGAAAAAGAAGAAATTTACCGTGAGATTTACCTTGATGCAGAGAAATGGACAATCGTGCAACCACCTGTTGTTGATACAACTCCTGTTATTGTTGTAGTAGATACAATTATTCCTGTGAAACCGGCTTATTTGCCATTGGCTTATAAACGCAACTTCGGGTACAACAAAAATGCACCTGATGATACCAACGGTTCATTGAAAAAATTCTTTGATGGGGTTGAAAAGCAATTGAAAGCCGGTCGTGAGAAAATCGTGATCGAAGTTTACTCTTCAGCTTCTTATGTACCAACGGCTGCGTTTAAAGACAACCAGGAGTTGAGTGACACACGTGCCCAGAAAATGAAAGAAAAAGTAGTGTGGCATTTCCGCAACTCCAAGTACAAGGATCGTGTAGAAGTGAAAATTGTTTCTGCTGTGGTTTCCGGGCCTGAATTTGCCGGAGACAGAGATAACACCGAAAAATACTGGCCATACCAGTTTGTAGAACTGAAAGCCCAATAAGATGAAAGTCCCGATTAGTCGGGACTTTTTTTTATCCCTTTGGAAACGTATATTTGGACAAAAAACATGAATCTAGCTCTTCAACGTCCATTCGCTGTATTTGATCTCGAAACAACCGGTGTGAATGTCACCCAGGATCGTATCGTTGAAATTGCGATTATCAAGGTTCACCCTGATGGCACCGAGGAAGAATATTCCAAACGCGTCCACCCTACTATTCCCATTCCGAAAGAATCGAGTGAAATTCACGGAATCTGGGATAAAGACGTTGAAAACGCTCCCAAATTTGCCGAAATAGCTGACGAAGTAGCGGCGTTTATCGGTGATGCCGATCTGGCAGGATACAACTCCAATAAATTTGACATTCCAGTTTTGGCAGAAGAGTTTTTGCGTTGCAATCATTCATTCGATGTGCGTTTGCGCAAGTTTGTGGATGTACAGAACATCTTTCACAAGATGGAGCAACGCACACTGGCGGCGGCTTATCAATTCTACTGTCAGCAGAACATGGAGAATGCCCATAATGCCTTGTATGATACCCGCGTAACGCTGGATGTGTTTAAAGCGCAGCTGACACGTTATCAGGATTTAGCCAAAACGGTAGAAGGTTTGGCAGAATTCTCGCGCCAGGGCAATGTAGAATGGCACGATTTCGCCGGACGTTTGGCAGTTAATGAAAAAGGCCAGGTGATGTACAATTTCGGGAAACATAAAGGTAAGACCGTTGAAGAAATAGGTGAATCGGAACCGGGTTATTACGGTTGGATCCTTGATGCTGATTTCCCGCTCTATACCAAACAATTGCTCCGCAACGAAATGGAGCGCATCAAACAATCCAAACGCGCTGCAGTAGCTGTAAAACAAGTTCCCGAAGACAATGCCAGCATCGAAGACAAACTGGCTGCGCTCAAAAATAAATTTTCAAAATAACCCATGAAAATCATTTGTATCGGCCGCAATTACGCCGACCATGCCAAAGAAATGAATTACAAAGTAGATCTCCTTTGTCGATCACTTCGTAATTCCGCCGAGAAACCCGATTAAAAAAAATCCAATGAAAATAATCTGTATTGGCCGCAACTACGCCGATCATGCCAAAGAAATGAATGCTCCGCTACCGGAAGCTCCTGTTTTTTTCATGAAACCCGATACGGCAATGCTTCCTGTGGGAAGTCCATTTTACATTCCTGATTTCACTAATGATTTGCACTACGAATGCGAGTTGGTGGTAAAGATCAAAAAAGCAGGCAAACACATCCCTGAGAATTTCGCCGGCGATTATTACGACGAAATCGGTTTGGGAATCGACTTCACTGCCCGTGATTTACAAACGGCATGTAAAGAAAAAGGTTTGCCATGGGAAATCGGGAAAGCGTTTGACAACAGCGCTCCGCTGGGAACTTTCCTTCCGAAAACTGCACTCAACTTAGCCGATTTGACCTTCACCCTTCTCAAAAACGGGGAATTGGTGCAAACCGGTCATACAACCGACATGATTTTCACCATCGACAAACTGATTGCGTACGTTTCACAATTTATCACTCTGAAAACCGGTGATTTACTGTTTACAGGTACTCCGGCCGGTGTTGGTCCTGTGACTATCGGTGATCGTTTGGAAGGTTATATTGCCGAAGAAAAGTTGCTCGATTTACAAATCAAATAGTTGAAAAGCGGTGTAAATGCGTATATTTGTCACCGTCTTAAAAATCACGCGCACGTGGTGAAATTGGTAGACATGCCATCTTGAGGGGGTGGTGCCTTCGGGTGTGCTGGTTCGAATCCAGTCGTGCGCACAAAAGGAAGTCTGACACGTAGTGTCGGGCTTTTTTTATTTCAGGCCATTTCAAGCTTGCTTGAAGAATGCGAGAAATAAAAAAGATCAATAAAATGTGAAACATTTTCAAACTTCTATGCTTGGGTAGAAACTCACATTATTGGATATGTAATCCAGTCGTGCGCACAAAAAGAAAAGCGAATCGTTACTTCAATTCGCTTTTCTTTTCCCCTCCACACTCGCACTCCAACTCCCACTTTCCATTCCATACATTTATTCTGACAATTTTCTCCCGTCCACCCAAAATACCGCATATGACGTATTTCGCTGTACGTGGTATTACTGTTTCTTTGCAGTGAATGGTGTTTTACAGCAACACTGAAAATCAATGAATTATGAAACGAAGTATCTACACACTCTTAACAGCTTTAACGTTCACAGCCGGAACTGTTTATTCACAAGAGTTTTCATGGGCCAGAAGCATGGGCTCGTTCAGCGTTGACCGGGCGCAGGTTGTGGTGACTGATCCGCAGGGGAATGTTTATACCTCAGGACTCTTTTCATCAACAGGAGACTTTGATCCCGGAAATGGAGTCACGAACCTTTCCTCGGCAGGGAATTATGACCTTTTCCTTCAGAAACTCAATCCCGCAGGGGAACTGATTTGGGTAAAACAGATCGGTGGTATCGCAGACGACGTTCCGTACGGGATGGAAATGGATGCTGACGGCAACATTTTCATTGCAGGCTATTTTTCCGATCAGGTGGATTTCGATCCCGGGGTGGGATCCACCATACTTACAACGGCAGGAAACTATGACGCATTTATAGTGAAACTAGATTCCGACGGAAACTTCGTCTGGGCGAATAAAATAGGTTCTACATTTGGAGATTATGCCCACGACATTACACTTGATGGAGCAGGAAATGTTTACGTAACCGGTATTTTTTCCGGCACCGTGGATTTTGATCCGGGAGCAGGGACATCCAATCTTACGAGTGTAAACAACAACAGCTATGAAAGCTTTATACTCAAGCTGACAAATTCGGGTGATTTTACCTGGGTGAAGCAACTTGGTGGCCAAGCTGATGAATACACCCGCGCCTTGAGTACTGATGACGCCGGGAACCTTTACATTACCGGGTATTTTTATGATACGGTGGATTTCGATCCCGGCGCAGGAACGGATAACCATACTTCGGCCGGTGGGTCGGATATTTTTATACAGAAGCTTTCCTCTGCGGGCGATCTTATCTGGGCTCACACCATGGGCTCAACCAACAACGACTATTGCCAGGACGTAGACGCAAATGTTGATGGGACAGTTTACCTGTTCGGTACATTTACTGAAACTGTTGATTTCGATCCAGGGCCCGCAACATTTTCTTTGACGTCCATTGGTCAAGCTGATATATTTCTGCTCAAACTCAGCGACAGTGGCGACCTCACATGGGTTAAACAGATTGGTTCTCAAAATCAGGACTTCGCGCGTGCACTCGTAACACATGACTCCGGAGATATCTACCTGACTGGAAATATATATGACACCATCGACCTCGATCCGGGACCGGGAGTGGCCATGTTCTCCAGTGCTGCACAGGGAACCGGCGCGACCTTTGCTGAAAAGTTCAGCGCTTCGGGCGATTATGAATGGGCCGGCGTTATTGCACCGGATTTTGATTGTTTCGCTACCGAAATTACTCTAAGTCAGGATGGATACGTTTATTTGGTGGGAAGCTATACCGGAACTGCGGACTTCGATCCCGGAACCGGCGTTACACAGCTTACAGGACAAGCCAATCAGGACGCGTATGTTGTAAAATGGGGCAGCGCAGTTGCCGGGTTTTCAGAATCTCTGTTGCCACAACTGCAGGCATGGCCCAATCCGACTACAGGTTCGCTATCCATTGATCTGGGAGTGTATACCCCGCGTATAGAGATCGAACTGACGGATATTTCAGGCGCAGTGATCAAAAAAGAGACTTTTTACAACACGAGTGAGGTAAAAATGAATCTAACAGATAACCCCGGACTGTACTTTGTCCGCGTAAAAAACGCATCCGGTGAGCAGCTTATTAAAGTGGTGAAAAATTGACATTAGTGGTTCAAACTGTGAACTGACTTGCGCATAGAAGAACGTTAAAATCCCGATGGAGTAATTTCTATCGGGGTTTTGCGTTTAACGACTTATTCTTCACCACCCTATTTCAATCTTATCTCAGATTTTATCTATTGCTAATTTGGATTCATGAAATTCTTTTGACTGAAGACTGACTTTCAGCACGTACTTCTTTTCCTTATATTCTATGTGAGTTGGAAACTTCGATTCATAATAACTCATTGGTTGAAAGACTTTTGATGAGCAAAAAAAGTATCTTTTCATCCGCACAAGACTATGGAAAATGGATATTCCGATATCGTAGGTATCTATCAGTTCGTTACCATTCCAGATTTTCACCTGGAACTCAGGTTCTTTGGGTTTAAGAGCAATTGCGCAATAATCGGTAAAACATCTTTCGGATTTATAATAATATTGACCGTTTATTTCGAAAAATAGATTTTCATAGACCGGTTTGGAATGGAAAGATTTGACCAAATCAAATCGGAGATAAAGACTGTCATCACCAATTTCCAGGTTCAAAGTACCGAGTTCCACTTCTCCTTTTGTTTCAATCGTTTCAGATAACTCAGTAATGAACAAGGTATCATTTCTGAATAAATAGCTACAGGCGAAAAAAGCCCTGTTGTTCGGATCGGTACTTCTGAATTCTATGAATGCAAGCGAATCAGATAACTGAAATAAATCTGCGAGTGTGAAATCGGAACTGTTCGTGTCTCTTTCAAAATAAAATTGTCGGCCGAAGCCCTGAGCATGGATGGCTTTACTAAAAGCGATGAATACCAGGAGTGTCACTGCCAATTTTCCCACTACAATCTTTTGTATTGCCATAAGGTTCGATTAGGAACTAAAAATAGTTGAAATAATCCATGTTCATAATTTTTAGTTTCGTTTATGAATTAGTCCTGTTTTCTGAAATCGTAATGAATTTGCGCCAAACGATTAAACTTTGGTTCTATTTCTGTACCAAATTGCTCAACATTACTGAAATCGAATTGAGCTATTATCTGTTTCGATGAAAGTACTATCTTTGCGCCCATCTATGAAAGCAAAAAGAAATATTCATCATTCTCCGGTTACTCCACCCTGAGTAATCGTCTTCTTTTCCTGATTTCACACTCATTGTTATTTTTCTTAATGTGGAACCACATTCCCACCAGTCACATATTTATTTCAAATGAAAAAGTATTTTAATTTGTTTGACCTCAAACAAAAGGTAAACTATAAAACCGAAATTCTTGCCGGACTTACAGTGGCAATGACCATGATCCCTGAATCGTTGTCTTTTGCTTTATTGGCTGGATTTCCACCACTTGTAGGATTATACGGAGCTTTTATTATGGGAATTTTTACCGCTGTTTTTGGGGGCCGACCGGGATTAATTTCCGGTGGAGCAGGTGCAACGGTAATTGTTCTCATCGCACTGATGAAATCTCACGGGTTGGAATACGTTTTTGCGGCAGTAGCTCTCGCAGGAGTATTTCAAATCCTTGTCGGAGTTTTCAAGCTCGCAAAATTTATTCGATTAGTTCCCCAATCAGTGATGTATGGATTCGTCAACGGATTGGCAATTGTCATTTTCCTTGCCCAAATATCACAGTTCAAAACAAGTGGAACTCATCCTGAATGGATGCAAGGTTCACAGTTATTCGTTATGCTTGGATTAGTAGCTTTAACAATTGGGCTTGTCATTTTAATTCCAAAGATCACAAAGGCAATTCCATCATCATTGGTAGCAATTATTTTCGTTTTCGGGTTGGTATATTTCATAGGAGTTGACACCAAGACGGTAAGCGACATTGCATCCGTTCAGGGTGGATTACCACCGTTTCATATTCCGTTAGTTCCTTTGGAATGGAATACCCTATACATCATTGCTCCATACGCTGCAATTATGGCAGGAGTTGGCTTAACAGAAGGTTTGCTTACATTGAATTTGGTGGATGAAATGACACAAACCAAAGGCAATGGAAATCGTGAAAGTATCGCTCAGGGAGGGGCGAATATTTTAAACGGCTTCTTTTTCGGAATGGGAGGTTGTCCAATGATTGCACAAACGTTGGTAAACTTATCCGCAGGCGCAAGAGCTCGACTTTCAGGTATAATTAGCGCATTGGCAATTCTGGCAATTGTACTTTTTGGTGCTCCCGTTATCGGAGAATTACCGATTGCTGCATTAACCGGTGTTATGATCATGGTTGCAATTGGCACATTTGAGTGGACAAGTTTCCGAATTTTTGGCAGGATGCCGAAAGCAGATATTATTATCATGCTAATTGTTACAGTAATCACCGTATTCATGCACAACCTTGCATTAGCTGTGTTGATTGGAGTAATTATTTCTGCCTTGGTTTTTGCGTGGGAAAATGCAAAGCGAATCCGTGCAAGAAAGTTTATTGACGATCACGGAGTAAAGCACTACGAAATTTTCGGCCCTTTGTTTTTTGGTTCTATTTCTGCCTTCAATGAAAAGTTTGATGTACTAGATGATCCTCAGGAGGTTGTGATTGATTTTTCGGAAAGTAGGGTTGCCGATATGTCAGCAATTGAAGCCCTGAATTCATTGACAGATCGTTATCAAAAGATTGGAAAAAAACTGCATTTGCGCCACCTGAGTGAAGATTGCCGACAGTTGCTGAAAAATGCCGATCGGATTATAGAGATAAATGTTTTGGAAGACCCTACTTATAGAGTAATGACCGACAATAGCTGATCGCTTACAAACGCTATTTTTGGTTCGAACTTTGAACTGACTTGCGCACTTAAAAAAAGATAACTTGGGGTTAGCATGTTTTCTTTATTACACACAAATTAAAATTGCATATTTTTGAGAATTTTCTTAATCGAATAATCTGTTTTGTCCTCTAAAAGTTCTATTTGTACCAAGCGAATTTTTATCGATTGAAGTGAAACATTATACTTAAGACTCAATCGATCCATGAGATTTCTTGCGAGTTGCTGATTAATTTTTTGTTCATCAAGATATAGCCTCGGTCTGTTAATATTGTTTTCTTTAAAATATAACTGGACTTGATGTTTGAAATTGTTTAATGGTATCAGTAAATGGTTGGCAAATTGGTTTGCTTGAATTTCCATTCGCATAGTATTCTTATCTGAAACATTATATTCCATAGACAGGGAACTTTCTAAATCTTCTCGTTTGTCAATTTTTTCTTTCAGCAGCTTACCATGCAGAATCAAATGACCTATTTCATGACAAAGTGTAAAGCGAAATCGTGAATCCTTCAGATCAGGGTTTATGCTAATCTTCAAAGGATCAAATTCAATCTTACCAAGTACATCCGCGAGATGAGTTTCGAAGTCAAAACTTGCATTATAGTACTTTTTAATGAATGAACAGAGCTTTTCAGTATTAATACAAAAATCATCATGGATATCATACGTGTACATTTTAGAAATGATCCTCTCTAAGTCTTCATGAGATTTAAATGGAACTTCCAGATATTTATCCTTATGACTATAAAAATCAATAATCTTTTCTTCTAAAAGTAAATCCGCAACATTATTAATCGTTTTTCCATTGCTATAAGCCAAAAAAGGCTCCGAGTGCTCTTTTTCAATATTTATAGTCAATTTCTTATTATTCTTTCGGTAATTTATCCATTCAAGATCATTGTTACTTTTGATAAGCAGAAGAGCTATTTTAAGGTTTTTCGCAAAACGTTTTGTACCAGATCCAAATCCCTTTGTTGAAACCATAATACCTTTTGTATTATGCTTGCCAACTTGGTCGAGTTTCGAAGAAAATTCTTCTATATCATCTACAGTAACGTTCTTCGCTAAATTCTTACACTCAAACACGTGTAGAATAGAGAAGTCACTTACACCAGGCAAATATGATTCTATTGTAACGTCAAATACAATCTCCGATTCTCTCGCAACAGAGTAATATCCTTTTTTCTCAAACACGTGGCTATTCTTTCGATTCAAATAGTATAAATCGTTATTAAGCAGATCTGATAATAAAAGATATAATCGCTTTTCTAATTGGTTTCCCTTCAATGTAGTATTCATATGAATAGTATCGCTGAACTCAAAATTAGCCATAATAGCTTATTATTCTTTATCATGGTTTACTTCTGTTCACATAGAGATAGCGATTCGGTTTTTCAATATTATTCAATTAAATTATAGAGATAATTCAAAATCATCTTGATTTTACATTTACAATTGCTTACATTCTGAATAAATCAGAATAAAAATGAGAAGAAGTACTAAAAGCCAATTAAATGCAGTAAAAAGGAATAATATTTCACGCAAAATTCATTTAAGTAATGATGAAATTGTATGTGGACAAAAAACACCATGCTTAGCTAATGGATTAGATGAGTGGTTAACCAAAGGAGAATTACGATGCCAGAAATGTTTAAGAAAATATCAATCTGAAAATAACTAATTATTGAAATTAGCTAAGACGTTACGCCAGATATTTAAACTGTTTGATCTACAAAAAGAAAAGCAATCCTTCCGAATTCCTCTTTTCTTTCAATAAATCCCTATGTTTACTCCCTGAAATAACCAGTATTCAATTTTTGCTGCTATGAACACAACACCACTATTACGATTTAGGGCAATGCCTGTACTGCTACCCATCCTCTACTCTATCCTGTTTATCAGTTGCCTGAGCACGGGGTATACCCAGGACCTTTCGGAAAATGCCACCATCGCTGATATCAATAGTCTCAAGGACGATATTGCGCACCGCACACAACAAGACATCGAATCGTCTAACGCACTGGAGGAAAAGCGCTGGCTGCTTGCGCTTAAAACGAATGTCACGGAAAGGGTCAATGCACTTTCTATTCCCGGAAGGCCGGTTGACTTTGATAAATACAAAACCGATGTACTTGGCCTGATAGAGCGGGCTATTAACCTGGATTGCAACGACGGGCCGCGCTTCCGGCAGGAAACTACCGATATCTACAACCTGTATTGGAACATGACCAGCGATCTTCCTGTTTTTGATGATGATGACATCAAAGCCAAACAGAAGCGCATCGATGATAAGTTCCAGGACCTGCCTTACGAAGAAGAATGCCAGGAGCGGATCGCACTGTTCAAAAATTCGGATGTCAAAGACGATCTGGACCAGCTTGTAGAAGCCCAGAAAAAGGAACTGGAGCGCATTAACACTGAAAAAACGCAGAAGCTCGATGCATTGGTGTCACTCAAAAAAGAGATCGAAATTTATGACCGAAAACTGGACGAAGCGGTGCAAACCACCAATACAAAGATGTCGCTGCAGGAAAACTTATACGTGATGATCCTGATTATTGGCTTGCTGAGCATTGCAACAATTGGCATCATCAGATGGTTCCCGAGAGACATCATGAAAGAATGGGTGGAATCGGGGCAGGTAATCCAATTCGTGACGGTCATGATCCTGTTAAGCGTAATTATGGCATTGGGACTTGCTGGTTTGCTCACAGAGAATACACTTGGAACCTTGCTTGGAGGAATCGGTGGATATGTATTATCACAAGGAGTCGGAAGATCGGCTGCGAGAGCCGCGATGAAACAAATGAATGAAGGTCGCGATGATAAGCGCAGGGAAAGAGATTCGGAGGAGAAGGAAGAGTAAGTTTTTCCAAATTCTGTTTCTTTTAAAAGGCTGTGGAGAATCTCTGCAGCCTTTCTGATTTTAAACACCCTTCATTTCGATGTAGCATAACAAAAACTACCTACCCATTTCCGGGTATTGCCTAATTTACCCATTTAGGGGTAATTCGTTGAATGTGAAGTTCAACACCTTTGAAACGTGGTTGCAAGGTGCAGCCATTTCGTTTTCCGGATTTGGCCAAAAAAGAATCGAAACAGTTTACAATCAAAACAAAAAAACATGTCAAACACATCCAATACATTGCCGAAATACTGCTCGCTGATGAACAATGAAAACGGCGAATACCGTTGCAATCATGCCAAATCATTACGAGACAATTACTCTTCTCCGGATTGTCTCATGCAATTGATTCCAAGCGGAGAAGATCTCTACGCGATCCGCAACGAGGCGAACGGAGAGTTTTTTCAGGACACAATCGGATCAATGTCTTCTCAGGTTTCGTCTGATGCACAATTGTGGTACATCAAGCCGTATGGAGGAACTAAAAACGCGTATACGATCCAAAATGCCAAAAACGAAAAGTACATGACCCGAAAAGCAAGCCAATTGCACAAGGGTACTCCCGGTAAGGACGAGGTCTGGATCATTGAGAACCGTCAGGAGGTTATCACGGAAGACTTGGCGAATTCGTATTACGGATCGCTTCAGAATAATGAAAACGGGGAATACCGCACCGACAGAGCAACCCATCTTTCAAAAACCATGGAGATTCCAACCCGCCTGTTTAAAATGATCAAATTGACTAACGGTCACTACGCGATCCAAAACCAGGGCAACTACGAGTTCTTTCAATCAAGCATTTCGATCATGGCAACAAACATCGTAGACAATGGTCAGGAATGGAATATCCAGCCGGTGAACAATAAGGATGGTCTTTACACCATTCAAAATGTAAAAAACGGAGAGTACATGACCAGCCATGCGAGTCAATTGCATGGAGGTACTCCCGGTAAGAGCGAATACTGGAAGATCGAAAAATACCCTTACCTCAAAACCGCTTCTTGGATGGGCGATAACTGGAACTTGCTGGCAAACAAGCCACTCAACAAGATCTGTATTCCCGGGTCACACGATTCAGGTACTTACGAGCATTCAGGATTGACCGCTTTCGGTTGGGTGGGCAATACCAAAACACAAATTTTTGACATTCAAATGCAATTGATGCAGGGAATACGGGTATTCGATCTGCGTCCAGCTCTTCATAACGGAGCATTCTTCACCTACCATGCAAGTAACGTTGCAGGAAAACTTCAGGGAGCAATCGGAGCGAAGATGGAAGATGTTTTTGCCCAAATTCGTGCCTTCATGAGCAAGCCCGAACACAAGCACGAGTTAATCGTTTTAAACTTTACTCACGCCATGCGTTGGTCTGGTGGAGGTTATAAATACGACCTGACCGACAATCAAAAACAACAGTTCATCGAGTTGGTTAAATTGGAATTGGGCAATCTGCTGATCAAACGAAAAGCAACCCAATTGACCGAACTAACCTGCGGCGACCTGTTGAGCAATTCAGCCAATATAATCTGTCTCTTTGACAACGGAGAATTCGGTACGACGGAGAGTGAAACCGAAAAAGGTATCTGGAACAGCACCTATTTCAAAACGAAAGGTTCGTATTCCGATACCAATGATCTGGAAAAAATGATTTACACAAAAGAAGGAGACAAAAATCAGTCTCAGCTTATCCAGCTAAGGAATTCCGACCGAAGCTTCAAGGCCAACCAATCCTCTTTCATGTTTGAATTGTGCTGGCAGCTAACACTCGGCGGTTTCCAAAGCACCGTGAATACAACGTCCATTCTGGAATTGGCAGCCAAGGCGAATCCGGCACTGAAACCGACCCTCAAACAATGGATGAAGGACCAGATCATTAACAAAACGGTGTACCCGAACATAATCAATACGGACGCCTGTCAGGAATCTGTTACGGGAGTAGTAGAATTGTCTCTTGAAATCACGAAACATATTCAGTAAACTTTCACTCGAAGAATTGAAAGGCTGTGGAGAATCTCTACAGCCTTTTTGGTTTTGTCAATTGCCCGATTCAAGTGATTACATCGCCCTCTGTCGACCAACTTTCATCGAAGAACCTTACCTTTACCCAAACAAATCCGTCCATGAAATCCATCCTGGAAACACTAACGAATGCCAGTTATTTTGAGCTCATTATTTTTGGACTCATTCTTAATTTTGGCATCTTTTTTTGTTCGCTGGGGCTGTATACGGTATTGAGCAATTTGCCGGGTTCACGACGAATGGGCGACCAGCATCCGATTGTTCGGTCTGATGTTGTGCTGAGTTTGATCACCGTAATGTGTAATACGTTGGTGTTTATTTTTGGTGTTTTACTTTGGAAATACGGATTCATTACCCTGTCAGAAAACCAGTATTGGCTGCGGGTAATCGGGGAATTACTTTTCCTCACCCTGATCATGGATTTCCTGATGTATGTCTTTCACCGCGCGGTACATTTTGTAAGACAATTCAACAAATTGCACGAGCGCCATCATGAACATCAATCGACCAATATGCTGAGTTTATTTGTGTTGCATCCAATCGAATCTATTGGTTTTGGCCTCATGATGCTGGTGGTGATCTGTTTCATTCCTTTTTCAGCAATCGGGATTTCTATGTATTTACTGATCAATTCGTTGTGGGGAACCATCGGACATTTACATCACACCATTCTTCCTCTCTCCTTGTTGAAACTGGCTAAAAAAAGCTATGTGTGTACCTCCGAATTTCATTATTTGCACCACAAGAATCCCGATTTCAATTTCGGGTTTTATTCTTCGATCTGGGATGTGATTTTTAAGACCTTGCATCCGGCGTTGAAGGGGAAATGAACAAGGTAAAATTCATTGCTCTTTATTTAACCACATAGATCACAATAGATAACATAGGCGCTCAGAAAGAAAAGCCCTTCCTTTTATGGTAAGTAGATTTTTAAAACAATTTCCAAATTAGTCCTCCAATTGATTTTTGGTTAATTATTATATTAGTTTTATCAACTTAACGCTTAGCTCTATTCCAATGATAAAAGATACTTTTTCTCAACTAGTTAACCAAAACACGTGTTTACAAAAAACCATTGATTCACTCAATATCCAACACCGTTTAAATGAGTTAACCATAAAACTCGACACGCAAAACAATATTGCGACCGAAGTTAACTCGTTTTATGATTCAGCTTGGACCAAATTGATTATCGTTATTTCTATATTGGGTATAATCCTTCCTGTAATTATTCAGTTTTTCCAAAGAAAAGATCTAAAAGAACTTTCCAAAAATCTCAAGGAGAATTTTGACTCTAAGTTGATTCAGCTTAAAGAAAATAATGAATTACAAATTAATGAGCTTATAGAAAAGCATGAAGAGAAAATAGGGCATTTAGAAGTCAAACAGGAAAAGGCATTAATTGAAATTGATGCAAATACATTGTATCTACAAGGTAGAACACAAATTCTTGATAAGAACTTTTTTATGGCTTCTTATAGTTTTTTAAGAGCTCTATCTCTATTAAAAAAATGTGGCCGTTTGGATAGAATTGTACCAACAATAAATAGTCTTCGAGAGTGTATAAACAGGGTTGATAATAGTCATATTTCACAATTGAATGAACTCCTGATCAAATCAAAAGATAAAAAAAACATCGAAATGATTTTAGAAGAGCTTGAAAATGATATCACGGACGATTCAACAATTCATGAAACAATAAAAGAGATTAGACAAATAATGGCAAAAACTAGTTGAAATAATTAACCAAAATCAACTAGCTTACTTTTTGGATATCTGCCATAGCAATAAAAACTCACTCTTCCCTGTGCCCTCCAAACGGAATCGTTAACCCTACATTCAATTCCACTCCCACGCTTTCATAGCGATTGTCAAATTCGTTTTGATAAACTGGCATGTCATTTGCAGATAAAGCGTTTGGATTGATCCGTTAACGCACGCATATGAAACAGCTTTTACTTCCATTTTTCGTGTTTTTTGCTTTGCAAACCGTTTACGGCCAGCTTCCTGTTGCACAACCAGGAATGGGCCAGGTATTCAGTACGGTTTCTTCAATGGGGCGCGGACTTCGCCAGGCGAATGAAGCACAAAAACGTGAACGTGAAGAAGAAGAACGCGATTACATGTATACGAATTTCATCACGCTTGCCGATACATTTTACAACCGGCAACAATATGAAAAAGCCATTTCTCAATATCAGCAGGCGCTTCTTTACAAAAACGAGCAATATCCGAAAGACAGAATTGTATTGGCAACTGCCGCTCAGGGACGTTTGAACGGCGATCCTTACCAGCTCGCAGTCGACAAGGGCGATAGTCTTTTTGCGCTTTCACAATACCAACCGTCCATAGAACGTTACAACGAAGCCATCACGCTGAAATCGGGCGAGCAATACCCGCGAGACCAGGTCACAAAAGCCAACCTGGAACTCGCGCGCTGGAAAACAGTTCATTTCAGCGGTTTACCGATTGCAGGCCAACGTGTTGATGAACAATCATCGAAAGCGTTTTCAGATGATCCATGGTCTGACTTCGTTGTTGCCGGACGATATGCCTGGACGGACCGTGCACTGACTTTTTCCAATTTCACTGAGCTTGACGGCGTTGCGATTCCTGCCAATACCCGCCTGATCGTTTACAGCGAACGCGATTTCAAAGGAACTGTTCTCCTGGATATTACCGGCCCGGCGATTGTTTACAATTCTGCCGGTATTCCGCCCACCGGTTTTTTCACGGAAACCTACACTACTCCACTTTTACAGGAGACTTTTCCACCTGCTGTACGCACGCAAAGCAACAGCGATATGCACTTATGGATCAACGGTTCCATGGAAATTCTTACCATAAAATAACACAACATTCCCCGATATGAAAGCACTTTTTACTTTTTTCACCCTTGCGATTATCACTTCCGGCTATGCGCAAAATCCGCGGGAAGGACTTCCTGTACCAACGACTGGCAGAACGAACATTCCTTTTCCAAGTGTGCGGATCCCAACGGTTTTTAATCCAACCTCAGAAGCCAAAGCACCTGATTTCAATCAATTAATCGCGACCGGTGATTATTATTTTAATCAGAAGCGCTACAGCGATGCGATTGATAATTATACAAAAGCGTTAGACCAACGGGCAGACCAGCATGCGAAAGATCAGATTTTGCGTGCAGAGGCTTTGCAGGCACGTGAGGAAAAGGAAAAAGCTTTGCGCACGGAAGAAGAACGAAAGGCAGAAGCAACACGGATTCCACAAGCTGAATTTATTTCGAGAACACTCACCGACAACCCCTGGAGAAATGCCGCCTTTGTGTGCGACGTAACGGGAAGCATGGATAAATACAACGATCAGACATTGGCATGGCTGAAACCACGCATTGAAGCAGGAGATTCCTCTATTCAGGGCGTGGTGCTTTTCAACGACAACGAAGATCATGAAATCAATATGCTGCGCGGAACGCATTCATTTGTACCAACCACTTACGAAGAAGCTACCCAACGGTTTCGTGACGCCAGAAAGGAAAGTCATGGCTACGATGTCAATGAAAACAACATTCAAGGCTTGCTGAGAGCACAGCAAGATTATCCGTCGTGTGAAAACCTCATCATGATCAACGACAACAACGAGCCGTGGGATTTTTCGCTGGCATCACAGGTGACCAAGCCGGTTCATGTGATCATTTGCGGTCCACCAGCCGCATTGGAAGCTGCCTTCCTGAACCTGGCCCGCATGACAAAAGGATCGGTTCACTTCAACGGAAGGTCTTATAAAGATCTTGATACGTATACCGAAGGTACGACGTTGAAAGTCAATAATACAACGTATGTTGTTCGGGACGGGAAGTTTGTGAGGACGAATTAAGTTCACAAATACCTCGCCTCAATCGCTTTTCCAGCAAACTCACCTGCCATTTTTTGTTCGCGGTCGTATAGCAGAATGATCTTTTTGAGGTTTGGAACCAGTTTGAACATGTTGTTTGGAATTACGAGGCAAGATCGGGAATTTCGGCTAAAACATTACCAATGTGCTTCAAATATTCAACGCAAAGTCGCAGCCTTACTCTCCAAGAAACAACAAAAAGTCAATTGAAGGCCGATTTGCTTGGGAAGCTATAAGCTGATTTCAGCTAACAATTTCCGTAAAAAAAGGCCATCCCGGATTCCGGAATGACCTCTTTAACCAATCAACTGATAAAATACCTACAATGCGTTCAATAAAGCTGTCAGCGCCGGCATGCTGATTGGTGTCATGCCTGTCATGTGTTGGAAGTGCCCTGGAACAATGGTAGCATTCTCAATTTTATAATACGTTGTTCCGCCAATGTTGGCAATTGCAACAAAATCCACGTTTGTACCTACTGCAATTCCAGCTGAAGTGTGTTCCGTCCACCAAATCGGTGATGGATTGTATACATCCAGGCTGAATACGGTTTTCGGGCCTGTAGAACCACAAATTTGGGCCACAATGTAAATTTCCGTGTTGGTATTGTTAAATCCGCCCGGTAAATCAACTTTAAATGGCGTTGTCGGTCCGCCACAGCCATTGTTCAATTTATCGACGTTGCATCGAGGGCGTCCTTCCCAATTGAATAGATACAGTGGACCGTTTTCTTCAAAATTTCCACCTTGCGCTTCTCTCCAAACATTTGTTCGCGGTTGGTCGGGTGCAGGTACGCCTTCCCAGAGTGTCATTGCCGGATTAAACCCAACAGCCGGATCAATCGGAATTCCAATTGTAACACCATTTCCGGGAGCCGTTAATTGTTCTCCATCCGATGTTGTCATTTTTAATTCCAATGAGCCCGCTGTTTCCAGGAACTCACCGCCGGTCATGGTCGCCGCATTCCAAACGGTTTGAGTTGGAAAACCGAAAAGAGCAGCATCTGCCGTGCTTCGAACTTCTAATAAAGTGGCGACTACATCCCCGTCATAGATAGCTCCATCAAGCGTTTGCAAAACACCACCCTGTACAGTAACCACGGTACCTTTCTCACCTGTAAACTCACCTCCATCGGCTGCATTTAGATGAAATACCTGAGTGTTTTTCATTCGATTCTTGGTAAAGAATTCCCCCATCGGATCATTTCCTTCCGCCTTCTCTATTTTAGAAGATTGCTGATTCAATTCAGAAAGTTTGTTTTCTTTCTGACAGGCTACTGTCATCATCCCGATGCCCAATATAGCCACTGATAACTGTTTTAGTCTCATGTGAATAATGGTTTTAAATGTTCAGCCAAGTACTATAAACAATTCGACCAATACAATTAAAACCCGTTATTTCACGGGAGAAAAATATACCGTTACAATACCAATACAATTCATCTAAAATAGACAAAGTTGTTATTAATTTTTATCTATTAATACTTAAATTTAAGGTAGAACTAATTGTTTAAATAACTGATAACCAATCGCATTCACGATCTCCTTAAAATGATTGATAAAAAGTATTTATAGTGGAATTAACGCTAAAAACGGACCTTAAAATGGTGCCTTTCCGGGATTGTGTTCCGTGGGGAAAATCACAGGGTAGGAATATTGGTAGATTGACACACTTTAAAAGTCCGATTAACCCAGTACACAAAACAATACAACAATCTACTAATCAATTTCAATCATTATTAGGCCTGCTAAAAACCTTTTGAAAATTGCATTTTTGTCGCCAAACAACTACAATTCACTCCTTGTGAAACAATTCATATTCCCGTTCGAGCCAATGTAACTTTGCTCACAAGATACAATCCACGAAAATGATTTGATCGATTACCTGGATTCCTTTTTCATTTTCCTTTTGAATTTTACACTGCGTGGGTCCTCAGCGTGATTTTTAATTATTTCCACACACTAAACCAATCTTACCATTCCAATAACGTGAACAACTGTTCATTCTTTGTGCAAAAGATTTAACACAAAAATCACTGTAAAACAGTATAAAATGGCCAAATTTGCCGTAAAATTCGAAACATGCGTTTGATTTTACTATTCGTGCTGCCAATCGTGTTCATCAGCTGGATAAAACAGCCTGACTCTTTGATAAGGAGCCGTGATCATAAACTAATTGCCTCAAGAACTTTGGTGCCGGATACACTTATTGTAGACGATCTGGTATTTGCCGATTTCTTTTCACCCAACGGTGACGGACACAACGATACGTACATCATTATTAACGTTGAAAATTACAGCAACAATAGCCTGAAAGTGTTTAATCGCTGGGGAGAAGTAGTGTATTTGTCTTCTCCGTACCTGAACGATTGGGACGGAACCTGTAACCAAGGGCCGATAGGCGGAAAAAAATTGAGTGACGGTGTTTATTTCTTTGAATTTTACAACGGAAACGACAAAAAAGCGCACGGCAAAATCACCCTGAAACGATGAGAATACTAATTACCTTAAGCCTTCTTTTAGTTGCAGGAGTTGCCCAGGCGCAGTTGCGTTCAACCTATGCACAATACATGCTCAACCAGGGTGTGATCAATCCCGGGTTCGCGGATATTGAAACCCGTTACGGAGCGTTGGTTTCGGCCCGTAAGCAATGGATGTCGATGGGCGATACACCGTTTACCGGATTTGCCAGCGGGCATTACCGTTTCACAAAAAACCACGCAGTTGGCGGAACCATTTATTCGGATCAGGTCAATAATGTAAATATCACGGACATTGGCGCCAATTACACCTACCATTTGTGGATCACATCCAAGTTGGCCCTGGGTCTTGGTGTAAAAGTGGGTTATCAGCAAATTTCGATGAAGAACCAGTTTGTATATTTCGATCCGGAACTGGACCCGACATTAAATCGCACACGAAAAGCCGGTTTGAACCTCGGAACAGGATTGTCGCTGCAATCCAGAAATTTCCTGTTCGGTTTTTCCATGCCTTATCTTTTCAACAATGCTTACGCCAACGCGAAACAGCAATACAGTACTTCGTTTAACCATTTCTATTCAACGCTTGGTTACAAAGTCCGCTTGTTTAAGGACAACTTTGTTATTTACCCAAGTGTTCTTGTAAAAGGCGTTTCGGGCTCACCGATTTCCATGTCAATCGACGGACATATCCTTGTCAGTCAGCTATTTTGGTTTGGAGGCGCTTACCGAAGCGATAATACTGTTGCTCTTTCAGCCGGTTTGTTCCTCGAAAAGGGATTGCGAATTGTTTACACTTACGAAACCGCGAATGGTTCTCCACACACGAGATTGGATGCTTCACACGAGGTTAGTTTGAATTATGCCCGCAGTATTTACGAAAGTCCTTTTTCGAAACGACAGTATCGTAAACGGAATGGGAAGATGTATAAGAAGCCTTACCGAAGGTAAAATTTTCTCTTACTTTTTTCCATAGCAAAAAAAGTAAGCAAAAATGCATTGCGTCATTCCATAGTCGCTCGCGAAAAAAGACTCTTCCTGTGTTTTTAGGTCAAAAGTGGCAGATCAGGATCTGAAACGCAAGCGCTTTTGACAAAACACAACGGAACAGCCTTTTTTCTTTGCTTCGCTTCCGGGAATGACGCGGTCTCCGCAACTACAGTTTTTGGGAAAGAGTAAAGATCAGGTAACGAATACTCTGGTAATCGTAAAAGTCAGTTCTCGAAGCGACAGCAGTATTTTTAGATATATTTGATGCCGGATTTTTGATGCTGAATGTTCAATGAAGTTATACTAATTCAAAGGTTCAGGACGGGTTGCTTAAAGACTCAGGAGGGCTCCAATTAAAAATTAAGCATTCATAATTAAACATTATTAATGTTTCCGCTTTTCAGAAGTCTTCGATAAAGAAACCAACAATCCCGCTGTCAATGCCACGCCGATTACGGTTAATGAAACCCAGCTTTCGATTTCGATCCAATCCATGACCAGCATTTTCAGACCGATGAATGCCAATACAAACACCAGTGAATACTTGAGGTATTCGAAACGGTGCAACATTCCCGAGAGGAAAAAATACAAGCTTCGCAAGCCGAGAATTGCAAAGATATTGGAGGTAAAGACAATGAACGGATCTTTGGTGACGGCAAAAATAGCCGGAATGGAATCGACCGCGAATACGATGTCCGTAAATTCGATTACTACCAAACAAGCCAGCAAAATAGTAGCTACCCGTTTGCCGTCTTTCCGCACGATATAAGCACCTGTCTGATGTTCCCAATCGATTGGAATGACTTTACTTAACAGACGCACGCCAACGCTCTTTTTGAAATCGCTTTCTTCATCAGATTCCTTGAGCATTTTAAAGGCCGAATAAAGCAGGATTACACCAAAAACATACATCGCCCAGTGGAATTGCGCTACAAACGCGGTTCCAAGCACGATCATGATCAGTCGAAAAACAACTGCTCCCAGGATTCCCCAAAAAAGAATATTGTGCTGATACTGCGGTTTAATACGGAAAAAAGCAAAGATCAAGGCCATTACAAAGATGTTATCCAAACTGAGTGATTCTTCAATGAGATAACCCGTATAAAAATCGATCATGGCTTTGCCGGGAGCCGTAATTGAATGTGTTTCAGGATTGATGGGGTTGACATTCAGGAAATTGGTATCGTACATCCAGTACACTACTCCACCAAACAGTAGTGCCAGCGAAACCCAAACGGCCGTCCATGCCAGCGACTCCTTCATGCTCACTTCTTTCTGCGACTTATGAAAAACACCCAAATCGAGCGCTAACAAAGAAAAAACGAAGAGCAGAAAAACAATGTAAACGAGCATAATTTCAAATAGAATGCAAATATAGTAAGTTTGAGTTGGAGAGTTTCCCCAGTTGGAGAGTTTCTTGAATTTGACTGTTTGGAGGTTACATTGATAAACAAAAAACGGCTAGTCCGCTAAAGACTAACCGTAGAGTTTGTTGGGTTGTTTGTGGGATAAGTAGTTTATTCCGTTAACTGAACTTTTCAGCTATTGAGTTTATCTAATTATTCTGCTTAGTAGCATGGCAAATCTACAACGACAAAATCGTTCAGCGAAATAAAAACCGCTGTTGATGTGTGAATGGCTTATTCGGGTTTCTAATTGGCATATTTGGGATAATGACAAGTCCATTTTTTCTCATCACAAAGGCACAACGCTTTCGCCGAAGCTTCAGCGTTGTGTTGAAAATTGAAGCATTACCAACTGGTTTTATTAGTAAATTTGTATACAACATTTTCCCATGGATTTTCAACTTATTTCAGATTTTCAGCCGACCGGCGATCAACCGACTGCGATCAAACAACTCGTTGAAGGAATCAATAGCGGAGTGAAGCACCAGACACTGCTTGGAGTAACCGGTAGCGGTAAAACTTTTACAATGGCCAATGTGATTCGCGATACCGGTAAACCAACGCTGATTCTTTCGCATAACAAAACACTGGCCGCTCAGTTGTATGGTGAATTCAAGCAGTTTTTTCCTGAAAATTCGGTAGAATATTTTGTGAGTTATTACGACTATTACCAACCCGAAGCTTATTTACCGGTGACGGATACGTTTATCGAAAAAGATTTGGCGATCAACGAGGAGTTGGAAAAATTGCGGCTTTCAGCCACTTCAGCATTGCTTTCGGGAAGAAAAGATGTGATTGTGGTGTCTTCCGTTTCGTGTATTTATGGTATCGGAAATCCGAATGAATTTGCCAATTCCATTATATCGATTGAAGTCGGACAACGGGTTTCGCGGAACCAGTTTTTGCTGCGTTTGGTAGAAAACCTGTATTCGCGTACTGAACTGGATTTTAAGCGCGGGACTTTCCGCGTAAAGGGCGATACGATTGATATTTACCTGGCATATGCCGATTATGCGTTGCGCGTCGAGTTTTGGGGTGATGAAATTGAAACCATCCGTGCGATTGATCCGGAAAACAATGCGGAAATAGATCGTTACCCGGAAATTAATATTTATCCGGCGAATATCTTTGTTTCCAGTCCGGCGACTACCAGGAGAGCTATAGACCAAATCGGTGAGGACATGGCGATCCAGGTTGAAAACTTCAGGCAGGAACGCAAAATAATGGAAGCCAAACGTTTGGAAGAGCGGGTTTCCTACGACCTGGAAATGATGCGTGAACTGGGTTATTGCTCGGGAATAGAAAACTATTCACGGTATTTTGATCAGCGCGATCCGGGAACACGGCCGTTCTGTTTGTTGGATTATTTCCCGGACGATTTTTTGATGATCGTTGATGAAAGCCATGTGACTTTGCCGCAAATCCGCGCGATGTATGGTGGCGACCGTTCCCGGAAAATCAACCTGGTAGAATACGGTTTTCGCTTACAAGCTGCTATGGATAACCGTCCGTTGAAGTTTGAAGAATTTGAACAGATCGTCAACCAGATTGTGTATGTTTCGGCGACACCAGCCGATTACGAATTGGAGCATTCGGAAGGTGTGGTTGTGGAACAACTGATTCGCCCGACCGGCTTGCTGGACCCGATTATTGAAGTGCGACCGAGTGAAAATCAGATTGACGATTTAATCGAGGAAATTCAGATCCGCCGCGAATTGGATGAACGAACGTTGGTCACCACGCTTACCAAAAGAATGGCCGAAGAATTGCAGAAATACCTTGACAAATTGGGTATTCCCTGTCGTTACATTCACTCGGAAGTGGATACCATTGAACGCGTTGAGATTTTGCGTCAGCTGCGTTTGGGTGAATTTGACGTGCTGATCGGTGTGAACCTGCTGCGCGAAGGATTGGATTTACCTGAAGTGAGCTTGGTAGCGATTATTGATGCGGACAAAGAAGGTTTCCTGCGCAACGAACGCTCGTTGGTGCAAACGGTAGGCCGCGCGGCCCGGAATGTGAACGGACGCGTGATCATGTACGCCGATAAAATGACCGATTCGATGGCACGGACCATCTCGGAAACCGAACGCCGGCGCAAGATGCAGATTGCTTACAACGAAGAACACGGATTGGTGCCGACGGCATTGAATAAATCGAAAGAAAAAATCATGCGCTCAACCAAAGTGGCGGATGGCGATCCGAATATGCGTCAGCAAAAAGCAGATTATGCCGAAAGTCAGTTGATGATGCATGAACCACCGATGGTTTTTCATAGTCCGGAGGAATTGGAAAAAGCCATTACAGCCAGGCGCAAACAGATGGAAAAAGCGGCCAAAGACCTTGATTTTATTGAAGCGGCACGATTACGTGATGAATTGTTTGAACTGCAGGCGAGGAAGAAAAGTTGATTCGTTTTCCTCCATTTTTCTACCACAGATTCGCAGATTTTTTTGCGCTCCTAACGGCAGCGCCATTGAATAAAAATAGAATTTGACGATCCTTTGCACTGTACAACCAAGCGAGGGCGTTAGCCGAGCTAGAATCTGTCCATCTGTGGGAAACAAAAATGTTCATCGACTAGTCGATGAACAAAAGCAACCCGATATTAAACAAAGTCGATGGTGGTAACATCGACTTTGCTTCTTTTTTCAAAGATTACCTAATCGGATCAGGTAATTAGTTTTCGATCATGTGAAACTCATGACGATCCCCATCTTCGAGGTAATAATACCAGAACTCTTTTTCTTCCAGTTTTAGAATATAAAGCCGGTGATTATTTTGGTTTTCGATTCCTGTCAACTCGATTTCTTCATCATTGTTTTGGAATCTCCATGTACCGGTTCCGCTTTCAGAACCCCAATTGTAGGAATATCCACCACTTTTAGTAAACGTTTCAGTGTAACCACTTATTAATGAAGTCAAATCTGTGCCGTTTACTTTGTAATTGTCGACTGTCCAGGTATTGGCAACGCGTTCGGTACGTGAACGGAAACTAATTGACGGACCTTCATCGTACTTTTTGCAACCCGCTATCAGAAACAAGCTACATCCAACCATTAGCATAAACAGGCTGGCACTACTCTTTTTCAGACTCATCATCATTTTGTTTACGTTAATAACCACAAAGTTCCGACGCATTGCCGCTGAAAGTGTTATCAAACAATCCGTGAACGTTACAATATTCCCACTTTTTGCATTTTTTGGCTGTGGTGATAGGTATGAGATGTTCCCATACCTATTTTGGACGTCCCAATATTACGGCTCGGGATGCTTCCCGAGCCTACATTGGTACGCCCAAGGTATCCGTGACCGTAAAATCATTATTTTTGGGATACGTGATTAATTGTGAATTGCATGAATACCTCTACACAACCGACCCGAAAAAAACGTTTCAGGCGCCTTCGAAAATTCCTGCTTTGGTTCTTTTCTCTTGTTATAGCGGGGATGCTGCTGGCAATTTGTTTCAGTCCTTATCGTTCACATGAAGGTTATTCTTACAGGCTCATCAAAGAATCGGTGGTCGTAGATGTACCGGTCGATTCGGCTTTCAAGTTTTTGGGAAATTCAGACAACGCCAAACGATGGTCGGTATATGTAGATCATATTACTACGCTGAACAGCATTCGGACACCGGACGGAACTCCCGGCTCGATCAGACGTTGTTTCTGCAATAAAGACGAAAAAGGGCAACGCTGGGACGAACTTATTACACTCGTGGAACCAAACAAACGCAGACAACTCACCACTTACAACCTGGTCGATTTCCCGATGCAGGCAAATGGTTTAGCCTCGGAACAGCACTTCCGGAAAATTTCTGAAAATCGTTGTGAAATTACGTTTACGCTCTTTTTCGCTAACCATGATCCGGGTTTATGGGATGAATTCAAGACATTTTTCGGGGCGTATAAAGTACAATCTATTTTCAGGCTGAACCTCAATAATATCAAGCGAATCCTGGAAACAGGGAAGTGATACTTACCACTATTGCTCTTATTTTAACCACAATCGAACACATAAGAGAATATAAGATTGGAATATAACGAGCACACTCACCAAGGTTGTTCTATGTGGTCTATTGTGCCCAGCAGTGCTCGCCTTAGGAGGATGGGGTTAACAAATTAAAATGTACCTTTAACCGAACGACACATCGATGAACAACAGATTTTACATACAGTATTCCTTCTTCACTTGTTTTGCAGTGCTTTTGCTTTTTTCGCAATCGGCTTGCAACAAAAAACTATCGAAATACAATCCGGATTTCATTGGTACATGGCGCACGGCGGTGATTGAAGATTCAACCATCAACCTGACAGTACGCAGTGAAATTGTGATCGAAAAACGCGACGGATTATTCAACAATACCTGCACAGATGAGTGTGGTGAACGATTGTGTGAATGCATTTCGCAGCAAGGCGGAAGAGCTGTTGTGAATACCGACAGAACACGCCTCAAAATTGGTTCGTCGTCGTCTTCAAGCCTTTCAATCGATAAAGAACCATACCAGGATTCGACCGGACAATGGGTGATGAAAATTCAGGGACTGACCTACTACCGTCAATAGCTATTTCCGGTTGTTGAGTTGTTGTAAAGCACCCTTTAGTCAAAAAACAGGCTGTTTTCCAACGGTGTTCAGCCCAACTTCGTTTTTGTATTTCATAACAATTAAACTCAAACGTTATGAAACGCATTTTACTTATCTTACCCTTGTTATTTGCAGGTTTGCACTCTTTTTCTCAGCAAACTGTCTTCTTCGATAACATTTCATTCAACAATGCCTCCGCAGTTGTTAATAATAACGGAACTTTTTTTAATGACTACGGAGACCAGACTTCCGGGTACGAAATCCCAAAAAACTCCGGAAAAAACGCCATTTATTTTATGAATTTAATGGGTGGTGGAACAGATGTAAATAATCAACTAAAAGCAGCGCTAAGTGACTATGCATCATCTGATTTTTTCCCCGGGCCTTATGCCACAGATGTTCAAAATTATCAAACTCCAGCCTATGTGAGCCGTTTTTCTGAATCCCTATGGGCAATTGAGCAAACAACTATTAATGATCATATCGCTCATTGGAACGATTCAGGTTATGTCATTCCAACAGCAATCAGCAATTGGCCGGCTAATGGAAACACAGCTAATGGCGAATCTCAAATTCTTGCGCCTTTTAGCGATTTGGATGGAGACCATCTTTACGAGCCCGAAACAGGAGAATATCCGATAATACGTGGAGACAAAGCTATTTTATGCATTTTAAACGATCATGCCGACGTTCATTCATCCGGTGCAGAAACAATTGGTTTAGAACTCCACATTCTTTTTTACCAATACACATCTGCTGACCCTGCTATTGACAATACGACATTCATCCACTCGCGCTGGTACAATCGCGGAACACAAACGTTATATAACTTCAAACCGGGCTCAACTGTTGATTTCGATTTGGGAAACCCACAGGACGATTATTACGGAACCGCCCCACAGAGTAATCTTGCCTACGTATACAATGGGGATATGAATGATGAACCTTTCGCCGGACAAATCGGTTATGGCGAGTATCCCCCGGCAGTTGGAATTGTTGCATTAAATACCGGATTGGCAAGTCATGTGCCACTAACAGGCGGACAGAATTCACTCACACCATCCCAATACTACCACCTGCTTTCAGGAAAAGATAATTTTGGAACCCCTTTTTACGACGAAAACAACCAGATCACTACCTATATGTACAACGAAGAAGGCGTTAATGGTTGGAATCAATATACAGAAGGGCTTCCATCCGGAGATGTGCGATCTGTTGTTGGTTTTAACACAGGCTTAAACGACGGGATATTCCGTCCAAACACCTCCTTTTGTTTAGATTTAGCAGTGGTCTACGCCAACAATTCTACCAACGATCTTTTTGGAAGTGTTACCCATCTTATTTCTGTGGCTGACTCGGTACAAACATTCTACAATACCCAGGGGTATGCGTGTTTATCCACTTTAAGTGTTGAGCAAAACGAGCTGGTTTCAGTTCAATTATTCCCAAATCCGACTACCGGTTTCATTACATTAAAAGGAGCTGAGAACATGTCATTCGAGGTTCGATCAACCGACGGAAAACTAATTCATCGAGAATTAAACGGAGCCTCATTCATCGATTTGAGCGCTGTTCAAGCAGGTATTTACACCATCACTTTTTCAAACAACACAACCACTATGATTTGTAAACAGTAAGCTTTTATTTTGCTTACGAACAAAAAAGCTGTTGCTCCGGATATTACGGAACAACGGCTTTTTAACTATTAACAGATTTACGCCGACACGGGTAATCCGTTTGATCTTGGGTAGTTATAGGTAAATACTTGATTTAATATCGCCGCCAGCCGGTTCTTTCATTTGATCTTCATTTGTTTATCAATGAATAATTTTAGTTGTTCACTACCAAAAATAAAAGAGTGCATTTGCAGACAACGAAAAATGACACGAACGACTTAATACAGTGACAAACAACCTTATTCAGAGACAAACCACCTTGTTTTTCGGGAGTCAACAGTTCTTTTACAGAAGTTAGATTTCATCTTTCACTCAAAATGGCTCCATAATTTTAAACAGACTCTTAAATCGAATACCTTTGTTGTATGGCATCTTTACTCATACTCAATTACCACCGCATCACCCGCGAAAATGAGTTCATCGATCCGCGTTACCGCTCTTTCACTATTCAGGAATCGGACTTACTGAAACATTTTCAATTAATACACGATTTAAACATTCCTGTTATTGATTTATCGGAACTATCTAATACCAGTATTTCAGGGCTCTGCGTAGCGATAACCTTTGATGACGGCCATCGATCAGATGTAGAAATCGCGTTGCCACTCTTAAAAAAGTTCGGTTTTTCTGCAACCTTTTTCCCGGTCGTGCATCACATCAATAAAGAAGGCTACGTGAGTTGGGAAGAAATCCATTTATTGAATAAGGAAGGTCATATGATCGGATCGCACGGTTTAACGCACCGGCGGATGAGCAAATTGACCCGCGATGAAGTGCAGCATGAACTGCAGGCATCAAAAGAGGTTCTTGAGAAAGAACTTGAAAATCCGGTCGGGTTATTTTCCTTTCCTTACGGTGATTTCACACAGGATGTTTTGAAACTGGTACTTGAAACGGGTTATACCCAATGTGTTTCCACGCAATTCGGATTCAATGAGTGCTCTGGTAATTCTACGGTTTTAAAACGCTGGAATGTCAAAAGCACGACATCTGCACGTGAATTGAAACGTATGCTGGAGGGAAATTTTCTGACACTTGTCCGATACCGGCTAATCGCTCAATTGAAAAGCTGCTTTCTTCGAATTCAACGAAACTTAACACTTTTCTAGCCTGTGATCACTCTTTTAACCACCATCTTATTTTGCAGCTCGGGCCTGTTAATCGCTCTATTGCTTGCATATCCGCTGTCCAGCTATTTCCGTTCGGTATTGTTACCCAATCCGGTAAAAAAAGACGCTACGTTCCAACCGCCCGTGAGTATTATCATTGCGTGCTATAACGAAGAACGTTATTTACGGGAAAAACTGGAAACGCTTTTAGCTCCGGATGAATGGATCGCCGGATCGGAAATCATTGTTGTCTCGACTGGTTCCACAGACCGAAGTAATTCTATTTTACAATCGTTTGCGCACCGACCGGAAGTGACCGTTTTGTTTGAAACCCGCATTACCAAGATCGAAGCGCTGAACAAAGCTGTGCCGCTTGCGAAACACGATTACCTGGTTTTTTCGGATTGTCGCCAGTATATGAAACCCGGTTCTGTGAAAGAATTGGTTGCCAACCTGAACGATGAGCGTGTGGGAACGGTTACCTGTACCATTTTAGATACGCGTGAACGCCCGACTTTTTTCAGACGATTGTACTTGTTCCTGGCGAAATGCGACAGCAAAGCCGGTTCCACCTTCAATCTTTACGGTGCGTTGTATGCCCAGCGGAAAGATGCTTTTAGGGCCATTCCCGAACATCTGTTGTTTGATGATTTTTTTGTCGCGGTATCAACTCTGGGCCAGAAAAAAAGATTGATTCAGGAAGAAAATGCTGTGTTGTATGACATTCCTTTTCCGCATTATTATCATCGCGAACGGATCGAGCGGCTCGCACGTGGATTGTTGATTTTCTTATTCAACAACTACTCACTCATTGGAAAGATTCCGCTGAAAACGCGAATCCGGCTCCTGATTTACAAATACCTCAAATTGCTCCTGCCGTTTCTGGCATTGGTTTTTGCGGCGACAAGCCTGGTGTTATTTCACGAAACATTGTTGTCGGTAACGACCCTGTTTGTTATCACTACGTTGGTATTACTGGTGTTTACGAGCACTAATCTCACGCAACATGTATGGCTAATCCTGAAAATCAACGTGTATTTTTTCAGCGCGCTTTGGGGATATGCCTTTCTGAACAGGCGTTCCAAGCATTGGAAACCGCTTACGATCAGGAGGAAATGGCATCAGTTGGGGTTGGCAGAGTCGCCTCGGGAACGACATATAAAGTAAATTTCATAACGTAGTCTATATTCCTTTTTACTTTTTCCCATTGCGCAAATAGAGAAAAAGCTAAGCTTTTGAAGAAAAGGCTAGGCGCGGTAAACCGATTGACCTGTTAGCGGGGCATGACGTATTCCCAGCGCTGACGCTTGGTCTTCGAAAACATTATTTTCTCTTCCTTAAACTCGTCGTTCCTCCTCAAACAGGCGGAAAAATGAACGTCATTTACCGCACAGGTACCCAATCTTGTTCACCAAAGCGCCATCTTAGATCCATGTACATTTTTAGGATTTCCCTTCAAATCAAAGTGATTTGGTAACTTAAGTTCAGATAGGGTCTGACCTTTAATGGAGCTTTTTATAATTATAGATTCAATAAAATCAAATTATCAATTCAACCCGGCTCTCGGTTTCGATGCGTATTTTTGCACCGTAATCTTGAATCGATGAATTTCTCCAACACACTCAACGCATTGCGGTTGTTCGGCTTTATGGAAGGCTGTTCGTTTTTACTTTTCGCACTCACCATGCCTTTGAAATACGTTTGGCACATCAACTGGCCCAACCAGGTGGTTGGTATGGCGCACGGTTTATTGTTTATCATCTACGTTTTGCTGGTATTCATGGTTTCCCGTGAATATAAGTTGTCGCTCAAAAATCAGTTTTGGGCATATCTTGCTTCTTTGCTGCCTTTCGGGACTTTTGTTGCAGATGCTAAAATTTTCCGGAAGATCACTCCGATTGACTAGAACACTTGTGGCCGGTGCTAAAATTCGTACCCGTCGAGTGAAACGCATTCAGCGATCTTTTTCGTACTTTCGCACCCACTTATGGATACACGAAAACATGTAGAGGTGTGTTTTACACCGGGCGAATACGATTATTACAAAGATGAATACGAGATCGTAGTGGTGATTGACGTTTTGCGTGCCACTTCGGCTATTTGTGCTGCTTTTGACAACGGTATTTTATCCATTATTCCGGTTCCAACCGTTGAAGAAGCTTGGGAATACAAGCAAAAGGGATACCTGGCAGGAGCCGAACGAAAAGGCCAGATCGTTGAAGGATTCGACTTCGGAAATTCGCCTTTCAGCTACATGCGTGAAGAATTCCGTGGAAAAGAAGTGGTATTGACAACCACTAATGGTACCAAATCATTAGACGTAGCCAAAGATGCTGAAATTGTAGTTGTAGGATCGTTTCTGAACCTTGACGCGCTGTCAGAATGGTTATCAAAACAAAATAAAAACGTGTTGTGTTTGTGTTCCGGCTGGCAGGATAAATTCAATTTAGAAGACACAATTTGCGCCGGAGCTATTTCGGAATACCTCATCAATACGGGGAACTTTGTTTCGGAGGAAGATTCATCCATTGCTGCAAAATATTTGTATCTTTCTGCCAAGGACAATTACTTGGGGTACCTGAAATCGAGTTCACACAGACGCAGGCTGAAAAACCTGAACCTCAACGAAGACATCAAGTATTGTTTGACACCCAATCAAACATGCGTGATTCCGATTCTGAAAAATGGCAAATTGGTTCAACTTTTCGATATTTAAGCACAGCCTTCTTGTTGGCTTATTGGTTCTGCCCTTCGTTTTAGAGGCGAAACCACTTCCGGTTACAAAACATACTCCACCCGCTCTTTGGGGATTTTTCGGTCATAAACGCATCAATCGCGTGGCGGTTTTTACATTACCACCCGAAATGTTCGGTTTTTTCAAGGAACACATCGAATACATTACCGAACATGCCGTTGATCCGGATAAACGTCGTTATGCCGTAGAAGGCGAAGCACAACGCCATTACATCGATATTGATCATTATCAAAAAGACAGCCTGAACCCGTTTGAGATTGTTCCCCGAAAATGGTACGATGCGGTCGAAAAATTCACCGAAGACACCTTGCAAGCTTATGGTATTGTTCCATGGCACATCAACGTGATGAAGATGCGTTTGCAAAAGGCGTTTGAATCGAAAAACGTTGATCTGATCCTGAAAAACGCTTCTGATATCGGTCATTACATCGGTGATGCGCATGTTCCGCTGCATACAACTGAAAATTATAATGGTCAGTTAACCGGACAGCGTGGCATTCATGGTTTATGGGAAAGCCGGATCGTCGAATTGAACTCCGAAGAGTACGATTATTTTGTGGGCAAGTGCAAATATGTGACGAGCGTGCTTGATTTGGCCTGGGATGCCGTAGAGGCTTCAAACGCTGCCGTTGATTCGGTTTTGCGGATGGAAAAAGAACTCACGGCAGAATTTCCGACCGATCAGAAATACAGTTACGAGCAGCGTGGTCAAACGGTGATCCAGGTTTACTCGAAGGCATTCTGTGATGAATATTCCAAACGCATGAACGGAATGGTTGAACGCCGCATGCGAGAAGCTATTATTGCCGTAGGAAGTATCTGGTACACTGCCTGGGTCGACGCCGGTCAACCCGATTTATCAACACTCACCAATACACCACCTTCAGCTGAATTGTTGAAAGAATTGGAAGAATTGGAGAATCTGTACGAGCATTCCGAGCACAAGGGGACGATCTGCGATTGAACATTTCCTAATCTGTGATTGATTTTTCACCCACTCAGTACAAGAGCCTCATTGTTTAAAGCAAAATATCGAAGAAAATCAAGTTTTTAAATAACCGTTTTTAACCGTTAGAAACGGCTTTGCCCTTGAAAATAATAGGATTCACCATTATTCCACTAAAAACCCTAATTCTTCCATAGAGAAAACCGAACACACAATGATCGTTGTATTCAAAACACTACTCAAAAGAGTTTTACCGAAGTTTTACTAGCTTTGCGATGATGAAAAAAGTCCTGATTCTGACGTATTATTGGCCTCCGAGTGGTGGAGCCGGTGTGCAGCGTTGGTTGAAATTTGTAAAGTACCTGCGTCAATTCGGTTGGGAACCCATTGTTTATACGGTTGAAGATGGTGAAATGCCGGTGATCGACGACAGTTTGGCAAAAGACATTCCGGAAGGTACCGTGATCCTGAAACAACCAATTTGGGAACCGTACAAGATTTACAAACGTTTCAGCGGAAAGAAAAAAGGCGAAAAAATCAATGCCGGTTTTTTGAATGAGAACAAAAAACAAGGATTTAAGGATAAACTGAGTATTTGGATTCGTGGTAATTTTTTCATTCCCGACGCCCGGAAATTCTGGATCAAACCAAGCATCCAATACCTCAATGACTACCTTGTTTCTCATCCCGTTGATGTGATTATCAGCAGTGGTCCGCCGCATACGATGCACATGATTGCTTTGGGAGTGAAAAAGAAAAATCCGTCGCTTAAATGGATTGCCGATTTTCGGGATCCATGGACAAATATTGATTTTTACGATCAGTTGATGCTGTCAAAATGGGCTGACAAAAAGCATCATCGCATGGAAAAGAACGTTTTGAGATTTGCCGATTCAGTGATAAGTGTGGGCGAAGAAATGAACAAGGAATTCAAAGCAATGTTGCAACAAATTCCAGGTGGAAATCCTGAAAAATGCTCGGTTATTTCGAATGGTTATGATGTAGACGATGTTTCTGTTGAACCGGTTCAGAAAGACGAAAAATTCAGCATTGCCCATATTGGAACGTTGGTAAAAGACCGTAATCCTGAGGTTTTATGGAAAGTACTTTCAGCCTTGATTTCAAAAAACGAAGCTTTCCGTGATCGACTGGAAATCAAATTAGTCGGAAAAGTTGATTTTTATGTGAATGAACAAATTGAACGCTTCGGCCTCACTTCGTTTGTGCGAAAAATCGATTACCTGCCACACGATGAAGTCATTTTGGAGCAACAGCGCTCACATGTGCTTTTGTTGTTAGTGAACAATACCCGCAACGCGAAAGGAATTTTGACGGGTAAGTTTTTTGAATACATGTCATCCGGTTGTCCGATTGTAGCTATCGGTCCGCCCGACGGTGATTTGGCAGCGATCATTCATGCTACCGGTTCCGGATTAATCAGCGGATTTGATGACGAACAGCAATTGGAACAAAACCTGCTCGATTATTTTCATGGAACAGTGGCTCAACGCAATGAGTCTGAAATAGCTCGGTATAGCCGGCGCGAATTAACGCAGCGATTGGTAGAAACCATGCATGAACTGGTTCGTAATGATTAAGGCGACTCTAATTCCATGAAAAGACAGCATTTTTTTATCGGATTGGGAATCCTTTTATTTGCGGTGCTTATTGCAGCGTCTATATTTTTAAACAAGCGTGACGTTTCATTGGGGTATGATTTCAACGAACCGGATGAAACGATTGTCTTGCCCGATACCTTACGTGAAATTTCCGGAATGACCATTGGAAATGACCATCAGATCTTTTGTGTGCAAGACGAAAACGGTATTTTATTTCAATTCGATACTGAAAGCCAGGAAATTGTATTTCAGCAATCTTTTGGTGAAGATGGTGATTATGAAGGTGTTTGTAGCGTTGGAGCCGTTTTCTATGTTTTAAGAAGCGATGGAACATTATTCGAACTGGAAGAACCAATGGAAACGGTTGAAATTCAATCAGAGGAAGATGCTCCAGGAATCGACAGAATGCTTGTGAAAAAGTACGACCCTGATTTACCTGTTATTGAAAACGAAGGTTTATTCTTTGACAAGAAAAACAATCGGTTATTGATTATTTCACGGGACAAATCGCCGCACACAAAAACAAATGACCGGTTGGTGTATGCATTTGATTTGACTCAAAAACGGTTGTTAAAGCGCCCTGTTCTCACTTTAAATCCGTTTTCCGGAAAATGGAACAAACAATCGGACCTCTCTTTCCGTCCTTCTGAATTGGCGTTGCACCCGCTTACCGGTGACATTTATATTTTGTCGTCGAAAGATCGTGCTTTATTTGTGTTTTCACCGGAGGGCAAGATCAAAACTATTCAACGATTGAATCCGAATATTTTCACCAAACCCGAAGGAATTGCCTTCTTGGAAAACGGTGATGTCTATATTTCGAATGAAGGCAAGGATGAAAAACCAACGATCTTATTTTTTCGATACCATCCGCAGAAGTTGTAACAGTTGGTGACAACACGTATTATAACTAAACCAGAAATTCCGGGAAAAATGAAAACACTTCTTTTAATTACTGTCAGTTTGGTTTTTCTGATTCCGGGAATGAATGCACAATCTCAGTCGGATTTTTCGTATGCTGCTCCGGCTCAACTTCCCGAAAAAAAGCTGATCATTTGGGCTACACAGTATTATGTCCATGAATTTACCAGCAATGGTACGATTCCGTTTGTGGACAAGAACAATCAACTGCTGGGGCTTTATGGCGATACCTGCGATTTTTGTATGGCGGCATTGGAAGGAACTGCCTCTATTACGGATAGCTCCGGGAATGTTTTTGTAGTGAATTTCGCCGATACAGGTGATTCCGTCTTTGTTGATTGCCGGAAATGTCAGAAATATGCGAGCAGCAAACTCTCGGTTGAAAGTTGGGGGAAAACACGCTGGGCCGTCTCATCGGGTTTTGGTGACGGTGTTAAAAATTACCGGTTGGTTCCGTTCCGCACTATTGCTGTGGATCAGAAAACGATTCCGTATGGCAGCGTGATTTATATTCCGGCTGCTCGTGGCGTAACCATCGAACTTCCGAACGGCGAGAAAGTTACGCATGATGGCTACTTCTTTGCCGGCGATACCGGCGGAGCCATCAAGCAAAATCATATTGATGTATTTACCGGCGTTTATACCGGAAATCCGTTTAGCGTATTGGTGACGTCCAACGCGAAAAAGACGGTAGAGGCGTATCTGGTGGAAGATATGAGTGTTATTGGTGAGCTTGGGAGGGTTCATGTGAAGTGATTAACTGAATCTTGGTGGATATCATTTACTATTTTATTAATCCCTTACCCCACATGTCCAATGTAATTTTAGCATTAAAAGCGACAATATCTGAATTAGGTGATTTCATTAAATCCTGTAGAGTTTGCTCTGCCAAAACAGGATTAAAAATCAATGAGTACGTAGCTGCAGCGAGACGAACAAATCTATTATCATGGTGCATAAAACCCTCTATTTCAACTAAATCGTCCGTAAATCTCACACCTTCATAAAACTGCTTCATTTCGTTAGTCGCATTATTAACAGCACGCAGGCGCTTATCCCTTTCTTTTTTGGGCAATCCCTCTTCATAAAGAGCCTTCTGTGCATCCGCATATGCAATTAGTAATCGTTCAAAGTTTTGTTTACCACCCATCATCTTTTAATTGTGTTTGGCCAATATTTTCTAAAAACTTATTGAAATCAAATCTCCATACTTCATTCTTTTTTTGATTCTTCTGAACTTTAACGTAAACAATAAAAGAGTTTGTATCTACATGTGCCTGATTGTTTTCACGAACTGCTAATGGATGCTGCACACTAATCTTTAATTTATTCTTGTCAATTCCTTTCTTGATAAAAAATGCAACTACGGCAGTATCTATTTGACATGGATACTCTTTTAAAACTTTTGGCTCTAGGGGGCCATCATATTCGTACAAAATGCCATCAAACCCATCCACGTTCTCATTTTTCTCATTTTGAGAACATCCAACCAAAAACATTACCGTCAACACATATAGGGAATACAATTTATTCATATTGAAAAGTCTTTTAATTTATATTTGGTCTTGCAATATTGATATATCCATACTGACTTATTGGTGAGAAAAAGTGCTTGAATGGTGCATTTGTCTTTAACAACTTCGTTTTCCGGAATGGGAATTGTCAATGGCTCCGCAATTCCCCACCTACCTCCTACTATCCAAAATTTCAAAAATATTAGCAGTCTCTTTATTTATAGTAGAATCATTTATAGAATAAGATCTTAATGAGCATATATGACCATGATATACACCTTCTACACCAAAGATCGCATTTGAAAGTTTGCCACAGAGTAAGGTGTCATTTCCATCCATTAAACGAATAAAATATACTCTATTGGACATTATAGTGTCCTGATAAATACCGTAATACCAAGCTCCACTTTTTCTTGTTTCCCCAAGTGCCTGTTTCGTCGTTTTTACAATCTTACCGTTCTCATATTGTTCAACGATAAAAGTTGACCATTCAGGTATTTCCTCACGGAAACAAACCGTTGGTCGGGCAATAAATGACGGACAATCAAGCTTAATTCTTTTTATTTTTTCACCCCCATGAACTTGCATGTTTTTTGAATTCTCCGTTTGAGAACTACTCTCGTCCGAACAACCCCAAAATGCAAATAGGATGATCACAAATAATACAGAAAATCGTAACATCTTATTGTCTTATTTAGTATTTCCTTTAATTCGTCTAGAATTAGTCATTTTGCTTAGTTAGTATGGAATACTACCGGGTGTTAGGACATACCTACCATTTCGGATCATTTTCTTTATTCGCTATATAACTTAAACACAAATCGAATTCTTTTCTGATTTCCTTATTCAAGGGTGTATATTCCGGTCATGTTGACCACCCCATTCCGGTCTAAACTGACCACCTGTTAATTTTGTGTCATCACACTTCTCTATTGGGTTGTAGCCGTTTTTATGAGTGGTCAATGAAAACCGGAACAACATGATCAGTGATACTGGAATCTCCACTCTTGACTCAAGAATTGCATCATAACTATATGTAGATGACCAGATTTTCACGACCATGAATGTACATATTTTGATCTATTTGACAAGTCTTATCTGAACCATCGTAACGATAATTCAGAGCATAAAAAAAGCCCCAGATAAATCTGAGGCTAAACAGTATTCAGTATTGCTATTATTCTACACTAATCTTCAGACGCTTACCCAAACCACCCTCGACAATCTTAAACAATGTATCAAGCTCAATGTCTTGCGTACCGTTCTCCAACTTCGTTATGTACGTCCTTGACGTACCGGATTGTATGGCGACCTGATCTTGGGTTAGCTTTGCTTCCATACGCCATTTGCGAAATAGCTCACCAATTGAATGACTTCGTTCCTCGTCTGGTACACTCAATTTATAAAGTACATCCGCACCAACATCAAAAGCAGTTCCCATTAAGTTCCCATCTTCACCAGTCATGTACATCATTACATTATCCCATGACAGCGTATTATTACTCAGCTTAACTTTCTTGAATTCCTTGGGATCAAGCAAGATATGTTCAGGATCAGATGGTTCAACTTGCCATTGATCTTTTAGTATTTTCTTAAAATCCAAGATTCTATGCTCGGAATTGCTAAACAATACCGACAAGCGAAGATTCTTGCTATCAACTTCGTTGATCTTTAAAATCTTTGGAAGTCCTCTAAATCGATTGCTCATATCTCTTGTATTAATTGTCATTCTCTTTTGTTTCATCTTGCTCAACTTCAGGCTCAACTTCTTTTAGTGCCAGTCTTGGATTGAGTTCGTAGAAGTTTTTTTCTATAAGCTCACGTCTATTACCCTCGTCAAGCCAATCTTGAACTATTCGTAATTTCTTGGAAGGTAAGCTACCTTCAAATACTTCACCCGTTCTAATATTTACCAATGCTTCATACTCACCGTACTTGGCATGTATGTGAACGGGCAAATGTTCCCTTCCATAAATCTCAATGCGAACCCCGTTTTTATTTTCAAGTAATGGTGCCATATTTTTCTTACAACACAAATGTATCTAATTAGGTACATATAAACAAATTATTTAACTAAAATTTTGTAACAGATGGGACTGGTTCAGCAGGTTGCGTTGCTCGTCCATATCAGCACGCTTGTAGCGTTCGGTGGATGGTCAGTGATACTGGAATCTCCAATCAAGGTTTATATTCAATAGATTTAATATTGTTATCATATAAAATTTTCATGACCGCTTTCATGTTTTCAGTAGTTCCCGTTGCAGTTCTCACCAAACAAGTTTTTTTGTTTGTATTTACAATGTCATTTTTCTTAATATAATTACTTAGCTCACTAATTTCAATAAATGAAGTGTTACTGTCAAGTATTAATTTAAGACTATCTGAAGAAACTTCTATACGGAAATATAATGAAGCATCATCTTTAACAATATGAGTTGTTGTTGTTGGTTGTTCTACCTCTACTGGTTTTGTAGAACGAAAAGATTGACCAGAAGTTGTAGTGTCTTGTTTTTGATCCGCATCTACACTTTGCGCACATGATGAAAATACGTAACTTAAAAACACAATAAAAACTCCAAGGACAAAACGATTATATTTAGCAAAAAAATTCATAACTATAATTTATTAATGATATCAATGTATATTCCGGTCATGTTGACTACCCCATTCCGGAATACATTGACCACCTGTTAATTTTGTGTCATCACACTTCTCTATTGGGTTGTAGCCGTTGTTATGAGTGGTCAATGAAAACTCCTGTAATTCAATAAAACACTACCGTCTAAACAAATCAGCAGGTGGTCAATGTATTCCGTAATGTTCAGTCAAAGTCTTTAAATCAAAATTAAATCTTCATCAACTACCCTGAAACACTACCCATTCGTATAGATATACCTACCGTAAAGCATCGACGATATAAATGATAATAATGAAATACCGATGTAAATTCCAAACCAAATAAGACTTACTTTTTTTTCTTTAACTTCTGATTTCCAAATCAAATAATTGAATACAGGAAATAATACTAACATCCCATAAACAATCCATTTTTCAATTGAAGATGTTAACCAAACGCAAACACCAAAAAACAATAGATAATCAAAGAATGAAAGTAGGAGTATCGAAAAAATATGAGGAACGTCCTTCTCGTCAAAATTTTCAATGTAAAACAAACTTAACTTATTTAAAAAAAATTTTCGAACTCTTACCATTTTCAAACTAGATTACTTCATTTTTATTCCACGGTCACCATTCCATGCGTATCAAACGAACATCCTCCTTCTACTGCTTTTTGATATAAAATTGTCCCAATGGTTTTGTCACAAAGCTATATGCACCCGATACTATAGCTCCAGGTACTCCCATAAATCCAACTACTCCAAAAGCAATATCAAGCACATTCTGTATATTCCGATCATGTTGACCACCCCATTCCAGTCTAAACTGACCACCTGTTAATTTTGTGTCATCACACTTCTCTATTGGGTTGTAGCCGTTTTTATGAGTGGTCAATGAAAACCGAAACAACATGGTCAGTGATACTGGAATCTCCAATCATTGTAACTCACCACATCACCATTCTTCATATACAGCTACCCAATTTGGAGTACACGAACAGGTTTTATATTCAGATGAGCTATATTCTCCCTCTTCTCTTTCATCGATATAATATATTAAGTAGGATTCTCCTTGATGGAAAGTTTCTGCAAAATGGATTGATATACTAACAATCATACTTTCATTATCGCTTAAAACGACAATTTTATCTATTTCCAGCTTAGAAAAGTACCCCTGTAGTGATGAATATAGTTTTTTATTTCTATAAAATCCGTGTTGAATTACTTCTGTATTAGATAATGACTTTCCTTTTAATTGAGTTTTAATAGCAATAACTAATTCTTCATAATCTTTTTGTTTGTTCTCAAACCTAATGCAACGATCAGAAACATCTTCATCATTACACGCTGCCATTAAACCCAAACATATCGTTAAAAATAGTATTCTAAACATAACTTCATCGTTGATAATTATCTCTTATCATTGGGATCCATCCATTGATTGCATCTTTCCATTTTTTACCACTTATTTTATTACCAAGTTTAACACCTTCATAATTGTACTTGTTGCAGATGTGACGTAAAAATTTGGTTAGTACACTCCTGCCTGTTTGGGTGGTGTACATGTCATGAAAAACAATAATACAGATGTTTTGCCCGTGCGCCCATCTGTACCGCATACTTTTGCATCTAAAACGAAATACTCAAATGGTGCCGTACAGTGTGGTGCTTTCATTAGCTCTATAATTCGTTGTTGGAAAGATCTCCGAACACGTTTGTTGTGGAATCATGTGGAATGTGCAGCGGGCACACTACCCCCAAGATAAACACCTTTAATCTTATCAAAGGAAAATCTTAAATTGAATGCATCTCCTGACAAATCTTCTAAAAAGAGGGCCTGGCAAAAATGACTACTCTCTACTGATTCTAGATTTAACTCTGCTATTGTCAAATCTCTTAAATCGGAGACGACAAAGTCATCAAACTTTAAGTCACTAACACCCTCAAAAAGAATAGAAAACCCATCATAATCATTTGAAATTTCATTGTACAAACTCAATACAAATTTGATTTTCTTATTCAAAAAATCAAATTCAAAAGCATCAAGTGATTGATCATGAAACTCTATACTTCTAATTTCTTCTAGTGTCATCTCTACTAAAGTTAAATAATATCTTTTTTATCAGGACCAGTTTTTAGGTCTATATTCCGGTCATGTTGACCACCCCATTCCGGTCTAAACTGACCACCTGTTAATTTTGTGTCATCACACTTCTCTATTGGGTTGTAGCCGTTTTTATGAGTGGTCAATGAAAACCGGAACAACATGGTAAGTGATACTGGAATCTCCACCTAATATAAGACATACCTAAATAAACTAGTAGTTTCTTTGCAATCACCCTTCACACAAAAAAAGGAATCAACAAACTCTCCTTTAAATGTATAAGATTTCCACCACCCTTCTCTTTCACCATCAACGTAACAACCGGAATACTGAGGTGTGCCATATTTGTCACTATAAGAAATTACGCAGCCATTTCCATTTTTTAAGTGTCCATAGTTTAGAGGATTCCCCAACGAATCATATACGCAGATAATGTCCATTGGTTTGTCATTTTCATATCGCACTTTGGACAACAGCTGACCATTTTTGTAATATTTCATACAATAACCATGTACGGTTTCATTAACCGTTTCCATGCTTAATCGAACCGTTGAATCTCCATTTTCAAACCGCCAATAATCATATTCAATTTTTGGTTTAGTCGCACACGAAGCAACTATTACAACGAGAAAAATACCTACCATTAATTTATTCAAGATCATAATCTTTATCCCTTCACCAAAGCTTTGCCATTAGACAACCCTAAAGTAGCTGTTTTGTGCTTTTGTCCTGTGGTTTATGCGCATTTCTGTGGTTTTCCGCAGTTCTCTATAACTTAACCAGGTTTACGGCGTGATGTTTCTTCCTTTATTTTCGCGACAATAAAATCAACCAATCACATGAGAAACTACCAGCAATATTCCACCTCAATCAAAGTCTACTATTCGCTAGGTGTAGAAAAAACAATGATCGATAAAACCATTCGGGAACAAATTCCCTACTCTACTTCCAAAGCATGGAAAAGTTATGCAGACAAGCCAGTCATTGGATTGGAGTTCGAAAAAGACCTACCAAAAAATCTTAAAGAGTTGGAAGTATTGTATCATCCTGCTGTTAAAATTCCAAAAGATGTATTTGTTGCTTGCATGCAGCTTGTTATTTTACTTTCTAATGTCATTGGAAAACAACAATTCCAAAAAACGATTCGGAATAACAAAGATCAGTTTATCAATTTTATCGAGCAGTATTCCGAAATCTTCTCTTGCGATACATTCGCACAAATATTAAACATCTCCACCAAAACGCTCTACAATTGGAAACAACAAGTGAAATTCAAATGCGAAGCCTCAGCATTATTGAAGTGTGTAAAAAGGCATCCCAATCAAGCAACGATTCATGAAGTGCAAATCATCAAAGAAAGGCTTACTAACACCGATTTTGGCCATTGGGGCATTCACTCAATATGGGCACAAGCCTTTAAAGAAGGTGTGACCAATTTATCCAAACAAGCATGGTATCATTACAATAAGCTACTGGTGTTTCGTAAATACTCAAAGAAGGGACGAAAACCACCGAATGCTGATCCTTTACGTGCTGAGAAAATGAATCAAATCTGGCATGCAGATATTACGGTATTCAAAACCCTGGACGGAATAAAACACTACATCTACACTGTAATGGATAACTATTCCCGCTACATTTTGTCCTGGAGAATTGAACGGATAGTTTCAGCTAAAATCAGATTGGAAACCATACAAGAAGCTATTCAAAATGCTTTTAACGGTCAATCGTTTTCTGATCTACAACTTGTAACTGATGGTGGTCCCGAAAATGACAACCAAACACTCAAATCTTTCATGAATCTCAACCATGCTTCTATTCATCATGACATTGCTCTTCGAACTATTCAACAATCAAATTCGATGATGGAAGCATTTTATCACATCACAAAATACAGGTGTCTGTACCTACAGAAAATCCGCGATTACGACCACTTATTCAATGTCTTTCAAGATTGGATCCTTGAGTATAATTATAAAAAACCACATCATGCTCTTGGAATTTATACACCAGCTGAAATTCTTAACGGAAGTAACAAACACGAAAAATACGATGGCCGAATGAATCAAGCAGGCATTGAACGCAGGGCATTCAATAAAAACGCAAATTGCACTGCAAAATGTCATTGAAAAGGTCAATTCTAGTAAATAAGATATCTAACACTTTAAAAATTGACTGTTATTGAGAGTGGTCCTTCATATTCTTTCTGAATCAAAAATTTGAGATGAATCAAAACAGTAAGATGAAAACAAAAAAACAGCCTATTATCAGACTGTTTTTTTAACTATATAATATTTAGATCGTTACGAAATTTCATTGCCCTTTTCTAAGAAAATATTGGAAGTCGGGCTGATAAAGCACGGATTAAAGGGATTTTGAAGTAAGTACACCATGCGTTTTCTGACTTTTGTAAAAGACAATTACGAGCGCCAAACCGATCCGGACTTTCATGCCTTTGAGCAATGGATTTTTAAATCTGCTATCGGGCGTAATAACACCCATGCCGGTGTACCACAGATTATTCTTTTTGTGAAGCTACACAACCCAAGCCCGCAAGTTAAAAAAGGGTTTGCCAAATGGTGTGTAGCCTACTTTCATGAACCCGAAAATATGTTACCCAACACTCTCAAAAACGATCTGCAACGGTTGGTGAATATGCTACCGTACTAATAAAAAACGCCCAAGCGGTGAAGCCTGGGCGGTGATTCTATTACCTTATTTCTTTTTCTCGTAACCGCACAAACCGTATTGCTTTGCCTGTGCTTCTTTTAGCGTGAGTTCCTTTAACTGATGTGTACACTTTTCAAGCCCTTTACAGGATTTCGAGTAATGGTACTTTGTAGCGTAAGGACTATCACAGATGTAGACCGTGGTTTCGGAACCAACAGAACTACACAGCAAAAACAATATGCCAACGATCAGTAAACGCATGGTTAAAGATAATTATTTCATGTAAAAAGCCCATGTTGTGAGTCATCTTTTAAATTACCGGCTAGTATGGTGAAATACGATTAGGCTCTACTACAACCTCAATATAATCTATGTACCGTCGTTTTTTGAGTTTGGCTTTTACTTTCACAATTATCCATCCATACTCGTTTGTGTAAGCTGTAAAAACATCATTCAAACCATGCTTGGAAAACTCTTCGTCTATAGGTTTAACCATGTGATTTTTCTTAAACCATCCATAATCACCGAGCTTCTCACGATCAGGATCCCAAGTGTTTTGTAATGCAATGTCTCTAAAAGAACTACCAGAATTAATCAAATTAAATAGAGAATCAGTTATTTGTTTGGCTTCCGCTCCCTTTCCCAAAAGAATATAATTCATTCGCATTAAATAATCCTTTGAATTTTCAAACACCTTTATATAACTACTAGAACCATCACTATTCAATACCGGACCAAATACTCCTGTCTTTCTTCTTTTTAAAGCACTCTTAACCGCATTAGAAGCACTGGTATCAAGAATTGCTAGCCCCCCACTACAAACCACATCAGGATACTTTTCTTGAAGGTCGACTAACTGAAACCTCGAATTTAATTGTGATAAATCGCTCAACAACGAGTCAAGGTTTTTCTGACCAAACATAGAGAAGGGTAGAAAGAGTAAAAACAGATGCATCAGTTTGATCATTATTTCATTTAATTATGTTTATATACAAAGAATCATTTTCTTAAGAAAAAGAGAACATAAATTGAAATCATATAAATCAAAAAGGTTAAAATACCTACTACAAAAGAATATAATAACAACTCTCCATCAGAACGCTTTGTTAGACCTTCCCGAATTTTATATCCAGGATAAATCAAATAGATTAACGGTAATGAAATAGCTATTATAGTACTTATTATAAAAATATCTCGAACACCCAAAGGAGTAATAGCTAATATCAGATTACATATTCCTGATATTCCGAAATAAAATACACCAACTAACCATTTTAGCGAAAAACCTGTAACGCTTGAGCTACTTAATTTTATAAGTGAATAAATAAAATTCATATCCTAAAATCCTCCTGATTGTTGACCAACTCTAGTATTATCTCTATCTTTAACTTGATCCCAATTTAATGGTAAATTAACACCATCTGATGGCGGAACACCATCTACAATTGCCGTAAAAACAAATTTCCCAACATAATAAAGAGCCCCAGCAGTTGTAAGATACGGATTGCCAGAAGCAAGCATACGGTCAACCACAACAGCTTCAAATACCATCAATCCAGACGCCGTAACCTCGTTCATTAGTGAATTGTAGTTTGCACTAGAATTATCAGAGTTATATGCTTGATATGCATCATATAGTTTATTGCCTTGATGTATAAATGCGGTAACCTGTAATGCTGTACCAACACCGCTATTAATGCCTTCAGACATGTTTGATCCTTCAACCTTTCCAAATAAAGCACCATAATTATCTGAGATAGCTCCATTAATTGTACTTACATCCTGTTGAAAATTCAGAGCATCATGGAATGTAAGAAGACCAGTCTGCGGGTTATAAGTTGGTTGATTTCCAGCCTCTTTAGCAGCAGCTTCGGCCTCACGTTTCTCAACTGTATAATTGATGGCAACCCCAAATAGTCCTTCTGGATTATCCAATTTATTTAACGGTACTGGCTTTGCAGGATTCACTATAATATTCTCAATAGGTCCAATTTCTTTTATTAGATTACCATTAGCATCGTATTCTCTTTTGCCCCCTTTATTATTGCCAAAGTAGTAACCTATGATTGTTAAATTCCGACTACTAGCATAACCATTAATTTCATCTTTGGTAACTAAACCAAGATCAATCTCCGTAACCTTTCCATTTTTATCCTTCAACAAATACACTTCTAACCCCTCTAACTCTATTCCATCTATAACTCTATTCTCACTAAACGCATACGGCGAGTTGTGTGGATATTTCGGAGCAAGCGGATCAATTGCAAAGAACCTTCCGATTCTCGGGTCATGCATTCTAAAGGTATAACTGTAAGAATTCCCTTCTCCTTTGATTTCATCATCCGCCTCTTGGCCTTGGAAGCCATAGCGGTAATCTGCTCCTGCTTCCTGTCCATGCCTACCATCCAACAGTGTACCGTAAGGAGAATAATCACTGTAACTCACCACGTCGGCAGTGTAGGTATTGGTGTAGGTTGCCGCAAGTATTTTACGGTCCGTTACCACGGCTAATACATTGCCCAAATGATTGCTCAACTCATAGTTCTTCCTGCTTACAACCCGTCGGGTGTAGTCGGGAGCCAACGGTTGGATACCCGGTGCGGTGATTGTCCAGCTTGGTGCCAGTTCTACATCGGTGGTCAGGTGAGATGGTTGTTTGTAAGTGCGGCTAAACAAGGTCGCATCCTCGTTTTCAACACCCAAGCGGCTTGATCCGTAAATGGAGTGATCACTTATCGAATACACATCCGAGTAGTTGTTTTTATCGTCTTGAGTGACATTGATAAAGCTGCGCGTACGATCGTAGGTTGCCATCACATTACCGCTCGCATCGTAGCTGTAATACGTCCATTTGATTTCCGTATGTGCGGCGTTCATATATTCCATTTTGGCAACCCGCATATCCATTGGGTCGTAGATGAATTTTACATCGTGTTTCCCTGAAGCTTTAGCGGCTGAAGTAAAATTAATCTTTTTTACTTTGCCAGTAACCGTCCACTCGATTTTTTCGATCTGTTCCTGTGCATCACCAATGAGCTGGCCCGTAGCATCGTATTGGTAGTTGTTGTTGGCTTGCCCTGAAGCAATATCGCCCATATAAGCGTCCGTGGTTTGACCATCCGACACGCCCGACAAACGATTCGATTTGGTGATAGCCGTACTTGTATTGCCGGTAGTCTGATTGGCTAGCGTATGGTAATCGGTGTAATACCTATAGGTAAAGTTATCCATACCCAAAGCTGCACCGGGGTTACCATCCGAGTCTAAGCCACTACCGTTGCGTTTAAGTGTGGTAAGATTACCATTTTTATCGAAGGTATAACTCTCCTGGTAGGCGCTCTCGCCCCCACTCGCACGGTATAGTCCCGGCGTCGAGTAGGTATTGTTTGCTGTCATTCCTGTCTCATGATACACCTTCATCTCCCGGATGCGTTGCAACTGATCGTATTGGTAGTTGTTGGATAACACATCCTGTTTGACTTCATTGTAATTCACCAAAGCCGTTGTCATGTTGCTGATGTTGCCGTTGTACAAACTTCCCATAGCCGCACCTGTGGCATGTGCATCGGGGTTGATATTGAGCGCTCTCACAGGCTGGGTTTGTGCAAAATAATCGTTGAGAATATCCGGTGATACCTCGGCCGCATCTTTGATGGCTAAGTAGTCGTTCTCAAAATAACTCAATGAGAACCCGAATACATCCACACCTCCGTATTGGTTATCGCCCGTGTAGCCATCCAAACCGATGTCTCTGGTTCTATCCAGGGTATTGCTGTTTATTCCTTTGAGCCAACCTTGCAGGTTGTAGGCATAATCGGTTCCCTGAACTTTGTCGTGCCCCGTTTCAACCCGTGCCAATGCTCCATGCAGGTAATAAAAATACTTGGCATCCATTTCCCAAAGCACTCCTTTGTGAGAAGTAAATGCGCGGATCAGTCGGTTATTGGCATCGTAATGGTAACGGTGGCGGTATTCGTCGTCATTGCCCTTTTGGTAACACACTTCATTGACATTGCCCGACAATAAGTCATAGTCGTAATCGACCGTTTTGTGCGCAAAATCAATCGATTGAAGGTGGTAATTGGTATTCACCACCTTTTTCACATTCTTGTGAGCATCATATGAATAAGAACTCACCGTAATCACCTCGGTACCGGCAATCAACACTCCCGCAGCGGTGTAATCACCCTGACGGTGCATCACCGCACCAATGGCATTGCGCAGGTTTTCCTGACCGGATGAACCGAACATACCAACCAACGTCGCATCAACTGAGGCCGTAATATTATCGTCATAATACGGCTGGGCAGCCTGCGGCTGACCATAACCGTCTTCGTAGAAGGTGCGGGTGTAGTCGAGAATACCAGTTGCAGGTTCAGTGGCAACATCGGCATTTGCAATCAGCCAGTTTTTGAAAGTCTCCTGGTTCCAGTCAATAACAGGCTTGATGAATTCACCCGCCTCTACTACTCTTCCAAGAACATCATACTTGCTGTAGGAGGCCTTGCCTTCCTCTACCTGACGTGCATTCTGTGAGAACCGAACCCGGTAGAGTTTGTCCAGGTACAGATCCGAACGGCCACCATCGGGTGTATAACTTGCTATCAACGAGTTTAAGCCGTTGTATTGGTAGCGCGTTTCCATGTCGTGAGCAGGGTAGTACTTCACGTGCGAAATATCGGCAAGCAGGTTTTGAACCTCTGAACTGTTAAAGGGATGAACTCCCTGAGGTGGAACCGTTTGAACCAGGTTACCCGCCAAGTCATAATAATAAAGCGTGTACTGGTATTCAAGCAAGGTATAACTCATCGAGAAGTTTTCCTGAGCGCTGCCTATGCACGAGGCCAGCTTGGTATAGTACTGGTTCCACAACTCATCCAGCAAATGGTTGTACAACAACTCCGCATCGGCCTGGGCTTGCAGTAACTCCGACTCGATACAATCTGTTTCTGCATCTGTGGTTCCGAAGGTTAAGGCATCAAACACCGATTCTATTGTAGAACCGATTGTGCCCGATACGGCTCCGTTACAAGCCCCGTTCAACTCCTCAGTAAACTGACTGTTGTAGTTCGGTGCACCTGTCCCAAAAATATAACCGTGATTATGTTCAAGGTAAATGGCCGGAAGATTGGGATAACTCAAGTCAAAATGCAAATCGTTGCTCGAAGATGTAAAGTAGTAAGCCGACGGCTCTATGAACTCGGTGGCAAAACCACTGAAGTTGTTGTTGAACTCATTCGAGCTGTTGCCGATAACATCAAAACCTTTTGTGGAGAAACTACATGTTCCGTCAGTTACCTCAAACTCTGCATAGTGTTTGTGGTTTTGGGCAAAGCTCATCATGTGGGCATTGTTCCAGGTATAATCCGGACGGGCATAACGAATGGTTCCCGTAAATCCATTGGAAAGTGTCACATTGGTCATGGTGCGCATGTAAACCTTTGAGTTAAAAGGTGCGCTTAAGTGTGTTTCCGTACAGCTTGTACAGTTAATAGCTCCATCAATCAATTCATTGATGGCATCTTCCAGGTCATTGTAATCAACTGATCCGGAATTAATCATCACCGATTCTGTAGGAGTATTGACTTCAAAAGGCAGCATCGGACCGCTAATAGAACACTCAGTATTGATTAAACTCCAAATAGCCTGGTATTGTAGTTCTCCGGGAGCGTTACTGATCGTATTATCTGGGTCCGGATTGTAAAACAAACCAAATGTATTGTCTGAACTCTGGCACGTCTCCAGGGTGTAGTTGTAGAATAATTGTGTAATACCCCCACCTCCTAACGAGTTAAGTGAATAAGCAGTCTGAAGATTGGTAGCCTCTACATCCGTATAGCCGAGCATTGTGAGTGGCAAATCAATGGCTAGAGCGTCCAAACATTCAGTGCTCAATTGGCCCAGCCAGCCATTCACCGCATCTACTGCCCGCTCATGGCACGTCTTCTCGGAGGTAATACCAGCCAGGGCAGTATTCACCATTGTCTCTAATTGTGATGATGGTGGAGCCAGGAAAATCGCATACGCGTCGTTGAAGACTGTACAGCCTACATTAGCTCTGATCAACTCCCATTTCAACTGATTGTACAAGCCGATAAACAACTGTTTTTTGAGCTGGATAATCGCTGCACTTGACAACGGCTGGTTATTACACACATACTGAGCCGCAATCTGATTGCCATAAAACTCTACGTAATTGTACAAATTACCTGAAGTGATACTGCCGTTTACTCCCGAACAACCACTGGTTGTAACCACAATATTGTTATTGGTTGCGTAGTTGTCGATAGCAGTTTCAAGCGCACCCAAGATTCCAAACACATTGTTTGCAGGATCGTACGACCAAGGATTTAAATATTGATCTGAAGATAAAGACCATGTAAGGCTTTCCGCACTCAAAGTCATTGTAAACGGAACCATGCCATTGATGGCCTGCATCCATGGTTCACATTTGTTGTTTTCCAGAAAACAATATTCTCTATGGCTGGCGAGTAAACTGTTTTCCTCTGATGTTGTCAAACTCCCCGGCTGATACGTCAGCGGATCCACCGTTGACCACAAGCTATGACTTGCATTGTAAGAAACACCGCCCGGAACCAGTTGTTGCAACATTCGTTCTCTGGCTGACTTACATAAATCGGCCGGTGTAACCTCAAGTTCGTCGTCTAAAATGGTTTCCAAATCACAGTCTGTACTTACACATGCTTCAATTAACGCACCGCGTGCCGATTTGGTCAGGTTTTCCCAGGCTATAAGGCTGTTCTCATGGATATAATCCAAACGAACACGGGCTGCACAATAACTCTCGCAATCTTCATAACAGCCGCTCACGTCAACCGTCTCCAGGTAGCTCTCCACAAATTCAGCCTGAGAACTAAGTCCCAAATTTTCTAACTGTTCCTCAAAGGCTTCTTCCATATAAGCCTCATCTACCGTAAGGGTTTTGATCACACGATATTCTCCTATCAAAGGCAAGGTAACCTGGTAGTTGGTATTCTCATAGCTCGCCGTTGCACAATCCGATGCCGGTTGAATATCCTGAACCAATGGCGTACCGATAATCGCTCCATTGGCATCCTTCACTTCGATACGCAGCTTATAAGCACAACTGTTACAAAATACAGGTAGCTCTACCTCAACGCCTCCGATAGTGAATGTTTGTGTACCAGCCTGTTGGATTGTACCATCTACCGAATAACTAAATGTCACTACATTATCAAGAACCTGATTTAAAATTGTATGCTCAGAGATAATCGAATTACCGAATGGTAAATTATTATCATTCAAACTCGTATAAATCGTTTCCGGCTCATAATCCAGTTTACGAAGGTTGCTTGGTGCCTCACCTGCAAGAGCTGTAACGATCACATCTCCTCGTTTATCGTAATAAGTAACACTCAGCTGCCCATTCGCATCACGGGTCATATCTTTACGGTAACCATCCGGCTGATCGCTCACATTGTCTCCAAACAAGCGTTTCAACTCACCAACATTCGTGCTACCGTAAAAGGTCTTCACCGCATGAGGACCTGTAGCCTGAAATGTTTCGCCTATACCTCCAACACTTTCTATCCGACCACTTGCATCATTGCGGTAAAGCGTTTGACTAAACACATAACCACCTGCATCAGGTATCGCTCCACGGAAAAGATCCTCCGTAAAGTCGTTGTTTTTGCTGAAATATTTCGCTGAACCACTCGTTGTAGACAAAGCCGGAACTATTGCTAGTTCTATCTCTGCTTCGTCAAACTCCGTACTATTGGTGGCCATGTTAAAATCGGCCTTATAACCCAAAGTACGACCTTTTACAGGAGCAGGAATAACAGATAAGGTCTGACGGCCTTCGTTGTCGTATTTACTCTCACCTACAAGGGTAACATTGTCTGATGTATTGTAGCTCAAACTCTGACGACCTCTGTTACTTCCATCGTAAAAAGCAACCGAACTAACACTCTTGCCCTGCTCGGCATAAGATACACTATACAACCAACTCTTGTCACTTTCGAACTCATTCAAATTCGTAACATCGTGCATCACCAATTGTAAATCTTGTGATTGGGTAAAATAACCCCACGGACCAACACGTACATCGTCGCTGGGTCCTGTAACAACGTCGGTAAACGAACTAACGCTCCGTACCCTGAAATAAAGGGTGCCTTCAGGAAAGGTGTTATCCAACGTATAATGGCTCTCCCACAAACGAACACGTGAGGGTTCCTTCAATTCAAATGGCAAATTAAAACCATTGGTCAAACTCATAGAGCCACCGCTCAAATATGCCGCCTGTGCCGAAGCTATCTGAGCCCCCTCAACACTATATTTATCTATAAAAACCCACTCCAGATCATACAATTCAGCCCCCTGCTGGTAATCCCAGCTAATGCGAAACGTTGAGGGGTGAAAATAAGGACGTGGTACATCTACTGATGAGGAAATACTCGTATTCAACGTGTAAACGCGTTGCGTTTTGACCTCTAATACCAAGTCAATGTCATCCGGAAATTGAGCATCCGTATAAGGTGATGCAAATGTACCTGGTACACCAGCTCCTGTTCCCTTCAATGCTTGTACTGAAGTAACAGTGATATTAAACCCATTGTATCCTGAAGGCAACGCGACCTCTACATAATCACCATAAACCCGCTGCCCTTCATAATTGCTGATAAACAGCACATCACTATAACTCGTGCCACTGATGCTATACGTGAAATTCACCTGTAGACTCCATGTACCTGACTGTAAATCAGACAGCTGTTTACGTGTGTAATTCAAATGTACATAAGCCGTCCGGCGCTCAAATAACTCAGAATCCTCACCAGAACTGCGGGCAGGCTCAGACAAATCATAAACACCAGGGTATAAGTCAGTTATACTGTAACGACTTATCCATGAGCCTTCACCACTATAGGCAAGTGATGAACTTAAAATAACTAGTAATAAAACTAAAATACGATTCATAAGCCCGAGGTCATTTGATAAGTGGTGAAACGCGAACCAAGCGTATAGACACCTGATTTCAATGTAAAATAGGATGCAATATTCAATTCTTTGTCGACGCTGTTTAACTTAAACTTTGTATAGTTTAATTCTACAAACCGGCCGTTGTATTCACTATCTTTCGCATATGCATAGTGAATGTGTTTAATGCTTTTTTGATTCATATCAAGTGTTACCAATACCTCTTCGAAACCTTCAACACCGGTGATCGAATAAACACGAATGCCTGATGTATTGCTCACAAGTGTTGTTTTGCTGGAACTACCTTCATCTTCAAACCATTTGGCAAGATCGGATATGTCAAACTGCATTTCTTTCTTTGTTTTTTTGATGATCTCTTTCTTAGGGGTGATCATCATCATTTTTTCTTCGTGATCAATATCAACTCTGAAATCATCATTGTTAAAAATCTCAACATCTCCCAAAACGGTTACCGAAGACTTTCCTTTTCGGTCGATTGATGCTTTTGTCGAATACATTAATTCGCCACCTTTCTTCGTATAGAGTTTCACATCTACAGACAATGATACCGAAGCAGCAGAATCAAGGTGTCCGACAACTTTCTTCAGATCATCATTGAGGTTTTGATTATAAGCCACCAATGAATGCAAGGAGACAACTAACAACAACGTTAAAAGTCTCAGAAAAGATCGTGCGTTATTCATTATCCTATTCATTAAAGTTTTATCAACACAAATTCATTATTTCTTCAAACGTCCGCGAGACTCTTGCAGCGTAAAGATTCCTTCTTCGGTTTCTTGCTTTTTCAGTGTCATGTTACCTTCTTCATCGTAAAAGAAGAGTGTAGCATAATTATCTACGTTTAGCGATGCTCTGAGCCAGAAATTAAACGGATCATAAACGTAAGTCATCATTCCTCCTGTTTTAGGTGAGAAACGTATATCATCGACATAAAGAGCCGATTCGCCCGGATTAAAATTGATGGCGAAAATCTTTCCATCATAATCGCCCCCACCAGTAATCTTAAATTCAATATCGACCTTTTGCCAGCCTTCAATCACCTTACCAAAGGTGATTTTGCGGTTAGGAATTTCCAAAAACGGACTTCCGCTTACATCCATCATGCAGGCTTGTACAAGAATATTTTGCTGGAAGGTGCTTACATCTGTATTGGCGCGCGAAACCCACATCGATAATACATACGATTTGTTTGGAAGCACCTTGATCTTAGGTTGATCAAACAACACGCTTCCGGTAAGTTTCATTGCTAATTTACCTGTATGTGCTTTTTTGTAATCGGTTTGGTGAGGTACAAAACCTACTTTGGTAATATCCGGAAGAGTAGATACTTTGCGTTTTAACAACATAGTTAGCTTACCTGAATGGTAACTTCCCGGTTTCAGGTAATGTGGTGTATCATCAGTACCACAGACGTAAGGAATTAATTTCAGTACAATTGTGGTGGAATTTGGTATGGTAGCAGTCTGACCATAGACCATTCTTGCATTTAAAAATACTGACTCATTTCCTTTCACATTGCTTTGTTTACTGACAAGTGATAAACCAAATGTATTTTCAATTGAACCAGCACCTGATGATACCGGTTGCTGTTGCCCACCGGAAAGTAAATCAGGTAACTGTAAATAGATTTGATCACGTTCAGTCTGATCTTTAAACTTAAGCGTAACTGTTAAGTAACCATCAGAGGTATACACAGCATCACTGAAATTTTTGTGTTCTGAAATTAACATCATTTCAGGCCTTCCGGTGGCATCATTGTACACATTCAGGTTGTTTTCAGCCAGAGTTGTACCAAATGGAAGGGTGCTTGTCGTTTTGGCTGTTTCAAAATCCAACACGCCGATTTCGTAATAAGATGCATTACCACCCACAGCGATTGATAATGAATTACCATATCCGTAAAGCGCTGATGAGAAAATTCCCAAACGGTTTACATTTTCCAATTCATAGGCATCTTTCGAATAACGCGTTACTTCATTGACCCACTCCCAATTTTTATACGGAGTAGAGTTGGAAGCACCTACATAGTCTTCCATTGGTCCCAAATCCCAGGTAAACATCGGCACCTGATCTACAAACACACCATCATTGAATAATTCCGGATTCTGCTCTGTGCTTTGGGTATCGTAATTGGCGGACGATTTCCGTTTACCTACGTAGGTGTATGCTTTGTAAGGTCTCCAAATACCACTATTCCCAGTCAAAAACGGATTCACTACATCATCACCGCTAAATGCCTCGTAGGGGCGCTCAGCTTCATCATAACCGGAAGTAAAAGTTCCTTGCTTCTCATCCATCCAATCGTCTTTGAACAACGAAGCCGTGGCTGAAAGTACATTCTTGTCAATTTTTTGTGCATAAGGATAAGGTTGTCCGTCAGGCTGGGTGACATTCGCCAAAGAAAGCACGCCATTTTCGGTTAGCGTGTATTTTGTCAGGTAATTGGCTGCCATGGTCGCATAATGGTTACGACGACCGGAACGGATTACTCTAAGTTCTATTTCCAAACCTGAACTAATGGTCCCGTTTGGTACATGAACCATGCCTTGCACCACTTCATCTGCATCGTATTTCCAACCCAGGAAGTAACCTTTTACCGGGGCTGTATTTGGTTCGTTCGTAATCAGCAATTCGTCTCCCCTCACCAGATTATTTAAATGCTTGTCATCTTCATCGAATGTATAATAACAATCATCATGAGTTAACTCTGCATGGAAGGTGTAATCAATATTTCTGTAAGCATGTCCCATACGATCATAGGCATAATACGCCGGAATATTGTAATTGTAGAAATTATCTCCAAACTCATTCTTAATCTTCGTAAGCAATGGCAAGCCCGACTGTTCGTCATAGGCGATGATTTCCGATTCATTCACTGTTTGCAGATCACGGGTTTTGGTTCGTTTCAAGATCCCGGTTTTATGTACCACCTTATTGGTTACATAGGTTCTGAAAATGGATTTTTGACTGGAATAAGAAGGCCAAACACTCAACCATGGAATTGGGAACGGCAAAACATCCACATTGAAATCGATTCCTGCACTTACATGGAATGCTTTACTTTCGCGCTGATCGGTGTACAAATCAACTTCAACTCCCATTAATTTCTTACTAACAATACCACCTTCTTTATACAAATCATGCGTGTGATCGTTTTTGATTATCGGTACTTCATTATCCAACACGTATACTTTTTCGCCCATATACGTTTCGGTATGACATTGGTATTCGTATTCCGATTCGGTAATCGGGTTTGCATTCACCACATAGTTGTTCAGTTCAAAGCTTTTCACCGACTTCGGTTTGCCGTGCATATCGTTCAGTTCGATTTTGTAGGCTTGCGTTCCGTGGTAATAATTGAATTTCAACGATCCGATTAACGGAATAGGGAATCCGAGATTGTAGGCATCTTTGGTGGAGTTCTCTTCTGCCAGCAAACTCCATTCCACACGGGTAGGGAAATCTTTGGCTGTATAGAATTCATGCTCGGTGACACCACCTGTTCTACCGGTTGCCACCTGCTGGTTGGCATTTCGGGTAATTTGAGTATCCGTGTTGGTGGATTTTACCGTCACCTTACGGTAGCCGACACTTGCTCCCGGAAACAGACTTTCATTGAAAGGAGCTTCGGCGAAGAGGTTATTTCGCGTAAAATACGTTTGACGCTCATGGAAATAATACGGGTATTTCAAGGCATTTTCATCGCCTCCGGCTTGTGGCTCGTATTGAGCAACACCACTTGAAATACGCTGACCGTCTTCCATGATAGTATAGTCATACGATTGACCATAAGTACGATCATTATCGTTGGTTGAAGCAGACCAGTTATCGGTAATAGTAATTTGTTTTACACGATGTCCACCACCGTATTTGATTTTGTCAGGGCTTGCTAAGCGGATGCAGGAGTAATCAAGATTAATATATCTGGCGAAGTCTTTTCGCTGACAATAGCTTCTAATACCTCCGAAGCTTTGTGCAACAGCGGGTGCTATGTTTAAAAAATCTCCAATTTTACTGAGAACCCCAGCGTCATTACCACCATCGGTTTCAAAGCTATTTGCATTCATCAATAGTTCTTGTGCATCCGTCTGCAAGTAGGTCCACGCAGCCAGCGACATCGGGTGATAGTTGTAAGACTCGTTCGGTTTCCTGATTTTTGGTGTTGCTTTTAGTGTCACAAAACCATGAGTATAACAATCAACGCCATCAATCGTGGCAGAATGAGAAACACCACTTAATTGATCATTTGTGGTGGCTACTCCATAAAAATAGGTGCTTCCATCAACCTGCTTCAATTCCCTTTCAAGTGGCAAATAACCGCTCACATAATCCCAGGAGAAATCGGTGAGTTTCATCTTGGACTTAAAGTACAGATTTCTGTCACCGTTTTCAGCATGAATGGGTTCAACATACTGTTTATAGATAGCTGTTGCTTTTTCAAGATCCGTTAATCCTGTAAGAGGTATGGGCTTTTCCAGCTTAAAATAAACACGTCTTTTCTCTGGAAAAGAAACGAAATTCTCGTCGTCTTCACCATTGTAAAGTTGATTCCCAACTTCACCCATAGAGGCAATTTTGAACATCTGGTTGGCTGTCTTATGCTGCACATAACCGTAATCATCTGATTCATAATTGATATTGATTTGGCCACCCGACGGCAGTGTGATTTTCCTCAGACACCAAGCCGATGCCATTGCATCCTGCGTGGTTTTTGTGAGATCTTTTGCCGCCTGATTCTGCAGGTTATTACCATATCCCGGTTCCCAGGTATCATCAGTATCCCAATCCTGGTTAAATTGGTTCACATACGGAAAGTGGGTAGCATGTTCGTGTTTGTTGGCGATTCGTGGTCTGTAATTGCCCCAGGAATCATACGCTCCCTGCACAAAATTGGGGTTTACGTACTCAGATGGGAAATCAGGAGTAGTATAGTCAAAAGTGTACTTATTTAAAGCTCCCCTGGTTGAGCCATTGCTGGTGAACCATACATTTTTAAGTGTCAATTTACCTTTGGTTGACGCTGTAGAATTGGGTGTTTCTTTACATAACTGATAATCGTAGTCGAAATGAACTTCCTGCAACGGTCTTGCCGATTCGCCGTTTTGTAAAAACGCCTTTTTCTCGTATACCACAATTTTATCAACGTATAACCCTTTATCCTGATTACTTAAATCAGTGTCAGGAGATTCAGCCATTTCAGCAGAAGCCTCAATCATATCTTGTCGCGGAAGCAATTTAAAAATGGCAATATGCGTTTTGGTTTCCATACGACCCATGTACCAGATTTCCTTTTCACCATATTGATAAGAAGCTTTATCATCTTCATTGGTATAGGCCGCACCTCTACTGAAAAAAGCTTTACTGTTATCATACGGCGCACGCCATTTGTAACTGTCGTTGGCACGCACATAGTCAAATTTCACCCAATACCCCAAATCATCATTGGTTGGACCATCATTCAATAAATCAACATAATCGGCTCCTTGAACGGAAGTCAATAAATAGGAGTGTGCATAAGGTGATTTGGTCGTTTTATTAATAAACTGGTGGCCTTTAGCGTAATTTTTATAGTCAACCTCACTATTATCAATTCCAATATCTTCAAATTGTTTATTTCCTGAGGTCTCAACGTCCGCCTCATGTGTCGAAAACAAATTATCGACTTCCTTATTGTTGTAAGCGGGAAGTCCGTATACATAATAAGCGCCTTCCTCGTTCAAGACCTTAAATCCTGCGTAATGCTCGTCTATAATGACACCGTTTCGCGTATCACGATTAAGCGATTGGGCCGGGGCTTCTGAAAGGTCTAAACTACCAGACCATTCGTAATACTTAATATTGAATTCCCCCAAATTATCCACTTCCTTGTTTCGAAGATTATGGATCATCGTATTACGTTTATTGCGATGCGTTTGTTCGTTTCCGGAACCAGGTGTTGCTTTTTTACTGTTGTAACGGGAATCATTTTCCTGGGGGCGTAATTTACGTTTACCCAGATAAGCACCGTCTACTCCTTTATTAGCGAATTTCAGATCAGCCAGGTCAAGTCCCATCATATAATCGATGTCTGAACTTTCAAGGATGGTTTGTTCACCATGAGCGGCATAGTACAGGTTTTCGTCTGCATAAGTAGAGCTACTGATTGGTCTTGGGTTGGAGAAATCGTAATCGAGATCATTTTTCTCACTACCACCGTTCCAGGGGCCCTGACTGTTCCAACCTACGTTTAAACCTCCATCTATTCCTGCTTTCCCAGAGCCTGCTTCAAAAGAAATACTTCCTCCAAACGTTTCGTTTTTCATCTTCGGGTCGTATACACGTCCAACATCGTTTCTTCGTGGTCGGAAATACCCGCTCAATCCTTGTCCGGTAGAACTATAAGTATCGTAGGTATAATTAGCATGCGGTAAGAATTGAGAACCGACAGTAATAGCACCGTCTTTTTCCCGGGAAAAATCACGTGCATAATACTCGTTACCTCCGTAACCGGAGCGGTCATACCCTTGCACCAAGTGCTTGCGTCCGTTTTTCTCGCGGTTGTCATAATCTTGTGTGTTAAAAAAGACACCGACAGATGTTCCACTGTAAAATCCTGATATACTTGGACCGGCTGACAATGATCCTGAAAAATTCCAATTAATCATCCGAAAACCAAGAGAAGGACTAAATGAAGCCCGGGCGAAAGTGAAGGAAGAACCGTAATTTCCTGATAATAGTTTGGTATCAAAACGCGCTTCACCGATTACAGGATTTTCTTTTTCTACATAACGAACTTTATCCATTCTCAACGAATAATCAACAGATAAGTTCCCATCAAACGTAACAGATAAACTTCTTGTCCTTTCAGCACCTCGATGAACATCTTTCAACCCCAAATTAGCAGAAACACCCAACCCGTTTTCTGAGTCCATTGAAAGACCAAGTCCACCGGAAACACTTTCACCTTCCCAACCGATACTAGGAGAAAGCGAAGCTCCCAAACCGCGGTAGTTATTGTAATAAATAGAAGCACCTAAACTAAACTGATCCGGTGCTAAGTCAGCCCCACCGAGCTCCCATTTCTTACTTCCGCGAATCCCAAGTGTCATGTTTTGTTTCATGTCTTGTTTTACCTCAAGGTAATCGTGATCGGCTTTGGCGTTGATATCGGCATTTAGTTGTTCATCACCAATAGCATCAGGCATTGGTTCACTCATAAACTCATCGGGTAAACCGCGCATATTGCGCACCAAACTACCGGCATTGATGTTCCAGCCGAGACCTACCCAAGAGGCTTCGTCATCGGCAGAAACTCCAGCGTGATAAGAGAGATTTACGGGATAACCACCATTCGGGCCAGGTAAATTAAACAAGGGAATGTTGTAATTGAAATCGCCGGTAAATAAGTCTACCATTTGCGTGGTCCCAATTGGTTCAAACGATTGTACTTCGGGTTGCGAAGGACCTTCTGTTAAAGCCAGGGAAACGCTCGGCTGAACGATTTCAAAAACCAAACTCAGCAACAAAAGCGTTGCAATTCCTTTGAGCGTGCGGCTTGCGCGCAATTTGACGATATAACCTTTATTGTTGAACATGGCACACTTTAAATAAATCTTTATCAAACTTTAATCGGATCAATCCCTGGTTGAATAATTGATCGCGGTAAACGAATATCACATCTTCTGTCGGTTGAAATGCCTTAAAATGGAAAAACATATCCACCGAAGGTTTTAAACCGTAATTCCGTTCGTAATGGTGAAATGAACAAGGAATTATTTGTCCGCTATTTTCCAGATACACATCCCCCATCAATTCAAACGACAGGTATCCTTCTTTTTCTAACACCTCTGATTTGGTAGCTCCTCCAAAATCCAAAACAGCTCCACCATCCTGACGATTGATGCGAACCTGTACACTAATCTGGGGTTCTTTATCTCCTTTAATCGGTGGGGTTAGTTTTCCCTCCACAATCATATCATTGGTTTCGACAGACACAATGTGTCCATTATCCGGATCATTAAGGAAATCCTCAAACTCTTTTTCCGAAGTAAAAGAATCCGTTCCTGCACTGCAGGCAACAATAAAAAGGGGTAATATGAATAATACGAATCTCATTATTGCTTATCCAAATAGGCTTTAAAATCCTTTGTTACATCTTCTGTTTCAGCACCATACATCAATGACCCGTCACCAACAGCAGCGAATAAATACTGATATCCGTTTTTTTCCGCATACAGCTTAGCCATGTCATTTATATTTGTGCGAATCTGGGTGAAATAGGTTTCTTTCAAACGGATATTTTCTTCTTCGTAGCGATTTTGAAGTGTCAAAAAGCGCTCTTTCATATCCTCGAACTTATTTAACTGATCCGGGGTTCCTGTCCCCGACTCAATGGTTTGAGACAAAAACGACAATTCCAATTGCAAACTATCCAATTGACCTTTTCGATTACTCACAACTTTTTGTAAATCACCCTCTAATTCTTTCTTTAATTTAGAATCATTGTATACCTCATTGTAATCGAAAAAAGCAATGTTCTTTTGATTGAAATAGGTCAACGTGGATAGTACCAGATTTGCGATTACTACCAATGAAAGAATTGCTAAAAACGTTTTTTTATTCATGATGATTATTCAATATATGTAAATAAGTAAATTATGATTTAACTGGTTAAGGTGGTGTTATTCCTCCCGGAGGGATAATGCCTTGAATGACACATCCGGTATAATCGTTGTAAAAACGTAAATAGAATTTCTCTTTTTTATCATTGATGACCTCCAGATAGAACATCCCGACACCAATACATGTACTCGTTCCTGTAACATCTAATGAAATATAGTTTTCACCATTTGTGACGGCAACATTCGGATAGTCATTGTGCGTTTTAATCAATACATCATTATCGTTGTAAATATTAAACTTCAGTTGACTCTGGGCATCATATTCCTGGTTAAACACAAAGTTTATTTTACCATTTTTCATGACTTGATAATACCCATCAAGATCATATTTCAGTTTTGCATAATTGGTTGCAGAATAGTCAACACACTGAAAACTACCTATCACATCCATCGTACCTGCACTAGGTATGTTTGAATAAAAATCAGGTTTCCATCTGCCCGGATGGAAGTTTGTCACACTTACCAGTGTAATATCGCCTTGTCTGAAATTAACTACACCACCAGAAGTTCGTACAATTAACATCGGCTTGAAAAAATTGTAGGATGGGACAATAGCAACCTGTGACCCTCCCGATGAAACAACTGTTTTGCAAGTGACAACTATTCCACCATAATAGTGACAAACGGGCATGGAGGAATTATACCCCTGTGGATATCCCATTAAAGGCCCTTCACTCGCAGAAAAAGACATTCGCCTTGAAGAAGGAAAATTACCGAATAATCGTGGCTGGAAAGCCACCCAACCGGCAGTATTTGGTGCAAGAATATTAGTTGATATCGCTTTCGCTGCACTTGCTACAGTTACACTTGAAGTTGCAATAACCGTATTCGTATTGGGTGGACTCCCGGTCCAGGATTGAATATTCACATAAGGATCCCAATTTAGTTTTGATCCGACATAAATAATGGTTTTGATACCAGTGTAGGAAACTCCCCCAACAGTCATACTTCCCTCTAGCGAATATACGCCAACCGGAAGTGTAGCGTACACTTCACCATTTGCAACAGAAGCATCGTAAGTTGTTACGGTAGCAGTTGTAATGTCTTTAAGTGCAAAACTAGGACTGGTTACACTTGCCCCATGCAAACCCGTGTAATTAATTGTAAGCTTTGCCGTAGTAGTACTACAAGTATTGTTCTCCACTTTTGTTGTAATCTTATAAGGCCTAAACCGAAGGTTTACAGGATTTATCGAAACCAGCACCCCCCAACTTTTAATATACGCTCCGGATTTGTAAGTAAACGTACTTGGCAAGGCTTCTGTTTTTAATTCTGTTCCATTGTAACGAAAAGAAACGATTCCATCTGCAAACACCAATTCAATCGGTACATTAACCGAAACTGTTACCGGAGTACCTAATACTCCATTTACAACAGGAGTCAATTGGCTGCCACTTACTGAAAAACCGTAAACGATGTTGGAATATGTTTTTCCACCACCACTTATGGTTGAGTTCTCACCCAATACTCCAAACGACTGATCTGAGGAGATATCTGTCAGATGATAAACCAATGAACCTCTATCCTCTTCCGTTACATAGGTATTCAACGTTATGTAAGAATTCGGTGACGTGCTCAAAAATTCATTGTAGGAGTTTTCAAACAGATTTCTTTCTCCATAAACATAAGCCGGCATCAGTTCTTGTTTATTCGTAAACATCCGCACGCCTTTACTGTCAAACACATTGGCATAATAACTTCCGGAAGGCAACAAGGGTGAAGCAAGTGTGGTTGAACTGGTTGATCCTCTGAAGAAAGTTGTGCTATCAACACCTCCTGTATAAATAGAATCTTTCAAGTACTTGTAAATGGATTTCATATCATCCATTGGTGAAGCAGTAACGAAATAGTTGTACGGTGATGTAAATCCTGACAAGGGAGTGATTATGGTTGTAATTGTTCCCATATTGGTGTTCTCGGTGTTGTTCGCATGAAAACGGGTTGAGATAGGATAATTACTGCTCGGATAACCATAGGAAGTGGCAATTTGATCCACCTGATCATTCAGTTGCTTTCCTAAGACAGTAATTTTTAATGCTCCTGTAATGGTGGAAGGAAACGAAAATTTCGTTGTCAGTGAGTTATTGATTTGAAGAATCGCCGTTCCGTTGGCGTTGCGCTGAAAACGCACCTTATCTGTTGCTGCTATACCCGGAATAATAGAATCACGGTAGGTGCCACCGGTTAGTTTATAGCGTACTTTAATTCCTGAAACACCTGAACCGTTCCTGTAAAATTCAACATGCGTCAAGTTGTCGGTTGGGGTAAATGATCGCGGATTTGACATTGGTTCAAGAATCCAGTATACACGACTATCGTTCATGTTACTGTTTAATTTTGACATCTCCACCCATCCGAGAGTGCTTGCAGCCAGGCTATTGAACGACTGCACATAACTATAGGTCTGACCAGCGGTCGCTTTGCTGCGTTTCACAGAATATTGACTCACGCCGGATTCCATATCAAAACAGTTTTCCCAATAGACTTTGTTGCCGATCCATACATTCTCAATAGCCGTTACCGAAACTGACTTACCACTGCTATTGGTTGTTGTCAATATAATTTTCAACTCATAACTACCTGGAGCGAAAGATGATGGAAGCGTCCCATAATCGTCATAAGAGCTATAACCCGTTCCAGTAGAATAGCTATTAATTCCTGTAGTTAAATCTTTCAAAACAACGCTTGTAATAACAGATATCCCCGGTTTCCAACCATTTGACAAAACCACTAAATAAGTCAGTTTTGAATTAGCAGTTGTGGTCGCATTGTGTAAAATCCGCGTTGAAACTGTCCCGGTCACAGTCTGTGCATTGAGCGGTGCTGAAACAAAAAACAAGACAACAATCCCAAAAAAGAATTGAATCGATCGGTGGATTAGGCTATTCTTCATCTTCTAAAACGGTTTCAAGGTTGTGGATGTTCACGAAAATACTTTCTTTGATTTCTCCTGATTGGATAGAATACAATTGCAAAATCAACTCTTTATCAGGATAGGTCCCCAAATTAATTTGCATAGTTGAATCAGCAGGATTGTAGCTAAAACTCGACGGATAAACAACGGTTGAAGCTGTAAAGTCTACAGAATCTGAAAACAACAATTGAGGAATACTATCATTCGTTACTACCGTATAATAGACTTTCAGTGAATCATTAAATACAGCATTCCCTGTGAAATGAAAATCAAATCCTGACGAGGAATTTGGTGTGTAAAAATTCGTATCGATGGAAAATCCTTGTGCTGATGACGAAAATGCAAAGTGAAGTCCGAGGATGAATAAGAATAGTGACTTTTTCATGAATTCAGGTGATGTTTCTAACTAATTTTACTTCGAAAGTAAAAAAGAATTTTTAAATTTTATGAAGTCAATTTTAACATTTAACATTTCGATAAAAAGAAAAACTGCCAACTAATTGAAAAACAATAATTAAGGATAAAATTAATTTTCTAAGCATGATCCAGGATTATCATTTGAACTAGTTTTTTCTTACGTTATAACTTACTTTTAAAAAAAATATTGTCAACTTTGTTAAAATGGCAGATCTCATTATTCGACCCAAGTACAACTAACTACTTTTTACTACATTTGTTACATTACAATTTTTTGCATGAGATACATCATCTATTTCGCCCTATTCATTGGTTCGCTTCACTGTTCAGCACAGAAAATCGAAGATTATTCCCTGAAACATTCCATGAAACAGGATGGTTTATCGATGACGTTTACCGTACTCGATTCTGACGAAAAAGGCATTAAACACTACGATAACCGGAAAATTTATTACTGGTACAAATCACAAACCGTACTGGGAACTCAGGGCGGAAGTGCCGGACAATTACTGCATGGCGCTTACGAGTCGTTTTATGCTAACAAACAACTCTGCGAAAAAGGAAGTTACACCAAAGGGTTGAAAAACGGTGAATGGAATTACTGGCAAAAAAACGGTAAACTGGTCAAAACCGAATACTGGAGCAACGGCCGTCAGTCAGGAGAGCAAATCTATTATTCCAAAACAGGTGATGTACAAAAGCGCGTTGTTATTCATGGAAAAAAAATAACTGAACAAAGCGGCGATACGCTGATTGAAATCAGTAAATCATCCAAAACGGTAACGCTTATGGATTCAATCGGGCGGGTTAAATCCGTTTCCCGTTATAAAAATTACTTGCTTCACGGAAAACAGGAAACAATTGCTGCTGATGGTTCGAAATCGGTAGAGAATTACAAGAACGGCGAAGTTGTTGTGCCAAAAGAGAAAAAGGATCGCGTCCGGGGTGAAAAAAAGCCGAAAACGGAAGAAGCAAACACCTCCACCGATGAAAAACCCGGATTCTTTAAACGTTTAAAAGCACGCTTTTCCAAAAAGGACAAGGCCGACGAAAAATCTCCGGAAGACAAGAAAAAAAAGAAAAAAGAACCGAAATCAGCAAAAACAAGTAACGCAACAGGCGAAGGCGCAACCAAAAAAACTTCCGGATTTTTTAAACGCAAAAGTGAATGATCCGCGCAGCCGCTCTTTCATACGCCATTGTGTTTTCACTTCTCGTCGGACTCATTTGTTCGGGCGTTATCTTTATTTCGGCTACCCAAAAAAAAATTGAAGTACTTCAAACCAATAAAGAACACGTACTATTTGACAGCTACGCAGCCATTCGATATGGCATGTTTGTAGTACCTCCGGGCGATTCTGTACAATACATCCATTCTTCAGGCGATACCAGCGAGGTCAAACACCAGCAATGGGGCGCTTTTTCGATGATATGCACCACCACACATAAAAGTCCGCTAAATAAACGGCGTGCCGCATTGGTTGGTATGATTCAGGCTCCGGAATTGCCGTGTCTGTATTTGCCGGGCAATTCGGGTGGATTAAAAATCACCGGCGAAACAAAAGTTGAAGGGAAAGCGTTTGTCCCCAACGGAAATGTGGAACGTGCATATATTGCCGGAAAAAACTACCCGTTCGACCAATTGATCTTCGGAAGTACAGAAGTTGCCGAATTGGGACTACCTCCGCTGAAAAAAGAATGGCAAAACTTGCTTCCGGCCGATTTGGTGGGAGCAACAAAACCTCAACGCTTTATTGCCAAAGACAGTACCTACGGTTTTCACAATGGGATTACTTATTTTCAGCAACTCGAACCGATTGTCATCACACAAGCCATTCGCGGAAATGCAATCATACATTCCTTCGATTCGATTTTTGTTTCGGCCAAAGCACAGCTGACCAATGTAATCCTGATGGCACCTGTTGTGCGCTTCGAAACCGGTTTTACAGGTTCGGTTCAAGTACTGGCTTCCGAACGTGTAATTTGCGAAAAAGAGGTGCAGCTGCTTTACCCAAGTGTCATTGCACTGAACGAACAACCACTGCACAATGAACTTACCAGGCGCATCATCATTCTGGAAGAAAACGCTCAGGTGCTCGGTGGTATTCTCATTACTTCACAAAGCCCCGATTTCCGAAAACTCCCTTTCCTTGAATTACACAAAGAGTCGGTTGTGGGTGGTTTGATATACAACAGCGGTGAAACCGAAGCCAAAGGAACAATTATTGGCAGTTTATACACTTTTCAATTGTCGGTACGAGCAGGTGGTGGTTCTTATGGAAATCATTTGGTGGACGCCATTATCAGTCAAAAGCGTTTACCTGATTATTTCCTGCTGCCCGGATGGTTGCAAGCGCAAGAACGGGTTCAATCTAAACTTATCACTTGGTTATGAGACAAATTCCAGCTTCAACCATTGCCGAGTTTGTCATCGCAATGACCATTATTGCCATTTGTTTTACAGTTGCCTCGCAGGTATTCATGCAAACCAGCCGATCCACCATTCAGTTCAAAGAAGTGAACGAACAAACAGAATTTCAATCGCTGATGATCGACGCATTGATTCACGATACCTTGCCGGCCGTTTCAGATTGGAAAGGCGAACTGGGCACCATGGAAGTTATCACAACCAAGAAAGATTCGGTAACTTTCAGCGAAATCAGTCTTATCAGTAATCAAAAAACTACCTGGCAGCAAACTTTTTTTAGTGAACAATAACCATCGACATATCGCTCGCCTGACGGCCTTTTCCGTGTTGGAAGTCACGATTGTGATTGCGCTTATGGCGTTGCTTTCGGCGTTGTTTTTTGGCGCACTGAACCGGTTTGGTGAGCAAATTCATAACGAAACCCGGATCAAAAACGAACTCAATGATTGGTTTGTAGTAAGAGCGAATCTTTGGCGTGAACTCGATGAAGCCGATTCCATTCATGTAAAAGAAAATGAGGCAAGCATCTATTTGGGCAAAAACCAAACGATTTACAAAATAATGGACAATCGCCTGTTTCGGATGATCAACGAAACCGAAATGGACCTGAAACTGGAAATGAACGCCATTCAACAGGAAGAAATCAAAGGCCGGCAATACATTGCTTTTAAAGTCAACTGGAAAGACGATGAAATGGTGCTCCGTTACCCGGTTCGTTCGACTGTAGCCCACAATGTAAATCACTATTTCACCCAACGATTATGGCAGTAGAAGCGCAACAATCGAAGGGAATTTTTCAACGTGAACTAACGCTGGGCAACCCCTTTGGCGATAAAACCAAAGAACAATTCTACAATGAATTTTGTTCCCTCATCGAAAGCGGAATCGATATGCGTCGTTCCATTCAGCTCATCATTGAAGAACAGGAAAAACAACGCGTAAAAGTCATTTTAGAAACACTTCAGGCAAAAATTGTTCTCGGTGCTTCCCTTTCCGAAGCTATGGAACAATCAGGACATTTCTCGGCTTACGAATTTCAAAGTGTGCGCATCGGTGAAGAAACGGGCCGGCTGAAAAACGTACTGGCTTCTATGGCAGTTTATTTCGGTGATAAAGTGAAACTCAAACGGCAACTCGTGAGTGTATTTACCTACCCCGCTTTCGTGATGGCAATTACCTTCGGTGTTTTGTATTTCATGCTCAGTTCCGTAGTGCCAATGTTTGAAGATGTATTTAAACAATTCGGACAGGAATTACCCTGGTTGACAAAGAAAATTGTATGGTTGTCAGAACATTTTGCACCGTTTATGTTTTACTTCTTTTTAGCGGCTATTGCGATCAGTATTTATTGTTACACTCAACGCAAGGAAGAATGGTTCCGTAAAACTTCGAGTCGGGTGATGTTGCGGATTCCCGTGTTCGGCGTCCTGATCCGAAAAGTGTATATTGCGCGTTTCTGTCAAAGCATGGGGTTGCTCATGGAATCGAAGACTCCGCTGGTGAAAGCACTCGATTTGGTAGAAGAAATGATCGGATTTTATCCGTTGGAAAAAGCCATTCAACATGCCAAAAAAGAAATTTTAGCGGGAAATCAGCTACATTCCGGTCTTGGACAATTCAATATATTGGATAAACGACTAATTTCGTTAATTAAAATCGCTGAGGAAATTAATCAGCTGGATCAAACGTTTATACGCTTAACCAAACAATACAACGATGAAATTGATTACCGAACAAAACTCATGGGAACGATCATTGAACCCGCGATCATTGTGATTATCGGGGTTGTAGTGGGTGTGATTATGGTAGCGATGTATTTGCCAATGTTTAACCTGAGTAATGTCATTAAATAATGAAACGATTAAAACGAAGAACGAAGATAACCCGGCTGAAAGCTTTTTCATTGGCCGAAGTATTGATCGTATTGGCGATTATGGGAATCCTGATCATGTTGGTCGTACCCAATCAAACGGGCATTGCCACGCGAACCAAAAGTATGGAAGCGCAGCAGGAATTACGCATGCTGCACAACCTTCAATATGCTTATTTCCTCCAGTTTTCGAAGTATTCGCAGGATTTAAAGGAAATCAATTACCTGCCACACAAACTGAATACCGAAGGTGGAACGGCCAATTACCGCATTTCGATCACAGAAGCCAGTCCGGCCGGATTTAAAGGCAGAGCCGAATCAGTAGTTGATTTTAACGGCGACGGTAAAATGAATATCTGGGAAATAGACCAGGAAGGACAACCCAAAGAAGTACAGCCCGATTAATGGTCATCGCACTCATCATAGCGTGTTTGTTGCTGGGAACAATTTTCCTGCAAGACATTACTTCCAGAAGTATCTGGTGGTTTTTACCGCCTTTGCTTTTCGGTGCGTTTATCGCATACAAATGGGCTGATCTTTCGTGGTTGACACTTGGCTTTAATACTGCATTTATTGTACTCCTGATGGCTTTTTTGTTTGTTTACATTCGTTTTCGTTTCGGAAACCCCGAATTGTTTTTCAAACAGTATTTCGGGTTGGGTGATTTACTCTTTATTCTCGCACTCACGCCTTTGTTATCGTTTCAGCATTTCATTTTGTTTTTTACCGTTGGCACTTTTTCCACCTTATTGATTCACGGAATCATTCTGCTGTTTAAAAAACAGTCGACCATTCCATACGCCGGCTATTTTTCATTGGTAACGCTCACCTATTTGCTTTTGCTTCACAGCGGAACAGATGTATTTCAATTTATTCAGGTATGATACAGGATTGGGACAACATACAGGTTTCAGCGGAATTGCAGCAGGCGGTACGATCAGATTTGGCGTGGCATTACCGCGTGATCCCGAAAGCACTTTCGCCGGAACTGGTGCAGTTTTACATCGATAAACAACAAAATGTTCTCTTGGCCCAGGAAGAACTTTCGGCCTTATTCGGTTGTGCTGTAGAATTGGAACCTATTGACAGCATTGCTATTCAGCGCAACCTGGGGCGACATTTCCGCAAAGCGAACCAGGAACAGCAGCTCGTCTTCGACTCAAAGATCGATTTCGTTGACCGCATTATCCAGGACGCCAACCACCTCGGCAGCAGTGATATTCATATCGAAACCTATGAAGAACGTGCCCGCGTGCGCATTCGCATCGACGGACATCTGATTGAACGGTTTGCGGTTGACAAAGCCGATTATGCAGAGTTGGTAAACAAGATTAAGATCCGCTCCAACCTTGATATTTCGGAAAAACGGTTACCACAGGACGGCCGGATTCAATACCAGGATTTTGACATTCGTGTGTCGATCTTACCGACCTTACACGGTGAAAAAATCGTGCTGCGTATTTTGGGGAAAGATGCGTCGTTTATACAAATCGACCAATTGGGGTTGACCGAACGCGATCTGGAAAATTACCGCGAAGGCATCAAAAAACCCAATGGAATTGTGCTTATCAGCGGTCCAACCGGTTCGGGGAAAACCACCACATTGTATGCAACGCTGAAATTGCTCAACAATGAAAAACGCAATATTGTTACTGTCGAAGATCCGATTGAATACACATTGGAAGGCATCAACCAGGTACAACTCAAAGAATCGATCGGCTTGACGTTTTCAAGTACACTCCGTTCGTTCCTGCGTCAGGATCCGGATGTGATCATGCTCGGTGAGATCCGCGATGGCGAAACCGCCCAAATGGCTATTCGTGCTGCATTGACAGGCCATCTTGTTTTGTCTACCATTCACACCAATTCAGCCTGGGGAACTATTTCCCGCCTGATCGACATGGGTGTTCCGCCGTTTTTATTGGCCAATACCATCAATACATCTGTTGCGCAGCGGCTTATCCGGAAGTTATGTACCAGCTGTAAAACTGAACAAAAAACCGATTTAAAAGACTGGCCGCGGATGGTTGATCCTTCCCTGGCTCCGGAAACACAATTTGTGGCAGTTGGCTGCGATGCCTGTCATTATACCGGCTACAAAGGACGAACAGCTGTTTATGAAGTCATACCGATTGATCCTGAACTGGCCGAATCGATCAAACAGGCAGACATGCGCGTACAGCCACTGTTAGACCAACGTGGCATTGTCAGCTTAAGCAAACAAGCTCTTACACTTATTTATGATGGAACTACTTCCCTGGAAGAAGCCTATCCGTTACTAACCGAAATTCAATGAAACAATTACTGCCTGTTTTTCTGTTGATGTTCCTGTCGCTTTCCGCGATGGCGCAAAAGCAGTACACCGAATTAACGTTGCGCCCCATACTCGACAGTATGAGTGTAAAACACACAGGGTACAACAATGCTGTTCAGCTCAACGTGTCTGGTTTGCCCTTGGCAGAATTGGTGAATTCACTTGCATTGGAAAACAACCTCAACATCAGTGTTGATCCGTCTTTCAACCAGGCAATTTCCTACAATTTCTTCGATGCGCAAGTGAAAGATGTCCTTGTTTTTCTTTACGAAAATTTCGATGTGGAATACCAGTTCGTCGGAAGTATTCTGGCTATTAAAAAGCTTGCACCAAAAAAAGAAATTCCCTTGCCTAAAGCGGAAAAGAAAATAGATGTAACCTATAATCCTTCCAACGAGTTTCTTTCCGTTGATCTCAAAAACGACAGTTTGTACAAAGTAGTGGAAAGCATTACCAAACTGAGTGGGAAAAACATTGTGCTGGCGCCCGAGGTGCGTGACAAACCGGTAAGTGCTTATTTCCTCAACCGTCCGTTTGACCAGGTATTTGATATGCTTGCCAAAGCCAACGGGTTGGAATCGAAGAAAGACGAAAACGGTTTTTACTACTTGTTTCAACCTCCGAAATCGACTGTAAACAGCAACGGGAACACCTTCAATCCAAGCACCAGTAATTTTGAGAAAACAGGTGTTCAGATCACCAAAAATGCGTTCGGAACGCTGGATATCATTGCCAACAACGCCGAACTGATGGACATTATCCGGATGGGTGCGCAGGAATGCGGTGCGCATTATTTCCTTTACAACAAACCTGAGGGAAAAAGCAGTTTCGAAGTCTACAACACTACTTTTCCGCAGCTACTGGAATTGCTGTTCAACGGAACCAAATATTCCTATCGCGAAGATCCTGAAAACCGCGTGTTCCTGATCGGTGAAAACAAAACGGAAGGCATTCGTACCACTGAACTTATTCGCATGGAAAACCGTACGATTGAAAACGTGAAAGCTTCCATTCCGAAAGATTTGATGGCCGATTTGGATGTGAATGAATTCCTGGAACTCAATGGTTTGGTCGTTTCAGGCTCGAGCCGTAAGATCGCTGAATTAAAAGCCTTTCTTTCCAGTATCGATGTGGTAGTCCCGATGGTGCAGATCGATGTGATGTTCATTACCTCTAATCGCAACAACACTATTTCAAGCGGTTTAAAAGCCGGTTTGGGTGATAAACCTGCCGTTACCAGCGGAAGCGTGTTCCCCGCTGTGGATGTTACGCTTGGAGCTCAAAGCATCAATGCTATTTTAGACGGTATCAACGGTTTTGGTGTATTAAATCTTGGGAACGTAACCGAAAATTTCTACCTATCTATGAGTTTACTGGAATCGAACGGAACAGTTGACATTGAAAGTACGCCGAAGATTGCCACACTGAGCGGGCACAGCGCCAATATTTCTATCGGTCAGACAACCTATTACCAGGAAACACAGGTAGATGTACAAAATTCGGTGGTGAACCAGGGAGTTTTGACTTCCAAAATCTGGAAATCGATTGATGCCAACCTGACGGTGAAAATCAAACCTTTTGTTTCGGCCGATGAGTACGTGACATTAACAATTACTGTTACCAACGACGATTTCGAAGCACGAACAGACATCACGGCTCCTCCGGGAACCACCAAACAAACCTTTGAATCGGTAGTGCGGGTAAAAAACGGCGAAGTGGTTTTGCTGGGAGGTTTGGAGAAAAAACGGAAATCGAATACAGGTGAAGGGGTTCCTTTTCTTTCACGTGTTCCGGTATTGAAATGGTTTTTCAGCTCACGTGAGCGTACCAGCGAAAAGAATAAAATGCACATTATCATTCGACCAACGATCACGTATTAATGGTGTTTAAAACAACATATCATGCTCCGCGCAAATGGGTGTTGGTCCAGGTTCAACTGGAACAGCAGGAACAGCACATGCGTTATGTTGTGGTGAGTAAACAAGCAGCTGAAGCGGATTCTGTGCTGTGGACAACAGTCGAAAACACCGAAGATCTGATCAAAAAAGCGGGGAAAAATCTTCCGTATGTACTCCACTTTTCCGGATTTGGTGTACTGAGCAGAATCGCCGAAAATGTTTCCAATTACCGCGAAAGTTTGCTGGTTACCGGCGGAGAAGACGATTTTTATTTCAGCAGTTATGAATTGAAGGGCACAGTTGGTGTTTCGTTTATCCGGAGATCATTGGTAGAACCGATACTCGAAGCGCTTTCGGCTCAAAAAGTTTTTCTTTGGGGCGTTCATACCGGACCTATTCCGCTGATTCGTTTATTGGGAGAAAACAGTGCTTTGCAACTCGATTTTGTGATCGAACTGGTCAATGGCGACCTGAGGAAACTGGAACGCAATATTGGTGACGTTAAACGCCTGGCCACTGATTCAGGTTTTCTGGATACTGATGCGGCTTATGTGCGGGCCATGCAGCAACTCACCAATGAACCGAACGAACAATATCGCCAGGGATTGGATGAAACGCGCTTTGAACAAACCAAAGCCGATTACAAAGAGTTTGTGCGTTTCGTGAAGCTCGGTATCGGCATTCTAGGTTTTTTCCTGATTGCCTTAGTGGGGAATTACTTTTACGTCAATCACCTAAATACAGTGGCGGCTCAGCTGGAAACCGATATTGCCGGTTACGGTGAAAACCTGGCTTTGAGTGATCGTTTGCAACAGGAAAAGCAACGTAAACTGGTATTGGTCGATAATTCCGGCATTCAATCGGTGAAGTACCTATCATTTTATCTGGATGAAATCGGCGCTTCAGTTCCGGCGGCTATTCAGCTTTCCAGTTTAGAGACTTTTCCGTTGCTGGAACCATTGAAACCCAAACGCAAAGTAGAACTCAATTCCAAACACCTGACCATCTCCGGTTTTAGCAGCAGCAGTAAGGTACTCGATGACTGGATGGAAGCACTGGAACGTAAAGAATGGATTTCAGGCGTAGAGTTAATCAACTACGTGCGCATCAACGATCAAAAAGCAACATTTCAATTACTCCTAAAAATCAACGAATGACTTTGTTTGACAAATACAGCTATAAACAAAAAAACCTGGCCCTTTTGGTGATCGGCGTTTTGTTGTTTGCTGTAGCCTACAAACGTTCATTCAGCACCACGATTGAAACCAACACCTATATCAGCGAACTGGAACTCAAAAAAGCCGAGGCGGAATCGTCGCAAACAGCTATTCGTAACCTGCAGCTGGAAATTGCCACGATCAATAAACTCCTCGGACGTGAAAATGTTTCTATCGAGCAGGTACAGCAAGGTTTTTTGAATTTCTTCGCACGCAAAAGCAGCGGACTTTCCGTACAGCAAATCGAGGAAGTGTATACCTTCGATCATCCTGATTTTAGTATCAATACGTTCCGCATTGATATCAAAGGTGATTATCCGGAACAATTGCGGTTCATACATGCTTTGGAAAAAGATTTTGAAGACGCACGACTCATCCATACACATTTCGAAACCAAAAAAGACCTGGTATCAGGTAAAAGTGACCTGATTTCCACATTATTACTTCAAAACTATGTTCAAAATGAAAAAGGCTAGTTTCATTGCTTTCCTGGGCGCGCTACTGTTTCTCGGAAGCTGTAAAGACATCATCGAAAAAGACATTTCAGACGACACACCCATGGTGATTTTACCCCAGGTAAATGATACGGTGGACAACAATCCTGTTCATTTCAAGTGGGAAGCTCTGAGTGGCGCAACCAAATATCATTTGGAGGTCGTAAGTCCGAGTTTCACTGATTTGGAAGTGTACGCACTCGATTCTATCGTCACAGGTACCAACTTCTTTTTCGGGCTCGATTCGGCTGAATACCAATTCCGGATTACCGCGCTGAACGCAGGTTACGAGTCGAAAACAAGCGTTCCTTACACTTTTTGGGTTGGAACTTCGGCCGGTGGGTCAAACAATGGTGGCGTTGTGCTGGATGAACCGGCTCACAATGCTTATGTGAATGAAACCTTCACCGGTGAATTCTCCTGGTTCAATCTGTCAGGTACGGATACATATACCTTTGAATTGCACAAAACCAATTCGTTTTCGGGCCAGTTACTCGACATTGCCGATCAGCTGGGAACGGTTTCCATTTACAGCTTTACAGGTGCGCAGCTTAGTGAAGGCGAATACTGCTGGGGGGTGAAATCATACCTGAGCAACGGCAGCGAAACGGCTTACACCAAACGGGTGTTTTATGTCGACACTACCAGCCCGGGAACAGCGACTTTGGTGGCACCTGTATCCAATACATCCGTTAGTTTGTCCTTCAATCCAAGCGTTACCTTTTCATGGACATTTCCTGCTAATTCAGGCATTATTCAATCCCCGTTCTTTGCGCGCCTGCAGCTTTCTACCAATACCAGTTTCTCGAATATTGTCGTTACCCGAAATTACAATTCGGCACAAACTTCCGCTACCGAAAACCTGAACACCATGGGATTGGCAGCCGGTGTTTATTACTGGCGTGTAATCGTGGTTGACGAAGCCGGTAATATTGGAATTACGCCTTCAGGGTATAACTCTTTACTCGTTACCAGTTGAAAAACAAAGGGCTCACATATGGCTTGATCGTGGTGGTTAGTATTGTTTGGTACCAGGTATTCATGCGCGTGAAATCAAATTTCGAAACCGATGATGCATTGCCGGTGAATACCACTACAGCTTTGATGAAACGCAAAATCGTAAAACCAGATTCATTCCGTTTACAAGCTAATTACCGCGATCCGTTTACGGGTAAACTGGCTTCGTCCGAAACAGCGCCAACAACAAACCCGAATCAACTTCCTGTTGCAACTACTATTCAGCCACCAAAGCCCAAACCAGAACCTGTTGTTATTCAGTGGCCAACCATTAAATACTACGGACTGGTGCGCAAAACAACTTCCAAAGACCCAAGAACGCTTATTGCCATCGATGGTTATATGTACAAAGTAAAACAAGGTGAACAGGTGCTGGATAACGTTCTTGTTCTGAAAGTTACCCGCGATTATGTACAGATAAAGTACCGGAAAGAGGTACGGACGTTTGAGAAGATTTCGACGAAGTAACGAAAATTTACCTCATCATTCAACATACTCCCAGGCACTTTGATAGATGCCGTTTTCTTCAATGAAATCGAGCAATTCTATGTAAAACGCATCGTTACCTAATGTTGAACTGTCACCTACGATGACGCATTGAAAACGAGCCCGTGAGATGGCAACATTTGTTCTTCGATAATCTTTCAAAAAGCCTATGTTCTGATCGCTGTTACTTCGGGTTAAACTAATGATAATGGTATCTTCCTCTTGTCCCTGGACAGAATCGATGGTTGAAATTTTGAACTTCGGCAACGCAATTTTCAATAATCCCAATTGTGCATTGTAGGGTGAAAGTATAATTGTATTTGAAGGGTTGATCGAAAGTACCTCCGTGATCCGTTTAACGGTAGTGATTTCATCTGAATTGTAAATGCTTCCTGACGATTCATCCTGCTGTTCTCCCTCACCGAATCCGGCCATATCGATGAAACGGACTTCACCTTTTCGTTCTGTATGAAATGTTTGAAGCTGATTTTCGTAGAAGAAAGGATTGATACAGTTGACAATTTCAGGAGCCATTCGATACTGAACATCAAGTAGCGTGGATGGGAAGAATTGCATTACGCGTTCAAGCAATGATTTTTCCAATCCGAGTTGTTTGGCTTTTTGCGAAAATACAGTTGGCGGAAGTTGCTGAGGATCTCCACATAGAACCAGTCGTTTTCCGAAACTGGCAGTCAACCAAGCCAGCGGTTCCAAACATTGACCTGCTTCATCAATAATAACGACATCCGTTAGAAATGTTTTGGGAAGTTCATTGAATAACCCGACCGGCGTTCCGGCGATGACAGGAATACTTTCCAATAATTGATTTTTGGCATCCTGGCCAACTTTCCTGATTTCTTTCCGAAGCGTACTACACTCTTTTCGTGCGTTCCGCTTTTCATCACCCGCCTCTTTTGTGTAGTTTCGAATGTGCTTATTGGCCGTATTTTCGGCTTTTCTAAGAGATGATTTTAAATGATCGAGGAGCTTTTTGTCAGAGCCGTTTTCCAAATATCCGTCCAAAGTATAGGGCGTAACGCGATCACTCATTTTTTCCTCATTTCCCAAACGCAGAATCGGGATGGAACAATCCAATAACAAATGACAAAGATTGTCAACGGCCGTATTGCTTGGTGCACTGATAATGATCTTTTTTCCCTGTGCGATCAATTGCTTGATTCCGATAGAAAGTGTGAGTGTTTTTCCTGTTCCCGGCGGACCTTGAATTGGTACCACAGGATCGGGACCTACTATTTTCCCAACTGCTGATCGTTGTTGATCGTTGAGTTTCGGATGATCAATTTTATCAACTATTGAAGGATTTTTTTGTTCCAGGAATGCTAAAAACGGTTCAACCTGCGGATGCTCATTCATTAGCTTACATCCCAGTTCCATGCAGCGCATTGTTTTGTCATCCGGCACGAAATAAATCCTTACCGGTTCGTCACGTAAGTTGGGAATATCATCATCCAGAATTGAAAAAACACCTGTGTTATAGCTCAGTTCCTGCAACCGGCCTTCAGCGGACCAGCCTCCTTGTAAACAACGAATGGAACATCCTTTTCTGAAATACGTTTCATTGATCGGATAGGAGGTCTGAAATCCGATAATCATAAGGCTTCCTACCGTTTCCTGTGAAAGAATGGTAATGGGAAACAAGAGAATTCCCAATTTTCGCTGTTCCGGTTCAGAAAGATTTTGCTGCTTCTCGTAAGTGTCATTCAGCTCTTTTTTCTCAGCAATTACAGCCTGATATAGTTGTTCAATGAAATCCACTCCAGAATAATTTAACTACACGTGTTGCCTAATACTTAGTTTACTACATTCTGTTCGCTGCCAAATTTCCTGTGAGAAACCATCACCATTAATGTTGCCAGAAGACACATGGTTCCGAATGCGATTGCGATTAAGTGCCATTCCAATGTGCCGGCAATCAGTTCTTTTGTCGCCAGTACAATGTTTACTACGGGAATCAAAGATGTAATATAGTTGAGTTCAACCCCGGGAAAAAAGCCGACCATCGCTGGTAAAACAATCACGATATTGAGCGGAGAAATAATACTTTGTGCTTCTTTAAAACTCTTTGCCCTCACAGCAATCGGAATCATGATTCCGGCAAAGAAAACAGTTAACGGAAAGAGCAGGCAGTACATCAACGCAATGAAACCCGGAGTCAAAATACCGTGAATCACATCCAGTAACTCCTTGTCTTTTACCAAATTCATTACTTCAATTGAAAAAAACAATCCCAGCAAAGAGAAGGTCGAGGCTGTTAAACCGGAAAGAACGACAACTCCCATTTTACCGACCAGAATTTTCCAGCGTGGAACCGGAGTTGTCAATAAGGTTTCAATTGTGCCGCGTTCTTTTTCACCGGTAAATAAATCAATGGCCGGATACATGCATCCCAGGAATCCGAAAGCGATGAAAATATAAGGAAGGATTCCACCGGCGAATTTCCCGATCATTTCTTTATCGGAGGCAACATTGCGGTAATCCAACGCCATCGGGATGAGCGTTTTTTCGTCGATTTTCAACTCAATGAGTCGTTCTTTTTTGAGTTTTTCGCTGATGTAATTAAGATACGCTTCTGCTCGTTCCCGCATTCCGACTTCAGTCGCATTAAAAAATATCTTTACCGGAATTGCTTCTTTCCTGGCTAAATATTCGTCAGCATTTTGCGGAATGTACAATCCTATTTGCAGTGAATCTGTTCTCAACGCGGCGATCATTGCGTTTGTGTCGGCAATAGGAACAATCTCTTTTTTACCCAATGCTTCCGGCAGACCAAGCAATTCTTTTTCCAGTCGGGAAGTATGTTGTGAACACAAACCTATTGTTACCTTTTTTTCTGCGGCTTCTTCCTGAAAACTACTTGAAACGCCCACAAACACATTCATGATAATGGGGAAAATCAGCGTTGGAATAACAATCATCATCATGACTGTTCTACGATCACGCAAGGTGTCTCTCAATTCTTTTTTGAAAATCGTTCCAATCATATCACGGTAGTTTTAGAAGCGTTTACAATACGAATAAATTCGGCGGTAAGATTCGGTGCCTGCATTTGTTGACGAAAAGCCTCCATGGTATCATTAAACAGCAACTTACCGTTGTAAATAATGCTGATATCGTCGCAAAGCAAATCAACTTCGCTCATAATGTGACTCGAAAAAATAACGGTCTTCCCCTGGTTCTTACAATCGTTGATCAACTGAATAATATTTTCGGCTGTAATCACATCCAATCCGCTGGTCGGTTCATCGAAAATCACCACCTGCGGATCGTGAATCATCGTCCGGCAAATAGAAACCTTTTGTTTCATTCCGGTACTTAATTTACCGATGCGCTTGTTTTGAAAATCATGCATATCCAATAAACTAAACAGCTTTTCTTTCCGGCTTTGAATGATATCATCGTCAATGCCATACAGCTTACCGAAATAAGTTATCAGTTCGTTTGGAGTTAACCGGGCATACAATCCGGCCGAACCCGTCAAAAAACCAATTCTGCGTCGCGCCTCTTCCGGGTTTTTAATCGCATCGATCCCGTCGATCTCTATTTTTCCGGAAGTCGGCGTAAAAATGGTTGAAAGCATTCGAAGGGTTGTGGTTTTACCTGCCCCGTTTGGTCCCAATAAAGCAGACACGCGCCCGGGTTGACAGTTAAAACTTAAATTATCAACCGCAGTCACACTTGTGGCAGTTGTTCCCATTTCCTTGCGCTGCCTGGCATTCAGGGAGAATGTTTTTGAGAGATTTTCTACGTGAATCATAGATTGTGTTTACTACACGAAAGTAATAAGATGTTGTGAGTAAAGCTTCAGGCTTCTGTTTTTTTAATGACTTTTAGGAAAAGCTAGTGTTTTCAAGGGGAAAGCGGTTTCTAATGGTTACAAACGGATAGGTTTCGGTACTAAATTGGGGTGATTTTCTTCCATGGTGGAGATTCTACGAAAACCAATTGTAGTAACTGGTTTCATTTCTATGCTGAAAAGATCTCTTTATTTCGTGAATTCCAGTGACAATAGGGTCATAAGTGTTTCTAACGGTTAAAAACGGGTAAGTTTCAGCACCAAATCCGAAGTAATTTTTCAAGAAGAGATTCAACAGAAATCAACTGTCGAAATAAAACTGATTTCGACCCAAAAAAGATTTCTTTATTTCATAAATCATAGTATTAGCGAGGCCATAAGTGTTTCTAACCGCGGTTAATAACTGCTAATCAAATTTCACTAAAAAGCCACGGACGTTTCCCAATCACATTACTCTCTCCGCTATGAGGTGAAAATTGGACTTTCAGGATTCAAAACTGTCAGGTCTTGCTTTCACCAATTGGTTCGCTATCCGTGGCCTCTTTACTAGCTATTCTTCAAATAACTGGACGTAAGTCTTATATTTTTTACCGCTCCAGTATATATACAAACTCAATCTATCCGATTTCTCCAATCGAATGGCCGGATATTTCAACGAGGCTTTTTTCTTTCCTACACCATCAAAAATTCCTTTATCGCGATATACAAACCATCTGTTACACCAGTTCACGTTATCGCCCATGCCAATATCTTTTCCACCGCCCAAAACAAACAGTACATTTTTACCGCGGTTGATTATCATCACACCCTTTTTTCCATCCAGGTTATTTCGCACGAAAAAGACAATATCATCCAGCTTATCGCCCGTGAGATCGACCTCCAGGTAAAACGGATTGATCGAATCAATGATCGTGTAATTTTTGGCAACTTCCGATTTTTCGATCACTGTTTTCACCCATGCCGGAATGCGTTTTGATAATAACGAATTGTTCGTTGACAAACTGTCCTGGGCAATTACCTGATTCGCCATCAGGATGATCAATACGAGATAAATTGTTTTCATAGCACTGTTATTACAATTCAAATGTGCCGATTAATCGATGAAAACGCGAATCATTTTGAGGTCTCTTTTAGCTGAATTATACAGTTCTGAAAAACGATAGCCGAAGTTGAAATAGGTGATTCTTTAATTCAAAGACCTTACTTCGTGATTAAACCGTAAGCAACTGGTTCGATCAGTTACAATTCAACGGAAAAACCATCCATGAAAAAAAGCACGAAATTTCTTCCGTGCTTCACTAAATCGTTATTTTCTTTCTCAATGATGATGCCCGTGAGCTCCATGTGAATGTCCGTGGTTGATCTCTTCTTCCGTGGCAGCACGTACTTCCAGAATTTCACCTACAAAATGTAAATCGGTTCCGGCCAATGGATGATTAAAATCCATCACGACCATTCCTTCTGTAATGTCCATTACTTTTCCGCGCAAATGATTTCCTTCGCTATCTGTCATCGGAAGCAACGCCCCAACATATACTTCCTGCTCATTCATTTTTCCATCTTCCACTTCAAAAACGGAAACAGGAATGTGAGCTATCTGTGTTTCATTGCGATCACCGTATGCATCTGAAGAAACAATCCCAAAATCAAATGAATCACCGGCTTTTAAACCATGAATATTCTCTTCGAATGTTGGAATAATGCGCTCGATCCCGTATAAAAATTGCATCGGTCTATCTGCAGCGGTTTCTTCAATCGTTTCGCCTGTTTGTTGGTTTGTTAACTTGTATTTCAAGGAAACGACCATGTTAATGTCAACTGTCATGTATCTATAGTTAGACCATAAAATTAAAAAGAATCCGGAAAACCGAAACGGTTCAACAGAGATTCCAACAGAATTTCACCACGGTTTTTCAACTATAACACCGATTTCTAATTCTCTGAAAGCTTTTTCACTACCTCCAATGCCTTGGGGAAAGTCTCTCTAAAATAATCAGAAAATTCAGGAACTGAATCAAGCGTTACACGCAACTCGGTACCGCCGTTCTTCGCTGTTAAATAATACCGCTCATATGCCTCTCCCCATTCAGAAGCCACGCGGACACCTTGTTTAATCTCTCCGAGGTGCAGGATGCTCATTTCAGATGGAACAACCTTTTTTTCAATTCGTGAGTACATTCCGTCGTCGGTGTCACCCAAAAACAATACTTCGCTTCCTTCTTTCCAATCCGATACAGCGTGCGAACCTTCGTTAAAACCCTTTGTCCATTGATTGTAAGTGTTTTCTGTCCATAGTACATCCCAAACTTTTTCGGGCGATGCATTCAATTGGATCGTAAATGTTAATTGTTCTTTTTCCATGATCTTATGCGTTTAAAAGGGTTTTTATATCCATTTTTTTCATTTTCATAAAAGCCTGTGCCACTCTCCCCGATTTTTCAGGATCACTCATTAACTGTTCCAAAACCGATGGCACAATCTGCCATGAAACACCGAATTTATCTTTCAGCCAGCCACATTGACTTTCTTCACCACCTTCTGTTAGTGCATTCCAGTAATGATCGATTTCTTCCTGCGTATCACAATTTACAACCAGGGAAAAACCTTCGCTGAATGTATTCTCTCCCGGACCGTCCATAGCCGCAAAGAAAGCCCCGTTCAAATTAAAATGAGCGAATTTCAGGTTTCCTTCAGGCTGGCCTTCTCCGGCTTCATACAATTGCTGTTCGTAAAGTGTCGAATTGGGGAAAATAGCGGCATAATGGTCCAACGCTTCGCGGGCTTTGCCGTATTGTTCATTTGAAAACAAAAACACCGGATGAATTTTCTCTGCGTGCGGAGGAATTTGACCCAGCATCAATTGCCAGGTAAGGCCGAATTTATCTTTTACCCAACCGTATTTTCCGCTCCACGGATAACTTCCCAATGGCATCATGGCTTCTCCTCCGTCCAGAAGTTTTTCCCACAACGATTCGATTTCCTGATCGGTCTCGCAGGTAACAAACATTGAAATAGCCGGAGTGATCGTGAAAATCGGACCGCCATTCAGGTGCATGAATTTTTTTCCATGCAATTCCCACATCACCACCATCGGGTTTTCGGATGTAATTTTTGCGTCGTCAAACAATGAACAGTAGAACGTTGCCGCTTCTTTTCCCTGGGTATCAAACCAGAAACAAGGATAAATAGGTTGTGTCATAATCTTAGTTCTTTTCAGTATAATTTTTAAAACTGTCCATAATTGCCTGCCAGCCGGTTTTCTGCAATTCAACCGAATTTTGATTTTCGGCCTCGAAATACTCTTCTATCCGTGTTTTTCCATCCACATCCGAAAAAGAAACGCCCACTTTTCTGCCATCTTCCATTACATAATCCAATTGTTTATGTGGCTCCACGACCGTGTATGTTCCTTTGAGGTCAAATCCGAAACTGCCGTCTTTTGCTTCCATGCGGCAAAATAATTCGCCACCCACTTTCACATCATTGGTAGCGCGAGGCGTATGCCAATCCGGCGAAGCAGTGTTCCAGTTCACAATATGTTTTGGATCTGTCCAATAATCCCACACTTTTTCCAATGACGCATCAACGGTTGTTTCTATCGTAATCACTGTTTTTACTTCCATATCATTCAAGTTTAATCCGTTTGGTAAACAATAATACAAAGATGGGGTTAGAATTGGAAATTGCAGGAAGGTAATAACGACAACCTCGCAGGTGAATGACGACAGCGAAAAATCGCTATTTTAGCTTCATGAAACGTGTCTCGATTTTAGTTCCGGAATCTTCGGTGATGCAAGCAATTGCAGATCCGCAATACCTTTTTTCAGCCGTCAACCAGTTTTTGGAAATGGAGGGGAAAACGCCTTTGTTCCAGGTTCAGCTGGTAGGTGCTTCACACGAAGTGAAACTCAGCGGCGGATCATTTACCGTACACGTTGACGCTCTGTTGGACGAAATAACCGACACCGACCTGGTAATTGTGCCTGCGCTTTTTGGCGATCTTCCGCAGGCGATTCATCAAAACCGGACAATGATCCCGTGGATTATCCAACGGCATGAAAACGGCACCGAAGTAGCTTCGCTGTGTGTGGGAGCATTTTTACTGGCTTCAACCGGCTTGCTCAACGAGAAAAAATGCTCGACTCATTGGGGATTTTCGAACCAATTCCAGGAGTTGTTTCCGCAGGTCGAATTGGTGGAAGGTTCGATTGTAACCGAAGAAAATGGCATTTACTCAAGTGGCGGCGCCAATTCTTACTGGAATTTATTGCTTCACCTGGTGGAAAAATACACTGATCGTGCCACGGCAATTCTGGCGGCCAAGTATTTCGCCATTGATATCGACCGAAGCAGCCAGGGTGCGTTTGCGTTGTTCAACGGTCAGAAAAATCACGGTGACGAAGCTATCAAACAAGTGCAGCTGCACATTGAAGCACATATTTGCGAACGATTTACGCTTGATACGTTGGCCCGAATGGTTGCCGTTGGAAAAAGAAGTTTGGAACGACGCTTTAAAAAAGCAACTGGTAATAGCGTGGTCGAATACATACAGCGGGTGAAAATAGAAGCTGCCAAACGAAGTTTTGAATCGAGCCAGAAAAACGTATCGGAAGTGATGTTTGAAGTGGGATACGGCGACACGAAAGCTTTTCGGGATGTGTTTAGAAAAGTCACAGGAATCACACCTGTTGAATACCGGAATAAGTACAACAAACAAGTATTGGCGGAAGTTTAATCTTCAAAATCAAAGCACTATCACATCTGTATTTCAGCCTTCGCAAAACCAACTGTTTCCCTATAAAGTTGAGGTGAAACTTCGGCATTATTTTTAAAAAACCGGCTAAAATAATGTTCGTCTTCATACCCCAATTCGTAGGCAATTTCTTTCACCGTTTTACTTGTTAAATACAGTTCGCGTTTGGCTTCAATTACCACTCGCTCAGCAATCAGATCGGTAAGGGTTTTGTTAAAATGCGTTTTGGTTATTTTCCCTAATGCTTTTGGAGTAATGTTTAACAAATCTGCATAATCACTGGCAGAATGTTTGGTGCGAAAATGAGTTTCGATGTAATTTTTAAGATTCTGAAGAATAAACGGTTCTTTTGCTGATGAACCCGTTTTTGGTGCCGGCGCTTGTATTTGTTTCAAACGCGATGCGGTAATCAGAAAAATTTTCAGATACGAAACCAGTGATTCGTATTGTGCCATTGCCGGTTGCTGCATTTCAAGTTTCATTTGATCAATGAGCAAATCGAATGTTTGGTTGGTTTGCTCATTGGTACGTACAAAAGGTGGTTCATAAATGTTATTAAACAACACACCATTGCAGGCAACTTCATCCTGGTGCTTATGGATGCAGAAAAAATCGGGATGGAAGTGCAGAACAACACCTTCTATTTCCTCTTCGGGTTGCAACATAAACGGCTGGTAGGGAGCAAAAGCAAATAAGGTGTCGGCTGAAAAAGTAAGAGCCGAAAAATCAGCTTTTACGGTTCCCTTGCCTTTTTTGATCCAAATCAGGGAATAATAATGTAAGCGTTGAATGTGATCAAACGGATTGTTATGATCAAACAAAAACAATTTAAAAGCCAGGCTGCCCGATTGAGGATTCACCAAGGTAAATGATTGTTGAAGCACCATAAAGTAAAGTTAATCAAATTACAATTTGCGGTCTTTTTCATCAATTTCAAGATCATTGATACTCGCATACCGTTTACGCATCAACCCGTTTTCGTCAAATTCCCAATTTTCGTTTCCATAAGCGCGAAACCATTGCCCTTCTTGGTTTCGGTATTCGTATTCAAATCGAACAGCCATGCGGTTTCCATGAAATCCCCAAAGTTCTTTTTTGAGTTTGTAATCATGTTCTTTCGCCCATTTTTCTGTCAAAAAAGTTACTATTTCTGCCCGGCCATTGATAAATTGGGTTCTGTTACGCCATTCGCTATCCGGGGTATACGCTTTTGACACAAGTTCAGGATCTTTACTATTCCAGGCATTTTCAGCCAATTGTACTTTTTCTAAAGCTGTTTCCAAGGTAAACGGTGGTATGGGGAATCGTTGTATCATCTCTTGAACGAATTAAAAAAACAGAATCGGATCAAATGGCCGACTCTGTTTTTTTGGTGAATGAATAGAATCATAGAGCTGGAGCTAATGGAAAATCAACCGGAATTTTAGTAAGGTTGTGCAAGTAATTCATGGCTGTTTTGTCACTTACCTGCAAGATCAAATCCACCAAATTTTCGTTGGTATAACCGGCAGAAAAGAAGGCTTCTACATTTTCGGAATGTGCATTTCCCCTGTTTTCAGTGATCTCCGCTGCCAAGCCTACCAGAGCGTTGAGTTTTGAATCGGCGCTTCTACCATGGCGAATGTCTAGCAGTTGTTCTTCGGAGAAACCATTCATTTTCCCCAATACCAAGTGAGCACTTTGACAATATACGCAACCATTTACCTGGCTTACAATCAAGTTTACAGCTTCTTTTTCTTTGTTGTTCAATGAAGTTTTTGCATTCTGATACGCTAAGAAACGCTCCAAACCATTATTAGAATGGGCAATTGTGGCGTAAAGATTAGGAACAAATCCCAATGCTTTTTGAAGGTTGTCAAAAATAGCTTGATTAGTCGGAGCAACTTCTGCACGAGTAGGTACGTTGAATGAAATTGTTGTGTTCATTTTTTTTGTTTTTAAAGTTGTATGTCAAAAGCGACGATACAAAGGTGTGGGAACCCTCAACCTTAAAAAATGGACAAACAACGTCTTGTCATGGACAATTTTCCCTATGTGCTTTCACAAATCCTTCTTGCGCTCTACCTCTGTAAACGGAAACAATCTTTCTACTTCCGAAGATTCATTCGGTAACTCCATGATTCCCGGCGGAGAAATCGGTTCCATTTCAACTCCTTCAAAAATCACCTCACCTTCTAACGATGGTGCATTAACAACATCCACTTTTTTCTCGCACACACCGGTTGAAGCTTTCAAGGTCAATGCAATTTTTTCTCCCTTGGAAACCAGAAAAAGCGATTGGCTTTTGATCGTGTCAGCATCGTGTTTTTTACCGTCGACAATTAAGTCAAATGTTTCTTTCACCAAATCGCCTTTTTGGATTGTGAAATCGAAATAACCATCTTCATCGGTGTGAACTTTGCGAATGGTTTTACCGTTTTGCTGCAATTCAAGCCAAGCGCTTTTAATGGGTTCATTGGTTTTTTCATCACGCAAAGTTCCGGTAACATGCATCGGGAATTTGAGCTTGTTAAACGCATTTTGCCGGATGGGAGCTGTTTCTTTTGTTGTTGTTTCACAGCTGCTTACAATCGGGCCCAGGAAACCCAGAATTCCCAGCAATGATAAACCAACCGATGGCTGTAAACGCGGAAACGTCAATTGAGAAATCTTAAAATCGTATTGATCGCGATTGAAAATGCCGCAAACTTTTACCGAACTTGATTGAATCGCGGCTACAATTTCGTCATTCGATTTGTCCCTGAAATCTGTCAGCACTTTGTCACACTGGTCGCAGTGATAGCCTTTTTCCTGTTGTGAAAAATCGCTCAAGTGCATTTTGCACGGAAGGCTCATAATCGGCTTTTTCATATCGGTTCAAATTGATGAATCAATACTACTCTTTTTTTCAATCTGCCATTCGAAAAAAGGATAACCCGCATCGCTGATTGAGTAATCGGTACAAATTTATTTATCAGCGCTTTACGATTCTGTTTATCGCCGAACCATTATCCGAAACACATTCCACAATATAAATTCCGGCCGGTAAAGCGCTTACATCAATCGTTTCACTAAAAGGAACCGAAAGCACCAATGTTGATTGCGTTGTGTAAATGCGTACCAACTGAACTTTTTCTGAAGATTGTATGGTCAGAACATCCGCTACCGGATTCGGAAAAACAGAAAAATCGCTCCCTTTCTCATCAACTGACAAACCGGAACAATCGGGCTGAACGCCTGTTGTTTCCGTTAACACGCCATTATTGACCGACCAATAATTCCACGTTCCACCCGAGCCGGTTTCCCAATCACTAATATCAAACGTATTGGTTCCTGCCGTTGTTCCTTTCACCTGATACACCACCAGCGCTTCGCCGTTTCTATTCCAGGTAAGCGGATTACCATTTGAACACGTTTCGGGAGTCGGATCGGGCAAAGCACAATTCACCTGGATGAAATACGCATTGTCGTCATTGCTCGGATAATCGCCATACACGCGGCCAATTCCATCAGGAGTGACACAAACAGCCGTGTATTCGTCGCAGGCAATTCCTTTGGCGTTCATTCCCATACCCATCATGCGCGCCATGAACGTTACATGCCGGCCCTTACGATCAGGATCGTCGTAATGTGTATCGGTGATCACATTTTCCAGGAACGTGTTTTTGAGGAAGGCAGCTGTGTCGACTGCTACCGCTGAATTATAGGGATTCGCCAACGCCGTTGCCGAACTAACTGTTCCGTTTTCTGCCGAAAAATAAGCCTTACCAAGAATCGCCATTCCGGCACTGGTACCTCCGATCACAATTCCGCGATTGAGTACCGCATCATTGACCAAACTGTCAATTGCCGTATTTCGCCAGTAAGAAACATAATTCCATTGGTCGCCGCCTGCAAACCAAATGGCTTCGGCTTGCTGAATTTTTTGATGAATGTAAGTCTCGTTTGCACAGCTCGCATCGTTGCATACAATGCTTTCAACAGAGTTGACTGTGATTCCCAAATCGGTATAAAAATAATCGTTGTAACCATCTGAACCTGAAGCGCGCAATACCAGGATATCGCCGCCATCAGCGCGTTGTAAAAACCATTGCATCGCCTGATCGCTTTCGGTAGCACCACCCATGAGACACATTCCGCCCGTAGGATTTGTAACAACGTCTGTGGCATTTCCCGTAAAGTAGGAAGTATAACTTTGCGCAAAAAAAGTTGTGGAAAATAACACACACGCAGCAATCGTGGTAATGCATTGAAAGTAAGTTTTTAGCAGCATTTTATTCAGGTATTTAAATGGCAAATTAGTCATTAAATGCGAGAGCTGCCGAAGATTTCCATCAAAAACCAAAACCAAATGAGCAACTCCGGCGTATGCAAAAATAAACCCGGATCAACACCACCATTCCTAACGACGAAAATAACCCGGTAGCGTCGAATAAAGAATAATTGTATTTTAGACCTATAATGGTAGAAAGTTTAATTCCCGAAAAAGAGGTAAAGCAAGCGTTTTACGATTCCACAGAAAAAACCCATGTAATCGCTTGCTGGGTTGGTTTGTTATTGAATTTAATCTGGTTTACGAGCGATTATTTCGTTGTTCCGCACTACTTCGTCCCTTTTCTGGTTTTCAGATTGAGCGTTTCATTCGTGAGCATTTTCACACTTTTATTCCGCAAGCGACTGAATATTAATATTTACAACTGCATGTTTATCCTGGTGTTGGGAATTTCCGTCCAGAATGCGTACATGTGGAGTGTCATGGACCTTGCCCACTTTGAACAACATACATTTGCTTATATCGTGTTGTTTATCGGTGCGGGAATGCTGGTGTTGTGGGAAGTGAGAATGTCCATTCTATTGCTCCTTGCTACCGTAATCAGCAACATTGTTTTTTACCAGCTCAACAGTGATTTGACGATAAAAGAGTTTGTCATCAACGGTGGATTGATGACGTTGACCGTTTTATTGTTCAGCCTTTTCCTGATCCGATCTCGTTATAAATTGACATACAACGAGATCAAAAGCCGGCTTGAACTCGAACAATCCAAAAAGCAACTTGAGGTTCAAAACGAACAGTTGGTTGATCAGAAAGTAGAAATCGAATCGCAAAACCTAAGCCTGGAACAGAAAAACAAGGAAATTACGGATAGTATCAATTACGCCCGTAATATTCAACTGGCTTCGATTCCATCGCAGGAACAATTCAATTCGTTTTTCCGTGACAGTTTTGTTCTCTATCAGCCAAAAGACATTGTAAGCGGTGATTTTTACTGGGTGTACGAACGCGATCAATTGGTTTATTACGTTACCGGAGATTGCACCGGCCATGGTGTTCCCGGCGGATTTATGACCATGCTGGGACTTTCATTCCTGGAGGAAATTATTGCCGGAAAAAACATTCAGGATCCGGCCGAAGTGTTGAACATGCTGCGCGACAAGATCATCAATGCGTTGAATCAATCGGGAACTTTCGGCGAAAGTAAAGACGGCATGGATATCACGATTTGTCGCCTGGATAAAACGGAAAACAAACTCACGTATGCTTCTGCAAACAACGATCTGTACCTCATCCGGAAAAATGAAACAGGCGACGGAATTCCTGAATTGTTCGAACACAAGGCCAACAGACAACCTTGCGGATTTTATCACAAAAATGATCCGTTTACCGCCCAGACGATTGACCTTCAGCCGGGTGACTGTATTTACACGTTAACAGATGGTTATGCGGATCAGTTCGGTGGCCCGAAAGGCAAGAAATTCAGATCGAAGCAATTGCAGGAAACGCTTGTTACTCATTCTCAATTGTCATTTCAGGAACAGCTGGCCGAATTGCAAAAAGCCATGGATGTATGGCGCGGTGATTTGGAACAGGTAGACGATATGCTGATCATCGGCATTCGGGTGTAATTTTCATCATCAAGTCTTTTTAGTAAATTTGCACTGTTTTTGTACAACCGGCTGATTAGCTAACTATTGAATGCATGAAAAGGCAGATTCTATTCTTATTATTCCTGATTACGGGCCTTGGCTCACTTGCTCAGCCAACCTGGTGGATGGGCCAAAAAAAGCCGTACAAATGGCAGGTAGGCATCAGCTGGAACGCTGTTGACGATGACGGACGCGACGTTTGCCAACCATTCGATGTGAAACAGTCGTGGAATTATCCGCTTTTTCCGTCACGCATAATGGTAGACCGTTACCTGAAAAAAGGATTGAGCCTTGAATTTGCCGGAGCCTACAATAATTACACGACCGATAAATTAGTAAATGACACCACCGGTTTGAGCGGTTTGTTCATTTCAACTGATCTCAATACAAAATTCAGTTTCTACCAGTTGTTTTACCCGATGAAATGGTTTGATCCGTATGTTTCATTGGGATTAGGACTCACCCACCGCGATGCTTATTCGCAAACTGTCACAGGCAATCTCAACATCAATGTTGGTTTCAATTTCTGGATTTACAGAAACTGGGGATTGCAATTGCAAACCAGCGGAAAATTGGGAATCAATGGCCAGTTTTTTAATACAAATGCCGATTACATGCAACATTCGCTCGGAGTGGTTTACAAATTCACCGAATCACGTAGTCACGGCAGCAGCAACCGCAAGAAATACAAATGGACCAAATCCAGGCAAAAATACCGCGGAGGTAAAAAAGGTAAAGGGTAGTAGGTTCGGGACGCATCCCGAGCCATATCCCGAGCCACATCCCGAGCCTCAGCCAGCGATTAATCGCTGGCTTTTTTTATATCCCAAAAAAATAAATGGTGATTCGTGATAAATCGCGAATCCCACAGGAAAATTGAATCACAGACCTGTGAGTATTCAGAACCTACAGTGTTCCGTTCAATTCAAAAAATAAACCAAAAATCCAACCCCTTTTTTTCTTCGTAGATCAGTCAGTGGAATTAACAAATTGGGCAACAGCAAACTGAAGTACTTACTAATTTATGGAAACAATGATGAAAACGAAGAACATTATCCTGGCCACAACAGGCGTCGTAGCTACGGTTATTACACTGGGTGTTTGGGATTCGCAAAACTCGCCCGTGGAAGCATCAAGCCACAGAGAAGCGCCTCTGATCGCTAACGATCCATTGGCCGACAACACAGACTTATACGCTTTCAGAAGTCCTGACGACACAAACACTGTCACGATCATTGCCAACTACGTTCCGTTACAGCTGCCACAAGGTGGCCCCAACTATGCATCTTTCGGTGAGAACATCCGCTACGAGATTCATATTGAAAACGACGGAACCGCAGGTGATGATATTACCTATCGTTTTACGTTCTCTAAAGTAAACGAAGATCCTACAACTTTTTTCAACATCCGCTTAGGTCAGCAAAACTTAAAAACAACCTATGTTGCTGAAAAAAGCATCAACGGTGGAGCATTTACGCAAATCGTTACAGGTGGTGTTGTTCCTCCGCCAAACATCGGGCCGCGCTCAATCAGCGATCCGACTGTTGGTTTAGGTGCCGCTAGCTACAATGCGTTGATGACTGCAGCCGTTACCAACGCAACTGGCGGTGGAGGTGAAACCGTATTCTGCGGTTCAGCCGACGATCCGTTCTTTGTAGATTTGGGTGGTATTTTCGACCTTGGCCAAACACGTGCGGGTGCAGGTGCTGCTGACGGTGTCGGAAACAAAAACATTCATTCCATTGCGCTAAAAATTCCAATCAGTACGTTGCAAAAAGACGGATTGAGTGTGACTGCTGCGTCAGACATTCTTGATTCTGACTTTATCGTAGGAATCTGGGCATCAGCAAGCCGGCCTGCAACACGTACATTGAGCAATTCCGGAGGATCGCCTACCGACAACGGTTCCTATGTACAGGTTTCACGCATCGGAATGCCGTTGACCAACGAAGCGGTTATTCCAATCGGTTCAAAAGACAAATGGAATTCACTGACTCCTTACAACGAAGATCCGGCTATGGAAGATTTTTTCTGTAATCCTGAATTGGCGTTGTACATGGATGACGCACAATTCGGAGGTGCCGTTCCTGCATTTTCTGCATTACGCGTTCAAAAAGCATCGCAAACCGTTCTCGGAAACGTCGATTTCTCGAACGGAAATGATGGTTTGTTCGTTTTGGCCGGAAATGCCGCATTGAACGGAACAGCATTGGATGCCGCTCTTTTCGGAAACTATTTACTGCGTGACAACAAACCACGTTCAGTCGATTTACTGCCGATTTTCCACACAGGAGTTCCGAACCTTGCACCCTACCAATTGGCTACAGGTAAAACAGACGGAAACCCGCTTACGGCAGGAAAACCGTTCATTAACAATTTCTTGCCGATTTTCGGAGACATGCTTCGCCTGAATATGGCCGTACCTGTTACTCCAAGAAATCACCCTGATTTCAATTCTCTTGGATTGGTTCACGCAGCTGTTTTGGGATTAACAAATCCGACTTACAATACAGATGCATCGCTTCAATGGATTCCGAATATGGATGGTTTCCCGAACGGACGCCGTTTGGAAGATGATGTAACACGCATCGAATTGCAGGCTGTTGGTGGTGTTGTTTTAGCTGCAATCGGTTTGTGGTATGATGACCGCAACATTGGTTCGTCTCCGTTATCGCCAAACCTTTTAGGCGTGCTAGGTTACACAACAGGTGTAGAAAGCAACGATGTCGCTTTTACAAGCACATTCCCTTACGTGGCGCAACCGTGGAGTGGTTATGCAAACCATAGCGGACAATAATTGTGATAGAAATTTGAAAATGAAATTTACGACTATGAAAAAAATAACAACAACCAAAATTCTTACACTTGCCGGTATTGCAGCCATTGCAACTACGCTGAGTGTGTGGGATTCGCAAAACTCAACGGTTGAGGCTTCCAGTCACAGAGAAGCACCGTTGATTGCGAACGATCCCCTGGCAGACAATACCGATTTGTATGCCTTCAGAAGTCCGGATGATACCAATACAGTTACGATCATCGCGAATTTCGTTCCGCTCCAATTACCACAAGGTGGCCCTAATTATGCTTCTTTCGGTGAAAATGTACGCTACGAAATTCATATCGAAAACGATGGAACAGCAGGTGATGATATTACCTATCGTTTTACGTTCTCTAAAGTGAATGAAGATCCTACAACGTTCTTCAACATTCGTTTGGGGCAGGAAAACCTCAAAACCACATACGTTGCTGAAAAAAGCATCAACGGTGGCGCATTTACAACAATCGTAAATGGTGGAATTGTTCCTCCTCCGAATATCGGACCGCGTTCTATCAGCGGAGCTGCAGGACTAGGTGCTGCCGATTATGAAACGTTGATGACAGCAGCAATTACTCCGGCTACAGGCGGTGGTGGTGAAACCGTATTCTGCGGGCCAACCGATGATCCGTTCTTCGTAGATTTAGGTGGTATTTTCGACCTTGGTGCAACACGTGCAGGAGGTTCGGGAGTTGATGAACCGGAAGATGGTGTGGCGTGTAAAAACATCCACTCAATTGCACTGAAAATTCCGATTGCTACGTTACAGAAAAACGGACAACCGGTTACAGCTGCCGCCAATATTCTGGATGGTGACTACGTGATTGGCGTTTGGGCTTCTGCGAGCCGTCAACAAATCAGAACATTGAACGGTGACGGAACAGAATCTTACACAGGTTCATTCGTTCAAGTTTCACGTATTGGTATGCCGTTGACCAACGAAGCCGTGATTCCGATCGGTGACAAAGACAAATGGAATTCATTGACTCCATACACGGAAGATCCGGCTATGGAAGCGTATTTCTGTAATCCGGAGTTAGGTTTGTACATGGACAACTCGTTGTTCGGTGCTGCCGTTCCGGGAATGTCTGCATTGCGCATTCAGCGCAATAGCCTTCAGTCATTCGACTTCGGTAACACACATGATGGTTTATGGCCGATTCGTGCTACCAATGGCGGAGCCGGAACTGCTTTGGATACCATGTTGTTCGGGAATTACCTGCTGCGTCAGGGCGAACCGCGTTCTGTCGATTTATTGCCGATTTTCTACACCGGAGTTCCTAACCTTGCGCCTTACCATTTGGCAACTGGGAAAAACGGAAATCCGCTTGCAAACGGTAAGCCGTTCATTAACAACTTCCTGCCAACTTTCGGTGACATGCTTCGCTTGAACATGGCCGTTCCCGTTACACCGCGCAACCACCCGCAATTCAGTTCGCTGGGATTGGTTCAGGCAGCAGTTCTCGGTTTAACAGATCCAACCTACAACTCCGATGCGAACCTTCAGTGGATCCCGAACATGGACGGATTCCCGAACGGTCGCCGTTTGGAAGATGATGTGACACGCATCGAACTGCAGGCAGTTGGTGGTGTTGTTTTAGCGGCTATCGGATTGTGGTATGACGATTACACAGCTGGTGGCCCGAACCCGGTAACAACCGATTTGCTGGATGTTTTGACATACACAACAGGAGTCGAAGCGAACGATACCACGTTCAGAACAGGCTTCCCGTATGTTCAGATGCCTTGGAGCGGATTTGGCCCTTGCGGCGCAACAAGCCCTTCCACATCAGGTTTGTTTGAAATTGGTATGAATTTGAGTGCGCCTGAACTGAGTATGGTTCAAAACTACCCGAATCCGTTTACGGAAAGTACAACTTTCAAATACCATGTTGCGCAAAACGCCAATGTGAATCTGACGGTTTATGACATGAACGGTAAGCGTATTGCTACAATTATCGATGGAAAGAAAACTTCCGGAACATATGAAGTAACCTGGAAACCGGAAAATGTGAAACCGGGCACCTACATCGCTTCATTGTCGGCTAACGGCAGACGCGTTCAGGGTTTACGGATCATGATCAACTAATTTAACGGAACAGTTCACACATAAAAAGTTGAGTGTCCGCAGCGGTGGATGCTCAACTTTTTTAAACCCGATTTATGAGAAAATACCTTTACCCTATTTTGGTTGGCTGCACGGGAATCTTACTCGCTTGTATTTTTCTATTTTCTAAATCACCTGAAAAATCGGTAGCGAAACTAAAACTCAGAACCGGTTCCATCGCGCTGGGCGGTGAATGGGTGGAAACCAAAAAAGTGATTGAAAGCTTGCTGGCCGAAATTGAGCTCAATCCTGAAAATTATACCGCCAAACTCAACCTGTCGAAAGGATATATCCAGGAAGCAAGAATTACCGGAGATCACGCTTATTACGATGCCGCAGCACTTGAATTACTCAACGACGTTATCGCCAACGAACCTGAAAATTTCGACGCACTTTGTTGTAAAGCAACTGTATTATTGTCACAACACCATTTTTCGGAAGCACTCAAAGTAGCCCAAACGGCTCTTCCTATCAATCCGAACAACGCCTTTATTTATGGCTTGATGTGCGATTCTTACGTAGAATTGGGCCAATACAAACAAGCCGTGAAAATGGCCGATAAAATGATCAATATTCGCCCCGATCTTCGCTCCTATTTGCGTGTTTCGTACTTGCGTGAAATTCACGGTGATTTAGATGGAGCCATCATCGCAGCGAAACTAGCAGTCGATGCAGGTTTTCCCGGATTGGAAGAAACTGCCTGGTCGCGTATGATTTTGGCGCATTTGTATGAAACGAAAGGCCATCTCGATTCGGCAGAATTCCAATACAGAACAGCTTTGAAAGAACGTCCTGATTACGCTTTTGCATTGGCCGGTTTGGGAAAAAAAGAAAAAGTGAACGGTAATTACAAAAAAGCCATTTCTTACTTCAAAAAAGCAGAGAAAGCCATTACAGAATATTCGTTTTCGGATGAATTGACTGATTTATACCGCCTGAATGGTGATCAGAAAAACGGTTATAAATCGGCATACCGCGTCATCAAAATGTTGAGCCCGCTTTCTGGTGACGACGAAAGTGTAAGCGGCCACGGGCATTATGCCGACCGCGAACTGGCCTATGCGTATTTGAAAATCAACAACACGGAGAAAGCGTTAAAACATGCTTTACTGGAATACAATCGCCGGCCAAAAAACATTGATGTGTGTGAAACCGTTGCCTGGGTGTATTACAAACAGAAAAACCACAAAAAAGCGAATCAGTTCATTTCAAAAGCCTTACGTACCGGCAGTGAAAATCCTACGCTTCTTTGTAGAGCCGGATTGATTAAATTCAAAGCGGGAAAACAGCAGGAAGGCAAAAAAATCCTGGAACTTGCGCTCAAAAATAATCCTGTTATTTCGGATATAAAGTTGAAAAATGAAGCCAATTATTACCGCTTTAAAAAATAACCCGTCGTTGCAGCGCCAATTGCGTTTGTTTGCAGGAATTCTTTTTTTGCTCTGCATTCCGCAGGTCGTTTCGGCACACGCAATGGACTTAACAAATCTCCCGACAAAAGATGTGGCTATTTTGTACCTGAAATTGGGCTACACGCACATTCTTCCGTTGGGGTTGGACCACATTCTGTTTGTCTTGTGCCTGTTTTTTCTCAGTCCGAAATTGAAAACCGTATTGTGGCAATCGCTCGCTTTTACCATTGCGCATTCCATTACACTAGGCTTGTGCATCTTTGGTGTTATTTCTCCGCCAAGCCATATTATTGAACCGATTATTGCTTTGTCTATCGTTTTCGTCGCCGTAGAAAACATGATCGTGAGCGAACTGAAACCAACACGCATGTTCCTGGTCGCTGCTTTCGGATTGATCCACGGAATGGGTTTTGCAAGCGTATTGAAAGATCTGGGCATGCCCGAAGATAAATTCGTTACTTCACTCATCACCTTCAACGTCGGAGTTGAACTCGGCCAAATTACAGTAATCCTCATTGCCTGGCTGCTTGTTGGCAAATGGTTCAGCAAAAAACCGTGGTACAAAAAACGGATTGTAATTCCCATTTCGGCAGTCATTGCAGCAATCGCACTTTACTGGACCATTGAACGCACTTTTTTAGGCGGGTAATTTCCATTGTTTCAAATCCATAAAACGAAAAAAAACGTAGATAGAATAGATGAAACCGATTCAACACATACGACACTTTGGAATTCTGCTTTTGATAGTTGTTTATTTCTGTATGCCGTTGAAACCCATTCTTCCGTTTGCAGGTGATTTTATCGCACATGCGTTTAATGAATTTGATCACGTGGCAACCGTACATTTCGAGAACGGAGAATACCATGTTCATGCCGAAGTTGTAAAGGACGCCAAGTCGAAAAACAGTGATCAGGAAGCACCAGTTAATGAAACGAATCTGAAAACGGATTTACATTGTGCACCTGAAATTATCACCTCACTTTCCCAACACCCAATCATCACGCATGAATTAACAGCGAAAATTGCTGTTCATCCTCACACTTTCTTTAACGGACGATCCGTTTCCCCCAACTATCCGCCTCCGCAAGTCTCATAAACCGAAACCGTGATTCAATTTCGTTGGATCCACCCTCATTTCTTTTCAAAGCCTGTCTTCTTGAATTGCTTGCTCTATTGGAGTAAGCCACTCATTTTGTGCAGAACAAATTGTTGATTCCACCCTCAATTCGCTTTGTCATTTTCAATTTTTGGTTTAAATCAAGACGCTATGAAATATTCATACTTACTTACTTGTGCCTGTTTTTTAATCGCTGCCAATACCTTTTTTGCCCAAACGGGCGGTATTAATGGTTGTGTGGTTCATACAAACAATCCGGAATCTCCGATACAGGTACGCTGTTACAATACAACAACTACTCAACTGACTTCTGTAGATTCAAATGGATGCTTCCGGTTTTCGGAACTCGCCGCGGGGAATTACACGCTTCGCTTTTCGGATGACTTCAACGATACGATGAATGTAAACTGTACACTCGCGGCCGGAGAAGTAAAAACTGTGTCCATCAATTTTGAGCCGGCCTCAACCAGCGAAACATTGTTTGAAGTAACGATCAAAGCCGACAGACCAACATCTACTGCCTCATCAAAATACCTGAGTCAGCTGGACTTTGAATACCGTCCGAAAAACTCTGCCCAGGATATGCTGCGTTTGGTTCCCGGATTATTCATTGCTCAACACGCCGGTGGTGGAAAAGCCGAACAGATTTTTGTACGTGGTTTCGATTGCGATCACGGAACAGATGTCGCTTCGTTCGTTGATGGTATTCCGGTAAACATGCCCAGCCACGGACATGGACAAGGCTACGAAGATCTGCACTTTCTCATTCCTGAAACAGTAAAAGGAATTGATCTGGCAAAAGGACCTTATCAAGCCAAAGACGGAAATTTTGCAACCGCAGCTTCGGTGCGCTTCAACACGCTCGATTCGCTTACCAATAACCTGTTCCTGGTTGAAACAGCTGTTGTTCCGGCGCAGAAAAATCTGACTTCCAAACGGTTTGCAGGAATGTATGAATTGCCAATTGAAAACAATCGCGTTCACTCCTATTTTGCCGTAGATGTAATGAACAACCGAAGTTATTTTGAGCAAAATCAACATTTTAACCGCTACAACCTGTTTTCAAAAACTGTGTTCACCATCAATCAAAACAACACGTTGAGTTTGAGTTTTTCAGGTTTTAATTCCTCGTGGGATGCTTCTGGCCAGGTTCCTGACCGTGCCGTAAAATCTGGATTGATCACACGTTTCGGAAGCATTGACCCAACGGAAGGTGGTGCTACTTCGCGCATGAACGCTAACCTGATTTACAAAGCGAAACTCAAAAAAGGAGAATTTGAATCGCAGGTGTACACTTCATCCTATAAATTCAGGTTGTATTCCAACTTCACTTTTTTCCTCGAAGACTCCATCAATGGCGATCAGATCGAGCAAGGTGATGTGCGTACAACTTCAGGTATCAACAGCAGTTATTCGGTAAATCACAGACTCGGTTCGCTCAACAATCGCTTAACGGTTGGTGCTGCGTTCAGATCAGATGACATCAACAACGAGTTGTGGCATACCGTAAAAAGACAACGCCTCACCAATACCGCTTTGGCCGCTATCAACGAAGTGGCAACCGCATTTTATTTCAACGAGGTGATTCGCTTCAGCGACAAACTCCGCCTTGAATTGGGTGGACGATATGATTACATGACATTTAATGTTAGAGATCATGTTCCAAGTGATACAACACGGCAGAATTATTCGGGATTCAACTACCAGACGGCATTCAGTCCGAAAGCAAACCTCATCTATTCACCGTCTTCACGTTACCAGTTTTTCATGAATTACGGACACGGTTTTCATTCAAACGACGCGCGCTCAACGGTTCAGGAACAAGCCAATCACCAATTACCGCTTTCTGTAGGTGGTGAAATTGGAACATTGCTTCATTTAGGTAAAAAAGTGGTGATTTCTACCGCACTTTGGACCCTGAATTTGGAAAACGAACTCGTATATGTAGGTGATGCCGGAACTACCGAAAACAAAGGTTCGAGCAGAAGAACCGGAATTGATGTAAGTGCGCGCTGGCAAATTATTCCGTCGTTGATTGCAGATGTTGATTTTAATCTGTCTGAAAATTATCTCACGGAATCGCTGTTTGGTCAGCGCAATAAAACGGATTATCATATTCCACTTGCGCCAACCTTAACTTCCACCGGCGGATTGGCCTATACATTCAAAAAGATCAATGCATCGATCCGTTACCGTTACATGACAGATCGCGCGGCCAATGAAGCGAACACCGTAACCGCGCTTGGTTATCTGATCATTGATGGTGGCGTCAATTATCAGCAGCAGCATTTCAAAATCGGGCTAAACGTTGAAAACATACTCAATGCAGAATGGAATGAAGCGCAATTTGATACCGAAAGCCGATTACAGAATGAAACACAATCGGTGAGTGAAATTCATTATACACCGGGAACGCCGTTTGCGGTGAAATTATCGATTGGGTATTTGTTTTAACTTTTGGTACAAGAGGTTTCTTACAGATGCACAGATTTCAGACTCCTTACCAGTCATCTCACCTCACCAAACAGACTAGACCGTTAGGCGAGTCGAAATCTGTGTATCTGTTGGAAATATAAAACCGTCCATCGACTAGTCGATGGAAAGCTCAGTTTCAAGGAAAAACACGAGATTACGCAGCAATGCGTTGCAAAATAACCACACACGGTTCTTTGGAAGTAACGATGACTTTATGGTATTCAAAAAGCGGAATGGCGAAATAATCACCCGGCACCAATTTGTTTTCTTCGGTTCCGACTATAATGGTACATGAACCTTCCAGGATCAGGAATTTCTCATATTCATTGGTATGGACTTCTTCGGGGGCCTTGTTTTTGATCCAAACCATTGCACAGGTCATTTCAGGAGTAGCTGCAATGATTTTTGCATGAACTTCTTCGAAATCTTCCGGAGCTACCATGTCTTTGCGGTCGATCCATAATTGAAAATCTTGAATGGTAGAGTTTTCATTCAATACAGGAGGAATTATTAATTCTTCACCGTCTTGCAAACGAGAGATGTAATCAAACGTAGCCAAAATCAGCGGTTTCAGATTCGGGTGCGGTTGTACGCTATTATCATCAGCCATATTAGCCAATGCTTGTTGATGAAGTTCAAATTCGGCAGCGATTTCAGGATGGACTTTCATCAGTGATTCAAATTCACGGCACTCGTCATCAGATGCATATCCCAAGATATACAACTGCACAATGTCTGAATCCAAATATGATTGAATGTCCATTTTTATTTGATAGAGTTATAACGTTTTTGTTAGGCTGGAACCTTCATTTCACGAACATCGAAAGTACAAATTTTATCTTATTTTGCACCGAAAATCCACGCTTTTTTAAAACTTATTTTCGCCTGTTCACCTATGTCTTTCAGTTACTTTAAAACGAATAAACCACTTTCCCGATGATGTGATCTTCCGGTACAAATCCCCAGAAACGCGAATCAAGTGAATTTGCCCTGTTGTCTCCCAAAACGAAATAATAATCCATTTCAAACGTGTAGAATTTTTGACGCTTCCCGTTTATAAAAACAGCATCATTCTGCTCCAGTACCTTCTTGTTTTCACAGGATTCAATCACTTCTTTATAAATGAGCAGCTGATCGTGATTCAGCCGGATCTTTGCCCCTTTTTTTGGTACAAATAAGGGCCCGAAACGATCCGAATTCCATTTTACACTGCCCGAATGGGGAAAATATGCCGGGCTGTAAAACAAACTATCGGTTGCAGTACGTTTATAGTTTTTGGCATAGATTGGTAAACCGGCTTTGGCTTCCCTGTGTTTCTTTCCATTTACGAAGACAATTCCTTTCCGGATTGAAATTGTATCGCCCGCCAAACCGATACAACGCTTCACATATTCTTTCCGATGGTCAACCGGAAGATCTTTTTCCACCGGATAATTGAACACGAGAATATCCTCTCGTTGAATGGAAGAAAATCCTGGAAGCCGGTGGTAGGAAAAGGTGATCCAATCCAGGTATGTATGTCCGAAAGGAAGTGAAAGCGGTGTCATCGGAATCCTGGCTCCATACACCAACTTGTTCACCACAATGTAATCGCCTTCTTTGAAGGTGTTGTTCATGGAACCTGTAGGGACTTTATAGATTTGTACCACGCACGACCGAAGGATCAGCCAACCGAGAAAACTCAAAAAAACAATTCGTGTGAAACGGTTAAGCGGTGTTCTTTTGGTTTCACTTCGTCTTTTAAACAATTTCATGCTTCAACGTGATGGACTCGTGGAAATAAAATACTTGCTCATTTCATCATTCCGCGTAGCTGAGCCACTGCTGATCTTACGCGTGTCTTCACTGTTCCCAAAGGCAAATCCAGTTCCTGGGCGGCTTCATCATGTGTAAGACCCTGATAATAAATATACTCTATCAAGATCCGGTATTCATCCTTTAGTGTATCTACCTGATCTTTCAAACCGATCACATCCGTGTTGAAGGTCGTGAAATTAGTGCGATCAACCGCACCGATATTGGTATCAATTCCGGTTGTAACAGTTTCTTTCTTCGCTTGTTTTGATTTAGAATAATCGATAGCGGCATTGATTGAAATGTTGATCATCCAGGTATACAACCTTCCTCTGGAAGCGTCATAGCTTTCTATTCCTTTCCAGATTTTCACGAAAACCGTTTGTAACACATCTTCGGAAACAGATTGGCTACGTAATAAACGCATAATTATCCCCAACAAACCCGGTGCATAGTTATCGTAGAGATAATTAAAGGCCTTCAGGTTTTTCTGTTGCAGCAACAATACCAATTCTTCCTCAGAATAGTTGAGTTTTTTCACAGTAGCTAATTAATTTCCAGTAGTGTATTCAGTATACATCTCTAAAAATACAATTCTTATTTAATTGAACATCCTATTTTTTACGCTCAATTAACAAAAATTGTAGACGAATGACCAAATAAAATCGTTCTGGTTTATTAGCGAAAACAAATTACTTTGTCGGTTTTTGTATTATTCAGAGGCTATATTCCTCACAAACAAACCTCTATCCCTTAAGTCCCATCATGAGCAAGTCCAAATCTTTGTACTTAAGATCGAAGACTTTTCCAAGCACTTCGCTGGTAAGAATTCCGCGATAAATGTAAACTCCACCTCTGAAACCATGATCGTTTCTAATCAGGTCCAAACAACCGCCCGAATCTCCCATGGACAATAAAATAGGTGAGAAAATGTTTGATAAAGCAAAAGAAGCCGTCCTTGGAACACGTGAAGCAATATTAGGCACGCAATAATGGGTGACGCCGTATTTGACAAATGTAGGTTTGTTGTGGTTGGTGACACGCGATGTTTCAAAGCAACCGCCCTGATCGATGCTCACATCAACCACTACCGATCCTTCCTTCATGTTTTCGACCATTTCTTCTGAAACCACGCATGGGGTTCTCCCCAACGGAGAACGAATGGCACCAATCACCACATCAGCACGCATAACTGCTTTTGCCAATACTTTGGGTTGAATGATGGATGTATAAATACGCGAACCGAGATCGTTTTGCAGGCGGCGTAAACGCGATAAACTGTTGTCGAATACTTTCACGGAAGCTCCCAATCCCATAGCGGCACGGGTAGCAAATTCACCCACGGTTCCGGCTCCCAGCACCACAACTTCAGTAGGTTGCACACCGGCAATACCGCCAAGCATGATTCCTTTTCCGGAATTGAACGATGACAATAATTCACCGGCAATCAGTATTGAAGTGGTACCGGCAATTTCGCCCATGGTGCGTACAACAGGAAACACGCCGTCTTCGTCACGGATATAATCCCAGGCAATGGCCGTGATTTTTTTCTCAATTAGTTTCTGCAGAATAATTTTTGGTTGAACACTCAGCTGTAATGCTGAAATCAGGGTTTGTCCGCCCGGCATAAAATCAACTTCTTCTTCGGAAGGTGGTGCCACTTTCAGGATAATATCGCATTGAAATATCTCCTTCGCGGAAAGACAAATTTCGGCACCGGCTTCACTGTATTCATTGTCCAGAAAATTACTGGATTCACCTGCACCGGTTTCTATACGCACATTATGTCCATTGGCGATCAGTAACGAAACAGCTTCGGGAACAAGGGCTACACGGCGTTCCTGGAAACTTATTTCCTTTGGAATACCAATGATTAAGCTCCCTTTTTTCTTCGAAATTTCCAGCATATCTTCCATTGGAAGAATGTTGCCTTCTTTCAGTAATTGTTTCAACAGTTCCGGATCTTTTACCATAATATCGCACGTTTTTACCGTCTTTTCACGGTATACGAATATACGAGCAATTCACGACAATCACCTCACCAAGGCATGGAATTATGAACAGTGGATTTAGGATTAAAAAATGAATTGAAACATAAAGGCACAACGCTTTCGCCGATCGCGTGTCGCCAATAGCTTTAGCGATGGCACAAGCTTTAGCGAAGGAGCAAAGCTTTGTTGGACGGTTAGACGTGTTAAGTTCACAAAGGTGTTCTACATAAATCCCTTTGTGGTCTTCTAAAACGTCAAACTTGTGTTTTTCCTTTGTGGCTTTGTGTTGAACAACGAGTAACTCACCGTTATTTGTTTTCCGTTACCCGAATAATCCGCTCCCCGATCTCATTCACTTCAATGGTCACCCAAAGCGTATCTTCCGGCAGGATTTCCTGCACTTTTTCGCCCCATTCGATGAAACAATAGGCATCGGTGTAAAGTGTTTCTTCCATGCCTATTCCCAGTGCTTCTTCGATTGATTTCAAGCGATACACATCGTAATGGAATACGCTCCCATAATAATCGGAATGATAGGAGTTGACAATAGAATACGTGGGTGAACCATCCGGATCGGTGATTCCCATCGCTTTTAAAACAGCCGTAATGAACGTAGTTTTTCCCGCCCCCATTTGGCCGTCAAAAACAACAATCTTATGATGACCGAGCGATTCTAAAAACGACTTGGCGACAAATGGTAAATCATCTAACGAATGCGCAACCCATTCCATTATTTCGACTGCAAAATGATAAACGGAATCAGTAATTCTTCCATCGAAACACCGCCGTGCTGGAACGTATCGTTGTAATAATGTACGAAGTGATTGTAATTATTCGGGTATACGAAATAATCATTCTCCCGCACAAACACATACTCACTTGAAATGGTCGATTTTGGCAAACCTACTTTCTCGGGATGCTTGATCGTGAAGACTTCCTTGTCTTTATACGATAGATTTCGTCCGGTTTTGTAACGTAAATTCGTGTTCGTGGAACGATCTCCAACAATGCGCACAGGATTGGTCACACGAACCGTTCCGTGATCAGTTGTCACTACTACTTTTCCGCCTTTTTCGGCAATTTTCTTGAAGATTTCCTGCAAAGGCGAATGCTCAAACCATGAAAGCGTCAATGAACGATAAGCAGCTTCGTCAGCCGCCAATTCCTTGATCATATCCATCTCGGTACGCGCATGCGAAAGCATATCCACAAAATTGTAAACGATCACATTCAGCTGATTGTCTTTCAAATTATGAAATTGATCTACCAGTTTTTTACCGGCATCGAGATTGGTGATTTTATTGTACGACCATTTCACGTTTTTGCCGTTTCGCTTCAGATTTCCTTCCAGAAAAACGGCTTCGTGCATGTTTTTACCACCTTCATCTTCTTCGTTCAGCCAGTGATTCGGGAAGCGTTTGGCAATTTCGGTCGGAACCAATCCGGCAAATAGTGCATTACGCGCATAATGCGTCGCCGTTGGCAAAATCGAATACACGATTTCTTCTTTTTCAACCGTAAAATAATTGGAAACGATTGGTTTCAATACCTGCCATTGGTCATAGCGCAAATTATCGATCACGATCAGGAAAATCGGTTCATCGAGTAACGGAAATACACGATCTTTCAGCAAATGATGTACCATGTCGGGTGCATCGTCGTCGCCATCGAACCAATCTTCATAGTTCTTTTCTATGAACCGGCAGAACAAATCATTGGCTTCTTTTTTCTGCGCATTCAAAATTTCGCGCATTCCCTGATCTTCCAACCCTTCAAACTCCAAATCCCAGTAAATGAGTTTTTTGTAGACTTCGCCCCATTCATTGGCATCCAATCTTCCGTTGAGCTGCATTCCGAGCTGACGGAAATCCTGCTGGTAATTGGAATTGGTTTTTTGCGACACCAGTTTGCGGTGATCCAGGTTCTTTTTCAGACACAGGATCAACTGGTTCGGATTGACAGGTTTTATGAGGTAATCGGCAATTTTACTCCCGATAGCATCTTCCATAATGGATTCTTCTTCGCTTTTGGTAATCATCACCACCGGCAATTGTGGTTGGATTTCTTTGATCCGCGCTAATGCTTCCAAACCGGAGATTCCGGGCATATTTTCATCTAAGAAAACAATGTCGTAATTGTTCTCCTGGCACAATTCCACAGCTTCCGAGCCATTATTAATTAAATCGACCTGGTAACCCTTGGCTTCCAAAAAGAGCACATGGGGTTTTAGAAACTCCATTTCGTCGTCTGCCCAAAGAATCTTTGCTTGCATGTTAATTAGAATAATTAGCTTTGAATTCGTTCTATAAAGGTATTCAATTGCGAACAAACGCCCACAGAAATAACAAAAAGAAAATCATCAACGATCCCGTTTATGGTTTTATTACTATTCCGGACGAATTTATTTTCGATCTGATCGAACATCCGTTTTTACAACGGTTGCGGCGTATCAAGCAATTGGGAATGACGCATCTTGTTTACCCTGGAGCTTTGCACACACGTTTTCATCACGTAATCGGGGCTATGCACCTGATGCAGCAAGCCATTCATTCTATTCGCCGAAAAGGACATGTGGTGCTGGAAGAAGAAGAACGAGCCGCATTGATTGCTATTTTATTGCACGATATCGGTCACGGGCCGTTTAGTCATGCGCTGGAATATGATATTGCAAACGGCGTGAGCCACGAGCAGATTTCGGTTTATTTCCTGGAACGGCTCGCAGAAGAACACCTTGAAGGAAAAGAAGACCTGGAACGTGCTCTGATGATTTTCAAAGATCAGTACCCGAAAAAGTTTTTGCATCAATTGGTTTCCAGTCAACTGGATATGGATCGTTTAGATTATTTGAATCGTGATAGTTTTTTCACAGGTGTTTCCGAAGGAATCATCGGAACGGAACGGATCATCGAAATGTTAAACGTGGTCAACGATCAACTGGTGGTAGAAGAAAAAGGCATTTATTCCATTGAAAAGTTTCTGGTGGCCCGTCGGGTCATGTACTGGCAGGTCTATTTGCACAAAACAGTCGTGAGTGCCGAATTTATGCTGATCAATGCACTACGGCGTGCCAAACAATTAGTGAAACGTGGAGAAACTGTTTTTGCGAGTCCTGCACTGGGTTTTTTCCTGAAAAACGATGTTACCAAAGCAGATTTCGAGAAAGATCCGAGTGTACTGGACACTTTCGCACAGTTGGACGATTACGACATTATGGGAGCTGTAAAAGTTTGGCAGCAACATCCTGACAAAGTATTATCGATTCTTTCTACCAACCTGGTTAACCGTCGACTTCACAAAGTGGAAATTTCCAAAGATCCATTCGGACCAGATCGCATTAAGATGGAACAGGAAATCGTTCGTCAGCAATTTGACCTGAATGATGAGGAAGTTCAATACTTCGTTTACTCAGAATTACTCACCAACAATGCCTACAATCAAACCAACCAGAACATTAATCTGGTGATGAAAAACGGAACCATCGTAGATGTTTCAAAAGCTTCGGATAACCTGAATATTTCAGCGCTTTCGAGTCCGGTAGAAAAGTATTGTTTGTGTTATATGGCCGATCGCCGGTAGACATGAATTCAGCAAAAATGCTTCTATGTCATTTCTGCAAGAGAACATACTTTATTTCACCAATCCCAGTAGTAACAAGGCTATAAGTGTTTCTAACGGTTAGAAACGGATAATTTTTACCGGCTTAAAATTGGATTTAAGCTTGTTTCCATCAAAAACTTTTTTGTAGATTCACACAACAAAACCCTCACATTATGATCATACTTTGGATTGTTTTAGGCGCGATTATCGGATTGGTTGCCCTTGTTTTAATCATCGCATTATTCGTCAAAAGAGACTACAGCGTAGAACGTACAATTGTAGTAGGAAAATCAACCGATGAAACATTTGGCTTTTTGAAATTACTTCGCAACCAGGATCGTTTCAGTAAATGGGCCAATATTGACCCAAATATGAAGAAAGAATACGTGGGAACAGATGGAACTCCGGGTTTCACCTCCAAATGGGAAAGCGATCATAAACAAGTCGGCCAGGGTGAACAGGAAATCAAACGGATTGTAGAAGGTGAACGAATTGAATCTGAATTGCGTTTTATCAAACCATTTGCTGCAATTGCCCATGGATATATGACTACAACTCCTATTTCTAAAAACGAGACCAAAGTGGCTTGGGGCTTCAATAGCCGCATGAACTACCCGATGAACATCCTACTTGTTGCCATGAATATGGAAAAGGTGCTCGCCAAAGATTTCGATGAAGGTTTGAGCAATATGAAAAAGCTGGTGGAATCTGAATTGTAATCCAGAACTCACATTAATTATTATACAACACATAAGAAAGCCGCTCATTTTTGTTAGATGAACGGCTTTCCATTTTTAAGGTAGAACTTACACTTTTATTAATCGTTCTGTTTTACTAACAATACTGCCGTTTGCATCCCGCAACCACACGTAATACAATCCTTTCGTTAACATCGAAATATCAATATCAGACAATACTATTGAAGTCAGTACCACAACTCCATTTACGTCTGTAATCAGCACTTCCGTTCCTTCTTTTTTAGTAACAATCGAAATCAAATCGTTGGCTGGATTTGGATAAAGTGAAATAACAGATTGGCTCAGCTCATTCAAAGAGGCCAGTTGAAACGTGTTGCAGTAAATTGCCGAACAGGTATCCACCCATTGGTTCAATGAATCGAACATAACGATGTATTCGCGTACTTCAAAACATACGACATCGCCATCTGCAAGGTTATTTACTGTGAAAGTCGACGTATTCGAACCTTGAAAAACTCCGTTTACCGTCCAAAAGAAATATGGATTAGTGGTTCCTGTATATTGACCCGTAAATGTAGTTTGACCATTAGCATTGGTACTGTAACTATAGATTGAAGTAGTTCCGCAATCGGAAGTTGCGCTGCTATCCGTTCCCCCAATCGTGTCGCCGATTATGACAATGTCACAGTAGATCGCATAACAGGTATCAATTTGTTGTCCTTGTAACGAATCAAAGGTGACAGAATATCCTTCCAATTCAAAACAAACTTCCGTTTGGTTCGCTACATTTCCGGAATAGTTTTGCCCGCTTCCTACTACATTTCCATTTACATACCAGGTAAATTGAGGATTAGTAACCGATCCCGAATATTGTCCGGAAAAAGTGGAAACACCCTGACCATCGGTCGAATAAGAAAAGGTACAGGCTGAATTACAGCCATCAACAGCAGTTGAGTCCTGTCCGGAAGCAAAGAAGTTCATCAAACTCATCAATGAACAAATAATAATTGTAGTTGTTTTTCTCATGATCTTTTTGGTTTAGTTACTATTCAAAAGTAAAAAGGTTGTCTTCACGAAAAAAAACGGTTTCAGCCTTTAAAAAGCAATAACAACACTACTTTTGCAGTCAATTATAGAAGCACCCAATCGCATGAACGCACGAATTTCTCAACTTCAGTCAAAAACAGCATCGTTATCCGAAGCAATTGTTCATCATCCGGCCTACAATGCCATCAACGACTTGCAAGATGTTCGGATATTTATGGAACACCACATTTATGCGGTTTGGGATTTCATGTCACTTCTAAAAGCCTTGCAACGTGAACTAACATGTACGAGCATCCCCTGGATGCCAGTAGGCAACGGAAATCTGCGCTACCTCATCAATGAAATCGTTACCGGTGAAGAATCTGATCGTTCTTACGAGAGCGAAGATGCTCACAAAAGTCATTTCGAATTGTACCTCGAAGCTATGCAGCAATGTGACGCATCCACGGATGGTATCAACGAATTATTTGCACTGTTGCAACAAGGAAAAACCATTCAGGAGGCCATTGAACGTGCTGAAATTCCCGAAGCTGCCAAGCAATTTCTGCAATTTACCTTCGAAGTGATTGCTACTGGAAAACCACATATAATCGCTGCTGTATTTACTTTCGGTCGAGAAGATTTGATCCCTAATATGTTTCATACAATCGTCAATGACATCAACGAGTGTTTCCCGAATCAGGTCGAAATTTTCAAATATTACTTAGATCGTCACATTGAAGTAGACGGTGATCACCACAGCCATTTGGCACTGCAAATGGTAGAAGCGTTGTGTGGAAATGATGATGCTAAGTGGGACGAAGCGTTGATTTATGTGGAACGTGCACTCAAAAGTAGAATAGCACTTTGGGATGGGGTTTTAGTATCTATTCAACCTACGGAAATAAGTCAGTAATTTCAGAAGGTTTATGGATAAGCGGTTATAGTCTCCTCTACCACTACAGTTTCGATCACTTCCCGTTTACCATGCCGGATCAAGATAAATCGCGGAAGTGCATAGGAAACTGTCCGAATTTGCTCTATTGAAAGACCTTGATAAGTACCTATTCCTTCCAAATCATAGCCTCTGCTATCTGTACTGTAACCAAAACTTACCGTGAAACCAACCGATAAATCTGCTTTATTGCTTTTGGTAAACTGAGTATCGGAAAACAGGTATTTCAACCCGTTAAACTCAACTTCCAACGAATCGAAACAGATAAACGTTCCTTGTGGAAATTGGATTGAAAAGGTTGATTCCGCTCCTCTGGCGCAACACATACCCGCTGCCCAGCTATGCTGAAAAATTTTAGCCTCAGGTTGAGCATGCAGGAATACTACCGTGAAAATGTTTACAGCAACTAAAAAGATCTTTTTCATAACATTCCATACAACTTCTTACAGGAAAAGTTCACTATTCATGCATCAACTCATTCAGCAATGCCGCCAATTGATTGATTTCGGAATCGGTGTTATAGCTATGTAAACAAATGCGTAAACGCTGACCGTTTTCTGGAACAGTTGGAGGAAGAATGGCCTTCACAGCCAGCTTGTTTTCCTGCATCTTTCGGGCTATTAACACGCATTGTTCGAGTGTAGGAATAGGAATCACCTGTATCGGCGACGAAGGATCACTGATCAGCAACTCCGGTTTCACCAACAATCTGAATCGGGAAATCACCGCTTCCAAACCAAGGCGCAATTCAGGATTCATCGCCCGTTCAACGGATTGTCGGATATGCAAATACTGATTTGGCGGAAGGGCTGTGGAATAAATAAATGATCGCGCAAAATTATAGAGGTATTCTTTCAGTTGTTCACTTCCGCAAACTACAGCTCCGTGCGTACCGTAAGCTTTTCCAAACGTATACAGTCGTGCGAAACACCGTTGATGCAATCCTAGTTGCTCTAGAAGCCCATTGCCGCTATTTCCGTAAATACCACCGGCATGCGCTTCGTCAACAATTAAGTAAGCGCCATTTTGCTCGCACCATTCAATGAGTTCAGAAAGCGGAGCCAAATCGCCATCCATAGAATACAACGATTCTACTGCCACAAAAACACTTCCGGTTGACTGTTTGAATTTCCTGGCCAAATCAGTAAGATCATTGTGTCGGAAAGAGTGTGCCTTAGCATGACTCAGGCGAATACCATCGCGCACCGAAGCATGAATGAGTTCGTCGTACAACACCGTATCACCTTTTTGAGGAACGGAAGAAAATAATCCCAAATTGGCATCGTATCCCGAATTAAAGATCAACGCTGCTTCTGATTCGAAAAAAGAGGCCAGAAAACTCTCCGCTTCTTCTGCCTGTTTCGAATGCCCAGAAATCAGTCGGGAACCTGTGCTTCCCGCGTAAACAGATGATTCAACTTCCGTTTTTGCCATTCCAAGGTAGTCGTTCGAGCAAAAATCTACCATCCCTTCAAACAACGAAAGGGAGCGTAAACTCCCCTTGTCTTTTCGTTCTTGTAATTTCTGTAGGAACCTTGCTTTCATGTTCCAGGTTATTCCTGAACCACCACTCTACGCGGTGTAAAATTCGGATCTTTTTTAGCCGCAGCCAATTCTGCTGCACGCTGAGCTTCTTTTGCTTTACGCGCTTCGATGATCGGATCGGCTATTGTAACCGGTTTTTCTCCCTCGGTAAACGCTTCTTTCGGAATCAATCCGAGAATTTCAAACATTTCCTTGTCTTCGTTGAATTCCGGATTCGGAGTTGTCAATAATTTATCGCCTGCAAAGATAGAACCAGCACCCGCCATAAAACAAAGTGCCTGGCCTTCCATGGTCATTTTAGTTCTTCCGGCAGATAAACGCACCACCGACTCAGGAAAAGCAATACGCGTAGTTGCAACCATGCGAATCATTTCCCATTGTTCAATTGGTTTTTGGTTTTCAAGCGGAGTACCTTCAACAGCAACCAACGCATTAATTGGAATAGAATTAGGCGGGGTTTCCATTTCCATGTAGCTCATTAGCAAACCCATTCTATCTTCTATAGCTTCGCCCATTCCGATAATTCCGCCGGAGCAAACAGTAATTCCAGCTTTACGCGCATTTTCTATCGTATTTAATCGATCTTCGTATTCGCGTGTCGAAATCACATCGTCATAATACTCTTTGGATGTATCCAGGTTGTGATTGTATGCAAACAATCCAGCATTTTTCAAACGCACTGCCTGATCAGCATCCATCATCCCCAACGTTGCACACACCTCCATATCCAGATTATTCACTGCCTGCACCATTTCAATGACCGTATCAAAATCGCGGTTATTGCGTACTTCGCGCCAGGCGGCTCCCATACACAAACGTGATGAACCGTTTGCTTTCGCATTCGTAGCCTGTTCGATTACCGATTCAACCGACAGTAATTTATGGGCTTCAACATCTGTGTGATAACGTGCGGCCTGCGGACAATAACCACAATCTTCCGGGCAACCACCTGTTTTGATGCTCAGCAGGGAAGACATCTGTACTTCGCGCGGATTGTGAAACTGACGGTGAATGGTAGCCGCTTCAAACACCAACTCCAATAACGGTTTGTTGTAAAGCGCAACCAATGCTTCTTTCGATCTGTATGCCGGATTAACTTTCATGTAATTGTTCTTGCCCACAAAAATAATGAATCCCATGACAGGGCAATCGCGCAAGTTGAAAATTGCTTGATGCAATCTAACGTCTTTTACTGGAAACTATTATTTTCAAGGGTAAAGCGGTTTCTAACGGTTAGAAACGGATAAATCTAAGCGTTAAATTCTAAGTGAATTTCCTAGGAAGATTTTACAAAAAACGAGCTGTCATAATCTTTATTTTAATTTACATCAGGAAGCCCCCTTAATTTTATGAATCCGAGTAAAGATAAGGGTATAAGTGTTTTTAACGGTTAGCAACCTTTATTCCACTTGATACCATATTCATCCCTCATTCTTTTTTTACAAAAAAAAATAGCGCTACCCGACTCTCGAAATCATGTTTTTCATTAACTTAAATAAGAAACAACAAGTTATGTGTCAAAAAAACGATTCATCTCACCGACAATGTGTGATCTGCAACAAACAACTTATAGGACGATCAGATAAGCGTTTCTGTGATATTAAATGTAAAAATTACTACCACGGTGAGGTCAGAAAATCACTCAAAACAATTGCCTCCGAGACAATGAAAGTCTTAACTAAAAACATCATTATCCTTGAAGGTATTATGGGTAAAGAAAAAAATAGTTGCCTGATTGATAAACTAGCATTGGAACGTCTTGGATTCAGATTTAACTATGTTACGGATGTCGGACAAAAATATGGTGTTAATTATTACAGCGTTTTTAGTTTCAATTATCGCTTCGTGAAAAACAAACGTGTTGAAATAACAATTGACCGAAAACGAAGCCCAATTTCTCCGTTTATATTTAAAAGATGGAGCCGGGAAATTTCAGAAATATCCGTATAATAATCAATAGTTAATCTAAACCACTGTTTTATTACGGTTTCATCAGCAAACAAACAGCATAAGCTTTCACTGCCTTGCCTTCACCGAATGAATCTACTTTTTCGTGGGTCGTTGCTTTGATAGAAATGCGGTCGTCATCTACTTGCAGCAATCGCGCAATAATAGCCTGCATTTCAGGAATGTGTGGATTTACTTTTGGTTTTTCCAAAATTACGGTACAATCAATGTTCGAAACCTGGTACCCCTTTTCGGTAACCAATTTCATCACATTTTCCAATAAAATTGTAGAATCAATTCCTTTGTACTGCGGATCGGTATCTGAAAAATGATAACCGATATCGCGCAGATTAAGCGCTCCGAGTAAACCGTCACAAATTGTGTGGAGCAGTACATCTGCATCAGAATGTCCGACAGCACCAAAAGACGATGGCAAAACAACACCACCAACTACAAACTGCCGACCTTCTTCCAATCGGTGTACGTCAACTCCGAATCCGATTCGAATGTCCAAATTATTCCGGAGTTTCAGATTCTTTGGTCACTTTTTGACCCAACTTGAAACGAAGTGTAAAACGCAACGTATTTGCCAATGGATTATCACGTTTCAATGCTGCGAGGTAAGAGATGTCCAATCCGAAAATGTTGTACTGAATAGCGATCCCGGCAGTGAAGAATTTACGATCACCTTTGTTTTTGTTCTCGTAGAAGAAACCGCCGCGCAACGCAAATACATTGTTGTACCAGTATTCCAAACCGGTAGCGATGTTGATCTCACTTAGTTCTTCTTTGAATTTCGTTCCTTTTACTATAGCGTATGAACCATCGTCATTCTGCACATAGTCTCCGTTTTCGTCTTCCTGAACACGTCCCGGAGCATCGTAAAACGACTGTACCAATCCTGCGATTACACCTACATCGTTGTTTTTACCGGAAATCAATTCGTATTCGCTGGTCGAAGTATTCAATTGCATGATTGGTGGTGTAGGAACCAGCAATTTTTGAATTTCCAATGAATAAGTTAGTTTGTTGTATTTATCCAACTCAGCTGTGTAAGCTGAACCGATTTTAAGGTTCATAGGAAGGAAATCACGTACCGCCAATTCGGAATAAGCAATTTTGTTACCGATATTGTTGATCGTAGTTCCAAAGGCAATCACACCGTTGTAACCGAACCATTTGATGTCAGCATTTCTGTAAGCGTACGAAATATCAGCAATACCCGCCACACCTGCTTTTGTTTGCGCTCCCGCAACTACCAAACCACCGGTAAGGTTGGAATAAGCAAATTTCCCGTTGATCCCGATACTATTTTTTTCAGAAAGCTTAAACGCATAACCAACAGCGATTTCAAATTCACTTGGTTTGTCATTACGAATTACACTTGCATCTGCATTGGTAAAGGTAATTTCACCTAAACTGAAATAGCGCAATGAAGCTGCAATCGCCTGACGATCTCCCAAACGTTTGTATCCCGAAACGTAAGAAAGATGAATATCATTGGTCAGTTTTCGCAACCATGGAGTATAACTTACACTCACTTCAGCATCATCATCTGAGAAGTTGAGCATAGCCGTATTCCAGAAAATAGAAGTCGAATTGGCACTTAATGCAGTACCAGCATCCCCCATTGCACCACCGCGTGACTCAGGCACAATGGATAAGAAGGGCATTGAAGTAGTGATTGTATTCAATTGAAGTTGCTCGTCCGTAACTCCAGAACCTTGTGAAAAGGCCTGAAAACTATACGAGACGACAACGAGTAATAAAATTCTATGTAGCATTCTTTAAAGTTCTTTATTGCTAAACGGCAAAAATACATTTTTCTTGTGCTAGTTGAATAAGGTTATTTCAAAAGCACTAATTTTTCTAATTTTTCAGCTTTCCCACCATCGGGCAACTCTACTGCCAATTTGTAAACATACACACCTTTTGCCAATTGATCACCGTAATCATCCGTGCCATCCCATTCAATGCCTTCTGCCCGGAATCCAGTTGTGGCAACCAGCTTGTTGATCGTTTTCACCAATCGGCCTGAAACGGTGTAAATGCGAACCTGGGCTTCCAATGATGAGCATGATTGATTGTGTTCAAAATAGAAGGTTGTTTTGGTCGTGAACGGATTCGGATAGTTTAGGACGTGGTCCAGCTGAACATTTCCATCAGCCACAACCGTAAATTCAATGGAGGCTACCGAAGAGTTGTTGTTCACGTCCCAGATTTTCACTTCAAGCGTGTGTGGACCAACCGACAAGCCTTTCAGTGTATATTGAATTTGTCCGGATTGGTATGAATCAAGTTTACCTGCGTAATAATTATTCAACACGATCGGATCGGCTGTGTTTCCGTCCAGAATGGCGATCAGGTCATGCCCTACTCCGTTCCCTACTGTATTGATCCCGTTTTCATCGAAACAATCCACCACAAGCAACGGGTCCTGGCTCGATATTCCCCCACTGACAAACTGATCGTTGTTGAGGTACAACTTTATATCCGGCCCCTGAACATCAGCCACCGCATTTGTATCGATTCCACCTACAACCAGGTTGGTATCATAACCATCAGCATCGGTTGCAAGCGCAAGTGTACCTTTACCATAATAACTGATTTTTCCGAAACCGAAATCATAATCAATGTCTTTCGGCACAATGCAATCGAACGTGAAATAACCATTTACAACCGAAGCCTTTCCTTTATATAAAGCATTTTTCTGGGTATAGAAATTTACCAGTGGAGAAGTAGGATCGTTCTGCAAGGTTTGATTGAGTTTTTCCTTATCGTAAATAGTCGGTGAAAGCACTCCGTTAAAGCTCGTCAGCACATTCCCGTTAAAATCCTCAATATGACCTTTTACGTTCATTTTACTCAATGCACGAATCGTATCCACTGAAAGTGTCGGATCTTTGTGATTGATGCTGTCGGTAACGATACGCCATTTCGGCAAAGCTATCTTCAACGCCGGATCACCGATCAATGTAAAACTTCTTCGGTTATCACTAGAACCGGAAGTGTTCTTCGTGACCCGCATAATTTCACCGAATGTCAGCGGATCATTATTCGCATCACGATCAAATGCATTTTCATACAAACGCTTCACAGTTGTTGAATTTACACCAAAGAATACCGAACGGGTAGTTGTCATCAAAGCAATTGCTCCACCGGTCGGATTCAACGAAACCCATTCTCCGGCAGAAACACGGCTCGGATCATCGTACTTCGTGAATTCGCAGGTTGCAGTAACAAACAAAGGCATTTTGTCAATGTTCGACCACGATTGAATTTGCGGAATAGTAATAATTCGCTCCTCAGCAGCCCCTACTTCACCACCATGGCCGATATAATTGATCAGTAAACTTCCACGTTCAACACGATCGGTAATTGCATCAAACACTTCCGGGTAACGTAAACCGCCTGCCGTACTGGTTTGAGTATACGCATCACTGTAAATTTTGTCGTAATTCATTTCCGGGTAAAGCGCCTGCACATCATCGATCAATGGCTCGGCATCCGTGTTCACAAAATAACCACCTTCTTCATCATCAGCAATAATGGAATAATTCAATCGCCAGTCACCAAACGTGGAATTGTCACTTCCGGTACAGCATTCGTTCGCTCCCTGACTATATAAAGTAGAGCCGTTGTGCATGTAATGTTCGATCTTATTCACTTGCTCCACCGCATGTTGCTGGGTTGTAATCAATAAGCGTCCCACACCGATATCCATACCATCCGATCCCAGGATCGATTCCGAATCATCCAGCAACCCGAAATAATCATCCGTCACCATTGCATTGATGTGATTTTCCGAATTCAATACCTGGTAAGTCGGCACCATGTAGTTGTTATTCCCCACACGTCCTTTCGGATCATACGTTCCGTCGCCGAACAACAACAAGTGTTTTGGCTGCAGCAACGGATCGCCATTGGCACGATCATAGAACATTTTCACAAACCGGCGAATCGCAGTTGCATCAACAACTCCCGATGAAAATTCATTGTAAATCTGGGTAGTTATCACTACATGTGTGGTGGTTCCCTGCTGCTCATGTAAATTTGCCAACCGTTGGGCTTGTGCAACAAAATCCGGATGTGTCACAATCAAATAATCTACCTGATCAAGAGCATGTAAATCCTGGTTCACAACCACTTCAACAAAAGAAGGTGTTAAGTACGTAATATTGGAAAAAGCAATGAATTCGCGAAGTGTATCGGTATCCAGACGAAACACGAACTGACCGTTTGCAAACGTTCCGCTCACCAGTGCCGGATTTCTTTTGTTGGAAATATCCCAAACAGTAGCAGTATTCAGAATGGAAGAAATCGTAAACTCACTTGTCTTTCCGGGCGCAGTACTTACCACATCCCTGAATTGAAACTGATCACCAAGCATTGTTAAATTACGGCGTGTACTCAATTCAATGAAATCAAGGTATCCTTTCACTGACGGATTAATACGGTTCAGCGTTACCGAAAACGGAATGGAGGCATTGGAGGCTGCGAAAGAGAATGAGCCTTCATTTCGCCCGTAATCACCACCGGCACTGGACAAATTTTGGGTCTGAAGTAAATTACCATTGAGTGAAAACCGGAAACTATTTCCGCCGGAAGTCGCATTCGAAGCAACTCCATATTGAATCGCAACAGGTGCGCCTATGGTAATCTCAGGAACATTAAACAAAATTTCCTGGGTCAATTCACCATCGAACAATTCTCCATACCAGCGCTGTCCGCCACTCACAAGGCTATTATTCTCCAATTCATGAATCTCGCGATAATTATACGAATTCACAAAATCAGTCACCGGATTCGCCGATTCACTTAGCGTTTGAATACGAAGCGGAAAATCAGATGCACTTATATGGATAAAGTAACAATTGACCTCACTGTAGATGTGCTGATTTCTTTCAAACCCCGTTACCGAAGAATAATCCCATCGATTCGGGCCTGCACCATAAAACAAAACATAATCATCAGCATCGAATACTCCATCCGATTCTCCAACTACCTGAATGGAATTTTTAGTCAAATCGTCGAAAAACGTTGCACTGTTCAATTCCGAAAGTCTTCCGGAAGCATTACCGTAAATATTGATTTGCTGCGGATCGAGATTATCCACATCAATACCGCAATTCTTTAAAAATGTCCGGTCAATTTTATAAATTCCGTCTTCACGCACACTTATTTTATACCATTCACCACTGTTAAGTACCGAATTAGCAACATAATCTTTTTCCTGCGAATTACTTTCCATCGAAATCAACGATGATTCTACATTAAATGACACTATCCGCTTCAATGAACCGTTTTCCAGTATATAAGGAAAAACGGAAGCAACAATAAAGCGTTCGTCACGTGCTTTAGAAATTGTCAACTCTATGTTCGGTGAACCCGGTGCTATAACTCCTCTTTTCGTTAATAATTGAACATCCATTGCCTGGGCAGGTTCAGTAACGAGTTGAGAATAGGATAATTGATAATTACCCTTTTTTACTTTTTGCTGCCACGAAAAATAAGGTATCCCGTTTTCGTAATCGTTGTCTTTAATAGCAGGAACAGCCAATTGTTCGCCGTTTTCCATAAAACTTCTGCTTGGTAGCCATTGAATATCAACCGTATAGGTTTGTGCGCAAAGCTGATTCCCGGACAGTATGAGGAATAACAGTAATTGAATAGTTTTGTTAAAATTGTAACCAACAGGCATTCTTTCGTTTTTCATGAGACAAATTGCGTAAAGTGATCGTCTGTTCATCAAAACGTACGTAATGTTTTTTTATTTTTGCGTTTCAGCAATTTTGATGTAACCAATGATTTTTTTTTTCGTAACATTGGCGTATCAATGCTATAAACCCGCATTTAAAATATTCGAAAGCGAATGAAAAATGTAAGAATCTTAGCCGTTGTGGCGATGTTGTGTTCTATGAGTTCTACCTATGCTCAAGATCCGACATTCACACAATTTTATGCGAATCCACTCTACCTGAATCCAGCGTTTGCAGGGTCCAACGGGTGTCCAAGGTTTGCGCTAAACTACCGTAATGAATGGCCTCGTTTGTCAGGGAATTACGTTACATACAGCGCATCCTACGATCAATATTTCAAAAATATTTCGGGGGGATTTGGCGTATTGGCAACTCATGACCAACAGGGACAGGGAACAATTAACACTTCCATGTTGGGACTCGTCTACTCTTACCACCTAAAAGTAAGCAGAAAATTTGCCATGTTATTCGGTGCCCGCGCCGCATGGTACCAAAAATTTCTTGACTGGGATAAACTGACGTTCGGTGATATGATCGACCCGCGACGTGGATTTATATACCAAACCGGGGATGTTCCTCGTGGTGGTTCACGTGGTTTTTTTGATGCATCTGCAGGTTTTGTAGGTTACTCAAAACGTTTCTTTTTTGGTTTTGCAGCTCATCACCTTAACCGTCCGAATGAATCGGTCATTATCGGTAACAGTCCAATGCCTATTCGTTTGACCGGCCACATGGGTGCAGAGATTCCGGTAGGAGCGCGCTCCAAGTACAACAATACAACTTCCATCATGCCAAACATCATCTATCAGTACCAGCAAGGGTTCATGGAGTTGAATATCGGTACATATGTGAAGTATGGTGCGTTCAACGCCGGTGCATGGTTCCGTAACAGGGATGCATTCATTTTGGCAATCGGTATTAATACTGGTACGTTTAAGATCGGATACAGTTATGATGTAACAGTTTCCCGATTAAACAATGGTGTTTCCGGTGGTTCACATGAAGTTTCACTTGGAATCAACGCCAACTGTAAGCCACCAAACAAGACCTTCAGAACGATATCTTGTCCATCTTTTTAGATTTTTTTGTAACCTTTTGTTCGTGATCCGTTTATAACATTAACTTTGGTCTCCCAAAAAAATGACAAAACAAACCAAGCATATGAAACTCTTGAGTGTTTTTGCGCTTTCGGTTGCTGGATTAGCAATCGTTTCGTGTAGCAGAGAATCCTCTTCTTCCACAGGATGGGATTACAACAATGTGAATCAAGGCGGTTTTCAGAAGGTTCCATACGTGGATCAGGAAACAGGCCCGGGATTAGTATTAATTGAAGGTGGTACATTTACCATGGGAATGGTAGAGCAAGATGTGATGTTCGACTGGAACAACCGTCCTGCCCGCGTTACAGTTTCGTCCTTTTATATGGACCAGACAGAAGTAACCAATTTCCACTGGCTTGAATACCTTTACTGGATTCACCGAGCATACGATGCAACGTACCCGATGGTATACAAAAACGCACTCCCTGACACCTTGGCCTGGAGAAGTCCATTGGCGTTCAATGAAAAATATGTCGATTATTACCTTCGTCACCCTGCTTACCGCGATTATCCGGTAGTTGGTGTGTCATGGTTGCAGGCAAGTGATTACTGTAAGTGGAGAACTGACCGTGTGAATGAGTACATTCTTATTCGTGAAGGCGTTCTTGGATGGGATGTTGACCAGGCTGATGATCAGACGTTTAACACCGATGCTTACATGGTTGGTCAATATGAACAAGCAGAAGAGTTGGGTGGACGTAAACTTATCGACACAGACCCTTCCAACAGAGAAGGTAAAAAACTAGGAAAACGTATCGTGCGTATGGAAGATGGTATCTTGATGCCACGTTATCGCCTCCCGACAGAAGCTGAGTGGGAATTCGCGTCTATCGGTTTGATCGGTAACCTTACTGAAGGTACGGAAGTAATTACAGAGCGTCGTCAATATCCATGGAATGGCCACTTTGTTCGTCAGGACAATGAGGAGTTCCAGGGCGCCATCCGTGCTAACTTTGTTCGTGGACGAGGTGACTACATGGGGGTTGCAGGTCAATTGAACGATGGTGCTGATGTTACTGCACCTGTTGAGTCTTTCTGGCCGAATGATTATGGTCTTTATCACATGGCTGGTAACGTTTCGGAATGGGTGATGGATGTTTACCGTCCGCTTTCATCTGAAGATTTTGATGAGTTCCGTCCGTTCCGTGGAAATGTATTCCAAACTAAATTGTTGAACAACGAAGGTTCTACCGAGTTGAAAAACGGTCAGGTTTTGTACGACGTTCACGGAATGAAAGAATACCTGAATGAGTTTGAGCGTATTCGTTACCAACGTATTTCTGCCGACAAACACGATCCGAATGACACGATTATTCCAAGTGGTTTGGCTCGTAACGTAGAATCACGTAACCGTGTAGCTCGTGGTTATGCTCCGGATCCGTTCTATGTTTCTCACGGAAACAAGAAAGATTCAATTGAGTTGGCTTTGTTGGGTAGAATCAACGCGGTACTTGATCGTGCTATTGAAGATAAAAACAACAAATACGATATCGAAGCTTCTGCTTTGATCCAGGATGAGATCTTCGACGGAATCTTTGCAGATGAGTTACGTACAGGTCGTGACGGTGAAGAGTATGCTTTTGAGATCGTTACCATGTTGCGTGAAGGTTTTGCAGAATTCATTGTAAACACTCCTGGTAAATTGAAATACCGTAATGTAACCGAAGAGGAAAACATCGGTCGTTTGAACTACCGTCGTGATGACTACATCGATTATTTGGATGGTGACATCGAAAGCTCGATTTACTACAACAATGATGATCGTAAGAATGCGATTAATCAGGCAACACGTGACCCGAACCTCATTATGTACCAAAACGAGTTTGAGACTTACGGTTTGGATGGTAACCAGGTAAAACCTGAGGACAGAACTTCATGGCCTACTACGTTGATTTCAGATAAATCACGTGTGTATAAAGGTGGTTCTTGGAGAGATCGTGCTTACTGGTTGAATGCAGGTTCACGCCGATTCCTGGATGAAGAAAAATCTACTGCTACAATCGGTTTCAGATGTGCAATGGATCGTGTGGGAAGCCCGGTTGGAATGAACTACGGCAGAAAAAAACAAAAGAAAAAATAACTAATTTATAATTGATTGAACCCATCAATCCGTCTAGGCGAATTGATGGGTTTTTTTATGCTTACAAAATGGATCAGATCTATAACCTTTTCCTGCAAAGCTCAGGAGTGCAAACGGATACGCGAACAATCTCGAAAGATTGCCTGTTTTTTTGCCTTAAAGGAGGCAATTTCGACGGAAACAAATTTGCCGAAGAAGCTATTGGAAAAGGAGCTTTGTTTACTGTAATCGATAATCCTGATTATACGATTGAAGGAAAAACCATCCTTGTAAAAGACACGCTTGTTGCTTTACAACAACTGGCACAGCATCATCGACGGCAATTTCAGATTCCGATCATCGGCATTACAGGCAGTAACGGAAAAACAACTTCCAAAGAATTGATAGCTGCCGTTCTGCAAACACAGTACGAGGTTCTTTACACCAACGGAAATCTGAACAACCATATCGGAGTGCCGCTTACCCTACTCCAATTAAATTCGACGCATGAAATTGCAGTTATTGAAATGGGCGCCAACAAACCCGGAGATATTTGGGAATTGGCTGAAATAGCTGAACCAACTCATGGTATCATCACCAATATCGGTCGCGCTCACCTGGAAGGATTTAAAACACTGGAAGGTGTAATTCAAACAAAAAGTGAGCTGTATCGCTATATTGACCAAAATCGTGAGGATGGCGTCTTGTTTGTGAACAATGATGACCAAATCCTGGTAAAGGCAGTTCCTGTCGGAACAAAACTCGCAACTTATGGAAACTCAGGTGAAGTCCGCGGGCAATTACTGCGGTTGAGTCCGTATGTAGAAATGACCTGGAGCTACGGCAATTTTACAAGTCACGAACTGAAGACACATTTGGTTGGACAGTATAACTTCATCAATTTTCTGGCAGCAATCCGAATTGGGATCTACTTCGACGTTACTCCTGAGAATTGCTCAAAAGCGATTGAAAGCTATGTGCCGTCAAACAATCGATCTCAGATCACAGAAACAGCTAAAAACACACTTATTGTTGATTGCTACAATGCCAATCCGACAAGTATGCGCTCGGCGATTGAGAGTTTTGCACTGATCGACAACCATGTGAAGATTTTCATTTTGGGTGATATGCGCGAAATGGGAGACGACGCGGAAATGGTGCATGAAGAAATTGTACAGTTAACGATCGAGCACCGATTAAGCGGCTTTTTTATAGGTGAGGAATTTCTGAAATGGAAACACTTACATCCGAATGCGATCTTTCTGAAATCAACTGAACCGTTGAGTGAGCATTTCACACAAAATCCACCGGAAGGATTATTGATCTTATTGAAAGGGTCGAGAGGTATACAGCTGGAGAAGTTGTTGCCGTTGCTTTAGTTTGGTGGTTATTAGTAGGAGTTCCTTGGTTTATTTAGATAGATCCATCCCGAAATAAATGTATAAAATTCGATCAACTAATTGATATTAAACTATTTAAATTCAGTAATCCCGCAATATTACGGAAGTTTTTAGTGCGTAATTTTTGACATAAAAAAGGGTCGTCAGCCTAAAGCTGACGACCCAAACAATAATTTATCGACTATCAATCAGCCAAAACACCTCTCGAAATCACGATTTTCTGAACTTCAGACGTTCCTTCATAGATCTGTGTAATCTTCGCATCGCGCATCAAACGTTCTACGTGATATTCTTTCACATATCCGTATCCACCGTGAATCTGAACGGCTTCAATAGTTTGTTCCATTGCTACTTTTGACGCATACAATTTCGCCATCGCAGAAGATTGGTCGAAGTTGCGGCCTGCATCTTTATCTGCAGCAGCGCGATACACCAACAAACGAGCAGCCTCGATTTCCGTAGCCATATCAGCTAATTTGAAAGCAATAGCCTGGTGCTTGTAGATTTCTTTTCCAAATGCCTTACGTTCTTTCGAATAAGCGATTGATAATTCCAATCCGCCACCGGCAATTCCTAAAGCCTGGGAAGCAATTCCGATACGACCACCGGAAAGCGTTTTCATTGCGAATTTGAAGCCGAAACCATCTTCACCAATGCGATTTGCTTTCGGTACTTTCACGTCATTGAACATCAATGTATGTGTATCACTTCCTCTGATCCCTAATTTATCTTCTTTCGCACCTACGATGAATCCTTCCATTCCACGCTCAACGATCAAAGCGTTGATACCGCGATGGCCGAGTTCGGCGTTGGTTTGAGCAATTACGATATACGTTGATGCGGTTGAGCCGTTCGTGATCCAGTTTTTAGTCCCGTTTAGCAGGTAATAATCACCCATATCAATCGCGGTAGTACGCTGTGAAGTGGCATCCGATCCTGCTTCAGGTTCTGACAAACAAAATGCGCCGATTTTTTCACCTGTAGCTAACGGAACAAGGAATTTTTCTTTTTGCTCTTCATTTCCGAATTTTTCCAATCCCCAGCAGACAAGCGAGTTATTTACAGACATACAAACCGAAGTTGACGCATCTACCTTGGAAATTTCTTCCATTGCCAACACGTACGACATCGTGTCCATACCACCACCACCATATTTCGGATCAACCATCATTCCCATGAAACCAAGCTGCCCCAGCTGTTTGATCTCTTCTGTTGGAAAGCGTTGCTCACGGTCACGGTCTATCACACCCGGTTTCAGTACATTTTGTGCAAAGTCGCGAGCAGCATCACGCACAGCTTTTTGTTCTTCTGTCAATTCAAAATTCATCTGTATCGCAGTTTATTTTATTTTTGTATGAATGGGCAAATGTACCATTTTAATATCAAACCTACAGTTATGGATTCGTACAAAATAATCGGTTTAATGTCCGGAACTTCTCTGGACGGCGTTGATATTGTTTATGCTTCTTTCAACCGTGAACCGGATAATCAATGGTCTTATTTGATCGAACAGAGCGAAACAATCGCATTTTCGGATACATTACTTGACCGGTTGCACGAAAGCGGAAACTTATTGGGCTCCCAACTCGCTCAACTTGATCATGATTTAGGCGTTTTTTTTGCTTACGCTGTTAATGAGTTCATCCTTCGGTTTAAGATTGACAAATCAGCAATTGACGCCATTGCATCACACGGACAAACGGTTTATCATCAGCCTCAGAAAGGGTTCACCACTCAAATCGGGAATCCTGCCGTGATTGCTTTTCACACCGGAATTCCTACGATTGGTGATTTTCGCACGAAAGATGTCTTATATGGCGGACAAGGTGCGCCGTTGGTGCCGATTGGCGACCGGTATTTATTTAAAAATGAAGCAGCATCTTTCCTCAACATCGGTGGTTTTACCAATATTTCGTTTGAAAAAAACGGTGTAATGCGCGCTTTCGATATTTGTCCGGGAAATCTTCCGCTGAACAAACTGGTGCGGTCAAAAGATCTGGCATATGATAAAGATGGATTACTGGCAAGTACCGGCGAATTAAATTATTTCCTGCTCGATTTGCTCAACAGTCTTCCCTACTACGAAAAAAACGCCCCAAAATCTTTGGGAACCGAATGGCTGGAACAAGATTTTTATCCCTTATTGAAATTCGATAAAGACATTGAGAATAATTTGGCAACGGTTGTGGAACACATCGCGATTCAAATTGGGAAAACACTCAACGACCATGAATTAACATCGGTGATGATTACCGGTGGTGGCGCGAAAAACAGTTACCTGATCGAACGTTTGAAACGCTATTTCAAAGGCGAGATTATTTTGCCTGGAAATCAACTGATTGACTTCAAGGAAGCACTCATTTTCGCGTTACTGGGTGTATTATTCCTGGAGAAAGAACCTAATTGTATTGCTTCGGTAACGGGCGCATCAAAAGATGTGTGCGGCGGCGTTTTACACCTTCCGTAAATGATTTGAACGCTTTTCAACCAAATACTTTCATTACTTTTGCCGCTTTATCAATTGAAGCTCCAAATCATGAAACAACTTCTCGAACAATTTGAAAATAAGCGCCCGGAAATCGTCTTTGAATGGAAAGATGCCGAAACGGAGGCTGAAGGTTGGGTTGTCATTAACTCTTTGCGCGGTGGCGCTGCCGGCGGTGGTACACGCATGCGTTCAGGGCTTGACAAACGGGAAGTGGAATCGTTGGCCAAAACAATGGAAGTGAAATTCACCGTTGCCGGACCTCCGATCGGTGGTGCGAAATCAGGTATTAATTTTGACCCGAAAGATCCGCGTAAGGAAGGTGTTTTGCGCAGATGGTATGCCGCAGTGACACCACTCCTGAAACATTATTATGGTACAGGCGGCGATTTGAATGTGGATGAAATTCATGAAGTGATTCCGTTTACAGAAGATTGTGGTGTGTGGCATCCGCAGGAAGGTGTTTTTAACGGCCATTTTCAACCGCGTGAAGCACAGAAAATCAACCGGATTGGTCAGCTGAGAAACGGAGTATTGAAAGTTATCGAAGACACACAATTCTCTCCTGATGTAGCCCGTAAATATGTTGTTGCAGATATGATTACCGGATACGGTGTAGCGCAATCGGTTGCTCATTTCTATGATATCTGGGGCGGTTCCATCAAAGGAAAACGCGTCATTGTTCAGGGATGGGGAAATGTAGGCTCTGCAGGTGCTTATTATCTGGCGCAGCAAGGAGCTACGATTGTCGGGATTATTGACCGTGTTGGCGGATTGATCAACGAAAACGGGTTTACTTTAGAAGAAATACGTAGTCTTTTCCTGACTAAAAACGGCAATGAGCTGGTTCATCCGGACTTGCTTTCATTCGAAGAAGTGAATGCAAAAATCTGGGATGTGAAAGCAGATGTGTTTATTCCATGTGCTGCATCGCGATTGATTACCCAGGAACAGGTTGACCGAATGGTGAAAGCCGGCGTGGAAGTGATTTCTGCCGGAGCGAATGTACCGTTTGCCGATCAGGCTATTTTCTTCGGTCCAATTGCCGATTACGCGGATAATCATCTTTCAGTGATTCCTGATTTTATTTCCAACTGTGGAATGGCACGCGTTTTTGCCTACCTGATGAGTAACGACCTGAAACAAATCACCGACAAAGGTATTTTTGAAGATACCAGCTCAATCATTCGTGAAGCATTGGTGAAAACACATGCTATCAACAGCGGAAAGACCAATATTGCGAAGACGGCATTTGAAATAGCGCTGAAGCAATTGGTTTGAATTTCCAACGAAATAGATGACTTTGTCGATTGCGTCATTCGTATATAACAACACTAATTTGTGAAACAAAAATCCCCCGGAAGCTAGAACAAACCGGGGGACCTTTGGTCTTTAACCTACTCCCGAGTTATTGACCCGGCTTTTAAGATCATCGGCACCACCGGACCGACGTCTGTTTGCTGCAACGCTTGCATTTCCAAACTTATAGGTGAGCGATAGTGTCGCCACCCGCGTTTCGCGCCTCACATCAAAGTATTCTGTATAATCGGTAAACGTCACATTGGCCGTGGTTACATTCGTATAAAACATATCGGTAACATTTAACCGAATCGTACCCCTGTTTTGCATGATTTTTTTCTGCGCACCGATCCCAAACGACCAGATGTCATCGATGCGGTCAAACGCATACAATTCTTTTGAACGGTAATCGGCATTCACTTCCAGCGTCCAGGTTTTACCAATGGTAAACGAGTTAGAGGTTTGTACGTTAAAAGCAACACTTCCCTGGCGGTTAATTGTCGTATTGGCTACATTTCCGGAATACAACGCAACATACGAATTCAAGTTGTTGGTGGATGTCCACCATTTGGTAATTGGAACAGGAACCGAAGCATTGAAATAAATGATTTCGGCACTTTCCAGGTTGGTATTGGTTTGCACCGTAATGTTTTCCTGCGTCAATGAAGGCGCGATTACTTCGGTAATATTGTTCAGCGTACGCGCCGCTCCAAGCTGTGTGTAAATCGAATTATTCCACAAATGAGCGATTTCTATTACATGTGTGGTTTGAGGGCGCAAATACGGATTTCCTTCTTTATAGGTCGACGGATCGAGGTAGAACTTAAACGGATTCAATTGGTCATAACCTGGCCGGTCGATACGACGTGCGTAGGAAATTTCAATGGAATTTTTGTCATTCAGCTGATAGCTCAAATACGCTGTCGGAAACAATTGCAGGTAAGATGTATCATTGGTGACATTGTAAACCAATTGGTGACCGCTGACTGCTGTATGTTCGGCACGCAGCCCAAGCTGAAGCATCCATTTCCCAAGTTTTTGCGTGTAACTTGCATAAGCTGCATTGATGTTTTCCTTGTAAATGAAGTGATTGCTTTTCGTGGAATCGTAAATGGATGCGCCTGAACTTCGGTCGAAAAACTGTAAATTGTTATCCGCAATCACGTAACTCGATTTTAAACCGGCATCCAAACTGCGGTCTTTCCCTAGTTCTTTGTGAAGGTCTGTTTTCACCGAATAAATCGATAAATTCCCAACAATATCGCCACCCAGTAAATAAGCAGGCTGGTATTCATTATGATCGAGGTTGTAATAACGCGTCGTAAACAATTGCTGGGTGTTGTTGCCGTAAGCCGCGTAATCCAGGTCGACGGTCCATTCAGAACCAATCGTATCCAGGATGCGTTTGTAATTGAAATTCGCACTTCCGCTATACCAAATGTCTTTGGAATCATTTGTGGTTTCAAAGGCAGAGACGTTCGTCGCATCGGGGCCCTGAACGTCGGAAGAATTAAATCCCTCCTGTTTGAATTGATTCGTAATTCCGTTTACCACCAACCCAATTGAGTTTTTCTTATTGATATTGAAATCGATCCCGGCGCGTGCAATGTGATTGTTGAATGGGAATTTCAGGTAATTATCCTGGATATAAGCTCCCTGGAATGTGTCGTTCTGGTAAAATCGTCGCTCAAGCACCAAATGATTGAAAGCTTTACGATAAGCATAATTGTACGAACCATAAACATTGATGCGTTTTGAGCGGTGATTCAAACTGATGCCGGCATTGGTTTTCGGGTAAACTCCTTGTCCGTAACCAGCCGCGATTGTTCCGTTCGTGCCCAATCGCGTGTCCTTCTTCAATTTGATATTGATAATGGCACTTCCCGCAGCATCGTATTTGGAAGAAGGATTGCTGATCAATTCGATTTTTTCAATGGAACTTGATGGAATTCCGCGCAGGTAATTTCCCAGGTCAGTACCCGACATCGGTAGTGACTTCCCATCAATCTGCACTACGATACCGCTTTTTCCGCTCAGCGTAATCACATCGTTGTTATTGATGCGTACTGCGGGCGCTTTTTCTAGCAATTCAAATGCAGAAGATCCGGTAGAATTGATTGAATTTTCCACATTCAGGATTAATTTCCCGGGTTGACGTTCCAAATACGGTTTTTTGGCAACCACTTCCACTTCTCCGAGATTACTTTCTTTTACCTGAAGTTTTATTTCAGCAACCGAAGTTGGTCCGTTGACTGTAATCGTTTCTGAGAAGTAAGTCACATACTCATCAGCGGTTACCTGCAGAAAATAACGCTCACCATCTGTTACCTGGAATTGGAACAATCCGGCCTCGTCGATGACCTCCGTTTTGATCAGAATCGTATCGCTCGAATACAACAGGATCAGTGATTCAAATGCAGGCTTGTTGTCTTTTCCTGTCACCGATCCGGATAAAGTCACTTGCCCGAATAACGATCCGTTGCAAATAAGCAGGATTATACAAAGAAGGAATTGCTTCATGGAACTAATTTTGAGCAAAGGTTGGTTTGAATGAATGATAAATCATTGTCTTTTTTTTCAGGCATTCCTGAGTGGCTTTAAAAGAGTGGTGAGTGGTCGTATTATTTGATAAAAAAATACTAATTGATATATCAAATAATGATAAAGCAATTATATTTGTAAAAGAGTAAACTATTTAAAAATTGCGGTTATGAATAAAATGGAAAACGACCGGGACAGACACGCCATTGAGCGATTGTTGCGTTATATGCATGAACATTGCACGGAACCATTCGATGCAAAGAAACATGCCAGTATGATCTTTTTTTCTGAGTCAAAACTCAATAAAGTATTTAAACTCTATGTAGGAGTTGGGCCGGGAGCTTACTTTCGACGCCTACGCATTCAGAAAGCAATGGAGTTGTACCAGCAGGGAATTAAAAGCTGGACAGAAGTGAGCCACATTGTCGGATATGCCGATCTTCCTTCATTCAGCAAAGCATTCAAAAAAATCACCGGAACAACGCCTAATTCCTTTGCACCATAAATTAATAGGAAATACACTGTTTTCGGCTTTCTGTTTGTAAATTTGGTTCAAACTACTCGCAATATGGAAAAACTGGAAAATATCGTTTTCTATGCAATGGACCGTGCCATCAGGAGCTACCGGCAGTACGCCCAGCAACAATTGAAAAAAAACGATTTTGCCATGACCATCGATCAATGGCTGGTCATTAAATGCCTCATCGAAAACCCTGACGTCACCCAGGTTGAACTCTCCGAACGTGTATTCAAAGACAATGCTTCCGTCACCCGGATTTTAGGATTATTGGTAAAAGCCAAATTCGTCAAACGCCGTGTCAGCAAAACTGACCGCCGCCGGTTTGAATTAACCGTTACCGAACACGGCCTACAAACCATCGAAGCCGTAGACCAACTCGTCATCAAAAACCGCGCGTATGCGCTTGAAGGAATTGATCCGGAGGAAATCGCGATAGCCAGAAAGGTTATGATGGCGATAACAGAGAATTGTTCGAGGTAGGATTTACATTAAAATATAATTACGATAAACGAACGCCCTTGAGTTATGAAATTCAGGGTGTTTTTGTTTGGGAAAGCTTGTAGTTCCAAAAAGACAAACCTGAAATCTTACTTGTTTTGTAGTCTCGTAGGGAATGACGGATTCCCTGTCTGCACTGTCGTTACGACAGGCAGGGAACCGCCGAAGAAGAATAATGCAGGATGTCGGCGAAAAAGTCTTAAAACAAAAAAGCCCTTGAAAATATTGCGAGAGGAAGAAAAACGTTTGTTCGAACCATATTACTTTTCCGAAGCAGACTTCCTTCGTCAGTCGCTTCGGGCCACCACGAAGCGAAAAAGCCATCCCTGTTAAGGATGGCTTTTTCTGCTTCTGTGGTGGTGGGGAATGACGGATTCGAACCGCCGACATCCTGCTTGTAAGGCAGGCGCTCTGAACCAACTGAGCTAATCCCCCAAATTTGCGCTTTCAGAGTGACCGTTGTTACTCAAACGCGAGTGCAAATATAAAGCGTTTTTTCGCATCCGCAAGTGTTTACGCGAAAAAAACTTCAAAAAAATCGTCGATTAAAAAAAAGGATCCCAGGATCAATAAGGTATCTTCCTTGCTTGCAGACTGTTTCATCTCGTCCAACGCGATAATCGGATCGCTGTAAAAATGCACTTTTTTCGTGCCGCTGGCGAAAGCATCCTTCAACTGCTGCAAATTGGCGCTTCTTGGATTGCGGAAAACCGTCAGGAAATACGCCGCATCATCCGGTAGTAACGATTCTATTGCTGAAATATCTTTGTCGGCACTGGTTCCGTAAAGGATGAATAATTTTCCCTGCTGAAGTTCGCGAACACTTTCAACTGTTTTCGTAATTCCTTCAGGATTGTGTGCACAATCAAGAATAATAAGTGGATCGGTTCCCACAATTTCCAATCGGCCGATAAATCCGGTATTCTGACGCAGGTTTTTGATTCCACGTTCAATGTCTTGCTGACTGATATTCCAGCCCGCTAAGCGCAATTCGCTGATCGTTGCCATCACAGTATCAAAATTGGCCCGCTGGTAACCAATCAGCGAAGTAGGATAATCCGGGAGTTTAGAAGCAACCGTTATTTTACTTTTGTTGAGTTGCGCTTGCCGCATGATCACCGGTTCTATTTCCGCATCCAGCGAGCCCATAACGACCGGAACTGAAGGTTTAATGATCCCGGCTTTCTCAAATGCAATCGCTGCACGCGTATTTCCAAGGATGTTTGTATGATCTAAACTGATTGTCGTAATCACGCTGACCAAAGGAGAAATGATATTCGTGGCGTCCAGTCTTCCGCCCAACCCGGTTTCTGCCACAACGATGGTGCACCCCTGCTCTTTAAAATAACACAAGGCCATGAGCCAGGTGATTTCAAAGAAAGATGGTTCGATTTTCCATTGTTTGGAACGAATCTCTGCGCAAAAGCGAACCACAAAATCTTCGTCAACGCACTTGCCGTTTACACGGATCCGTTCCGTAAAGTCATGAATGTGCGGAGAAGTAAATAAGCCGGTTTTCTGGCCGTTTTCAGTGAGAATTGACGCCAGCATATTGGAAGTTGATCCTTTGCCGTTGGTTCCCGCAACATGAATGAATTGTAGTTCCCGCTCCGGATTACCAAATGCCGCTGCCAGTGTTCGGATATTGTCCAAACTCGGTTTATAAGCACTTACACCTTGCAGATGATATGCAGGAAATTGTTCAAACAGCCACGAAATGGTTGCTTCGTAAGTCATTAATGAGCAGAAACATTTACGGTTATGGCTGTGCTGAATACAGGAGTGCCTTCCTTGACTTTATTGTACTTGGCTTCTGCTTTCACTACCCGGATTACTTCGTTGATGACAACTGAATTAGCTGTTGTGGTCTTGTCACGAATAACAGTTGGCGTACCGACTACGTTTCCGTTAGCGTCAACTTTTACTTTTAAAACCACTATACAGTTTTCGTCCGAATCAATGTTTGCTGCATTTGGTCGTCGTTCCAGGGTACGTTTAATCCCGGTACCACCTTCTCCGGGGCCAAAACCGGGGCCTTTGCCGTCGCCATCGTCATTTCCAAGTCCTTTGCCTTTTCCTTTACCATCGCCTCCGCCCTTTCCACCGGTTCCATGAAACGGACTTGTTTCGCGGGTTGAAGCTTCTTCGTTCGGGTTTTTTCCGTCATCGCTGTTGCCTTTTCCCGGTTTAAACGGTTTAATGCTTGGCATAATACCTTCCGTTGGCATCATCGGATTGGGTGTCGGGTCGTATTTTGAATTATCCGGAGTTCCTGAACCGCCACCACCAACAATTTTATAAGGATTGGGTAATGTAGAAACATGTGCTTCGGGTGGAGCATCCAATGTCATGAGCGTGGTATCCATTTTTACTACCGGAACTGTTAATTCTTCAACCGGTGTGCTCAGACCGAAGCTTACCATTGTGAAAATACCGAACAATCCTACGATTCCCAATACGATAAACAAAATAAGGTCATTGTAATCGCGGCGAATGGAATAAGCCCCATACTTCTTGTTGCGGTCTTCAAATACGACATTGATACGGTCCACACACGTAATGTGTTGCCAATCTTTGGAGTCGAAGTAATCATACAGGGAAACTCCCAGCACGATAACGGCAATAACAATCATTAGTGACATAGCTCTCTATTTTTAAATTCCATACAACCTGCATGCCAGAGTGTTCAACACGCGAAGGAAGTATTTAAACTTTCAAACCTAGTTATAAACAGGATGTGTAAAATAGATGCATACGCTGAATTATGAACGTTTAGCTGTTAAGATTGCTGTTCTGTACGGATCAAAGATGAACATCCTTGATATCCTTATAGGGTGAAAATGAAAAAAGGTTACAAAAAAGCCTATTGTGCCTTGAATTTATAGGTAATTGTGCCTTCCTGCATCGGTTTTGTGGAAGCATTAAAACGCGCTTTTTTGGCGTATTTTTTAGCATTCTCCAGCACACATGGGTCTACTCCGGTAGTAATCGGCTCAACAAACCGCACAAATCCACCATCATCAACTTTGATTCTGAGTGTGATTGTTCCACCTTTCTGACAGGTATATGTTGGGTACTGCAAATACCAATTGTCATTGTTAAACGGTGTTCTTCCATCGAGGTCAAAATCAGCAGCTTCCTTTGTTTCCGGAACAGAACCTTGGTTTCCCCGCGAACCTTTTACATCCTGGCCCGCCTTTCTCGCGGCATCTTGTTTCTGTTTTTCCCGTTTTGCTTTTCCTTCTTCGTAGCGTTTTTTGATATCAGCGCTTGTTTGATCAAAATGATCGGCATGCGCGTTGATCTCTTCGCTAGAAGTACGCGGCTTTGGTTTGGGAGGAGTTTCCGAATTGTTGTTGGGGTTCTCATTCGGATTTGATTCCTGTGAAGATGTTTCCTGTGCTTCCTGATCAGCCGCGTTTTGTCCGCCCGAACCACGGTCACTTTTGATAGAATAAGACGGCGGCAGTTTCACTTCGTCTTTCGGCGGCGCATACAAACTGAGCAATGTAGTGTCGTCTACTGAAGTTGCTTTTATGATAGTTGGTAATTCGCCTCTGGTACCAAAGGAATATTGAGTACCAAGTGTAAGTCCGAACAATACGACAACTGAAGCCATAATAGCCAGCATAACGCTATTGTATGTTCTACGCATCGAGTAGGCTCCGTAGCGTTTGTTACGCTGATCAAACACCATACTGTTGTGCACGCTCGACGTGAGTTGATTCAAATCTCTTGAATCAAAATAGTTGTAAAGGGAAATTCCCAATGCAACCACCACGATGAGCCATATTACTATCATTGAATCAAATTTACGACTTCTGAATGATCTGAAACCGGATGTGGCAAAGATTAAGCCTAAATTACGTTAAACGCATTTTTACTGCGGATTTGCCTCCTTGGTGAAATCCAAACGGTATTGCCAGTTGTTTTTCTGCGCCAATGCCGCAACGTTGTAGACCGTTTCGTATTTCGCTGTCTGGGCGCCTTCGATTTTTAACTGCTTATTCGGACTTTCGATCATCTTGTCACCGATCAGTGTTTTGATCTCATCAAATGATCTCTTATCTTTTGCCGTTTCACCCGGTAGCAAATAATATTCGTTGTCTTTTGTGATTACTACCGTAAGGCTTGGCTGAAAGTCTTCCGTTGATTCAACCACAGGGGGCGCATCTTCTTTTTTAGAAGCCACAGCCATTACCATGAAGAAAATAAGCATCACCAATACTACCGAAGAAATAGCAGTGAGTCCGTTACCTACTTTTATTTTGTTTTTCTGACCGAAGTTCATATTATTTACCTGGTTCGTGTAACAAATCCATGAATTCAATCGCGGTGTTTTCCATGTTGTAGACAATTCGTCCGATGCGTGCAACAAGGAAATTATAGCCTAAGTAAGCAATCACACCAACCATTAATCCTTCTACGGAAGTAATCAATGCCGTCAGAATTCCCGGAGAAATGGATTTCAAATCAATTGTTTCCGCCATTTCAACGTCCATAAACAACATCACCAAACCGGCAAGTGTTCCTAAAAAACCAAGCATTGGTCCTGCTCCGGAAGCTGTTGCCAAAAAGCTCACGCGTTGTTCCAAGGTCATGATTTCCAATTTCCCACTGTTTTCAATCGTAGCAGCAATATTATCCATCGGTTTTCCTAAGCGGTTGATTCCTTTTTCGAGCATACGTGCTGAAGGGCTTTCTGAATTGGCACAAAACTTACGCGCCGCATCGATGTTTCCTTCTTCCAGGTAGCCTTTGATTTTTCTCAGGAAATCATCCTCTTCACGAGAGGCACGTCTCAAAGCTGTGAAACGTTCGAAGAATATATATACAACGTATCCGAACATGGCAAGCAACCCAAGATTGACCAACCAGCCGATTCCGGCATTGGAGTCAATGATGATATCCATGATAGAGATTTTATTTACACTCGCTTTTGCGGCTTCATCGCCCACAACCATCTGAAGATTCAACAATGCACTCATAGTTTCTATTCGTCCGTTTTTATTACCGTTCTTTCTGCACACTCATAACGTCTGAATCTGAAAAGATTACAGCGCAGTTGAATGAATACCGACAAAAAAACAAAAAAAAACAGTCGTAGAAACGCCGCAGGAACCCCGTTAATCAACAATCGGTTTTTAATTGCCAACAGGTAACTCATCAAATGAACAAGAGACAAGCCTATTCAACAAGAGAAACAGCGTTTTCGGTTATGAAATCCGTTGATAAGGATTAATATTCCTGGTCAACCAATTCTTCCTCAGGAACCAATTCACCTTTTTTGACTGTTCGTTTGGTAAACGCCCATCTCATAAGGAAGAAGCCGATCAGTACAATTCCTGCGGCGACATAGAACGCTGTGCCATAGAAAATCGGATTCGCATCGCCAAGTTTCAATGTTTTACCGTAAATCCAAAGCATCAAGAGCGGACCGATAATTTCAGCGAAGCTCATCATACTGGTAAAAATGCCCTGTAATTCTCCTTGTTCATTGCTTTCGGTTTGGGCAGAAACGATAGACCGGATACTTGGATCAATAATTCCTGAAAGTGCATACGGAATAATGATCGCGTACATCATCCAGCCATAGGGTATGAGCCCAATCCCGGCTGTTACTAAAAACAACACCACCATACCGAGAGTTGCAGCGCCTTTTTCACCCAGTTTTCTCACAATTTTACCTGAAAAACCGCCTTGTACTACTCCGATGCAAACACCAACAACGGCAAGGGAAATTCCTACATCCAATTTATCCCAACCAAACTTTTTGTCAGTGTAATAATTCCACAGCGCGTGAACGGCCATATTGGAAAACAACACCAGGAACATGACCAGGAACAAGTATTTATTGGCTGCGTAACGACGGATTTGCTTGATCGCTCCGAGCGGATTTGCCCGTTTCCAGTCAAATTTACGACGTTGATCAGCAGGTAAAGATTCCTTCAAAACCAATAATCCGTATACGAAATTGACCAATGATAATACGGCGGCAATGGCAAACGGAGCTCTCAGTCCCCAGGTTGCTACCAAACCACCGATGGCAGGTCCTACAATAAATCCGACACCAAAAGCGGCACCAATCATTCCGAAATTTTGCGCACGGTTTTCATCAGTGGAAATATCAGCAATATACGCTGCTGCTGTCGTGAAACTTGCACCAAACATTCCGGCCAAACCGCGGCCAACCACCAACCACCAGATATCAGGGGCGAAACACATGAAGATGTAATCGATTCCCAAACCACAAACTGACATCAACAGAATCGGCCGTCTTCCAAAACGATCACTCAGATTGCCCACCAGCGGTGAAAACAAAAATTGCATGAACGCATACATGATCAGAATCAAACTGTAATAATTGGTTGAAGCGTCTTTACTCACATGTGCCGTTTCGGCTACCAGATCGGGTAAGGATGGAATGATAATTCCCAACCCGATGGAATCCAGGCAAATAGTGATGAGTACAAAAATGAGTGCGTTTTTGGAAAATTGCTGTGTTGTCATGGGGCAAAAATAGTGATTTCAAGAAATTTGGCTGATTGCTTTTCGGCGAATAGTGGTTCAGGAAAGGTGAAATGCTCCTCGAATATAACATGATCACTCCCACAGATGCTCAGATTTTTGCGCTCCTAACGGCAGCGCTAACACAATAAACACGTAATCAATCGAATTGAGCGAGTCCGTTAGATGAGCTTTATCTGCGCATCTGTGGGAAAAAATAACGTATGGGCTAGCCGATACGAAATGCTTCCTTAACTTTGGGAGGTGGAGCGACAAATCATAACAACGGCCGACGGTTCAAAAACCATCTTTCTTCCCGAGTGGAATGAACATTATCATTCATCGCACGGAGCGTTACAAGAGGCACAACATGTATTCATTCACCATGGTTTACATTTGCTGACGTCAGATTATATTACGGTGTTGGAAATGGGCTTCGGAACCGGATTAAATGCCCTGCTGACGTTCTTTTCGTCGGAAAAACGCAATCAATATGTTCATTATATCGGTATTGAAGCTTTTCCGCCCAGCGAAGAAGAAATTGCCGCGATGGATTATGCCCGATTTGCTTCAGATTCTACATCGGCGGAAATATACCAAGATATGCATGCAACTGCGTGGAATACCCCCGCTCCGATTTCAGAACATTTTGTGCTGGAAAAACAGTTTTGTGATCTTCACAACGCAACTGTAGCTCCCGAAACGGTTGACCTGGTATATTTTGATGCTTTCGGGCCACGTGTACAACCAGAATTATGGACACAGGATGTTTTTCAGCGCATTTACGATTGGCTGGTCCCGGGAGGTATCCTTGTAACATATTGTGCCAAAGGCCAGGTAAAGCGCGATTTAAAAGCGGTAGGATTTTTGATAGAATCATTGCCTGGTCCGCCGGGAAAACGTGAAATGACCCGCGCACGAAAACCTTGATCAAATGAAACAATTTTTCCATTGCTGCCTCCTTATCATTACGATGCATTTGAGTTATTCGCTCAGCGCGCAATATGTTTTTTTCGGGGAACGGACACTGGATAATTCATCCATGGCAATCCATTTTGATAAAGACGGCCTGCCCTACCCTGATCACTTTATTGCTGACAGCTCGCTTCAGAATTCGCTTGGGTCGTTGTTTACGTGGTATCAGCATCACGGTGACAATTTTATCTCAATTTGCGCCGAATACAATTTTTTTCCTGAAACGATTAACAAACAGACCATTGATCAGTTAAACGATTCGATTATCGGTAAATGGATGACGCGGATCAACAGCGAATCTGACAAATTTGCTGCGGTTGCTTATTACGTTCACGGATACCGGAAATTATTTACTTCCACAGAAAGTGCCGTGACTTCCGTTACCGAATTTCAGTTACTGAAAGAAAACCTTGCTACATATGACAATCCCAATGCTTATGAGGTGGAAGTGTATTGGGACGGAACGTACGATTGCTGTTTTTCGACCAACCACAAAAAAAACAAGCAACTGTTTGAACTTTTTGAGGATGCCCAGGAAAATGCCGGAAAAGTTGCCATCAGCCTTCGAAAGGTGTTGAACCTGACGAAAAAAATACAGATTCAAGTCGTTGGCCACAGTCTCGGAGCGCAGGTAATTGCGTATTCGTTGTTTGATCCGGCGGGTACATCCAACATTATCCCGACACCCAATCAAACCAATCATAAACTTTCTATTTGTTTGATCGCCCCGGCAATCGATGCTCGCGTTTTTCATGATTATTACAATCGAACAACTCCGGTAAATATTGAAGAACCGGACAATTACAGGTTAATGATCGTTTACAATGAGGATGATTTTGTGTTGAAGAAAAAGGATCCCAAAACGGGTTTTTTCGGTCCGGGTGCAAACAGTTATGGCCGGACAGGTTTAGGATGCAATCACCATGGGCAAGCTGAGAAGTTAAAGTCCTATTTTGAAAAACACTTCCCGAAGTCGGAATTGACACTGAAAGATAAAACGTCTCTGGGAAAATGCCATTCGTGGAGATGTTATACGCAGAATGAGGAATTGAAAGAAGTGAGCAACTTTTTGTGGAGGTGGGTGGTTTGGGGTGATTTTTGAAGGCTTTTCCGAGAATAAAATCGGTTTACAGGCCAGTGAAAATAGACTTCTTTGAAATGTCTAAAATTGTAAAAATGCGCAATTTTAAACGTGTACACGTTTAAAATTTAGAATTTTCTCCGGGAAATTCTCCGAGGAATTTTCCAAATTTTCAAATTTGCCAAATGGGCAATTTGAAAATTTGGCACTTTTCTCCCAAAAAACGAAAAATCCTCCGACCAATTTCAGAGGACTTTCCATTCAACCAATTCCCAAAAGCATGGGTAAATCTATACTTATTGAATCCCAATTACGCCCACGGACCAATTACAATCGTCACATCATCGCCTGTTCCAACACCATAATCGGTTTTCGAAGGGACATTGTTGTCTGTTGACCAGTTGTCGCTCACATTCGGACTCTCGTCGAGGCTAAAACCATAGGCCATCCCGAAAGTGCCGCCTGCGTTCACTCCAAAGACATTTTCCTGGTTCGTTCCAACTGTAATCGTTCCGTAATGGAAGAATTTCGCATACACATCATAAACGCTTGGCAGATTATTGTACGCATTTTTATGATTTGTAAACCAATTGGAAATATCTGTCCATGCATCTGAGCTATAGTTGGTCGTAATCGTTGTGCCAGATGGTACCACGCCATCGAGCGCCACCCCACGTGACAACGCTTCAAAAATGGCCGCTTCTATCTGGCCAAAAGCTGCATATTCGTTAGGAGATTCGTTCTTTTTCATTCCCCGAACTGCCTGTATAAATCCTTGATTTGCTACAGTAAAATCCGACGCAGGAATAATAACCTTAAGTCCGCCAGGACCTGTAAGTGTATATTTTGTGCCATCGCTGGTACCAGAGTAATTACCAACAGTTGCAGCGTTCAGGTAAAAGTTCAGCTGATTACCTGACGCAAAAAACGAGGCAATTGTAGCGTCCCAATATCCGGTTAAACCAGCTGCTGTCGGATAAATTGCCAGCCAATCTTTAGGAGCAACGATTGCTGAAAACTGCCCTCCAATTTGAGCTGGATAACCTGTCCCTGAAGGACTTGTGTAAAGTAATTGTGCAAAACCTGAACCTAACGGGTCATTCTGAACAAATGAACTAAAAGCCTGACCAATCTGTTCTCTTGAAAATGATGAAACTGCTCCATAAGTCAGGTTATCTCCCGTTACTGTAAACGAAAGATTGATACCGAAGGAATCCACGGCAGATACATCATACTGAGCATCCGGACCGAATTCAAAAATGTCATAAGGTCCCGGAGGGCAAACTCCCGGAGTACCCGGAAAAGGATAAGCAGTGTAACCAACAATCGGAGAAAGATCAGCTGGTGCCGTAGTTCCCGGAGTAATCGTAAATACCAATCGATTATTACCATAATTGGTCACATTCGGAACATTTATCGTAAAACCGTTGTTTACATTGATAAACGATGCTGCTTGAGTTGTTTTTCGTGAACCGAACGAACCGTCACTCTGCAGGAAAAGATAAACCGGATTATTGCTTGAATCCATTTGTTCAATAAAACCCGCAACCCAAATCGTATAGGTACCTGAATCAAGTCCTGAATTGTTTGTTATTGCAATTGTGTTAAGTGTACTCATAGTGAGATAGTGTTGTTAAGAGTTGCTTTATTTTTCGCAACTGTTGCTTTCTGTTGGAATGCCTGAACAGAAACAAGCCGTTTTTTCGAGTGGGATCTGCTCCACATTTTCAATAACATACGAAAACAACCAATTGCTTTGCAGCTGGCTGTCAACACTCGTTCATTTCTTAATTTTCAGTTGGAATAATTCGTCCTATTTGCGAATCAGCCACATGCCAAAGCGTGTGGATTGTTTTGTAGTTATTGCATCAATAATAGGAATTATAGTTGAAAGGTGTTCGTTGATCATCGATTTTTTTCAAGATTAATTTGCAGTTTTTTTGACTACTCGAACTCATTAACTGGTCTGCAAGCCAGTGTTTACGGGACTTGTTTTAGAGGTGTGTCAGTCTGAGGCTGACTAAAGTTTGTCAATCCTAAACATTTAAACTTATACAATTTTCTCTGAGGAATTTTCCAAATTTCCAAATTTCCAAATTTCCAAATTTCCAAATTTACCATATGGCAAATTTGGAAATTGACCACTTTTCTCCCCAAAAAACAAAAAAAGCCCTCCGACCAATTTCAGAGGACTTTTCATTCAATCACACGGGGTTCTCAAAATTCCAAACGATAACTAACAATCGGGATCAATGGTGTTTGGTAGAAATACTTTGCTTCACCGGTATTCTCATCAAAATATTGTCCGCCCACATTTTTGCGATTGGTGGTATTCTGAATATCGATAGCGAATGTTGAAGTCAGTTTTTTGTAATTGCGTTTCAAGCTGAATCGGATGTCCAGGCGATAATAATCAGGAGTGCGTTTACTAAAAGTCTCTGCATCAACAAACCGGGTTTCTCCGGCTGCAATGGAAGCATTCAGGTCGATTGGTGTGTAGCGGAATCCACCGACGTAAACAGATTTAATATTGAAGCCAAGCGTTCGGTTTTTTCCTTTTCGATCCATTGGCCATTCTTTACCCATTGTAAGTGTAACGGCATAGTTCGTATTGAACCGTGAATCGTACCAATTACCGTCGGCAGCTTTGTATTTCGATTCATACAACGACGATGAAAGCAAGTAATAGAAATTCTTGAACAAGAACCGTTCGTAGGTCAATTCCAAGCCATAGTTTCTTCCCAAGCCTTTGTTGGTCAATTGTTCAGTGGGAAAACCGTCAGTAGAATTAAGAATAGAATACGTACTTGTCGGATCGGTACTGATCGGCACATTGAACAAATGCTGATAATAAATCTCCGTTTTTACATGCGAATGCTCGTTCATCACCCAATCGTAGCCAACCACCAGGTGATGTGCTTTGCTAAGTTTTAAGTTCTTATTCGGCTGAGTAACAACCCCGTTTTGATTTTGCTCCGTGAAATAAATACCAATTGGTTGTAATTGACTGTGCAGACCATACCCCAGCGTTGCATGGTGTTTTTGATTGAAGTCGTATTTCAGCGAAGCGCGTGGTTCAAAAGCGGTTGAATTGTTAAGCAGCAATTGCAAATAATGCATTCCAACATTGGTGGTTAATTTCTCTGAGAGGTGAGCATTCCACTGGAAAAAACCCTGAATGGTTTGTGTGTTCCCACTTTCAGAAATCTGCGTAATCAGCACATTGGTATCTTCCATTGATCGTTGTTCCAATCCATACCCAAGCTGATTGAGAATAAATCCGGTGCGGATATTGTTTTTAGCATTGATCTTCCAGGTGTAGACCGAAGAAAGCGTGATCTTATTTTGGAGAAAACGCTGTTCGTAATCGCGTTTCAAGGTAATGAGATCATATTGCAATTCGTCTTGCTCATAACCGTTTTCGGTTCCTGAAAATACTAAAGCCGTTTTGAGGTACGATTGGTTTTTGAACAGTTTCATATTCGTGACACCAACTGCTCCGGTGTTACTGTAGAAATTGGTATTCATGCGGTAAAACGAATCTTCTTCCCAGCGCAATGTGTCCTGCGACGATTCCGTAGTTTGATAACTCAGGCCGCCGAAACCGAAAACGGTGAATTTTCCAAGACGTTTTGTCGGCAGGAAAAGATTAAACGATAAATCCTGGAAATTGGTAATTGCATCACCGAGCGGAACGCCTATTTCTCCCAATAAACTCAATGTCGAATACCGGTAATTGATCAGGTAAGAACCGTCGTAGCCTTTTTTGAACGGACCTTCAGCAGCAATATCCATTCCCAGTAAACCGAGTTGAACCGTGTATTCGCGCTTTTCATTGTTTCCTTTCCTTAAGCGCAGATCAAACACTCCTGAAAGTGCATTTCCGTATTCGGAGGCGAACGCACCTGTCGAAAAATCGGAATTGCTCAATAATTGCGAACTGAGAATGGAAATTCCCCCGCCTGACGTTCCCACATTGGAGAAGTGATTGGGATTGGGAATTTCCACACCTTCCATGCGCCAAAGCAAACCGTTGGGTGAATTACCGCGAATCGAAATATGATTGTTGCCGTCACCAGCTGTTACAACGCCCGCAAATGAAGACGCCATGCGTGCAGGATCATTCACCGCAGCTGCAAAACGCTGGGTTTCTTCCACCGAAAAAGTGCGTGTGCTTACGGTTGAAAGTTCGTTGAGCGGTTTATTTTTTTCCACTTTCGCCGTTACAACCACCTCATCCAGATCATCGATTTCTTCTTCCATATTTACGGTAAGCACCAATTCTTTTCCGGCATTTACGGGGATATTTTGCAGAATGACTTCCTTGTAACCTGAATATGTGATCAGAAAGGATTGATTGCCCACAGGAACAGTTGATAGATTGAATTTACCTTCTTCGTCACTTTGTGAATGAATGACTGGCTCAAGATTCAACACCACAATTGTTGCTCCGGGAATCGGAGATTGGGCAATTTTATCGACCACTACACCACGAACGGTTTGCGTTTGGGCCGAAAGATTCATATTGAGCAGGCATAACAATGTCCCTACGAGAAATTTCGTTTTCATTTTTTTAGAATTTTATTGAAGCAGCACTTAGACTCTACTTTATTTCGCTCAATGCAAGCTTGAATTACATTTCGACTCCACTTCGTTTCGCTCAATGTAAGCTTGGTTATAGAAATGGGATCGGGCAATAGTCGCCTGGCTTCTAGAGCCCGATCACCAACATTCAGTTTAGATGTGTGTTATAGTACCGGATCCGGAAATGGTCGCATTAACTGCTGCAGAACCTGCGTAAATAATATCGCCGCTGCCGGAAATAACCGCATCCAATAATTGCATCACACGCACCGAAATATCACCCGAACCGCTGATTTTTGCAGATGCATTTGTTGCGGTCAGATTGAGCGTTTCAATATTTCCTGAACCGCTTACAGTTACTTTTTCATTGGTTACTGTTCCGTTTACCACCGAGATATTTCCGGAGCCACTAATGGTTGCATCCAGTTCACCCGATTGAATAGAATAAAGTGAAATATTTCCGGATCCACTGATCTTTAAATCCATGGAACCGGTTGAAATAGCTGAATTGGAATTGATGTTTCCGCTACCGCTAATGGTCAATCCTACAATTGTAGGAGAATGAATAATAAACGTAATATCCTTGTGTTTGCGGATCCATTTCGTGGTCTCGATCTTTAACTCGCCGGCGCTCACCGACGTTTTGATCACACTCATTAAATTTGACTGGGCCGAAATTTCTACATAAAATACAGAATCCTGCAAGTAAACCACATCGGCATCCATGTCGAGTTTGATTTTATTGAAATTGGTAATGGATCGAATTTCGGTCACCAGTTCACCTTTTCCTTTAATAGCCCCGAAATGTTTGTGGCAGGAAGTTGCAACTAAGAATAAGATGCCAATCGGCAGGATCATTTTTATTGATTTCATCATCTTTTTTATTTGTGTTATAGTTCTATGACAACCGATGGAGTGTTTACCCCTATTTAAAAAATGTTGAATGCTTAATTTTTATCACGCCAAAGGCGGACACGGTGTTGAAGTTTAGGGAAGTTGATTCTCTCATCGTCTGTCCCATAGGGACAAAATATCTTAGATTAAATCATCCATTCGTCATTTTACCCCGTAGGGGTAAGATCGTACGTATCATGGTAATAACAAAATCTCACCCCTACGGGGCGATGGGTTTTAGGTGATTCGTTTTGTTACCATATTTCGTCCCTACGGGACTCGTATAAGAAACATTGTGTTGAATTTTGTTGTGAACTACAAAAAACGTATCGCTACCTTCCCGCCAATCCACAATTGATTTACGAATGAAACACCTTCGTCCCTGTAAAAAGAAGGAACCGTCAGTTGCTTTTCAATAAGGTGGAAATCGTCGCCATTGAGGTCTGAATTCAGCCAGTTCAATGTCGGTCCGGCGGCAAGACTTACTTTCGGGGCAAATTGCCATTCGACGCCAACGTAGAATTTACTGAGCAAATTATAATCGAAACTGTTGTTGCCGGCTACTTGTAATTGCTGACCGGTTGCATCTATGTCCAGGTTCAGGCGATTGGAAAGTTTAAAGGTAGTTCCAACTCCATAACCTGTCGACCAGATTCGGTTATTGGGTGTAAACTGCGTACTCGCTGTAAAAATATTATGGAACCTGCTTACTCCGGTCCGGAAACTCAATGTATTCAACAGGTTTTCGTCGGTGGAAAGTTCGATTTTGTGATAACCTTTGCGCACAAAACTCAGGAAACCAACCGGAACACCTGAAACGGTATCGGCAACATTGATAAAACCGACTTGTATTCCATCGACTCGTTTCGCTGCATTAATGATTCCCGAAAGCTGGACTCCTTTTACGTAGCGCGCCACGTTGGCAATTCCGGCAACCTGCATTCCTTCCAACGAATCAGCGGCGTTAATGATTCCTGCCAATTGAAATCCATCAGATTTTTTCCAAACGGTATTCACAATTCCAGCCGCCTGAACACCGTGAAACGAACGTGTGTAATTCACAATTCCCGCCAGTTGAACGCCCTCGGTGTGTTTCCAGGTGAAGTTGTAAATTCCCGCCCCCTGCACACCGTAAACATTCCCCAACACCACATTTCCGATTCCTGCTCCCTGCACTTTATGTACATCACCACCAACAAGGTTAACGATTCCGGCCAATTGTGCGCCATCGGTATTCCCACCAACAGTATTCAAAATTCCGGCTCCCTGGAAACCTTTCACATTTCCGGAAACCACGTTCGCAATTCCAGCCAGTTGCAGGTACTTTACGTTTCCATAATCAAGGTTTACAATACCGCCGATTTCCATTACATCTACTCCATGTGAAAATCCGGCGAGGATATTAAACGAATAACGATTCACCGTATTGATTGCGAGCAAGTGATTGGTGCTAACCGGTGGAACGAACGAAAACGAATAATTGGTAAAAAACGTATCGTTGATGTTACGCAGGTTTGATTGCCGGTTTTTGAAGCGCTCCCAAAAACTGAATGGTTGTTCGGGCAATGTATCCACACTCACCAACGGCATAGTATCCGCTTTTGGCTGATGTTCTATGACAACTGCATCGTCAATCGTAATTTTGACCGGCGGTGCTTTCGGTTGCAGGTAAATCACCACTGTGTTGCGTTTCTTCGAAAGTATGACGACGGTTGTATCTTCAAAATTTTCCTTCGCTACCGAAATGGACAACACATCCGAAGATTTTGGGAAACTCAGTGAAAAATAGCCGTATTCGTTTGTGATCACCGATTGGCGGTATTGTTTCAGGTAAACGCTGGTTTGCGGCATTAACGTTGAATCAACAGCGCTGTAAATATATCCGTTCACAATAACGTCATTGCTTTCAGCCACTTTTTTCGGAACGGGTTTACAAGTCAGAATCACGTATTTACCTTTCATTTTATACATGCAATTACCTTCGTTGAGCGTTTCATTGAGCACCACGCGCAACGGTTTTTTGTAGTATTGCACCGTCAGTTTCCGGCTATCGTCGAAATTGGTATAGGAGAAAACCACGCCGGTTTGAGCGGAAAGTTGTTTGAATAATTCGGCGTACGAAAGTGTTGACTGACGTACTGATACCGTTTTTTCCAAATAGGGAGTTTGTTGTCCGAGAGCACGAAAAGCCAAACCAGAACAACAAATTACCACTGCGGCAATTTGAGTGACTATTCGCATGACGTTCCTTTTAACCAGTAAACAGATCCTTGTTTTTCAACAGTCAAACCGAGCGTTTCGGCAATTACCGAAAGGATGATATCGAGTTCTTCGTTGGTAAACTGCGTTGTAATGAGGCAATTTTTCACGGCTGGTGTTTCGATTCGAATATCGGTTTGATATACCTGGTTCAGGCGCGCCACCACCGTTTCGAGTCGCTGATTATCGAACACAAATGTTTTTCCCTGGCCATTGGGCGCATTGGTTTCGATTTCAAATTCCATTTCACCGGTCGACACCACATAATAGGCACTTTGTGTAGCTTTCAGTGTGATTTTCATTCCGGCATTGTCGTAAATCATCACCACTCCTTCGTCTACACGCACAAAAATAGTGTCACCCGAATTATTGACATCGAACTTCGTTCCCAGGTCTTTGATGTGCAGCGGTCCGGCATCGATCACAAACGGCATTTGATCGCTGTGTTTTACCGAGAAATAACCCGATCCTTTCAGTTTCAGGTGACGGTGATTCGTACCATAACCGTCTTTTAATTCGATGGAAGAATTTTTGGCGATCGTTACCTGCGTTCCGTCTTCCAGGATTACTTTACTGGAAACATTTTTCGCAGCATACAATTGCTGGCCGTCGGTTTGATTCAGAAAATAAACCGCAAACGTTCCGATAGTTAGCAAAACAGCAATGGAAGCTGCAATTTGGTAGAATTTACGTGAGTAAAGCGTTCGGATCGGTGCTTGCTTTTCTGTGAGTTTCGGTTGTACTTTTTGCCAGGCATTTTCAGCGGAAACTGCTTGTTCCACTAAACCGAGTGCAGCCACCGTTTGCTTATAATAGCGTTCATTTTCGGGCGATTCGGCTTTCCAGTCTTCCAACAACATCGCTTCTTCGGGTGAAGATTCTCCCAATAAGTATTTGCCGATCAGTGCATCTATGTCGTGAATTGTTTTCATAGCTGTTGCAACAAAAAAAGAATGAATAAGGGCAAATAATCTTTGAGTGCTTCGCGGATGATCTTCAGCGCTTTCCCCATTTGATTTTCAATCGTTTTGATCGAAAGTCCTAATTGGTCGGCGATTTCCTGGTATTTCAGTTGTTCAAAACGGCTCATTTTGAAGATGCGTGCACATTGTTCGGGCATTCCTTCTATCGCACAATTGATCCGTTCCTGCAATTCTGCTGCTTCCAGAACATCTGTTTGTTCCGAATCGGATTGTGTGTTTTTCCAGTCGCCCGCATAATCTCTGCGCACCTTCTGGTGTTTCAACCGGTTCAGGCATGCATTGTGGACTGCTCTGTATAATACGGCCCGCACGGAAGTATGAATATCCAGCTGAGTACGTTTTTCCCACAGCGATACAAAAACCTGCTGCACTACGTCTTCGGTTTCATCCGTGTCTTTCAGGAACGTGTTTCCATATCGGACAAGGGGAGTATAATAGTCACGAAATACCATCTCAAATGTTGTTAAATCACCTGCCACAAATAGCGTTATCAGTTGTTGTTCGTCCACCCGAGTTGTTGTAATTTCGTCGGGTAAAGTTATCATCTTTCTTCCATATGACAGCTGAAAAGCGTTTCACCCCTATTGCTCAACTATTTTTCGTCGAAACTGGCAATGATAATGCGAAACCGTTAACTTTATGAGATTACCGAATGCAAATTTTGCACGTATGTACAGATGGATCGTTTTAGTGGTTGTGCTGTTTGGCCTTGCACCTGTTGCTGTTGCACAACAGACTGATACGACTATTCTGCTGCCGAATCGTTTGGTTATTTCCTCCGTCAGCAATCCTAAAAAACACCATATTCTGGATTCAAACGGACGGATTTCGGTTATATGCGTGAACAAAACCGATTCTATTATCCGAACTCAGTATCGGGAACTCAGAGGCAAACTGGTGCATTACACAGATAGCTCACTCGCACTGCATGTGCACGATGAAAGCATCTCGACTTACAAACACGACGGCACGTACAGCACATATTACTACTACCAGAAACGCGATTCGGTCAAGCAACATTTTGACACGTTGTTGTTTTCCGAAATTCATTCTGTTCGTCACGACAAGGGAAAACACCGTAAAACAATCGGCATGATGCAATCAACCGCTTATGTGTTTGCGGTTGCCTGTTTTGGTGTTGTGGTTACATCTTTGGTATTTCCGAAGTCCCCGATTCTCACAAATGGTAAAAATGCCCTCATTGTAACATCAACATCCATGGCTGCGGGCGCATTGAGTTACCTTTTTTATCCGAAGCTATATAAAGTAAATAACCAATTAAAGAAAAACAAAACCATTAAATGGAAGATTGAAGTGCTGTAGCATTCTTTGAAATACAGCGTTCTATCAAACAAATTGAAATTATGTCGAAACGGCTTTTATTGCTGATCCTGGGACTGTTCTTTGGTTCGATGACATTCGGTCAATCGGGCGATTCGTCTATTCTACTTCCCAACAGGCTGGCAATCCGTTCGATTTCTGCGGCAAAAAACCAGCTGATCCTGGATACAGGTAGCATATTGACGATTCACTTTATAGATTTCCGTGACTCGCTCATCCGGCAGCAACAACGCAATGGCATTGGAAAACTGATCGGCTATTCAGACAGTACCATTGTGTTGGAATTACACCAGGAACATGTATTGACCTATTGGTACAATGGAACGATTGACGATTCGCATTACTGGAAATCGGAAGACAGCCTGGCGATTCCACGCATTATTACGATTCCTTTTTCGGAGATTCACACGATACAATTGAACAGAACTACATATAAGCAGGTTGTCGGAATTCTGCAATCGACCGCTTACCTGAATATGATCGGTAACATGGTTGTACTGGCCGTTGCGTTCATCGTTCCGAAGAAAAACAAAAGTCTTGTTTCGGGGAAAAATTTAGTGATTTCAACTGGAATTGCGTTGGGCGCAGGCGGAGCCAGTTTTTTCTTTTACCCGAAAACCTATCGCTTGAAAAATCAGCCTTACAAACGACGGAATATAAAGTGGAAATTAGAGGTGGTTTAAGCTTTTTGATTCTTACTTTTACCAAACAAAAACACATTCTATGGCTTCAGTAGCATTACACGGAAATCCGCTTCACACAAACGGCAATTTACCGGCTGTCGGCACAACAGCACCTGATTTTAAACTGGTTCAAGCTGATTTAAGCATTGCCTCTTTAAATGATTTTTCAGGTACACGACTGATCTTAAATATCTTTCCCAGCATTGACACCGGTACATGTGCGGCTTCGGTAAGACATTTCAACCAATTGGCTTCCAACCTTGAAAACACAAAAGTGCTGTGTATTTCACGCGATTTACCTTTTGCACAGAAACGTTTTTGCGGTGCCGAAGGATTGGAAAATGTACTGACACTTTCTGATTTCGATACCGGTGCTTTTGGAAAAGACTATGGTTTGGAATTGATCGATGGAAAAATGAAAGGATTGCATGCAAGAGCGGTGATTGTTTTGGATGAACAACACAAAATAATCCATGTAGAATTGGTTCCGGATATCAAAGATGAACCGAATTATGATGCAGCTTTGGCGGTGTTGTAATTTTACAAGGATTAATTGCATTCTCAACAGTTGTGCTAACATAATAGCGTTCGAGCGTATTCCGTGGTAATTTCGGCTCTGGATCAGCTATCAGTAAGGGCTTTTTTCACGAATGGATTTCTATTCTGCCGAAAAATGTAATTTTGCGCCATGATCCAATTCAACGTTTCGCTTCAGCCCTACAATACCTTCGGAATTGATGTTTCGGCAACTGCTTTTGCACCATTTTCTTCCGTTCCTGAATTGGAAGCTGTATTGCTTGAAAACAACAGAAAGCTTCCGTTATTTATTCTGGGCGGCGGAAGCAACGTGCTGTTCACTAAGCCGGTAGATGCGCTAGTGCTAAAAAACGAATTGAAAGGTTTTGAGCATCTGAATGAAACGGGGGAAACCATTGATATTCGTGTTGGTGCCGGTGAAGAATGGCATACGTTTGTGCGTTATTGTGTTGAAAAAGAATGGGGAGGTGTAGAGAATCTGAGTCTTATTCCCGGAAGCGTCGGAGCAAGCCCAATGCAAAATATCGGTGCTTATGGCGTTGAAATCAAAGATTGTTTTGTTGAATTGACTGCCTTTCACATAGAAAAACGAGAACTACACACGTTTTCAGCTGAAGATTGTGCGTTTGGTTATCGTGAAAGCGTCTTTAAACGCGACTTAAAAGGACAATATATTATCGTTTCGGTGACCTATCGTTTACAGAAACATCCGCAGTTCAACACAGCTTATGGCGCCATTCAAACCGAATTGGAAGCAATGAATGTGACGGAATTATCTGTTTCAGCGATTAGCCAGGCGGTGATGAATATTCGCAACAGTAAATTACCCAATCCGAAAGAACTGGGAAATGCGGGGAGTTTTTTCAAGAATCCGGTCGTTCATCCGGCCTTTGCAGCGGCATTGAAAGAACGTTTTCCTGAAATACCGAATTATCCGCAACCCGACGGATCAGTAAAATTGGCCGCAGGATGGTTGATCGAACAGGCCGGCTGGAAAGGTAAACGAATAGGTAATTGTGGTGTTCATGTGCGACAAGCATTGGTTTTGGTGAATTACGGCGGAGCCACCGGAGATGAGATTTATGCGCTGTCGCAAGCCGTTTTGGATGATGTTCAGCAACAATTCGGTGTTTTGCTGGAACGGGAGGTAAACATCCTTTGATACATTATTACGCATTAGACCGATTTAGTTAGTTGGGAATAATTTAATTTTTGAATCCGTTTTGGCTAGCTCATGAAACAGGCTGCTAAATCGAATTTGATCACCAGATTCGATTTGTTTCAATTCCAAATAACCTTTTTCATTCCTTCAACAGCTTTAACAACAACTTTTAACAGTTTTGCCCTGGAAATGAACAAATCGGCCTTTTCGTCGATTATTTTTCTATGTGTGCTGAATAAAAGAGTGTTTTCCATCCATTAATTCCTATGCATGCAGAACGGTTCAGATTAGTCTTAACGTCTTGATTCTCCTGTGATTTACCATCATTTTCCGGTCCAGAAAAAAGAATGTTTTGAATCTTAACATTTTTGGCAGTAACGCAAGTTTAATGTAATTTCTAGGTACTCTGACAGTGGTAGTCAGAACAGGCGTTCATTTAAATTCAGGTGTTATGAAAAAGGTTACTTTGATCGTGTGTCTCTTAGCAAGTGCACATCTCACATTTGGACAACTTGCACAAACATTGATTCAGCAAAAATCGGATTGTGCAGCCGTTACACAACGCATAATGGAACAAACATTCTCTGTCGAGCGCCAATTGGAGCTTGAAAACTCTCCCGAAGATCTTGCCCGTTTAAATTACTTATGTGCACAGTCGTATGAATTTGAAAAAGGCCAGACCATCTTACGCTCACAAAAAGCATTATTCAACATTGAAACCTACAAACACTTACGCAGAGTCGATCAACGAATCACTGTTTACGACGAACATTCAGGATTATCTGTTATCTTGTATTCCTGGAATGAAGTAGAAACCGCTCTTAGTGATTTGAAAGCCTCTTATCAATTGATAAGCAGTAAGTAATGTTAACAATAGAACAAAAAGTTGCTTAAAAAGTTAAATACTACTTATTTGTTAAAATAACAACTCCTCTACAAAAAGATATTAACAGGGTAAATCTCAATCTGATTTACCCTATATCGTTTTAGTAATTATCAAAATGCATTTCCTGTCGAATATTTAGTAGAATAATGGTTTTTACTGAATTAGCTAAATCCCTGACAGTGAAACTTTTTAACACTTGCAGGTTAGCACTTTGTTAAAAATGTCACGGCATTTTGTTAAATTTGGTACGCTAAAACTAACAAAAATGAAGGGATTGATTTTATTCATAACTTTATTTGGTGCATCTTCACTTTACGGGCAAATGAGCGACAAACAGGTTCATTATACGTTTAAGATAACGGAGATCACCAATGAAGCCAATGCTAAAAACCTAAACATCGAAATCAAAGATTACTTTGATGTTGCGCCAATTTTTAATGATGATATGAATGAGTTTAAAGTGAGCTCGTATATCCTCATCAGCAGAGAACAGTTTGAAGAACGCATGACGGCCAAAGGCTTGCATGTTGAGTTGTTTGAACAATCTTCAATGGCTGGTAATACACCTACTAAACACTAAGTACCATGAAAAAGATTTTACTGCTTTTAGGTCTTAGTACCTCGTTGTTTTCGAACGCCCAAACTTCTTGTAGTGGAGCGGTCTCTATTACAGGGCTTCCAACAACAGATCTTACTACCGGTTGTGTTACTGCAACTACCAGTGATGCAACGTTGAGTACTGTTAATGGATCAACCTCCGGAGGCTGCGGTGCTGTTGTTGAGGAATATTGGTGGAGTTTTACCATTGGTGCCGGAACTCCAAGTTACCAAATCGATTTGTTGAATTCGACAGCAAACCGGGATCTTGGTTTTCAGCTGCTTTCAGGTTCTACCACGTGTTCAACTACTGCATTTGTGGGAACGGTTGTTAGTTGTCAGAATGCTACCGGAGACGGAGGAAATGAAACTTTCACAGCTAATAATCTGGCTGCCGGAACATATTATGTACGTGTATTATCCTATCAATCACAAGATGTAGATTTTGATTTGTGTTTTACATTCCTGGCGCCTCCGCCTCCTCCACCCGCAAATGATGACCCATGTGGTGCTATCGCAGTTTCAGTTGGTGCAAACGGTGTTTGTACGCCTGCTACTGCTTCAAATGCGGGAGCAACAGCTACATCAGGGCCTGCAGCACCAAGTTGTTCTAATTATGTGGGTGGTGACGTTTGGTATTCAGTAGTTGTACCTGCCTCAGGAAATATCACATTTGCAACCGACTATTCAGCACCATCTACCATTACCGATAACGGAATTGCTGTTTATTCGGGAGCTTGTGGTTCATTAACCGAGATAGGGTGCGATGATGATAGCGGAAACGGTTTAATGGCCAGTTTAGGAATGACAGGATTAACACCAGGTGCAACATTATATGTGCGCGTATGGGAATATGGAAATGATGTTTCCGGTACGTTTGTTATGTGTTTCAGTGAACCCGCTCCACCAGATGGAAATCAGGATTGCAACACGGCTAATCAGTTATGTTCGGATGCAACACTTAACGGAGCAAGTAACGGAGCAGGTGCTGCAGCTGATTTGGATGCAACCAATCAAGGCTGTTTATTTGGCGAAAATGAAGCAAACTGGTATTTCGCAGTCGTTACAACAGCCGGATTACTTGAATTTAATGTTTCACCGAGTAACGGATCAGATGATTATGATTTTGCTGTGTGGCACTATCCTGATGGTGTGGGACAAACCTGTCCGCCAACTGTTGCCCCTGCAAGATGTTCGTTTGCTGCGGGTTCAGGATTGGGCTCAAGTTACGATACTGGACTTGGTTCAGGCGCTGTTGATGCAAGTGAAGATGCTTCGGGAGATAACTGGGTACAAGGAATTACATGTGCCGTTGGTGACATTGTAGTGATGCTGATCGATAACTTCTCATCAACTACATCACCGTTTACAATGGACTTTACCGGAAATGTCGGTTTGAGCTGTATTCCGGTTTCATTGCCGGTAACATTACTTAATCTCAATGGTATTCAGGAAAACGGCGTGAATAAGATTAGCTGGTCAACTGAAGATGAAATCAACAGTGATTATTACATCGTTGAACGCAAGGTAGGCCAGGAATGGATTGCAATTGCAAAAGACTTTAGTAAATCGGGTGAAGGAATAAATCACTACATGATTAATGATACGGATTTTGATCGTATGGCTACGAACTATTATCGCCTGAAACAAGTAGACCTCGATGGTGATATAACTGATTTAGGGAACATTTCCATTCAATCCGAATACGATTTTTCAGATGTTACACTTTCCCCAAATCCTGCAAAAGACTTATTGAATGTAGGTTTGAATGCAACCAAAAAAGCGGTTTATACCCTTTCTGTTGTAGATATGTCGGGTAAAGTACTTTCTTCTACTGAAGTAACGGCTCAAGAAGGTTCTAACTCATTTCAATTGAATGTGGATGAATTGAGACAAGGTTCGTATTTATTGGTTGTAAACGGTGAAGCTACTGTTTGCAGAAAAGCCTTTATGAAATAAAAACAAGTAAGTTGCTACTACGCTGTTTTAAAGCCGCTTCACTTGTGAGACGGCTTTTTTATTATAGCTTAATCGTAAGGTTTTCAGGTGGATAACCGCACGTAATATTGCAAATTTACGTGCACAATTTCACCGCGTAAATTTGCAATATTACGTGCCTTTTATAAGTTGGATAAAACGATTTTTACCATTTCTCGGAAGTACCATCTTCCTCATTTGCCTGGTCGAGCAGTTTTTGCCAATTATAAGTAACATCTTCGCTATCTTCCAGGATGGCTTTGTAATCATGCTTGTTGATTTCCAGTTCGTCAATCTCTGTTTCGATGTAGGTTTGAATAGCATCCAGCAGCGGACGCTCTTCCGGACTACAGAAAGAAAGTGCCTGGCCTTTATTTGTTCCCCGGCCTGTTCTTCCGACACGGTGAACGTATTGTTCTTCCATATCCGGCAAATCGTAATTGATCACATAATCAACTCCCGGGATATCAATTCCACGGGCGGCAACATCTGTGGTAATCAGCACCTTATTTTCTCCATTTCGGAACCGGTTCAGAATATCAAAACGATCCTGTTGTTCTTTTCCGCCATGTAAAGCCTCGCTTTTAATACCAACCCGTTCCATTGCCGCGACTACACGTTCACAACGCACTTTCGTCCGCACAAACACCACAAACTTATAATCAGGATATTCCTGGATCATGTTCTCCAGGAAAAAACGTTTATCATCCATTTCAACCGTGATAAAAGCATGGTCAACATTTTTTGTAATCAGGTCTTTTGGCGAAATCTGGATCCGGATAGCTTCGCGCACAACATCATAAGCAAGCGATTTAATTTTCTTGGTAATAGTTGCCGAAAAAAACAATGTCTGCCGGTTTTTCTTGGGTGAAAGCTTGTGAATGGCTTTGATATCTTCGTCAAACCCCAGGTCAAGCATGCGATCAGCCTCGTCCAAAACGAGGTAACGCAATTCATCCAACACCAAAAAACCTTGTGAACGAAGATCAAAAACCCGTCCGGGTGTAGCCACAATCACATCAACGCCTTTACGCAGTTGCTGGATCTGATTTTCCTGCTCCACTCCTCCCATTACCGAGGCAATTCTAACATCGGTTTTTTTTCCGATTTCCTTAAAAACCTCTGTGATCTGATGAGCCAATTCACGTGTTGGTGCAAGTACCAAACATCGTGGAGCTTTTGAATGTGCTTTATGTTTCATCAGATCATTGAGGATCGGAATCACAAAAGCGGCCGTTTTTCCTGTTCCCGTTTGCGCAATAGCAAACACATCTTCGCCTTTCATGATCGGCTGGATGGCTTTGAATTGAATGTCGGTGGGGCGTTTGAAACCCAAATAAGCGAGTTGCTGCTTGATCAAATCATGTATCGGGTATTCTTCAAAACGCATATCAGTAATTTTAGCAAAGGTAGGGTTTTTCGGGTTCGCAGCTGAGATTGACGTGATACCATTATATTTGCCATATATGAAAGTAGTTGGGTTATTGCTGTTGTGTTTTTTTCTGGTGAAATGCACACGGCTATCGGAAAAAAAGGCACAAATTGGCAAAGCTGTTGACGTCAGCTACGCGAAGCATTTTAAGATCGTGCAACATGAACATTATGCGGTACTAAGCATTATGCAACCCGAAACAGGAAAAGTGGAACGCGAATATGCGCTGGTGAAGAAAGCCGATAAATCGTTCGCTCCGGCAGGAATGGACCAGATAGAAGTACCGGTGAAACGCATGGCTGTTCTTTCGACAACGCATATAGGTATGCTTGACGCCATTGATGCGCTTGACTGCGTGAAAGGAGCAACCGACAAAAATTTTATTGCAAATAAGAAAGTGCTTCAGGGAATTGAAAAAGGTGAAATTGTTGGTTTTTCCGATGAAACATCCATTGTCCCTGAACAACTACTTGAAAATGAGATTTCGCTGGTCGTTTACAGCGGATTTGGAAAAGGATTCCCGAACGAAGAAAAACTCAAACAATTGGATGTATTAGTTATGGCCAATTACGATTGGCGCGAAGAACATCCGTTGGGAAAAGCAGAATGGATCAAAGTTTTCGGATTTTTGACCGGAAAAGAGAAACAGGCGATGGCTTATTTTTCAGCCGTTGAGAAAACGTACAACGACACCAAAAAGAAATTGCAAAATATCAAGGATCGCCCCGAAGTCCTGGTTGGATCTCTCATCGGAGAAAGCTGGTTTGCACCTGCAGGAGAAAGCTACATGGCTCAATTGTTAAGAGATGCCGGTGCCGATTATTTGTACAAAGATTTAAAGGGAACCGGAAGCTGCGAACGAACACTGGAACAGGTTTTCAAAGATCAGCAAACAACAAAAGTATGGATCAATGCCGGAGCGGTTTCACTCCCCGATTTATTAAAACAGCAGCAGAAATACGGTTTGTTTACTTCAGTGAAAGAAGGAAAAGTGTATTGTTATACGCACAATAGCAACTATTTCTGGGAAATGGGAGCTGCCAATCCGCATTGGGTTTTAAGTGATCTGGCAACCATTTGCGGTCAGCCAAATGGGAATAAATTACATTTTTACAAGCAACTCGAACGTTAAACTGCGATGAAACGGCTTCATGTATTCCTGTTGTTTTTTTTGCTGGCGCTGGTTATCCTGACACTCGGCTTTCCACACCAGGAAGAGCATTGGTTTGAGTCATTTTTTCCAGCAGAAGGAAAGGAGAAATTTCAACACATTTTACTCACCGAGTTCCGGATTCCACGTTTGGTCATTGCACTGGTAGCCGGAGCATCGCTTTCCGTTTGCGGTTTATTATTACAAACATTACTTAACAATCCATTGGCCGGACCTTCTATTCTCGGACTTACATCCGGTGCGCATTTATTCGTCGCACTAACAATCCTGGCTGCCGGATATCTTTCAGGAACCTTGCTGGACCTGAGTATCACGGTTGCTTCCGCAGTAGGATCGTTGTTATTCGGATTGATCATTTTATTGATGGCCAATCGGGTTAAATCCCAGGTTTCGCTCTTGTTGATAGGAATGATGCTCGGGACCTTTGTTTCGGCTGTCACCGGAATTTTACTTTCCAAATCTGACCCGAATGCGTTGAAAGCATTCACATTATGGAGTTACGGATCATTGCAGCAGGTGAATTTAAATCAGCTACCGGTAATTCTGGCAATCAGTTTATCGGGAATCGCAACAACATTTTTTTTAGTGAAACCACTCAACGGATTGGTACTTGGTGAACGCCAGGCAACCGTACTAGGCGTTCATTTGCGCAGGTCTCAATGGCAGATTTTAGCCGTCGTTTCTGTTTTAACGGGGCTGGTAACAGCCTTTTGCGGACCAATTGCTTTTGTGGGACTGATTGTTCCCAACATCGTGAAAATACTTTATAAAACGGCAAACCATCGTGTGTTATTGATTGGAACCATTATCATTGGTGCAGGTTTTATGCTGCTGTGTGATTTACTGATCGTAGTACTGGAACCGTATATCGTTTTACCAATTAATAGCCTAACATCCTTGATCGGTGCTCCGGTAGCGGTGGCGTTATTATTGAAAAAGATCCGCCATGCTTGAGTTGCGATCCATAGACATCGGCAGAGCCAAAACGCTCTATTCAATTGATGAAGTAACACTTCTTCCCGGCAAATTGTATGCATTGATCGGTGCCAACGGCGCTGGTAAATCCACTTTGTTGGATGCAATCGCACTTGGTGAATACTCGAGTGGTGAAATTCGCTTGAACAATTCTTCCATTGCCGGCCTTTCGTTAGGTCAACGCGCTTTATTGGTCGCTTTGGTCGAAAGCCGTTTTCACGGTTCGGAATACTTGTCAACGCAGGAATATCTGGATCTTGGCCGGTTTCCACATACCGGTTTCCAGGGATTGCTCAACGATTCGGATAAAGCAGTGGTCAATCGTGTTGTTGAACAATTGCAATTGGAACATTTGCTTCGTCAATCGACTGTCACGCTCAGCGATGGTGAGCGTCAACGAGCAAGTATTGCTCGTGCCCTGATCCAGGAAACAGCTCTGATCCTGCTCGATGAACCAACTTCTTTCCTGGATTATCCTAACAAACGCGCGATTATGCAATTGCTGAAAACAATCGCGCATGAACAGCAGAAAATCATTTTGCTTGCTTCGCATGATCTGGAATTGTGTCTTGATTACTGCGACGAATGTTTGGTCATCAATCCTGAAAGTCAGCGCCTGGAACAATATCCAGTTGCAGAATTATCACTGAATAAACTCATCACGAAGGCTTTTGGGGTTTCGTCTCCTGTTTAAACCCAATAACCGGGCGATCAACAATTGCTTCGCGCAATAGTTCTTTCATACATTCGAAAATCGTCATTATTTTTTCGTCCTGATCTTCCATTCGATCTTCCAGTTCGTTTACTTTTTGCAACAATTCCTGTTGACTCGAAAGCAACTCGCGCATCCCGGAAAAAATGCGAATAATCTGGATATTCACCTGAATGGCAATATCACTGCTCAAGACACTTGAAAGCATGGCTACACCTTGTTCGGTAAACGCCATTGGAATGTACCGGGAGCCGCCCCAACTTGAGGTGCCAAATTGGCACCTCAAGATTTCAACTTCCTCAGGTGTAAGTTCGAACATGAAATCATCAGGAAATCGGTCGATGTTTCGTTTCACCTGGCGTTTAAGTGATTTGGTTTCGACCCGATAAAGTTGAGCCAGATCGCTGTCGAGTATGATTTTTTGGTTGCGGATCAGGATGATCTTTTGCAAAATAGTTTCGTTGGGGATAAGTGTTTCCATTTGTTGGTGTTTTATTGGTGAATTATCCCGCCCATGTTTCACGGTCCAAGCTGCGTAGCTGAATGGCTTCGGAAATATGAACGGTTTGAATGTCGGGAGCCTGTTCCAGGTCGGCAATGGTGCGCGCTACTTTCAAAATCCGGTCATAAGCACGGGCAGAAAGGCCAAGCCGGTCCATGGCGTGTTTCAGTAATTGACGGCACGCATCATCAATGCCGCAAAAGCGTTCCAGGTCAACGCGCTCCATTTGCGCATTGCAGTGAATTCCCGTATGTTCTTTAAATCGGTTGAGTTGCAACAGCCGCGTTTGCATCACCCGCTGGCGAATTTCACTGCTTCCTTCCGAAGGAATATCGTAGGCCAAATCATCAAACGAAACCGGCGTTACTTCCACATGCAGGTCTATACGGTCCAATAATGGACCCGAGATTCTGTTTAAGTATTTCTGAACCACTCCCGGGCCACAAACACAGTCTTTTTCCGGATGATTGTGATAACCGCACGGACAAGGATTCATGGCAGCAATCAACATAATTCCGGCAGGATAATCAACGGTAAATCGCGCGCGGGAAATGGTCACCGTTCTGTCTTCCAGCGGTTGACGCATCACTTCCAGCACCTGCCGTTTGTATTCAGGAAGTTCATCCAAAAACAAGACACCGTTGTGTGCAAGCGAAATTTCTCCGGGTTGCGGATAAGTTCCACCACCAACCAGGGCTACGTCACTGATCGTATGATGTGGTTTTCGAAATGGACGTTGGGTAACAAGTCCGACACGTTTGCCAATCTTCCCTGCAACAGAATGAATCTTGGTGGTTTCCAGCGATTCTTCCAAACTCATTGGCGGTAAAATAGTTGGCAAACGTTTGGCGAGCATCGATTTTCCGGCACCTGGCGGACCAATCAGAATCACGTTATGTCCTCCGGCTGCGGCAATTTCAAAAGCACGTTTGATGGTAGCTTGCCCTTTTACATCTTTAAAATCAACATCGGCGTGAATGAGCTGACGCTCAAATTCGGCTTTAATGTTGAAGCGTGTAGGAGCAATTTCCGATTCACCATTGAGCAATTGCACCACTTCCAGCATCGTTTTTAAACCATACACATCAATTCCTTCAACTATGGCGGCTTCTTCGGCATTTGCTTCGGGCAAAATAATTCCTTTGAATCCTTCCTGTTTGGCTTGCATGGCAATCGGAAGTACGCCTTTAATCGGTTGTAATCCGCCATCAAGGGAAAGTTCTCCTAACAGAATATATTCTTCGAGGCGTTCCAGTTTCATTTGATCACTGGCTGCCAGGATTCCCATCGCTATGGCCAGATCAAACGTTGAGCCTTCCTTTCGGATATCAGCCGGCGCCATATTAACCGTGATTTCCTTTCCCGGATATTTGAAATCATTGTTTTTTAAAGCCGCTTTGATCCGTTGATGGCTTTCGCGAACCGCGTTATCCGGCAATCCGACCAATATAAAATTCACGCCATTGGCAATGTTCACTTCGATGGTAATAGTTGTGGCATCGATACCAAAAACGGCACTTCCATAGGTTTTAACTAGCATATCTTTTCGTGTTTTTTACTTTAAGATATGTAGAAAGTAGATTTAAAACAATAGTTTAGACGAAATATTAATCATTAATTGATTAAAAAAAAATCGATACACATTTAATCCAGATAGCTCAGATTCCATGCAAAAAAAAAGGTCCGGGAATCCCCCGGACCAGCGATATATTGTTAGTATGTCAATGTATTTCTAACTCAAAAGGCATGCGCATCTGAATTCCTGTCATTTGATCCAGCTGACGCAACATCTTATACGAGTCGGTCATTATTTTCGGTAGCTCTGTTTGTTTCAGGTTAGCGCGAACACTTTCTTCTTCGCTCAACTGCTCCAGCAATTCAGCCACCGGATCTTCTTTCACTTCGGGCCAGTATTTAATTTTTGCGTCGGAAATTCCAGCCTTTTTCTGTGCATACGCAATCGCATCAGAAAGCCCGCCGATTTTATCCACCAGGCCATGTTTCAACGCATCCGTACCTGTCCACACACGCCCGCGGGCCAAGACCTCAACTTGTTTTTGGGTCAATCCGCGGCCATCGGCAACGCGTTTTTTAAATTGCGAATAAATCTGATCAACTTCTCCCTGGATCGCTTTCAATTCCTCTTCGGTTAGTTTACGATTGGTCGACAGAACAGCATGTGCATTGGTTTGAGCTCGATCAAAGGTGACTCCCAGCTTATCTTCAAATAGTTTTCCAGTAAATGGAATCACTCCAAAAACGCCGATTGATCCGGTGATCGTTGTCGGTTCAGCAAAAATAGTACTCGCCGGCGTAGCGATGTAATAACCACCTGATGCAGCAACGTCCCCCATAGAGACCACTACCTTTTTCTTTTTCGCTGTCAACATCACTTCACGCCAGATTTCTTCTGAGGCAAGCGCACTTCCGCCAGGACTGTTTATACGAAACACTACTGTTTTGATTGACTTGGTTTCACGAGCTTCACGGAAATACTTACAAATGTTCACGGATGTCATTTCATCGCCATCCACTGTAATTGCACCTTCGGCAACAATTACTGCAATATTTGCTTTCGTGTTTTTTCTGCCATTGATCAACTGATCATTTTTGAACTTGGTTTTCGAATATTTCTCAAACGCAAGCAGATTGGCCATATCTGTTTTTTCGCCGGCTTTTTTACGCACGATATCAATGACTTCATCGCGGTATTTCACACCATCGATCAACTTATATTGAAGCGCATCTTCCACACGTTTGATCTTCAAACCTTCGGCAATATCGTTCAGCGTTTCAGCTGAAACCTTGCGGTCTTTTGCAATTTTTGTACGCAAATCTTTCCAGATTGATCCCAACAGACGTTCTGTCTGCAAGCGACTGGAATCACTCATATTTTCTCTGAAAAACGGTTCAACAGCACTTTTAAAATCATTGTTCGAGCCTCTGATAACTTGCATTTCAACCCCCATTTTATCAAACGTTCCTTTAAAATAAGTCATTTCTGTTCCCAATCCTGTAAATTCCATTGCAGAAGTCGGAAAGCCGTATACTTTATCGGCTGCAGAACTGATATAATATTGTTTTTGGGTCACGACTTCGCCGCTCAGATACGCCACTACAAATTTCCCCGATTTTCGGAAACGATGGATCGCGTCACGCAGTTCCTGTGCGGTAGCATAACCACATTGAACCGACTGAAGGTCAATGAAAATTCCTTTCACGTCATCGTCATCGGCTGCACGCTCAAAACCAAGCAGTAAATCACTTAAACCTGTTACCTTATTAATACTGAATGACGGGCCATTTAATGACGCATCAGAAGATTCACCGATTTCTCCGGATAACGTTAAGTGTAAAACGGTCTTATCTTTTGCTTCGGGTTCATTGCCAAACATACTGCCGATAACTGAAAAAGTAATAATCCACCCGATGAGTGAAACAACCAGTACCGAAACGAGAGAAGGCCAGAAAATGCGCCAGAAAGAAACTTTTTTCTCAGTCATATAAAATAGTATTAATGCATAACAAATATAGTCTGAATCATGCGAGGCGATACCGAACTACGTATGGAACATCCATCCGACTGAAAAAAGGTGCGTTTTCGGTATGAATGGCAACCGGTTCAACAACATCCCGGCAACAAAATAAATTACAGCTGTTTTCAGTTAAATTTGCGGTATGAACGAAGCAAAGGAAGCATGGATCGGAATGGGAAGCAATGAAGGCGACCGTTTCGGCTACATGCAATCGGCGGTTAACGCATTGTTGTCTCAGCCTGGAATTCAGCCTATCGCGGTTTCAAAAGTAGTAGAAACCGAACCCTGGGGATTTGATTCACCAGATTTGTTCCTGAACGCTGTAATTGGAATTCGCTGGGCTGGAAAAGCGGAAGATTTACTGACTGTTTTATTATCCGTCGAAACGCAATTGGGAAGAACAAGAAGTGAATCGGAGCGTTATTCGTCACGCACTATCGACCTTGATTTATTGCTTTTCGGGGAAGAAGTTATCAACAGTGACAAACTAGTTATTCCACACCCGCGGATGCTCGAAAGAAGGTTTGTACTGGAACCGCTGAACGAATTGATTCCAAGCTACATCCACCCGGTTAAACACTTACGTTTTTCCGAACTTTTGAAGGACTGCATCGATGAAAGTAACGTGTTTATCCACGCTAAAGCGTTATCCATCAATCATTAATTGTAATTAAACGATTTATAGTAAAAAAAATTGTTTAATATTGCACGTAATTTATTTTAAGGTAGAAACTAACAATTGAATAATGAAAAAGCAAAGTATCAAAGGTTTGGCTTTTATAGCGGTAGCTGGTTCGCTTGTTGCTAGTTGTGACCTCTTGAAGGATTTGGAGTACAAAGTAACTCCTAGCCCGCTTGAGATGCACGCTGACAGTGTACGTGTAAAAGTTGAAGTGAAATTTCCAGAAAAAGGTATCAAGAAAAAAGCATCTGCTGACCTTACACCAATGCTGGGGAACACAGCTCTTAAAACAGTAACTGTTCAAGGAGAAAAAGCAACTGGAAACGGAACCGTTATCCAATACAAACCAGGTGGAACAATGGTCTACACAGACGTTGTAGCTTACAAACCTGAGTTTGAATACACAGAACTTAAAATAACCGGTAAGGTTTACAAAGGTGGTAAAGAGAAAAAAGACAAATTCCAGGATATGGAAATTGCTAAAGGTACCATCATCACTCCATACTTGGTAAACAAAGACTTTAAAGTAGTTTTCGCGAAAGACGAGTTCAAACGTGTTACCGAGCAAGGGTACGCTGCTCAAATCAATTACGATAAAGGAAAATCAATTGTTAAACCGATTGAATTAAAAGATAAAGACATCGTAGATTTCGGCGCATGGTTGGCAGCTGCTCAGGCGAATCCTAAGATTGCTATCAAAGCAATCAACATTACAGGTTTTGCATCTCCTGAAGGTGAAGAAGACAAAAACAACACATTGTCTACTGATCGCTCAACTTCTGCGAAAACAGCTTCTATCGACGTAGCGAAAAAATCGAAAAACGATAAAGCACAAACTGAAGTTTACAGCCTTGCCGGTAAAGGAGAGGATTTCGCAGGTTTCGAAGCTGAATTAGCTAAGAATACTACGATGAAACAAGAGGACAAAGATTTGATCCTTCGTGTATTGAAAATGTACCCTGATCCTGCAACTCGCGAAACTGAGATGCGTAACCTTGGTAAATCATTTACCGAATTGGATAAAAACATTTTCCCTAAACTGCGTCGTGCTGAGATCAACGTTGTTTACGATTTGACAGGTTATTCTGACGAAGAATTAACAACAATCTCTAAAGCTGAGCCACAAAAATTAACATTGGAAGAATTGTTGTTCACTGCTTCATTGACTGAAGATTTGAACGAGAAATTGCGTCTTTACAAAGAAGCTGAAATCAAAGATCCATCTGATTGGAGAGCTGCTAACAACGTAGGTGCTGCTTTGTACAAACAAGGTAAAATCAACGAAGCAAAAGCTCAGTTTGAAAAAGCTAACGGTAAAAAAGACAACCCTATCTCTAAAAACAACTTAGGTGCAGTTGCAGGTGTAAACGGTGACCGTGCAAAAGCGGCTCAATTGTTAGGACAAGCAAACGGTGCTGGTTCAGAGGTTAGCTACAACAAAGGAATTCTTGCAATCCAAAACGGTAAATACGCTGACGCGGTATCTAACTTCGGTTCAGATGCATCTTTCAACAAAGCTCTTGCTCAATTGTTGAACGGAAGTGCTGATGCTGCTTCTAAAACGATCGATGCTTCTGCAGACAAAGAAAGCGCTCAGGGTTACTACCTGAAAGCAGTTGCTGCTGCTCGTGAAGATAAATTGGATGCTGTAGTTAGCAACTTGAAAAGTGCTATCGCGAAAGACGGTTCTTTGAAAGCGAAAGCTGCTAAAGATCGTGAGTTCTTGAAATACGAAGATAACGCTGCGTTGTCTTTCATCAAGTAATCGCTTTAAACATATTGAATCCCCCGTAGCTCAGGCTAACGGGGGATTTCTTATTTTAGGAATTTTAATCTCTTTCACTATGGCACCAAAAATTCTTCATACACCACACTGGAAACTGTTTATTCTTGTTTTTGGAATTCCTTTTGTGGCAGCAATGACTTTAATGGTCGTGATGATTTCAATGATTGTGAGTCAGCGAGAACCAAACCCGGAAGTATTATTTCCCTACATATTTGTTTTTCCGGCGATTGCTTTAGTAGGGGCAATTACTCAGCTTTACTGGCAATGGTCGGTAGGAACAGGGCTACAAGCTTATTTGCATCCTGACACGCGCCTTCGTGTGAAACGATTCAAGATTTTCTTTTTTATTCCATGGATTTACATGGGCGCATTTCTCTTGGTCGCAACAATCATTTCAACACAAATCAGGTCTTCGAATGGTGATGAATCATCCGGTCTTGCATGGGCAATCCCATTATTTATACTCGCGTTTCTCATGCACTTCTTCTCGATCTTCTGCATAATTTACACGCTGTATTTCGTTGCCAAAACACTCAAAAGCGTGGAATTACAGCGCGAAGCACATTTCTCGGATTACATTGGGGAATTTTTCCTGATCTGGTTCTTTCCGGTTGGAGTTTGGTTTATACAACCGCGCATCAACAGAATTGTTCAGGGAAATCAATTCAACGATACGTCACTGATCGATTAATCAGGTTTTCAAATAAAGGAAAAGTCCACCCGGCGATTGAGCTGCTTACCTTCGTCTGTTGTATTGTCGCCAATTGGATCGGCTTCACCTTTGAAATCAATTTCTATGCGATCTCTTGACAATCCCAGCGCAACGAAAAAGTCAATAATTGCTTGCGCACGGCGTTTGGAAAGATCAATGTTGTAGGCATCCGAACCGTCGGCGTCGGTGTAACCAACTACTTTAATGCGCAGATCGGAATGCCCGTTGACGACTTTGAGCAATGAGATCAGGAAATTTTTGTACTCCGTTTTAATTTCGGCCTTATCGTAATCGAAATAGATCGGCTGAAATTTGAAGTTCTTTCGTTCCAGGTCGCGAATCTCAGGTGCCTTGCGTCCCTTTTTCAGATCATCCACAAAGATGGGCCGCCACGATTGCACTTCTTTTACTGTAGGTTCCAGCGAGATCGGTAAACTTGACCGAAAACAAATAATCTTTCCTGTATAACCACGACATTCACTGCTTTTAAAGGTTCCCTGCAAATACCCGGTCGAATCGATGAAATTGAGTGTGGCTTCCATGTTACACCATTTCACTCCCGAAGCATCCTTCTTTTTTTCGACCACAAATTGTTTCAGCTGTACGCTTCCGGCTTTTTTTTCGCCTTTCAGTCTCTTTACTACGAACGCATCTTTCCCGGTGACTTCCTCGCGGCTTTTCCCGATAAAATCTCCCGATTCATTAAAATCAAAATAAATAATCGCAGCCTGATCGTACGTTTGTCCATCGCGAATCATCAGCCCCTGCCACGTTCCTTTCAGCGTAGTTTGCCCAATTGCAAACTGCACCAATAACACCCCGATCAATGTGAATATCAACTTCATATACTACTATTCGTAATTGAGCGCAAAAAGTTGCCTTTCGGACCAACTTTTTAACATCCGTGATTTATACTACGCATCTTTAGATTGAGTTTAGTATGAGTTTCATAAATTTATCCGTTTTTAAGTTTTGAGTTAACTTTAAAACTCTGTAACTTGCCAAACTCAAAAACGGACAAACTCATCAAACTTACAGACATCTCATGAAACAGTTACTTTCTTTCGTTTTACTGATCTTCGTTGCCACAAGCTGCAATGTAACATCCAAATCAGCTGCCCCAACGGCTATAGCTTCAAGCGAAGCCACTTCCGCAACCACAGATGCAGTTGCTATCAAAACGATATTCGAATTTAAGGTTACAGACATCAAAAACACTGAGTTTGATTTTGCTTCACTGAAAGGAAAAAAAATAATGGTCGTAAATACAGCTTCCGAATGCGGATTGACACCCCAATATGAACAATTGCAAGCTCTCTATGAGAAATACAAAGATCAGAATTTTGTAATCATCGGTTTTCCGGCCAACAACTTCATGGGACAGGAGCCGGGAAACAATGAAGAGATCGCAACTTTCTGTAAAGCAAACTACGGCGTTACCTTCCCGATGATGAGTAAAATCTCGGTAAAAGGGAAAGATATGCACCCTGTTTACCAGTTTCTGACGCAGAAAAGTCAGAATGGATTGGAAGACAGTGAGGTGCAATGGAACTTCCAAAAATACCTGATCGGAACCGATGGAAAACTGGTTCGTGTGGTGTCACCTAAAACGCTTCCCAACGATGCAAGTATCATTTCCTGGATCGAATCAAAAGATTAGTGAAAAGTTGATATTTTGTTAATAAATACAGGCACTTCAGCTTTTATTTTCGGTCGATAAACCTTGGCTTTTGGCTATATTTGTTCTGCGATGAAAAATCGCCTAAAATTCTATTGAACATCTATGAGCGAAGAAAAAAAAGTACAGGATTATTCAGCAGATAACATACAGGTCCTTGAGGGATTGGAAGCGGTTCGTAAACGTCCGGCGATGTATATCGGGGACATTGGAATAAAGGGATTGCATCACCTGGTTTATGAGGTCGTTGACAACTCAATCGATGAGGCTCTTGCCGGTCACTGCGACACTATTTCCGTTGACATCAACGTTGATAATTCCATAAGAGTAATTGATAACGGCCGTGGTATCCCAACCGGGATCAATACCAAAGAAGGAAAGTCGGCGCTGGAAATCGTAATGACAGTATTACACGCCGGTGGTAAATTCGACAAAGACACCTATAAAGTTTCCGGTGGTTTGCATGGTGTGGGTGTTTCGTGTGTGAACGCACTTTCTATTCACTTAAGTGCGGTTGTACATCGCGAAGGAAAAATTTTCCAGCAGGAATACAGCATTGGTAAACCGCTATACGAAGTAAAAGAAATCGGTGTTTCGGATAAAACAGGAACGGAAGTGACGTTTAAACCGGACAATACCATTTTCGAACAAACAGAATACAACTACGATACATTGGCCGCGCGTATGCGTGAGCTGGCTTTCCTAAACAAAGGAATCACCATTACATTGCGTGATTTACGTGATCTGGATGAAAATGAAAAACCACGTCAGGATATTTTTCATTCGGAAGGTGGTTTGCGCGAGTTTGCCCAATACCTTGACCGTAACCGTGAACCATTGATTCCGGATGTGATCTATTTCGAAGGTGAACGTGAAGGCATTCCGGTTGAAGTAGCGTTGACTTACAACACTTCGTACACAGAAAATATTCAGGCTTACGTCAACAATATCAATACGCACGAAGGTGGTACGCACCTTTCTGGTTTCCGTCGTGGTTTGACGAATACCTTGAAAAAATATGCTACCGATAGCGGAATCCTGGCAAAAGAAAAGATCGAAATTGACGGTGATGATTTCCGTGAAGGATTGACAGCTGTAGTTTCGGTAAAAGTTCAGGAACCGCAATTTGAAGGCCAGACGAAAACAAAATTAGGAAACCGCGAGGTTACGGCTCCTGTTTCACAAGGTGTTTCGGAAATGCTTGCCATTTATTTGGAAGAGCACCCTTCTGAAGCAAGATTGATTGTTGAAAAAGTAGTATTGGCCGCCCGTGCCCGTCATGCCGCCCGCAAAGCGCGTGAAATGGTGCAGCGTAAGAACGTGATGTCTGGTTCCGGATTGCCCGGTAAACTAGCCGATTGTTCGGAGAAGGATCCTGCTTTGTGCGAGATTTACTTTGTCGAAGGAGATTCGGCGGGTGGAACAGCCAAGCAAGGCCGCGACCGTCACTTCCAGGCGATCATGCCATTGCGTGGTAAGATTCTGAACGTTGAAAAAGCGATGCAGCACAAGATCTTCGAAAACGAAGAGATCAAAAACATGTACACTGCTTTAGGTGTGCGCGTTGGGACCGAAGATGATTCGAAAGCATTGAACCTCGATAAATTGCGCTACCACAAGATCATCATCATGTGTGATGCCGATGTAGATGGTTCACACATCGAAACACTGATCTTAACGTTCTTCTTCCGTTACATGAAGGAATTGATCGAAAACGGATATATCTACATTGCCACACCACCACTTTACCAGGTGAAAAAAGGGCAAAAAGCAGAATACGCCTGGAACGAAGATCAGCGTGATCGTTTGATCCACGATCTAAAAGGAAGCGGTTCCGAATCGTCGGTAAACGTTCAGCGATACAAAGGTTTGGGTGAAATGAACGCGGAGCAGCTCTGGGATACAACAATGAATCCTGAACACCGCACACTACGCCAGGTAACGATTGAAAACGCAGCCGAGTGCGACCAGATCTTCTCTATGCTAATGGGAGATGAAGTTCCGCCACGCCGCGAATTCATTGAGAAAAATGCAAAATACGCAAATATCGATATTTAACGACTCGATTTATTAATACAAAAAGCTGTCTTCCTTTGGTTGGCAGCTTTTTTGTGCTTTGAAAAAACAAAATGCTAAAATCCGGCGTGAGTTCCCAAAATCACGCACACGAACGTAAGTTCGGGATATTGGGAACGCGTTCATAATCATCCTGAGGCTGAAATGGTACCCCGAACTTGCTCAAAATTCGAAAAAACTTCATTTTAGCCTGATAATCGCCACTACGTCAACCAACAGATCATTTTTTATCGAACAACAGATTCAGTTTTAAATTTTACTTGTAAATTGGCACTATGAAGCGTCTAATCGTCATGATCTTACTTCTGCCTCTTCTGACCGCATGTCCGGCCGATAACGAAGATGCAGAAGACACCCTGAAGGCCTTTCGTGAAAACGGATACAATTTCAGCGAATTTAAAAAACAGGGGTACAAAAACATCCGATTCAAAATGCCTAAATCGTTTGATATCGATTATGGAAACCGTTACTGTTACAAGTCTTCATCGCTAAACAGACGTGATTATGTGTTGGGAGTAATTTTCACCATTGAACGCTTTACCGAAGACGATCTTGAATCGGAACTCATGGAAGATTATTACCTGGTAGATGACGATCTACTGAACAACTTCCATGATGCTTATGCTGATCGCCGTTATGAATCGTTGACCAATGCAAGTATTTCGTTCAAAAAAGACACGAAGAAAAACATCAAATTTAAAGGTGTGACTCAAACGCTTTCGGGTAGAAATTCTGACTACGCTGACGATATTTATTATGCGATGGCAACGTTGAAAGTGCGCAAAGAATATTATGTCTTTCAATTCATTTCAAAACGCGAGATGATGGACTACGTTTATGACGATTTCGAACGAATTCTGGCAACGGTACGTCACAAATGATCCCAACAATTAATTCATTAGCAAAACGTCTTCTGGAGCCTCTTCCGGGCACAGTTGCGCATGAATTAATGTATCCGCGTAAAGGAGTAAGTATAAGCGATCAATACGACAAGTCTGATGCGCGTTTATCTTCTGTGGCTATTCTGCTGTTTGAAACCGACAATGTGCTTCAGTTTTTAGTGATCCAACGCGCTGAATATGACGGTACTCATAGCGGCCAGATTGCTTTTCCGGGTGGTAAATGGGAACAAACCGATGATTCTCTTATAACTACAGCTTTGCGTGAATGTGAGGAGGAAATCGGTGTGACGAAAGACGAACTGGAATACATTGGAAAACTGACCGATGTGTTTACGGTGGTGAGTTCATTTATTATTGAGCCACATATCTTTTACTGGAAAACACCACATAATAAATTCACTGTTTCGGAACGTGAAGTCGCGGCTGTTTATTCGCTTTCGATAGACGATTTACTGACTGAAAGTGCCATTGAATACCACACGATTCCTCTCAAAAACGGTGTTAATTTAAAGGAAGTTCCACACTTCGTGCTGGGTGAAGTGAAAATCTGGGGCGCGACAGCTTTGATTCTTAGTGAATTAAAACTGGTGTTTCAGTCTTTGTAGAAGTGAATTCCACCAAATAATTTCTCGGGAATATTATTGCCATCCGCCACAGCAGATGTAGGCTTTCTTTCCCACGAATGCACGAATTACAGCTCGGCTAACGCACTCGCCAACAAAATAACAACAGACATAAGTCGTACCTTGTCTAACATAAAGCGTGTCCGTTAGGCACGCAAAAAATTCGTGCATTCGTGGGAAAGAGGAACACCAATATTCGTGTGTAAACTAGAAACGGAATCGCGCGAAACCGAATGCCGTAGAAACGCTATTTGATTTCTTGGTGAAGAACGTCAACGCATCACGTGAGGAAATTCCGCATTCGTAAGCACCTTCTTTCAGTATAAAAGTTACTCCGACCGGAATGTTGCTTTTGTAAATTCCACCACCGTAGTAACCGGCACTCAATTGCAACCATTTCACGGGACGAATATCTCCACCTACAGAGAAAATAGCATTCTGAACAGAACCCGGATTTTCTTTGTTGAACGGAGCAATCATATCAAATCCGAAACGAAATACTTTGTTCAGGTCAAAACTCGCTCCCAATCTGAAATCGGCAGCATTGGCCATTTTGTATTTTTCTTCACCTTTCAGAGTCAAAACTCCGTTGTCACGCAACATCTGATTCACCGAACTTGTAATATTGGCCTGATCCAAACCAGCCAGGCTAAAATTACCGAACAAAGTGTCTTTCACCGAATAAACATTGCTCTTATAGGTCACAGATCCGATATTATTAACGGCTGCGGCAATTTTCAATTTTCCGAACAACATGGCGCTTACTGCAAAGTCGATTCCATAACCGTTCCCAACCGCGGGGGGAATTCCACCATTGCTGGTTAATACGTTTGATCCGGTAACGCTGCCATAATTAATGTCAAATGATGGTGTCAATGCTGAGTGCATCACCAATCCATTTTCATCGGATGAAAGATCAAACATTGCCATCGATTGGATAAATCGCCCACCGATTCCGGCATAAAGCGCAAATGTTGAATCGCTTCCCAACAATTTTCTTCCGTAACCGAAATTGTAGGAACGGTTCCAGAGCATTCGCACGGAAGAACCTTTTGTTATTTCACTTAGTTTGAGTGGAACACCAATGCTTCCGCTGATTGCGGCATCCAATGTGTCACTTGAAAGATTGGCATTGTTGGCAATAACGGATGTGTCTGTCCCAAAAACCACGGTCAATGAATCAAAGTAAGAAGATAATTTTCCTCTGAATAGAATGTCCGTAGTTTGTTCATTCAGCTTCGAATACCATTGGTAATTTTCACGTACGTTGAAGGCGATTCCTCCAAATTTTTCGCTTTGGAATGAAAAACCTGCCCAGTTGAAATCCACAAAAATGGAAATTCCCGCCTGCGCATAATCTCCCGCCGCTTCCATTTGTTTGTTGTAATCGATTGGATCATTTTCTTTTTTCGTGGCTTGCGACCACAATGTACGCGTGAGATTTTTGAGTTTATCGGAAGTCAATGAATCACTGTAGATCCCGAATCCGAATTCGCTCGATCCCATTGTAAAACGTTTGCCTTTGTAGCCGGTTCCCCAACCGAGACCCGAAACATTGATTCCCAATGAATGATAATCTGTTACAAAAGGTGTCGCAACTCCTTTACCAACAGTTGGAAAGGCAACACTTTGAGTCTGAGACTGAACAGTTCCGACAGTTAAAAGTGCTAAAACAAGAGAGGCGTAGTATTTCTTCATCGATTAAAAGTTGTTCCAAATAAACGGAAAAAATGCAATATAAAAAGCATTATTATAAATTCCACAAAGATTGATGAACAAATAAAACGATTTTGTCGAAAGAAGGATTTTTGAGCGAATCGAAACGTTAGGAGAAACTTTAAAAGCAAAAGCTGTAAAAAACAAAAAGAGGAGTAAATTCTGTGTAACTCACTCCTCTTTCTGCTAAACCATGCTAAAACTATAAAACCCAAAAACAACAACTATGAATTGTGTTTTGTCTTACAAAGGTAAGATGGTTTTTAGGAAACGCAAGTCTTTTTGTGTTAAAAAATTGCAATTAAAACCAAATGAATTGGGTTCCTAATTGACAGCTGAACCGGTTTGGACACTTTTTCGTTCACCACGTAACCATTGGAGAAACCAAATCATCGTGAAAAACAGTCCGCAGATCGAGACAATTGTTGGTGCGATCGAAACATTCAACCACAATGCCACAAAAAACCCAGCTACACATCCTAGTATTCCTATGAGCGCAGAGAGTATTAAAACAACCGGTAATTTGTTTGAAATTAAATAAGCAGCTGATGCGGGAAGCACTAACATTCCCACTACCATAATGGCTCCCACGCTTTCGAAACTGAAAACGGCATGAATACTTACCAGCGACATCATCAGCAATTGCCATCTTCCGGTTTTCATTCCGAGCAACTTTCCGAAATCGCTGTTGAATGCCCAAACGGTGAGCGGACGAAAAGCAACTACAATCACAATCAGTACAAGGAAATTGAGCGGTAATAATTGAAAAATGGCACCGGTTCCAACTAAATATCCGTTCCAAATGCGCTGGTCAAGAAAGGAAGTTTCCAAGTCACCGTAAAGCACGCATTCCTGGTCGAGATCGGTATTGGTTCCGGCAAAAAAGGCGATCAGTAATACTCCGACGGCAAACAAGAAAGTAAACGCTGTTCCAATGGCTGCATCTTGTTGGATACGAATTTTCCGGTTGAGAAAATCAATAAACACCGTGGTTAAAACTCCCATTACGGCAGCGCCAAGCAACATAGGAAAAGAATCCCGGCTATCAGTAATCAGATAGGCCACTACGATTCCTGGCAATACAGCATGCGAAATAGCATCACCTACCATGACCATTTTGCGCATCATGAGAAAAACGCCTAATAAAGAGGCTGGTAATGCGACCAGTATTGCAGTTAAAATGATTAATCCATTACCCATGACGCTGTGTTTTAGGAACCGTATTCCGTTTTGTTCGTTCTGAAAAATACCGAATCACAAAACAGACGATCACGATAAAAAACAGGACCACGATGATCCACGGACCAGTTGGCATATTGGGTGCCAAGGTCGAACTAAACGCTCCGCCAACTGCCCCGACTACGCCAAATATGACTGAAATTGCCATCAACGGTAAAATGCGAAATGTGAGCATTCGTGCACCGGCAACCGGAATAATCAGCAAAGCAGACATCAATACAACACCAACTGCCTGAATTCCCATGGCGATTGCGAGAATAGATGCCGTTGAAATTAGCATATCGTTCCACCGGATCGAAAAACCGCGAACTTTTAGGTATTCGGCATTGAACGCCAGAAAATAAAAGGTTTTATACTTCCAGAAAAGGAGAAACATCAGGCATACAGCCAACACTGTGAAAGCGTAAATATCTTGTGTAGAAATGGCGGCTATTTTCCCGAAAAGAAAATCACTGAGTCCGGCCTGGGCGTCTTTTCCTGTTCCCTGAATCCATGAAATGAGTACAAGCCCGATCGCGAAGAAGATACTTAATACAATTGCCACCACTGCATCGGATTTCAGCTTGGTAGTTCGGGAAAGCGTATCCATAAATTGGGTTGCGAGCCATCCGGCGATGACCGCTCCAAGCATCAATACCCAGGTTTCGCGGGTTTCCGTAGCAATGTAAGCCACCGCCACTCCGGGAAGAATGGCATGTGAAATAGCATCGCCCACCAAAGCCTTTTTACGCAAAAAGGCAAAGACACCTACTGCAGAAGCGGTAACGCCTATTACGATTGTTCCGAGGAACATCCGCTGAATTGTTGGATCGGCCAAATAATTCATGATTCCGGAGAAGTTGATTGAAACAGCAGGGAGTGTCCATAAGCTTTCGCCAGCGTTTCGGGTTTCAGCATGATTTTGGTATCACCTGCAGCAACAAGTTTATTGTTGAGCAACACCACATAATCAAAATAATTAGCTACAGTAGATAAATCATGGTGAACGATGACAATAGATTTTCCTTCATCACGCAGGGTTTGTAATACTTTCAGAATAGCATCCTGAGAAGCAACATCCACACCGACAAACGGTTCATCCATCACAATAAGTGATGCTTGCTGTGCCAGGGCGCGCGCTAAGAAAACGCGTTGTTGCTGTCCGCCTGAAAGCTGACCAATCTGTCGGTGCTGTAATTCCGTAAGACTGACTTGTGCCAAGGCATGCTGAATGATACGGAGATCTTCTGCTGCAACGCGTTGCCACCAGCGTTTGGGGTTTAAACGTCCCATGGAAACTACGTCGTAAACGGAGATGGGAAAATCCCAGTCAACCGATTCCCGTTGCGGAACATAAGCAACTTGCTGTCTGACTTTATCAAGTATTTCTCCGAAAAAGCGAACGCTTCCGGTTGTTGGAGTTACAATTCCCAAGACAGCTTTCAGAAAAGTTGTTTTTCCGGAACCGTTTGGACCGATAATTCCGGTAATTTTTCCGGCAGGTAATTCAACCGAAACCGATTCCAGTGCTACCTGCTGATGGTAATTGACCTGGAGGTTTTCAACCGTTATGCAGTGATTTTCCATTATTTTAATCCCTTGATAATTGTGTGAACATTGTGCCGAAGCATGTTCAGATACGTATTTCCTTTGCTTTGCTGATCGCCCAATGCATCCGAGTAAAGCGTTCCTCCCACACGTACATGATGTCCTTTTCGCTGACAGGATTCCATCACGGTATTGATCGCTTTCGGACTCACTGAATGTTCTACAAACAATGCTTTCACATGGCGGTTAACGATAAAATTCACCAGGTTAACAACGTCCTGAACTCCTGGTTCCTGTGTAGTGGAAATTCCCTGAAGAGCACTTACTTCGATATCAAAACATCGACTGAAATAATGAAATGCATCATGCGAAGTGATCAACACGCGTTGTTCACGCGGAACAGCCTGCATTTCGGTTCTTAATTGAGCCGTCAATTGTTTTGTCTCTTCGCTGAATCGTTTGAAATTGGTTCTGAATTTGGTAGCATATTTCGGATAAGCTTTGCAGAGATCTTCCGTAATTTGTTTCAACCCTTGTAACCAGCTTTCGGTATCGAACCAAATATGCGGATCAATTGCTCCGGAAGACGGATCGGTGTAAATTAAACTCTTTTTATTTATTCCGTCAGCTACACAGAACACGTTTTTTCGTTCGCCCAACTGGTGAAACAATTGCGCCATTTTTCCCTCGAGGTGAAGACCGTTATAAATTACTACGGTTGCATCATTCAATAATGAAACATCAGATGGCCGCGGATTATAGGAATGCGGATCAATTCCAGGTCCCATAAGGGTTTTCACTTCGCAGGCATCACCTACAATTTCCTGAACACAATCCCGGATAATAGATGTAGAGCAAACGATGTGTAATTCCTGCTGCTTTTTCGTATCAATCTTGCAACCGCCGAAAAGCATCAGAATCAAACAAACGAATACGATTTGCTTCATGATTGGTATGGTTGAATAAAGATGCGGGCTGCCACTACGTGCGAAAACTGAATGGTGCGTTTTTCCATTGCGATCAGTAACGAACCATCGAATGACAATTTTTCCAGGATTTCGACTTCGGAACCCAGTTTGAGATCGATTTTATTGAGGTATTGCAAAAACTCCGGAGATCCATCTTCCACTCCCATTACAATTCCCTTGGATCCGGTTTCGCACGAAGCTAAACTAATACGAACGGCCGGTGTGTCAAACACACCCTCATCGTTGGGAATCGGATCTCCGTGCGGATCTACTTTGGGATAGTCTAAAAATGCTTCCAGTTTATTAGTCAATTGTGTGGATTGAATGTGTTCGAGTTGTTCGGCAATTTCATGGACTTCATCCCAGCCGAATTGCAATTTATCCACCAAAAAAACTTCCCACAAGCGATGTTTACGCACAATAGACAATGCAATCGCGCGTCCTTTCGAAGTCAAACTACAACCTTGATATTTCTGGTACGTGAGTAATTCTTTATCGGTTAGCTTTTTCAGCATATCAGTTACCGACGATGCTTTTGTAGACATTCTATCGGCCAGTAAATTGGTTGAAATAGTATCCTCACACGTTTCCGATAACGCATAAATCGCTTTGATATAATTTTCTTCGCTCTGAGATAATTGTCGTTTTTCCAGTTGCATGCGTCAAATTTTCAGAACAAATATAACTATTTTTTAGACGAGTCTAAAATTTAAGGAGTGGTTTTATTTCGAAGAGTGTCAAATCTTTGCTGAAATTTGATTTCATAGTCCACAGATCGTTTTAAATTCAGTACTTTTGCGGTGAAATTCAACTAAAAAAAGAACAATGTCAGGTAACAGAACATTCACCATGTTAAAGCCGGATGCGATCGAGAATGGTCACATGGGCAAAATCATTGATATGATTATTCAAGCTGGTTTTTCGATCAAAGCGATGAAATATACGCGTTTATCGGAGGATCAGGCGAAAAAATTCTACGAAGTTCATTCTGAGCGTCCGTTTTATGGCGAATTGGTTGAGTACATGACCTCTGGTCCTATCGTTGCTGCGATTTTGGAAAAAGACAACGCTGTTGCAGATTTCAGAGCATTGATCGGAGCAACTGATCCTGCAGAAGCTGCTGAAGGAACAATTCGTAAATATTACGCAGAATCAAAAGGCCGTAACGCGGTTCACGGTTCTGATTCGGATGAGAATGCTGCTATTGAAGGTAAATTTCACTTTGCTGATTCGGAAGTATTCTAGTTAAAACGATTAGCTGATTATAAAAGCCTTACTTGTTTCAAGTAGGGCTTTTTTGTGCGGCTTTGTTTCGGATAAAGAGACTTGCTATATTCTTAGCTTGGGATCATTGATGAACTCTGATAACCAATAAAAACTCTGTTCCTAATCAGTCTGAGCCTGAAACGATATTGCGGGATTACGGAACTGCCACCATCATTGAATGATTATAATCAATTCTCTGCCAAATTGAAAACTTAAATAAAGAGGGATGTAGTTGTTAATTAACGTGAGTTCGGGATAAATAAAAAAAACTGATCCATTTGAGACGGACTAGGTTTCGTTTTAAAAGTGTCATCGACTTACTCTCCCATCCGTCTGAGTCTGACGCACGTACCATCAAGTGCTTGTATAACTTTTGTTGTGATTAGTATAAACAAAAAAAGCC